>BNJU01000810.1_pt1 | contig 490090 bp, 666 predicted proteins | sample 8539281 | NCBI WGS metagenome assembly BNJU01 (sample SAMD00202456, study PRJDB9452) | human saliva metagenome | isolation source: human saliva | place: Japan
AAAACACTTGACAGCTTCTTTTTATGCTGTTATACTCTCACAGTATGGAAAATAATGATATAGAAAAATATATCAATCAAAGGGATTCTTTATGATTTCTATGGGAAGCTTTTTGACGCAGCATCAGCAAAAGAATTTATGAGGATGTGGTTTTCAATGATTTGTCACTGAGTGAGATTGCTGAAAATGAGGGAATAAGCAGACAGGGAGTGAGCGATCTTATAAAAAGATGCAATAAATCTCTGGTTTCTTATGAGGAAAAAGCTTGGTTTGATAAAAAGTTTGATGAAACAAAATCTTATGTAAAAAGAGATACAAAAGGATTGTTAAGATATATCAGGACACAAAGAATGAAGAACTTATATCAAAGATAGAAGAGCTTTCATTCAAGATACTGGATGTATAGGAGGTTTTAAATGGCTTTTGAAAGCTTATCCGAAAAACTTCAAAATGTTTTCAAAAATCTTCGTGGCAAGGGCAGACTTACTGAGGATGATGTAAGAGCCGGATTAAAAGAAGTAAGGCTGGCACTTCTTGAGGCCGACGTAAGTTTTAAGGTTGTAAAGGATTTTATAAAGAGTATTCAAGAAAAGGCAACAGGTGCTGATGTACTCAATTCACTTACACCGGCTCAGCAGGTTATCAAAATAGTTAATGATGAGATGGTTTCTTTGATGGGTAGCGAGACTACAGAAATAAAGATTAAACCGTCCGGAGAAACAACTATAATATTGATGGCAGGTCTTCAGGGTGCAGGTAAAACAACCACTACCGCAAAGCTTGCCGCAAAATTAAAGAAAAAGGGAAATTCACCATTGCTTGTAGGTTGTGATATTTACAGGCCTGCTGCTATAGAGCAGTTAAAAAGAAACGGTGAAAAGGTGGATGTGCCTGTCTTTGAAATGGGAACCGATCACAAACCTGCAGAGATTGCTAAAAGAGCTGTAGAGTTTGCTAAGGAGAATCATCACAACATTATATTCCTTGATACTGCAGGTCGTCTGCATATCGATGAAGATATGATGAATGAGCTTATAGAGATAAAAGAAAATGTAAGTGTTGATGATATCATTTTGGTAGTAGATGCCATGACAGGTCAGGATGCGGTAAATGTAGCCGAGACCTTCAATGAAAAGCTTGATATTACCGGAGTAATACTTACAAAGCTTGACGGTGATACCAGAGGTGGTGCGGCTCTTTCAGTACGTGCCGTCACAGGTAAGCCGATACTCTATGTAGGTATGGGAGAAAAACTCTCTGATTTGGAGCAGTTTTATCCTGACAGAATGGCAAGCAGAATTCTCGGTATGGGAGATATCCTTTCTCTTATTGAAAAGGCCGAGATGGATATGGACAGTGAGAAGGCTAAAAAGCTCTCACAAAAGATTGCCAAAGCGGATTTTGATTTCAACGATTTCCTTGATCAGCTGGAACAGCTTGAGAAGATGGGCGGCATGGCGAGTGTACTCAGCATGTTGCCGGGAATCGGTGGTAAGGCTGCATTACCTGAGGTGGATGACAGCCAGATGATAAAGATAAAAGCCATTATTCAGAGTATGTCCGAAAAGGAAAGGCTTGATCCGAGTCTTTTGAACCCTTCAAGAAAAAACAGAATTGCAAAGGGTTCAGGTGTAAATATTGCTGATGTCAACAGACTTGTAAAGCAATTTGAACAGATGAAAAAGATGATGAAGCAATTCCCCGGCATGATGAAGAATGGTAAAAAGAGAGGAGCCCTTGGAGGACTCTTCGGAGGAAAATTAGGTTTTTAGTGGATTTTATTCTAAATAATTAGAATTGATCATATATAGATTTTATAGCTATTAGGAGGATAATAAAATGGCAGTTAAGATGAGATTAAAGAGAATGGGACAGAAGAAGGCACCTTTCTATAGAGTAGTAGTGGCTGATGCTCGTTCACCAAGAGACGGTAGATTTATCGATGAGGTTGGTTATTATGATCCGACAGTTGAGCCAAGCGTAATCAAGTTTGATGAGGAGAACACAAAAAAGTGGCTTGCTAACGGTGCACAGCCGACAGATAGAGTTGCTAAGCTTTTAAAGAGTGCCGGATTAGTATAATAAGGACTGATTATGAAAGAAGTCATTGAGGTTATAGCAAAAGCTTTGGTAGATGACCCGGCTCAAGTAAAAGTTGAAGAGACAATCGATGGTGATACTACTATCTGTACATTGTCTGTAGCCGAAGCTGATATGGGCAAGGTTATAGGTAAGTCAGGAAAGATAGCTAAGGCTATTCGTTCTATTATAAAATCAGCATCTATAAGAGCTGAAAAAGTAGTATTAGAAATAAAATAACAAAAACAAGCTGCTACATTTGTAGTAGCTTTATTGTTATTTAAAGGCTGTATTAAGTAATTTTTGAAAGTGAACAAAATGATAGATAGATTTAGAGTGGGAGTCATCACAAGCTCTCATGGAATAAAAGGTGAGGCAAAGGTATATCCTACATCTGATGACCAAAACAGATTGAAAAAGATAAAGAAAGTATATGCAAATATTAAGGGAGTTGAGACTGCACTTGATATTGAAACTGTCAGATTTCAAAAAAATATGGCACTTGTAAAGTTTAAGCAGTTTAACACTCCTGAAGAAATACAGGCACTTAGGAATACTGATTTGTTTGTAGACAGAGACAATGCCACACCTTTAAAAAAGAATGAAAACTATATTGCGGATCTTATAGGTCTTGATGTAATTGATGAAGAAGGTATTTTACTTGGTAAGGTTACAGATATATTCCCTACAGGGGCTAATCATGTAATGGAAGTGGATATGGGAGAAAAGAAAGGTATTATTCCCATATATCAGCCAATGTATACTGGATGTGGATCTTGAAGAGGGAAAGATTAAAGTCCATGTTTTGGACGGACTTTTGGATTTATAGATATGAAGTTTTTGTTTAACATTATTTCCTGAAATGATAGAAATGTGTATGAACACAAGTATAGTAGGTAGAGCCATAAAAAATGATTTGATATCAATGGAAGCTATAAATATTCGTGATTATACACTTGATAAACATAGAAGAGTGGATGACTATCCATATGGCGGCGGTGCAGGAATGGTAATGCAGGCAGAGCCTATTCACAAAGCATATGAGAGTATCTGTGACAGACTGGATAAAAGAGCTAAGCTTATATATCTTTCACCACAGGGTAAGGTGTTTGATCAAAATGATGCCAAGGAACTTGCTAAAGCTTGATGAAATAGTCTTTCTTTGCGGACATTATGAAGGCGTCGATGAGAGAGCACTTGAACTTACAAATGCGCAGTGTTACTCCATAGGAGACTATGTACTTACAGGTGGCGAGCTTCCGGCACTTGTAATGATGGATGCAATAGCAAGGATGGTAGACGGAGTACTTACCAATAATGAAAGTGCCGATTTTGAGTCATTTGAAGACAATTTGCTTGAGTATCCGCAGTATACAAGACCTGTAGAGTATGAGGGACTTAGAGTACCTGATATGCTTCTTTCAGGGCATCACAAAAATATAGAAGAGTGGCGTAGAAAAGAGTCTATAAAGAGGACTTATCTTAACAGACCGGATTTACTTTGAGAGCCAATCTTTCAAAAAAAGATTTAATTTATCTGGAGCAATTGAAACAGGAAAAGTAGTGAAAATAGATGATTAGAGAAGAAATTAATGAGATCAAAAAGCAATTTAACAAGGATACTAATGTTATCACAAAGTATGCCGGTTGCTATGTTGATGCTGAAAAGAATATAAAATTTATGAATAAGGATGCTTTCTATTCATTACCTGAGGAGGATGCTTTCAAATATGAAGAAATATTCAGAAAAGACCTTGTCGGGAGCAATTGGGAAAGTCATTACTGACCTTGGACTTTTCTTTTGGATGATGAAGATGAAGACAGTCCACATGCATTTTTTTAATGAAACTTAGAGAGAGCAGACTTGATGATGAATTGCTTTTTGGATGAATTTTTCAGGAAAAGTAATAGAATCCTATGAGCATGCTGAAAATTATTACATAATACTTATTGATATCATGTATGATATTCCGGGTAAATCAAGCGATAAACTTGCGATGGATGATGCTTCAACTGAGGTTTATCATGCACTGCTTTGCAGTATTTGTCCTGTGAGCCTTTCAAAGCCTGCACTCAGCTATTTTGCCAATGAAGGAGTAATTGCAAACAGAGTCAGAGACTGGATAGTAGGTATGCCGATGCACGGATTTTTATTCCCTGCATTTACAGACAGAACTACAGATATACATGCGGCTTTATACTTCAGCAAGAAAAATGATGCACTTAATGAGAGCTTTATAAATGAAATAATAGGTGTTGAGCCTCCTATGTCATCAGTTATGCAAAAAGAAACTTTTGAAGCTGTGCTTTATGATATTTTAAGAGATGAGCTTACAATGCCTGTTATGTCATCTTTAAGTTCAAATATGCTTGATTTGATTGCTGAAAACTCCGACAACCCTGAACCTTTGGTACTTACAAAAAATGATATGGTTAAGCTTATTTCAAAGAGCGGTGTATCAGATGAAGCAGTGGAATCATATGAGAAAAAGTGCAGATGCAGATATAGAAGTACTTGCAGATAATGTAATAGATACAAAGAAATTTGAAGTTAAAACACCCGGCATTACTGTAAAGACCGATACGGACTCTATTGAAAAGCTTGAGACAAGAATAATAGACGGAAGAAAATATATTCTCGTGCCTATAGAAGATGATGTGGAAGTTAACGGAATGCCTGTAAAGAGTATTTAATACTATTGACATTTTTGTATAAAAAGTTTTAGAATTAAGTTAATAAAAATTAATATTTCTTCGGGGCGGGGCGTAATTCCCCACCGGCAGTATAGTCTGCGACCTGCATGAGCAGTTGATTTGGTGAAATTCCAAAACCGACAGTATAGTCTGGATGAGAGAAGAGTGTTTTCAAATTCATTTGCTTATGCCCCCTATAGATAATATAGGGGTTTTTGCATTGAAGAAAACCACTCGAAGCATAAGCTATGGAGGTAGTTATGTTAAAAACAGTAGTTGAAAATTTGGTTTTTGTAGCAGAATTCTTAGGAATCGTATTTGCTACATTTTTAGTTGCATATCTTTTTGAGAAGATAGCAAATAAGAGGTCCGGCTATACAGGTCCTGTTATTACCACTCAAAAGATTGCAATGGTCGGTTTGTTCAGTGCTATAAGTACAATACTCATGATGTTTGAGTTCCCTGTACCTTTTGCTCCCACATTTTACAAACTTGACTTTTCCGAGTTACCTGTAATGATAGTAACCTTTGCTTTCGGACCGGTTGCCGGAATACTTACAGAGTTTATAAAGATACTTTTAAAAGTAATGTTTAGATCCACTACCACAGCATTTGTGGGCGAGCTTGCAAACTTCTGTGTAGGAGCATCTTTAATCCTTCCTTCAAGTATAATTTATATCTTCAACAAAACAAGAAAAGGAGCTTTGATTGGAAGTATAGCAGGAACACTTACAATGACAGTATTCGGATCGCTTTTTAATGCATTGTATCTTTTACCTAAGTTTGCACAGATGTATGGAATGGATCTTAGTGCACTTGTAGGAATGGGAAGTGCACTAAATCCTGCAGTAATAAGTATTCAAACCTTTGCATTGATGATAGTTGCACCATTAAATCTGTTAAAGGGTTGTATGATTTCAGTCCTTACAATTGCTTTTATATAAGAAATTTTTCACCGATATTAAAAGCAAGGCAATTCATTCAGAGAAGTGAATACAGTAAAATAGACTTTTACCGGCACGTAAGTGTCGGTTTTTTTCTTAGGTTTTTCTTGCTTTTTACATTATATTCGTATAATAAAAGCTTAGACATATATAACCCAAACTATAGCTTTGTAATATTTTAGCCTGAGAATGAGGAATTTAATGAAAGAGGATAAGTTGAACTTTCTGGATGAAAATATAGAAACACCAATTGATAAGCCGGCAGATTTTACTTCGCCGGAAAGCTTGTATAAAAAAACTTGTTGATATCATATTACATTATCATCCTTCAGATGATATCACGATGATATCAAAAGCCTATGAGCTGGCAAAAAAAGCACATAATGACCAAAAGAGAAAGTCAGGTGAACCATATATAATTCACCCTATTTGTGTCGCTATAATTCTTGCTGAGCTTGAGCTTGATAAAGAGACTATAGCCGCAGGTCTCTTACATGATGTAATAGAAGATACAGCTATATCATTTGAAGAGCTATCAGATATATTCGGTGTAGATGTAGCCAACTTGGTAGACGGTGTTACAAAGCTTACACAGCTTTCATTAAAGAACGATAAAATAGAGATGCAGGCTGAAAACCTTAGAAAAATGTTTTTGGCTATGGCAAAGGATATAAGGGTTATTCTTATAAAACTTGCGGACAGACTTCACAATATGCGTACACTGCAATATATGAAGCCTGAGAAGCAAAAAGAAAAGGCAAGGGAGACTATGGATATATATTCTCCTATTGCACAAAGACTTGGTATTTCAAAAATAAAGGTAGAGCTTGATGATCTGTCATTAAAGTATCTGCATCCTGATGTTTACTATGATCTTTCGGAAAAACTGGCATTCAGGAAAGAGCAGAGACAGCAATTTGTCGATGAGATAATAAAGAAGTTCAATGAGCATTTATCGGATACAGGAATGAAATATCAGATAAGCGGAAGAGTTAAGCATTTATTCTCCATATATAAAAAAATGGTAAATCAAAATAAGACTCTGGATCAGATCTATGATGTGTTTGCCATCCGTATAATCGTTGAAGATGTTGCAGCGTGTTATCTTGCTCTCGGTACGGCACATGAAATATATAAACCTATACCGGGAAGATTTAAAGACTATATTGCAATGCCGAAACCGAACATGTATCAGTCACTTCATACCACACTTATCTCAGATACGGGACAGCCGTTTGAGGTACAGATAAGAACTTTTGAGATGCATAAAACTGCAGAGTTCGGTATCGCCGCTCACTGGAAATATAAAGAGAGCGGAAGCGGTACATCTGCACAGGGTTCAGAGGATGCCAAGATGAACTGGCTCAGACAAATACTTGAGTGGCAAAAGGATACCTCTGACAATGCGGAATTTTTAAAGGTTATAAAGAGTGACTTGGATCTTTTCTCAGACAGTGTATATTGCTTTACGCCTAATGGTGATGTGAAGAACCTGCCTGCAGGATCAAACCCTATAGATTTTGCCTATTCGATACATTCAGCGGTCGGAAATAAGATGGTCGGTGCAAGAGTTAATGGTCGCCTTGTAAATATCGACTATGAATTGAAGAGCGGCGACAGAGTCGAAATCATAACCTCTCAAAATTCAAAGGGACCAAGTAGAGACTGGCTAAATATAGTCAAGTCAAATCAGGCCAAGTCAAAGATACAACAATGGTTTAAGACTGAGCTTAAAGAAGACAATATACTAAGGGGAAAAGATCTCTTAGAAAGATATTGCAAGGCTAAGGGTATAAACTGGAATGAGATAAACAAGCCTCAATTCCAGGAGAAAGTTATGAAGCGCTATGCTATCAAGGACTGGGATTCAATTCTTGCATCTTTAGGTCATGGTGGCTTAAAAGAAGGTCAGGTCATCAATAAGATGATTGAAGAACAAAAGAAGGTTGCAAAGAAAGAAATTTCAGAGTCGGCTCTTTTGGAAAGTCTAAGCGATAATAATAATACTGCTGTACATAAGAAATCAAAAAACGGTATTACCGTAAAGGGCATAGAGGATATTGCGGTCAGATTTTCAAAATGCTGCAATCCTGTTCCCGGTGATGAGATAGTAGGCTTTATTACAAGGGGCAGAGGTGTATCAATACACAGAACAGACTGTATAAATGTGATGAACCTTCCTTCGGATGACAGAACAAGACTTATACCCGCCGAGTGGCAGGAGTTTGAAGATGCAAAGCTTGAAGAAAAGTATCAAACAGAATTGCAGATATTTGCTCACAATCGTCAGGGGCTTATATTCGATCTTATAAGAATTTACAGTGAAAACAACATCACAATCAACAATATGAATGCCCGTACAAACAAGCAGGATATCTCGACAATAAATCTTGTGTTTGATATAAAGGGAAGAGAAGAGTTGAACTCTTTGATAGGTAAACTAAGACAGATTACCGGAGTAATAGATATTGAAAGGGCTACAGGCTGATGAATAAATTAGGAATATATGTGCTTACACTCGGTCCGGTGCAGACCAATGTGTATGTAGCATATAATAAAGAAACTTTGGAATGTATTATAGTGGATCCCTCGGCTCAGGCGGATGCTATTATCAATACAATAGAGGAACATAAATTAAAACCAAGTGCAATACTTCTTACACATGGACATTTTTGACCATATAATGGCCGTAAATGATTTGGTGGAAAAATATAAATTTAAAAGTATACATATCAAAAACATGATGAGGAAATGCTTGGAGACAGTTATAAATCCGGTGGAAAGTCATTTATCGGACATGGATATGTTACAAAGGCTGATTTCTTGTTGAATGACGGTGATGTTATCCGCTTGCTGGATGAAGATATAAAATTTATCGCTACACCGGGACATACAAAGGGATCGGGTTGCTATTATATAGAGTCTGAAAAGATTTTATTCTCAGGTGATACTGTTTTTAGAGAGGACTGTGGAAGAACGGATCTTTACGGAGGAGATAATCCTACTATAATAAGATCGATATATGATAAGGTCCTTACTTTGCCGGAAGATGTAAACATATTACCCGGGCATATGGATATGACTACGGTAGGACATGAAAAAAAATTCAATCCTGTTGCAATTTATGTAGAAAAGCATGGGATAGATAGATGATTTCATTACTATTGGAAGATATGACCTTCGAGCAGGATATCAGAGAGCTTTTTGATGGCTTTTTATCCGGAGGAAAAATATATTTACACAAATGAAGATGTATTTCTTTTCACTGCTTTTTATCAAAAGAAAATACTGAATATCATATCAAAAATCAAAAGTGAAGACAATGTATTGGAGTTTAGTTCACCACTTAGAGATACAAAAATTTGATACCAAAAATGATTTAAAAAGAAATATATATATAAATCTTTTTAAAAGCTGGGTAATAAGGAACTTCCTTGAGGGAACTCTAACCGGAATAAGGCCTACAAAAGATAGTAATGGAAATGCTTTGAAAATGATATGTCTTTAGAAGATATAAAAGAAACATTTAAAAAGAAGTCTATCTTGTAAGTGATAAAAGAATTAAGCTTTGTACTGATACGGCAAAAATGAATTCAATATATTAAAGAAAGATTGATTATAAGAACGGTTACAGTCTTTATATAGGTATACCGTTTTGTCCTACAAGATGTTTATACTGTTCCTTTTACATCTTATTCTATTGCACAATGGAAGAAAGATACCGATACGTATGTAGAAGCACTTTGCAAAAGAACTTTTAGCAGTATCAAAAGATGTATAAAGGCAAAAACTTCAAACTATTTATATGGGTGGGAACACCTACTTCACTTGAAGGATATCAACTATCAAAAATTTTTAAATGTTGTAAAGACAAAATTTTGATCTTTCAAATCTTTTAGAATTAACTGTAGAGGCAGGAAGGCCTGACAGTATAACAAAGAGAAAAAGCTTGAGGCATTAAAGGACGTAGGGAGTTGACAGAATATCGATAAATCCACAGACAATGCAGCAAAAAGACTTTGGATCTTATCGGAAGACATCATACCATTGAAGATATATTTGAAAGCTATAAACTGGCAAGAGAAGTTGGCTTTGAGAATATAAATATGGACTTTATTATCGGATTAAACGGTGAAATTTTGGAGGATGTTATCGACAGCTTTACAAAGGTGAAATCATTTGCTCCGGAATCCGTTACCATACATTCTCTTGCATTAAAGAGAGCTGCTAGGTTAAATACAGAAAATAAAAGAGAGATTATGGACAATGATCTGATTTTTATCAATGATAAATACAGCTACCGATACCTATGCAGATTTGGGATTGGAGCCGTATTACTTGTATAGGCAAAAAAATATGGCGGGAAATCTTGAAAATATAGGATTTTCAAAACCCGGTAAAGAATGTCTTTACAATATATTGATTATGGAAGAAAAACAGACTATCATAGCCTGTGGAGCAGGTACATCAAGTAAAGATAGTATTTGGAGACGGCAGAATTGAGCGAATTGAAAATGTCAAGGATCCGAAACTTTATATAGAAAGGCTTGATGAAATGATAATGAGAAAGGAAAGTATGCATGGCATTGATTAAAAAGGGTGTCACCGGAATGAAGGACATTCTCCCTGAGGAAATGATTATCAGGGACTATTTGATAAATATAATAAAAAAGACTTATGGAAGTTTTGGCTTTACCTCAATAGAGACTCCTGCAATGGAGCATATTGAAAATCTTTTAAGTAAGCAGGGTGGGGACAATGAAAAGCTTATTTTTAAGGTTCTAAAAAGAGGTGAAAAATTAAAACTTGATGATGTTAAGGATGAGAATGATCTGGTAGATGCAGGACTTAGATATGATCTCACTTTGCCGCTTGCAAGATACTATTCAAATAATCAGGCAAGTCTTCCAAATCCGTTTAAAGCATTGCAGATAGGTAATGTATATAGAGCTGACAGACCTCAAAAGGGTAGATTCAGACAGTTTACACAATGTGATATAGATATTCTTGGAGAAGCATCAAATCTTGCAGAAATCGAGCTTATACTTGCAACTACAAAGGCACTTAGTGAGATTGCCAAGGGAAAGAAGTTCACAGTTAGAATAAATGACAGAAGAATTCTTTTAGCAATGGCACTTTTTGCAGGCTATTCTGAGGACAATATAAGTAATGTATTTATTATCCTTGATAAGATGGACAAAATAGGACTTGATGGAGTCAAAAAAGAATTGACAGAGCTTGACGGAGCAGATAAATGTGAGAAGTATCTGAATCTTTTTGACGGATTATCCGGTGATACAAAGGCTCTTTTATCTTTAAAGGAAAGTTTGAACGGATTTATCGAAGAAGGCGTACTTGACAGTCTATCTGATATAATGAATACAGTACTGGATGTAAAAGCAAAAATGATTTTTCACTGGAATTTGATCCTACTTTGGTTCGTGGTATGGGATACTATACAGGAACTATTTTTGAAGTAAGTATGGAAGGATTCTCAGGTTCAGTAGCAGGCGGTGGAAGATATGACAAGATGATTGGAAAATTTACAGGAAGTGATACACCTGCATGCGGTTTTTCTATCGGTTTTGAAAGAATTATCACAATACTGATGGACTCAGGATTTAAGATTCTGATGAGAGCAAAAAGATTGCATTCCTTTATGAGAAGAATATAGATGCAAATGTTTTAACATCTATATTAAAAAGAGGCATCAGCGCTTAGAGAAGCGGAAAATATTGTCTTGGTTTCAAAGATGAATAAGAATAAGAAGTTCCAAAAAGAGGGCTTGAAAAAAACAAGGTTATATTGAATTTAAAAGAGTTTTTATAGAGAAGCTTTAAAAATAGTGAGGAGATAAAAAAATGGCAGAATCAATGCTCGGCTTAAAGAGAAGTCACAGATGTGCAGAGGTGGTTAATGCACCGATTGAGAGTGAAGTTACAGTAATGGGTTGGGTTCAAAAGAACCGTAACAAAGGTGGAATTATATTTTGTGATTTAAGAGACCGTTCAGGTATCTTACAGATCATTTTTGAAGAAGAAGAATGCGGTAGCGAAGTATTTAACAAGGCAATGAAGCTTAAGCAGGAGTTTTGTATTGCTGTAACCGGAATTCTTAAAAAAAGAAGCGGTGCTTTTAACGAATCACTTGAGACAGGAGAACTTGAGGTAAGAGCAAATGGGCTTAGAATACTTTCAGAGTCTGAGACACCTCCATTTCATATAGAGGAAGATTCAAAAACAAAGGAAGAGCTTAGATTAAAGTACAGATTCCTTGATCTTAGAAGACCTGATCTTCAAAGAAATCTTATGATAAGAAGTAAGGTGGCTACAACCACAAGAAACTTCCTTGCAGAAAACGGATTTTTAGAGATTGAAACACCTACACTGATAAAGAGTTCACCTGAGGGAGCTAGAGATTATCTTGTACCAAGCCGTGTATATCCGGGAAGTTTCTATGCACTTCCACAATCACCTCAGCTTTTTAAGCAGCTTTTAATGGTATCAGGATATGACAGATATTTCCAGCTTGCAAGATGCTACAGAGATGAGGATCTTAGAGCAGACAGACAGCCCGAGTTTACTCAGATAGATATGGAGCTTTCATTTGTTGATGTGGATGATGTTTTGGATGTAAATGAGAGACTTTTACAGAGACTTTTCAAGGATGTACTTAATGTTGATGTTAAGCTTCCTATACAGAGAATGACATGGCAGGAGGCTATGGACAGATTCGGTTCAGATAAGCCTGACCTTAGATTCGGTATGGAATTAAAGGATGTTTCAAGTGTTGTTGCAAACTCAGAATTTGCAGTATTTAAGAATGCTTTGGCAGCCGGCGGCAGTGTAAGAGGTATTAATGCTACAGGCCAGGCAGGTATGCCAAGAAAGAAAATAGATGCTCTTGTAGAGTTTGTTAAGAGCTACAGAGCTAAGGGACTTGCATATATGGCTATTGAAGCAGATGGGAATATCAAGTCTTCATTTGCAAAATTTATGACTGAGGCGGAGATAGAAGGGTCTTAAATCTGCTATGGATGCTAAACCGGGAGATATGCTCTTCTTTGCTGCCGACAGCAATAAAGTTGTTTGGGATACTCTTGGTGCTCTGAGAGTTGAGCTTGCAAGCCAGCTTGGACTGTTAAAGAAGGATGACTACAGATTCCTTTGGGTTACAGAATTCCCACTTCTTGAGTGGTCAGAGGAAGAAAACAGATTTAAAGCAATGCACCATCCGTTTACCGCACCTATGGATGAGGACTGGCAGTATATTGACTCGGATCCGGGTAGAGTAAGAGCAAAGGCTTATGATATTGTACTTAACGGAACTGAAATAGGTGGAGGTTCTGTAAGAATTCATCAGGGCGATGTTCAGGCAAAGATGTTTGATGTACTTGGACTGTCAAAAGAAGTTGCACAGGAGAGATTCGGTTATCTTCTTGATGCATTCAAGTATGGTGTGCCGCCTCATGCAGGACTTGCATATGGTCTTGACAGAGTTGTAATGCTTATGGTTGAGGCTGACTCTATAAGAGATGTTATTGCATTCCCTAAGGTAAAGGATGCATCAGATCTTATGACAAATGCTCCTGACAGAGTAGATGATGCACAGCTTAAGGAACTTGGACTTATAATAAAGAGCGAACAGTAATCTAAATATTTATGCTGTTGTGGGGATTATATGGAAGATGTAAAAATACTGGTGGTTGACGATGAAGCCAGAATGAGAAAACTTGTAAAAGACTTTCTTAGTATAAAGGGATTTATAGTTTTGGAAGCCGAGGACGGTGAGGAAGCTCTCAAAATTTTTGATTCCAATAAGGACATAAAACTGATTCTTTTAGATGTAATGATGCCAAAACTTGACGGCTTTGAGACATTGGAAGTTATAAGACAGTATTCCAAAGTACCTGTTATGATGTTGACTGCAAGAAGTGAAGAAAGAGACGAGCTGAAAAGGCTATAAACTTGGTGTTGATGAATATATCACCAAACCTTTCTCACCTAAAATACTTGTTGCCAGAGTTGAAGCGGTGCTTAGAAGAACAATGGGTGAATCTGAAAAAAACTATTGCAGGAGCAATTGAGATAGATAAGGTTGCCCGCAGTGTTTTTATAGATGAAAAACCTGTTGACTTAAGTTTTAAAGAATATGAGCTTTTAACATATTTCATTGAAAATAAAGGGATTGCATTATCCAGAGAAAAGATCCTTAATTCAGTATGGAATTACGATTATTTCGGAGATGCCAGAACCATTGATACCCATGTAAAAACTTCGTGCCAAGATGGGTGAGCGAGGTGATTATATAAAGACAGTATGGGGCATGGGATATAAGTTTGAGATTACACCATAGTATAATAATAAGAATATAGATAAGGAGCATTTATGACAAAAGATAAGGACAAGATATGCACCAAGTCCTACCGGAAGAATGCATGTAGGAAATCTTAGAACAGCACTTTATGCATATTTAATTGCAAAACATGAGGGTGGAGATTTTCTGCTTAGAATAGAGGATACAGATCAGGAAAGATATGTGGAAGGTGCTACAGAGATAATCTACAGAACCCTTGCAGAAACAGGCCTTATTCATGATGAAGGTCCTGATAAGGATGGAGGTTGCGGTCCATATGTACAGAGCGAGAGACAAAAACAAGGACTTTATCTTGAATATGCTAAAAAACTTATAGAAAAGAAACAGGCATACTATTGTTTCTGTACTCCTGAAAGACTGAATTCACTCAGATCAAATGTGAACGGTGAGGAAATCATGAAATATGACAAGCACTGTCTTTCACTGTCTGAGGAAGAGATAAAGAAAAATCTTGAAAGCGGTATTCCATATGTAATCCGTCAAAATAATCCTACTACAGGTACAACATCTTTCCATGATGATATCTATGGAGATATCACAGTGGATAATTCAGAGCTTGATGATATGGTACTTATAAAGTCTGACGGATATCCTACCTATAATTTTGCAAATGTTGTAGATGACCATCTTATGGGAATCACACATGTTGTCAGAGGAAATGAGTATCTTTCATCATCACCTAAGTACAACAGATTATATGAGGCATTCGGATGGGAAGTACCTACATATGTTCACTGTCCTTTGATAACAAATGAGGAGCATAAAAAACTTTCAAAAAGAAGCGGACATTCTTCGTTTGAGGATCTTATTGAACAGGGCTATGTATCTGAAGCTATAGTAAACTTTGTAGCCTTACTTGGATGGTCACCTGAAGATGATAAGGAAATATTCTCATTAGATGAGCTTATAAAAGCTTTTGACTATAAGCATATCTCAAAATCACCTGCAGTCTTTGATATGGTTAAGCTTTCATGGATGAACGGCGAGTATTTAAAGAATATGAGTGAAGAGGATTTCTTCAAACTGGCGGAACCATATATTAAAGAAGTTATAAAAAGCCTCTTGATTTAAAAGAAGATCTCAAATATGGTAAAGACCAGAATAGAAGTATTACCACAAATTGCTTCACATATTGATTTCTTTGAAGAGTTGCCTGAATATGATACTGAAATGTATACACATAAAAAGATGAAAACCAACTCTGAGAATTCATTATCTCTTTTAAAAGAGGTATTACCGCTTCTTGAAAATACAGATGACTATACAAATGATAATTTGTTTGGTATCTTGCAGGAATTTGGTAAGGAGCATGAATATAAGACAGGATTTGTTATGTGGCCGATAAGAACAGCTCTTTCAGGAAAGCAGATGACTCCTGCAGGTGCTACAGAGATTATGGAAGTTCTTGGAAAAGATGAATCAATAAGAAGGATTAAGATTGGAATTGATAAATTACAGCAGTAATCAAAAGAAAGCCATAGAGCATGGGGCAGGGCCCCTTGATGGTATTGGCAGGTCCCGGCTCCGGAAAAACCTTTGTAATCACACATAGAATAAAATATCTTATAGAGGGGTCGGGTATAAACCCGGCCCATATTTTAGTTGTTACATTTTCAAGAGCTGCAGCCAAAAGAAATGAAAGACAGATTTGAAAAAAACTTATCGGAAAAACTCTTGTAACATTTGGAACATTTCATTCGGTGTTTTTCAATCTTCTAAAAACAGCTTACGGATTCAGTACGGAACAGATTGCCTCTGATGAATTAAGATATACCCTTATAAAGGAATTGATAAAGAAAAAAATGAAATAGTGAATGAAGATATCAATACACTTTCCGGTAATCTTTTAAATGAAATAGCTCTTATAAAGCAGGATAACATAAATATAAAAAAACTATTATTCAAACAGTATTGCAAGTGATACTTTTAAAAAAAGCTCTACAGAGAATATGAAGCCGAGCTTGAAGCAAGAAATAAACTTGACTTTGAAGATATGCTTTTACTTACATATGAGCTATTAAGCGAAAGAAAAGATATTTTATCCGCTGGTACAAAACAGATACCAATATATCTTGGTAGATGAGTTTTCAGGATATAAATTTTTGCAATATAATATCATAAAACTTATGGCGAGGCAAGAATCAAAAATATCACTATTGTAGGAGATGACGATCAATCTATCTATAGATTTAGAGGTGCAAGGCCTGAAATAATGCTTGGATTTGAGAGAGACTTTAAAAATGTTTCTAAAAGTTTTTTTGGATATAAATTTCAGATCAAGTACTCAAATAGTGGATGCATCGACCAAACTTATATCTTTTAACAGCAAGAGATTTCCTAAAAACTTTTACAGCACATAACGGAAGCGGTGCACCTGTATCGGTAATAGAATTTAAAAATCCTTTTGCCGAGGTAAATACTATAGTAAATGATATAAAAAGAATATATAAAAATCCGGGCAGGATATAAACAATATTGCGGTGCTTTATCGTACAAACCTTTCACCGAGACTTTTAATTGAGAGGATGATGAAGAATAATATTCCTTTTTACTATAAGAGATTCTATTCCGAATCTTTTTGAGCATTGGGTATCAAAGGATATTATATCTTACATAAAAGCTGGCTATAAATTCAGGAAACAAATCCGATTTGCTTCGTATTTCCAATAAGCCTAACAGGTATATAAGCAGAGATTCACTTTCCTCATCAAAAGGCAAGTATTGAAACACTATTTGACTATTATGAGGATAAAAGCTATATGATTAAAAAGAATAATAGAACTTAGAGAACATTTAAGAACTATAAAAAAATCTTAAGCCCTGCAACGGCTCTCAGATATATAAGAAATGTAGTAGGATATGATGAGTATATAGAAGAGTACTGTGACATGAACGGTATAGAAAGTGATGACTGCTATACAGTTTTGGGGGATCTTGAAAACAGCGCATCTGAATTCGGTACATTTTCAGACTGGTTTGTACATATGGAAGAGTACAAAGAGGAACTGATAGAGGCAAGAAAAAAAGTCAAATGAAGATGATAACGGCGTAAGGCTTATGACCTTCCATTCCTCCAAAGGACTTGAATTTGATATTGTTTATATTATTGATGTAAATGAGGGAAGTGTACCGTATAAAAAAGCAAAAGGTGCTGATGAGATAGAAGAAGAGCGAAGAATGTTTTATGTTGCAATGACAAGAGCCAGACATAAACTCTTTATTTGTTGTTGCAAGGAAAAATTTTGGAAAGTCTGTCGAGTAAGTCTGATTTTATAGTGGAACTTTCTTCCAAGACTAAGCCATAAAGAGGTATATATGATACAAAAATTCAGCCATTCACTGCGTATGAAGATAACCTTGATAATCTTATTGATTATTTCGGTATTATTACTTTCAATAGGTCTTTTAAACAATTTCGGACTGAGATGGTTTTATCAGAATGAAAAAGGTAAGTGAAATAAAAGAGGCATACCTTAAAAATAGATAATGAAGTAATGAAAATCGGCTCCTCGGGTCAGCATATCATTGATGAAAGTACTGAAGAATCTGTTATTAATAACAGCCTTAAAAGTATTATTCTGGATTACTCAAATAAATATAATATAACCATTGCCCTTGTAGACTCTTTTTACAAATAAGGCCATATATTCATCCGCAAGGGAGGGTGACGGATTAATAAGTAGAATCCAAGACGGATTTATAGGAAATCAAAATCAGGATATTTTGTACACTAATAATAATTATACAATAATACTTCATAAGACTATGCAAAAACACATCTTTTTATAGAAGGTTTCGGATATTGCAGTGATAATCAGACAATGGTTATAATGTCTACTCCGGTTGCAAGTTTAAAAAGAAAGCGTAAGTATTTCAAAACAGATTTCTGATATATATGGCAATTATAGGATTCATTATAACTGTTATACTTACATTTATTATTGCAAAAATGATTACCTATCCGATACTTGAGTTGGCTGAGATTTCAAATAAAATGGGTAAACTTGATTTTACCGCCAAATATATAGGTAACAGAAGTGATGAAATACAGACGCTTGGACAAAATATGAATTATATGTCCGACAGACTTAAAAAGGCTATTGACGAATTACAGGAAGCCAATGAACTCTTAAAAGAAGATATTAAGAGAAAAGAAGCTATTGACGAAATGCGAAAAGATTTTATTGCGAATGTTTCTCATGAGTTAAAGACACCTATTGCACTTATTCAAGGATATGCGGAAGGACTGAATGAAGGACTCTGTGAAGATGAAGAGAGCAGAAAATACTATACAGAGGTAATACTTGATGAAAGTGAAAAGATGAATAAAATGGTAAAACAACTACTTACACTTTCTTCACTTGAATCCGGAAACAGTATTTTGCATAAGGAGAACTTTAATCTGACTTCTCTTATTGAGTCGGTGCTTGGTTCAATATCAATACTTATAGGTGAAAAAGAATGTAAATATTGAATTTGATTCCGACAAGGAAATATTTCTTAATGCTGATGAATTCAAAATAGAAGAGGTGGTTACAAACTATATCAGTAATTCTATTCATCATGTAAGTGACTCCGGTGAAATAAAAAAATAAATGTATCAGATGATGGAGAAAATATAACTTTTTAGTGTTTATAATACAGGTAATCCTATTCCTGAAAAAGATTTAAACAATATTTGGGAAAAGTTTTTTAAAGGTGGATAAGGCACATTCCAGAGCATATGGAGGAAGCGGTATCGGACTGTCTATAGTAAAGGCGATAGTAGAAGCTCACAACGGTACTGTTGCTGTAAGAAATATACTTGACGGTGTTGAATTTTCATTCAAGATACCAAAGGCATAAATATGACAATTGATGAATTTAATATAAAAAACGGCCATACACAAGGTATGGCTTTACCACAGGAACTACTGCAACTGCTGCTGCAATAGGAGCTGCATATATGTATCTGGATGATAAAAAGGATATAGTGGATGTAGAGTTACCTGTAGGTATAACACTCAGTATTCCAATAGAATATCACACAGTACAAAAATAATTTATTTATCTGTGGTGTAAAAAAAGAATGCAGGTGATGACCCGGATGTTACTGACGGAATAATAATCAGTACAAAGCTTGAATTTATAAAAAGAAAAACGGTCTTGAGTTTAATTTTTGCCGGAGAAGGTGTAGGAATATTTACAAAAAGACGGACTGGCCTTTACCAAAAGGGGAGAAGCGGCTATAAATCCGGTTCCAAGGCAGATGATGATTGACAATCTTTCACGTATATTAAAACGAAGCAGGATTTAACGGTATAGTAAATATAACCGTCATGGTAGAAAAACGGAGTGGAGATAGCAAAAAGACCTTTAATGAAAGACTTGGAATTATAGGTGGAATCTCAATACTTGGGACCTCAGGTCTGGTACTGCCTATGAGCAAAACAGCACTCTTAGAAACAATAGAAGCTGATATAAAATTCAGGTTAAAAAAATTCAAAAGAAAGACGAGTATATTTGGCACCCGGAAATATAGGTGCAAAAATTCTTAGAAAAATAAATTTTAATATAAACAGCACTACAGTGGCTATTATAAGCAATTTTATAGGTGAAAGTATTGATTATGCAATCTCAAATGATGCAAGAGAAATTGTACTATGTGGCGACTTGGGCAAAGCTTATAAAGTTGTCGGGTGGAATAATGAATACACATTCAAATGATTCGGATTCCAGACTTGAATTGCTTGTAGCAGCAGTAACAAAACTTTGTATAAAAGAAAACAAAGAATTACCGATTCAAATTATTTCAAATATATTTGAACAAAAAGACCACTACAGGTGCTGTAAATATAATAAAAGAAAATAACTTTGAAAATTGCTTTGATATACTTGCAGATCAGATGCTTTTACTATGCATATAACCGTGCATTTAAGGCTGAGATATTTTTATCATAAAAACAGATATGCAAATATTGAAGAGTTTAAAAACAATTTAGAAAATCAGAATTATTGTATTCAGTGATAATATAATGATTATAGATACAGGAGAAAATAATGAATAAATATATGGTGTAGGAGTAGGCCCGGGAGACCCTGAGCTTATGACAATAAAGGCTTTAAATGCAGTAAAAAATTCAAAAACTATATGTTATCCCGGGAAAAGCGAGGACACTTCCATTGCGTTTAATATTGCAAAGCAAGTGATTCCTGAGATAAATGAAAAAGATAAATTATGCATAGATTTTCCTATGACAAAGGATCCTGATATATTGGAAGAAGCACATTCAAAAATCACCAATGAGATAAAAGAACTTTTAAAAGAAGGAGATGTAGCACTCCTGACACTTGGTGATCCCGGAGTTTATGCAACTTATTCATATATTGCACAAAGACTGAAAGTAGATGGGATAGAAGTAATTACTATACCCGGTATCACATCATTCAGTGCCGCTGCCGCTACACTTGGTATTCCGCTTACATTGGCAGATGAAGAGCTTCATGTAATTCCCATCATCATACTCATTTGAAGAGGCATTCAAACTTAAAGGTACTTTGGTATTTATGAAATCCGGAAGAAGCTATGAGAAGCTGGCTTCATATATCAAGAAAAGAAAAAGTTTGATTATGATATTTATATGGTGGAAAATTGCGGTATGCCAAATGAAAGATTATTTGTCGGAGCAAAAAATCTTCCTGAAACAAGCGGATATTTTACAATAATTATAGTAAGAGGTTTAAAATGAAACAAATATATATAATCGGTATGGGACCCGGTAAATATGATCAGATGACTGTCGAGGCGCTAAAGAAAATAGAAGAGAGCGATATAGTTATAGGTTATACGGTATATACAGATTTGATAAAGGAAATATGGCCTGATAAGGAATGCCTTTCAACACCCATGACTAAAGAATATGAAAGATGTGTAATGGCATTTGAAGAGGCTGATAAGGGAAAAACGGTAGCAATGGTTTGCTCAGGTGATGCAGGTGTATACGGACTTACAGGGCTTATGCTTGGTATAGCTCCGGATTACAAAGATGTAGCGGTGAAAACAATTGCCGGAGTTACCGCGGCAATTTCAGGTGCCGCTATTATAGGAGCACCACTTATCCATGATTTTGCGGTAATCAGTCTCAGTGATCTTTTAACACCTTGGGAGAAGATAGAAAAAAGACTTGAATGTGCGGCAATAGGAGATTTTTGTATCTCAATATATAATCCCGGGAAGTAAAAAGCGTGTAGATTATCTTCAAAAAGCCTGTGATATCTTGCTTAAGTATAAGAGTGACAATACACCATGTGCCATAGCAAAGAACATAGGAAGAGAAGGTGAAGGATATAGCGTATATACTCTTTTGGAATTAAGAGATGTAAAGGTCGGTATGTTTGAAACGGTATTTATAGGTAACTCTATGACTAAAGTTATTGACGGTAAACTTGTAACGCCAAGAGGATACTCCAATGAGTGATGTTTTAATCTTTGGCGGTACTACTGAAGGAAGAGAGATTGCTACCTACTGTGATAAGCTTAAAATAGATACTATACTATGTGTAGCTACTGAATATGGCAAGGAAGTTCTTCCGGAGTTTAAAACTGTCAAAGTTAGTAATAAACGACTGAGTACAGAAGAGATAGCTAAAGCTTTATAAAAGAAAAATAATATATCCTGCGTCATAGATTCAACACATCCATATGCTTATGATATATCTAAAAAAATATAGAATCTGCATTAAAACTCTTAGAAAAAGATATCACTTTTTTTAAAAATAAAAAGAGAGTCTATGGATGTGAGTTTAGAAGATGCTCTTGAGTTTTCAAGTAATTTTGATGCGGTTAATTATCTTTTGAATACAGAAGGAAATATTTTTACTTACTACAGGCAGTAAGGAAATATCAGCTTTCAGTGAGCTGTCAAATCGTATATTTCCAAGGGTACTTCCAAGTATAGACTCTATAAATGCCTGTATATCTGCCGGTGTACCTTCAAAGAATATTATTGCAATGCAGGGACCTTTTTCTATAGCTTTAAACGAAGCAATTATAAAAAGAATTTGATTGCAAAATATCTTGTAAGTAAATTGTCAGGAAGAAGCGGTGGCTTTGAAGAAAAGATAGAGGCGGCAAAAAATACCGGTTGTATTCCGGTGATTATTATGCCGAAGACTGAGATAACAGGTATTTCTGTAGATGATTGCAAATTTAATTTAAATAATATATATAGTAAACAGGGATAAGTATGGTAAATACAAAAAAATATAAATCTTGTAGGAATTGGACTTGAAATCCAAACCTTTCTAACAAAAAGCTGCAATTTCTGCACTGGAAAGGTCTTCAGTAATTATCGGTGCAAAAAAAGAATAGTTGACAGTGTAAAAGAAGATTTTCCGAATAAAAAAATATTTTTACAGAGTATAATACGGAGAAGATAATTGAAATAATAAGAGAAAATATGGATAGTGAAACAGCTGTAGTATTCAGTGGGGATATTTCTCTTTTTAGCGGAAGTTTGAAACTTTTTGATAAATTATAAAGGATTTTAAAGACTGCAATATAAATACATTTCCCGGAATATCAAGTCTTAGCTATTTATGTGCAAAGTCAAATACCGATATTTCAAAAAGTGAAAGATATTATCATTTCATGGTAAGGAAGAGCTTTTATATCACAATATAGATTCAAATGAATATACATTTATTATCACATCTAAGGGTGAAGGAGTAAAAGAAATCTGTAGAAAAGCTTATAGACTTCGGATTCTTTTGACCTTGATATAATACTGGGTGAAAATCTATCATATGAAAAATGAAAAGAATAACAAAGGCTAAGGCATCTGAATTTACTTAGAGATGGAAATATCTGATTTAAACTGTATGATATATCAAATCCGGATGCTGATAAAGTCTATAGTATCGGACTTTCCTGATGAAGTATTTGCAAGAGATAAAGTGCCGATAACAAAATCTGAAGTTAGAGCAGTTATTATGAGTAAAGTTAGATATTCGTCCAAAAAGTATCTGCTATGATATAGGTGCAGGGAAGCGGATCTAGTAAGTATTGAAATGTCAAGGCTTGCATATGAAGGTAAAAGTGTACGCTATAGAGAAAAATCCTCTTGCAGTAGAGCTTATAAAAAGAATATTCATAATTTCAGTGCTGAAAATATAGAGCTTATACATGCAAAAAGCACCTGACGGACTTGATAATATCTTAGATGCGGATAAAATCTTTATAGGTGGCAGCGCGGTGAACTTATCAGTATGATGGAGATGATATTTACCTCAAAGAAAAATCCTACTATCGTAATCTCCGCTATAACAATGGAAACTATTGCACAGATAACAGACATAGTAAAACTTGCAAAAGAAAAAGGTTATGATACCGAAATCACAGCTGTAAATGTATCTAAGTCCAAAGAAGTCGGACCTTATAATATGATGATGGCACAGAATATGGTGTTTATAGGCGTAATTAAAATGTAAAAATTAGGAGGGTATAAATTCATTTTGTCTTGACATATATCCTATTTTTTGTAAAATATATAAGGTTATTTTTTTAACAAGAATAGGAGAGAAATGTATTTATGAACTTTTCAAATACTACAGCTGAGGTTACACAAAATCTCATAGAGGCCGGTGAAGGCAAAGTAAAACGTCCGCTACACAAAATGATTTTGTTGGGAATTCTTGCAGGTATGCTTATAGGAGCAGGAGCAATGGCAAGCAGTGTAGCGATACACGATATTTCAAATACAGGAATTGCAAGACTTGTAGCAGGATTGGTATTTCCTATAGGTTTTGTAATGATGGTATTGTTTGGCGGTGAACTCTTTACAGGTGCCTGCCTTATGATAATCGGTGTTTTAAAAGGAAAATATAAGGTATCGGATATGATTAGAGTGCTTATCGTTATATTTATATCTAATCTTATAGGCGGACTTTTATTTGCAATACTGGTAGCTTTCAGCGGTCAGTTCAAATACAGCGACGGCCTGATGGGTGCATTTACAATAAAACTTGCATTGTCAAAAGCAAATATACCTTTCAGTTCCGCACTTATATCAGGTATATTATGTAACTTCTTTGTCTGTCTTGGAGTTGTTATGGCAGGTCTGTCTAAAGACATTTCAGGAAAGGTATTGGCAAGCTTTTTACCTATTATGACTTTTGTAACAGGCGGATTTGAGCACTGTGTTGCAAATATGTTCTATATTCCTGCAGGTATATTTGCCGCCGGTAACAGCAAATATGCGGAAGTAGCTATGACAAAGTATGGAATAACTGCTGAAAAACTTGCAACATTGAATTGGAAAAACTTTTTACTTACAAACGAACTTCCTGTAACAATCGGTAATATAATAGGTGGTATGCTCTTTATTGGAGTTGTAATGTATATTGTTTATAGTAAAGAATGATAGAAGATGATGTTAAAAGGCTGTCACAATATGTGACGGCTTTTTATATAAGAATATATTTACTGTAAAGGTTTACTTTACTTATAGAAAAGATGTGATAAAAGTATTTATATAAACATATCGGAGGTCTTTATGGACGCATTTGAAGAATTGAAAAGAGTTATTACAAACGAAAAATTAGATGATAAAGCTAAAAGAATTCTATTTATCCAATATTTCAACTTTGGATAAAGAAAAAGCAGCAGGCAATACTTGATCTTGTTATAAAGATGAATAATGCCGGTTTTAAAAATAATATACCTGCAGCATACAGTGAAGTTACAGAAAACATCCCACAATTTGCCAGGATGTCGGTTTTTAAGGAAATGCAAAAGATAGTAAGAGATATTGAAGGAAATCTTGAGCTTGCCGATGAATTTTATGAAGATGACAGTGAACTTCTTGACAAATTTAACGATTGCTTCAGTGAGAATGAGGCTCAAAAGTTTTTACAGATTTATACAAAAGCTGTTATATCAAAGTTTTATTCTTTTCTTGAAGAGGGAAACCCAAGGGTGCAAGAAGATGATTTAAACTGGGCTTACTTGAAACAAAAAGCTGACGGAAGTCATAGTGAAAGAATTATTGAAGGGCTTTCTTGAAGATGACTTTAATGAAGAAGATTATGATTGGGAGATGGAAGATGAATTTTGATGAGCTGAGCTTAAAAATATAAGGAAAAGAATATTGTAAAGCTTTGTAAGAAGCTCTCAAAGAGTTTTGCTCTTACAAGAAGTAAAGATATGACAAATCTATATGAATTGGCTTTTTGGCTTTATATTTACGATTATAAGGATGAGATCTTAAATATATATAATCTTGTAAATATAGATATACCTGAAAAAGATTGATTTTAATATTTGGACATGGATTTTATCTATATGGGGATTACAGGCTTATATTTATGAAACTGAAGGTGAGATAAACAAAAAAAGATGAGATTGTTGCCAATATGAAAAAGAGTATATTCCGTCCCTCGTACTAAAGAAGATACACAGGAAAATACTTGAAATTTTATTTAAAGATTGCCGGCAGACAAACTTTGGAATCAGTATCCTATGAAGCATGAAATTGAAAGAGCAATACAGAATGAAAAATAAAAAGGGTGAAGAAGCTTATAGATTTTCAGGACTTTGAAAATGATTTCATACGGTGTAACAGGCTTTTATCCTCATTTTGGTTGAAAACAGAGATAAACTTGAGGAAAGAATAAAAGAATACATTCAGTATTTGAGAAGTTAAATTTATGATTTTACCAAAGGAAAAACAAGCCTTTATGGTTTCGGCAATGAAATCAGGGAGCGGGAAAAACTCTTATTACATTAGGGCTTATAAATATATTAAAAATGGGAAAAACCATTTCCATATACAAAACAGGACCGGACTATATAGATACCATGTATCATGAAAAAATTGCAGGAAGTCCGTCTACTAATCTGGATCCTTTCTTTTTGGAACCGGAATATAGACCCGGAGAATTGAAAAATCTCTTTTTCAAAAACTTTTTATATGATACAGCCATTATCGAAGGTGCTATGGGTCTTTTTGACGGAGTATACGGTGAAGGTAAAAGATGTAGCGCCTGTATAGTTTCGGAAGAAATAGGCGTTGATGTTATTCTTGTTGTAGATATGGATGAACTGGAAAAGCTTGAAGAATATCTTAACAAGTTTTCGAATCGTGTGAGAGCGGTAATTGTAAACAAATTGCCACCTGACTGTGATATTGAATTGTTAAAGACAAAAATCAATGCTATGGATCTTGTTTTACTGGGCTATCTATACATGGATGAAAGCTATCGTATAGAAAGTCGTCACCTTGGACTGTATGAACCTCAAAAGGATATATTCTCCATAGTAGACAGAGTATCAGAGCAGCTTGAAAAAAGCCTTGACTTTTGATGCACTTTATAAGTTTATTGTCAAAATTGAGAGTTCTGATAACTTTACCGCAAAATCCGATCCTAAAATTCCAAAGTATAGACTTGCCTTTGCCTATGATGAAGCATTTTCTTTTACCTACGAAGAAAATATAGAGGTATTAAAAGAATACGGTTTTGAAATAGTAAAATTCAGTCCTATACATGATAAAAAACTGCCTGATAATATAGATGCCATATGGCTTTCAGGAGGTTATCCCGAGCTTTATGCAAAAGAGCTGAGTTCAAATACTTCTATGCTAAACAGTATAAAAGAGGCAAAGAACATACCGATTATTGCTGAGTGTGGAGGCTTTATTTATCTTCATGAAAGCTTTTGAAAACAATAATGGTGAATTTTTTAAGGGGGTAGGCTTGATAGAGGCAAAAGCCTTTAAAACTCAAAAACTTGTAAGATTCGGTTATATTGAAATAAAAGCAAAATCAGACAGTTTCTTGATGAAAAAAAATCAAAAGATTCGCAGTCACGAGTTCCATTACTATGACTCTACAAACAACGGCGAGTATGCACATGCAGTGAAGGCAAATAAAAGTAAGGAATGGAACTGTATCAATGCATATGAGAATATATTTGCCGGATTTCCGCATATTTACCTTCGTGGCTATGAATTTTTAGTAGAGAATTTAGTTGAATATTTAGAGAGGCAAAGAAATGTATAAACCACCGGTTTTAACAAATATACAAAATGAATTACTGGATAAATTTAAAAATCTCTTATCCCGGATTACAAATACTTCAACAGAATACAAAAAACTTGCAAAAAAGCATTGGGACAGTATAGCAAAGCCTCTTGACAGTCTTGGAGAGTTTGAGAGAATATTCAAAAACTCTCAGCTATATTTGAAAGTGAAATCCCATGTATGACAAGAAATGTGTCACAGTTATGTATGCTGACAATGGAGTGGTCGCAGAGGGTATATCTCAATCAGGTAAAGAAGTGACTTTAGCTGTCGCAAAAAGTATGGTTCTTGGTACATCAAGTATATCTGTTTTATGTAAATCTTCAGGTTCAGACCTTATGGTTATTGATATGGGTATAGACAGCTTTGATACTGAGATTTATTCAATGGGTGTTATCAATCATAAGTTAATGCATGGAACAAATAACTTTTACAAAAGAAAAGGCAATGCCTATAGATATAAGTTTAAGAGCAATACTTACCGGTATTGAAATAGTGGAAAATTTAAAAAAATAACGGTATCAATATAATAGGGACCGGTGAAATGGGTATAGGAAATACCACTACATCATCGGCACTTTCAGCCGCTCTATTAAATCTACCTGTTACAAATGTTACAGGACGTGGTGCGGGATTAAATGATATGAAACTTAAAAGAAAAATAGAAGTTATAGAAGGTGCAATAGAAAAGTACGGTTTTAGAGATAAGACATTCTTGGATTTAATCAATTCGTCTGATGATACAAGGATTTTAACTGTAGTCGATTTGCTTTCATCAATTGGAGGTCTGGATATAGCGGCTCTTACCGGGATTTTTATCGGTGGAGCTATATACAAGATTCCTATAGTAATAGACGGTGTGATTTCAGAGATGCGGCACTTTTGGCATACTTTTTTAATCCTCTGTGCAAAGAGTATATGATTGCCTCACATCTAAGCCGTGAACCCGTAGCCTCAGCTATATTTAAAATCTTAGAGTTGAATCCGGTTATTGACGCTTCACTTGCTCTTGGAGAGGGAAGCGGTTGCGCTCTGCTTTTCTCACTCCTTGATCCGGTATCTGAAATTTATACTAAAAATGCCTCTTTTTCCGATATTAAGATAGATGAGTATGAAAGATTTGTATGATAGTTTATATTTATGGCGGTGTATCAAGCGGAAAGTCTGAATATGCCGAAAGTCTTATATCTGAGAAGTTTGATAAAAAAATTTATCTTGCAACAATGGAAAATATCGGAGATTATGCTGGTAAAAGAGTACAAAAAGCATCTCTTGCAAAAGAGCAGGTAAGGGCTTTTTTTACTGTTGAAGAACCGAGACATATTAAAGATTTGAATGTAAATTTCGAAGACAATATTTTGCTTTGAAGATTTGACAAACCTTTTGTCCAATAATCTTTTTGATGAATCAGGACTCAAAAATAACTTTAAACAGATTACAGAAGAGATTTTTTTCTGATATAATTACTCTTAAAAAGCAGATGTAATTCTGTTTTTATTGTAGGAAATGATATATTTTCTACCGAAAGAAATCAAAGCAGAGAACTTGATATATTTATTGATTGTTTGTATTCTCTGCATAAACAAATAATTGAGGTATCAGACAGGGGTTATAGAGGTAGTCTACGGTCTCACCCTATGATAGAAAGTTAAAATGAGCAATTTATTAAAATCAATGGCAATCACATTTGCCATGTATTCAAAGATTCCTATAGGAGTTTTAAATGGGAAAAAAAGAAAATATGAAATATTGCCTTTTATTTTTTTACCTGTAGTCGGTATTGTGGAAGGATTTTTGATTGTATTTTTCCGTATTTTTTTATAAACTTAGAATCAATCCTATATTAATTGCGGCTTTTCTTACGGTTTTACCTATTTTATATACAGGCGGCATACATATGGACGGCTTTTTAGATACAATGGATGCACTGGGGTTCAAATCAGGATAAACAAAAAAAGCTTGCTATATTAAAGGATTCCAATTCAGGGGCTTTCGCCATAATAGGTGGTTTGGTCTATATATTATTATATTTTGCAGCTATGCTTACATTTAACAGTGTTGTAAAGATATACATACTGGCTATTTTCATATATGCTTATAAGGGCATACAGCGCGTTGGCTTTAATAGTATTTAAGAATGCCAGAGGTAGCGGATTGGCCTTTGAGTTTTCGGAAAAAGAGTCTGATATATACAAATAGGACAGTACTTATTATATTTATTTTTACTAGGAAGCGCTGCCATGATTATAGTCAATGTTAATTATGGATTATTATGTGCAATTTCAACATTTTTAGTTTTTTTATATTATAGAGTGAAATCTTTTGAAGAGTTTGGGGTATTACAGGTGATTTGGCTGGTTATTTCCTACAACTTGCCGAGCTTGTTGTGGTTTTTGGTACTGGCACTGGCACCTTAAACAGAAATGATTCATTATTTGGCATTTATTTCCGGATTTATCTTGGATTTCTTTATTAGAGATTTTTCATAATTTACCGCATTTAGTTAGATTTATGGGAAACAGTATTTCCGGTCTTGAAAAAAACTTTTTCAGAAAAATATTTAAAACAAAAACCGACTATTGTTTGCCGGATTTCTTATTGTGTTTTTAAATATATTATTTTTGGGGTTTTCTCGTATATTTTATTGATATATTTATATACAAAATAAATTTCTATTTAGGTTTTTATTGTGGAATGCTTTTTATTCTTTCAGATATTTGCTAAAAGCCTCATTAAGATATGAGAGTATGAAAGTATGTCATTCCATAAAAATCAGGCGATATAGATGAGGTTAGGAGATCACTATCTATGATAGTGGGAAGGGATACAGACCGTCTTGATTTTTGAACAGATAACAAAGGCTGTTATAGAAACTGTGGCTGAAAAATATGTCTGACGGAATTGTAGCACCATGGTTTTACGCCACATTGGGTGCTATAATTGCAATATTCTTTGATAGAAATCTTTCATGGCTTATTTTTAGCCCTACCTGTTATATACAAGGCTGTAAAATACAATGGATTCTATGATAGGCTATAAGGATGAAAAATATTTTTTATAGGTAAAGTGGCGGCAAAGCTTGATGATGTGGTTAATTTCTTACCGGCAAGATTTTTCCGCTATTATTCTTCTTTTTCATTATTTTTATTGTATCAATTGTTAAAAAAATAATTTTTAACATGTTTTAAAAACTCCAGTCAGGCGTTTTTAAATACAGATATATTCACTCCAGTCCCTAATGCCGGACAAACGGAGAGTGTAATTGCAGGTTTTTTTAAATACAAAACTGCTCGGTGATGCATATTATTTTGGTAAGTTGGTAGAAGTATCGGAGACGGAAATAATACTGTAAATGCAGATGATATTGTAAAAAGTGAATAATATTACATATTTATCTTATATAGTTTTACTGATAATAAATTTGTTAATTGGAGGCGTAGCATGCTTTATTTTATAGGTGCAGGAGCCGGAGATCCTGAGCTTTTGACAATTAAAGGAAAAGAGATTATAGATAATTCGGATGTTATTATTTATACCGGGTTCTCTTGTAAATAAAGAGTTGTTTAAAGATATTAAAGCCGAAGCAAAGCTCATAAATTCAGCATCTCTTAGTTTGGATGAGGTTCTTGAGATAATATTTGATTCAAATGAAAAGGGACTTAGTATAGCCAGAGTTCATACAGGCGACCCTGCTATGTACGGTGCTATCAGAGAGCAAATGGTAGCTCTTGATAAAAAGGGTATAGAATACGAGGTTGTGCCGGGTGTAAGCTCGGTGTTTGCAGGTGCGGCCGCTTTAAAGCGTGAATTTACCCTCCCCGGTGTTACACAGACAATGATTCTTACAAGAATGGCCGGAAGAACTCCGGTTCCTGAGGCTGAGAGTATTGAAAATCTTGCAAAGATACAGGCAAGTATGGCTATATTCTTAAGCATTGCAAGTATTGAGGAATTGGCAAATAAACTTATGACTTCTTATCCTAAGGATACTCCTGCGGCAGTAGTATATAAGGCCAGCTGGCCCGATCAAAAGATTATAATGTCTACTCTGGAAAATATTGCAGGAGAGGTTAAGAATGCTGATATAAATAAAACAGCTCTTGTATATGTCGGTAGATTTTTAGCTGATGAATTTGAGCTCAGTAAACTCTATGACAAGCATTTCAGCCACGAATATAGAGAGGCCAAAGATGCACGGAGGTAGACTTTTAGAATTCTCCAAAAGCGGAAAGAAATATATAGATTTTTTTCTGCAAGCATAAATCCATATGGTATAGATCCTAATTTAAAAAGATATTTTTAAAGGAATCTATAGATATTTTTAGTACATTATCCGAATCAAGATTACAGTGAAATAAAGGCTTTGATAAGCCGTAAGCATGATGTAAGTGAAGAGAGTATCTATCTTGGAAACGGTGCTAACAGCATTATTTTTCAGGCTTTTCAGTATATTTGATAAAAGAATTAAATATATGTATACCTACACCAAGTTTTGAAACCTATAGACTTGCTGCAGAATCTGTTTCAGCAAATATAGTTTATTATGATATGAACAGATTTAAGATAACAAACGAAATATTTTGATATATTGTCAGATAATATTGATATTTTAGTATTAACAAATCCAAATAATCCAACCGGATATCTGATAGAAGAGGAACTGTTACAAAGATTACTTGAGTATTGTAAAGCTGAAAATATATTTGTCTTACTTGATGAATGTTTTTTTAGAGTTTGTATTAGACGGTGAAAAGTATTCGCAGATATCCAATCTTTCAAAAGTATACTAATTTGGCAATACTTAGATCTCTGACCAAATTATATGCCTTTTCCGGGTCTTAGATTCGGCTATCTTTTGACTGAAAATAAAAAAATAATAGAAAACTTAAAACAAACTCACTCCTTCATGGGATATTAATACTTTAGCACTTGAGGGCTGCAAAGTTTTCTTTAACACAGGATATGAGTCAGGTTGTTTTTAAAAAAATACAAAAAGAGAAGAGTATATTATTAAAAATCTTAAATCTGTCGGGATAGAAGTTTTTGATTCTAAAAGCAAATTTTCTCCTTTGCAGATACAAAAAATCTGTCAAATGCTCTGTTAAATCAAGGAGTTATTGTCAGAGACTGTTCAGACTATAGGGAATGGATGATACCTATTTTAGAGTTGCTGTAAGGACAAACTCGGAGAACATGATATTGTTTGAAAATATTAAAGAACTTATCGAGAGGTAACATATATGACAAAAGTTATAATGGTTCAAGGCACAATGTCAAACTCCGGTAAAAGTTTTCTGGTTGCCGGACTTTGCAGAATGTTAAAAAGAAAAGGTTTTAAAGTAGCACCTTTTCAAAGTCACAGAATATGGCTCTGAATTCTTATATAACGGAAGACGGAATGGAAATGGGCAGAGCACAGGTAATGCAGGCGGAAGCGGCAGGTATCAAACCTTCTGTTGAAATGAATCCTATACTTTTAAAACCTACTTCAAATACAGGAAGTCAGGTAATTCTAAACGGCAAGGTTCATGCAAATATGAGAGCCTCTGAGTATTACAAAAAAACAAGAAAAATTTATACCATATATACTTGAAGCCTATAATAAACTTTGTGAATCATATGATATCATAGTTATAGAAGGGCAGGTTCACCTGCTGAAATAAACTTAAATGAAAAATGATATTGTAAATATGGGACTTTAGCAAAGCTTGTGGATGCTCCTGTACTTTTGGTAGCCGATATAGACAGAGGTGGTGTATTTGCATCTGTTTACGGTACTGTTGCCTTAATGGATGATGACGCTAAAAAGCAAGAATAAAGGGTATAGTTATAAATAAATTCAGAGGTGATAAGAATTTACTTACACCGGGATTTGATATGCTGGCAGAGCATTTTTAAAAAAATAAATATAGATATTCCGGTATTGGGTGTTATACCAATGAAGAAGATAGATATAGATGATGAAGATTCTTTATCTGAGAGACTGGAAACAAATAATGTAACATTTAATACAAAAAGATAAATATAGCAATTATAAAGTTACCTCATATTTCAAATTTTACAGACTTCAATCCGCTTAGCAGAAGAAAAGAAATTGTAATGAAATATATCAGTACTCCAAAGGAAATGGAAAGATGCGGATCTTGTTATAATCCCAGGTACAAAAAACACTTTATACGATCTTAGATGGTTAAAGAGCATGGGATTTAATCACGATAATCTTGAAATGAGGAATCTTATCGGAATTTGTGGTGGCTTTCAAATGCTTGAAATGATCTTATAGATGAATACGGTGTGGAAGAAGGAGGTAGTGAAGAAGGTTTAAAACTTTTTAAACTTCAGCACAATCTTTGCAAAAAGAGAAAACAACAAGACAAACTGAAACAGAAATAATAAATACACCTGATTTTTATTGATTTATGCAATTCCACTATAAAGGGCTATGAAATTCACATGGGAAGCACAATAGATCCTAAAGAGAATCCTTTTACAAAGTCCGATATTACTGACAATGGCGGTTTTGTAAATAATAATATAATGGGTACCTATATACATGGTATATTTGAAAATGACAATTTTGTAGATGCAATTATTTTCGGTCTAATAAAGAAAAACAGGTAAGAAAGTTACAATAGATACAAATATTAATGATTTTTGATATCTACAAAGAGTCACAATATGATCTGCTTGCTGATTTAATTGAGGAATCATTGGATATAAATGCAATACTTAATATACTGGATAAATCAGAAAAGTAAATATAGAAAAGGAGTTTTATGTTAGAAGTAAGACCTGAAGATATAGAAAAGAAAAGTTTTGAAATATTGACATCCCAGATGGATGAAAAATCGACTGAAAGTTTTACTCAGAAGATGAGCTTTTGGTAGTAAAAAGGACAATACATACAACAGCGGATTTTGATTATCAAAATAATGTTATTTTTCAAAAACAATGCATTGCAAACAATTAAAGATTGTATACAATCCGGTGCAATGATATTTACAGATACAAATATGGCACTTAGCGGTATCAATAAGCGTATTTTGACCGGTAAATTCGGTATTGAACCTTTATGCTTAATTGCCGACGATAAGACCATAGAATATGCAAAGAAAAATAATACGACAAGAGCAAATGCGGCTATAGATCTGGCATATAAAATGCACGAAGAAAAAGAAGCTTTGACAGGTAAAAAAATCCCGATAATATTTGCAGTAGGTAATGCACCTACAGCACTTATAAGGATCAATGAACTGTTGGATAAGTATAAGCCTGATTTTATAGTTGCGGCACCTGTAGGCTTTGTAAATGTAATAGAAGCAAAAGAACTTGTAAAACAAAGTAATATACCTGCAATAATATGTGACGGAAATAAAGGCGGAAGTAATGTATGTGCAGCAATAATTAATGCTGTGTTATTGCAGCTGTCAAAGTAGCGTATATATAGAGAGTTTCAGTGCATTAAACTCTATATTTTTTTATATAAACTATTCGTTAAACTTGAGTTTTGCGAATAGTTATATCTATAAATAAAAGCTCAAAAACAATAAATACCGTTCTTTTAGCTCTGTAATACTCTTATAATACTATAATTGTTATAGTATATAAGATAATTTATAGTTTTATATACAAATAACATAAGTAAAAGCTATATACAATAGATAAAATACTTTATATATTCCGGATTTACGTTGTCTTAAAAATATATTAAAGACAATACAAATGTCTCAATTATAACAATATAAAATAAATTAAAAAGTGTTAAAAGCGTCCTCCATCGTTCATTATGTTATACTGATCACGAATATAGCCGGATCAATAAAATACTACACAACTTATAATAAACATAAACAAATTTAGTATATTACAAAAATATACTATCCTTTTTAAAGATTCTTTTCACCTGATATAATGTCATTCTTATTCTCCTTCAAACAAAAATAGTATTTAAACAATTAGTAATTACTAACTATTTAAATACTATTATATTATTTTTATATTTGCAATATGAATTATTGACCGATTGAGTTATACAAATTGGTTTCTTTCTTCGTTATAATGATAATCAATCATCTCAAGTTTTTTTCTTTTATTTCATCTTTCATTCAAATCATTTTCTTTACAAAAATCATCCAATGATGAATTATAATCTCGAGCTTTGTATTTATAAGTGATAATAACATCACCGGATCCTTTGGTAATGTCATATTACTCATCCCAGCTATGATATACATTTTGTACATCATCTTCCGCATCTAAAAGATCCAAAATACGGTTCATCTTCTTGATATCTTCTTCATCTGACAATGTAACCCAGTTTTGAGGTATCATTGTGACTTCTGCATCAGCCATCGGTATACCAAGCTTTTCAAGTCCTTCTCTTACTGCTGAGAAATTCTCAGGATCTGTAAGTATTTCATAGCTGTCCTCTTCGTCATTGAAATCCTCCGCACCAAGGTCAAGTGCGGCCATCATAAGCTCATCAGCATCCATATCGCACTCTTCTTTATCTATAAGAATTTGTCCTCTTTTATCGAAACATAAATGATACACAGCCCGGTGTCCCTATATTTCCACCACCTTTTGTAAAAGCGGCTCTTACATTTGCTGCAGTTCTGTTTTTATTATCTGTCAATGTCTCAACAATTATTGCAACACCGTTAGGACCATATCCCTCATAAGTGTTCTGCTCATAGTTTACTGAGTTTACATCACCGGCAGCCTTTTTAATACCTCTTTCAATTGTATCATTTGGTACGTTGTTTGCCTTTGCCTTTGCAATAACATCTCTAAGCCTTGAGTTATTGTTCGGATCAGGTCCGCCCTCTTTTACCGCTACTGCTATCTCTCTTCCGATTACAGTAAAGATTTTACCCTTTGCAGCATCGTTTTTCTCTTTTTTATGTTTAATATTTGCAAATTTTGAATGTCCTGACATAATATCTCCTTTATTTACTAATCCAAAAAACTATTTTATACTGAAATTAATTTGCTGTCAATTCTATGGCAAGGTTTTTCAACCATTTCCCCTGTTTGTATCTGATGTATCCTACCAATGCTTTTATAAACTTCCGATGAAAGTACCATTGCATAAACTATATAAATTGGGAAATTTAAAATATAATCCTCCAATAAATGCCATGGGTACACCTATAAGCCAAACTGCAGATAAATCCAAGAACAGACAAGCCAATGTATCTCCTCCGCTTCTAAGTATGCCTACGATATTTACAGTTGCAATCGCTTTAAAAGGGAAGAAAAAAAGCAAACACCATAAGGCATAACTTCACATTCTCTATCACATTATCGGAAACTTTATAGAGTGATACGAAAGGTATCCTGAATATCATAATAAGTATGGATGCAAAAAGTCCTACTAAAAAGTTAAAACATAAGAATATGAGCCATATTCTTTAGCTTTTTTAAGATTATTTGCTCCCATCTCATTTCCAAGTATAATTACTGTTGCTATTGCAATTCCCTGGAAAGATACTACCAGCAAATCCTGTAATGCAGTTGAAATGGTTATCGAAGCTATAGCGGCATCTCCCATTCTTCCATATGCTACAGAAAAAGTGTGGTACCTACTCCCCAGAAAAATTCATTTATTATTACAGGTAAAGCCGTTTTTCCCAAACTGTGATATTAACTCTCTTGAAAACGGATTTAACTTTGCTACGGAACATATGATAGGTGATTTCTTTATTGATATAAGTATAATTGTCAATAAAAAAATTCAAATATTCTTGCTGCTACTGTCGCAACAGCCGCACCTACAACTCCAAGTACAGGCATGCCGAATTTACCGAATATCAAAAATATAATTCAATATAATATTAACTATAATTGCAAAAATACTTGATATAACCGGTACCTTTTACTTCTCCTACTGCACGCATTATAGATACATATATATCGGTTTGCAGCTGTAAATGGATATGAAAATACATACAACACCCAGATAAGCGGCACCTATAGCAATCGCATTATCAGATTCTGTAAATATCATCATCAATTTATCCGGCATAATAAATGCAACAGACGAAAAATAATGCTACCGGTAATTGATAATAACAGTCCTATTCCAAGTACTTTTCTTATGTTTTTTTATATCATTGTTCCCCCAGTATTGTGATGCCAATACTCCGGTACCGCTTTCTATTCCGAATATCAACAATATAAAAACAAAGAAATATTTATTTGCCAAACCCTACACCTGCAATGGCGGTCTCCCCAACTTTCCTATCATTACAGTGTCTACAAAATTTGACTATCATTTTTAAAAAAATGTTTGAAACGATACCGGAAGTGCTATATATAATACTCTACTGAGATACTCCCTGTCCTTAAACATCTTTAAAGGTAAAAACAATTTATTCTTCGTTAAGCTTTTTCATCCTCTTGTAATTTTGTTACTTTAATGGTATTGATCATTCTGTTTGATACATGTAAGGCTTTAAACTCGTAGCCGTACATTATTATATCGAATTTCTCATTATCCTCCGGTATCCTGTCAAGTCTTGATATCATAAGACCATTTATAGTATCAAAATTTTCCAACTCCTCTTCATCAAATTTTTATATTTAAAATATCTTCTATATCAGACAGTGGAGTCATTCCCTTCATTATAAATGAACCGTCAGAAAGCTCTTTTATAAGCTCCTCATCTTCATCGTATTCATCCATTATATTTCCTACAATCTCTTCAAGTATATCTTCCATAGTAACTATACCTGAGGTCTGTCCATATTCATCCACAACAATTACCATATGATTTTTCTGAGATTGCATTTCCTTGAACAATGTGACAAGGTTTTTATTTTCCGGAACAAATGTAATCGGTCTCAAAATATTCGGTATATCCTTGATTGAAGTATTCTGATAATCTGACGTATTTTTTCACATATAAGCGCATCTTTCAGATTTAAAATACCCATTATGCTGTCTATATTATCATCATACACAGGATATCTGGAATTGATACCTGAAGTAAGCATAAAAATCAATTACAGTCTGTAAGCTGTCTTCACCGTTTATAAATACAACATTTTTTCTGTGTGTCATAACATCTCTTGCCTGCTTATCATTAAGCTCGAAGATATTTGTAATCATTTCAGCTTCAGAACCTTCAAAGATACCCTGCTCGTGGCCTTCATTTACCATACTCATTATTTCTTCTTCACTTACAGTTTCCGGCTGTGCCTTTATATCGAGTCCGAATACCTTCAAAATAACATATGAAATGCTGTCAACAATATAAATAATCGGCAAAAAGAAAAAAATCAAAAACACTTGAAATGTTCATAAATCTATAAGCACTTTTTTTAGGCGCTTTTTCTTGCAAAGCTTGTTCGGTATTGATATACCGAACACAACAAAAAATATACAAAACAGTAATAATACAATCAGTATAGAAAAACCGTGGATATCGATAAGGGTAAAAAAACTTGATAAAATTGATTTTATACCGGATGAAAACGATCTGACAAAAACCATCCGAAAAATATTCCGGAAAGAACATTTATTATATACATACAGTAAAAGTACTTTACCGATATTTTCTATATGAAACTTCAGTCTTTCCCCGTTTTTTTATCCTCGTCAATATCCGAACTGTTCAGCTCATTTATAGCTGAATTAAACGAATGAATCGAAAAATTAATAAATAATACAATTACACAAATTATAATTAATAATGCCGAATGAGCATCGTCCATGAAAAACTCCTACTTATCTTATATCTAAAACTTTTTAAAGAAACTATATCATAGTGTATAAATCTCTTATATAGTCCTTTTTACCAACATATTCACCATTTGAATAGTAAAGTCTCGGTACTCTCTTATTAATACCGCAAATAAATTCATAGGAAAAAGTGTTTGAATCTTTTGTGAGCTCGTCTACAGTTATACTGTATCCATCGCTTTTTCCTAAAAATAACTACCGTATCTCCTATATTAACATTTGGAACATTGCTGACATCTACTATTGTCTGATCCATGCATATTCTGCCGATAATATTACATTTTACACCGTTTAATCAATACATATCCCTTATTACTCAAATCTCTGGGATAGCCGTCTGCATATCCGAAGGAAATTGTAGCAATGTCCATATCTTTTTCAGCTTTAAAAGTGGCGCCGTAACTTACACATTCACCTGCTTTTATTCTCTTTATATATGTAATTGTTGAGTAAATGCTTAATGCCGGGTCTGTAGTCAAAGTTCGTTCAAATTCACTTCATTTGAAGGCGCAACACCATACATTGTAATTCCCAAACGCACCATATCAAAGTCTGTACCGATACCGTTTACTATAGCTGCTGAATTTGAGGCATGTACTATAGGAGGTTCTATTCCCATACTCTTTAGTAAATCTAAAAATTGCCTGAATAAGCTCTCCTGTTCTTTTGCAGACGTAAGATCACTTTCATCAGCACTGTGAAAATGTGTGAAAATACCTTCAATCTCGATATTTTCCCATTTCACTTATTTCTTTTATAATGTTTGCACTCTCTTTTGTAGGCTTAAAACCGATTCTGTTCATACCTGTATCTATTGCTATATGAATAGATATCTTTTTCCCAAGCTCTCCGGCTTCTTCATTTATTTTCTTAGCCTGATCCAGCGTAAAAACCGATTCCCTTATATCAAATACTATTGATTCTTTGTAGCTGTTTCTTGGAATACATGCCAGTATCAAAAATAGGGATTTGTAATACCATGGTATCTAAGATTAACACCTTCTTCAAGTGTAGCCACACAGAAAAAAATCCACAATATCTTTTATATATAATGATACCGGAACACTTCCATGTCCATAACCATCAGCCTTTACAATTGCCGCCAGTTTCATATTCTCTTTTAAAGCTTTTTTTGTAACTGTTAAATTATGCTTTATTGCATCCAGATCAACCTTTGCATAAGCACGTCTATATGAGTCCATTTCTCTTCCTTCTATTAAGCACTTCACCTATATTTATCTATAATTTCTCTTGCCAAAATACTGTGCTCTCCATATTTTTTACCGGCAATACTGCCGGCCATACCGTGTATGAAAACACCAAGCGCCACAGCCATATCATCATCTATACCCAGACAAAACATGCCTGCAATTATACCGCATAGAACATCTCCGCTTCCGGCCTTTGCCATGGCGGCACTTCCGGATTTATTTATAAATGTATCCTCCTTTGCAGCGATAACACTTTGATGAGATTTCAAAACTACTGTAATACCGTATTTATTTGCATATTCCTCGGCATACTTTACCGGATCCGATAATATATCATCTATAGATACATCTATCAGTCTTGACATCTCCCCTATATGAGGAGTTATGATGATATTGTCAGTATAATATTTTGTAAGTGTAGTATCAGCTGCAATAATATTCAAAGCATCAGCATCTATTATCATCAGTACATAACATTCGGCCAAAACATATTCTACAATGATTTTAGCATAATAATCTGTAGAAAGTCCCGGTCCAAGTACCACTACGCTTGACCAATCAAGACATGACTTAATCTTATTTATAAAGCATTCCTTATTCTCATATGCTTCTCTCTCATCATAAGTTGTTATTATTGCTTCAGGTAAAAGTGTTTGTAAAATTGTACGATTTTTACTTACCGTAAGTATTCTAACCAAACCTGCGCCTGAACGATATGCCGCCATTGCACTCAAAAATGCGGCACCGCTCATTCCGTTACTTCCGGCAATAACCAGAACATGCCCATAGCTGCCTTTTATTTGCATTCTTAATTCTTTCAGGTATATATTTTAATGCAGTTTCATCAAGAATTCTCATATCCCCATCTCCACATATTAGTCTGTTTCTATTACTACCATTGCAATTGCCAATGAGTCGGTATTGCTTATGGATACATGGATTTTATTCTCATCAATTCCTTGTAAATGTCTGTTTGAATTATTACAGATTTTTTTATAAAAGGCTTTCCAAGTTCATCTCTGAGTACCGCCAAGTCCTTAAGTTCAACACCTCTGAAAACCTGTTCCCAATGCTTTTACAAAGGCTTCCTTTGTAGCAAAATTTCCGGCCAGAAAACTGTCTCTGTTTCTGCCTCCGGCCATATCTATTTCACTATCATTGAAAGCCTTCTTTATAAAAAATTCCTTTTTAATTGCATTTGATATTCTGTCTATTTCGACTATATCAGTGCCGATCCCTCTAATCATACTTCCCTTCAAAAGGAACGGCATCTACATTACTGACTCTATATGACAGCCTCATAAGAGATTCTGAAAGATGCACATTCTCAACAACTACATCATCAGGAACCGATAAATCCGTATGTGCAAAATTCCAGATTGCCTTTATTCCCGACTTTATAAGTCTGTCCGCAACTTCCATTGCTCTGGTCTTCGGTATTGTAAGTGCAGCTATCTGTATATCATTTTCAGATACAAACTTTTCAAGGTTATCAAGAGAATACACTCTTGCACCGCGAATGGTGTTTTTCCGAAAAGATTAGGATCCACATCAAACATTCCCTTTGATAAGAAAACCTCTTCTTTCAAAGTTTGCATAATTTGCAATAGCCTGTCCCAAATGACCTGCACCTATTATTATAATATTATGCTGACGGTCAATTCCTAAAATCTTTGCGATCTCATTATACAGATATCTTACATTATATCCGTATCCCTGCTGTCCGAAACCTCCAAAGTTATTTAAATCCTGTCTGATTTGAGAAGCCGTAACCTTCATTCTCTCACTGAGTTCTTTTGAGGATATTCTTTCAACACCCTCTTCTGACAGCTCACCTAAGTATCTATAGTATCTTGGCAGTCTTGAAATGACTGCTCTGGATATTTTTCTTTCTTCCATATTTATTCCGTTCCAAATATTAATTTATAAATTATTCTCAGCAATTCCATTTGTTAAGAATTCTACAATTAGTATATTATCTATTAATATAAATGTCAATACAGATATATATGGTGAATATTATATATTTTTATTAAGTTTTTGAGCATATAAAGGCTTCATTTGTATCATGAATTGTCTTGCATTTAAGCATGTATTTAAGCTATACTTATGTGGATTATATGACTAAGGAGGCAAAATTTTGATTTTTAAATGCTACAAATATCTCAAAAGTCTTTCGGAAGCAATGAGATAATAAAAGATGCAAATTTTTTTAGTCAATGAACATGAAAAAGTTGCCATTGTCGGTGTAAACGGTGCCGGAAAAAAACCACACTGCTAAAAATACTTACAGGTGAGGAACATGCCGACAGCGGTAATGTTATACTTGCAAAGGATGCAAAAACTCGGATACTCTAAGACAGATAAATAATGTAGATTCCACATTAAGTATTATAGATGAGCTATATACAGTTATAGAGCATATCCTTAACATGGAAAAGAGAATGTTAGAGATGCAGGAACAGATGCAACATCTTTCAGGCGAGGCACTTGAAGAGTTGTATTCTTCATATACCGCTCTTACTCACAGTTATGAGCTGATGGACGGATATGCCGCAAAGAGTAAAGTCATCGGTATTTTAAAAGGACTTGGATTTGATGAAAATGATTTTGACAGAAAGATAAATACATTATCAGGAGGTCAAAAAACAAGAGTCTTCCTTGCAAAACTGCTTTTAGAAGAACCTGATATTATTTTACTTGACGAGCCTACAAACCATTTGGATCTTCGAAGTATAGAATGGCTTGAATCCTATCTGCTAAACTATAAGGGTGCTGTTATTATAGTATCACATGACAGATATTTTCTTGATAAGATAGTTAGTAAGGTCATAGATATTGAAAACGCCGAAGTCCAAATGTATTCCGGAAACTATTCAGACTTCTCCGCAAAAAAGCAGATGCTTTTAGATGCCAAAATGAAGGAATATTTGAATCAGCAACAGGAAATAAAACATCAGGAAGCTGTTATTACAAAGCTTAAGCAATTTAACAGAGAAAAGTCGATAAAACGAGCCGAGAGCCGTCAAAAACAACTTGAAAAGATTGAAAGAGTCGAAGCTCCAAAAACTCATATAGAAAATATGAGACTCTCTTTGGATATTTCAAAAGAAAGCGGTAAGGATGTACTTACAGTACATGATTTGTCAAAGAGTTTTGATGAAAAGCATCTCTTTTCAAATATAAATTTTGAAATAAAAAGAGGGGAAAGAGTCGCTATTATAGGTGATAACGGTACAGGAAAGACTACCCTCCTAAAGATTATAAACGGACTTTTAACTCCTGATACCGGTGAAGTAATCTACGGGTCAAATGTTTCCATTGCGTACTATGATCAGGAACACCAGGTACTTCATATGGACAAGACTTTGTTTGATGAGATTTCAGATACTTACCCTGAGATGAACAATACTCAAATAAGAAACATACTTGCAGCTTTTCTTTTCACAGGTGAGGATGTGTATAAAAAGATCGGTGATCTTTCAGGTGGAGAAAGAGGCAGAGTATCTTTGGTTAAACTTATGTTATCAAAAGCAAATTTCCTGCTTTTGGATGAGCCTACAAACCATTTGGATATTCTAAGTAAGGATGTACTTGAAAGCGCCTTAAACAGTTTTCCGGGTACTATTTGCTATGTATCACATGACAGATATTTTATCAATAAGACCGCAACAAGGATTCTTGATCTTTACAGGAAACAGATTACTAACTATATAGGAAATTATGATTACTATATTGAAAAAAAGAGGCGGTAGAAGGTGCAGCCAATCTTTCAAATAATAATATAGAAGAAAAACCTACAGAAATCTCAGATTCAAAAAGCAGGAATGGATTGAAAATAAGACTGCACAGGCTCAAAAAGAAAAGTAACAAATGCCTTGAACAAATGTGAAAAAGGAAATAGAAAAAAACTTGAAGAAAAAAACTTGCTCTTATCGATGAGGAATTTGCCAATCCTGAGATTTCCTCAAATGTAGGTAAGCTTATGGAACTGCAAAAAGAAAAAAACAGCTCTGGAAGAAAAAGCTTGAAAAGCTTATGAACGAGTGGGAAGAACTGACTTTAAGTTTGGAGGAAAATTAATATGAAAATGAAAAAGTTTTTTTGCGATAATAATCTTACTTTTTACTTATATTCAGTTTGATCTCAACTGTTCTTGTTGCAATATTCTCAGACAATATCAGATTGCTTTTTTTGTATTCTTGTTTATAGATATTGTAATGCCTGTAATAATATATGCATATCTTGTAATAACAAAACAGATAAGAAATCTTGATAAAAAAAGATGATGATAAGAATAACAAAGCAGCTATAATAAAAGTATTTTGTGTAAATAAACGACCGGCTTATTAAGTCTGGTCGTTTAACTTTAAATATTTATTCTTCTTTTGGCTTTATTCTCGGAATATCCATTCTTCATTCATACAAAGGAGCTTATTTCCTTTTTCAACCATATATGAGCCGCATTTTGGACAGGCTATAGAAGAAGGCTTATTCCATGACATAAAATCACATTCAGGCGCATTGCTGCAACCATAGTATATTCTGCCCTTCTTAGTCTTCTTTATTACCACTTCACCGTCACATTTAGGACATTTAACTCCTATCTTTTCAAGATACGGCTTTGTATTCTTACATTCGGGGAATCCCGGACATGCTAAAAACTTTCCGTGCGGACCGTATTTTATAACCATGTTTCTTCCACAATTTTCACATATCACATCTGTAACTTCATCGGCAAGCTTTACATTTTCAAGCTCCTTTGAAGCCTGCTCTACTGCCGACTCAAGATCCGGATAAAAGTTTGATACTACAGTTTTCCAATTTACACTTCCGTCACCTACAGAATCCAGTAATTGCTCAAGATTTGCTGTAAATTCCTTATCCACTATGCTCCCGAAATAGTTAACCATCATAGAGTTTACAATCTGTCCAAGCTCGGTAACATAGAGATTTTTTTGCTCTTTAACAATATAATGTCTTGCAAGAATTGTAGTAATAGTAGGTGCATATGTTGACGGACGTCCTATTCCCTGTTCTTCCAATGCTTTTACAAGACTTGCCTCCGTAAAATGTGCAGGCGGCTGTGTAAAATGCTGTACATCCAAAAGCTTTTCAAGTTTAAGTTCATCTCCTACCTTAAGCTTTCCTATAACAGCATCCGAACTTACCTTTTCTTCATCATCATCGTCAGTATAAACACTCATAAATCCGTCAAATACTATTTTTGAGCCGGACATAGTAAAGATATAATCTCCTGCACTAAGCTTCACTGAAGTAGTCTTATACTTTGCATTTTCCATTCTGCTGGCAACAAATCTCTTCCATATAAGCTGATACAGTCTGAAAAGCTCTCTTGGCAAAGATTCTTTAACCATTGCCGGAGTAAGATTCACATCTGTAGGTCTTATAGCCTCGTGTGCATCCTGAACATTATTATTATTTGTCTTTGTAACAACATTTTTTGAAACATATTCAGGTCCGTAGCTTTTATCTACAAACTCTCTTGCAGCTGCATCTGCCTCGGCAGCTATTCTGGTTGAGTCTGTACGCAAATATGTTATAAGAGCAATTGTTCCCTTGCCCTTTACTTCCACACCTTCATATAATTGCTGTGCAAGCCTCATTGTCTTTTGAGTTGAATAGTTTAACTTTTTGCTGGCTTCCTGTTGCAAGGTAGATGTTGTAAACGGAATAGGAGCCTTCTTTACTCTTTCACCCTCATTTATCTCTGAAACCACATATGAGGCACCCTTTCAATGCCTTTTAATATTTTATCCATCTCTGCTTTTATTGTTTATGGCAAGCTTACTCTTTTTACCATAGAACTTGGCATTTACAGTCTTTTTTGAGTGCTCGGTCAAAAGCTCGGCTTCAAGAGTCCAATACTCCTCAGGAATAAACTCATCTATTTGTGCTTCTCTGTCACATATCATTCGAAGAGCTACAGACTGCACTCTACCGGCAGACAATCCTCTTTTTACCTTTGCCCAAAGTAGAGGGCTGATAGAGTATCCCACCATTCGATCCAATACTCTTCTAGCCTGCTGCGCATCCACAAGATTCATATCCAGATTTCTTGGATGCTTAATAGCCTCTTTTATCGCATTTTTTGTAATCTCATTAAAACTGATACGAAATACCTTCTTTTTCACTGTCCTCAAGCTTTTAAAGCCTTTGACAGATGCCAACTGATTGCCTCACCCTCACGGTCAGGGTCGGTTGCAAGATATATTTTATCAGCTTTTTTAACATCTTTTTTCAGTTTAGCAAGTAACTCGCCCTTGCCTCTTATGGTAATATATTTCGGTTCAAAGTCATTTTCAACATCAATACCCATTGTGGATTTAGGCAAATCTCGCACATGCCCGTTTGACGCCGTAACTTCATACCCCGAACCTAAATATTTTTTTATGGTCTTTACCTTTGCAGGCGACTCCACTATCACTAAACTTCCAGCCATTTTAACCCCTTACTAACTTAATCTCTTACAATAATAATTTGATGATACTTGTACGATAAAAACCTTCCAATTCAAGTAATAAAAAGTGAGCTAAGCACTTGAGAGATGTCTAAAGCGCTTTCTTTGATTATGTCATCTATATATTTCGGTTTTTAAATCAAGGCAACTATAAACCTTTTTATCATTCTTTGCAAGTATATTAGCGTTTTTCATTATATACTTGAATTTTTTTATCAACATTAAGATCAAGTGCTTCCAAAAATATCCGTAGGTGAGGTTATAATACCGGCACCGTCGGATATCAATTTATTACATCCAAGACTCATACAATCTGTTATTCTTCCCGGTAGTGCAAATACTTCTCTCCCCTGTTCTATGGCATGTGTGGCCGTTATAAGTGAACCCGACTTAAGTCTTGCTTCTATTACTACAGTAATATCCGCCAGACCTGAAATAATACGGTTTCTTATAGGAAAATTAAACTTTAAAGGATTTGTTCCCAAAGGAAATTCAGATATAACACCTCCAAAGCCTTCACTACATAACTTATTGTATAGAGTAAAATTGCTATCAGGATAACATACATTTACTCCTGTGCCAAGTACTGCATAAGTTTTTCCTTTAGACATAACAGCACCCTCATGTGCCATACTGTCGACTCCAAGTGCCATTCCGCTTATTATATCCACATCATTTGCAGCCAGTTCCTGTGCAATAAACTTTGCCATTCCAAGTCCATATTCACTTGCACCTCTACTGCCCACTATTGCTACGCTCTTTCTCCGCCTTGGAATATCACCTTTTATAAATATGCCGAAAGGATAATCTCTTAAATCCAAAAAGCTTTTTGGGATAATCATCTTCAAACGGAAGTATAAATTTTATTTTTTTCTTTCATCTAAAGACAGATATTTTTCATGTAGTTCATTTCAGTTTAATTTTTTTAATCCTAAAACAGCCTTAATTTGCTTTTTCACTTAGTTTTACTTTCATCTTTAAATTGTCAAAGTTCATTTCAAAAATACTGTATAAAGGTTTAATATTCTCATATATAGCACGCTTTGAAGCATAACCGAGTTCCGCTAAACTTGACAGAAAAAAACATTGCTTCTCTGTCTGAAATATTATTTATCTGCATATTTCCTCCTTACCAATATTTATCTTCTAAAGAGCGATATGATATAGCCTCACATATATCATCATGCTCAATATTTTTATGTTCATTAAAAATCTGCAACAGTTCTTGCAACTTTTTAATATTTTATGAAGTCCCCTTACACTCATCTTTTTCATCTCATATAAATCAGATAGGAAAATATCATCACTCTTTTTTTAAAGCGCAGAATTTATTTATAAGACCTGCCGGAATTTCTGAATTATAAGAAAAATTGTAATCTTTATATCTGTTCAGCTGTATCTGCCTTACTTTTTTTCTATGTAATTTTTTTATTTCATCGCTGCTGATATTTTTTAAAATCACCTTTAAGCTCCGAATATTTTTATCAGCGAAGTCTCAACAGTTATATCTATCCTGTCAAGTAATGGTTTTGATATTCTTGAAAGATATTTTCTTACCTGAGCCTCATTACAACTGCATTTACTTCTGTCAGGATAGTATCCGCATTTACACGGATTTGTAGCCGCAACCAGCATAAAATCTGAAGGATATTCAATACTTGCATTTACTCTTGAAATACTTACAGTTTTTATTTTTCCATAGGCTGCCTAAGCACCTCTATGGTATTGGTCTTAAACTCCGCCAGCTCATCTAAAAATAATACTCCCTTATGTGCCAGAGAAATTTCACCCGGCTTAGGTATCCTGCCTCCTCCTGAAAGTGCCTGTGGCGAAACACTGTGATGAGGGTCCCTGTAAGGTCTTATCTTTAATACCGGTTCTTTTGAATTAAGCAGACCACATACGCTGTATATCTTTGAAACTTCCAAAGCCTCTTCATCACTCATATTGGGCATTATTCCGGGAATCCTTTTGGCAATCATACTTTTTGCCTGTACCTGCAGGTCCTATAAACAATATATTATGACGTCCTGCAACAGCAATCTGCACAGCCCTTTTTAGTAATATCTGTCCGTTTACATCCGAAAAAGTCACTGTATTCTTTTTGTTTCCGGGATTTGTATTTGAATATTTTTCCGAATAAGTTTTTTTCACCGTTTAGAATTTCAATCAGATCTTTTTAGAGTTTTTATACCATAATTTTTAATACCTGTAACTATATTTGCCTCTGCCAGATTATCATATGGAAGAAATACATTTTCAAAAGCCGTTTTCTTTTGCAAATATAACAATCGGCAGTATGCCTCTTATAGGAAGTAATTCACCACTCAGTGAAAGCTCACCTACAAAAAGTGATTTGTTTAATATATCGGATTTTTATTGTTCCAAGGGCCTCAAGAATTGATATGGCAATAGGTAAATCATAGCCACAACCTTCTTTTTGATTTCTGCAGGGGATAGATTTATAACGATTTTTCTGGGATAAAAAGAATATTTAGAATTTTTTTATTGCGGTCTTTACTCTGTCTGCCGCCTCTTTGACTTCACCGGATAGAGAACCTATTAGAATAATTCCCGGCAGACCGTCACCAATATCGGTTTCACAGCAGACATGAAATGCATTGATACCTAAAAGACCTGCTGTATGTATTTTACTAAGCATAATCTCCTTTATAAACCGCCTTACGGAAAACTCCGTAAGGCAGATAATTTATATTTATTTTTAATAACTGAACCGTCTTTTTCTGACTACTATATCAGAGTTCTCCTCTTCAAATCCGTTCGGATTTGCCTTTTGCCATCTGAAAGAGTCTCTACACATATCTTCAATATTTTTCTCAGCCTTCCAGCCAAGCTCTTTAAGCGCAAGTGAAGGATCTGCATAACAAGCAGGTACATCTCCGGCTCTTCTGTCTTTGAATACATAATTGATTTTTAAATCATTTACTTTCTCAAATGCATTTATTACATCAAGTACACTGTATCCTATACCTGTTCCAAGATTATAGATATCCACCTTTCCCGGATCTCTCATCATCTTTTCAAGAGCCTTCACATGTCCCTTTGCAAGGTCGACAACATGGATATAGTCTCTTACACATGTACCGTCCTTTAGTATCGTAGTCATTTCCGAAATACTCCAAGGCATACAAGCTTACCAACGGCAACCTGTGTGATATAAGGTAAGAGATTGTTTGGAATGCCCTTAGGATTTTCACCGATTCTGCCTGACTCATGTGCTCCTATAGGATTGAAATATCTTAAAAGCATTACTGAGAACTTTTCATTTGCAGTATGCAAATCTGTAAGGATTTGCTCAAGCATTCCCTTTGTTCTTCCATATGGATTTGTTATAACACCGAGAGGTGCATCCTCTGTAATAGGAACAACCTTAGGATCTCCGTATACTGTAGCACTGGATGAAAATACTATCTTTTCCACTCCGAACTCTCTCATTACTTCACATAAAATAAGAGTTCCTGTAATATTATTGTGATAATACTCAAGCGGCTTTATATACAGACTCTCCAACCGCCTTTAATCCTGCAAAATGTATAACTGCATCTATATTATTTTCTTTGAATACATTTGTAAGAGCCTTTTGGTTCAACAAATCGACTTCATAGAAACGTAAAGACTTTCCGGTAATCTCTTCCACTCTCTTAAGTGATTCCTTTGAAGAATTTACCAAATTGTCTACTACAACCACTTCATAACCTGCATTCAACAATTCAACACAGGTATGACTTCCGATATAACCGGCACCACCGGTAACTAATATTGCCATAACCCCTCCATAATATCCGGAATATCAATAAAAACTGTTATAAACCTATTGATTATTTAAATTTTTATAATAAAATATATATTAAATCAACAAATTTTTTTCAATAATATGCTTAATGATGGAAAAAGCCTAATGCCTGTGAATGCCATGGTGATTTTTATATTTATTACAACATTCTATAACCGCATCATCTCTTAAAGAACCTCCCGGTTGTGCAATAAATTCCACACCGCTTCTTTTTGCTCTTTCAATATTGTCACCAAACGGGAAGAATGCATCCGAACCAAGGCTTACACCCTTTAGATTCTTCAGCCAATCTCTCTTTTCTTCCCTTGTAAATTCATCCGGTTTTTTTGTGTAAAGATATGCTCCCACATTCCTTCGGTTAAAAAGCTCCTCAACGCTGTTCTCACCTATGTAAACATCAATTGCATTGTCTCTATCCGCTCTTTTTATTCCCTCTTTAAAAGGAAGATTAAGCACACATTCAGCCTGCCTTAAAAACCAGTTGTCCGCCTTATTTCCTGCAAGTCTTGTACAATGTATTCTTGACTGCTGCCCTGCTCCTATACCTATTGCCTGTCCGTCTTTTACATAGCAAACGGAATTTGACTGGGTATACTTTAAAATTATTAAAGATATAAGCAGATCAAGTTTTGCACTCTCAGGCAAATCTTTGTTTTTTGTCACAATATTTTCAAGCAGGCTCATATTTATATCCAAATCATTATGTCCCTGTTCAAATGTAATACCGAAGACCTGCTTCTTTTCCGATTTTGCCGGAATATAGTTTTCGTCTATTTGAAGAACATTATATTTTTCCGTTTTTCTTTTGCTTTAAGTATTTCAAGAGCTTCATCACTGTATCCGGGTGCTATTACACCGTCAGATACCTCCCTCTTTATAAGTAAAGCGGTTTCTTTATCACAAATATCACTCAAAGCGATAAAATCACCGAATGATGACATTCTGTCCGCACCCCTGGCTCTTGCATATGCACAGGCCAGAGGTGAAAGTTTTTCATCCTCCACCCAATATATCTTCTTTAAAACATCATTAAGTGGAAGTCCTATTGCAGCGCCTGCAGGTGATACATGTTTAAAGCTTGTTGCGGAAGGTAAAGAACTTACTCTTTTCAGCTCTGAAACAAGTTGCCACCCGTTTAAGGCATCAAGTAAATTAATATAGCCGGGATTTTCCACTAAGTACTTTTATAGGAAGTTCCTCACCGTTTTCCATAAAAATTTTTGCAGGTTTTTGATTAGGGTTACAGCCATACTTTAAAATCAACTCTTTCATTACATACCCTCCAACTTATTCTTTATAACCTGTATATATTCACCGGTTTCCAAATTTATATACCTGACTGCCAAAGATATTTTATTTTTCCGAATCAAGAGAGTTCCAAAGTTTTTCGCTGAATTCATCTATATCTCCGGTTATCTGTATTTTTTTCGGTTCACCTTCAAAACTTTTTAGAGGATCCGAATTTTTCTTTATAGGTATGAATCAAAAATCCCTCACCCTGCTTTTTACATTGTCATAATTATAGAAAAAAATCTTAAAGTCTGATTTTTCATCCCTTCATCACTCTTTTAATATAGAAAGTTTAAGTTTAAGTCTGTCTTTTAGTTCAATAAGTCCTGATATTCTCGGTGTAAAATTCGGTGCATCAGGTTCAAAAGTTCTTGTATACAGTGCATCTTCAAAGCTTTTACCGTTCTTTAAATATTCATAAACCGTGTCCGTTTGATCACCGTTTGTTACTATTATATTATCTCCTAATACTCGTACAGGAGAATAGATAATTAAAGACGGATCGCTGAGCAGACTTTCATCAAAAGCCTTTGTGCTTATATCATCACCATGTACTTCAAATATCCTGTTTCTTGAATTTACACTTCTCCCCATGATGAAATAAGCAAAGACGGCATTCTTACCGTCATCCGACTTTCCAAGTACAATTCCTCTACCCGGGTACTCTAATTTTGACAGATACTCAAACATAAAACCTCCTAATCGTTTCTAAGTGCAGTTAGCGGACTTAACTTCATTGCTCTTAAAGAAGGGAAGAAACCTGCCAGCATTCCTATAATAACCGCAAAAATAATTGCTGATATTACAAGCCACGGCGGTATTCTTGATATATTTCCGTCTACTCCGGAAACAGCCACCGCCACTCCAAGAGCATTGATTACAATTGAAATAATAAAACTAAAAATAACTCCGGTCAAGCCTCCGATAAGTCCGATAGCACCCGATTCTATAAGAAACATATCTCTTATTCTATTCATATCACAGCCTAAGACCTTCATAATTCCGATTTCTTTGGTTCTTTCATATATACTCATCATCATAGTATTTGCAATACCTATAGAAGCAACAAACAATGACACGGCTCCGATACCGCCAAGTACCATCTGAATCATATTTGTAGAGGCTTTACTTTGTTCAATCCACTCCATTTGAGACTCAGCCTGAAAGCCCATATCTGTGATTTGCTTTTGAACTGTCAAAACATTTTTCATATCATCCACATATATCTTGGCGGAATCATATACCAGATACTTTAAAGGCTTGCCTTTCTTTGTTGTAGGTTGATTGGGAATAGGTTTGTTTTTATAGACTTTCTTAAGCATTGCCTTTAAAGCGTCTATATTACAATATATTCCGAAAGCTGAAATTATTGTAACTGTCATAATCATCCAATAAAGCACCTCCCTTTACCACACCTGCAGTATCTATAATATACTTCTTTGGCGGCTTCGGTGCATTCTCTCCTCCGGCATTTGCCTTATCATATGCATCCGTGTCAAAGATAACAAACATGGGCTTGTTGTAGTCCACATTTGGAAGCTTGTTAGTCTCATAAAATGATTCATTTGGTTTTTTAGGATTCTGAAAATCTTTAATAACAAAATTTCCATATACAAATTCAAGGTTTTTTTCTTATCTGTAGGAATATGACCGCTTTCAAGTTTTTATTTCAGCCATATATTCTTCATTTACTCCGTTTATTTGAGTGTTTTTGCATATAAGGTCCCTGCATGATAATTACATAAGTTGACAGCACGGGAGATACTCCTTCCACATGCTCTATCTTTGAAAAAGTTTCAATAGTATCATCCTTTATACGCAAAGGTTCCGCCTTTTTGTTTGATGAATCATCTTGTCTGTTGTATGGAACGGTAACATCTATAGCTTTTAGTGACCCCGACTGTGCGATGCTCTCTTTATTCAATTCATCCAGTCCTATACCGAGTGAGAGCATAGTCACAACGGAAGCCGTACCTATAAGTACACCCAGTACGGTAAGCACAGTTCTAAGCTTTCTTCTTTTCAGGTTTGAAATACTTAATTTAAGTAAATCAAGCAATTTCATTTACATCTGCTCCTTTTTTGATTTTCTTTTCTTCAATATCAAAGCACTTGCTATAATAACAGACGATAAACCTCCTCCGATTATAACAGGTAAAGGATTAAATCTCCTGTTTTCTTCTTCCGGTATTTGCTGATCTGTTATATCAAGATTAGTTTCCGCCTCTTCGTTTACATTCAGGATAAAATCTCTTGTTTCCTCTGTAATATTTCCGTTTTCATCTTCATAGCTTATAGTAAGGTTTATCTTACCGTCATCTGCAGTTACTGCTTTACCTGTCAAATTTACATCCACATTTCCGCTCTCACCGGGCTTAACATTTCCTAAATAGGCTTCATTCTCCTTTATTGAATCCGCCTTAAACTTTGCCATAAGATTATAAAGAACAACTTTTCCGGTATTATTTATCTGAAATGTAATATTTGCATCATCACCTACGCTTATACTGTCAGGGTTGATTTCAAAGCTTCCGATATTCATCCTTGCAACCTGTCTTACAGGTATATCTATACTGACCTTATCAGTTGCATTTTTATACTCCGGCGAATCATACTGCTCATTTATTGTAATAGAATATGACCTTTGATCCACACCTGCCCTTGCACTCATCTTAAGTCTAAGCTCGGTGGTTTGATTTGCAGGCAGAGAATTCACTGCATGAGAACTTGATCCCTCCTCCATACTGAATACCGCACTGTCACTTGCCTTTTCAGATTCCAAAGTGAATAAAATATTGCTGGCGGCTACACTTGCAGAAGCATTTTTCATTACAATAATCAAATCGAAAGTTTCACCTGCAAATACATCCTTGGGCTCCGTTCTGTAACTGTCTACTACTATTCTTGCCTTTGTTCTGTCATTAGGATTAAATTCTCCCGGTGAAGTGCTTGTTTCATCCTTATCTTTATTTTGTATGTGCACAAAGAATTGCTCTTCAGTCTTTTTTATTTCACCTTCGGTAGAGTCACGGTATGTGATTTCAAGCTTTATCGGATAATAACCTGTATAGGTATTTTTTTGTATTGCAAAACTGTAATCAAGGCTTGTAACTCCTCCGCTCTCAATCTTATCAAAATGTCTGTCATAGTTGGCATCATTTATTTCAAACGGAAAAACCGCATTGTCCTTATCCATCACCATATGAGCGGTAACATCAAATGCTGTAAGCTTTACCTGTATTTGCAAGATTAAGACCGAAGTTTAATACATCAGGATATTTGCCTCTGGGTGTTGACTGTCCTTCACCTAAAGTAAACTCCACATCCTTTACAGCTTCCGATTCACTGCTGTCGGTTGTGGCTGATTTTTGAATATAAACATTTATATATTCCTGTATACCTCTTCCACCTTCTTTGTCATCTGCCAGATAAACAGGTATACCGTAGTAACCTTCAGGAATATCTCTTCTTACTCTTGCTGAAATAGTAATACTTTTTTTCTTACCCTTACTTATCTTTCCTACATGCTTTCTGTCTGTAGTCTCGGATGTAAGTTCAAAAGGAAATTCTATATTTTCATCCTCTTCATCATCATAAGCTATACCTGCCCATGCATCCGCATAGTCGGAACCCGTTTCAACATAAAATGTTACACTCATCATTTTACCTGTTTTTCCTACAGGTATCTTATCCTGATGAAATACATTGTTGCTTTCTATGTTTCTTAACTTTGCAAAAGATTCTACCTGTGGGATAATGACCATTAAAGAATCATCACAATTCCCAAAATTTTCTTTACACCGTTCATCTTAACTAAACCGCCTTTCCATCTACTATTCTGATTTGTCTGTCTGCAACATTAGCTATATCATTATCATGTGTAACCATAATAAGAGTTTGATTTTCCTCTTTTACAATCCGCTTCATCAGCTCAAGTACTTCAGCCGTAGTCTTTGTATCCAGATTTCCTGTCGGTTCATCTGCAAAAATTATTTTCGGCTGCATAGCGAGTGCTCTTGCTATTCCTACTCTTTGTTGCTGACCTCCGCTCATAGCATTTCCGTTTTGATATATCTGTTTTTCAAGGCCCACCAAAGTCAGATATTTCTTAGCAGTTTCAATCCTTTTCTTTACGTCAACACCTCTGAATACCAGCGGTAAAGCCACATTGTCAAGTGCATTCATAGTCGGTAGACAGATTATATGATTGAAAAATAAACCCTACATTATTTCTCCTAAAAGCTACAAGTTGATTTTCTTTAAGTTTTTCAAGATGAGTTTTGCCGATTATTATCTCACCCTTAGTCGGTTTTTCCAGTCCTGCCAGCATATTAAGGAGTGTGGATTTTCCGGAACCTGAAGGACCTACTATCGCCACGAACTCTCCCTTATTTATAGTAAAATCCAAGCCGTCAAGGGCATGTACTATATTTTCTCCCGCTTTATAGAACTTATAAAGCCCTTTTTACTTCAATTATTATCTCATCCATCATACTCACCCTTTTATAAATACGATATACTTCTATGTACATTCTATCATAGCATATATTTTTGTATATTTATCTTTTTATTTTTTTGAATTTTTTTATGTTTTTATTAAATATAAAAAGCCGACTGATAAATGTGTTATACAAATATCAGTCAGCTCTATTTATTAGGGTTACAAGCTCTTTTTACTTTATTTTTCTTAACAATCGGTTTAAATATAAGTTCTCTGTCTTTATCCTCACCCTTTGCAATCCACCTTAAGAGAGTCTCCCTGCTTTACATTTCCAAGCAGTATCTGTTCAGCCATCTTATCCTCTATCTCATTTTGAGGGCTCGCTTTAACGGTCTTGCACCGTATTTTCTTATCATAACCCTTATCAATAAGGAATTCCTTGGCCTTTTCTGTAAGTTTCAGATTCATCTGCATCTGCTCGGAAAGTCTGTTGTTAATCTCCTTAAGCAATATGTCCAAAATCTCTTTTAAGTTATCACGTGTAAGCTGATGGAATACTATAGTTTCATCAATTCTGTTTAAAAATTCAGGTTTAAACATCTGCTTCACTTCATCCATAACATTACTTTTCATTGCTGAATAGTCTTTTTCATCATCGGAGTTTGAAGCAAATCCGAGATGTTTCGGCTCTACTATTCTCTGCGCTCCTGCATTTGAAGTAAGAATAATAACCGTATTCTTAAAATCAACAGTTCTGCCGCTTGAATCTGTAATATGTCCGTCATCAAGCACCTGTAAAAGTATATTGAACACATCAGGGATGAGCCTTTTCAATCTCATCAAAGAGTATTACCGAATATGGATTTCTTCTTACCTTCTCTGAGAGCTGTCCACCCTCATCATATCCTACATATCCGGGAGGTGATCCTACCATCTTTGAAACCGAATGTTTTTCCATGTACTCACTCATATCTACACGAATAAGTGCACTTTCAGACCCGAACATGCTGTATGCAAGAGCTTTTGAAAGTTCAGTCTTACCGACACCTGTAGGTCCTAAGAACAAAAATGAACCTATAGGTCTTTTCGGATCTTTAAGACCTACTCTGCCTCTTCTTATAGCTCTTGCTACTGCATTAACCGCTTCTTCCTGTCCTACAACCCTTTCATGTAAAACCTTCTCAAGATTATTGAGTCTTTGAGAATCGTTTTCGGTAATCTTCTTTACAGGAATTTTTGTCCAAAGTGCAACAACATCCGCAATTTCATCCTCATCTACAACAAGCTTTTTATTTCTCTTGTCTTCAATCCATTTATCACGCAGTTTATTTTGCTTTTTCTCTGAGTTTTTTTCCTGCTTTTTCTTTTATTTCACCGGCTCTTTCAAACTCTTCGGCACTTACGGCATCCTCTTTTTCTTTTTCCATTTTTTCAATTTCAGCTTTTATTTCCTTTATCTTTTCAGGTTCCATATAATTGCTGATTCTTGTCTTGGAAGCCGCCTCATCTACAAGATCTATTGCCTTATCCGGCAAAAATCTGTCTGATATATATCTCTTTGACAGTTTTACGGCACTTTCAATTGCTCTGTCTGTAATGGATACCGCATGATGTTCTTCATACTTATGTTTAAGACCCAGAAGTATCTTAGTTGCATCTTCCAAAGAAGGCTCTTCAACTATTATAGGCTGGAACCTTCTCTCCAGTGCTGAGTCCTTTTCTATATGCTTTCTGTACTCATCTATTGTGGTTGCACCTATAAGTTGCAACTCACCTCTGGCAAGTAAAGGCTTTAAAATATTTGAAGCGTCCACCGCTCCTTCGGCGCCTCCTGCACCGATAATAGTATGAAGCTCATCAAGGAAAAGTAATACATTTCCGGCACTTACCACTTCATTTATTACTTTCTTTATTCTTTCTTCAAATTCACCACGATATTTTGAACCTGCAATCATAGCCGGAAGATCAAGTGTCACAAGTCTTTTATCAAGCAATGTGTCAGGCACTTCCTTTGATATAATACGTGATGCCAGTCCTTCAACTACAGCAGTCTTACCGACTCCCGGCTCACCTATAAGTACCGGATTGTTCTTGGTTCGTCTTGATAAAATCTGCATAACTCTGTTTGTCTCATTATCTCTTCCGATAACCGGATCAAGTTTTCCTACTCTTGCAAATTCTGTAAGATCTCTGGAATATCTATCAAGTGTAGGGGTTGCAAGTGAATTTGACTTATTGCTCGTCTTTTTCATAGTTTTCCTTCGCTCAGTCTCTTCACCCATTGCAGATAAAGATTTCCATATAAAGTTTTTGAATATTTATATTCATTGTCAAAAGGAGCTTATGTGCAATACATGCACTGTCCTTTATTATTGCAATCAAAATATGTTCCGTACCGATAAGTGCGGATTTATATCTTGTGGCTTCTCTGTATGCATTTTTGTAATACACCGATTGCAAGCGGTGAATAATTTTGCCTGCTCTCTATCGCCACATTATAATTTGAAACTATAAGTTGATCTATTAAATTTAATATTTTTTCTTCCGTTATTCCGTTTTTTTCTCAAGTATTTTAGCTGCAACACCGCTTCCTTCTTGTACCAGACCAAGAAGGAGATGTTCAGTGCCGACATAATTTTGCGATAATTCTTTAGCAGCCATTTCGGCATACTTAATCGCCTCCTTTGCTTGAGATGTATATCTTTCAGCCATTAATTTCCCTTTCTATAGTAATTCTCCTATATTGTCCCTTATATATTTTTGCTCTTATTTCATCTATTTCATCTTCACTTAAAGGTCTGCCTGCCATCTTCAAAAGATTTGAAGACTGAACGCCTATCATCATTGAATATAATTTACTTTCATTAGTAAGATCAATCAATCCGTCGGCACTGCCTGACATAAGTGAACTTAAAAAACTTAGTGCATCCTTTAAAGAAAGCTTTCTTGCATATTTTAAAACACCGAATGATTTATATGCTTCATCCTGCTTCTCAAGTCTTTTTTCAATGATTAGTGATTCCCTGAGTTTCCTTTCATTTGCATTCAGTTGATTTGCCACCTTAATTACAGTGTCTATAATCTCTCTTTCTGAAATTCCCAAAGTTTTAGGATTACTTATTTCAAACAATGCACCGTGATTTTTCTCTGCCTTCACCGTGTAAGCCCTTTATAGCCACTCCAAATCTTCCTACACTTGAAATCAGTTTTGAAAAGCCTTTGCTCTGTGTGGATGCAGGTAAATGAAGTACTATTGCAGCACGCATTCCTGTACCGATATTTGTCGGATAAGTTGTCAGATAACCGTACTTTTCATTAAAAGCATATTCAAAATGCTCGTTTATATAATCATCGATTCTGTTTGCCTTTTCAAGTAGTTCATATAAAGATATACCTACCGAAAGTGTTTGTAATCTTATATGATCATCACCGTTTATTACAATGCTAATATCTTCATTATCGTTTAATATAATACCTGTAGGTGTCTTCTTCTTTGCCAGTGTCAAATTCAATACTTTTCTGTCATACATTGACATTCTTTCTATTTCTGAAATCCTGTCAAGTATATCGGCATTCGTATGTATTCCTAAGTCTGTAGATATATTTGACAATTCTCCCTATGGTATTATCAATAAGTTTTTTTGCTTCCGTATCTGAGAGTTTACTCGGAAACAATGCATTGTCAAAGTTTCTTGCAAGTCTTATTCTACTACTTATATAATTATAATCTGTATTCAAAGATACATTGTCATACCACATCTTCTTTTGTCCTCTTTGATAGTCTTTATTTTGTCTCTAAGTATAGCCGCCTGTGCAAAAATCCTCTTTTTTATAGCATCTTCAAGTTTATGTTTCAAGTTTTCAATTTTTATCCTCATTGTTGAAGATATTATCAATGCTGTCTGTAACTATTGATTTTGGAAGTATCTTGTCATTTTTTATGATAGTTCTTAGGAATTTTACCTACATGAGTATCATTTCCATGAATTTGCTTTTATATTGTCATTTATCAAAAGATTAAAAAAACTTCAAAGCAGTCTTTACATCCGAACATTGAGTTTTTTTAATAAAAATCATCATAGCTCGTATTACATGTCGGACATACAATCTGTCTATATTCATTGTTCTCTTCCTTTTCAAATACATCTCCAAGTATTCCTGAAAGCAGCTTTTGAAAAGCTGAAGTCTTTATCAAACAAACTTGAATATTGATCTATCTCTCCGGCACATTTAGAACATAAATGATGTTCATTTTTTGATCTCCGTCTATTATTTCAGTGTAAAAGACATTTGCTTCTCTAATTTTACATTTTTTTCACATAACATCTTTGTTATTACATCTCCTCAAATTCTTGTACTTCAAACTCATTATAAAGTTCATCTATAAGTTTCATGCGCTTCTCTCCTCGTAACACCGTTGCATATTCCCCTTGCCACAACTACTCCGAACTCTTTTCTCATATTATCAAGTACCCGCAGTTTGTCGGCATCCACTTTTATGACTGCACCTTTTTCTTCTGTCAAGCTGTACAAAGCCTTCTCTTTTTAATGTAGCGTAAGCTTTGTTCACAGTATGCATATTGATACCTATTTCTTCAGCCAATTGTCTAACAGAAGGTAAAATGTCTCCTTCGTGGTATTTGTTTGTTGCAATTCCAAATATTATTTGATTACAAAGTTGTACATATATAGCTTCTTCACTATGAAAAATCTATTATTACATCCATACCCACACTCCAATATAATATAAAAAAATTTGTCTAATTTATGTTTTTACGCCTCCTATATTGATAAGAAAATATAGGTTTGCTGTTTAAGTAAGTTATAAATGTTATAGTGGTAGTATAACACATCACCATTTGAAAAACAATATTTTTATACTCTGAAGATATTTGCACATTATCAAACAACATTCATACTAAAAAGCTGAATATAACTTTCAGTTTATATTAAGTCCAGTTGAATTGCATAAAATTTCCACCCTTATATCTGTATTTATGTGCTTATCGTTACTAAAGTTCATAATTTATTAACTTTTTTTACTATTGCATATATGCTCTGATTATGTTATTATACTCTTCGTAGTTGAGAGTTTTCTTGCGTTGACCTCTCACTCACGAAAATGTGCATTATGCACTCCCTATATCACTCTAACAGGGAAACAGCAGCCGCGAGGCTGCTGTTTCTCGTTGTATCAATATTTATTTTTCTATGTTTAAATCTCTTCTGAAAGATCTTAGCCATCTCTTCATAGTCGCTTTCTTTCAAATACTTTTTGTCAGGATTCATAGTAAATGTGGAACCCCATTCATCTCCACCCTCATATTTTGGGAACTATATGCATATGTAAGTGGCAACCTGTATCTCCATACATACCATAATTTACTTTGCTTGGTGCAAAAACCTTGTGTACCACTTTTGCTATTTTGTTTACATCCGCAAAGAACAGATTTCTTTTCTTCATCGGAAATATCCACTATTTCACTTACATGGTCTTTATAAGCCAGTATTACTCTGCCCATCTTTGTCTGCTCTTTAAATATATATAAATATCCGCTCTCCATCTGTCCTACAGGATATCCGAATTTATCAAGTAAATCTCCCTGTACACAGTAAGCACAATTATTATCTTTCATCTTTACTCCTTAAACTTTATTTTTAATCAACATTCTCATACACTACATTTCCTTCACAAATAGTATATACTATCTTCCCCTGTAATGTATCTCCAAGCCATGGTGAGTTACTTGATTTGCTCTCACTCTTATCGTATTTCCATTCTTTATTTATATCAAATACTACAATATCTGCAATTTCATCCTCTCGTAATACTCCTCTGTCCATATTGTAAAGCCTTGCAGGTTGATAGCTCATTCTGTTCATAAGCTCCATTAAAGTAAGGTGTCCCGGTTTAACAAGATACATATATCCAAGAGAAAAACTCGTTTCAAGCCCGATTATACCGCTTGGTGCATCTACAAAATTCTTATTTTTCTCTTCAACACTGTGAGGTGCATGATCTGTTGCAATGATATCTATTGTACCGTCCTTTAATCCTTCAATTATTGCGAGTCTGTCCTCTTCTTCTCTCAACGGAGGATTCATCTTAGCAAGTGTACCGTATTTTATTACATCCTTATCCGTAAGCGCAAAGTGATGTGGAGTAGCCTCGGCAAATACTCGAAGTCCGGCTCTTTTAGCTTTTCTTACAAGTTCAACGCTTTCCTTGGCGCTGATATGCTGTATGCTGATTGTTGCTCCAGTTTCCCTTGCAAGTTTACAATCTCTTGCAACCATAGATATCTCAGCCTGTCTGTCTGAGCCGTAAATATGTAACTCATTTGATGAAGTACCGTGGTTGATTCCGTTTTCTTTAATAAACTTAGGATCCTCTTCATGAAATGAAAGCGGCATTTTAATATTTCTTGCAAGCTTCATGGCTTCTCGTGCCAGATTTTCATCAAGTAAAGGTCTTCCGTCATCTGTAAAGCCTACCGCACCGGCCTCTCTAAGTTCTTTTAAATCTGCAAGCTCTTCACCCTTCATACCCTTTGTGATGCAGGCACATGTTTTCACATTTATCGGTGTATTTCTTCCCTTTTTGAGCACTTCAAATATAAGTTCAGGACTGTCGATTGCAGGCTTTGTATTTGCCATAGCAACTATTGTGGTAAATCCTCCTTTGGCTGCAGCTCTTGCACCGCTTGCTATATCTTCCTTATATTCAAATCCCGGCTCTCTTAAATGTACATGTACATCTACAAATCCTGGTGCCGCACAAAGTCCTGTACAATCATAAACTTTCAGTCTCTCTCCGTTGGCTCTTGCCATAAGGGTCGCATCCAGGTATAAATCCTTATCTATCTTCGTAATTCTACCCTCTGATATGAGTATATCTCTTATATCGTCAGTCCTTGTACAGGGATCCAACAATCTGACATTTTTCAACATTATCATATAAATATATTCCTTTCTGTAATACTTATATCGGGCTATATTATATCATATAAAAAGATTTTTGATGGAAATTTTATATAGAAATTTAGTATTAAAAAGGTGACTGCTTTTCACAATCACCTACGAAAAGTTTAATTAAATTACTTAAGAGTAACCTGTGCTCCAACTTCTTCAAGCTGCTTCTTGATACCCTCAGCCTCTTCCTTAGAAACCTCTGCCTTAAGAACCTTAGGAGCTCCGTCAACAAGATCCTTTGCTTCCTTAAGTCCAAGTCCTGTAACCTCACGAACAACCTTGATAACCTTAACCTTCTGGTCTCCTGCTGCTGTAAGCTCTACGTCGAACTCTGTCTTCTCCTCAGCTGCTGCTGCGCCTGCACCTGCTGCTGCAACTACAACACCTGCTGCTGCTGATACGCCAAACTCTTCCTCACAAGCCTTTACAAGCTCATTTAATTCAAGAACTGATAATTCCTTAATTGCATCGATAAACTCTGCAGTTGTTAACTTTGCCATTTAATAATCCTCCATTATTTGTTTATTTACGCTTCCTTGCTCTCAGCGATCTGATTAAGCACACGAGCGAAGTTTGTAATTGGTGACTGAATGCTTCCAAGGAGCTTTCCAATCAACTCGTCTCTTGATGGTATTGTAGCTATAAGCTTGATTCCATCCTGGTCATATGTTACACCGTCTACTACTCCTGCCTTTAACTCAAGCTTTGGAGCAGTCTTAGAGAAATTGTGTAAGATTCTAGCAGGTGCAGTTGCATCTTCCTTTGAAACTGCAATCGCTGTAGGTCCTTCAAGTGAGCTGTCAAGTGTCTCAAATGCAGTTCCCTTAGCTGCCAAACGAATCATTGTGTTCTTATAAACCTTATAAGTTACACCTGCTTCTCTAAGTTCCTTACGAAGCTTTGTATCCTGGTCAGCAGTAAGACCACGGTAGTCAACGACTACGGCTGCCTGTGCGCCATCTAAAAGCTCGGCAATTTCCTTAACTATAGGCTGTTTTAATTCGATTTTTGCCATTTCTAACCTCCTTTATAGTTTCAGTAAAACCCGTAAAAGCAATAAGTGTAAATCTATACATGAAAAAACTCTCTGACATGCAGACAGAGAGTGAGAATACATCAACGTACTTAGTCACTTCCTCGGTAGGTATTGCTTTAAGCCATACGGCACCTACTGTCTACGGTCGTTTTACCTTGCCTAGGATACCAAATAAAAAAACATTTGTCAAGCGACTTTTTACTTTTTATTAAAATACTTTAATTTGGTGGCATCTATATAAGACTTCATATGCTCTCCGTAAACCTTTTTATTTGTCAATTGTCAGTATTAGAGAATTATTAACATATTCTCCTAAAAATACATCACTGTATTTTTTTCTATACCTTGCTTTTTCAGCTCTTCAAAAGCCAATCCTCGTCCTTACCTATTACCTCGAGTATATCAGATTGTACCCTGACCGTCTGTAATAACAGGGAACTTAGGGTTTTTCCTCACCTGACTGAATTAAAATCAATTGTCCGTTTTGCTCAAGTACGGCCCTCTTTACATCCTTTTGTTGAATAAATTCCGTTTGTACGCAATTTAAAAAGAAACATCATGAGCGGATAAGCCTGCCTTTTTACAATTTTCAACAATTATTTTTCCGCCATCTATTATTGTTAAGGCCTTACCGTCTATTAACTGTTTAGCCTTTACATTATGTGTCTTTATCCATTTTAAGCCCAGCACCAGAATGCACCATATACATAATATTGCAATAAAATCAAGTATACGTACACTGCTGTTATATATAACACCACCGATAATGCCACCAAGCACATAATTTACAATCTGGTCACTTGCTGATGAAGGTGCCAAGTTACCCTTACCTGATATGTTTATTATTATTACCAATGCAAAAAAGCCTATTAAAAGCTTTACAGCTACCAACAAAAACGGATTCATAAAAACCTCCTGTTTGAAAATAAATCATAAAGCTGTATTATATTATATACATTTTATAAAATCAATTCAAAAAGTCTAAACAATATACTCTTTTAAATGATTAGTAAATTTTATTCTGTATTCGTTACCATATTAAAATATACATTAAAATAAATAATATCATTCTTATATGTGACATGTATTTTACCCTTGTGCCTGTTTATAATATTTCTTGCAATGGAGAGTCCCTACCCCATAACCCGAAATACTGCTGTTATGTGACTGATCTTCTCTGTAAAAATCTTTCAAAAAAACTTCGAATAATCTATATTTTTTTCCTTCTTTATAGGTATTATATATGACCAGTTTCGCCTTTTTTTAAATGTAATACCGTGCTGTGACAACCTAACGCCTATAGTTCCGCCTTCATCACAGTACTTATTTGCATTATCTATAAGTATATTTATAAGTTCATACAATGCACCTTCATCTCCGGATATAAATATATCTTTTTTTGTATATCCGATTCAAAAGTTTTTTTCCTCCCTTTATTGCAATAGATTTAAAAGACTTTGAAGACTTTTTCAACAATATTTGAAAAAAATCTATATTTACAGCGGTCACATTTGCCTGCTCCTCAAATCTTGCAAGTACTACAAGTCTGTTGATAAGTTCGGTCAGACGCTGTATCTGTTCTTTACTGCTTTGCGTCCATTCATTTTCACCGTATAGCATTTCACAAAGCTCATTATTTGCCGAAATAATAGCTATGGGTGTTTTTCAGCTCGTGACTTGCATTTTGTAATAAAAAGCCCTTTGATTTCTATAGTTTTTCCATAAAAGGCATCATTACCTTACCCTGAGAATATAACAAATATTATTATAAAGAAGACAAGATTTGAAAAGAAAATAAAAACCGATGTCTCTATCAAATCCGCTCTGTCTTCCGAATACCTTTGTAGTATCCAAAACCACGATAAGTTTGCTGTTATCTTTTTCATTAATATTAAATTTATATGCAAACTTTTGTCCTTCTGTTGTAGTAAAACTTCCATACGTTTTGCCTCCGGAAAGAATTTTCTTTACATAAAAGACAACATCGGTATCGGATAAATTTGCAATATGCTCGGTATTCATAGTAATTACCTTATTACTGCTGTCCACCTGTGCACTGAAATATCTGTATTGAATTATAATATCCGAGTTTGTTTTTTTCTGCCGAGAATTTTTCTCCACAATATCTTCATCCGGGAGGACTCCGTCATTATCAGATAATAAATCCAATATTTTATTTATTCTGTTTTCACTTGTTGCATATTTTGATGCATTCAAAATACCTATTATTGAAATAAGCATTACAACGACTGCAACTGTAGCAACTACAATAAATTGTATACGAAGTCTCCTAAACAAATCACACCTCAACTAATTCAAACTCACGATTTTTCTTCTCCCGTTATTTCTATATTGGCATTGATTGCTTTCAGCTTTTTGCTTTAAATATGATATATAAATCCATACATAACCGGCATCACATTCATCATCTTTTGACCATACATGATTGTATATATACTCGGTTGACAACTTTTTATTCTTATTTTTCATAAGGACTTCCATAAGTTTGGTTTCCTTACCGGCCAGAATAATAGAATTCTTTGCTGAAAGCTCCTGCTCTGCAACATTTAACTTAACACTTCCGAATGTAAGTACATTTTCATTAAAACTTGTATCAATTCTTCTTTCCAAAGAACGAATCCTGGCTACAAGTTCTTTTTAGCAAGATAGGCTTTGTAAGATATTCATCAGCACCCATATCAAGTCCCGATATCTTATCGTCAACCTCACTCATGGCTGTAAGCATAATAACATATGTTGTATTACCCGATGATCTGAGTTCTTTTAAAACCTCAAGGCCGGATCTTTTCGGCATCATTATATCTAAAAATCATCATATCAAATATTTCACTATTTGCAAGTTCAAGTGCTCTTTCTCCGTCAAATGCCTGTTTCACTTCATAGCCTTGCATTTCCAGTGCTGTGGCATATGCTCTTGAAAGCGCTATTTCATCTTCAGCTAATAATATTCTCATTATTGTCCGACTCCTCAATCAAATTCTTTATGGTTTGCATATTCAAATCACAGGATGCCAACTCATCCGCGCATCTTTTAAGCTCCTTTGTGATTCTTTCATGATTTCTTATATTTTTTTCTTATACTTCATTTGATGCTCAAGTGATGCCCATGAATCCATAGCTATAGTTCTTAACTGAACCTCTATATAATACTTTCCGTTTTCATTCCTTCACAATCTGGAAAATTTGTAACAATTTCAAGTATCATATGATAAGAGCGGTATCCGTTAGGCTTCACATTAAGAATATAGTCCTTTTCTTCAACCACATTTATATTTGGCATTTTTTAAACATGCCCACAAGAGCATATATATCATCTACAAATCCGCATACTATTCTTACACCTATGGCATCTTTTATTTCCTTTAAAGCATTATATGTTGTAGGCTCAAACTCTCTTCTCTTACATTTTTTTCAATCATACTTTCATTTGTCTTTATCCTTGAAATAAAAATGTTCAAAGAGTTTTATATCCGGTTTTATTCTTATACTCATCATTCAGCTTATATACCTCTTTTGATAATGTTTCTAAAATCAGTTCAAAGGTATTTTTCATAGTCACCATATATATTCATCAAGTAAAATCCTTTTTATCTTTTTATATAGTTTAGCATAAATAAGTGTATAAAGAATGAAAAAGGCTAAACTTTTTCAAGTTTCAGCCCCTAAGAAAATATTCATATTTATTTGATATGTAAAAGCTCTACAGCAATCTGAAGTAAATAACCAAAGAAACCGCATCAACTATTGTTGTAATAAGCGGAGCCGCCATAATAGCAGGGTCAAGCTTTCAATCTTTTTGCAAGTATCGGAAGAATTCCACCTATAACCTTTGCTACAAAAAACAGTGGCAAATAATGCCAAAACTACTGTAAGTGCTACAAGAGGCTGTCCCGGATACTGAACAATTAATCTTATAAAATTACAAGACCAAGTATCAAACCGACAATAACGGATACCCTTGCTTTCTTTCCAAATAACTTTAAATATATCCGAACTTGCAACTTCACCTATAGTCATACCACGGATAATCATGGTAGATGACTGTGAACCTGCATTACCTCCGGTATCAGTAAGCATAGGTACAAATGAGACAAGCAGAGGCATTACCTTGAATGCATCTCTCATACCTTTGTAAGTATTCCACCTGTAAGCATAGAACTTATCATAAGTACCAAAATAGCCATGTAATTCTGTTCTTGCAAGCTCCAATACACTTGTCTTTTAAATAAGGCTTTTCTGACGGAAGCATAGCCGCCATCTTCTCAAAGTCCTCTGTAGCCTCTTCTTCCATAACATCCACAGCATCGTCAATTGTAACAATACCTACAAGTCTGTTTTCATGGTCGACAACCGGCAAAGATAACAAATCGTATTTATTGAATAAATCCGCAATCTTTTCTTTATCGTCTGTAGTTACGGCTTTGATAACATTTGTATCCATTATATCTTCAATTTTGACTTCATAGTCATTCATTAAAAGATCCTTAACCGTAACAACTCCTTCAAGCATTCGCTTCGCATCCATAACATAGCAGGTATATATGGTTTCCTTATCATAACCATGCTTTCTGATATAGGCAAAGGCCTCCTGCACTGTCATACTCTTCTTTAAACCTATATACTCTGCAGTCATTATAGATCCTGCGGAATTTTCAGGATACTTAAGAAACTCGTTTATCTGTAATCTTGTACTTGGAGCGGCATTTTGTAAAACTCTCTTTACAATGGTTGCCGGAAGCTCCTCAAGCATATCTACAGCGTCATCCACATATAATTCTTCAATAATATATGCCAGCTCTTTATCTGTAATACTGTTTATTATATGTTCCTGAGTCTCTACCTCTAAACAAGCAAATACATCACTTGCAAGCTCCTTAGGGAGCATTCTGAAAATAATAATCTGCTTTTCGGAATCAAGCTCCTCTAAGAAGGATGCAATATCAAACTCATTCATCTCGCAGAGCTCATCTTTTAATTGTCGGAACTGTTTTCTTGATACAAGATCAAATAATACTTCTTTTACATTCTCTTCCATAGTCCCACCTTTCTCTGCAAAAAATTATTTTTACTCAAGATCTGAAGTCTTCATAGAAAGATCGATTCTTCCCTTGATAGGATCAACCTTAACTACCTTTACAGTAACCTCATCTCCTATTTTTACAACATCTTCAACTTTCTCCACTCTCTTGTCTGAAAGCTTTGAAATATGAACCATACCGTCCTTACCCGGTGCAAGCTCTACAAAAGCGCCGAACTCGAGCATACGAACAACCGTACCTCTCATAATCATTCCGGTTTCAATTTCTATTGTTATGCCTCTGATTATATCAATAGCTTTATCAATCATAGCCTGATCCGTACCTGCAACAGAAACAAGTCCTTCTTCGCTTATGTCGATTTTTACTCCTGTATCCTCAATAATCTTATTAATGGTCTTGCCCTGCTTACCTACAACATCACCGATCTTTGCAGGATTAATCTGAATCTGTGAAATCTTAGGTGCATATGGACTGAGTTCTTTTCTAGGCTCTGATATACACGGCTTCATACATGTATCCATAATGAAATCTCTTGCTTCATGGCATCTTGCAATAGCACCCTTTACAATATCCTTTGTAAGTCCGTGAATCTTGATATCCATCTGAATAGCTGTAATACCCGCATCGGTTCCTGTTACCTTAAAGTCCATATCTCCGAAGAAATCTTCAAGTCCCTGAATATCTGTAAGAAGAACATAGTCATCATCAGAATCACCTGTTACAAGTCCGCATGATATACCTGCCACCATCTTCTTTATCGGTACTCCTGCAGCCATAAGCGCCATACATGAAGAACATGTAGATGCCATAGAAGTTGAACCGTTTGACTCAAAAGTCTCTGATACGGATCTTATAGCATATGGGAACTCCTCAGGAGTAGGAAGTACAGGTATAAGTGCACGCTCAGCCAATGCACCATGTCCTATTTCTCTTCTTCCCGGACCTCTTGAAGGTCTTGTCTCACCTACAGAATATGAAGGGAAATTGTACTGGTGAATATATCTCTTTGTAGTTTCCAAAAGATTAAGTCCGTCAATCTTTTGTGCCTCTGCTAAAGGTGCAAGTGTAACTATATTACAAATCTGAGTCTGTCCTCTTGTAAACATAGCTGAACCGTGTACTCTCGGTATAATATCCGTCTCAGCCGCAAGTGTACGAATCTGATTCATAGCTCTGCCGTCAGGTCTCTTCTGATCCTTTAGAATCATCTTTCTTACAGTCTTCTTCTGATACTGGTAAATAGCCTCACCAAGTAAAGGTAACCACTCTTCCTTGTCTGCAAATGCTTCTTCAAGTCTTTGTGTGATTGCCTTTATATTTTCTTCTCTGACCTGCTTTTCATCTGTGAAAACCGCTACTTCCATCTCCTGTGGAGGTACGATTTCCTTAATAGCTGCAGTAAGCTCCTCAGGAATGACAAATGCTGTGTAAGAATGTTTTTCCTTACCTACTTCCGCCACAATCTTATCGATAAATGCAATAATCTCCTTATTTACGGAATCGGCCTTATATATAGCCTCAATCATCTTCTCATCAGGTATCTCGTTTGCACCCGCTTCAATCATTATTACCTTATCTCTTGTAGATGCTACCGTAAGCTTAAGATCCGATACAGCCATCTGCTCTTCATTAGGGTTTACAACAAAGAAACCGCCTACCATACCGATCTGTGTAGTAGCACAAGGTCCGTCAAAAGGTATATCTGAAATAGCTGTTGCTATTGCAGAACCGAGCATAGCTGTAAGCTCAGGTGAACAATCGGGATCTACAGACATTACAAGATTGTTTAATGTAACATCGTTTCTGTAATCCTTAGGGAAAAGCGGTCTCATAGGTCTGTCTATAACTCTTGAAGTAAGTATAGCATTTTCACTTGCCTTTCCTTCTCTCTTATTAAATCCTCCCGGCATTTTGCCTACCGCATACATCTTCTCCTCATATTCTACCGAAAGAGGGAAGAAATCAATACCGTCTCTTGGCTTATCCGATGCTGTAGCTGTAGATAAAACCGTTGTATCACCATAGTGCATAAATGCGGCACCGTTAGCCTGTGCAGCCACTCTCCCGATATCAACTCTGAGAGTACGACCTGCAAGTTCCATTGAATAACTTTTAAATTCCTTACTCATTTCATCTCCTTTTGGCTTGCCGATATTCGAGAAGATTTCTTCTTGAAACATAAAAATATGAACTAGTGATAAAAACTAAAACAATGCTTTAGTGCTTATCACTAGCTTCGGCAACAAGCCATATTATTAATTATAAAAAAGGTGGAGAAAAACTCTCCACCAAAGACTTTTATTATTTTCTAAGTCCAAGCTTCTCTATAAGTGCACGATAACCCTCAAGATCCTTATTCTTAAGATACTGTAAAAGGTTTCTTCTCTTACCAACCATCTTTAAAAGACCTCTTCTTGAGTGATGATCCTTAGGATTTGCCTTTAAATGCTCTGTTAACTCAGTGATTCTTGCTGTAAGAACTGCTACCTGAACCTCAGGTGAACCTGTATCGCCTGCTTTTCTTGCATACTCTTCCATGATAGCTGTCTTTTTTTCTCTTTTTGTAATCATATTATTTCTCCTTTTAAAAAAATCTTACCGTATACATAAGGTAAGGTTGGAGTATCCAAATCTCATGTATAGGCGTTACTACCCAAAAATAATACCAAAACAGGCAGGCAATGTCAATGGCCAAATTCATTTTACAGCTAAAAAATCTACTCTGAAAGAGCTTTTTAACAGCCTCTTTATAGCATCCGATGAAAGAGTGGCATGACTTATAGCATCCACACCGTCAACATTTGCTTTTGTCCTTTCCGACAAGTTTTTCAAATATTTTCTGAGCTTTTCTCCAGAAAGGCTGATTTGAACCTGAATAGGTTTCATCATCCTGCACACTTATTATTTCACCTGTTTTTACATTGTAAACGACTTTTACTCTGGCATCATAATCATATAAATCTACCGGAGCACTGGCGGTGACAGTTTTTGTAACTATTTCGGTGTTTTTGTCATCAGTTTTTCCGAGTCCGGATTTTTGTGTCCGGTTTCTCAGTATCAGGCTTCTTTACCTCAGGTTTCTCAGCAACAGCTTTTTCAGAGTCCTTATATTTAAGCCTTAGTCCCACATACCCTTTACCATAACGTGGACTCTTATATTTAGTAAGATTTATGCCAAGCGTATTATCACTTTTGGTAATAGTATTCTCAATTTCACCACCCTTTGAGTTCAACACTTTTACAGTGAATGTAGACTTTGTCCAGTTTTCATATTTCTTTGGAATCATCACATTGTATATCATATAATGTGCATTGCTGTTTTCAAACTGTTCTTTTGTTATAGTCTCCTTTTTATCAGTTCACTTCCGTCATAAAGCTCTACAGCAGAAGGGGTGTTCTCTGAAAGGATATCTGCAGCCTCTGTTTTAGGTTCTGTTTTAGGCTCATTATCTACATATTTGAAAGAAAACATAATATAACCGCCACTACCATGAAGAGCCATATAATCAGGTAATTCAACATTTAAAAGTGCAGACCTTTTTTTCACGTTAATATTCAAAAGATTACCTGATGCGTTATATACCTTTACAGTAAAATGTATCCTTATCCCATTTTCCCTCATATTTTTTCGGTATTTCTGTATTGAAAAATCTCATGTATCCACTATTGTTTGTAAATTCTTCAAAACCGATGTTTTTTGTTACCACAAGTTTATCTTTATCGTAAATCTCAACCTTGGCAGGAGCATCATTATGCGGATCCGAAACATTTACATCAAAGTTTTCTGTAACGGTCTTTCCGTCTATCTCACGGCTTACACTTATCTTTTTTGTGCCGATATCCGCAGTTGTAAAGATATACTTATTGTCAGGGCTGAAACTGAACTTATTTTCCCTTACAACTTCGAATGTAGTAAATGTTTTATTATTTCCATTCTTAGTTACAGCCTTTATGGCAATCTCATCTAAATTCAGTACATCTCCTACATAGAAGTTTTTCTTTACATTATCTGATATTATTTCAAAAGAAGCAATGTCTGAAGAATCCTTGGAAGAATCAACTACTACGGCATAAGTTTCAAATCCCCAGAAATTATAACCCTCATGACTTATATTCTTCAAATTAAACTGCCACTGTGAAATATGGCTGTCATATACACCATCCGTAAGTTTGATTTTCTCCGTCAAAAATAGACATACCTACGATTTTGCCTGCAGCCTCAATCTTATAACGGTACTCGTCATTGCTCAGTTCTATTTTCTTTGTTTCTCCGGACTCATAATTAACCAAAAATATGACTTGCATATTTTTTTGTTATCTTCTTTTCAGTCTGTATATCAGTTTCAAGCTTAATAAGAGCCGCATTCTGTCTGAATGTAACACGTCTGAACTCACCTTCTTTTGGGAGCTCTGTACCGTTTGCAGGATCTGCAACTATTCCATAGTTTACAAACTCGTCAAAGTTTATATCCTTTGTCTCGCCTGACATATGAAGTCTTAATACCGTATGTGTTAAATCAAGAGTCTTACCCTTGGCAACTCCATCAGGTCTCTTTACAAACTCAATATAATCTATATCTGATTTCTTACCCTCTTTTTTAAACTTTCTTGACCTTTCAAGTGCATTTTCTACAGCACTTACATGTCCTTTGGCAGTTTCCGTTGCACTGCTTACCGCATCGTAGGCCTCTCCTGTACTGTTTTGAAGTTGCTTTGCAATCTCCTTGGTACTGTTAAGTCCTTCCAACATCTTTAAAATACGGTCTCTCTTTATTTCATAAGAACCGGCCTGCTTATCATCATCAGTATAAACGACCGAATCAACTTTTTCTATTTTACCGTCCTTAATAGTTACCTTAACTACATTAGGACCTCTCTGAATACTATATCTGCTCCATGTAGCTGTTCCATACCATTCCCCGTCTACAAGCTCGCCGCTGTTATCAGGTCTTATTACTACCGTATCATCATTTCCGGTCTGCTCTTTTTCATTCTTTTTTTCAGATTCTGATGCTGTATCACTATTTTTCCTTTTTTAGTAGTATCGACCTTATCTTCAGGCTTATTTATATCTTCATTCTTAGGAGTTTCAGGCTCTACCACCTTGTCAGGTATTACCTGTTCCATATTTTTTTCAGGCAAATTCTCTTTAATATCTTCCTTTCCTGTCTCAGGATTTACTTTCTCTGTCTTTTTGTCAGGTTGTACAGGCACTATTTTTTTAGTGTCGGAGCTTTTTGAACCGCCTTTAGTACTGTGAGAACTTCCTCCTGAAATTACCGCCGTTTCTTTGCAGTCTTTTAGGTGAAACAGAATCAAGATAATAATATTCACCGTCAATATACTGCCATCCTCTCAGCATTTCTCCAAACTTAGGATTGGAAGGTACGGAATTAAAGTAATACCATTTATCTTTAATATTCTTCCATCCTGTTACCATCATACCGTTGTCGGGATCTATATAATATGAACCGTTTTCGGTATTGATCCAACCTCTGACTTCATTATGACTTTCATCATAAAACTTCCAATTTCCATCAATCAGTTCCCAATTACCTGCCGTAACTGCGGCAAAAGAACTGAAGTTTCCAAAAATACCGTCATTACAACGGCAAGCAATAATAAATATGCTTTATTTATTTTTATTATTCACAATTTTTTCCCCCAATTTATAATTTATATTAACGGAATACAGTTGAAAATACTGTCACCTCCCTCCTCAATTTATGAATTGATTTCAACATATTTTTCCGATTTTTGGTATAAAAATAAAAGTACTAACTTTATTTATAAATTAGTGCTTAACTTTATAAATTAAAAATATAAAAATGTATTAAAAATTTTACATATTTCTTAATGCTTGCTATTATATCATTATGTTATTTTTGTTAGCAATCCCTAACTCGATTTATAATATATAACAATTTTTCATAAATATGCGTTATAAACCTTAACTGTTAGTTATGCCTAATAATATAAAAAGTCCCTATAAGTTGATACATAATCAACCCTATAGGGAAAAATTTATCATTTATTACTTTATAAAGAGATGTGCTCTCATTTCTTCGGCAGACATATCAAGAAGATATGCAGGTGGAACATCAAATACTGTATGAGCTCCTATTTTACCTTCTTTATGCATACGATATACAGCTCTTGAATATGCAACAATTACAGACGCTGTGAACTCAGGATTTGAATCAAGTTTTAAACTGTACTCAATCACATGATTGTTCTCATTATCCCAACCTGTCTTACCTGTTCTTATAACAAATCCTCCATGTGGAAGTTTTGAATGATTTTTCTTCATTTCTTCCATAGAAATAAAGTGTACAGTTGTATCATAATCTGCGAAATAATTCGGCATTGTCTTTATTTCATTTTCAATTTTTGCCTTATCCGCACCTTCCTTTGCAACCACATAGCATTCTCTTGTATGCTTCTGTCTTGTAGTAAGTTCAGGATTGCTGCCGCTTCTTACAGCTTCAAGTGCGGCCTCAACAGGAACTGTATACTGTCTTGCATCAACAACACCTTCAATTCTTCTTATGGCATCTGAATGTCCCTGACTTACACCCTTACCCCAGAAAGTATAATCTGCACCTGTAGGAAGAACTGCATTTGCATAAACTCTGTTTAATGAAAACATACCCGGATCCCATCCTGCAGATATAAGTCCGAAATGATGACTTACCTTTGCGGCATCATCTACCTTTTTCAAAATGCTCAGGAATATTTGCATGAGTATCAAAGCTGTCAACAACATTGAAATACTTAGCATACTCAGGGGTTTGCTTAGGTAAGTCTGTAGCACTTCCTCCGCAAAGTATCATTACATCAATATCATCTTTGATATTCCAAAACATTTTCAATATTTTCAACTTTAGCATCAGATGTAAGAATCTTTACACTTGAAGGATCTCTTCTTGTAAATACTGCGACAAGCTTCATGTCCTTTGTATGTTTGATAGCACACTCAATTCCTCTTCCAAGGTTACCATATCCCAAAAATACCTATTCTTATCATTTTCTCACCAGCCATCAGCTAAATTAATCAACCGGGCAAATCCTTTCTTTATTGCTTTAATATACATAGATCGTAATGAAAAAGGATAGAACTACTCTAAGACTCCACTTTGAGCATTCTATCCTAAATATGTAAATCATTCACAACGAACTATGTTGTTTGCTGTATATATAATAATACTTTTTTAAAAAATTGCAAGAACTTTTTTCAACTCTTTTCTGTTTTTCTGTATTATTCTTTGCTTTTATCTTCGTGTTTTTTCCTTTCCACAAGCCTTCCCATATAGAATGCAATTATTCCTACACCTATACCGGTCTGAACACAAAAAAGCAGACTTTCAACCTCACCCGGAAGTTCCTTTCCCAGTGCGGTTTCTATAATAGGATTAAACCAAGGCTCATATTCTCCGCCCTGTATCTCCGATACAACTTCACTTCCGGCATCATCAGAGCCTCCGAACTCGGCATTCTTTAACATAAACAAAGGTACAACAGCCATCAGTACAACTATTACAAGCAAACTTATAACAATTTTTATTCTTTGACATTAATTACTACCTCCCTCAATAAATCCGATTTCCTTAAGCTCCGGTTGTGCATATGTCTTAAGTCCGATTACTATAATAACTGTAAGCATACCTTCTATTATCGCAAGCGGTACCTGTGTAGGTGCAAATACCAACAAGAACTTGCCCTGCTGAAGCCATAACTCCACCTTCTTTCATAGGATATGCAAATGCAAGCTGGAACGCCGTTACGACATAGGTAAGTAAATCACCTATAAATGCAGCAAGAAAAATAGAAACATTGTCATTTACCTTTGATTTTTTACAAATCTTATAAACTATAAATGATACAAAAGGTCCGGCAATTGCCATTGAAAAAGTATTTGCTCCAAGTGTGGTAAATCCGCCATGTGCCAAAAGCAGTGCCTGGAAAATAAGTACTATAATACCAAGAATACTTACAGCACTTGGTCCGAATAAAATAGCCGCAAGTCCTGTACCGGTCATATGTGAGCAAGATCCCGTTACTGAAGGAATCTTAAGTGATGAAAGTACAAACACAAAAGCACCGGACATTGCCAAAAGTGTAATTGCCTTCCTGTCCTTAGCCACCGTCTTTTTAATTGAAAGATAACCTGCAATTAAAAACGGAAGCGAAATAAGACTCCAGGCTATTACATGCCCTACAGGTAAATACCCCTCCATAATGTGCATGGCATTGGCTGTAAACGGCAGTGCAAAACTGAACGCAAACATTATTGCCAATGTCATCAAAATTTTCTCTTGTTTTCTCATGAAATCCTCCTAAAATAATATTTTTTATTAACTCAAGCTTTAGTCTTGAGGAATAAACATCTTTTTAAACTCATCAATGTTTCTTGCAGGTTTATCCCTGACTTTAGTACCTTGTTTTTCTACAAGTGATTCAAAAACTTCCAAAAGTATAGGCTTTTTAAGATTAGCCTTTCTTAAAACAGCTTCATCACTGAGTACACTGACAGGATCTGAATCGGCAATTATCTTTCCTTCACAAAATACCACTATTCTGTCAGCCCAGCGAAAAGCAAACTCCAAATCATGAGTGAAATCACCAAAAGTCTTTCCGTCCTCACTTAATTTGTCCAAAAACACCTTCAAAAATAGATATATTTTGCGGATCAAGTGAAGCTGTCGGTTCATCAAATATTATTATTTCGGAATCCATTGCTATAATATCCGCTATACTTACTCTTTTTTTCTCACCACCGCTTAAATAATGTGGCGGCCTGTCTATAAGATGCAAAATATCCATATAATTCAAAGAATTGTTAACTCTTTTTCAACCTCATCCCTGCTTAAGCCAAGATTCATAGGTCCAAAGCTTACCTCCGCTCTTACCGTTGAGGCAATTATTTGATTATCGGCATCTTGAAAAACAATTCCCACATTTTTTTCTAAGCTCTTTTTACCGAAGATTTATTTATAAGTTTATCTCTGTAATACAGTGCTCCGCTTTCGGGCTTTAAAACACCGTTTATATTTCAAAAAGAAAGTGGACTTTCCCGATCCGTTGGCGCCAAGAATTGCGAGTCTTTCACCTTCATATACATCTAAAGAAACACCTTTTAAAACCTCATGTTCTCCTGTGTATGAATAGTGGAGGTTTTCAGCCCTTAAGATAACTTTATTCATATAACATTCCCCATTCTGATATATACTGTTAAATATTGATTCCCGATGTAAAAAGCCATATAACAAACATAAATAAAATACTTATAAAAATAACAAAAATATGATTTATATTCAAACTCTTCTTATCTTCAAGAAAAATTCAAATCACCGTCAAAAGCATCTGGCTTCCATTGCGGTATAGTAAGCATTAGCCTTTTTTAACGATACTACTAAAATATTGCTTTGCTATATTTCCGAATGTAGATATTGAGGTCTTAAAAATTATAATATCCCATCCTTGACATTGCGGAGTTTTTTTCATATTGGAATAGCTTTCAATAAGTATAAAAAAATAAATCTGTATATAAGATTCATAAGCTCAATTATAAGTTTCGGAACATGAAGTTTTTCTAGAGCATTAATTATTTCATATGGCATGGTCGAAAGAATCAACCCTTGCATAACACTACACATGCTAAAACTTTAATAATCAGTTTGGCAGTTTCAATCAGCTGATCCTTTTGAAGTATAAATATAGAAAATACCTATCTTTATATGGAATTCTCCCATATATTCAGATGAAATCCCCAAGGCAATTCCTATACTCGCCAAGATAATAAAAGCTTAGAGGTAAGAAGTATTGAAATATATTCTTTAAAATCCATCCCCCAAGATTTACACTTATAAAAAACATTAAAAACAGTACATATCCGGATACAAAAATATTATTGAATATTATTGTTAAAATAAGAGTTAATAAAGCAGATATAAGTTTAAACTCCGGATTGATACTTCTAAGCTTTTGATTTAAAAGCGTATAAATCTATTGAGAAATATCCGCCATGTTGATGTGCCATATAATTTTCCTCAAAAAGCTGCCTACATGAGATAGCAGGTTCCGCTCTAAATAAACCTGTTGATCCCTTGTAAGCAGCTAATATAAATAAATTAACTACAATTTTAGAAAATCAAAATACGAGTAAACATAAAAAGTCATAAAACAAGTAAAATGGTGTCCTAAAACAATAAATCATTATAGATGAAGGCTTTTGGGATCGTAAAACCGCTCAATACTTATACAAAATAAGCATATATCACATAGATGTATCCCGACTTAAATTCTAATAAAAATTATTAGACGACTCGGCCTTCCCATTTATAAAACAGTGGCAAAAGAGTCCTTTTAATTATTACAGTAGCGTCCCTGTGCGGGATTTTCACCCGACTTCCTATGCAAAGCATAAAATCTATGTGCTTGTTAAAGATTATCATAAGATTTTATTAAAATCAAGATTTTTAAATAAAAACGGTAGCAAGTAACAAAAAGTGTCTACTTGATACCGTTTTTATATTACATTGCAAATAAGTCGTTTAGACTCTCTGACATTGTAGGATGTGTAAATATAAAGTTTGCAATGTTCTTTGCTTTAATACCATGATCCATTGCCAGCTTTATAAAGTTAATCATCTCATAAGACTCTTCACAGAAAAGCTCTGCACCCAATATTGTGCCGTCAGCTGTAACCAAAAGCTTTTTAACAGTCCGTCAGTCTTTCTTAAGACCTTAGCCTTCGGAATAGCATTTGCACTGAGGCTTAAAACTTTGTATTCCACTCCTGCAGCCTTAGCATCCTTTTCACTCATTCCCACTCTTGAGAACGGAGGATTTATAAATACAGAATAAGAGAATGCTCCTCTATTCTCAGTAGTTCTCTTATCCTCTCCCATTATTTCATCCCATATGATTCTACTGTCATCAAGTGAAATATATGTAAACTGAAGCTTACCGCAAACATCACCTGCAGCCCAGATATTATCCGCACTTGTCTTTAAATGCTCATCGGTAACTACACCACCTCTGTCGGTGAGCTTAACCCCTGCATTTTCGCATCCAAGACCGTCAGTATTCGGTCTACGACCTACAGCAAGTAAAATCGCATCAGATTCCAAAGTCTTTGCCTCACCTGCAACCTCATAATATAATTTGCCTTCCTCGGCTTTGGTCACCTTAGCGCCTGTAACTATCTCTACAGACTTCGCCTCCAATACATCACGGATTGCCTTAGCAATATCCTCATCTTCTCTAGGTAAGAATACATCACCGTCTTGAACTACCGTTACCTTGCTTCCGAAATCTGCATACATAGATGCAAACTCAAGTCCGATATAACCGCCACCTACAATAGTAAGCCTTTTCGGTAACTCCTCAAGATTCATAATAGACTCTGATGTATACACATCTTTACTGTCAACTCCTTCAATCTTCGGTATTACAGTAACAGAACCTGTATTGATAATAAACTTCTCAGCCTCAATTTCCACATTTCCGTCTTTAGTTGAAACAATAACATGGTGATTATCCTTAAATGATGCCGTTCCGTCAATGATATCCACACCTGTGCTTGCTATCTTATCGTAATTTGCCTTATTAAGAGCGGCTGTAAGTTTCTTCTTTTCAGCAACCGTCTCCTTATAATGATGTGCTTTTTCCTCAAACTCTCCTTTTGGAGCTTTTAACGCATCAGTAATAAGTCGTTTTGAAGGAATACAACCTACATTAATGCAGGTACCTCCATACATATTTTTATCTTTCTCAATTAAAGCAACACTTTTACCGGATTTACTAAACTTCGCAGCAAGTGTCTTTCCTGCTTTACCGAAACCGATAACAACTATATCATAATTAGCTTTCATAAGCTTTTACTTCCTTTCAATTTGAATTTTATACTATTATACACTGATTTTTATACAATTGAAATACTTAAAATCAAATAATTAAAATTTTTCATCAACACAATACTCCATATCCCCTGCTATTCCAAATATACATAATAACTGATACTGGGGTTTTCCTTCTTCCCAAAGCCATCACTGAGTAAGTCGTTGAATTTCCAAAGTAGCCTTCTAATAATTTCAAACTCACAATTTCTGTGAACATCCATAAATTCCTCTAAAGAAATAGCATCTCCGTTAAAATGACCTTTACCTAAGGTTTTTATTAAAAATCAACACACTGCAAAGCCTTAAATCACAATCTTTAAAACAGACTTCACCCTTGTGTTCTAATTCTTCATTGTTTACATATTGAAATAATGAATCAACCTTTAGAGTAAGCATTTTATTATGGAATTTAAGTTCCTTTACTCTGCTGCCGTTTAGGCTGAAAAATGATATTAGCGTGTCTGTCATATATAAATTTATTTATATTTTTGTCCATGATTTACTCCTGAATGAATCTATAGCAGCAGAATTTTTTTAACTCTACTGTCTACTTATCCCGAATCTGCAATTTCTTATAATTATTATACATTATTCTATTATATATTGGGCTTCTATTTGTTATAATATGAACTGGAAAGTGAAATTATCTTATAAAAAGAAGGAAACACTAATGGATTTGAATTTAAACCACTGAAGAAATACAGAAAATAAATAATCTATGGAAAACCTCACGATTTCAGCGTAGTTGGAGATCTGTACAAAATATAGTAAATTGTAAAGATAGTGTTACGAATTATTTTTGTTCGAAATATTATTCTGATATTTATAAGCATTATTGTCGGTATAGGCCTTTTCTTTTTGGAAGAACAAAGGCATTCTTCCGGACAGTGTTTTGATAGATAAGCTTATGAAGTTTATCACAAGACTGATTCTATTTCTTATAGCACTACAAATTATAAGTGTTCTGGTTTATAGCCTATTAGGTCCGGGCTTTGAAGAAAAGCAAAAAAGCAAACTGCGCGTAGTTTACGAAAGTGAAATTCTTGAACCGATACTGCAAGCACTTTATCCTTTGGCCAAAATTGATACTGAACATGATATTTCACCAAGTAATGTAGAAGAGGTAGTCCCTGCCGCAAAATACTATATCCAATCGAGGGATACTTAAGCTTAACAATGAAAAAGATATTGAAATAGTGGATTTATATGCATATACTGTCACAAAAGGATTGGCAACAGGAAAGGATGAGATAAAGAACCTTCGTGAGATTACGGGCTTTATCGGACAAGTTTACTCTATTAAGAATACACACTCTTTAAAAGGAAATTTGCGAATTATTCCGACAAAGCATTTCCTTAATCTCAAGACTCAAGGGGGATATCTTGGTAATATGTCAGTGGAAAGAAAATTAATGTAGACGATTTATGGCAAGGCGAGCACTACAACATCTACTGTACTGACGAACAATCAGCAAGGATGTTCTTAACTCCTGCTGTTATTGACCTGTTTAACAACAGTACTTCGGACTGCGGACTTTCTCTATACAGCACCGAATCTCGCATTTATATTGCAGCTTATAATAATAAACGTCTTTTTGCAGCACCGAGAAACAAAGATAGCCTTCACTCATGGAGTATAGAAAAAGCTGCAAGGAATATAAAATATGCCTTATTCTTTTGCAGACAAAATAGCTGAGATTATGTAGCATAAAAAACATAACAATAACATAATTTGTATTTATCATCATTACACATACGCTGTATTTATACTATAATTGCAATACAGCTAATTACATAATTATTGGAGTGTAATATGTCAACACTACAAATTCGTATAGACGATCAACTAAAGAAAGACGCCGACTCACTATTTTCAAGTTTGGGTTTGGATACATCTACAGCAATAAGAATTTTCTTAAATTGCTTCACTTGAGCACAATGGATTACCGTTTCCGGTCGCACTAATAAAGCAATATAATGAAAGTTTTACAGCAATTCAAGATGCAAGATTACATAGAAACTTAAATGGGCCGTATAAATCTGCTAAGGAGGCGGTTTCGGATATAACCACTGAATCTAAATATAGAGACCATCAACTTTCCGGTAATATGTCAGACTTTAGAGAATGTCACATAGAACCGGATTGGCTACCGGTATATCGTATTGAAGATGATAGACTTATTATCATAGCGACTGAAACCGGTACTCATTCCGACCTTTTCGGTATGTGGTTTTATAATATTTATAAACTCGAGTTTATATGCCTATTTCCTGTAAGTTTATATGTCTTCCATTTAAATCTGTAATCTCAGCCTTTTTCATCATCAGTAAGGCTATCAATAAAAATACACCATTCATTAGGATATCCACCGACAAATTCCATTTTGGGAATATGAATTTGGCTTGGGTTTTTCATGAATAAACATAATCTGTTATCACCCCAAAATCTTGTGAGTGTTAATATCTGTTTCTTGTATATAACATCTATACCTTTCAATTTTATCTCCGTAAATTTTAATTTATAAATTTCCTGTCTCTACAAACTGATATTTTATTATTTCTTTTTCTTTTGGATTTGGTGCAGGTAAATCATCATACATAGCATCAAACAAAGCCAATTAGAAACTCTTTATTATCAACATCATCTACCAATAGCATTTCCTTTTGCTCTATCATACGGTAACTCATATACTGCATTTGGCATATAATTTATCGCAGACTGCACAGGTTTGACAAGTAATCTATCATCATATATTCCGCCAATAATTTTTCCCTTGTAATAGATAATAAATTCTCCCATCATAGCTTTATAACTAACATTATCTAATTCAGATACTTGTTCTAAAATAAAGTCTAAGTATTCTTTGCTTGAAGCCATTTTTTATATCTCTCCTAATTACTAAAATTTCAATAGTCTATTTTCATTAAACTGAAATTTGCTATTCTGTAATATGTTTTTATACATCCCAAAAGAGAACCTGCTAAGTGATCACGTGATACTTGCGTTACTGCTGCCATCTTATCTTTGATACGTCACCCTATATTATCTAAACTTTTTCATAATATACTTCAGTTTTGGAGTTTCAATCACTTCATAAATCTCAAAACCAAGCTTATCATAAACTCTCTTTGCACTTTTTATTAAAGTCAAACACAGTTAAAGAGATACTTTGAATATTCTCATCTTTAAAGATAAAATCTATAAATTCTTTTCAAAGCCTTTGTTCCAAGACCGGCTCCTGTTTTTAAAGGATTTAATACAAATCTACCCTATGTGAATATTATCTTCTTGTATTCGCACTTCTTGTATCATTCCGATAAACTCTTCACCATTAAAAAAATAGAAAATTTATTTTCCAGTTTTTCGATTTTTCATAAGTCAACGGAAAAGAAACTTCAGATCCCATCCATTGCTCTTGAAATATCTCTCCTCTTTCATTTGACCACTTGCATAAAAGTGAAATATTATCTTTATTGATACCTTTTGTAAATTTAATGCTCATAAAAATCTCCAAAACTTACTATAACTCATATTGCAACAGTTCTTGCCTCAACTCTTTTACAATTTCCGCCATCTCTATGATATCATCACCTATCATTTCATATAAATCATATGTCTTCGGATCTTTTACAAAGTCTTCCAACGCAACTTTTATAGCTGTATATTCTTCTTCTGTTGCAACAACTCGTATGAATCGATTTTGTTCATCTTCATTGCCATACAATTCTCCAATGTTTATGTGTCCGTTATTTTTACATTCCAATAAGATGGCTGCGAGGTCTGTAACAATATCTATCGCATAATTAAAGTATACTTCAAGTCTAATCGAATTGGTAAACTTGAGATTATCGACTGTTTGCCTAAAATCCATATTCTGCCTATCAAGTCCTATACCTGTAAATATTTCTTTAAGAGTAATTTCTTCTTTATTCAAGCCATCTAAAAACTCTACGAGACTCAAGCTGTCATCAGAACCGCCGATAAAGTCTCCCCAATATTTTGCAATATACATACTTCACCTCTTTCTAGTTTTTTATTATATCTACTTAACAATTTAAGTTTTATGAAAAATAATACAGTCAATACAATATTTATAATTGTAACAATAATACTCGCCTCTATCTTATATTCTCCACCCGATAGAAGTATGTTTTGTGAAGATATCAAGGTGAACATATGAGGATAATCCTCTGCCAAATTTATACATCCAAGAAATATTGCTCCAATTATATTCCATACTGCATGAGCCATAATTGGGGCAAAGCAGAGTTCTCTCTGTTTCATACAACACTGTGGTAAACAGACACATTGTAATGACATTTACAACAGGAATAATCCCTGCTTCAAAATACACCCTAAATGCATAGCTGTAAATAATACTGTACTAACAAGTACAGCAACAAAAAAATATTGTAATCTTTTTCAAAAGCTGATAAATATACCCTCTAACAAGAAGTTCCTGCATGACTACATTTATAAATGCTGAGGCAATCCATATCAAAAGAAAACTGATTGTATTCTTTTCACTAACAATTAGCTGTTTTGAAAATATAGAATTGCAGTCGGAATAACGATCCATAAAAACCCTACTGCTATTCCTGTTAAAATCCCTTTTGCAATATTTTCAGTAAATAGAATTTTTATTGACATCTTTTCAAATAGCATAAATACAATAGTAAACATCAGCATAAATATAAGCGGTATCAGCTCTGCAAAAATCTCCATACAGCCGGTATACTGCTTGGAACATCAACTATTCCGGATAGAACCGCCCACCCTATAAAGAAAAATAATTATTTTAAAAGTTGTTTTTAAAAACTTTTCATAAACACCTCTATGATTTTTATAATATACATACTTCTTTTTGTTTTTATTATACTTTATTTTCTTCATTATATATATCATCAGTTTAAAACGCTTTGATTCTCTCCACTTTTTATAACCCCCAAGATATGAACTTCCTTTTTCTCTACAAAAGGCTTAATTCCAAAACGAAATATTATAAAATGGAATAATTTTTGAAAAATATATATTCTCTTATACTTAATTCCCGTTATCAAAGATTTTGACAATTTTTCGATTCTCATATTCATCTTTCTGATATTGTTTTCAATATCATTAAATGATGTTTTAACAAGTATATTTCCTGTAAGTCTACCGCCTGAAAATATAACAAGTTCGTTTAACACTTTCAATGTGTTTTTATTACCATAGTTTTCACCGGTTGCAACTGTCATACAGTATTTATCATGTAGCAACTGCTCTATTACAAAATGTCCTCTATCTATAAAATCTTTCATCATACAAACATTGCTTGCATATGTTGGTGAACCCAAAAACTACACCATTAACTTCGTATATCATTTTTTGATAATCTCTCCGCATCATCATCCATGAAACAATCGCCTGTCTTATAGCACAATTGACAACCTGTACAATGTGACATATTTATTTCTCCAAGGGGGATGTGAAAAAACTCGATTGAGTTTTTTCGCATCTCCCTTTTGCGCTTATTGTGTATAGATGACTGAAATAATGCGCAAAAAAAGCGCACTTCCCCTACCCCATAGAAATTCTTTTTTGAGTCTATGCGGCAATTCTGTTTCTTATCTTTTTTTTCTGATATTTATATAAATTATGGCCTATTGCCACGAGTAAAACTTCCAGTTTGACTGAATGAATACCTCTTCGGACAATTCTCTTGTACCAATGGTCGTTTTTCATGATTCCGTAAGTGCCTTCTGCTTGTATCGAACGATTCATTCGTAATAACGCACCATGTATACTTTCCAGGTTTTCAATTACTTCCTGATGCATGGAAGTTAGTTCCTGATTGATTCGAACGGTTCGATTCTTATCTGTCTTCTTACATTTCTTTGCATATGGACATCCGCTACAGTCTTCACATTCATACAGTTCTTCCTTGCGTCCGTACTGATTTCCCCTCACATCTTTTTTCTGCATAAAAAAATGGAATGCTTTATCGTTAGGACATCTCATGACTCCTTGCTCATCAATTCTGAAGTTAACTGCACGAAATGGATCTTCATGATATTTCCGATCCTTAGTTTCCTTTTTAAACATTGGAAATTTCATATACTTTTCAATTCCGTTCTGTTCACAGAAAATATAATTGTTGTATGAGCCATATCCGGCATCTGCCACAGGATATTTGGGATAGAATCCATAAGTTTGTTTGAAGTGCTCCATCAAAGGAACGAAACAATCCATATCCGAACGATAATGGTTCACGTCAACAACTGCAATATATTCATCTGCTACACCAATCTGTACATTATATGCCGGCAGAAGCTGATCATTGCCCATGTAATCCTTTTTGATACGCATAAAGGTAGCTGACTTATCTGTTTTAGAGTAACTGTTTCGATCAGAACCACAAATTTCAATTTTTTGTATGTATTCTTGAAGTTTCTGACAGAAAGTAGTCAAGTGTTCATAATGACGCTGTTCTTTGGATTTTTCTCTTTCCGCTTCCGTAAACAAATGTACTTGTATCCAGTTCCCATAAAAGTACTAGCTGCTCAACGATTTCATTCAGATAATCAGGGTACATACTCTGTGTTTGTTGTAATCTGCACCCCACTCCAGGCGATTTCTGCATTAATTTCTTCAATCTCCGCAGTGATTTTTTTCTGTAAAGCTTGTAACGGAACTTTTCCGTAGCCTTCTTCCATACCCAGGTATACTTGTTTGCGTTTGCTTCAAACTTGGAACCGTCGATGTAGAGATGTTGCAGATCCACATGCTCCTCGTTAAAGATAGCATGATTGATGTCGTTAAAAATGTTTTTCAATCTTGTCTTGAAGTATTTCATTGATGAAATATCCAAAAGGTTCTGTATGACGGAGTCTGGTGATCCATGAGATACATGAACTGATATTAACTTTGCAGTTGTCTTCCAGTTCTCTCAGAGAGCAGTAACCGCTAGTCATAAATCCGAAAAGTACTGTTTTTTTAGCATGTTGACCCGGATTATATCTGAGTCGTCAGTTGTGTACTCCGGAATATCAGTCAGATACTTGTTTAAATCGATTCCTCCCATCAATCTGTCAAATGTTAAAACAGGATCCAGCAGATCCAAACAATCTGAAAAGAAACAGTGGTAAATATCCTTGTTTTGAATTACAATAATTAGTGTGTAAAGTTTTTCATTGCAAGTTAATTTTACCACAAAAATAGGACCTTTCGCATGATTGAATGGTCTCTATTTCTTTTAGGTACTTATTTCACAGCCCCTTCTATATTATTTTTCGTAAGATTATCTTCTATTAGATGAAGTACCTTTGCAGTTACACCCTTTTTCTTGGACTTCGTTTATAATCAACACTTTTCATTATATTCCTCCAAAGATCACACACTTGTGTATAATATTTTCACATGGTACTATACATTTTAGATTAGGTAAATAGATTATTAAAAGATACACTATTTTTAACTTTATGTGTATTTTTTGTGAGGTTAGGTATATGAAAAACACAAAATCCCTCCGCTTTGAGATCAAGAAAAGAAATCTTTGAAAGCTTGCTGAAACTTATGCATGAATATCCTTATTCTAAGATAACTGTAAAAGCAGATTATTATGGGAACAAGCCTTGTAGAAAAACTTTCTATCTAAATTTCAGTTCAAAAGATGATGCACTTTATTCAATAATAGATGAAAAGATAATGGCCTATATAAAGGGCGTTTCCGACTCTGACGACCCGATATCTGTTATTTTTGAATTCTGTGATATAGAACAGTGAATTTCTTTTATTACTTCACAAAAATAAGCTGCTTTATCTTCTTCTGCTAAGACTTAATGAAGTAATTCCGAATGTAATGTCACATTGGATTTAAGTAATAACCCTTTTTCAAAACTTTTTGGAGATCTTAATCCCGATTATTTGATTGCTTTTAATATAGGTGCTATATGGAATGTTATATTTAAATGGGTTGACCGTGGTATGGTAGATTCTCTTGATACTGTTAAAAAGACTATAAACCAATATTTAAAGCGCATATACTAATTTACTAAAATATACAGACATACTCCGACTTTACAAAACAAAATATCGGAACTATAAAATAGTTCCGATAAAATATATATAAATGTTATCTTATTTATATATGCTCCATAATATAATTACAGTAATAAACAGATTCATTAGCAAATGAACTACAATACCTATTTTTCCAATTCAGATATCCCTGCTTTTTGAATAAATATTAATCAAAATCACCACAATACCAAGACATAAAATAACAATTAAATTCTGTACCATAGACAGATGTAGTTTCTTATTAATTGTATCTGCAACAGGTAAAAGTGCTATTTGCCACAAAGCTGCCGATACAGCAATCAACACTACAGACTCAATAAGTCGCTTTATAACTGATTTCATTAAATTACTCCTTGCAAAAATGTTCACATGTATTTTTAGCATAAACTAACACTTTTTTTCAAGAAATAGTTAATTTAACTCAAAAATAATTTCTTAATAAATCTTCTCTCACCAACATCAACGTAAATCCCAGTAGATTTTGACCTCTCCACTTTTCCATATCCCATCTGTTTACATCTTTCATGGAAAGACCTATTCCCCAGATTTTATCCTGTACGGCACATTCTGCAAGTATGTCATTACCTGTATTCAGAAGTCTTTTTCTTTAAATCTTCATTCTGAGAAAACTTCTCAAGCAAGCCTTTGTATATAATAATCTGCCTTACTCCGTTCCAATGTGTATCATTATATTTTGAAACCTGTCTTCCAAGAGCTTTTATTCTTGAAACATCTGTAGTTTCTAAAATTTCCTTTGCAATTTCAGTATCATCAAAAACAACTGCCTTTTTATACATCATATACTGTTCCATTGAAGAGAACTTTATCGAATATATTTCAAAGTCTGAAAGATACCAGTTACTTAAATATCCGTTTTTCCTCGTCGGGATTATGAAAAACATCTTATATTCATATCATACCTCCTATAACCATTTTATACTTATATCAAAAAGTGTCAAAACCCTTCAACTTCAAAGAGTCTTGACACTTTCTATTATCTGTTCATTATCAAATTTTTATATCTTGCCAGTTCTTCCTTGGCCTTGTTAAAAGTCTACCATATGCCATTCCCAGTTCGGGCTGCCGACTGTTCCAGGTGTATTGATATGACCTTCTTTGCCAAGTCCTATGATATCTGCTAAAGGTATAATGGCATATTCAGCCTTACTCTTTAACACATAGGTCAAAAGTCTGTCCTTTATATTGCCTGCTTTTATACCCTGCTTCTTTAAAAACTCTCTGACCTTTCTCTTTGCAGCCACAGTCAAACTTTCATACCACTGCATCAAAGTATCATTGTCATGAGTTCCTGTATGAAAATAACATTTCTCTATATCATTTTGATATATCCTTTTGCATACTTTTCCTTTTTGTATCAATGGAGAATAAAGAATTCTCATTCCCTTTAAATGATAGTGATCCTTTAGCTCCAATACCTCAGGACGCAATTCTCCCAAATCTTCAGCCACAAGATTTACACCGGGCAGCTCCTTATTTAAGGTATCTATCACTTCATATCCCGGAGCCTCAATCCACTCTCCGTCAATAGCTGTAGGACATGATGCAGGTATCTTCCAGAAAGTATCAAATGCACGGAAGTGGTCGATACGGATTATATCAAACAGCTTATTGCTGTATCCTATTCTGTCCACCCAGAACTTATATTTGTTTTTCTTTAAGTAGTCCCAGTCATAGATAGGATTTCCCCATCTCTGGCCTGTAGCACTGAAATAATCAGGCGGAACTCCTGCAATAAATATAGGTCTTCCGTCAGTATCAAGTAAGAAATTATCTTTACCTGACCATACATCTACAGAATCAAGTCCGACATAGAAAGGCACATCACCCATGACTTCTATGCCTGCTTCATTGGCATATCTTTTTACAGCCATCCACTGAGTATAGAAAATATATTGAATAAAGCATTGGTATCTCGCTTCTTTTTCTACATTCTCAGAAAGTACACTCTTATCTCCTGACCAATTCTTGTAATCAGCCTTCCAATCATTCCAGCAATCACCGTTGTTGTCAAGCTTTAGAGCACGAAATACACCATAGGTATATACCCAATCCTGTGACATAAAGTCTACATATGCAGGATCTTTTTGTCCGTCTCCGGCTACAAAATTTTCAAAGGCTTCTCTTAGGTAACTCTCTTTAAAAGCTCTTACAGCCGTATAATCAACTCTTTTTGCATTTTCTCTAAATTTATCAGGTTTCTTATCAAGTAGTCCTGCTTCGAAAAAGCAAGTCAAGACTGATATAAAGCTCATCACCTGCACATGAGGAGTATGGTTGATAAGGAGAGTTTCCAAAACCTACAGGATTTAGCGGTAAAATCTGCCAGATCTTTACGCCGTTTTCCTTCATTATATCAATCCACTGATAGGAAGCCCATCCAAGCTCTCCCACACCTGTGGTGGAAGGGAGAGCTGAAACCGGCATTAAAATTCCTGTTTTCTTCATTGAAATATCTCCTTATAAATGCCAGATATCCTTGTTGTACTCCGCAATGGTTCTGTCTGATGAGAAGAATCCTGCCTTTGCTATATTTACAAGTGCCTTCTTTGACCAAGACATCTCGTCCTCATAGTCATTTAACATCTGCTCTTTTGTCTTTATATAATCCTTTACATCAAGGAGTGCCATAAACCAGTCTTTACCTACAATTTCCTTATAAAGTCTGCAAAGATTCATCGGATCTCCTATACGGATAAGTTCTTTGCTGATAATGAAGTCTACCAACTCCTCCACCTCAGGATCGTTGTCATAGATATCGGCAGAACGATATGAAGCTGTTTCATAAAGCTTTATTACATCTTCAGACTTCTTACCGAAGATATAGATATTGTCATCACCTACAAGCTCATGAATCTCTACATTGGCACCGTCCTCTGTACCAAGAGTTACAGCACCGTTTAACATAAACTTCATATTTCCTGTTCCTGAAGCTTCCTTTGATGCAAGTGAAATCTGCTCGGAAATATCACAAGCAGGGATAAGCTTTTCAGCCTTTGTAACATTGTAGTTTTCCACCATAACTATCTTAAGATATGGACTTACAGCCGGATCATTCTCCACTAATTGCTGTAAACAAAGAATCAAATGAATTATATCCTTTGCAATAGTGTAAGCAGGTGCAGCCTTAGCTCCGAAAATCATTGTAATCGGTCGCTTAGGTAGATGTCCCTTCTTGATCTCTTTATATTTGTAAATAGCATAGAGTGCATTCATCTGCTGTCTCTTATACTCATGCAAACGCTTTATCTGAATATCGAATACGAAGTTCTCATCAATATCAATATTCTGAGTCTGCTTTAAGTACTTCTTAAGCTCTAATTTGGCATCCTTTTTAATTTCTCTAAGCTTCTTTAACACCTTCTCATCATCTTTATAAGCTAAAAGCTTTTCAAGATTTTCGGCATTATCCATATACTCAGGTCCGATAAGCTCATTTAAATACTCTGAAAGCTCATGGTTGCAATGAACGAGCCATCTACGGAATGTAATACCGTTTGTCTTGTTGTTGAACTTCTCAGGATAGATATCATAAAAATGCTTAAGCTCGGAGTTTTTCAAAATCTCTGTATGAAGAGCCGCAACACCGTTTACCGCATATCCGAAGTGAATATCAATATGTGCCATATGTACACGGTTCTGATTGTCTATGATATATACTCTCTCATCACTAAACTCTCTTCTTACTCTTGCATCAAGCTCATAGATAATAGGCAATAACTGTGGTACTACCTTCTCCAAGTAGCTGATCGGCCACTTCTCAAGTGCCTCTGCAAGTATTGTATGGTTGGTATAAGCACATGTCTTTCTTACCACATCAATAGCTGTATCCATGTTGAAACCTTTTTGCTGTGTCAGGATACGGATAAGCTCAGGAATAACCATAGTCGGGTGAGTATCATTAATCTGAACACATACATGCTCATGAAGTCTGTAAAGATCTACACCTCTTCCCTTCAGCCTCTCTTATAATCAACTGTGCGGCATTGCTTACCATAAAGTACTGCTGATAAATTCTAAGCAGATGTCCTGCCTCATCACTGTCATCCGGATATAAGAACAATGTAAGGTTCTTACCGATATCATGTTTATCAAAATTTATGCCGTCTCTTATAATAGACTCGTCCACACTGTCAATATCAAAAAGATGTAATTTATTGCATTTGCTTTGATGATATCCCGGAACATCTATATCATACATTGTAGATTTCAAAGTAAAGTCTTTGAAAGGAACTTCAAAACTCACATCTGTTCTTGTAAGCCAGCTGTTATCTGTAATCCATGGATTCTTCTCTTCATACTGCTTATTGTCTACAAACTTTTGTAAGAAAAGTCCGTCATGATAGTTTAATCCTACACCGTCACCGTTTAATCCCAGTGTTGCGATAGAGTCAAGGAAGCATGCGGCCAAACGTCCAAGACCACCGTTTTCCAAGTGAAGGCTCAGGCTCCACCTCTTCAACCGCAGTTATATTGTGACCATTCTTGTCAAGAATATCTCTTACTTCATCAAACATTCCAAGATTTATAAGATTGTTTGACAGAAGCTTTCCGATAAGGAACTCTGCTGAGATGTAATATAGCTTTCTGTTTCCTGTATTATGCTCCATGCCTTCCATCTTCTCTTTTGTAATGTTCAAGAGTGCTGTGTAAATTTCCGCGTCTGAAGCTGCTGAAATTTCCTTACCAAGTTTGTTCTTTAAAATTTCTTCTAATGACATACCTTTTTTCTCCTTTTTTCAAATCCTACGGATTAAAGTTCCGTTTGCTTCAAGTACTTCTCCGTCAAACTTTCGTGAAAATAAAATCTCTTTCCCCATATCTATTTTGATCGGATTTTCCGAAGCATTTATTAAGACTTCCATACTGTTTTCCGTCTTCATCAATCTTGATGTATTCCACACATCTGTCATTATCATAGTTATGTGGAAAGTGGAAATGTGGACTCCTACACATTTTCTCATTGCCTATAACATTATAAGACTTTCTCATTGTAGCAATTTTTTCTACATTTTCACTGCTGTCAATCTCACTCCACGGCATACATCTCCTGCAATCCGGATCATGTGCACCTTCCATGGCTATCTCCGTACCGTAGTAGATACAAGGGCTTCCCGGAAGTGTGAAAAGAATTGCAAGCTGCTGATAAAACTTATCCAAATCATGGAATCTGTTTATAAGTCTTTCCGTGTCATGCGAATCAAGCAGATTGAATAATACATTATTACTCTGCTGCATATACATTGTATAACAGCGGTTGACCATGTACTCAAACTCATGCTTTTTCATTGTCTTATCAAGGAAAAAGTCATGAATTCCACTAAGCAGAGGATAATTCATCACAGAATCGTATTCATCTCCCTGTAGCCACTGTATTGCATCATGCCAGATTTCTCCAAGCAGATAGATATCGGGCTTTATAGCCTTTAGATGCTCTCTGATTTTTTTCAAAAACCTGTGTGATACCTCATTACCTACATCAAAACGAATACCGTCTATATCAAACTCTCTTATCCAATCTTCACAGATTTTACAAAAATAGTTTATAACCTCATCATTGTTGGTGTTAAGTTTCGGCATACCGTCCGTAAAAGCAAAAGTGTAATACCTCTTATCCCTTGTATCTCCTCTTTTTGCAATGTCTGCCCAGTTTTCAACCATGAACCAGTCTGCATACTTTGAGGATTTCCCATTTTCAAGCACATCAAGCCATGGCCTAAATTTTCTTCCGCAGTGATTAAACACCGCATCCACCATAATACTAATACCCTTATTATGAGCCTCTTTGCAAAGTGCTTTCATGGTATCAATATCTCCAAAAGAAGGATCTATCTTTGTATAATCTGTTGTATCATACTTATGATTAGATTCGGCTTCCATTATAGGATTCAAATAAATGCCTGTTATTCCAAGGTTTTGCAGGTAATCAAGTTTACTCCTGATTCCTTCCAAATTTCCACCGAATTTCTCATAATTGGTAACACTTCCATGATCTCTCCAAGGCAGAATATCTTCTGTATTTTTCTCAGGAGTACCGTTACAAAATCTGTCCGGGAATATCTGATACCAAATAGTGTCATTTACCCATGCAGGTGTAACATTTATATCCGACGGATTCATCCACGGCATAATGAAGCACTGCAGCATTCTGCCATCCATATGGAACTGTTCCTTAGTTAAAAATCCGTCTTCAAAATAATACCAGACACTGTCATGTGTATGCAGTTCAAAGAAATACTTACATCTTTTATATATCGGAGTAAGTGTCGTAGTCCACCATAACTGATTTGACAATCGCTTTTTATAGACTATCTCTTCTCTTTTTCCGGTCCACTTCTCGTTTCCGCCAAGTATTCCGGCTTCAAACGGATCACCATAGTGGATAAAAACCTGCTTAACATCATATCCTGTTTTTAAATTTATAATAAGTCTGTCCTTATCAAGAGCATAACTCATCTGTTCTGATGTTCTATGGTATACACCGGTAAATTCCATTATATCTCCTTTATGTTTTTCTTACCAAGTATCAATACACTTTGTTTTCCTACTTTTTATAGGAGCCTTTACGCTTATATTCTTTTTCCAAAGCATACTGTCATTGCCGTCACAAAGTACTTCAAATCCTCCATCTAAAGACTCAACTTCAAAAGTCCTTATTTGAAGCATTATAAATAACTTTAACCTGACTCCATAAAGAATCCTTATCATTGTTTACACTAAATCCTACAACCTGCTTTTGCTTCCACATATCGGTGATATGTTTATAACTGTTTTCGGATTTATCACAAAGACCCGAAATTTGTTTTCTGAGTTCAATCAGACCTTTATAGTAGTCAACAAGGTTCTTATTCTTATATGCAAGTTCCCAGTCAAGCTTGTTTATCTCAATAGGCATATTGTAGGTGTTGTCAAGTCCGCCCTTTGTTCTGCCGAATTCCTCACCCGATAAGAAAAACAAAGTACCCTGACAAGTCATATAAATTGCGGCTGCCAGCTTGTTTAATCTCATTACCTCATCTTTACCGGCGGTATCACTCAATTTATCCCAAAGTGTCTGATTGTCATGTGCCGAAACATATGTGACTATCTGTGACGGTGCTTTCACACCTTTCAAACTCTTTATTATATTTCGGGTCACACCATGCACTTACACTTGCAAGTATATCATCTTCTTTTTCCATGCCGCCGTTTACAAATCCGGCTTCCTTAGGTCTCAGAGCGGAACCCTTTATAGAATCTCTTGTGTTGTCACAAAATACTCCTATATTTTCATCTAAAAGAGCTATATTGTCTTTGTTTGGCAACTTTTTATTGTATTCTATTGCTGTATCTGTTGCAGACCAAGGCTCACCATAGATTATCTTTTCACCCTTACCGTATATGATATCAAGTTCTTTTCTGATATTGTTCATCAAATCGGTGTCAAGAAGTCCCATCAAATCAAAGCGAAATCCGTCAATATGATATTCCCTTGCCCAGTAAAGTACGGACTCCAGAATATATTTTGAACACATGGCTCTTTCACTTGCCACATCATTGCCGCAGGCGGAACCGTCAGATACCTTGCCGTCACTGAATGCTCTGTAAAAATACCAAGGCAGAGTTCTTTGAAACCACGAATCAAGTGAGTAAGTATGATTGTATACCACATCCATAATCACGCCAAATCCGGCTTCATGGATAGATTGTATCATCTCCTTCATTTCGGTGATACGAACCTCACCGTGAAAAGGCATCTGTAGCATATGAACCCTCAGGTACATTGTAGTTTACCGGGTCATATCCCCAGTTAAAGCCCTCATCTTTACTCTCATCCACAGAACCGTAATCATACATCGGCATTATTTGAATATGCGTCACACCCAGTTCTTTCAGATAATCAAGTCCTGTAGGATGAATACCGTCATTATTTAATGTTGTATGCTTACAGGTAAAAGCTTTATACTTTCCGCGATACTCTAAAGGAAAAGCCTCCCGACTTTATCATAGGAAAACTCTTTTACATGAAGCTCATATACAACTCTTTCTTTATCCTTTTTTGGCGCCTTATCATTCTCCCAATCTTTAGGGTCAGTTTTTTTAAAGTTTACCGCCATACTTCTGATACCGTTGACTCCGGAGGCTTTTGCATACGGGTCGGCGGTTAAAACTTCTTTAGAGTCTCTTTTTATCAAATAGTCATAGTACACTTTATGAAGCTCTTTGTGTGAGTGAAAGCTCCAAACTCCCTTATCCCTCTTTTTCCATAGGAATCTGCTCATACGCCTTACCGCCGTCTCCGGCTTCATAAAGATTTAGTACTACACTATCTGCACCCGGTGACCACAGTTTAAATGTGGTCCCGTTTTCATTACATTCCACACCGAGGTCGTTTCCTTCATAAATATAGTTTTCAAGAAACTCCTTTGATGAGTAATATTTTTTAAGTTCAATTATATTTTCCATTATTATCCCTTAACAGCACCTGAAATACCGTCTACATAGTACTTCTGCATGAATAAGAATAAGAGTGCAATCGGAATGGAAATAAGCACTGCACCGGCAGCAAAGCTTGTGTACCAGCTGTCGATATATTCTTTTTCAAGCATCTTCCAAAGTCCTATAGCTATTGTATACTGGTCAGAGTTTGCTCTGCATATAACTCTCGCAAAGATAAAGTCAAGCCATGGTCCCATAAATGATGTTAAGACAGTATATACAATAATAGGTTTACTAAGCGGTAATGTAATCTTATAAAAAATCTGCCATCTGGTACATCCGTCCAAAAGTGCCGCCTCATCTATCGCTGCAGGAATTGTATCAAAAAATCCCTTTGCAATCTGAAATCCAAGCCCTGCACCTCCGGAGTAACATAAAATAAGTGCCAATTTGATAAGATTTCCTTCTGTAAGTCCCATTGCCTTTAATATAAAGTATACTGCAATCATTGACATAAATCCCGGGAAGAGTCCAAGCACCATTGCCATGTTCATATAAGGCTTTCTTAATTTAAACTTTATTCTTGAAAGGCAGTATGAAACTGCAAGTACATAAAATGCCGACAATATACATGAACATATTGCGATAAACAAGGTGTTCATAAACATCTGAGGGAAGTTTAATATAGTTGTATCACTGAACAGCTTTGCATAGTTGTCAAGTGTAAACGCCTTTGGGAAGAAGGTTGATACATATGATCCCTTTTCCGCTCTGAAGCTTGTTAAAACTACCCAGAATATAGGGAAAAGCCAAATAACGGCCAATATAGCAAGAACGATATGTACAACAGTGTTGTTTATCATTCTCTTTTTCTTTGCAGACTGAAATTGCTTTGCCATAATTAGAATCCTCCCTCTTCCTTATATGATTTACTGTTTCTGTATGTGAACAGTGCACCGATTGCCAAAATAACAAATGTCATAATACCGATAACCGCGCCGATATTGTAATACTGCTTGTCAATTGTCAACTTATAAAGCCATGTAACCAAAAGGTCTGTCTTACCTGCTGTTGAAGAGAGGTCTGTAACAGGATCTCCTCCCGACAAGAGGTAGATAACGTTGAAGTTATTTATATTACCTGTAAATGTAACTATCAAATAAGGTGTTGTAACATAGAGCATGTACGGCAATGTAATCTTTGTAAATGTCTGTATTGCATTTGCTCCGTCAACTCTTGCAGCCTCATAAAGATCCTCAGGGATATTTTGCAATACACCTGTAAGCTGAAGCAAGGTATACGGTACACCTACCCAGATATTTATTATAATAACGGTAACTCTTGCCCAAGTAGGATCAGTAAAGAAAGGAAGACTCTTATCACTTGCTATAAGTCCAAGATTTCTAAGAAGTACATTTACCGCACCTTCAGGCTGTAACATTGTACGCATGATAAGAAGTGATACGAACATAGGTACCGCACATGAAAGTACAAAACAAAATCTCCAAAATCCCTTCGCCTTTGTTCCTTTTCTGTTTATAAGGAGTGATAAAATCATACCGAAAATATAGTTACTGAATGTTGCAAAAAACGCCCAGATAACTGTCCATCCAAGCACCGACCAGAATGTACTTCCAAGAATACTTTTTGAATCAAACAAAGTCTTGAAATTATCAAGTCCCACCCAATCAAACAGCATTAAATGGTTGTCTATACGGCTGTAGTTTGTAAATGCCATACAGATCATAAATACTAAAGGAAGTATTGTAAATATAAATACAAATGCTGTAGGCGGTGTCATAAACAGACGATACAAATTTTCATTTAAAAGTGTTTTCAAATCTTCTGCAAAGTTATTTACATGCTTACCTTCTTTGCGAAGGCATTCAGCTTTGTATGCGCTCTTTAATGTACCTCTCCAAATAACAATCATAAGAACGGTAATTAAAATTGCGGCTACACCGTACAGCAATATAAGTATGGACTGGTCACCCTTTGTATAGGTATAAATCTGCTTTGCCTCATCCCATATTCCTGCTGCTCTACGCTTCCAAGTGTTCGTAGACCCGCTATAAAGCCGATTCCGTTTACAAACATAAAACAAGATATGCGATCTCTATAAAAAGATATATAAGTCCTTTTATAACCTGTCCGTTTACTATATTTCCAAATCCCATCAGGATCATGGAAAGTTTCGTTGATAATCCGCCCTCTTTTATTGCATTGGTGCAAGTGTATGGAGTCGGAAATTCATTAACTCTTTTTTTAAATAAACCCATAACATTTACCCCTTAATTTATTCCGTTACTGTTCATTGCCGCATTCATTGCTTCTGTCTGTTCTTTGGCATTATCATGTGTCACGCTCTTGTTTCTGATTCCCTTGCCCATGTTTTCAACCGGACTCCAACAATTACTCATAGCCGATACGAAAGGCTGAAGAATTGATGTATTGTTAAAGGTATTGTTCTGTGCCAAAACAAGTGCATCAGATGCTATCTCAGGATCCTTTAAAAGTTCGGTATTACAAGGTATAACATTTCTCAACTCATAGTGTGCTTTCTGTGCTTCCATACCTCCGAGGTATACTGCAAGTGCAACCGCCTGTTCCATATGCTCACTGTGAGAATTTACTCCGATTGCCTTTGAACCTGCATATGCGAGCATCTGCTTCTCCTCACCTTTAATACTGTATGTAGGAAGTGAAGCTGCACCCATATTTTCTCCAAGTGCTTCCTTAATTGCATTTGCATCCCATGAACCTGTAAACATTGCATTTACACTTCCGTCACGAAGCCCTGCAAGTGCAGAACCGTCAGCATCAATTTTGAAATTAGGATTTGCTGCAAGGTCTATAACATAATTTGTGGCATCTACAGCCTTTTCTCCGGCAAAATCCACACCCTTTGATTCATCATTTTCATTTCCGAACAATGTACATCCGTTTCCAAGATAGAATGAAGGCAGATACCAGGAATTTACAAGCGGAAAAGATACCGTACCCTTCTTTCAACATTGTATCAAGATTTTTTATATCATCATCTGAAAATACGGACTTGTCATAAAACATATACCAGGTGTTTGTTGTAAAGGGTACACCGTAAAGCTCATTATTTACAGTAAGTGAATCCAAAAGCTCTTTTGAGTTGGTTGACTCAATAGTCTCTTTATACTTTCCTCCAAACTTTGCTATTGCCTTTGCATCGATAAGATTACTTATACGATCGTTTGCATACATAAATACATCGGCGCTCGCTTCCGGATCCTGTGATACCTGATCTGCAGCAGTCGCTTCATCTGCAACCCCATAGACAAATGTGATATCCCATTCCGGATGTTCATTCGCAAAAATTTTTTCACATTGTCTGAAGCCACTCACCACTGTCTTTTTGACTGATCTTCAGACGGCGACCAAACCATCAGCCTGACTTTCTCTACTCCGGCTGAGCTTTTACTGCCGGCACATGCGGTCAGCCCTACTCCCAGAGTCAAAGCCATGATTCCTGTTAGAAATCTTTTAAGACTTCCTACCATAATCTTACTACCTCCTGATTAAATTTTCGTATTGTTTCGTTAATGTAAATATATATCTTTTTAATTTCCAGTCAATAAATTTTCATGTTTTTCTTTATGTTTTTAAAAGCCAGAAAATAATACTGTATACAGTATTCAAAAATTTTCGTTTTGTTTCCAAAAATTCTTGAAAAAAATGCCGTATTATGTTCTTTGTTGCTTTTTACCATTTTATTCTATATAATAATATAAAAATGATTTTCTTTTTATATGAAAGGATATTAAATTATGACCACAATACAGGATATTGCTGATAAATTAGGCATTTCCAAGAGTACTGTGTCTAAGGCATTAAATGATGCACCTGATGTTAGCGAAACTTTACGCAAACAAGTTCTTGAAACTGCTGTTGCATTGGATTATACAAAATTGAGGCGATATAAAAAGCCGATAAAAAAAATCTGTATTTTAATAGAAAGAGAAAATATAGAGTACTTGGAACCACATCACTTTGCTTATGATATTATCATCGGTTTTCGTCAGCTTGCAGAGCCTGCAGGCTTTGAGGTGGAAACAGTGCCTGTTGATACCGATTTTCTAAAAAATACGACATATGATATCTTTATGCTTGAACATGATTATGCAGGTTCATTTGTACTTGGATTCTCACTACATGATCCTTGGATTAATGATTTTAAAGACAGTCATACTCCCGCTGTGCTTTTTGATAACTATGTTACCGGAAATCCGTCTACAGCATATGTCGGCATTGACAATAGTGAAGGAATGGAGCTGATTCTTGATCATCTTACAAATCTCGGTCATAAAAAAATAGCTTATCTTAGCGGTTCACTTGGATCCTATGTACTTCAAATGAGACATGCGGCTTTTTTACATGCTATGCATAGTCATGGTTATAAAACTACACCCGAGAACACAGGCTGTTCTTACTATCTGTCTGAGTGTATAGAAAAGCATCTACCAAGATTTTTGGAAGCCGGAATGACCGCTATAATCTGCAGCCATGATAATATTGCAGCCGCATCAATAACTCAGTGCCAGCAGCTTGGCTATAAAGTGCCTGAAGATATAAGTATTATCGGATTTGACGATTTGCCTATAGCGGCCTACACATCACCGCCCCTTACTACAATAAAACAGGACAGAATAGAGCTTGGAAAAAGCGGATTCTTTGCCCTCTCAAGTCTTTTAAGCAATATACCCATCAGTACTTTTTTACTTCATGCAAAGCTTATTGAAAGAAAAACAACATCAAAAGTCTGTACAGGCAAAAAAAGCGACAATCTGTGATAACACGGCAAGTCGCTTTTTATTTAGTTATAATTTTTTCGTATCAAGTATCCTGTTGGCATTTTCTATCCTTTCTTTCGTAGGCGGATCAATACCTTCAAGCTTATACTCAATTCCCAGATTATCCCATTTATGTCTTCCCAATGTGTGGTATGGCAATACTTCCACCTTCTCCACATTTTTTAGCGATGAAATAAATTCTCTAAGCTTGACAAGATCTTCATCATAATCACTTCTTTCAGGTACCAAAAACATGACGAATCCACATCCTTTTTCCCATTTCATCCATTGTTTTTTTGCCATTTCAAGAATATGATCGTTTTTCATGCCTGTTATAATTTCATGTCTTTTATTATTTATCTCCTTTATATCAAGCATAATAAGATCCGTATATTGCATCAAGATTTTGAACTTTTCAAAAAACTTTGAATCTTTACTGAAAGGTCCTCCTGCAGTATCAAGACAGGTATTTACTCCATTTTCTTTACACAGTTTAAAAAGCTCTATTACAAAATCTATCTGTAGTAAGGGTTCTCCGCCACTTACGGTAATCCCGCCGTTCTCCTTCCAATACGGCTTATATCTTTTTGCCTTGTCAAACACTTCCTGAGCGCTGAATATCTGATTTTCCTTTGTAGACCAGGTGTCCGGATTGTGACAGAACTGACACCTCATAGGACAGCCTTGTACAAATACAACAAATCTGACCCCCGGACCGTCCACCAGACCGAATGTCTCAAATGAGTGTATATTTCCTCTTACTTCCATATTTCCTCCAAAAGCTAAAGGCTATGCAAAGTAAACTTCACATAGCCAAATATCAAATCAGTTTATATTATAGCTTATCGTGGCATGTTCTGGCAATAACGTCAAGCTGCTGCTCTCTTGTAAGGTCGATAAACTTAACGGCATATCCTGAAACTCTTATTGTGAAGTTTGCATACTCCTCCTTCTCAGGATGTTCCATAGCATCTATAAGTTTTTCCGTACCGAAAACATTTACATTGAGGTGATGTGCTCCCTGATCAAAATATCCGTCCATTACCTGAGTAAGATTTTTCTTTTGTTCATCCTCACCATGTCCGAGAGCTGACGGGTTGATAGTCTGAGTATTTGAAATACCGTCAAGTGCATACTCATACGGCAACTTTGTAAGTGAATTAAGTGAAGCCAAAAGGCCGTTTTTTTCTGCACCGTAGCTTGGATTTGCTCCGGGAGCCAAAGGCTCTCCCGCCTTTCTTCCGTCAGGCATGCTTCCTGTCGCCTTACCGTATACTACATTCGAAGTAATTGTAAGTATGGATGTTGTCGCTTCCGAATTTCTGTATGTATGTCTTTTCTTAACCTTTTTAAGGAAAGTCTTTAAAAGCCATACCGCAATATCATCGGCTCTGTCATCATCATTTCCGTATCTTGGGAAATCACCTGTTGTCTCATAGTCAACTACTATTCCGTTTTCATCACGTATTGTCTTTACCTTGGCATATTTGATTGCACAAAGTGAATCTACTACATGTGAAAATCCTGCAATACCTGTTGCAAATGTTCTTCTGACATCGGTATCTATAAGTGCCATCTCGGCAGCCTCATAATAATACTTATCATGCATATATTGAATAAGATTTAATGTATTTACATAAAGTCCTGCCAGCCAGTCCATCATTACATCATATCTCCATTACCTCATCATAATCAAGGTATTCAGATGTTATAGGTCTGTAAGCCGGTCCGACCTGCTCTTTTGACTTTGCATCCACACCGCCGTTTATAGCATAAAGTAGGCATTTTGCAAGATTTGCTCTTGCTCCGAAGAACTGCATTTCCTTTCCTGTTTCTGTCGCCGATACACAGCAACATATAGAATAATCATCACCCCATACCGGACGCATTACATCATCATTTTCATACTGTACAGAACTTGTTCTTATAGAAATAGCTGATGAATACTCTTTAAATGCCTTTGGCAGTCTGCTTGAATAAAGTACGGTAAGGTTCGGCTCCGGTGAAGGTCCCATATTCTCAAGTGTATGTAAGAATCTGAAATCCGACTTTGTAACCATCGATCTTCCGTCCATACCGAGTCCTGCCATCTCAAGTGTAGCCCAAACCGGATCGCCTGAGAAAAGCTGATTGTAAGAAGGTATTCTGGCAAATTTTACCATTCTGAACTTCATTACAAGGTGATCTATCAACTCCTGTGCTTCACTTTCTGTAAGTTTTCCTGCCTTTAAATCTCTTTCAATGTAGATATCAAGAAATGTTGAAATTCGTCCTACACTCATTGCCGCACCGTTTTGTGTCTTTATAGCTGCAAGGTATCCGAAGTATAACCACTGTACAGCCTCTCTTGCATCCTTTGCAGGTTTTGAAATATCAAATCCGTATGCTGCAGCCATTTCCTTCATCTGTTTAAGAGCCTCTATCTGCATTCCAAGTTCATCTCTTTGACGGATTATTTCATCAAACATTGTACCGTCGACACAATTTTCCAAATCTTCCTGTTTCTTTTCTATAAGAAAATCTATTCCATAGAGTGCAACCCTTCTGTAATCTCCTACAATTCTTCCTCTACCGTATGTATCAGGAAGTCCTGTAATTATTTTATTATGCCTTGCCGCATGCATTTCAGGTGTATAAGCCTCAAACACTGCCTGATTATGAGTCCTGTGATATTCTGTAAATATCTTGTGGAACTTCTCATTTGTCTGATAGCCGTAAGTACTTGCAGCCTGCTCTGCCATCTTGATACCACCAAAAGGCATAAAAGCTCTCTTTAAAGGTTTATCTGTTTGAAGTCCTACAACCTTTTCAAGATCTTTCATATCTTCATTAATATATCCCGGTCCATAGGCAGTTAGAGTCGAAACAACTTCAGTCTCCATATCAAGGACTCCGCCTTTAGCTCTTTCCTCTTTTTGAAGTCTTGAAAGCTCACCCCAAAGCTTGTTTGTAGCTTCTGTAGGACCCTCCAGGAAACTCTCGTCTCCATCGTATATTGTATAATTATTTTGTATAAAATCACGTACATCTATATCGTCACGCCATTTTCTTCCATTAAAACCATCCCAGCACATAAGTACCTCCTTTTTAAAATAAACAAATTAGTTAGGGCTTTACTAACCTCTTTATGTCCTGATAATATCACCATTAAATTTATTATTCAAGCCATATTTGTTAAATTTTTTTCTCATGTTTCAATAAAAAAACAATTCCTAGCTGTTTGCTGGGAATTGTTTCGATATTTATACATTATTCTATTATACTTTTTATCTTTATTTATCTATTTTTAAAGACATTACTAACTGCAAACCGATATAAAAATTGTGATAAGCATGCTTGGTATTGTACTTCCTATCAGTGTATCAAACTTCATCAAGATTCTGTATATTATAAAAGCCTGTCACCCAGATAATAATATTTTTTTATTGAAAACATTTTTTATCATTACTTATTTTCAATATAAAGAAATCCGCTATTTGTATTGCAATCATCGGTGCAAACACCGACCCTATAAGATATAAAAAAATCCTGTAATATCATCCATAGGTAATACAATTGCTCCCAAAGTTCCTATTACGGTAACAGCTACCGCCACCCACTTTGACTTTATTTTTGAAAATATTGATTCTGTAGATACTCCTGCCGAATACACATCTAAAAATGTTGTAGTCACTGTTGAGAGTACCACTATAAAAAGTCCCATTATGCCAAGTCCGGCTTTCAGTAAAATCTTGGCTATATCCGACTCCATTGTAAATAAGGCCGCACTCATTCCTATAATGTACATCCAGATACTTACAAAGCCGTAAACAATACTGCTTGCAGCAGTTGCTTTAACAGGCTCTTTTGCCTCTTTTGTATAATCACTGATAAGAGGCAACCATGACAGAGGCATAGCTATTGAGAGCTCCATTGCGGCACCGAAACTCATACTGTTATCTCCTTTATCGAATGCTGTCCCACCTTTAAATATGATAAAGCTTAAAATTATTGTCATTAAAAATAATGCCGACATGGCAATTACATTTAACTTACCTAAATTTTTAACCCCTATAAGTATCCACACCAAAATCAGTCCGCCGATAACAATACACCATATAAAATGTCCTATAGGCAATATACCTTGAGTAGCTGAGGCACCGTCATAAATCATTATACCTGTCCAACCGAAAAGCTGTAAGATGTTCAATATTGCAAAGAAAATCCCACCTTTTGTTCCGAAACTTATCTTTACGGTGTCCATCGCACTTTTTTGAGTCTTTGCACCTATCATTCCGGCCATAAAAAGTAAAATACAACCTACTATATGTCCAAGCACTATGGCAAATAAGCCTTTTAAAAATCCTAAAGATGCAAAGTATGTACCTGTTAAAATCTCTGCTATGGATACTGCAGCTCCAAACCAAATCAAACCGTTTTCAAATACTGATGTTTTCTTATTCATTATCCGCCTCCTTTGCATACTCTCCGTTTATATTAAATGCATGATTTAGAGGGCCGCTCCCCTTTCCTATATCAAGCATTGCAAGTAAAGCATCGGATATATAGTTTTTTGCCCTTTCTACGGATTCTTCAAGTGTATATCCCTTTGCAAGATTTGATGCTATTGCTGATGAAAGGCTACATCCTGTACCGTGAGTATTTTTATTATCTATACGTTTTCCTAAGAACCACTTTGCTTTTTTATTCTCATACAATAAATCATTGGCATCATTTATACTGTGTCCCCCTTTTAACAGTACCGCACAAAAATGTTTTTCATAAATTATTTTTGCCGCCTCCAACATGTCTTTATCATCTTTAATACTTATACCGGAAAGTACTTCGGCCTCAGGTATATTCGGCGTTATCACTCTTGCCAAAGGAAAAAGTTTTTCTTTTATTGATTTTATTGCACTGTTCTCCATAAGATTTGACCCGCTTGTAGCTACCATTACCGGGTCAAGTACAATATTTTTCGCCTTATATTTTACAAGTTCGTATTCAATCGCTTCCACTATTTCCGGCGAAGATACCATGCCTATTTTTATGGCATCAGGAAAAATATCATCAAAAATCATCTCCAACTGGCTCTTTATAAATTCAGGAGCAACATTTAGAATTCCCTTTACCCCTGTAGTATTCTGTGCTGTAAGTGCCGTTATGGCACTCATTGCATATACATTGTTTGCAGTCATTGTTTTTATATCAGCCTGTATACCTGCTCCTCCGCTTGAATCACTTCCGGCTATTGTCAATACTTTTTTCATATCATGTCCCCTCGATTAATTCACTTTGCCAAATTATAAAGTTCTTTTGTCGCCTTTTTTATATCGGCAGCTCCAAATATTGCAGATACTACTGCAACACCGTCTATACCGCTTCCTTTAAGTTTTAATATGTTTTTAGAATTTATTCCTCCTATTGCCACTTTAGGTATATTTACAGCTTCACATATGGATTTTAATGTTTCATATGAGAGAATACCTACATCATTTTTTGTAGAAGTTTCAAATACCGCACCTAAACCTATATAATCTGCACCGTTTCTTTGTGCCGAGACAGCCTCATCTACCGTATGTACGGAAACTCCTATTATCATATCTTCTCCGACAATCCTGCGGACATCTTTAAGTTCCATATCATCCTGCCCTATATGTATTCCGTCGGCATTTGAAGCAATAGCCACATTCAGATTGTCATTTACAATAAATGGAATATTATACTGTTTACACAGTTGCGATATCTTTTTTGCCTCCTCTATAAAGCTGTCTTCATCAAGACTTTTTTCTCTAAGCTGCACACAGGTTACACCGCTTTCAAGTGCCTCTTTTAGTTGCTCATATAAAGTTTTATTCTCTGTCCATGCTCTGTCTGTAACTGCATAAAGATGCATATATTTCTTATCTAATCTCATACCTTGCTCCTTTTTCAAGTTCATCAGGAGTAAGATTATAAACCGCATCTATTAAATAATTTCTATAGCTGCTGTTACCGTCTTTATCTGTCATACGCTTCTTTGCTATTTCTCCACATAATCCCATTGCACTTACACAGGCAAAAGCGGCTTCTAAAATGTTTTCGGGATTTGCACTTATATATGCTGCCGTCATAGCTGAAAGCTGACATCCGCTTCCGGTAATTTTACTCATTATACTGTCGCCGTTATATACACAATATGCAATTTTACCGTCCGTAACTATATCAATGGCAGATGTTATAACTGTTACACAGGAGTTTTTCAATGCAAAATCCTTTGCGAACTCAACAACATTATCAAGATTTTTTTCATTGATAAAATCAACGGAATCAACACCCCTAGTATTACCTCTCCCTGCGGCAAGACATTTTATCTCTGATAAATTTCCACGTACAACGCTGAACTTTACCTTTTCAAGCAGTATTTTTGCAGTATCCGTTCTTAATTTGGATGCTCCTGCTCCCACAGGATCAAGTACTATAGGATGATTCAATTCGTTTGCCTTTTCACCTGCAGCAATCATTGAAAGAATCGTTCGTTTATTTAATGTACCTATATTTATATTAAGGCCTGAACATATTGATGTTATCTCTGCAACTTCATCCAAATCGTCAGCCATTATAGGACTTGCTCCACAAGCAAGAATTATATTTGCACAGTCATTTACAGTCACATAATTTGTTATATTATGTACCAGAGGTGATTTTCTTTTGACATTTTCAAGCATTTCTTTTTATCATATTCTCACCTCTCTTCCCACAACTTTTAAAACAACAAATCTGAAATAACCGTCTTTTTGACATTACTTTTACTCATAAGTAACTCTCCTAAATTAAAGTTTTAACCATAAAACTTATGTACTTATATTCAGGTAAATTTTTGCAATAAAAATGAGATACAAGAACCTGTATCTCCTGAAAAGAAAAGTCAAAAACATCTCCCTACGTTGGCATTATCCAAATCAGGTAAACGGTCGAAAGTCACACTTCCCTCTCAGCCTATATATAAGCTCCCAAGTTTATATCGTTATATTTTACAAAAAGTATATCACTGCAATTAAAAATGTCAATAAAAAAAGTCAATTGCAGCTCTTGAATTTGTATTCGGCAATTAAAGCTTTCAACAATTGCCACATGCTCTTTTTGATGTTGCATACTTATTAAGAGCATCCTCATCATTTACATCAAGTATCAAAACCAAATCATGAGTACTTGTAGGTAAAAACATTATAAACAACATCTGCCTTTACTACCTCATCCATACTTTTGCATAAATCAAGCAGACTGCTTTTTATCTCTTCACCTATAATTTGCTTATCCACACCCTCATTAAACTTCCACATTACGATATGTCTTAACATAAATTCTCCTTTACTATATTACTCTTTTTAATTTTGAAAAAGAATTCACATACTGCCGTAGCGGACTTTTTATTCATTCCTTCCACCGACATAAGTTCTTCAAAACTTGCATTTTTAATATTTTCAATTTCTTTAAAATGCTTCATAAGTGCTTTTCGCCTTACAACTCCTATTCCTCTATATCATCAAGTATCGACTTTACCTGAGTTTTTGATCTTAGACTTCTGTGATACTCTATTGCAAATCTGTGCGCTCATCCTGTATTCTTGTAATCAGCAAAAAAATCCTTGAGAATGAGTATCTATAGGAATTTCTACATTGTTGTAATACAATCCTCTGGTCCTGTGGTTATCATCCTTTACCATTCCGCATACCGGAATATTAAGTCCGAATTCCTCCAAAACCTGTAAGCAGATGTTTACCTGACCTCTTCCACCGTCCATTAGTATTATATCAGGCAGTTTATTAAATCCGGTATCCTTTTTCATCAACACCGCGGTCAAATCTTCTCGTAAGTACTTCCTTCATTGAAGCATAGTCATTTGGACCTATTACGGTTTTTATTTTGAATTTTCTGTAATCACTTTTTTTCGGCATTCCATTCTCATAAACCACCATAGAACCTACAGATTGAACACCTGAAATATTGGAAATATCATAGGCCTCCATTCTTTTTAAATTAGGCAATGATAATAGCTCTTCAATTTCCTTTACAGCTCCCACACTTCTTGCTTCCTGTCTTTGAAGCTTTTCTCTGTCTTTTGTGAGAACAATTTCAGCATTTTTCTTTGCAAGTTCTACCAGCTTTTCCTTAGAGCCTTTCTTTGGAACAATTATATTTACCTTTGAACCTCTTTTAGCAGAGAGCCATTCCGAAATAAGGTTTTCATCCTTTAACTCATACTGTGACATGATTTGACTCGGTACAAAAGGTGTTCCTGCATAAAACTGCTTTATGAAACTTTCCAGAATATCCACTTTTTCATCATCCATTGCCACTTGTATATAATGATGTTCTCTACCGACCATCTTTCCTTCCCTGATAAAGAATACCTGTACAACAGCATCTCTCTCATCTCTAGCCATTGCAATAATATCCCTGTCTTTGGAATCATCCGAAGTGATTTTCTGTTTTTGTGTAATATGAAGTACTGAGTTTAATAAATCTCTTTGTTTTAGCCGCATCTTCAAATTTCAGTTCAGCTGAAAGCCTTTCCATTTCAGTTCTTATTTTATTTATAATAGGATCAAAATCACCACTCAAAAAACGAAGTGCTTCGGCCGCATTTTTATTATATTCATCTTTTGATATATAATTTTGGCATGGAGCATCACACTGATGTATAAAATAATCCAGACATGGACGCTCCGCTCCTATATCCTTTGGGAGATTTCTACTGCAAGTCCTTAGCTTATAGACTCTGTTTAAAAGATTTATCGTATCTCGTACCGCATTACCACTTGAAAAAGGCCCGAAATATCTGTTTTTGTCCTTCTTTATCTGCCTTACCATCTGCAGCCTTGGGTATTCCTCTTTCACTGTAAGTTTTATATAGGGATAGGTTTTATCATCCCTAAGCATTGTATTATATCTTGGTCTATGTTCTTTTATCAGATTATTCTCAAGTACCAATGCCTCAAGCTCGGAATCGGTTACAATATATTCAAATCTTTCAATCTTTGAGACCATTTGTTTTATCTTAGGACTCTTATCCTTACTTGATTGAAAATATTGCCTTACTCTGTTTCTCAATGAAATAGCCTTGCCGACATATATAATATCATCCTTTTTGTCATGCATTATATAAACACCCGGGCTGACGTGGCAGCTTCTTTAATTCATCTTCTATTACAAATGCCATCTGTTACCTTAGTCTTTTTCCCTCAAAATGTATTTGCATATCAAGATATGCAATAAAATCTGCAATATCTATTGTCTTATCAATGCCGTTTCTCTTTAATCCGTAAATATCAAATATAGCATCCAACTGCTTATCTGTTATATTTTCCTTGTTGGCTAAGATTATTTTTCTTTTTTGTATAATAATCATCTGCATCCAGAAAGTCTATAAAGAAATTTTTAGGCTCATCTTCACTTTCTTCCTTCAGCGTTTTGTTAATTGTCTCTATATTAATTTCACTATTTCTATCTGTAATTTGTTTAGATGTCTCAGATATATTTTTCCACCTTTTTCAAAGCGATACTTTTGTTCTATATCAGGATATTTTTCTCTGTCCACTTCACTTAAGAACATATCAAGCGGTCTTGCATATACTCCGAAATCTCCGTAAAGTGCCTGATATATTACCAGCTGTTCCTTACTTTCAGAATGTGTGGCAACAGCAATTATCTGATAAAAAGCTTTATTTTTAAAATGTCTGTAAAACTCTCCCGGTCTTGGATTCTCTCTCATTATATCACCCTCTTTTTAGTCAAAATTTTTCTTTTAAAAAATTTCCATACATTATCTATAAGTTCATCTACACTTGATGCGGTATAGATTATCTCATCCGGATCATGTATATAAAAAATAACCTGACCGACTTTTCCTTCCTTATCCGGATCAAAATCAAGCATCAGATATCCGCAATTGAGATATGTCGCAAAAGCAAACCAATCTTTATGGAATAGATATGGTTTTATTCTGCTGTCTCTCATTTGTTCTATAACATCATCGGTAAAATAGTCAGGATAATCTGTTAAAAGAGCATCCCTGTCTTGAAAATAGCTTTTTACCTTTTTCATCTCTTCAAGGCTGAATAATGTAAAGTTAATTTCTCTGTCATCTATGTCACATTGCAACAATTCAAAATATCCGCTGCCGTTTTTTTGTATGAATAAAGCTCTTTAAAATCCTCGAGCAATTTTATTCCGAAAGTTTTTTTCAAAATCTTCAAACTCACTTTCACTTGCTCCGCCTATTTGTTCATACTCTTCAAAAGTACCCTTCTTCTACAGGATCATCTATTCCCAATTCCTCAAAAATTCTCACAGATATTTTTTTCAGCTTCTTTTAACTTTTCTTTTATTGTCATACTCATTTATTTCTACCTACTTTTTATTTTCGTTAATATTGGTTTTATTATATCACATTGAAGGACAGTTGCCACTGATAAGATGAAAAAGTCAATATTATAAAATTTAAACTTTTCACCCTAGGTATAAAATTATATACTTTAAAAAGTTGATTTTTCACTTTACGAGTATAATTAACTTTGCAGGTAGAGATACGCTGTATACTCATGATATCGAATTTGCGTTTAAGCGATATTATATCGTCGATCATGAGGCCACCTTTGAGGTGGTTTTTATTTTATTTGGGGTGAATTTTTACATGAATATTTATGTATATTCAGATGAATCCGGAGTATTTGATAAAAACGCATATGCTATTTTGTTTTTGCAGGATTAATTTGTATTGGAACTAATAGAAAATATGGTCCAGAAAAGTATTCCGCTGTTGAAAAGACTCTTGGAAAAAGTAAAGGTGTAAAGTTAGATTACGAACTAAATGCTACTAGAATTACAAATAGTGAAAAAAGGCAAACTATTTAGGGTCACTAAATAATTGTTATAAATTTGGAGTTGTTATAAGGGAGAAAAACGTATTAGATCGTATGTATTGCAGTAAAAAGGACAAACAACGATATTTGGATTATGCATATAAAATTGCGGTTAAAGCGAGCTTTTTGAAATTTAATAAACATCAAATCTTTTGGATCCAAATCAAGTTGAAAGAATATATATATGTAGATGAACATACTACAGCTACAAACGGACGTTATGAATTTACAGGAATCATTAGAGCAAGAATTTAGAGCGGTGCCCAACTAGCCAATACGATACATACTATCACCAATATTTATGAATATCAAGGATATTCAATTACAATATTAGTAATTCAGAATCAAAGCTCTTGTAGCTGCTGACATGTTGCAAATAAGATATACTATTTGGCTCAGAAATAAAATGTTTAGTGACATAAATAATATTTCAAAAATGAATATAGTATTTTTACCATAAAAACAGACGTGTGAAAAATTCATAATTTCACTCGTCTATTTTAATATCATTCAATATTTATTTTTCTATACCTTATAAGGGCATCTTTGACCTTATTCCAATACCAACTTTTTCCTTCATGTGGATAAATCATAGACGTAAGTTGTACTTACCTCCAAGCAAATAAACTTCCAGAACATTTCCGTCTTTTTATTATACTGAAATCTATATCAGTACTCATTTTTGTATATTTGCCTTTATATATTCTTATTCCACTTCGTATATTATCATCAGCTTCAGTAAAATCCGTAATAATATTACCAAAAGAAAATCAAGTTTTTTATTATTTTTCTCTTCACTGTCAAAAACTCAAGATTTTAATTCCGAACTGTTTTTATCTCTTGATATCACACTGATATATAAATCCTTTCCACATATTATCAATATATTTGATATATTTTTGTCGTTTCCTTTAGTCTTTTGGCTGTATTCAACGTCATCTTTTAAAGCTCAAGATCATGACTGTAGGTGAGCATTTTCAAAATGTTTTCTTCCATATCAATTAGTCTTGGATATGACATTATTCCACGATATCCCGCCTTTCTTCCGCTGGACCATGATCATTAATCCATGGCATCCATTTCCCAACCTCCAAACCAGGCCATTGAAATACTTTTTCCATACTTATCCTTATATGTTTTGTGATGCGTAATAGTGAGGACCAAAATCAATGTCCCACTATATTCATGGAAAGAAAATACAATTTTTAAAATTAATATTTCCAACCATATATACAGTAGGTAGAAAATCAGGTTCGATTCATAGGTGATGCTGTTATAACCCACTTACCACCTATTTCAAATATGTCAGGACATTCAAACATTGTCCCTTCACCGGCTTTTTGCCTCATACAGTATTCCGCTATAGTTCCAGTCAAACAAATTCTTAGAATGAAAGAGATAAATTCTTCCATGGCTTTCAAGATCCGACGCATTTTTGTCGGATCCTCCGACTACCATTTGCCATGTTCCATCATGAAAAATTACCTTAGGGTCTCTAAAGTCTTTTCAATAGATTCAATAATCGGATTTTTCTCATATTTTATAAAATTATATCCGTCAAAAGAATATGCCATACATTGTCTTTGACAAACTTCACCTTCTACCAATGAAACAGCCGTATAAAAAGCATATATTTTATCTTCATTAACAACTACAGAGCCTGAAAAGCATCCACCTCTGTCATAATCCTCATATACCTCATCCGGAATAAGAACAGGACTACACTCTTTCCCAATGTATTAAATCAGGGCTCACGGCATGACTCAATGCATTTATCCAGTTATTGCTGTATGGATTACATTGGAAGTACAGATGATATTTACCTTGAAACCACACAAGACCGTTCGGATCATTTATCCACCCTCTTTTTAGAGCAAAATGATATTTCGGTCTGAAAATATTTTGCTTCATACTCATGACTTTACTGCCCCCAACGTCATTCCGGCTGTCATCTTTTTGTTAATGAAAAAATATATAACCAGTGTGGGAAATACAGACATTGCAATGGCCGCATAAGTTGCCCCAATCCTTTAATCCTCTCGGCCCTATAAAGTCATGCAGAGACCTATGGATATTGTTTTCAGTTCTGTACTGTTTATAAATACAAGACTGAATGTATAGTCATTTCCCACTGTTATAAAATTCATAGCAAGCACTGTCATTATTGTATTTGTAACGACAACGGTATAATTACTTTTGTATAAATACCGTAGATACTTGCCCAATCAATCACTGCAGCCTCTATAATTTCATCAGGAATAAATGAATAAAGATTTACAAACAACATTATCGATACAGGTAATTGGAAATGCCAACAGAGGCAATATAACACTTATCCTTGTATTTATAAGTCCAATTTTTGCAAACATTGTAAATAAAGGGTATCAATGTAACTGCATATGGGATTGTAAGTCCTATAAGAAAATATCTGTATATCTTCTTCCTCCCCGTGAATTTCATCTTGGCAATAGCAAATGATGCCATTGAACTGAGTAATACAATAAACACTAATGACACTACAGAAAGTATAGCACTGTTTTTATATAGGTAACTATATTGCTTTCAGTGAATATTCTAATAAAATTCTCTAAAGTAAAAGCTCTTTGGAAAGCTGAACAGTTCTGTCAATAACTCTATATTCGGTCTAAAATCCGGCTACAATAAAGCCATATAACAGGATAGCACGAATTATAAGGAACATGATCATAACAGACCAATATATTATTTTTCTGATATTTCTTTTCATATATCCTCCTATTCGTTTTCGCCATCCATATATTTACTGATTAATAAAACTCCAATAATACTGAGTATTACAATTATTACAGCAATTGTGCTTCCATATCCGTAGTCTCTGCTCGTAAAAAGCTTTTTATACATATATGTTGCAAGTATTTCAGATCTGTGATTCGGACCTCCCTTTAGTCATATTCATAGGTGCCGCAAAACCTCTAAGCGCACCTACCAGACTCAATATACATGAAAGCATAATTACATTTGCTATAGCAGGTATTCTGATTTTTACCAGAATCTGCAACTCCGTAGCTCCGTCTATTCTTGCCGCTTCCAATATATCAGGTGATACTGAAACCAACGCAGAATAGAAAATAATCATATAAATACCTATATATTGCCAGCCTTCCACAGAAACAACCGCCCATAAAAACAGTTTTATAATCACTTAAAAATGCAATAGGCTCCATACCAAGCATTTTTTCTGAAGATATTGAATAAACCCAAAAGGCTCATACGAATAAAATCCTGTAAACAATTGCGATATTGCAATAACCGTAATAACAGAAGGTATGTAATATACAGTTTGTATAAAAGCCTCTTCCTTTTTAAGATATGTAAGTAAAAACTGCAATGCTAAAACCGAAACCAAGCTGCAGTACCATTACAATAACTATATATATTATATTGTTTCCAAACGCTTGTCTGAATACGCTGTCTCCAAAAAGTTTTATGTAGTTATTAAAACCTACAAAACTCTTTTTCCCTATACCGTTTCCAATCTAAACAGCTATAATAAATTGAAACAGTATAGGAACCATAACTATAACAGAATAGACAATAAAAAGCAGGTAGCAAAAATACAGCAATCGCTTTCTTATCTCTCAAAATTTTCATAAAATTCTATTTATTTGCCTCAAGGCTTCATCCACCGCCTTTATAAAGTCATCCGTTGTTTCTTCACCCATACAAAGTCCCGGAAGATTGTCATTTATTGTTGCTATTACATCTTCATTCAATACTACATCCCATGGTCTTGCCGCAGTTGATCCTATATTATTTGCTATCTTCATTACCTTTCATAACGGATCAAAGCTGCTGTTATCGCTCATATCCACTTTCTGTGGTGCCAAATGCTCATGTGCAAAATATGCAGGGCTGTAGTTTTTAACTATAAATGTCAGATAATCTTTGTACTGATCATCAAAAGACTTAGGATTAACTGCCAAACCTATACCTCCAAATGCCCAGTAATCATTTGCATTTGTTTTTCCTTCCTTTATTGTCGGCATATAAAAGTAATCAACATTTAGACCTTCCGGTCTGTTCTTATCTATAAAAATAATTTAACTCCCAAAGTACCTGTCGGATACATTGCACTCTTTCACTAAGGAATAAATTTAATCCTGTAGCTACATCGGTTGTTGAAAATCCCGGCTGGAAATACTGTCCTATTTCAGACATAAAAGTTGCAGCCTTAACGCCCGGTTCATCAGACATCTTAGCTTCTCCTAAAGATAATTTATTTAAATACTCATTTCCTGTCATTCTGAACGGATATGTTGCAAGAAGGCGAAGCAATGGCCATCCGTCTCCTCCACCGATTCAAATGCGGTATACCCTTTTTCTTTTAAAATCTTGCAGTCTTCTAAAAGCTCATCCAAAGTTTTTGGTGCTTCAATTCCGGCATCTTTAAACATATCAACATTGTACCAAATCATTTCTGTTGAAAGCTCTAAAGGTAATGTATACAATTTACCGTCAGAAGTTCTTCCATAGTTTAATGCCAATGGAATATAGCTGTCTTTTTCACCTATTTCATCAAGAAAGGCATCCATATCTGTGAGCATTCCCTGTTCTCCAAGTTCTGTAGCATACGGTGTCGCATCAAGGTCAAACATATCCGGCATCTGCCCGCCTGCAATCATTGTTCTAAGTTTCTGATCATACGACGTCCTGTCTGCATTACTGTCTATAACAAGCTTTATATTACCACCCTGCTCATTATATTTATCCGTTATCTCCTGCAATGTTACCATTGTATCATCTGATGCGGACCTTGAAGAAAAATAATGAATCTCTCTTACAGTACCGTCTGTGTTTTCAGCCTCTGTAGAATTTGCGGCAGTTTGTGCTTTATTTCCGCAACCCATTAATACCATTCCTGCTATAAGGCATATTGTTCCTATCTTCTTGTACATAATAATCTCCTTTTTAAAACTTCATACATATGAATATCAAACTCTGATACTTCCGTCTTTTTACAAAAATCCCCAATTTGTTCTGTTCAGATTATAGGCTCTCATTGTCAGAGCAGTAATATCGTTCACATAAAGACATATTATACTTCCGTCTGCCACAACCCTTATATGTGCTGTTATCCTTTGAAACTTTTATAATCAAAAAGGTCTTTCAGGTTCACTCGTCAAAGGGCTTATCACCGTCAACATACCACTGATTTACGCCACGTATGCGTCTTGTGCATATCTGCCCACAATCCTGTTATAAAAACGGCTCAAATCTGAGTAATACCCGTTTGCAGAGGCTGAATCCTGTCTCAAACCTATTCCGAAAGATCTAACTCCTTCACTGAATTCTATTACGCTTCTATCATACATGTATCTTTCATTCCATCGATTACATATGACTTCTCCCCTCATAAATTTTCTATTTCAACTTTATTTATTTTTATTTTACAGCTTCCTAGTAAACATATTGATCAATCCTTCTGCAGGTTTTACAGTAAGCTTATTATCAGTTGTTTGATTAATCTCATGTCAATAAAATTTCACTCCATTCATACTGTCCGAAATCACTTTCACCGCTTGGTAGGCCCAAGCAAACGCCATTCTTTTATCACCGACCTGTGCTGTTTTTGCAGCATAAAAACGCTCTTCCGTCAAAAGTATCTTCTATAGGAGAGGTCACGGTCCGCTCAGCTTATCAGACATCCTATAATGTATTTACAAATTTTTCTGAAAAAGGTTGAATACACAGATACCATTGTTTCAAGTTTAAACAAATCCGGACATTCATGTGTCCTCATAAGATTCGGATTGTAAAACGGCTCTTTTGCCTCCCAGTGAAGTAAATCATAAGATCTGCATAACCTACACATCCTCCGTTCTTTTCACTTGCTCCCACGCAATCTTGCAGCTAAAAGCATATCAAAGCATTTTTCTTCTTCATTATAAAAACAAAACGGATCACGCCAATCAAAAAACCGTAATATCCTTTCATCTGCGCCGAATGTAAGCTCAGGCAGTTTTTCCCAATTTATCAGATCTCGTACTTATTGCATGTGCAACATATTGTAAAGTTTTTCCGTCCCTGTGATATTTGGGATTATAATTATTTTGTGCGGTATAAAACATTAGAAAATTTGCCGTCATTGCCTTCTATTACAGACCCTGTATAACAGGCATAGTCCGCATCGTCATACTCCCCAGACAGGTAATACAACCCTACAATCTTTTTACATTAACTTCGTCTTCCGTTATCAACAGATTCCAGCTTGTACGATATCCATACTCATCCTGTGTATTTCCTTTTTCTTTCATCATGAAGATAATAAATATAAAATTTACCATCATGCGCAAATGGAATAGTATCTCCAACCAACCGTCTTTCGGTTTTATAAAAATATTTTCATATATAACCTCTTATCTGATATAACTATCTGAATAGCTAAAAATTCTGTTTTTATACTAAACTATTTTATGATAAATATCCTATTCATAAATGCTCCAAGTTTTTATAAATGATTATGCAAGTAGTATGTTTTCTTGCATTTTTCATCTAAATATGCTATTGTTTTCATGGTTTTCAAGATATACTCTTGTCTTTTCATAATCATTTTTCATAAGGAGGTCTTATATGGTTACTATTAATGATGTTGCAAGTGCTAGCAGGGTGTATCCATTTCAACGGTTTCAGAGTTATAAACCAAAAGTAATGCTGTATCTGTTTGCTACAAAAATAGAGTTATGGAAGTGATAAGAGAACTTGGTTATTCACCCTGGTCCAAACATTAAAAGAAAATCGTAAATCTAAATAAATTGATAGGTGTTCTTTTTCGATATATCTAACAATGTTTTCGGCAGAATATTACAGGGCATCAAATAGTGTTGTAACACCTCTTGGATATAATACCGTATATATGTAGACAAATGGTGAACTCGATAAAAAACTACACTTTTTGGATGTCTTAAAAATATAGCAAGTTGAAAGGTATTATTATGGCAAATGTTCATATACCGAAAGAACATATGATGTGGATACATAGAAAACAATAAGCCTGTGATATATGTATGTCGGGATACTACGATTTTGAGCTGAAAATCCCTGTCAGTTCTGTAAATATGGATAATCAACAGGCCATTTGTGATATAGGTGCATTTTCTTTTAACTATGGGGACATCAGAAATATCGCATTTATTGGAGGCCGCTTCGCGAGTTTATCAGCCGGAAGAAAAAGATATGATGGGTATATGAAAGGTATTAGGGAATGTTCATTACATACTTCCCAAGACCTTATAAGTCTGCAGGATTCCTTTTACCATAGAAGACAGCTATGCAGGGAATGAATCAAATATATGAAAAAGCGTCTATCCTTCCACAGCAGTTCTTTGTGCCTGCGACAATATCGCTGTAGGACGATAGATTTTATGTATGATAATAATATACAAGTGCCGGGCATATTTTCGGTAACAGGTGTTGACGACGGTAATCTGGCAACTGCTATCAGACCGTCACTTACTGCAATACGTCATGCCACTTTTGATACGGGGTAAAAATCTGCCCAACTTTTACTGGAATACTTTCTCTTCAAATTCTTTTCAAAGGCAGTGCATTTAAAATGCCTTATCAGCTTCTAGAGACGAGTGTAAAAGCATCTATATAAATAGGACTCCCCTTTTGGAAGTCATATCGTTTATTCAATCCGTCGATTGACTCTATTCTTTATCTCCGATATCCTCAAATCTTATCAAAGTTGTCCATCATTTTCTGCAAATTTGGCATAGATATTATTGTTTTCCCAATGGTAATCTGTACCGTTCCATGCAAGGAAGCCTTCTACCAAAAATTTTATGGTCCAGCTCATACTGACTTATTGCACTCATTATAGTTTGATAAATAACTTTGTATCTACAGGTGCAAAAGAACTTCCAGGTAAATCGTAAAAAGTGCCACAAATACAATACCTCCGGGATGTTTACATGGATAATATCCGTAGTTCTTTTCACTTATGCACATGAAATCATTGAGTATATATCCGGTTACTTTCTCTGTCAAAGGAAGATTTGGATTTGTTAAGGCTGCGAAAGCCTACCTTTTCTCAAATTCTCTTGCTTCTCAACAAGTTCAAGTAAGCTCTCATCAAATCCGTTTATATTCTCCCAGCCCCATAGCCAGTCATTTGACTCCGATTGCTTCACTTCCAATGTATTGTATCGGATGCATGATCTTTCCGATTTCTGATTTTCTTTGTATGAAAATCCACATTTCCAAACCTGTCCCTTTGACTACATACATCTCAATAGCTTCCTGTACACGAGCATACCTCAAATACTGCAGATACTACCTCTGTCCAGTCTGTACGATTCATTTCATAATCTGTTTTTAATATATACTCTCTCTGCCATAATACTTCTTTCCTGTTTTTGATACTATAATTCAACCAAAAATAAGCAAAAAATGCAAGCATTATTTTAAGACTCTGTACTCATTCATTACTTTTCCGTCTTCAAAAATAACAGGCTTTGCAGTCAGTCCCTCAGCTTCATTGTCATAGTATCCCATCAGATAATCATTTTACATCCTGTAAATTGTCAAATTCTTCTACCGATACGGCAGTTCAAATGCCAGCTTCTCAATAAAGAGATATTTATCACCGTCTTCTACCAAAATACCTGTATGTCCTATGAACTCCTGTACCTTATTCATACCGTCATCCATGGTCATAAATACTGAAATCATATGCATCTTATCATTGTTAAACGAAATCTGCTTCTCTTCCCATGATTTTATTATTTCATCTGACAAAACATTTGTATCATGTGTATTTGTTACATCAATATATGAAAATAATGTATCAAATTTTTCTTATCTTCACCTTCAAAAATATTTTTATCTTTTTATAGAATCAAAATCGTTAAAAAGCATTGTTGTATCACCCGGTGTAGGGATTTCCTACTTTTATAAAATCTCCCATCAAAGAATATGATGTAATTCTACAGTTTCTACCTACATATCACTCCTTGGCAAGCCATGCATCTATAAACTTGTCACGATCAGAATGTGGGAAAGCGGCATCTATAGTTGTCATACTCTGAACCAGATTCTTACCTACAGCATTAGTATACTCATCTACCGCATCAAAAAAGTTCTTTATCTTTTCATCACTAAGACCGGCATTCTTTAGAGCATTTTTACTCTGTTTCTGGTATCTTCATCTACAAGGTTTGAATACTTTTAATTTTATATCCGCCTTACTTACCGCTGTAGCTGACTCATCTGCCACACTTTCAGTATCTTCACCGGCTTCAACCTTGTCTCATTGTGTTCTATAGTCACTGTAGTATCTTCATTTTTATCTGTTCCTTTACTTCACATGCCGCAAAACAATAGCTGCACCCATAACTGTTATTAAAATTGCTTTTTCATATAAAAACCTGCTTTCTTTTTTTAGTCGCTTTAGTATATCACTTTAATTATATTTATAATATATAAGTTTGTAGATTTCTTTTTTTAATAATAAATGAAAAATTATTATAATCGTGTTCAAATATTTGAAAATTAATTTAATTACTAAACTATGTTGTTCCCCCTTTAATACGGTTTTAAAAAAGTGATATAATTCTATTTTTAATTTTTATAATAGTTCAATACTAAAGAAGGAAGGCGTATTATGAAAATCGGTTTCGATAATCAGATGTGTTTAAAAACACAATCTGAACATATAGAGAAAGAATAGCAAGTTTCGGTGATAAACTCTATCTTGAATTTGGCGGAAAGCTCTTTGATGATTACCATGCATCCAGAGTACTTCCGGGCTTTGAACCTGATTCAAAGCTTAGAATGCTTCTTCAACTAAAAGATCAAGCGAAAATAATTATTTCAATCTCTGCATCGGATATTGAAAAAACAAGATTAGAAGATCATGGTATTACCTATGATGCCGATGTAATCAGACTTATAGATGAATTTCGAAGAAAAAGGGGCTGTTTGTAGGCAGTGTATGTATTACACAGTATTCGGGACAAAAGAGTGCGGACAAATTTAAGGAAAGACTTGAAAATCTGGGTATAAAAGTATACAAACTTTATTTGATTGACGGATATCCAAGCAATGTGGCACATATTGTCAGTGAAGAAGGTTATGGAAAAAATGATTATATCGTCACTTCAAGACCTCTTGTAATAGTTACCGCTCCGGGACCGGGATCAGGAAAGATGGCTACATGTCTTTCTCAGCTCTACCACGAGAATAAAAGAGGAATTAAAGCGGGATATGCAAAGTTTGAGACATTTCCTGTTTGGAATTTACCGCTGAAGCACCCTGTAAACCTTGCATATGAGGCCGCTACAGCAGATTTAAATGATGTAAATATGATCGATCCTTTCCATTTGGAAGCATATGGAACAACCACTGTAAACTACAACAGAGATATAGAAATATATCCTGTTTTGATGGCAATTTTTGAGGGAATATTTGGAGAATGCCCATATAAATCTCCTACAGATATGGGCGTAAATATGGCCGGGAACTGTATTATTGACGATGAGGTGTGTAGAGAGGCAAGTAAACAGGAAATCATAAGAAGATACTATCATTCTCTTGCCAGATTTGTTAAAGGAGATGCAAAAGCTGATGAGGGTTTATAAACTTGAACTTATAATGCAGCAGGCAAAAACAAGTGTAATGACAGAAAAGCTGTTTCTGCAGCACTTTTTAAAGCTGAAGCCACAAATACCCCTGCAGCGGCTATTGAACTTGAAACAGGAGAACTCATTACAGGTAAGACTTCAGAACTTCTTGGCGCAAGTGCCGCGCTTATTTTAAATGCACTAAAAGCCCTTAGCGGTGTGGATGATGAAATAAAACTTATTTCACCTACAGTTGTGCACCTGTACAGGATTGAAAACTACTTATCTTGGTGGTAACAATCCGAGGCTTCATACAGATGAAGCTCTTATAGCGCTCTCTATTTCAGCCGCTACAGATGAAAAATGCAAGAAAAGCTTTAAATGCCATCCCGAAACTTAAAGGTTTACAAATGCATTCTTCCGTAATGCTTTCAGAAAGCCGATGTAAAGACTCTAAACAAACTTGGAATAGGACTTACCGCCGAGCCGAAATACGGTAAGAAAAAAAGAAATTTTTAAATTATAATCCATAAAAATACCACCCGATTTACCGGGTGGTTGTTTTTCAAATATCTAAATCTTCAAAAATCATCATCATCAGAATCGTTTTTTAAGTTCTTCTACTTCTTCAAAATCATCTTCTTCTATAACTTCACCGTTTTGAGAGGTCTATTACATCAAAATCGTCCGTTTCGTCCTCCGACTTTACAGGCTCTTCTTCCTTCTTCTTACTTAAAGGCATATATTCAAGAGTCGTTTCATCATTCATCTCTTCTTCAGGTATTAAATCCACTTTTGAGTAATATTACTCTTGTTTTTCTTCTTAGTAGGCTTTTGGTGCTGCCTTTGCAGCCTTCTTTTTATTTGAAGCCCTTGACAAAAAGTAAAATTATTATGAAAAATAATCAATATAACCGCAAGTGCAATTAAATTTCTTACCCACTCATTACTCTTCTCGTATTTCTTTTTCAAGTGCATTATATTCTTCAGTTGATACTCCTGTGTCTACATTAGGATCGGCAAAATACCTTTGTATTGTACGCTCCTCCATATCATATCTGTAGAAGTCTTTTTTACCTTCTGAATTCATGGCATAAACAACACAATATCTCTTTTCATTGTCACTGCCCCAAATCCATCCACGAATCTTTTTACCGTTTATATTTATTATGCTTTTCAATAAATCCCTTAGGTACTTCTACACCTTTATCAATAGGCATTATAGTGATACTCTTAGTATTTGTGGTAAGTTGCGTATATACAGCCCATGTATCCGCAGCGTCATCATAAATATAAAAGTCTCCGGATCCGTCATTTCCAACAAGATAAAGTATATACACATCCTGCCCCTTCATCTTACCGGCCTTAACTTCTCTACCTTTATATGTAAATGTAGACTCTTCAAAACCTTCAGCAGAATATTTTTATCAAATGAATCAGATACCTGATAATCAATTCCTCCTAAGGTAAGCCCGTTATCTGTGGAAACCAAATCAGGAATGTCGGCACTGCTCTGCGTTTCTTCCTTAACTTCTTCTGCCGAAGTTTCAGAAGAAGACTCTGATGTTTCCTCTTTTTTTACCGCACTTTTATTTACATTTATAATATAACTTTCTACAGCTGAACCGTCGGAGATGTTACCTTTACATTAATAGCATTCACTCCGACTACAAGATTATCATTTCCCGTTATAACTACTTTTGCCCCGTCCTGTCTTGCCTTTGCGTTGACTGCAATGTTTGATATATTTCCTGCTACATTCATGTCATAATTTTTCACAGTACTGCTGAAATCAGGTGAAAAGCTTACCCGGACTGACTTTCAAAGAAGAAAGCATTGCATCCTTTTTATCTACCGCAACAGTAGTTGCCGCTTCATATTCTTTTCTACAGTAGACTCTTCTGCGGTAGTCTGATCTGCAGATTTTATCTTTATTCTACCGCTGCCTTGAGACTGCATTGTAGCCATTTTTGAGTTTGTATCATATACTTCCCATGTACTACAACAACTGTGGTTTCCCCGGCTGTCTTGGCTTTAAATTTCAGGAATAGTTTTTGATTGTTACTGCTGCTTCCTGTATTGGATGTGACTTTATACTTCCTGCCCCACCCTGTGCATTTGTTCCTCCGACAAAATCCAAAATGCTGTCATCATAACTAAGCATTATATTTTGCGCTGTCAATGTTTCCGTCTGTTGACGATAAACTCATTACCAAATTGCTTCATCACCCACTGTTGCATTGATATCTGCAAAAGCTTATACTGATACCCATAGCAAAAAGCATTAAAAGCTATTACAACTGAAAATATCAATGTGAAAAGTATAAATGAAGGTATGACGATATTTACATTATGCTTTTTAAATATTTCATCTTGATCCTCTGACATTAACCCTACCATAAAATGTAGATACAGTATTAATTTCCTCTCTTTATATTTATGCTGTACTTCTCTTTTAGTTCCGTTTTTGAGCTGTAACAATTATGTCAACCGTGGAGTTTGAAGAGTTCAGTTCAATATCACCGCTTCTGATACAGTTGCACTTGCATCGGCTGCATTTGCTTTAATATTAACATTATTTACATTTGAAGGCAATTCAACCGTATAAGAATAATTGTCACTACTAAAGCTCGGTGTAATATTATATCCGCTTATACTTAATGAAGATAGCCTGTTATTCGGACTGCCGTCTCCTGTCGGCATTGCCTCAGGTACTTCAGGCATATCTCTATAAACAGGTATATGGAATGTGAAAACTCCCTTTTTATCATCTTCCGAATATGCTCTCGAGGCATAGCTCCCTCATTCTTTGCACCTTCAATATTTGTCATATATTGATGCTTATATTTGTTTTCACCAAGAACGTTAAATTTCTTTAAGTAGAATGTATTCTGCCCTGCTTTAGAATAAGTGCTTCCATAGAACATGGCGCCGCCTATTATTGCTTTAGCCTTTGTATTCCATGGACGAAGGTATGTATTTCCGCTTCCTGCCCACGCAAGGCCTCTGCTTGTTGCACTCTGGTTTCCCGACTGATAAGCCTCTATATTGAAGAAATTATAAATACCTGTTGCTCCGCTTATAAGCCCTGAAGTTCCCTTAACTCCCTGTTCCTGTATAAGCATTGCGGCTATAACATAGGGATTTACACCGGAACTCTTTGCGGCATCCATTATCATATCAACATATGTGGTTCCGTTTGAAAGTGCATTTGCATTTTCAGTGACTGAACTTGCTGCAGTTGACGCATATGTACTGTTTGAAGCGCCTACACTCTCTTTAATACTGTCACTGTTTACCACTCCCGGTCCATGCTCAGTATCATTAAATTCCGTAGTTGATTCAAAAACCGGCGCAGTTGCAGGTTCTGTATATCCCGGACCGTTATCTTTATCTTCTACCGTAGAAAGTTCTTCTTTAGGTAGCGTTGCAGCGGTTACACTTTCTGCCGTCGGCCTACAAGCTCTACCTTCTCATTCGGATCTGCAACCGGTCCGACATTCTGTGCTTGTGTTGTAGAAGCTGCTGTAGTTGCCGCAGTTGTAGCTGAGGTTGTCGGTGCCGCTGTTGCAGACGGTGCAGTACTCTTAATACTTGATTTACTCTCCATAAAAGTACCTTTAAGCATCTTCTCAACACCTTCTTCAGTCTGTTCACCTGTAGTATACCCATGATTTAAAAACTGAAATATATTGGTTGAATCCAAAAAGTTTCTTGGATCCATATAGTATCTTATAATACTTTCACTTGCTGCAACCCATTCATTCGAATCAAATCCGGGCCATGTGCCGTTACTCAGTTATACGCACCTCTTGCAGTTGATTTCCAAGACGACTTTGCATTCTTTTTTACAAGATTAACTCCTACTATCGATTCATTTCTTATTACTTCATCCCATGAAATATCTACATTTTGTACAACAAATTTCCAGTTTGGATATTCAGCATGTAAAGCTCTTAGCCTGTTCTTATAACTCTCCGGAAAACCTGCTATCTCAGACTCGAAATTCTTATCTGTTGTATACTTTGCAGTACTTTCCGTCTTTATATAATTCTTTGCCACATAACCTTCTCTGTCACCTGAACCGGTATTAAAACTTATTTTATACCAATACATTCCGTCACTGTTGACTTCATCAAGTACTGTAACACTTGTATCTCTTTCCAGTGTGGCAACAGTATTATTTTCCGGTACCGGCATTTGATCTTACATTAAGTGCACTTACATCTACTGTACCCTTCTTTGTAGTAAATGCATTGATATCTTTTATAAAAATATTTCTTCCGACACCTGTGACAAAGTATCATACCCATTGTCGTTACCAGAATAAATTTATTTAATAATGTTTTCTTCATTAAACCTTCCTACATCTGTTTTTATATGTACATTTTTAACTGTCATTTTAGATTATCAGGTCCAAATCGAACAGTAGCAATTCTTCCAATTTCATGGTTTTTATCTTTGCACCGTCAGACATTACGATTTCAAATTCCTTAGGGTTACAAAACTCCTGCATGACCTGTCTGCAAACTCACATGGAGTACATAAAGCATCCGCATCTTTATCTTCAAAGCCTCCAACAACGGCTATCTTACAAAAATCATATATTCCTTCAGATACCGCTTTATAAAAAGCTGTTCTCTCCGCACAATTACACGGAGTATATGCTGCATTCTCTATGTTACAACCATGTATAATCTTTCCTGATTTGGTCATAAGTGCAGCACCTACTTTATATTTTGAATATGGAACATAGGCCATCTTTCTGGCCTTTTTTGCTTCTTCCAGTAATTCTAAATCAGACATAATTCTCCTAAAACTGTACTAATCCGTCTATAGGACCTGTAAGTAAAATATCATTTGCATATATTACAGGTCCTTTAGCACGGTATTGCAGGCTCATCTCATACTTTATTTTGCCCTTTACCTTTACCCAGTCCTTATTTTTAAAATTCTTTGCACCTTTATAGTGACATACAAAGCCAAGGAACTGAATATCGGCCTCACAACATGTCATTGCTCTTCTTCCGGGAATCAATATATCATCACCGATTCCGTCAGGTCTTACCACCTGAGCAACAAACTCAACTTCTTTTCCGTCATACTTTTCAGTTCTGTCCATAGCATCCACGTAGAAAATACCATATTCCTCCGGCTTTATAACAAGTTTAGAATCATCAAGATTATATGGAAGATTTATACTGAAATCTCCTGTAATCTCTCCCTCTTCTCCTTCAAAAATGATTTCTGCATTAGGTGCCATGGCCTTTATTTGAAGATGATATGTACTCAAAATTTCCTCATCAATATCATCCGCTCTAGTGCATATAACAAGCTCGGAATCCTTAAGCATCTTACCCATGTATGCCTTCAGGTCCTTGTTCTTTATATAGAGATCCAATGTAGATGTATCATATATGGTAATCATCTGATTAACATACCAGATATCAGGTATTTGTATCTTGTCCTGTTCCCATAGTCCGTTCCATTCTATAAGAATTCTCTCCGGATCCACCTCTTTAGTAAATTCTACCATCTTTTCTTTTGTAAAATCCGATATATCATCTATGTATTTTACTGTTGTGTGAGTAGATTCCAATAATTCTTATCGTATTCCTCCTCACCTTCTTCACATACAATCAATAATGTATTTCCTTCAGTTTGAAAATACTCCTGCTGCATTGTAAATTTCATAAACTGTGTTTTACCGGCTTCTAAAAAACCATTGATGACAAAAATAGGTAATCTTTCCATAACTTCTCCAATCAATAAGCTTTAAGCTCTAAAACACTTTTCTATTTCTTCAGTCTTTAATCCTGCTCCGATAACACATACCTTACCTGTATACTCCGCATCACCTCTTCTGATGTCGCTCTCTCCCGGAACCAAGTCAAAATAGAACCAATCATCACTGTTTGCGTCCTTTAACATTCCCTTAGCTCTGAGAACCACTCCGAATCTTTCCTCATCAGCAAAGCTATCAAGTACACTCTTTAACTTTTCTTCGCTTATTGCAGGTACCTGCTCCATTCCCCAACTGTCAAATACATCATCTGCATGATGGTGATCATGATGGTCATGCCCACATCCACAGTGATCATGGTGATGTTCGTGATCGTGATGATGTTCGTGATCATGCTCGTGGTCATGGTGATGCTCGTGGTCGTGATCATGACATCCGCAGTGATCGTCATGCTCATGGTGATGGTCGTGATCGTGGTGATGCTCGTGATCGTGATCATGGCATCCGCAGTGCTCGTCATGTTCGTGATGGTGCTCATGTTCATGGCATCCGCAATCCTCATCATGTTCATGGTGATGGTCGTGATCGTGGTGATGCTCATGATGATGTTCATGCTCCCTTGCCAATTCATCAAGCAATTCAGCCTTTAAATCTATAGGACTTGATAAGAGCTCTTCTATTTTTTCATTGCTTAATTTATCAAGAGGTGTTGTAACTATTGTCGCATCAGGATTTACATTTTTAATAAGTGCAACGGCTTCCTCAATTTTAGTGTTATCCACCAAATCCGTTCTTGATAAGATTATAGTATTTGCAAACTGAATCTGGTTGTTAAAGAACTCACCGAAATTCTTCATATACATCTTGCACTTTTTAACATCAACAACCGTTACGGCAGAATTTGACTCTACAGGCAAATCTTTTTCAACATCTGAAACAGCCTTTCAATACATCTGAAAGCTTTCCTACGCCACTCGGTTCTATAATAACTCTGTTCGGCTCATAAGTTGATAAAAGTTCTCTTAAAGATGCCTCAAAATCTCCTGCCAAAGAACAGCAAATGCATCCTGAGTTCATCTCTCTGATTTCAATACTGAATTCTTTAAAAATCCTCCGTCTATACCTATTTCACCAAACTCATTTTCTATTATTATTGTTTTTCCCTTGTCCTTATTTCCTTCAACAAGTCTCTTTATAAAAGTGGTTTTTCCTGCACCTAAAAAAACCTGATACTACATCAATCTTTGTATTTGCCATTTTATCTCCATTCTAAAATCTCTAAAAAAAGCAAGCCTGATTATAAAATCAAACTTGCAAGGTAACTTTGTTTAATAATATATTTAAATTATGAATGCTTTATATCTGCTTATAATAAGCTATTTGTGTATATAAGGCTTTTACTCTAACTATAACAAGTGATGCCGCTATTCCTATAAAGCATACCATGACTACGCCTGCAATCATAAGTACCGGTAAATATGTGAATACTCCGTTTGTCCTTACAACAAAAGCTGCACAGATTATCTGTCCGACATTGTGCATTATGCCTCCGATGATACTTATTCCCACCATTGAAAAGCCTTTGATTTGTTTTGCTAAAATCATGCAAAGTAAACTAAGTGTGGCTCACGATATAGAATAAAAACATCATTGAAATATTTCCGAATGTCATAGCTATCAAAACAATTCTAAGCAGTGAAACTATTACTCCCTGTTTTTTATATCAAATAAATAAAAAGCAATAATCACAATCAGATTTGCAAAGGCCTAACTTCATCCCGGGAATACCTAAATTTGATAGGTATTAATGTCTCAACAAAGCCAAGTACCATTGCCAAAGCCGTCAGCATTCCGATAGTTGCTATCTTTCTTATATAAGTACTTGAAAAAGGTCTCATCAGTCTGCTACAACATATGCTATCTTAATATTAACTTCAAGCACTGTAAGTCCTGTCATATTCTCGATAGCATTCTTAACTCTCTCCTGTACTTTCTCACTTACTTCAGGGATATTGTAGTTGTAACTTACATTGATTGCAAGGTCAACACAAACCTTATCATCATTTACCTCTACCTTAACTCCTCTCATACTCTTTGCAGTCTTACTTCCTGAAAGTTTACCTACTATTTCTTTAGTAGGATTTCCGGCCATTGAGTCTACACCTTCTACCTCTGTAGCGGCAATACCTGCAATAACGGCAACAACTTCATCAGCAATCTTTACTTCACCAAGTCTTCCGTTTTCATTTGTCTCTACTTCGTAATTATCTTTTATATTCATTGTATCAGCCATAAAAGCCTCCTTATTTTTCTATAATTATTGATTATATCAAATATTGTGTAAAATTAAAAGAGAGGAGGAAAAATAGGGATTAAGTTGATTCTTGAAAAAAAGTCGGACACTATCCATGTCCGACTCTTTAGATGTTACATTTAGACTATTTTCTTTTATTCTTATCTAATCTCGCTGATACCGATTCCTGTAAGTGCCAATACAAGTGCAAAAATCATACCGAATAATTTAATATTGCATATGGCAGATAATGAAGAGTATCTACACCAAGTGTACTTGCCATATATGCACCTGCCGCTGTCCACGGAATAAGACATTCCGTACATGTAACAGAGTCCTCAAGTGTTCTTGATAATACCTTCGGATGCAGACCCATCTTAATATAAGCATCCTTAAAAGCTTCTCCCGGCATCAAAATAGATACCTGACCGTTACTTGTAACACCTGTGATTATAAGACAAGTAACTATTGTTGAAGCTACGAGTTTAAATGTTGAGTTAATCTTTTCAAGCATCTTGGAAATTACGACTTCCAAAGCGCCTGTTACACTCATGGTTCCTGCAAATGAAATAGCACAAACCGCAATGAGAAGTGTATTCATCATCGACATCATTCCACCTCTATGGAGGAGTCGTACAAGCTCCGGTGCAACCTCATCCTTGGTCATTCCAATCATCTCTACATTAAATCCGTTTAATGTAACATCTACAATACTCTTTAAATCAGCTTCCTGGAATACTGCAGCATTTATTAATGCAACTGCTGACGCCACAAGCATAACGGGAATTGTAGGTTTCTTTGTGATTGATCCTGCAAGTACTATTACAAGAGGAACAAGTAGCAAAATATTCCAATTAAACATTTGATCAAGAGTGCCTGTAAGTATATTTATAGTTTCAGGTACTACAACATTTTTTACTGCACCTACCTGTCCCATTATAAAGTAAAATATTACAGATAAAACTGCTGCACTTCCTGTTGTCCACATCTGATTATAAACATGCTCATATAGATCTACACCGCAAACTGCAGATGAAAGGTTGGTAGTATCTGATAAAAGGTGAGAGTTTATCACCGAAAATACGCTCCTGATACCACTGCACCGGCTACCAATGCAAGGTTTACATCCATTCCTATAGCAACGCCCATAAATGCTACACCTATAGTTCCGGCTGAACCCCATGATGTACCTGTAAGAACCGACACTATTGCTGTAAGTATAAATGCTGTAAGTGCAAGATATTTAGGACTTATAAGCTTTAATCCATAATAGATAAGCATTGGTATAGTACCGCCAAGCATCCATGAACCAATCATAAACCCTACTATAATCAAAATTAACAGCGCTCCCCAAACCTTTGAAATTTTGGTTTGCTATCTCATTCATTATATCATCATATGAATATCCGAGGAATATTGCCTGTATACCTGATACTACGGCTGCCAAAACAATCAAAGGCTCTGCCGGCAATGATAAAAATGCAATTCCAACTCCGAGAATTATAAGCATTGAAAGTATAGGAAACAATGCTTGAAGCACTGTAGGTTTTTCTTTTTGTCTTACTCATAAAATATCTCCCAATTTATATTATTTTTTTAAATCTGAATAAAGCTTCTTCCAATAAACACTTAGGCAATGCGGCATTTACTCTGAAAAAAATCCTCTTCCGTCTTCACCATATCCGCTACCGGGTGAAAATGCTATATGTGCTTTTTCTATCATAAGCTCTTTTAATTTGTCTTCTGAAATATTAAGTGCTCTGTAATCGACCCATGAAAGGAAAGTTCCTTCAGAATCAATTACCTTTAAATCCACTCATGTCATTTTTCAAAGAAATTCTTTATGATATCCATGTTTTCTTTTTATCTTCTCTTTTGCAATAGTAAGCCATTCTTCGCCATATTCATAAGCTGCTATAACAGCTGGTATACAAAAATAGCCTGGATTATGTATTCCACCCTGCCTCAAAAGTTTTTTTGAAAAACTTCTGAGCTCTTCATTTTTGATAATTATATTGCTTGCCTCAAGTCCCGCAATATTAAAGTTTTTAGAAGTTGATAATCCTATTATTATATTCTCATACATATCATAGAAAGATGCATAAGATATAAATCTTTCCCTTCCATATAAAGTCTGCATGAGTTTCATCGGATATAATCAATACATTGTATCGCTTACATATTTCAACTGTCTTTTTTTATTTCATCTTCTGTCCACACTCTTCCCACAGGATTATGTGGAGATACGGTGATAAATATTTTCACTCCGTTTTTATCTTTTCTTCAAAATCATCAAAAATCAATTTCATAATGCCCTTCTTTTTAATTGCAAAAGAACATTCTACAAGTTCTCTTTCATTGATTCTTACCGCATTTTGAATAGGATCGTAAAGTGGTGTAAAGACCAGAACTTTGTCGTCTTTTTTAGTATAGTTTTGTATTATTAAAGATATCGCCTGAATTATTCTTGGGCAGTAAACTATCCATTCATTTTCAGGACTGAATCCGTAATTATTTTTGTGCCCATTTCCTTGAAAGTTCAATATATTTATCACTGACATTTGTATATCCGTATATTCCATGATTTGCAGCTTCTATAACTGCTGTCATTATTTCCGGAGCTACTCTGTAATCCATGTCCGCAACTGTAAGTGGTATCAGATCATCAACTCCACATTCAGCTATTATTTCATCCCATTTAGCACAATCGTATTTTTTCTGGAAACTATATTGTCAAACACCTGCTTCCTCCTCTCTTAATATTTTTATAGCAAAATAAGGGCTATATAACGGTATGGCAATAGCCCTGTTTATTATGATTTTCCTGTTTTATGGTTTGATACCACATCAAATACTACCGCTCCCAAAAGAACAGCACCTTTTACAATGTATTGATACTGATCCGGAAGTCCGAGAATTGACATACCTTGATTTATAACGCCTAAGAGTATTGCACCTATCATTATACCCTGGACTGTTCCTGAACCACCATAGGCGGATGCTCCACCTATGAAGCATGATGCAATAGCATCCATCTCATAGGAACTACCCATGTTTCCGTCTACAGATCCTATACGTGCTACTACCAAAAGTCCTGAAAGTCCTGCTAAAAGACTCATAAAGAAAATATGCCCAAAAATATACTTTTCTTGGATCTATACCTGAAAGCCTTGTAGCTTTTTCATTACCGCCCACAGCATAAAAATATCTTCCAAATACTGTTGAACTTGTAATAAATGCAAAAATGGCAACTACTACAAGAATCCAAATAAGCATTATAGGAATACCCTTATAACTCATAAGCTTTATATGCATAGAATAATATCACAAGATCAAATATACAAACTCTAGCAGCGGTTAATCCGAAACCTGCGGTTTCATATCCTTTTTTAACCTTTTTTCTTTCAGCCATGAAAGTATATACTGTAATTGCCGCTGCAACCACAATACCGACTACCATTGATGAAATAACTCTCTGGTTAACATCAAGTCCCGGAATTTGAATATATGATGTAAATAAACTTAAGAATCTTTTATCCATTATTGCTACAGTCTTGGAATCCAAAATAACTCTTGCAATACCTCTAAACAGGAACATACCTGCCAATGTACAGATAAAAGGCGGAATATGAATATATCCTATAAGCCATCCCTGCCATACACCTATGACACATGCAACTGCAAGTGAAACAAGAATTGCAACAAGCGGACTTATACCCATACTCAACAGTTTGGCAGAAAGTGCCGCTGACAAACATAGTGTTGATCCGACAGATAAATCAACGTTTCCGCCGGTAAGTATACATAAAAGCATACCACATGCCATTATAAGAACATATGCATTCTGTAGTAGCAGATTTGAAATATTCTGTGCTAAAGAAGTCTACCCCCGGTAAGATATGTAAAGAATACAAAAACTACAAGCAGCGCAAGTACCATTGTATATTTTTTTACAAATTTATTTGCATTCATTTTTACCTCTAATTTACTGCAGTACGATCTGATTTTTAAAATCGTACTCATTATTTTTCCTGTGTAGCTTCCTCGGCACTAAATTCTCCGGTGATCTTACCGTCATTCATAACATAAATTCTATCGCACATACCTAAAAGCTCAGTAAGATCTGATGAAATCATTACCACAGATTTACCCTGACTTACCATATCGTTGATAATAGAATAAATCTCATATTTTGCGCCTACATCTATTCCTCTGGTAGGTTCATCAAGGAATAAAACTTCAGGTCCTGCAAACATCCATTTTGATAAAAGAACCTTTTGCTGATTTCCACCTGAAAGGTTTCCCACCTTTTGTAAAATAGACGGTGTTTTTTTGTTTTTCATGGCTTTTACATACTCTTTTGCCACCATATTTTCTTTTGAAACATCTACAACACCTCTTTTATCTGCTATTTTTTCCATTCTTGCTAAAGTAGTGTTTTTTGCAATTGTTTCTGAAAGTATCAATCCGTCGGTTTTTCTATCCTCTGTAACATATGCCAGACCGTTTACTATTGCATCTCTGGAGCTGTTTAGAAGACCTCTTTACCTGCAATAAATTCCTTACCTGAAATATGACTTCCATAGCTCTTTTCCAAAAAAGTGATTTTGGCTAACTCTGTTCTTCCTGCACCTTGCAGACCTGAAAAAGCCTACAACCTCACCTTTCTTTACATGAAAACTGATATTATTTACAACACATTTTTCAGTATATATGGGATGATATACCGACCAGTCTTTTGCTTCAAACATTATTTCGTCGCTTATAACATGTTCTCTTGCGGGATACCTGTCTTCCAGCTCACGCCCAACCATTCCCTTGATAATACGTTCTTCATTTATACAATGATCTGAATTATCAATGGTCTCAATAGTCATTCCGTCTCTTATTACTGTTATTTCATCAGCCACATATGCAACTTCTTGCAGTTTATGTGTAATAATAATTGATGTAATTCCTTTTTCTTTTTTGAAACGTATGAGCATATCAAGTAACATCCTTGAGTCTTCATCATTAAGTGAAGATGTCGGCTCGTCAAGAATTAAAAGATTTACATCCTTTGATATAGCCTTAGCTATCTCTACAAGTTGTTGCTTTCCTGTTCCGATATCCTTTATTAAAGACTGTGTATTTTCATTAAGTCCTACCGCTTTCATAGCCTGATCGGCTTGGTGAAAAGTTTCATTCCAGTCTATAATACCGAATCTGTTTTTTCTTTCATTACCAAGAAACATGTTTTCGGCAATCGTAAGCTCCGGTATAAGGGCCAGTTCTTGATGTATTATCACTATACCCAGCTTTTCACTGTCATGTATCTTTTGAAATTTACATTCATCATTGTTGTAGAGAATCTGACCTGTATACTCATTATGTGCAATGGTTCCGGAGAGAATATTCATCAATGTTGATTTTCCGGCTCCATTCTCTCCTACCAATGCATGTATACTTGCTCTTTCTATCTTAAGGTTTACATTGTTTAAAGCTTTTACTCCGGGGTATTCCTTAGTAATATTATTCATTTCTAAAATATAATCTTTCAATACATCCGCCTTTCCGCTATATAAAGCAATATTATAGTCTTATATCGTTATCTACGATAATATTCCGCAAAGATTCCCCGGAGTCTGCGGTAATTTACTGTACAGGATGTGGATATCCGTCACTTCCCATTGTGTAATATCCTGTATCAACAAGTTCCTTTTGAATATTATCTTTTGTTACTGTTACAGGAACTAAAAGATATGAAGGGATTACAGCCGCTCCATTATCATATGATGATGTATCGTATGTACAATCAAAGCTCCATCCTGCTTTTTCAATAAGTGATGCATCAGGTTTTTCATTATTAAGTATAGCTTCACCAAGATTAAGTGTCGCAACAGCCTCGTTTGCAACAGCCTTATAAACTGTCATTGTCTGCTTACCGTCAATGATATTTGCAAGGTTTGCTTCATCTCCGTCCTGACCTGTTATAATTATCTCATTACTACCGGCATAGTCTGACTGTATAGCCTGTGTAACACCTAAAGCGGTTGAATCATTTGAACATACTGCAGCATCAAGTTGTGTACCGTTTGAGTAGTATGATCCGAGGATATTCTGGAATCTTGATAATGCCTTTGATGTATCCCATTGTGCCGTACCGACCTGCTCAAATGATGTCTGTCCTGAAGGAACAACAACTGTACCGTTTTCAATATATGGCTTTATAACATCCATTGCGCCGTTAAAGAAAAACTTTGCATTATTGTCGGCAGGATCTCCACCTGTAAACTCAATATTAAACTTCTTATCACCTGCGTTTGCAAGGTCAAGTTTTTGTGCTACAAATTCACCCTGAAGTTTTCCTACAGTATAGTTATCAAATGAAACATAGTATGATATTGCATCTGTATTCATGATAAGTCTGTCATATGCAATAACAGGAATATTTTGACTCTTTGCTTCGGCAAGTACCTGTGCAAGTGATTCACCGTCTATTGCGGCAACTACCAATAAATCAACCTTATCGGCAATAAGACCCTCGATATCTTTTACCTGTTGATCGATTTTATTATCTGAGTAAAGTAAAGTGAAACCTCATAGCCTGCTTTTTCAAACTCTTTTTCAAGGTAAGAACCGTCTCGGTTCCATCTCTCCAGAGTCTTCGTAGGCATTGATATACCTATTTTCCCACCCTTTGACTCTGTAGTTTCAGAGCTTCCTTCAGCCTTTGTACTCTCTGCCTGAGTCTGTTCTGTTGCTGTCTTTGCAGGCTCATTTCCATCGGTACATGCCACCAGTGATAAAGCTAACATCCCGGCTGCTACAAACGCACATAATTTCTTCATTTTCATATTATCCTCCTTATATAAACCCTGATTTTCACGTCCCCAATCAGGTGTTTTTATAACTTTGAATTAAAAATATATTATTTACTATAGTCTCCAGATATTCCTGTCTTCCTGACTCAGGTAACTCAGGCTTTTTCATCTTTAGCGCATATTCCGCACATTCTACTAATGTAACAGATCTGTTTCTTATCTTCTCTCCAATTCCCGAGTTGTAGCTTGAATATCTTTCCTTAACAAATTCATCTATTCTACCGTCTTCAATTATTTGTGCGGCTTTGATAAGGCCAAGTGCAAATGTATCCATACCTGCTATAAATCCATAGAACATATCTTCAGCTGTATTACTTGGTCTACGGTTCTTTGAATCAAAGTTTAATCCACCACTTAAACCGCCTGCCTTTAATATTTCATACATAGCAAGAGTTGTATCATATACATTTGTAGGGAACTGGTCTGTATCCCATCCAAGTAATGTATCACCTTGGTTTGCATCTACAGAGCCAAGCATACCGTTAATTGCAGATACTCTGAGTTCATGCTGGAATGTATGTCCTGCCAATGTAGCGTGATTTGCCTCAATATTCATCTTAAAATCCTTATCAAGTCCATATTTTTCTCAAGAATCCTATTGCTGTTGCCGCATCAAAATCATACTGATGTTTCATTGGCTCCTTCGGCTTCGGCTCGATATAGAAATCACCCTTAAATCCGATACTACGTCCATAATCTCTGCACATTGTAAATAATGTGGCAATATTCTCTTCTTCAAGCTTCATATCTGTATTAAGAAGAGTCTCATATCCTTCACGTCCACCCCAGAATACAAATCCCTTTGCTCCAAGCTTTACAGCATTTTCAAGACCTTTCTTAGCCTGTGCGGCCGCAAAACAGAATACATCGGCACTGTTTGAGCTTCCTGCACCATTCATAAATCTTGGATTACTGAACATAGTACAGGTTGCCCAAAGACATTTGATATCTGTTCCCTTTGTCTTTTCCAAGATATAATCTGTAATCTCGTCTAATCTTGCATTGGTAACATTGATATCTTCCTGATCCTCAGGAACTATATCTGTATCATGGAAACAGTAATACTTTATTCCAAGCTTCTTCATGAATTCAATACCTGCATCAACTTTAGCCTTTGCATGCTCCATTGTTCCCGGATTCTCACCAAAACCTTTATCTGCTGTACCCTGTCCGAACATATCCACACCGCTTGCACAAAGATTATGCCACCATGCCATAGCAAAGGATAGATGTTCCTCCATTGTCTTACCCATTATTACTCTTTTAGCATCGTAATATTTGAAGCTGAGCAGTTCTTGCTCTCACTTCCTTCAAACTTTAATAGGTGAAATGCTTGGGAAAAATTCTTTCATAAATACGTCTCCTTTCAAATTTGCAATAAAAGTATGATACTAAAGCCAAAAACTTTGACTTTGCTGTTACCAATATTTTATTGTATGTATTTTATAACGATTTTCTATGTGCTTTTATAATAACTGATTTATTACTGCAAATGTAGATAATCTTGTTATTCTATAATGTTAATATTGCTATTTATGTATTGAAATAATATATATTATAGAATATACTCAATTTGATAGACAAATATATATCCGATTGAATATTTATTTGTCTATTTCTTAACTATATGCCGGATTATTTTACTGTATTTTATATAGGGAAATTTGTATTATGGATTTAGAATTTAATAAAAACGATAAAAACAGAATATGAAATCATCAGACATACAAAAACCAACTCTTTAGCTATGTATTGATTGAAATACTTTCAAGAAGTGTACATTGTCATTCGGATTTTGGAAATCGGTATGCTCCTTGACGGAAATATTGATCTTGTAATTGACAATGAGGTATTTCAGACTCATGATATCTATATTGTAAACAGATATCAACCTCACTCATTTTACAGCAATAAAAGCCATAATAAAATAGTGATATTTTTTAATAAACCATGCGCTTTTATAAGAATATTGGACCCGATATAATATATAAAAAGAATCATATTGTATTTAACAATGAGTATAATAATTTATATAGGACTATTTTTGAATGTGCCATGTGTTATGCCAGTGATTTGCCATTTACCGAGATGGGCAGCAGGTGCCAAGGCACTTGATATAATATTTCAACTCAGTAAGATAGCAAATCCCATCATAGATGAGCACAGCACCAAAACAAAGTCGTTCAAAAGCAAAGCATTTACAAAGAATCACAGACTATATTTCAGAACATCATTCAGAGAATATATCATTATCCGATATTGCAGATTTGGAATCATTGTCAACCTATTATATATCTCATTTTATAAAAGAAAATGACCGGAATGAATTTTTACAACATACCTAAATAATATAAGATTTGATCATGCATTTTCACTGCTTACAAAACAAACCTAAGAATCAGTGATATATGCTGTGAAGCCGGCTTTTTCAGACAGCAGGTATCTTAACAGATTGTTTAAGGAAAAAGATGGGGATGGATATTCAATCCTATAGAAAGAATATGGACAAAAATAGAACTCCCCTCACCGACCAACCCTATATGACCGTTCAAAATCATATATCACGGAGCAAATTTATGTCAGTACTTGAAAGGTATTATGAGGCGAATTTGAGAGAATAATTTATTGAAGGAATTATTATGAATACTAAAAGATTAAAAATTATTGCAATCATTTCAATGTTTATCGACCATATCCCAAGAATTATACCTTAGCAAATGTGGGTTGCAATTGCTGATAGTTTGGCAATTTTATTCCCCGGCAAAGAAGAACTTATAAGTGATATTGTTATAGACATAATTCCCGGTATTATGGGATACATAGGAAGATTGGCGGCACCTATTTTTATGTTCTGTATCACTGTGGGTTTCGGTATACGAAGGATATAAAAATATATTTTTAAGAGTATTTACATTTGCATTGATTTCACAGATACCATATATATTTTTATGCAATCTGAAGAATATGCTTCTGGATTTAGTAAACTTGAGGTAACTCCTTTTTATAAAATTGACTTAAATATTATGTTTACATTAGGGCTTGGTCTTTATTGCACTTTTATTTTTATGAAAAGTTAAAAGATAAACATAAAATGATAAAGGCTAACTCCATAATAGCTGCATCATTAATCTCCTATATGCTGAATACAGAAGGAGGTTATGTATACATAATATATATTTTTATGTTCTATTTACTAAGAGATTTAAGTATATTAAAAAGGCATTTATTTGGATATTTATTATAATCATATGTAGGCTCCCTCTCTTATTCCATTTGTTGCAAATAACAACGATCTTATGAGAGCATTGCCTACAATGAGAGCAAATACAGTAGGTGTATATGTCGGAGTATCTCTCACTTTCTTCTTTAATAATGAAGACTCAGATAAAGCAAGACATTTAAATACTTGACGTATTTGTTCTATCCTGCACATTTAATGTTACTTTTATTTCACATACTTACTACTTTCAAGGTTTTTAAATTATGATGTTGATAAATTACATCCCTTTACTCCAGTATAAAGGGATGTAATTTAGTTTAGCACTTAGAGCAATTCAAAATGAGTTACTAATCTTTTGTCGAGTTAAAGATACTTTACTTTTTGTAAACAGGTGTACATACATTCATAATTTTTCTCTTCAATGGTGGTACAGGTACCGGAAAGACAATGCTATCTACACGAATAGGAATTGCAGCCTGTAATGTGAGCCTACCGGTAAGTTCTACCGAACCGCCTGGCTTATAAATCTCTTCTCTGAAAGAAAAGCAAAGAAGCCTTTTGTGCATTAAAGAAAATGTAGGAGCTGCCAAAAAGTAACCAAATCATCTATTAAAAGCAATAAAAGCAACATTAACTGTATGTCATCACTAGATATGCTTGTCTTAACCGGCCAGCATAATCCTTTGCAATAACCTGCAAAATGTAGGTGCAACAACCTAGATTTTTATTTGCAACTTTCCATAAAAATAGCTTGCAAAAATATTTTTATCATTCTATTATATATAAATAGTTAAATTTATAATGATTTTTATATATAAATTCTACTGTAGTATAGTCAATTTTATATTTAAAAATTTGTATTGTAAAGACCGATAGAGTTTTTATTACGATAAGCAAATATTTATTTTTAAAGTTTTTTTGACTTGTATTCTGTGCTTTTTACATTAATAATATTTAAATGGGAGGAGAACCAAATGAATAAATAGGGGAATTACAGATGTACCTATAGCTATTGACAGAGATAAAGATATTTTTTTCTATAAAAAGTTATATAGATGGATTGGAAAAAAATTTATTGAGAATTGCCCCAACCCCCATGTCAATAGCCTTACAGGGAGATTGAGGGAACAGGTAAAACTACTTTTTAAAAACTATAGAGAAGGACTTTAAATATAAAGATAATATAAAAACTGTTTATTTTAACACTTGGGCATATTCACAATTTAATGATTCAGATGGTTTTGTACTTTTCATTAATAAGTAATATCATAAACCAATTGCATATAGGTGATAATAAAATTAAAAGAAAAAGCCGATAAGCTTTTTAAAAATCATTACCGTCTCAAGTTTAATTGTAAAAATCTTTTTAGAAAAAGATTTCCGATATTCTAGGACTTGAATCTGAATATTTCGAGGAAATTCTCAATGATCATGTGGAGAAAGTAGAAGATCAATCTACAGCAATACAAAATTTAAAGGACGACTATGCCAGTTTAATCAACAGCATAGTTGATTCAATCGAAAAAGCATGGTCGGGGAGCTCGTATGTGATTTGTATAGATGATTTAGATAGGCTGGAGCCCAAAAGAGCGGTTGAAGTATTAGAAGTATTTAAGCTCTTCATGGATGTAAAAACTGTGTCTATCTATTGGCTATCGACTATAATGTTGTTGTCAGTGGTGTTCGCAGTAAATATGATAGCCAGATGTCTGAAGAAAAATGTCGTGCATTTTTGATAAGATTATTCAACTGCCCTTTAGTATGCCTGTACAACATTATCAGATCAGAGAATTATTAAATGACTTTTTGAAAATGAATTCTTCGGTTCTTATGAAAAACAATATGTTATTTTATACAAAATAACTTAGGTAATAACTTCAGAACCATTAAAAGATTTTTTAAATCGTTGTTGCCTTTATCTACCATATTGGAAGTAAATCGTAGTGAAACTCCACTAACACAAGACAAAAGAGTATTATTCCTTATACTGTTAATTATAGCATTCCAAATGTGTAATGAGAAAGCTTATATGGCTTTTCTAAATAAATTTAACGAAGATGATGAAGCAGTAAAAAGCATGGTTAGAGGATACTAATAAAACAATAGAATGGATAAGGTATGATGATGTGTAGATAAAGGAAGCACAGAAGAAAAAGTCGCCTTATCTATTGCTTTATCTAATTTAAGAGATGCATATATTAAAATTAAAAATGAGTATACAAAAAGAATCATGAAAAATAAATTAATAGAACTTTTCTAATTTACTTATTCTTTCTGTTACAACATCTTTAGGAATAAAAAGAGTGAATCTTTATTTTTGTATAAATATTGACGGAGAACAATTTGAGGAAAAAAACAGCATAGCAAATCAATGGTACAATTAATAGAGAACCTGTTTAAAAAGGTTGAACATGATAAAATCTCAGAGACTGACTACTGATATTAATATGATTAGAAGATTAAAAAGAATTGGATGACATTCAATGATGCAAAAGTGAGCAGTGTTTTTAGATCAAGGTTGAGAACGTCATTTAACAATGAAACGCTATACATAGGTGTTTCATCCAATTCACTAACTAAAACTAAACAAATGAAAAATCTCATAACATATTTAAAACACAAAACAATATATCGACAAAAATCAAAAATTTCTTGGACTAAATATTTTTGATGGAAAAAGTGAGAGTTCTTTTTAAATGTTTAATTTCTCAAAACTACTTATATTCCATCTATAAAATTTTTATTTTTATTTAAAATAAAGAATATATCTAAAAAGTTTTAGAGTCCTCTCTATTTTTATAAAATAAATAACCTAAATACTTGAGGGGCTGTCGGAAATAGCGGCCCTGTAAATGAGTTTTATATTCAATCAATTACTTCTTCTGTATATATTTTTCTGATATCGAGTGCACATAGCTACAATGATGATACCCTGTACTATGAACTGGAAGTCCGGCTTGATTCCGAGGAATTGCATTGAGGATTTCAATAACTCGAACACCAAAACACCGATTACACAACCTGATATTCTACCGATACCACCGTTTACAGATACACCACCGATTGTACAAGCCGCAATCGCCTCAAGCTCGTATGATGCACCCATGATTTACAGATGAACCACCTGGTTTTGCTCCCAAAAGGAAACCTGCAATTGCATAGAGAACTGCTGCTGATGTGTAGATAAGTATCTTTGTCTTCTTTACATTAACACCTGATACTTCTGCTGCCGCCTCATTTCCACCAATTGCATACATATACTTACCATGTCTTGTTTTAGTGAAAACAAACCACATGATGAGTCCGATAACAAGTGCATAGATGAAAAGATACGGAATCTTTAAGAAGTTTCCTGTAGCAACTGTTGTATATGCTGTTCTGTATCCACCGATAGGCTCTGCCTTTGTATAAACAAGACATACACCATATACTATAAGCTGCATTCCGAGTGTTCCGATAAATGCAGGAACATTCAAATGAGCTATAACAATACCGTTGATACATCCGAATACAGCACAAATAGCTATAGCTATTAAAAGTACTCCAAGGATATTCATATCACCAAGATTTGGGAACATCTTACCTGCATAGTCTTTATTCTGTAAAAGTGTACCTGCTATACAAGCTGATAAACCTACCAAACGACCTGCTGAAAGATCGGTACCCTTTGTTATAAGACATGCCGATACACCGAAGGCGATTATTACTCTTGGTGCCACATTTACCAAAACATTTCTTAAGTTACTTGCCGAAAAGAAATTGTCCTTCATTATACCTGTAAACAGTACAAGCAAAAGTAAAACTATTATGATACCGTTGTCCAGTAACAATTTCTTTTATATCTAAAGATTTTGTATTCATAAGTATCCCTCCTAAAATTTTTGTAGCCAATGCATGATATTCTCTGTAGCATCATCTCTTTTGATACTTCACCGGTGATCTCACCATTGCACATAACGATTATTCTGTCAGACATTCCAATAAGTTCGGGGCATCTCGGAAGAAATCGTATGATGCCCTTTCCTGCTTTGCCAGGTTTATCATTATCTGGTATATTTCATACTTTGCACCTACGTCAATACCTCTTGTAGGCTCATCCATTATCAATACATCCGGGTTGTTTGCAAGCCATCTTGCTATAATAACCTTTTGCTGATTACCTCGACAAAGACTGAATCAATGTCTTGTGCTGAGGTCTTTATACTCAACTTGCTTACATTTTCATCTCGACCCGTTTAATTTTACCGTCATCCAATGCAATACCTGCTACAGATAATTATTGAGTGAGAAATAGCTCACATTGTCCGCTATTGAAAGGCATCCAGAATTCTGTTCCTCTTCTGTCCTCTGTAATCATTCCAAAGGCCGTCTTTTATAGCATCTCTCGGTCTTGCTATATTTTGCTCTTTGCCCTTCATGTATACTTTTCCGGATTTCACACTTCTAAGTCCAAATATGGCTTCCATAAGTTCGCTTCTACCTGCACCCACAAGTCCGCCAAATCCGAGTATCTCACCTTTTCTAAGTTCAAATGAGCAGTTTCTGAATATATTTTCATGTATACTTGTAAGGCCGTCGACCTTAAGTATAACTTCACCTTTTTCTATGTTATCTTTTGGCGGATAGATATTTGAGCTCTCTACCAACCATTTGTCTTATGATTTCACCGTCGCTGATATCTTTTACTTCATGTACCCAACATAGGTTCCGTCTCTCATGATTGTGATATCATCAGCAATCTCTCTTATCTCCGCCATCTTATGTGAGATATATAAGAGATACACCTTTTTCTTTTTAATTCTCTTATTATTTTAAATAATCCGCTTACTTCATTTTCAGTAAGTGATGATGTAGGCTCATCAAAATGATGATCTTTGCTCCCATCGAAACAGCTTTTTGCTATTTCTACAGACTGCATCTGTGATATAGATAATGTCTGTAATAATGCATTAGGGATTTACATTAAGTTTTACTTCTTTTAGCCATTTGGTAGCTTCATTTCCATCTTCTTATGGTCTATTACTTTTAGAGGCCTATATTTATTGTAGGATATCTGTCCCAAAAACATATTTTCAGCAATAGATCTTGCAGGTACAGGCTGTAACTCCTGATGAACCATTGCCAATCCCTATGAAGTGCATCATCGAGGGTTTTAATATATTCATTTTTCTCCATCTACATGAACCTCACCGGTATCCATTGCATATATTCCGAACAGACATTTTCATAAGTGTAGACTTGCCTGCTCCGTTTTCACCCATAGAGCATGTACGCTGCCCGGTCTGACATTAAGATGGATATTGTCCAGTGCTTTTTACACCGAAAGCTTTTAGAAACCCTTTCATTTCAATCTGTACTCTGACATCCATTGCTCCCTTTCAAAAATCGGTGCAGCTCACACCGAAAGATGTTTACTTAAGTTAATTTTTGATTATTTTACAAGCTCTAAGATCTCTGCTGCGTTATCCTTTGTAACCTTTACATCAGTCTACGGGAATCTTTGTATCAACCTTCTCACCGCCCGGCAAATGATACAGCTGCCTTTGCTGCTGCCTGTGCCTGGCTGATGAAATCGTTAAATACTGTACCTGTCATCTTGCCTTCTGATACGTTCTGAACTGCCTCTGCAAAGTGCATCAACACCGATATAGATATCTTCACAACTTTTCTTCCTGCCGCATTGATAGCTTTGAAGTGCACCAGTGCCATAGCGTCATTGTTACAGAAGATAACTTCGATGTCGTTTCCATAGCTGTGAGAGCATCCTGTGCAATCTGCTGTCCCTTAGCCTGATCCCAGTCACCTCTCTGAATTAAGAGCTGCTCAGCCTTTAATCCGCTCTTCTCTGTAAGAGCCTTAACTGAATACTCTGTTCTATACTGTGCATCGATGTTCTCGGGGGTCACCCTGGATCATGATGTATAACTGTTCCGTCACCGTTAATATCACCCTTATTCTCAAGTTCTGCGATTTCCTCACCCTGGAATGTTCACGACTGACGAGCATCTGCACCTACATATGTTGCGCTGATACCGTCTGCTGCCCATCTTGACTCCTCAGCCTCATCAGGCTCACGGTTGATGTATACTACAGGGATTCCTGCTTCCTTAGCAAGATCTGTAACTGTTGGAGCTGAAGATGACTGTACAAGGTTAAGAATCATAACGTCAACCTTAGTTGCGATAAAGTTGTTAATCTGGTTTGTCTGCTCAGCCTGATCGTTCTTACCGTCCTGAACTACTACGTTCTCTTTTGGAATACCAACTTCCTCTGTAAGATATCTAACAAGCTCGTTACGATATAATGTCATGAAGTTATCATCAAACTTATAAATTGAGGATGCCTACTTTGATATCCTTTGCATCCTTACCTGTAGCTGCAGCTGCCTCTGAAACACTCTCAGCCATCTTGCTTTCTTCCTTTGACTCTGTAGCTGCTGCAGTTGTCTCTGCCGGCTTGCTTCCACCTCCACATGCTGCTAATGATAGAGCACACACAGATGCTACTGATACTGCTAAAACTTTTTGAACAATTTCATTGTTTTTCCTCCCATAGGTTTGTTCGTTTGTTGTAGCTTATTTTAATATTACTTACGATTATTTTACAGAGAATATTTTTACTCTTTTTGTGAATTTTTCACAGCTGTAAACAGGAAAATTTTCTATATAATTTAAATTTTTCTATATATTTCTTACCTTACAAATTGTATATTAATAATTAATTGTGTAGATTAACACACTTTAACTTATGTTACGCTGTCTAAAATCATTATTTATTCACTAACTGTACATAATTTCTTAATTTAAATATACTATAAAAACAATGTATAATTATTACAACTGTATAATTAATATAAAGTAACTTTGTACATGTATGATTTTTAAAGGAGGAATATATGAGCTACAACCAAAAGATTACAAAAGAAATAGAGATTTTGACCTCAAAATGCCTTACGAAATTTAACTATAAACCAATCCTTGTATAAAAGAATTTGATGTGCAAAAGGATTGCGCAATCTTCAAGGTGAAGGTGTAGAGCCGGCCCTTACCCGCATTTCCGAGATAACCTCATTTAAAAGGAAAACGGTGAGAAGATACCATGTGACGGTGAGCTTAGATATCAAAGTATTGATATCATGAACTCAGAGACGGATTTTTAAAAGAAAACAGATTCGGATTTGAAGAGGTGGCATATTTAATGCTTTTCGGCAATCTACCTACTTCAAATAAACTTAACGATTTCAAACGTTTACTTGGTGAACAGAGATCTCTGCCCAAAAACTTTACAAGAGATATCATTGATAAGCACCAAGTAAGGATATGATGAGCACGCTTTCAGATCTGCTTACATTGTATGACATATGAGCTCAAAGGCTGATGATGCCTCTCTTCCAAATGTATTACGCCGAGTGTATAAATCTTATAGCTACCTTCCCTATGATGTGCGTAGCAGTTACCATGCCTACAATCACTATATCAGAGATAAAGTATGTATATTCATCGTCCGTCAAACGAGCTTTTCTACTGCCGAGAATATTTTACTGATGCTTAGAGAGGATAAGAAATACTCGGATCTTGAAGCCAAAGTGCTTGACCTTGCCATGGTCTTACATAGTGGAACATGGCAGCGGTAACTAATTCCACTTTTACTACTCATGTGGTGACATCCTCAGGGTACAGATACCTATTCGAGCTATAGCGGCTGCTCTCAGTTTCTTTGAAAGGTCCGAAACATGGCGGCGCCAATATAAAAAGTTGTTGAAATGTTTAAGGATGAAAAAACATATAAAAGTGATATCAGATGATGACGAAGAAATAAAAACTTACCTTTTAAAGCTGTTAAGAAAAAAGCCTTTGATAAAGCCGGATTATATATGGGTATGGGACATGCGGTATCATTCGCTTTCGAGATCCACATGCCAATATATTTAAAAATATATTGAACAGCTTGCAAATGCAAAGCATAAAAATAATGACTTTAAACTTTACAGTGCAGTTGAAAGGCTTGCCCGAGTAATAGGAGCTGAAAGCATATATATAAAGGTGTAAGTGCAAATGTTGACTTCTACAGCAGGTTTTGTTTATGGAATGCTTGATTTACCTACCGAGCTTTATACCCCGATATTTTGCCTGTTCAAGAATTGTCGGATGGGCAGCTCTAGAGTGAAAAGCTTATTAATACAGATAAGATTATGCGACCTGCTTATATGGCTGTTAAGGAGCACGAAAACTATATCGAAATGAAGAACAGATAATTTTTATATAAAAAGTGTGAAAAATGAATAATCACTTTTCACGCTTTATTTTATTCTTTGTTTTGACGGTGTTATTTCCATATTTCTTAGATTATTTAATATAGTGGCATTCAGCGGAATACTTACACCCATAGGTTTATAAGAATCCGTCATTCGAGTGTCATAGGAAGTTTATAAGGTGCTTAGCCTCTATTATTGTTTTCTTTGACATTGCATCACCCGGCATTTTATCAAACTCTATATTGTCTGTAAATATAGGTATCATATTTCCGCCATTATCACTTATCCTTAACATAAGCATCTGCATCTGTGTTTTCTCCAAATCTACCTGTGCCTCTCTACCGGTGCAAGGAATCTTGCCTTTAAAATATTTACAAGCATCTCCTCTTCCAATTCACTGAATCTCGGTGTATTCGGATTATCAAGGTTTGCTCTTATCTCTTGTCCGAAATAGAGCATTGTAGCTGTAATGATCTGTTCTCTACAGGTCTTTTTACGGTGGTAACTCGCTAAAATCCGAGAGTTTCACTATTTCTTCAAGTTGAATTATAAATTCATTACCGATAATTGTACTTGATAGCATTCCACCGGCTATTGCCATATGTGTGAAAAGGCTCTCAAAATACCTTCCCAGATTAAGTTTCCAATACAGTATTCTTCTGCTTATTGGCTGTCAACTCTGCCGATTTTCAAGCATTTTTCTTTTTCATCAAATAAAAACGCCACATCATCAAAACTCTCATCATCACAATAAACAAATAGCAGTCTGGTAAAGTCCGACTGAATTAAATAGATTTACTGCCTTTGGAATACTTGCAAGTCTTCTCTCTCTCCATTTTTATCTCCAAAAACTTATTTGTTTAGAAACTACTATATATATTTTGACTATCAAAGTCAAATTAATAATATCTTTACAAAATTTGTGTATTGAGACAAGCTGCTCTTTTGCCCTCTGAATAAACTATGGAGTAATCTGAAAGGATAAAAATAACCATAGGTATCGGTATACTGTTAGAAGCTTTACACCATCTTCGACTCCCCAGTGAAAAAGCATGTAGTTGAAAAGTGCATCCGCTTCTGTTGATGATTTTTGTAGTATACTTACTTCCACAAGCCCGTTATCATACGGATAACCTGTTTTCAGGGTCCAGAATATGATGATAGTTTTTACCGTCTATAACAAAATGTCTCATAAACACACGATGAAACAACCGATTCGTCATCTACCGTAAGTAAAAGCGACCGTTTCATTTCTGTCCGCATAAGGTTTTTGAAGTCTATTGTAAAAGTTGTCACCATTTGGCTTTACTCACATAAAACATTTCCACCCAGATTAATAATCGCACTGTCAACACCTTTTACTCAGAAGATATTCCTTTGTCTTATCCGCTATATCCCTTTTCACCAGCAACACGAGATCTATTCTTGTGTCATCTGAAGTAAACTTTACTGTATTTCCTTCCACACTAACTCTTGTATAATCCACTTTAGGAAGTGCCTCTTTAATACTTTCCTCACTTGGAAGTTCAGGTTCTTCTGCATTAAAATCCCATAATTCCTTTAACGGTTCTGTCGTAATATCAAATCGCCATGTGAAACTTTACTGTAATACAATGCCTTGTCTATAAGATGAGCAGAGTTCATCACTTACTTCCACACTCATAGTCCCTTTTTCTCTATGATTTAATTTATACAATTCCGCAGATTCGCTTGTTGCCGAAAATATACTCTCATAATTTCTTATAAACTGCATTGACTCTTTTAAAACATTCTCATCACCACCATTATATATGGATACTGTAATAAATGTATCAAGTGCAAATGTCGTATCTGTCAAAGGTTCGTCATTTTGTTCTTATCTATTGAAAAATCAAAATTATTGGCTATAGCCTTAGGGTTTGTGCGTTTTCCTAAAATTGCAATTATCAGCAACACAAAAACAACTACAGCAATAAGCTATTATATATATTAAATTGTTTCAAATATACTCTACTAAATTTCCCATTTTTGCCAAATCGTTTATCTGATCTGCAAATTTAGCTAAATCCTTGTTGGCTCCATGTTTATTTTCTTTTATGATTTTTAAGAGTCTTTCTCCTGCACCGAGAAGTCTTAAATAGCTACTGCTTTCCGGTTCCTTTACTTCCCTTAACGGCAACAGCAACTCCCTTAGTCTGCTTTATCCACTCTCCGCTTATCGGTCAAAAACAGAGCACGAAAAAGGTGCGGATGAATTTATACCATATTTACTCTTAAGTTCATTTGAAAAGCTTTCGCAAACTTTATCATCACCATGCACTATAAATACTTGCTTCAGCTTTTCTTCAAATGCTGTAACACCATTTTATAAGTCCGTTTTTATCGGCATGTGAACTTATACTCTTTAAAGTTTCAATATGTGCGTTTACAGAAATATTTTTCTCCAAAAAGTCTTACCTCTGAAAACATTGTCCTGCAGAGTTCTTCCAAGAGTACCGAACGCACGATATCCGGCAAATACCACACTGCATTCACTTCTCCATAAATTATGCTTTAGATGATGTCTGATTCGACCTGCATCACACATTCCCGAAGCTGATATTATAACTTTTGGTGATTTATCAATATTTATGGCCATTGACTCATCACTGCTTACAGTCATTTTCAGATTTGGGAAAGCTATCGGATTTATACCGTTTTCAACAAGTTCCTTAGTTTCCTCATCATAACATTCAAGCAAGTTATCTTTAAATACATTGGTTGCTTCTATTGCCAGCGGACTGTCTACATATACAGGGAAGTTAGGAAGGTTTTTTACAAGCTTGTTCTGCTTTATCTGTCTCATAAAATAAAGAAGCTCCTGTGTTCTTCCGACTGCAAATGCAGGTATTACCACATTTCCGACCCTCTCAAATGTCTCCTCAAGAATTCTTGCCAAATCAGAAACATGGTCTGCACCTTCATCATGATATCTGTCACCATAGGTCGACTCCATTAAAACATAGTCTGCATCCTTTATATACTCCGGATCTCTGATTAGAGGCTTATTGAAATTACCGATATCACCTGAAAATACTATTTTTCTGCTCTCATTTCCTTCTTTAAGCCAAACCTCTATAGACGCCGAACCCAGAATATGTCCTGCATCTATAAATCTGATACTTATATTTTCATCAATATCTATTTTTATTATATTCAATACCTCTAAAGAGTTTAATACTTGCTTCAACATCGGAAAGTTCATATACCGCCGTTTCCTTTTGTCTGCCGGCTCTTTCAGCTTTTCTGTTTTTCCACTTTAGCTCTTCAGCCTGTATATGCGCATAGTCCCGAAGCATTATGGTACAAAAAGCTCCATTGTGGCATTTGATGAATATATTTCTCCTTAAATCCTCTTGCAACAAGCTGTGGAATCATGCCTGTATGGTCGATATGAGCATGTGTCACAAAAGATAATCTATCTCTGCCGGTGAAACAGGCAGCGGAGCATCTCATCACATTAATTCCCTGCTCCATACCGTCAGTCCACTAAAAACTTTTTCTCCCCGACTTCAACATAATGGCAGCTTCCTGTGACCTCGTGATCTGCACCTATAAATTCCAGTTTCATATTTTTCCCCTTTTTAATCAAACAACTGAGCATGTGAGTTATCAGAGCCTAACTCTATTATAACTATACAAAAATATTTTTCGTCAACTTGATTATTATACTATAGTATTGGATTTATAATATATCTATTATACAATACTTAAAAAGATATCAAAAGGGTAAGATCATGATTATAGGGATAGTACCGATATACTGAAGATATATATAGATCACTTCTTAAATGATCTTAACGATCCGTTTATAACAAAAACTTTTACTAAAAAGGAGCTTAAATTAATACTTCAAAGAGAAAAACCTCTATGTTCCTTCATACAAGATTTTGCCCGAGTAAGGAAGCAGTATTTAAAGCATTAGGAATAGGCGAAATGATATCACGCTCTTAATGAAATAGAAATATTGGAGGATGAAACCTATGCTCCTTTTTGTTATATTACATGCCTCCGCATCTAAGATAGCTGAAGATAATCATGATACATATATCACTTTCTTATGATGAGTGATTATGCTGAGATACTCTCGCTGAAGGTAAATAATTATCTCCTCATAACCTCTTCAGACTTGGCTTTCTTTTTCTTCTGGTTATCTCAAACAGGCATAATTTTGTGATATCTATTGCAACTGTATTTAATCTGTCCTCTTTGAGATAATCTTTCATAGTATGATATATCAAATCTATTTCGGATTTATCCGTGGTATTTATTAAATCTATGATTATAATACGAAATATTTCTAAGTCTTAACTGCCTTGCAGTCTCTTTTATTAACTTCAGATTTGTGTTTAATTTAATTATTTCGGCTTCTTTTTCCGGACATTTTTCCCGGTATTTACATCAACAACTGTAAGAGCTTCCGTAGATTCTATGCATAGATAGCCTCCATCCTTTAACCATACTTTTGTAATGATTCACTAAAAGAGTATCTATGGAGTAAAAGCTATTTAAACTTATCATATTATCGTCATAGAATCTGACTCTGCCAAAGCATATCTTCATGCTCTTCTTTAATAAAATCAACTATTCCTTCGTATATATCCTTGATATCCGTTACTATCAAACTCGGCATATTTTAATCTGTCTTTAACAATATCTATATAGTCTTTGGAACCCGCATAAAGCATTGCAGGTGCCTTTATATAGTTTTTCTTTGCAAGAATTTGATCAAGTACTTCACAGCCGGAAAGATTTGCAGTAGCACCGGCCAATTTATTCTTTATAGGAAGCTTTGAAATCTTTATTACAATATCATCGCCCTCATGTAAAACCGTATGCTCTTTTTCATCGGCAAATATAAAGATGCTTAAGTTCAGCCATATCAAAATATACCGTTTGACGTTCTGAATTGTACTCAATCTCTACAAAGGCGGCATTTATGTTTTTAGCAATTTTTTTTACCTTACCTATATGAATACTGCCAAGTAAAGAAGTATCCTCGATATACTCTATCTCGTTTGCCCTATTCTCATCATATGATATTGCAAAATTTTTATTCTTATAGCTTGTGATAAGAAGCTTAGATAATTTCACAGCCGTATTCATCAAGGGCCTTCCCTTCATCCGTATACATATCTAATCTGTAAATAATATTCATTCTTTTTTAGCTGCCGATAATCCTTCTTCATATAAAAATTCCATAATGGCCAGGCTTTATATTATTTATACTTCCTGTGAGAGATGCATGTATACACCGTTTTTATAGCTTCAAGCTTATATATAAAAGGCTTTATATCTATAACTGAAGTTGTTTCCACCTCTACAAACTTTCCAAACTGATTTTTCTTTTTCTTTTTGATACCTTAGTCAGTAATATAGACTCTTTTTGACATAAGTTTTTCTATAGCGGCACTAATGTCTGTTTCTTTTACTTCGGTTTTAAATTCGCCTTGAAATCGGCTGTATCCATCAAAGCCATAGCCGGTTTGGAATTATCAGAATCTGTAAAAACTTGGTAACCTTCATTCCGGTGCACATCATCTCATTGAGCCTTCTTGATTGCTTCTTGAGATGAAATATGACTATCTTCCTTTAACTCTATATCCATATATTCACCAAGTCCCGATACACCCATACTAAGGGGAGCACCAAATGACATTATCTGATGAGGTGAAAATCCTTCACTGTATTTTATAGGGATGTCCGCCCTTCTCATAGCTTTTTGAAAATATCTCATTATATCCAAATGGCCTATAAAACGCATTTGCTCGGTTTTTCAAACTTAATTCTTACCTTCAAAGCAAACACCTCCATTATATTTTCTTGCACCGCAACCTAAACACTGCTGTCTGCAGTTTGGTGAGATCTTATCTTCATGCGCTGTTTTCCACTCTCTTATAAGGAATTCCTTTGTAACTCCTGAATCTATAAAATCCCAAGGGAACAACTCATCAAGATTTCTTTCTCTTAATGTATAAAAGTTTGGATCTATACCGCTTTGCTCGTAAGCTTTAAGCCAATATTCCATATTAAACTGATCCGACCATGAATCATACATTGCACCGTTTTTATAAGCATTGACTATGACATCTGCAATTTTTCTGTCACCTCTTGCCATAAGTCCTTCAAGAAGTGTTACCTCGGCATCATGGTACTGATACTTCATACTCTTTTGGTTTAACTGCTCTCTGAAAGTATCCTTTACAAGATGTGCTCTTCTAAGGTACTCATCCTCTGTTTCCATTTTTGCCCACTGGAAAGGTGTAAAAGGCTTAGGCACGAAGAAAGATGAACTTGCGGTAATAGATACCTTACCTATTCTTTGATCCTTTGGAATAGAGTAATAATTTTCAGCTATTTTTTCACAAAGCAAAGGGTATTCCTTTAATATCCTCATCAGTTTCTGTAGGAAGTCCGAGCATAAAATAAAGCTTTACTTTATTCCATCCTCCTTTAAATGCCTCCATAGAACCGCTTAATATATCTTCCTCTGTAATTCCCTTATTTATAACATCTCTCAGTCTTTGTGTTCCGGCTTCAGGCGCAAATGTCAAAGAACTCTTTTTTACATCCTGAACCTTACTCATTACATCCAGTGAAAACGCATCAATACGTAAAGAAGGCAAAGATATATTGATTCCTCTATCCTTTGTATATTCCAAAAGGAAATCAAGAAGTTTATCAAGCTGACTGTAATCACTTGAGCTTAGTGAACTGAGTGAAATTTCTTCCGCTCCTGTAATATCAAGCATTGTTTTTGCATAATTTATAAGGTAATCAAGAGAATGTTCTCTTTGCGGTCTGTATACATTTCCCGGCTGACAGAATCTGCATCCTCTGATACATCCTCTCATTATCTCAAGTACCACTCTGTCTTGTGTGACCTTAATAAAAGGAACTACAGGCTTTGAAAGATATGATACGGTATCCATATTTTGAACAACAACTCGATGTACAACACTTGGAACATCCTCATATTTAGGTGTAAATGAAGCTATAGTACCGTCTTCTTTATAACTCACATCATAGAACTCAGGTACATACATACCTTCAAGTTTTGCCGCTTTTCTTAAAAACTCATGCTTTGAAAGATTTTCACTTTTGCACTCCTTATAAAGGTCAAGCAACTTGTCATAAACCACTTCGCCCTCACCTATATAGAATATATCAAAGAAAGGTGCCAAAGGCTCAGGATTATAAGAACATGGTCCGCCACCTATTACTATAGGATATTCCTCTCCTCTGTCTTTTGAATACATCGGAATCTGTGAAAGCTCTAAAACCTGTAAAATATTTGTATAGCACATCTCATACTGTAATGTAATGCCTAAAATATCGGCATCCTTTACATTTTCCTGACTCTCCAGAGAAAACAGCGGGATATTCTTTTCTCTGAGTATCTTATCAAGGTCTACCCATGGTGAAAATAATCTCTCACAGAATGTGTCTTCTCTTTTATTTAACATATCATATATGATCTGCATTCTATATGACTCATTCCTATCTCATAGACATCAGGAAAACACATAACAAATCTGATATCTATATCCTCTAATCTTTTATCTCTTGAATTTAACTCACCGCCGATATATCTTGCCGGCTTGTCTACGCTAAGCAGTATATCATCGCTTAGTGCCAATTTTCTCATATATTCCTCTTTCTAATTTTAAACTGCATTATTTAATTCATAATAAAAGCCCTTCATCTCCATAAGCTCATTATGATTTCCCTGTTCTATTATATGACCGTCTTTAAGTACCAAAGTATCACATCGGCATTTTTTATGGTTGAAAGTCTGTGAGCAACTACAAAACTTGTTCTACCTGTCATCATCTTATCAAATGCCTTACTTATTCTTGCTTCAGTCATTGTATCTATACTTGAGGTGGCCTCATCAAGTATAAGCATAGGTGGAAGTACAAGCATAATTCTTGCAATACATAGAAGCTGCCTTTGACCGGCCGAAAGATTTTCACCGCCTTCAGTTACTATTGTATCATATCCGTCAGGTAATCTTTTAATAAAACTGTCGGCATACGCTTCTTTGGCTGCCGCCTCAATCTCTTCAAATGTAGCATCAGGTTTTCCGAATGCAATATTATCCCTTATTGAAGCATTCTTTAACCATGTCTCCTGCAAAACCATACCGAAGTTTTCTCTGATTGATTTTCTTGTTATATCATTGATATTCTTGCCCTCTATCTTAATAGAGCCGCTGTCTATGTCATAAAAGCGCATCAAAAGATTTATAATAGTGGATTTTCCGCTTCCTGTCGGTCCCACTATTGCAATTCTCTGTCCGGCTTTTACATCAAGGTTAAGATCCTCGATAAGTTTCTTTGATTTATCATACGAAAAGTAAACATGTGATATTTCTACATTTCCGTCTACATTTTCAATCTTATTATTTACATCTCTATCAGGAAGTATCTCTTCTTCATCTATAAGTGCAAATACCCTTGCGGCACAGGCAAATGAATTTTGAAGTTCAGTAACAACTCCCGATATTTCATTAAAAGGCTTTGTATATTGAGTAGCATAGCTGAGTACCGAAGTGAGCTGTCCAACACTCATTTTTCCGGTAATTGCAAGCAATGCTCCTGAGATTGCAACACCTGCATACACTAAAGAGTTTACAAATCTTGTAGCGAGAAATGCTATAGCCGAAATAAATATAGCATTTTGGCTTGCCACCCTGAGCGCCTCATCGGATTCTTTAAACTCGTTTTCTATCTTCTTCTCCATGTTGAAGTTTTTCACAGTTCCAAGTCCTGCAATCATTTCATCCACTATACCGGTCATTCTTGCTCTTCTTTCCGATTGTGACTTGAAATGCTTGTATGTATTCTTTGCAATAAGCCCTGCAACCAGCATTGCAAGCGGTGTAACAAGAAGAACTACCAATGTAACATATACATTTATTTTAAACAATATGATAATAGTCAGTATTATAGTCAGTATTCCTGTAAAAACTGGGCAAAATCCCATCAAAAGTCCTTCGGAAAACTGATCCCATCATTTTATAACTCTGTTTATTATCTCACCATGACTTGTAGAATCCACATATGATATAGGAAGTTTCATTATCTTGGCAAATGCCTGATTTCTGATATCTCTTACCATATGATATGCGACTCCGTTATTTATAGCGGTCATACACCACTGAGCTACAGCTGTAATACACATTATAATTATCATTGTAAAAATAATTTTTATAAGCTTTTTCAAAGTCTACATTTCCCTTTGAAACAATTGTATCCACAGCTCTACCTGTAAGTATCGGAAGATATAAAGTTGTAAGCACGATGACCACAGCAAGTATCAGACTGACAAACATTCTGAATCTGTACGGATGCAGCAGGTTTAAAATTCTTTTTAAAAGTATTTTTTATTTTTCTTCATTTTAATCCTCCTCCGTCATTATCTGTGAACTGTATATTTCCTTGTAGATAGGATTATTCTCCAAAAAGTTCTTCATGAGTACCGATACCCACAATTTTTCCGTCATCCAGTACTATTATTCTGTCAGCGCTTTTTATTGAAACTATTCTTTGGCTGACTATAAAAGTTGTAATATTTTTCTATCTCTTTAATTGCCCTTTCTGAGTCTTGAATCTGTTGCATAGTCAAGTGCTGAAGATGAATCGTCAAGTATAAGTATTCCCGCTCTTTTTACAAGACTTCTTGCAATGGAAAGCCTCTGTTTTTGGCCTCCGGAAAAATTATTTCCATACATTGCAACTTCAGAATCAAGCTTACCTTCTTTTGAGTTTATTACATCTGTTGCCTGAGCGATATCTGCGGCTTTATACAATTCTTCATCAGTTGCACTCTCATCTCCCCAAAGCAGATTGTTTCTTATATTTCCTCTAAAAAGTCTTGACTTTTGCTCAACCAAAGCCACATTCTTTCTTATAGATTCTAAAGTGTATTCCTTTATATCTCTACCTGCAATTTTTATGCTACCTCTGCTTATATCATAAAACCTTGGAATCAAGTTTATTAAAAGAGCTCTTTCCCCGAACCTGTACCTCCAATGATACCTATGGTTTCTCCCTTTCTTACAGAAAATGTTATATCTGAAATAGCCTCTTCCTTTGACTTAGGATATGCAAAACCCACATTTTCAAAAGTTATTATCTCACCGTCAAAATCATTTTAAAACAAGCTCACTGTTTACCGCCATTTTATCGATGATTTAATATCAAATATTTCATTTATTCTCTTTGCACAGGCACTTGCCTTTGCTAAAAAGTATTATTAGATTGGCAAACTTTACAAGTTCTACAAGTATCTGTGACATATAATTTATAAGAGCCACTACTTGACCGGTTGTAAGATTACCTATATTTACCTGTATTCCACCTGCTTGAAGTATTGCTACTATACCTAAATTTACTACAACATATGTAAGAGGATTTAAAAGTGCGGATATATTTCCCACTCTTAACTGATCATTATATAAATCCTCTGTCGCAGTATCATATTCACCGATCTCACTTTTTTCTTTTGAAAAAGCACGAATAACTCTGATACCTGTAAGATTTTCTCCCGTTTTTCCAAGAACCTTATCAAAGCTTTCTTTGTACATTTCGATAGAGATCCTATACTCTTGGACATTATGAGTGCAACTATTATTGATAAAATTACTATTACAGTAAATGCAATCAGCGACATCTTTGCATCTATATTAAAATGACATTATAAATGCACCTGCAACTATAAAAGGGTGACCTCAGAACCAGTCTGAAAAATCTGTTTACACCGTTTTTGCACCTGATCACTGTCGTTTGTAATTCTTGTTACAAGAGTTTCTCTTCCAAGTATATCAGTCTCTGCATGTGAAAACTTTAAAATATGAGCAAACAAATCATCTCTAAGCTTCGTTCCGAAGCCTGTTGCAGCCTTTTGCACTGAAATACTGTGCAACTATTGCTGATATAAGCCCTATTACAGCTAATGTCTACAAGCAGTATTCCCATCTTTATAATATAATTTGAATCTTTTATTTCCTATACCGATATCAATAATTTTTTTGCTATAACAAGCGGTACCAAAAGTTCAAAAGCCGCCTCCAAAAATTTAAATAAAGGCGCAAGAACAGATTCTATTTTGTAATCTTTTAAATATCTAACCAGTCTAAGCATATTCCTCCTATATGTTTGCGTACAATTTCTTTATGATAATGCTTTTTTTAATAGATTGTCAAAGTAAAAGGCATATATTTATAATGAAAAACACTATAAATATATGCTGAAATTTATCCCATCAAAGATGATACAAAAATACCATACAAGCACTACCAGTCCAAGACCGATTCTATAGTAACCGAAGAATTTAAAATCATTTTTCCTTTATCCAGTTTCAATAAGAAACTTATAGAGAAGACAGATACAACAAATGCAACTATCATTCCAAGTAAAAGATATACGACTTCCGCTGCAGTATAGTGGAAACCGAATTTAACCAGTTTCAAAAGGCTTGCACCGAACATTATAGGTATGCTTAGAAGAAAGAAAACTCAGCCGATACGGCTCTGGAAGCTCCTAAAATCATACCGCCTATAATAGTCGCACCCGACCTTGATGTTCCCGGTATAAGTGCCAACACCTGAAAAAATCCGATAAATAAAGCGGTCTGATAATCTATTGCATGAACGCTTCTTATACTGTCAATCCTCTTTCTTTATTGGAATTTTCTATCATAATAAATAAAATACCATAGATAATCAGTGCCATAGATACCACAAATCCGTTATAAAGATGTGCATCCAGCCAGTCATCAATTAAAAACCCAAGCATAGCAGCCGGCAAACATGCAATAATTATCTTCTTCCACAGTTCCAGAGTCAATCTTCTCATCTTTGCGCTCTTACTTTTTGCTAAACAGGTTCAACTTTTTAAAATATAAAACTACAACCGCCAAAAATAGCACAAGCTGTATAACCACCATAAACATTGATTTGAATTCGGTGCTTGCATTTAGTCTTATAAGCTCATCAATCAAAATCATATGACCTGTGGAACTTATAGGCAGCCATTCAGTTATACCCTCTACAATACCAATAATTATGACTTTGAGTATCTCCAGTATATTCATACTAATCCTTTCCATATTTATCTTCTAAATATTCTCTATCTGCCAATCAATCGGCGATATATTATTTTTATCAAAAATTCATTTGCTTTTTGAAAAAAATGCTTACATCCGAAAAAAACCTCTATATGCAGAAAGCGGACTCGGATGCACAGTCTTTAATACCAGATGTTTAGGGTTATTTAACATCTTTGCCTTTGATATTGCGGCACTTCCCCATAGCATAAACACAATAGGTCTGTCCGTATCATTTTATAATATTTATTATAGCATCTGTAAAATTCTCCCAGCCCTTTCCACTGATGTGAAAAAAAGCTTTATGAGCTCTTACCGTAAGTATTGTATTAAGTAAAAGCACACCTGATTAGTCCACTTTAACAAATTTCCGTTATTAGGTATATATGTACCCACATCATCATGAAAGCTCTTTATATATATTTATAAGAGAAGGTGGAATTTTTCTTTTTGAGACTTAGGCACTGAAAAGATAAACCATGTGCCCGATTCTCACCATGATAAGGATCCTGTCCCAAAAATCACTACTTTAATATTTGATAAAGGTGTAAGATGTAAGGCCTCAAATATCTTATCTGCCGGCGGAAATACCGTATGTGTACTGTACTCCTCTTTTACAAATTCATACAAACTCCTGTAGTATGGCTTTTTAAACTCTCCACTAAGTACTTCTTTCCACTCTCGGTCAATTCACTCATATAGAATACCCCGATTACTTTGTTTTTATTTGAAAGATTAAGCTGAAGTATATACCTGTTTTTATAAAAACAAGTCGTATACAAAAGTATATAGTTTATTCTATCATAGCTAATTGTCCCTATACAAGGTTTTTAAATAGTGTCAATTATGCTAATTTAATGTTAAACAAATAAAATTTATTAACTTCTATGATATTAGTCTCACCTATTTACAAAGCAATATACTTTTGCTTTATAATTATTTTTGCAGCAGTAAATTGTATGCATTTTAATATTAATGTATTTACTTTTAGTTAAAGGAGAATTATGAAGGATATTAAAAGAATACTGGAGCTTAATCTTGCTCTGTATAAAAATATGATATTCCCATAGCCAATTTGGAAGAGTTTGTTTTTGGTTTCAAATGGGCAATGGCTATTGATAATAATAAAAATAAGTTTTTGCACTTAGGATAGGAAAAGAAAAAGCCTATAAATGAATATGAAACTATTATAAGAGAGCTTATAGGCAAACCTTTAGACCAATGTATAACCAAGCTTTTACTTAAAGAAGATGATACACTTCGTACTCTGCTTGTTGTACTTAGTAATTTGATGAGTAAGCCTTTGAACACTGTTGATCTTCTAAAAGACAGAGGTATTGAACGTACTGAAGGTCTTAATTTTAAATATGATGTAAAGGATATGAAGGTAGGGACTTATAGGATATGGTGTTTATATCAGATTTTTCCTTAACAAATGTAAGGAATTTCATGCCTTTTGATCTACTGCACGAAAAAAACAGATTTTAAGCTATCATATATCAAAGGACAGTACGAAGTCTATCCGAAAAAAATATTTATTTCCATCTTGGAGAAGATGCTCTAAAAGCACACAGATGTGCTTAAAGATTTGGATATAATTATTATGTCGGGTTCTACACTTGTAAATAACTCCTATCTTGATATATTAAATGCCTGCAACAAAGCAAAAATAAAAGGAATATACGGTCCAAGCAGTGAACTGTCACCGGACTATCTGTTTGAATCAGGTTTCAATTATATTTTCAGTATGAATGCAAAAGACTCTAAGACATATCTTGACTGTTCATTTGCCGCCATTCCAAACTTTGAAACATTTGATGTTATGGATCTTTATGAATTAAAAAGGTAAATTAAACCCGAAAACACCCCGGATAACTTAATATTCGGGGGTGTTTTTATATCCGGTTTTATGTATTACCGCTTTCAAGACAGCCTATTACAGACTTCTTATATTCCAAAAACTCTTTCATAAGCTTAAAAGAATTATCCCTTACAGAAGCTTCTATCTTAATCTCAGTTTTTATGTCGCCATCACCAAGTATATATATTCTATCTGACAGAAGTATTGCCTCATCTACATCATGGGTTATAAATATAGTGGAAGTATTATATTTTCTTCTCATATTCATATACCAGTCATGCATCTCATCCTTTGTAATGGCATCCAGTGCAGAAAAAGGCTCATCAAGTAAAGAAACATCTTTTGAAAAAAGATGTGTCCTTATAAGTGCAATCCTTTGTCTCATACCTCCTGAGAGTTCTTTAGGATATTTCTTTGCATAGGCATCCAGCTTAAACTCTTTTAACATTTATTTGCTTTTACCAATGCATCCGCTTTCTTTTGTTTTTTTATAAAAAGAGGAAGTGCCACATTCTCTTCTATTGTCATATAAGGCAGCAAAAGGTCTTTTTGAAATGAATAGCTTATAATACCTGATTTACCTGTGATATCCTCTCCTCTATATATTACCTTTCCTGCATCCGGCTTTAATAGGCCTGCTATTATATTAAATAAAGTACTCTTTCCGCTTCCGCTTACTCCAGAAGCGAAACCAGTTCATTATCCCTCAGCTCAAGATTTATATTTGAAATAATTTTCCTTTCATCATATCCGAAGCTTACATTTCTTACCTCTAAAATAACCTCACTATTTTGTGATGAATTCATTATCAAGTCCCGCTCCCCTCATCTATAGGGTTTTCTAAAAGATTGTTCTCATTAAGCCATTTGTAAAATTCTCCCCATCTGTCTGCATCAATATATCCCCATGGTGTACCTTCGTCGATGTATTGAGCCGATAAATACTCCTGAGATGCCATTGCAAGATTTTTATCTATCTCCGGTGCATACTTTAAGAGTATTTCCGCAGACTCCTTCGGATTTCCTGCAGCAAACTCGTATCCTTTTTTTGTAGCCTCAAGAAAGCTCTTAACTGTATCCTTATCATTTTTTATCATATCATCATTTGTGAAAATTACAGGTGTATAATAGTCAAATGTGGGATTTATATCTTTGAACGCAAAATAATCAAATTCAAAGCCCTTGACATTGGCTGCGATACCTGCCCATCCATAATATACCCAGATAGCATCTACCTGTTTACTGCTTAGTGCAGATACCTCATCAGTAACTGTTGAGGGTATAAGATTTACCTTACTGAAATCTCCCCCGTCCTTTTCAACTACATTTTTTAACATAGCTTTTTCTATCGGCATATCCCATGTCGCATAATTTTTACCTTCAAGTCCCTTAGGTGATGTAATACCGTCATTCTTTCTTGACATTATTGCTGAAGTATTATGCTGTGTTATAGCTGCAACCGCCTTTATAGGAAGAGCATTATCTCCGGAAAGCGCTCCTGCCATAGTATCTTGAAATGATACTCCAAAGTTTGCCTTTCCGCTTGCAACGAGTACTTCCGCACCGTCCTCAGGTGGCTGAACTATTTCAAGCTCAATTCCTGCATCCTTATAGTATCCCTTTTCCATTGCAACATAAAATCCTGTATGATTTGGTATTCGGTGTCCAATCAAGCACCAAAAGTCAGCTTTTTACTGTCTGTTTCCATAGATTTTTTTACTACCACAGGCAGTACTTCCCAAAGCCAAAGCACCTACGCTTAATGCAACAAACAAATTCTTAATTACTTTTTTCATGTTTCTCCTCCCATGGCATGGATATCTTCTCCAAAATATCCACCGCCTTTAATAATAATAAACTAAGTATAGATATAATAATTATAACTGCAAACATCTTGTCAAAGGCATATGCCTTTCTATACCCTTGTCATATATACGCCAAGTCCTCTAAATCCACCAAGCCATTCAGATATTACACCTCCTACTACAGAGTATGAAGCTGAAATCTTCAATGCTGCAAAAAATTTCCCCATAGATGAAGGCAGCTTTATAAATTTATAAATATCAATTTCGCTTGCACCCATAGACTTTAAAAGGTTTATCTCATCTTTGTCCGTACTCTTAAAACTTTCAAGTACACCTATCGTAATAGGGAAAAAAAGTCACAAGTACTATCAGTATAATTTTAGGCAAAAGATCATATCCGAACCATAATACCAAAAGCGGTGCAATTGCTATTGTAGGAATCGTTTGGCTGATAATAATAATCGGATAAAAGGTTTTATACAGTTTTGAAAATCTGTCCATTAACAATGCAAATAAAAGTCCCAGTAGCACTCCTACTGTCAGTCCAAGCATACTTTCAAGCAGCGTATACAAAAGATGATACATGAGTAATGAAAAATCTTCTGCCAATGCACTTACTATCTGCACAGGTGAAGGCATAAGATATCCGGGTATTATTTGTAGGCTGCAAAGCATCTGCCAGATTAACAAAAATAAAACACCAAATCCGATCGGGTATATACTGTCTCTTTTATTCTTCATCTGTATGGTGTTTTGTCACCTTTCTGTCTATTGTAAGCAAGTCTCCGTCAGGTTTAAAGCTTACTTTAATATAAGCCATTACCCCCGGTGCACCTGCCCTTATCGCCACATGTTGGCATTCCTTTACAATATCCATCAGTTCGTCATATTCGCCCTCAATTGTTGTTTCAAAAGGACCGACATAATATTTCAAACCTGTACTCTTTATATATGCTATTACCTCATCTACAATTCTTACTATTTCTTCATTGTCATATATTTCGGGTAATGTCTGTATAGCTACACTCGCATTCATATTTACCTCCAAAAAGACTGCTCTACGGCAGTCTTTTTCTTTCCTACGCCGGCATTACCCGGATCGGGTTATGGGTTAAGGTAAAAACCTCTCTCAGCCGTATTAGCACCCCTTCAAATATTTACTTTGATTATAATACGAATCCAAAAAAATTCAATCAAATTTTTTTATAAAAAAATAAAAACTTTTAGTTGACAGATTAGAGCTTAACTGGTATAGTATCAAAGTACCTTACAGAGGGGAATAGTTCAATGGTAGAGCAACGGTCTCCAAAACCGTAAATGGGGGTTCGAGCCCCTCTTCCCCTGCTTTAAATCTCGAGGTGTGGCTCAGTTTGGTGGAGTGCAGCGTTCGGGACGCTGAGGTCGCAAGTTCGAATCTTGTCACCTCGATTTATAAGGCCAATTGGTCAAGCGGCTAAGACGGCGCCCTCTCACGGCGCAAACCCGGGTTCGATTCCCGGATTGGTCATCAAAAAGTAAATATCCCGTTAAAGGGCCAATTGGTCAAGCGGCTAAGACGGCGCCCTCTCACGGCGCAAACCCGGGTTCGATTCCCGGATTGGTCATTAAAGGAAGAGTGAAACTCTTCCTTTATTCATATATAGGCTTGTGTAGCACAGTTGGTAGTGCAACTCATTCGTAATGAGTAGGTCGTCGGTTCGAGTCCGATCGCGAGCTTTAAAAAAAGCTGCCTTTCGGCAGCTTTTTTACATCTCCACTTCTATTCCGTCTCTCCAGATTCTGTCAAGATCATAGAAAGCTCTGTCTTCTCTAAGAAAAATATGAACAACAATATCCCTATAGTCAAGCAACATCCATGTTGCATTCTTATTTCCTTCTATAGCATGCGGAACAATTCCTTCTCTACCCAAAATAAAATCAATCTCGTCAGATATAGCCTGAACCTGATTTACATTATTTGCACTGGCTATTATAAAATAATCCGCTACGGAACTTACTTTTTGTTATATCGATAACCTTGATATCTTCACCTTTTTGTCATCAATTATATTATAAATCTTTTTACAATTTCTTTTATTTCCATCTACACCTCTTCATCTCTCAATTCATATGTAAATTTATCTATATACATATCCTTACCGCTCAAATACTCAATGGTCGAATTTTGCAATTCTTCCTATCGCTTTTGTTATATCCTCAAATGCAAGTTTTCTTATCTCATCAAGACCCGGTAATTGTTTTCTGTTAGGCTCTATATAGTCTGCAACAAATACAATTTTTTCCAACATACTCATATCTTTTTTACCTGTCGTATGCCATCTTATAGCTGACAAGATATCTTTATCTTCTATATTATAGTTTTTCATTGCCAAAGAAAGGTGCATATATTGCATGAAGAATTTGCGGCGCTTTATCTGACACCAAAGCAACATAAGATTTATCGGTATAGGATCGATCAAATCCTTTCATATCCTCTTTGAGTTTTGAAACCTTCTCTCCTTTTGCTACATCATGCAAAATACCTGCAAGTTCCGCCTTTACAATATCCTCTCCATAGCGCATAGCCAAAGCAGCCGATGTATAAGCCACTCCAAGAGTATGCTCATATCTTTTTCGACAATTTTTCTTTCAAATCAGCCTTTATAAGGTTTATATTTTCTCGACTAAAATCAAACATATATTTTATTCTCTTTTATATATCTGCAAACATCCTCAGGGAACATACTTTGTAATACTTTCTCCGCTCCGGCCAATTCCCTTATCTGAGTTGAAGAAATATCAATATCCATAGTATCCAAAAAGTAAATACCTTTAATTTCATATTTACTTTTCAGATGCTCAAAAATGCTTTTTCAAGGTAAGATTTTCATTGCTGTAATCCCTTGATGCCACTATCAATTTTTACTATCTTTAATATGATATCCGGATTTTTTTCCAGGTTTCTATCTCATAAAAACGAATCCGCACCCATAATAAAGTAAAAACTCATCATCAATATACTTACTCTGAAGCTTTTTCCAGAGTATTGAAAGTGTAGGAATTACCTTCTAAAAGTATTTTTCAAAATTCGAACAATAAAGTCCGTCTATGTCCCTGTATCGCCAATTCAATCATGGATTTTCTGAGTGAAAATTCACTTATCTTTTTACCGAGCTTATGTGGCGGTGTCTTTGCAGGGCATAAACCATACTTCATCAAGATTACATAACTCTTTTTGCTTCCTCTGCCAGTATCAAATGCCCGAAATGTATCGGATCGAATGTACCTCCAAGAATACCAATCTTCTTCATATTATTTCGGAAGATTTATCTTTCTGTTCTTAGGCTCATCAGCCTGTTTATAAAGTACTATCTTCTTTCCTATAACCTGCACCACTCTCACTTCTTGTAAGCTTTGCAATTTCAGCTGCAATTATCTTAGGATCATCGGCACAGTTTTTCAAAACAGATATCTTTATTAACTCTCTGGGCTCCATAGCCTCTGCAATAGCTGCCGCATTCTCCTCTGTAAGAGAAGCTTTACCTATTTGCATTATAGGGTCAAGGTTCATAGCCAGTCCCTTTAAATATGCTCTTTGTCTACTATTCATTTTTCTCCTATTTACTTATAATAGTCAAACTCATGGCCATACATACGAACAGTATTTCCATCAACTATTCCTGCCTCTTCCAGTTTTTCCAAAACACCTGATGTCTTTAAGAATTTCTGGAAGAAATCAAATCCCTTTTCAGAATCCAGATTTGTATATCCAAGCATCTTCTCTATTCTTGGACCTTCTACCACAAATACTCCATCTTCGTCAATCTCAACTGTAAACGGAAGATTCTTATCACTTGAATAATCTACTTCAAACTCTTTCTCAAAAACTTTAACAGTTCTGTCGATTGTGCTTAAAACATTTACCAATTCATAGAGAAGCTCCTGTATACCTTTTCCACTTACACCCGATATGGGGAAGACCTTAATGTCAGGAAAAGCCTCCTTTATTCTCTCTATTTGACTGTTTTCTTCATCATAGATTGCATCTATTTTTATTTGCGGCAATAAGCTGCGGTCTTTCAAGCAGACTCTCATCATAACTCTTAAGCTCATTCATGATGGTTTTTATATCCTCTACCGGATCTCTGCCCTTCAGTAGAAGCCGCATCTACCACATGTACAAGTACTTTGGTTCTTTCAATATGCCTAAGAAAAGTCATGTCCGAGGCCCTACACCTTCACTGGCACCCTCTATAAGTCCCGGAATATCCGCCATAACAAAGCCACCTGCTCCCTTTGACATCCACCACTCCCAGATGTGGATCGAGTGTTGTAAGTGATAGTTTAGCTATCTTCGGCTTTTGCATTACTTACTCTGAGAGCAGTGTGACTTACCTACATTAGGGAATCCTACAAGACCCGACATCAGCTATAACTTTCAGCTCCAAGAGAACAAACATCTCTTTTTCCGGGCTGACCGGGCTTTGCAAACTTAGGTACCTGCATTGTAGCTGTGGCAAAAATTCATATTTCCGAAAACCGCCTTTACCTCCTCTAAGAATAACCTCTCTCTTATTTTTCTCCGACATATCGGCAATTACCTTGCCGGTTTCAAAAGTCCTTTATTACCGTACCCTCAGGGTACCTTTAAGCGTCAGACTCTTGGCATCCGCACCATGGCATTTTTCTCTTACCACCCGGTTCACCGTCTCCCTGCCACATATTTTTCTCTTCATTCTAAAAATCGGTGAGTGTATTCAGACCTTCATCCACTTCAAAAATGATATCTCCGCCCTTTTCCACCGTCACCACCGTCGGGACCGCCGGCAGCCACAAAACAGCTCTCTTCTAAAAGCTTACATGTCCATCTCCGCCCTTGCCCGACTTTTATAAAAATTTTTTTGCACTATCAGCAAACATAAATACCTCTTTAGTATAAAGAAGGCCTCATACATCTGTATGAAGCCTCCCTGTCTCAACTCTTATTCAGCAATAGCTCTTGGGTAAACAGAAACCTGCTTTTTTGTCTCTGCCCTTTCTTTCAAAACGAACTACACCATCAACTGTAGCGAACAAAGTAGTCATCACCACCACGACCTACATTAAGTCCCGGATGAATCTTTGTACCTCTCGTCTGTATAGTATATTTCCAGCTAAAACAAACTGTCCGTCTGCTCTCTTAGCACCAAGTCTTTTTGACTCAGAGTCACGACCGTTCTTTGTAGATCCAACTCCCTTTTTATGAGCGAAAAGCTGAAGGTTCATTTTTAACATTTACTTGACCTCCTGTAAATTAATCTTGATAAAATCTCTGTACTCTTCTCCTATATCCATAAGACCAAGAATACATGAATCCAGTAATAGTCCCGATTTTTCACTTCTATCATGCAAAACCAAAGAAAAGAAGCCGTCATCAGAATCGACCGTAAAGTCGTCATCACAAAAATGTTCAATAGAATTTGCCAAGTTCAGTGTAAGCACTGAAACCGCCGCACATACTATATCCTTGCCTTCTTTATCAAAGTTTGCATGTCCCGAAACTTTCAAACCGGTGTATTTGCCATTTTTAGCAAATGCAATAACGTCAATCATAAAGATTATGCATTAATCTTTTCAATCTTAACTTCTGTAAACTGCTGTCTGTGACCGTTCTTCTTGTGGTGACCTTTTTTAGGCTTGTACTTGTATACAATAACCTTCTTAGCCTTGCCCTCTTTAAGAACAGATGCACTAACACTTGCTCCTGTTACAGTAGGTGTTCCAACTTTAAGTTCTCCATCGTTTAGTGCAAGAACCTGATCAAATGTAACAGCCTCACCGTCTGCTTTTCCAAGTTTCTCTACTCTAATGATATCTCCTTCAGAAACCTTATACTGCTTACCACCTGTAGCAATAATTGCGTACATAAGGATACCTCCTATTATCATTACTCGCCAAAATTGGTGCCTGAAACAGGCTTGAAACCAACATTGAGCGGCATACCTACTGAGTATACACTAAAAATATAGTGATTGTCAATCAATATATTTACTTTCACTTTCATTTAATATTGTCTCTGCCTGCTTTGTAGCATCCTTGTCTACATCAGACTTATTTGTAACCTTATTTATAAGTTCAGGAATCATATCAATGATTTTAGTGAATGCATCCCTGATTTTTTTATATTCACAACCTTTAGTTCTTCCGTCTTGAATAATAAGCATTGCACTTGGTGTTATCTTGGCACTCATTCCGCCGCCGCCCTTTGACTTTGAGGTTTCTTCAAATGTACCTGTCGCCATTCCACAACTTACATCCACCAATGGTATTATTGTAGTATCACCTACAACAATAGGGTTCTCCCACTACAGTCTTTGTTGTAAGAAAAAGTATTCATACCGTTAAATATAGCTTCGGCATTATCAAAAAAATCGACTGTTCTTCTCCATCTTCGCCCTTTCTATCGTAAAAACATAATATATGTAAATTAATAAACTCTCTTAAAGTCTTCATTATACCACATATTTATAATAATATCACCATACTTAGTTTACATTTTATTTCCATATTTGATATGATAGTATCAATTCCTAGTTATGCACTAGGTATTAAATTAAATCAAACTGATGATTTTCGCTCAAACTCCAAAAGGCTCTCAGCTAAATAAATCATCAGATTATATAGAAAAGAGGAATCAAATGAAAATTTCTACTAGAGGTAGATACGCTTTAAAAATGATGGTCGAGTTTGCAATAAACTCCGATACACCCACAAAAATAAATCAGGTTTCCAAATCCTATGGAATTTCAGAAAAATACTTTGGAACAGATGGTTTCCATCCTTTCAAAGGCTAAAACTTGTAAAAAGTATTCGAGGAGCTCAAGGCGGATATTTGCTCATCAAACCTGTCGAAGAATATACTGTTGGTGAAATACTGAGACTTACAGAGGGCTCACTCTCTCCGGTTGACTGTCTTGACGGCAACGGTTCCTGTGTGCATTCAGACTTTTGTGTAACACAGAATCTGTTTTAAAAAAGTTGAAGATGCTATAACAATGTAGTTGACAATATATCGCTGCAAGATCTGGTTGATGATGAACTTGATATAAGAAAAGAGAAAAAGAACTTGAGTCGAAATGATAAAAACGGTTGTCATAAAATCACATAAAAGTGATATATGGCAACCGTTTCAATTTTAAAACAACAAGTCCACTGCTAAAAAATACTGTGTTAAAACAATACTAATAAACATATTATCCATAGAATCAAATATAAAATGTAATTTCTCTTCTAACTATAACACCTCAATATTTTTATTTGGTTAAAAAAACATATACAAACGAAAGTCACTGAAAATATCCCCGGACAGTATTATTATAACAATCCTCTAGCCCTAAATTTATAGTCCTGCCGGTTAAAATATTTGAAAATACCATTGTCCCTGAATATTCCAAACACCATCATGAAAAATAATGAAATTCAAAAAGCTTTTATCACTTAATTTAACAATATCGGTAGAGCTGTTTAATGTAAGCAATATAATACAAATACACCAAAACCGCTACAAATATATAAGACAATATCCTCTTCATATCTTCTCCTTAATCGTATTCGGGTTCTATTATACCATTTATAAATCATCATATTCTACCTTTGTTACTAGGGTATTTTATAAAATAAAGGCATGGCGCCTTGCATCACCATGCCTTTTATTTTTACTCTAACATTTTTATATCACTCTAAAACATTCGTAACCCTATCACGCTAAGTATATCACTCTAACTATGTTATATCGCTCTAACTATATAACACACTCTACAATCACTCTTAAAACACTCCTATTATCACTCAGCCTTAGCTATATCACTGTAACAATCACTCTAAAATAAAACATTGATATTTATGAAAAGTTTGACTTCTCAAACATTTCTTGGCTTTTGACAATTATGATTATAGCAGTAAATATAGACTTTTTATAAAAAGTATAAACTGCGGTTTTTAAGGTATAAACTGCAGTAAATCTATCTGTTTTTAATTTTTAACGTAAAAAGCTATCTAAATGATAGCTTTTTTTACTGTGATGATCTCCTATATACTCCAAACAAATTCACTCAAGATTGGATGGAACCCCTGTATCACTCTTTAACATCTGATTTCTCTAACAATTGCCATTATACATGAATTTCTATATAATCTATATGAAAAGGTATAAAATACGGTTTTTAAGGTATAAACTGCATTATTCATTTTAATTATATCGTTTTTCTTTACCTTAATGTAAAAATAAAAATATACAAAAAGAGGAACATTATGAATGTACTTATAACAGGTGCTTCCGGCGTATCGGCAGAGCCGTCGCAATAGAATTCGCAAAACATAAATGTAATATAATCGGATGTGCAAAAACAAATGCCAAAGGACTTGCAGAAACAAAAAAAGATAATTGAAGATACAGGTGTAAAATGTTATACAGAACTCTGTGATATCACGAATGAAAAATGCTGTAATAGATTTTATATCATCTTCAACAAAAAGAAATAGGGATCTGTAGAAATACTGGTAAATAATGCAGGTATATCCTTTATCGGTTTGATGCAGGATATGTCAATAGATGAGTGGAACAATGTAATTAATACCAATCTCACATCCGCATTTTTAATGTCAAAGCATATAATTCCATATATGTTAAAAGGAAACAAAAAGGGCATATTATAAACATTTCGTCCGTCTGGGGGAAATATAGGTGCATCCATGGAGGTAGCATATTCAGCCTCTAAGGAGGTCTAAACAGTTTTACAAAAGCACTGGCAAAAGAGCTTGCACCAAGTAATATTTTTAGTAAATGCAGTTTCTCCCGGATTTATCAATACTGAAATGAATAAATGTTTTGATAATGATGAATTAAACGCTATATTTGATGAAATACCGCTTGGAAGAGGTGGCGAAGCAGATGAAGTCGCCGAGTCTCGTCTACAAAATTGCAACATCCAAATATCTTACCGGACAAATAATCACACTGGATGGCGGATGGACATAAAAAATGAAGGCTATCATACACTGCAGGATTAATTATAAGTCATTCAAATCAAGTCTTTCCTGTAGCATTTATGATAGCCCTTTATATATAAAGATATAAATATCTTTATATCAATATTTGAATATATCAAATACTACCGATATATTCATAGTCGCTTCAACAATCTTTCTAATGATTTAATTATAAATAGCAACTAATTTTATGTCAATATCTCCCTTTATAACTTTGTGAATATTGATCCTTATAATATCTTTTTATTATATGAATCTTCTACAAATATATATGTACTTTTCTATTGATAATATATCAATAAAACACTGAATTTGAGAGTCTTCTTGATAAGCTTTCGGCGAACTTTATCTTGCTAATCAATCAAACAATCCACTATTTATATTTATCAAAAAGGATTATCACCATATTATTATGTGATAATCCCTATTAATATATATTACATACCCATCTCTTCTAATATATCAGGAATAATTTTATATAAATCTCCTGTCATTCCTATATCTGCAATATCAAAAAAATAGGAGCATTCTCATTAGTATTTATTGCTATAATCAGATCCGAGTTTTGCATACCTGCTACATGCTGTATAGCACCTGAAATTCCACATGCAAAATATATACTTGGCTTTACTGTAGTTCCCTGTCTGACCAACCTGGTAAGCATGATCAATCCAACCTGCATCTACCGCAGCTCTTGAAGCAGCAACAGTACCACCGAAAGCTTTTGCCAGTCTTTCCAGTAACTTGAATCCTTCAGCATTTCCAAGGCCCATTCCACCCGAAACAATTACCTTTGCATCTGTAAGTGAAACTTTTTCCTGAACAGTTTTTATTACTTCCAATACCTTTGTTCTAATATCTTCGTCTTTTTAATTTTGTCTGTACCTTTATAAGTTCTCCCTTGGCACCATCTACTCTTTTGGCCTTTTCCATTACTCCCGGTCTTACTGTAGACATTTGCGGTCTATGATTAGGGCAAACTATTGTTGCCATCAAATTACCGCCAAATGCCGGTCTTGTCTGCATAATTCCTTTAGTTTCTTCATTTATTTCAAGCTTTGTGCAGTCTGCTGTAAGACCTGTATTACAGTTCACAGCCAGACATGGACCCAAGTCTCTACCGATATGGGTTGCACCGAGTAAAACTATTTCCGGCTTATATTGTTCTATAGCATCACCTATTGCTATTGAATATCCGTCTGTAGTATACTGGTTCAGTCTTTCATCCTCAATATAATATACTTTTTGAGCACCATGTGCAAAAAGCTCATCAACAATATTTGTAAGATTAGATCCGCAAACAACAGCACATAACTGACAACCTCTTGCATCTGCCAGCTTTTTTCCTTCTCCCAAAAGTTCTAAAGCTACATCCTGTAATTGTCCCTGTCTTTGTTCAGCAAATACCCAAATATCATGATATAATGATAAATCATGCTCTTCTTTTTCAACTTCATCTTTTACTATAGCATCAAACGGGCATACTTCTATACATGTTCCACAGCTTGTACATGCGATTCCGATAACTGCCTTTTTATTTTCCATAGTAATAGCATCAAACGGACAAGATTTAACGCATTTAGTACATCCTCGACAATCTTTTTCGATAACTACAACTGACATATTCTCCCCTTAAATCAAATGTTTTTTCCTTAAGTTTAACAACGAGCTGCTTTTGCCATATCTTTATTACTTCCTTGAAGCATTTTCACCTTTTTCCCTTAACAGGGGGTGTAAAAGATCTAAATACCTGTGTTGGAGAAGCATTCAGTCCACAATCCTTAGGATCAAGTTTTACATCTTCATGATTATATATTTTAATATCTTTTTTATAAGCATCAACAATCGCACCGACACTCATATATCTTGGCTCATTTTAATTCTTTTTACACAAGTAAGAAGCAAGGTAATTTCACTTCATGACTTCATAACCGTCTTCCAACTGTCTTTTGTACTTTTTATTTTTATCTCCTGTGTATTCTACAATTTTTCTGCACATATGTAACTACAGGTATTCCCAAGTCTCATAGCAACCTGTGGTCCAACCTGAGCAGTATCACCATCTATGGCCTGTCTTCCACCAAATATAATATCCACATCACCAAGCATCTTAATACCTGCTGCAATTGTTGTAGATGTAGCACAGGTATCGGCACCACCAAATGCTCTGTCACTCAAAAGAACTGCTTCATCTGCACCCATAGCAAGACATTCTCTCAGCATATATGTTGCTTGTGGGGGTCCCATGCTTATAACTGATATTGTAGTATCTTTATATTCATCTTTTAGTTGAAGTGCGGCTTCTAAAGCATTTGCATCATCCGGATTCAATATTGAAGGCACTCCTTCTCTTATCAAAGTTCCTTTAACAGGGATCAATTCTTACTTCATTTGTATCAGGAACCTGTTTAGCACATACACATATTTTCATTTGTATCCTCCATTATTTCCTTAGTAGTTTTGAGCTGATAACAATCTGTTGAACCCTGACTTGTTCCCTTCGTATATAGTAAATACTCTACAATCACGATACATTCTTTCAACCTTATAGTCCTTTATGTATCCATATCCACCATGTATCTGCACAGCCTTTGCAGCTATTTCATTACAAACTTCTGTTGCATAGAGTTTTGCCATACTTGCAGCCATACCTGAATCCTGCTTTGTATCCATCATATATGCAGCTCTATATGTCAATTGCTTTGCTGCTTCAAGTTTTGTTGCCATATCTGCTATTGTAAAACCTATAGCCTGGAATGCGCCTATATTCTTTCCGAACTGCTTTCTTTCTTTTGCGTATTTACACGCCTCTTCCAAACATGCTTCAGCAACACCGATTGCCTGTGATGCAACACCGAGTCTACCTGTATCAAGTGTAGCCATAGCAAGATTAAATCCTTTGCCCTCCTCTCCAAGCATGTCTGATTTATGCACTCTGACATTTTCCATAACGATATCAGATGTTGCACATCCGATAAGTCCCATCTTATCTTCGTGCTTTCCGCAACTGACACCTTCCTGTTTCATATCAATTACAAATGCACTTACACCTCTTGTTCCCTTTGTCATATCTGTTTTTGCAAAAACAACTGCATAATCGGATAAAGGAGCCATTGTTATAAAGCATTTTCTTCCGTTTAAGATATAATAATCTCCATCTTTTACCGCTGTTGTAGTCATACCTGCAGCATCAGATCCTGCACCCGGCTCAGTTAAAGCAAACGCAAGTTTCTTTTCACCTTTAACAACCGGAGTTAGATACTTTTTCTTTTGCTCATCATTTCCTGCTATCAACAACGGCCCACCTGAGAGCGAATTAGGGCTTGATACATATATACTGGCAACACCGATGCCTTTGCTATTTCCGACATTACAAGGACATAGCTTCTTGCATCCGCTCCTTGTCCACCAAGTTCTTTTGGAATCTTTATTCCAAAGAATCCGGCCTTAGCCATCTTCTGCAATACTTCCTCCGGAAATACCCCTGTCTCTTCCACTTCATCGAGTAATTCCTTCGTAAGTTCTTTTCTCAGCAAAATCTTTTGCAAGCTTTCTAATCAATTCATGTTGTTCTGTAAAAATAGCATTCTGACATTGATTTTCTCCTTTGATCTAATATTCTATTAATCTTATTTTTAATGCGGCAATATCTATCTTTCCATTTTGAGGTAGAAGGAAACTATCAAATCTAAAAATTTTTTGGTAATTTATATTCCGATAAATATTGTTTCAAATAATCAATAATATATTCATCTGAAATCTCCCTGTCTGTAACAATACAAAGAGCTACCTCTTCCTGCACTATTTTTTCAGGAATACCACATACCTTTGCATGTTTTATGCCGTCTATCTTGTATACAACTTCCTCTATTTCCATTGGTGATATTTTTTCACCAAGTTTTATAATAACATCCTTTTTTCTGGCCTTTATGTATAGATTACCGTCACTGTCTAAATATCCCAAATCTCCGGTCCTTAGCCATCCGTCATTCGTAAATATCTTTTCGTTTTTCAACAGGATTATTATAATATCCCTGCATAACATTGACACCTTTGACCAATACCTCGCCACAGAGTATATTTTCTCCCTCTTTAAGAACGAAATCACTGTCAATTTTTACGCTTACACCTTCTATCGCTTTTCCGCAATGAATAGGCATATTTTCTATATCAGTATCCCAATCAGATACTGTTACACATGGTGATGTCTCGGACTGACCGTATGAAGTTAACAGTTTCATCTTTGGAAACATAGCAAGAATTTTTCTGTAATCATTCAATAGTATAGGTGATCCGGCAATAATCCCGCTCTTCAAACCGAAAAATTTTCTGTCTCCATATTTTTCATAGAAAATTAGAAACATACTTGGAACACCACTGAGAATATTACACTTTTTAGTTGTTATTGCTTCAAATACCTTTTTATTTCTAAAAATCACCAATTATATATACACCGGCCTTACTTACTATTCCCGAGATTAATCCTGCTGTAAGCCCAAAGCAGTGAAACATAGGTACACATATACATCTTATCTTCACTGTTCCAATGCAATGCCTTAACAATAGAGCTTGAGTTGCTCAATATATTCTCATGACTTAACATAACCGCCTTTTGGCATGGAAGTAGAACCTGATGTGAAAAATTATACATGCAGTATCTTTTGCATTAATATCTGTATTACAAAGCCTTAATATCACTTGAAAAATATTATATTATCCTTAACTTCACTGAAACAAATACACTTAACCTTGTCACTACATAATTTATTCATAGTAGTGATATTATTATCATATATAATACATTCAATATCACAGTGTTCTACAATTTTTTTAAGTTCACATGTTTTTCCATTGAGTATTTAATAATACAGGTATACCGCCAAACTTTAAAAATCCCCAGAAAAATCTCAGCCCATTCAATACTGTTCTTACCGGATACCCCAATGTGACAGCCTTTTTTTCATATCCCATTTTTAGAAAAATTTGTGCAATGCTATCTGAACTTTTATCCAATTCTTTCCAGGATAAACTATTATTCTCATCCTCGAGTGCTACATTATCAGCATATTTAATCGCATTATTTTTTTAATACTTCAATAATATTTACAAACATTTTTCCTACCTTTAAAATCAATGAGATACTTGTATACAAGTTGAATTGAGCTAAAAAAGGACTATAAAGTCCTTTTTTGCTTTTTTACTTTTTTTCCCAGATGTACAGAGCATTAGTATCTATGAGCTTATCTACATCAGAATCGCTATAGCCTATTTCTTTCAGTACCTCTCTTCCGTTCTCACCGATAAGCGGACCTCTCTTATAATCGGTACTCCCATCTCTGTAAACTTTACAGGAAGTCTAACCAATCGTCTTGTATTTCCATTTTCATATGTCATATCATAGAAACAATTGTTTGCCTCAGCCTGCTTATCATTTCTGATTTCCATCCAGTTTTGTGCTAAAGCAAACGGAATATCAGCCTCTGTAAATACTGTTCTCCAATACTCCATGTCCTTCTTATTGATAGCTTCCATTACAATATCATATACTTCTGTTCCAAGTTTATTAGCCTGTAAGCTTTGAACCGGGAAATACTTATCACTTTCTACCAGATCTTCTCTGCCGATAGCTGCCATAAATTTCTTATAGTAAGTATTGTAGTCTGGCATACATGTTTGGATAAATCTTTCATCCTTTGTTCTCCAGGCTGCATTAAAAGGATTCGCACTTTCCCTTACATCTATAGGATAGTTTTGTGCTATTCCTTCATAGTTCGATGCTTGAATCATCATTCCGAAATTGAATATTGCACTCTCAAATAATGATGTCTCTACTTTTTCACCGACACCCTTCACCTTTGCCTGATACAGTGCTGCAAGAATTCCTGCAACCAGGTTCATTCCGACATTATGGTCTCCAAGTCCCGGTACAACATTCATAGGAACACTTCCCTTTTGTCTTAAGGAATCAAGGTATCCGCCTCTTGCAAAAAATGCTGTGAAGTCAAATCCCGGAAGATCCTTATCCGGTCCGAATTCTCCATATCCTGTACAAATAGCATATACAAGCTTAGGATATCTCTTCTTAAGTGTTTCATAGTCTAAACCGGCTCTCTCAAGTGCCTGTACTCTCCAGTTTGTTATAAGTACATCGGCAGTATCAAGAAGTTTAAAGAATGCTTCCTTTGCCTCAGGATTTCTCATGTCCAAAGAAATACATCTTTTATTTCCGTTCTCAAGATCCCATGTTGTGTTCTCATACATATCAAGAGGTCTACCCTCACTTGGTGCTGTATATCTTAGCGGATCTCCTTTTGCTGATTCGATTTTTTTATAACATCAGCACCCAAATCAGCCATAAATCTTCCCGATGTAGAAGCGGCAATAAATGTTGCCAACTCAACTACTTTTACGCCCTCTAAAGGTTTACTCATATCTCTTCTCCCTTTTAATTTATTCTTTGTCAAACTTTGTAACAGCCATATGAATAAGATAAGGTATCATGATTACAGGTATTGTAAGATAACCTAAATACTTATATCCAACTGCAACGATCTTGTTTAAACCTAACTGTGCAATAAAGAATGCAAGTAATGTACATACTAATGTAACAACAATAACATTTACGCCCGGTTTATTATTAGGATCAAAATTCTTATCAATAGATGAACAAATTCTGTTGCTCATTCCGGCAATCATATTTACTGCAGTTGATACAGAACCTAAAACAATAAGTATTGAAATCATAGGTCTTAAGATGTCAGGTGCAAATCCTTTATTTACGAGTATAATGAGCGGAATAGATTCCTTTGCAAAATCAGGCTCATTGATAATAGCTGTAAGTCCAAGAACTGCAAGTAAACATATAAAACCGTTTACAAAAAATCCATATACCATTGATGACTTTGCCATATCAGGAGAATCAAAAGGTTTAGCATGCTGTACAAGTAAGCCTATTGCACCCAACTGGAATGCGGCATATACAATACCCTTTATCATAGCAGGACCGACAGGTGCAGGATTTGCAATCTCTGCTGAAAGATTTGACATAATGTCTCCCCACTGCATAACAATATTAGGTATATAAACAAGGAATAATCCTGCAACTATTAAAACTGAAAGTGTTGATGCTACTTTTCTAACAACATTTGTACCGTAAACAGCAACAATAAAGATAAATAAGCCTGTAAATATTGTTCCGATCCAATGATTAATTCCAAATGATTTTTCCATTGTAGCCACACCGGTTGCAAAAGCTGCCGCAGGTGCCACACAAATGGTTACTAAATAAACCAACTCATATAATGTACTGAAAACTACAGCCAAAACATCTCCGGCCTTTTTTCCGAACTTATCATTAAATCTATAGAAGCTCTTATTGAAACTTGCATAGTTGTATAATTCATGTTTCTTAGCATATTTAAGTGCATACCACTGATAGAATGCACCGATTGCTTGAGTAAGAATACAGGTTACAAATGCCCATATTCCGAAGTTCAAAAAGAATGCTCTCAACTGGTTTCCTGATGCAAAACCGCCACCAAACTGAGTTGTAAACCATACGAATGCTACGCCTATCACCACAGGCATTTTGTCCTTATTAATCATGATGTTCCTCCTAAATCAACATATCTGCAAATGTTTGTAACATAGTATTTGCTTGCTGATAATTTTTCATTTGTCTGTCCACTTCTATATTTATATGTGGAATACCTGCCTCGTCTGCCGCTCTCTTTATCGGCACATAATCAAACTCCTCAGGATCGCAGAATTTAGTCATAAGAACAACTATACCATCTGCTTTTTTCTTCTTTGCTTCTTCAATTATAAAGCTTACTCTTTTTTTATCTCTGTCATACAGTAGTGAGCAATTATCCATTTCCGAGAATTTCTTTGCTAAAGCATATAAATCATTTCCGCTTGTAATGTCTGTTCTATATTGTCTTGATTCATAAGCTATATCATCACCTACTATCTGCAGATTATTACTGTCAAATATATTAAGTAAATCCGGTGCATCAGCCAATATTCCTGTTGTATAAACTCTCAGCTTCTTAGAAATCTTTCCTTCTTTTTAATAAGCTCGATAAGTTCCTTAACAAGTTCTGTATGCTCTTCTTTAAGCATAAACCATGCACTCTTAAATACTGCACTTCTGTCTGCTGCAGATACTTCATAATCTTCTGAAATCTTTGAGAATTCTCTCATTACCCTATTATGTTCATTATAGATTTCATATGTTTTTTTAAGTTTACTCTCATCAAACTTTTCACCTGTGATATCCTCCAGGTCATTTATTACTCTCTTATACATTTCAACAGTAAAATCAACCGCATAATCAGGTTTTCTGTTTTTGTGGATAAGTCATCGGTATAAACGGAATATCTTTTACGGCATATTTCCAGTTCTGACCTAAAGTTTTTAAGCGAATCACAAAGTGACGGAACTACTATTGCACTTACTCCGGAATAATTTCCTTTATTCCAAGCTCCAATATAGTCTGCATTATTGAGCAAATAAATGCAGGATAATATTTCTTTGACTCGTTTATTTCAATATCTGCTCCCCATACTCCCATCGGTACAAATCCAAAAGCATGAATTATCTCCTCAGGTGTATATACAGGTGCAACAGCTATAACTTTCTTTCCTTCTGAGAGGTATTTATCGAGCTGTTCCTTTGGAGACACACTAACCTTTTTTAAAGTTTCTAAACAATGCCACATAGTCTCCCCCTTAAATTTCCTTATTTACTTCCATAATTTCTGTCAGACCTTGAACTCTTGTATCATATTGAGCTTCAGAGAAGTTTCTTGGATCAGCCTGATCTCCGTCAAAACTTACAACAGAATTCCACACTCCTCACCGATTTGTCTGCTCATCTCAGACATAAATCCCGACCAAAGTTTACAAGATCTGTTTGTATGTACAAGAAGTCCTTCAACACTGTTATCTTTACAAAGCTTTGTTCTCTTATCTCTTGCATGTTCTATATTCATACAATTAGGAACATTTTGCATATGCCCTGCACATTCCGTCAAAGTCATCATAAATAAATCCCAGCATCAGCATATATAGTTGTAACCATATTTATTCCACGACTCTTAAGTCCGGTAGCTGTAGCACGAAGCCATGGCCAACATGCTATACCTTCAAACATAATTCTGTATTTTTCTTCACCTTTAAATGTAGACTCACCTTTTTCATGATTTTCTTTATACTCTTTAAGCAAAGTCTCCATTGCCTCCGCCGCTTCAAGCTTTCCTCTGGCTGTAACCATAACAGCCATATGATTTAATAAATCAAATCCGTTAAATGGTGACGGTGAATACTTAGCTGTAGCAGTTGCCTCAAGCCATGCTCTGGAGCTTCTGCCCGATATCTTTCTTACCTCTTCGTATCTTTCATTACTCCACTTTTTACCTGTAATCTCCTCTAATTGATGTATTGCATCCCAGAATTGATTTCTGATATAAGCTGTCATTGCCTCTGAAACTTCATAATCGAGGGATTAAAAGGAATATCTATCATAATCATAGGAATATTCAATTCTTTAGCAATGTTCTCATACCATTTAATCATACAGTTACATATATTATTACAACATAGAACGAAATCCGGTTGTGGCATATCTTGTTCCGGTGCTTCCTTAAGCTTCATATATGCAAGAGATATTCTGGCATATGCACATATATCATTAGAATATCCATCGCCTTCACTCTCACTACACATTCGTTCTCCACCACCTCTGGCTGCAATTCCGGCTGCCCGATTTTTCGAGATAACATACATATAATCCCTAATGTTTCAGGAATCTCTACCGGAAAGTTACTTGCGCACCATCCTACCAATTCGCCTCGCTTTTTAGCCTCTACGCAGTCACTGTATGCCTTTGCTGCTATCTTACCCAATCTGGCTTTTGCACTGTTTGGATCTATAGTAGGCTTTTGTTTTTTAGCTTCTTCCACTGGTTTCCTCCTACTTTTTAATATAAAAATTTATGACTTTTTAAAGCCGTATATTGCGGCTCCAAGTGCTCCCATAAGTTGAGCGTTCTTACTAAACACTATATCTACACCAAGTTCTTTACTCATAGCATTTCTAACACCTGAGTTTTTAGCTACACCGCCACTCATACATACTTCTTCAACTATTCCGACTCTCTTAGCTAAAGCGGCAACTCTTATCGCAACAGATTTACATATTCCGGCTACCAAGTCCGGGATATTCCTTCCTGTAGCAAGCTGAGATATAACCTCCGACTCCGCAAAAACTGTACATGTACTTGATATATTTGCAGGATTATCAGATTTTGACGCCTCAATCTCCAACTCGTCTATTTGAAGATTAAGAATATTAGCCATCACATCAAGAAATCTTCCGGTTCCTGCAGCGCATTTATCATTCATAACAAAATTTGTCATTTTACCGTTAGCTGCAAGTGATATTACTTTCGCATCCTGTCCACCGATATCTATTACCGTTCTGACATTAGGAAACTCTTTATGTACTCCAAGCGCGTGGCACGTCAACTCACTGACTTTATAATCAGCCAAATCGTAGTTCATTCTTCCATAACCTGTAGCAACTACCGACTTAATATCTTTTAATTCCAGTTTTGAAGAGTTTAGTACATTTTTTTACAGCTTCTTCTACACGGCTGTTCCCACAGTTGCTACAACTATTGAAGAAGCTACTATGTTTTCTCCATCCTCCAATATTACAGCCTTTGAAGTGGTTGATCCGATATCAACACCTAATGTGTACATAAATTTCTCCTTTATATCTTGTCTACTAGTATACAAGCAATCCCAAAAAAATAAATGTGTTAATAATATAACCAACATCTATGTTATAATATTATCAATTCTTAATATTTTTTTGTAAATATGCATTTTTTTACTATATTTACATGTGAATTTTTCATTTATTTTTTTATCTATTTATTATTTCATCTTATTTTTTTGTATGTTTAGCATATTATTGTAATTTTTTTCATTATAATATTGCACTATAATATTAATACACTTCAGATCCATGTAGTAAACTTTACTATATTGATAAAGATTGCAAAAACTTAAGCTTTTTTTGCATTTTTTTATGATATGAAATATTTGGGATATTGCTTTATTGCACTTTCATATATATCTGTAATTGTTTCTAAGTGTGCAGCCATACACTCCTGTGCTTTATTAAGGTCGTTACTCTTTATTCCTTTTACTATATTCTTATGTTCCTCTACAAGCTCATGTATACGATCTGCAAACTTAACATCAAAAGTTTCTCCACCTGGAAATGTGAAGCATGATATCACTTAGAATTACAACTAACGCATATCTGTTCACACTGTCTATCATAGTTTTATGAAATTCGCTATCAAGTATTCCAAATCTACGCGAATATGTCTTCTCATCTATATACTTCTCTTCTTCTTCAATATTCTTCTCAAGCTTTTTTACCAATTCCAATCTTGCAGACTCATCCAACTTGGTAAACATCTCATATATAACTTCTTTTTCTACCGCTGTTCTAAGCATTAACAGATCTGATATATAATTTAAATCGATTTGTGTTACATAAGTACCTCTCTGAGGTCTTACTTCTACAAATTTCAGTTGTGCTAATTTTTGTAAAAGCATTTCTTATTATTGATCTTGATACACCGTAATCTATACACATTTGATTTTTCACTGATAAGCTGTCCCGGTTCAAGTTCAAGTCGAATTATTCTTTTTAAAATACTCTTATAAACTTCTTCTGCTGTATATACTTTTTTCTCTTCTGTCATTACATTTATTCCTTAAAATCTATTTTCTAACCGATTGATTAAGTTTCTAAGTAAATTATACTACAAAAATCATTTTTTTCTCAAACAAAAAGAAAGACCGAAGTCTTTCTTTATAATCATTAAACTTATTAATACTGTGATCCACTCTCTGTGAATACATTTCCACGATACTGTGCATCACCGAATCCAAGAATAATCTCACATACGAACGGTAAAAAGAATAAGCCTATTGCGAATCCTACATCATATCCGAAAGCTTTTGCTTTCCAATAGCAGAATCTTGCTCTTGCAACAATGAATACTACCAAAAATGCAAAAGCTTACCAAACCGAATAAGAAACCGATAAATCCGCCTACACCTGCTATCAATGCTACTATTCTTGAAAGAATGAACGCACACCATAAATAAATAATGTATTTCTGATCCCATGTCTTTCCTGCGTAAAGATAATCATTATAAAATGGAATAATTGATTTCCATCCTTCAATATTCATCTTCTCAAAGACCTTGAACATTCCTACAACTGCAAGTACGTAGAGAATAAACGAAAAACAATTAACAAAGAACTGCAATATACCCATAATCTTTGCCTCCTAAAAACAGTTTCTTGTAGTGATAAAACGCATTAAATTTTTATCAATACTTTTTTTAAAAGTATATAGTAATTTTTATTATTCCGCAACAAATTTATATTCTAAATTTTCTTACTTTTTTTATAACATTATCCTTATTCATTAAATAATTTTATTTTTGAATTCGGCTTTACTTTAATATAAATCATTTACAGCCATTTTTATATTCTTTCAGTCCACCGGATTTTCTTATCTTTTTCAGTATTTTAGCATATCTGTCATCATCACCAAGTATCATTCCCCAGATTTCTTTGAGTTTTAAACAAAGTATTTCTTTTCTCCGAAATCCAAAGACATATACTCTTTTGACTATATCATCCAAAAAAATGCTACCGTCCTTTCAATACAGATGTTTTCTTTATTTTCCTTTATGGACTCGGCGAGTAGAGGATTTCTTACTAAACCTCTTCCAATCATAATTCCTGTAACCTTCTCATCAAAAATTTTTGTTTTTCAAAACATTGATATCGTCTAATGTCTTTATATCACCGTTATATATAATATTCTGCTTAAAAAGTGTTGCAGGCTTCTGTAAATGAAGGTAAGTGTATATTGTTTTTTATAAAAATCACTTCGTAGTCTCGGATGAATTATTATTTCATTAAAATCATATTTTTTTCATATACTTTCAGTAAATCATCCCACTCTCCATAATCCGAAAAAAACCTATTCTTGTTTTTACAGAAATTGTTATATTATTTTTCTTCTCAAATATTTCATAAAAGAATCTGTCTAACGCTTCGAGGGATCCTGTAAAAACCCGAGCCACGTCCCTTTGATGTTACAGTGCCCGACGGGCAGCCGAGATTTATATTAAATTCACTATACCCCATCTCTCTATTTCATCTACCAGCTTTAAAAAAATCTTCTGCATTGTTTGTAAGGATTTGCGGTATCAAATATTGTCCCTTATTGTACTCTGTATTTAATTCCATCAATTCGGATTTTTGAAAACCCTTTTTTTCATATGCGGTGTAATGAAAGGTGTAAAAAATTTGTCTACTCCGCTAAAATGCTTTATATATACCTTTCTGAAAACATAATTTGTCACACCCTCCATAGGTGCCATGTATATCTCCATAAATCTCCTCAAATCAAAAATAGAGGGCAAACAACCCTCTATCTAAGTTTATCATTTTATATGCATTTATCAAATATAATTTTTAATTTTTTCTGTCTGTGATGAATCACTGCTTGGAGGCTCCGGCATTTCAAGTTCATTGCCGTTTGCATCTGTAGGCTTTTGTGGAGGCTCTCCTGTAGGAGGATTTCCTCCCGGACCTCCGTTTCCATCAGGGGCACCCATGCCTCCTTGACCTCCAGGTCCTCCACCGGTGCTTTCACCGATAGTATTTCCACCTGCTGTTATAGTTACCTCATCACTGTTATCTCCTGCAGTTACTGTATATGTCTCTCCTGTGGTTAACTTATCTGAAGATATAACCGCAAAACTGAATGACTTGGCTGCCGTATAACTTACAACGACCTTCACCGGCTTTCTCTATATTAATATTTCCACTGTTTATTACCAGCGCTCCGTCTGTTGTGATTCCGTCATCTTCCGCATTTATAGCTATATTTGTATTTTCAATAGTAACAGAATCTTTACCCTTTATTGCCTTATCTACTGAATCAATAGTGATATTACCGCCAAGTGTAATAAGATTGTCCTTTGATTTTATTGCTGTCGCAAAATTTGAATCAATCTTTAGGCTTCCGTTTTCGTTAATAGTTAAATTGTTTTTAACAAAAAGTGTTGCATCAGGCTCATCTTCACCGTCTGCATACTCATAGCTTGTTCCGTCACTGAGTTTATTTGTTGTTCCGTCTACAAGTGTAATTACAACTTTCTTTCCTGTAGCTGCATTAATAGCTGACGATGTTGTATTTGTAATATTTACACCGTTGAATACCAGGTGTACCACATCCTCATCACCGACTTCAGTTATTATCTGTCCGTCAAAGTCTCCGCTGAGTACATACGTACCTGCCTTTGTTATTTTAATATTTCCGTCTTCAAATGTAGCACCGTCACCTGTTATATTGGCACTACCTATACTGAGTTCAATCTTTGTATCTGAGTCTGAATATGAAGTATCCAGATCTTCATCCGAGTACTCACCAACTGTTGTTATACTTGAAGTATCGGTTGCAGTAGTTTCGCTCTGCTGCATTGTAGTTTCTGTTGTAGTTGTTGTCTTGTTATTTGAACAACCTACTATTGCTAATCCAAGTGCCATAGTTATAAGCCAAGCACACATTTTCTTTTTATTCTTTTTCATATTGTACCTCGTTTCTAAAATGGGGTTTGTTGTTTATGCTCTGTATTATCTACAAAAGATATGTTCAAAATGTGTGCTTCAAGTGTAAAGTTTGTGTTTTTCTTACTTTTCCATAACGGAATACGTAAAGTTTTCTGCGAGCATTATACTAAAAAAGCGGACAGGCAATATCCCTGTCCGCTTGAATAATTCTTGAATTATTTTTGCTACATAAACTCCGTCATTATTTACATAGTAACCGTCAGGAGTTGTTGCATTGTACCACATAGCACCGTTAGCATCGAAATAGTACCAAAGATGTGTATTCTCTGTGAGTAACCAACCGATGTTCATATGTCCGTCATCATGTAAGTAGTACCAGTTGTTATTGATATGTAACCATGAAGTATACATATAACCGTCTGCATTGAAATAATACCACTTAGAATCCTTGAATACCCAAGTATTCTTTGCATAATTTCCTGCACCATAGTTTAACCACCAGCCGTTAGCATCCTTCACCCATGTACCTGCTGAAGAGCTTAAAGTAGATACTGAGCTGCTTCTTCTGTTGCTTGAACCTGAACCGCCTGATGATGAAGAACCGCCTCTTCCTCTTCCTGAACTTGAAGGTGTTGCAACAGATGGTGTTGAAGGTGTTGCTGTTGATGATGTTGCCACTACTGCAGCAGTACTTCTTGACGGTATAATAATTGTTGATGGAGCTGCATTAGCTGCAAAAACCGCTCCAAATGTTAAACCTAATCCTAATGTAAGTGTCGCTATTAAACGTTTCATATATCCCTCCATATATCAAATTAATTTAATATTTCTTAACGAAACATTTAGGATAATAACATCATTCAACAAATAATGCAATGTAAATTACCTTTCTAAAAATTACAACTTTCTTACATAATCAAATGTAATCTGCGAAACACATATATTTACTGATACAATTAATTAACATATGTTAAATTCTATTATTTAAATAGTTTTAACAGAACATAAAATGGAAGGCATAACCTCCCCTTAAAACCTTATCTCTTATCAAATTTTTCAAGTGCATCCCATACACCAAGAATATACATTACACCAAGTGCTCTGTCATACAAACCGTATCCCGGTCTACACTTCTCATCCCATATATGTCTTCCGTGGTCAGGACGAATATATCCTGTATATCCGCAGTCATGATAAGCTTTGATTATATCTAAGATTCCTACATCTCCGTCACAATCTCTATGTGAAACTTCCGAGAAATCTCCTCCCTCATAGTGCTTTACATTTCTTATATGTGCAAAGTAGATTCTGTCACAGTGCTTTCTGACTATGTCTGCAACTCTGTTATGTTCATTTGCACCAAGTGAACCTGAACAAAGTGTAAGTCCTGAATAAGGATTATCTACAAGCTTTAAAAACTTGTCAATTGCGGCTTCATCAACCAAAAGTCTTGGAAGTCCGAAAATATCCCATGGCGGATCATCCTGGTGAATAGCCATCTTGATATTACATTCCTCACAAGTAGGCATTATCGCTTCAAGGAAATACTTTAAGTTTTCCCAAAGCTTTTCTTTGGTAACAGGCTTATATGCCTCGAAAAGTTCCTTCAGATGCTCAAGTCTTTCAGGCTCCCAACCGGGCATTGTATATCCCTTTGATCCTTCTATAATATATCTGGCCATCTCCATTGGATCTTCTTTAATAACCTTTTTCTCATAGAAAAGTGCATTTGATCCGTCAGGCAACTCATGATGTAAATCAGTTCTTGTCCAGTCAAATACCGGCATAAAGTTGTAACATACAACCTTTACCCCGAATTTTGCAAGATTTCTTAAAGTTGTTTTATAGTTCTCTATAAGTGCATCTCTCGTAGGTAAACCTATCTTTATATCATCGTGAACATTTACAGATTCAACCACATCCATATTAAAGCCATATGGTTCCAGTTGCTTTCTTACCTCTTCGATTTCGGCCACTTCCCAAACTTCTCCTGCAGCCTTATTATGTAGTGCCCAAACAATGCCCTCTACACCCGGAATCTGCTTGATTTGCTTTAAGGTAACGGAGTCATTTCCTTCACCGTACCAGCGCCAAGTCATTTGCATAAATTTCTCCTTCTATAATATCTATACAATAAAAGTAACCAAAGTTACCGATATTATTCCACATACTTCTTTAATGTCTCCCTTACAGCTCCCTTTCCGGCTATAAGTTCAACAAAATAATTCTCGGAAAGTTCTCCAAGACCTACTTCATAAAGATTTACTCCAAATATAGAAGCATCGCTAAAGAGCTTTTCCAGTCTTGAATGTACATCAGTATCACCAATCTTAATATCTTCCACCATAGGAACTACCTTATCAAGTAAAGGATCCGGACTGAGCTCAAATTTATTTAAATTGTCATCGATACCCATCAGATATCTTGCCCATCCTGCAAATACAAGAGGTATAAGCTTAAGGTCTGATACCTTCAAGTTTTCGCTCTTTTCATATGCCTTTATCGTCTCACCGAATCTTATTGCAAGCTTTTGTGATGTATCACAGGCAATTCTTTGCGGTGTATCAGGCATAAACGGATTTGGAAGTCTTACCTCTACTACTGTATCTATGAAATCTTTAGGATTTATAATTCCCGGATCTGTAACTACAGGAAGTCCCTCTTTGTATCCGATAGTCTGAATAAGTTTTGTGAGCTCTGTATCTTTCATCTCATCACTGATTTTTTCATATCCCAAGAGACATCCATATATTGCAAGAGTTGTATGTAATGGATTAAGGCATGTACATACCTTCATTCTCTCTACCATATCTACAACTTCACGCTTTGTAAACATTACTCCACCATCTTCAAGCTTAGGTCTGCCGTTCGGGAAATTGTCCTCAATTACAAGGTATTCAGCCTCTTCTGCATTTACAAACGGTGCCACAAATGTATTCTTGCTTGTCTTAACAAAACCAACATCCTCTATACCGTCTTTAACAAGCATATCCATTACGGAGTCAGCCGGTCTCGGTGTTATTTTATCAATCATAGACCATGGGAAACTTACCTTTTTGGAATCTTCTACATATGATAAAAATCCTTTGTCACAGACATTGTTATCAGACCAATTCTTTGCAAATGCTGTTACGGCGCCTTTAAGCTTATCACCGTTATGTGAGCAGTTATCCATACTTACCATGGCAACCGGAAGTGCACCTGCCTTAAATCTCTCATAGAGCATAGCACATACCTTACCCATATAGCTGGTTGCTTTTTCAGGTCCTACTTTAAAATCAGCCTCAATACCTGCAGGAGTATTACCGTTTCCATCCACTACAGCGTATCCCTTTTCAGTAATTGTAAAACTTACCATTTGAAGTGAAGGTTTTCTGAAAAGCTCCTTTAATGTTTCATAATCCGCATTTTCAGGATCTACTCTCAAAGACTCTACAACCGAGCCTACAATATTTTTTCTCAACCGTTCCGTCACAGCAGAGCTTCATATATATTGTAAGATTGTCAAATGACTTGAATGCCTTATCTATTATTTCATAATCAAAACCTTCTGCAACAACAAGACCTATATCTGTTTTCTTTTCATTTAAAAGATTGTTTAAAACATTTGCCTGGAATGCTCTGAAAATATTCCCGGCACCAGAAATGTATCCAGTTCGGATTTGCAAGTGTATTATTTTTCACCTGCTCTCTGTCATACTTTGGTAGAGAGTATCCAAGTTTTTCCCCATGCCGCTGCATTTTTTCTAAAAATACTTATTTGATTAAGTTTCATTATTCTTCTCCTAATTTTTGACCTAAAAAGCTTAAAAACTATATTTATAAGCCACAACTTCGACCATAAATATATTACAATTTACGTTGTAAGACATTCAATATTTTATCATCTTTTCCAAATAAAAAGCAAGGCTGAACCGTTACAAAACTTCACTTTTTATAACACGGTTCAGCCTACAAAATTCAATAGTTTTAATATTTAATTATTTATATACTCAAGAACTTCTTCTATACTCTTCTTACCGAAGAAAACTTTATCTTCATTCATTACCAAACACGGCACACTCATTACATGATACTTTTCTCTGAGATCTCCGAAATGATTTATATCATAAACCTGTGCATCAATATTCGTATTTAACGAAGCAATTCTTTGTACCGCTACAACAAGATCGGGACACATTGTACAGCTGAGTGATACTAAGATTTTAAACGATACTTTATCCTTTATATTAAGTATCTTCTCTCTTATATCATCACTTAATCCCTGTCCCGGACCTGATACATTGTATATACCAAGAATAAATGAAGTAAATTCATGTCCTCCCGGAACACCGTGGAATGCCAGACCGCTGTATTCTCCGTCTCTATGTATTTCTACAACAGGCGCCTTTGCTTCATCTTTTACCTCTTCAACAGAAATCTTGTCTGTAAGTTTACCAAGTTCTGTCATATATGAAAGAAGTTCTTTTGATACATCATCATCCTTCACATATACCTTAAGTAAAATATCATTTTCCATCTTACCGAATACAGTATTTAACTGTGCCAGCATATCAGATGAGAATAATCCTTCTTCCTTGACTTCTTCCTTAGGTAAACTTCCCTTTCCTGCACCTGATTGCCTTATAGGAACTACAGGCTTGATACCTGTCTTTTTATGCATTACAGAGATATACTTTTCAAGTTCTGTTGCTGCAATACCTGCATCTCCTACAGTTGTTACCACCTGTCTGAGAGGCTTTATACAAACATCTCCTGCCGCATACAATCCGTCAATTGCAGTTTTCTTTGAGGTGTCTGTAATTACATATCCTCTTTCATCAAGTATTCCGAAGTCCTTTACCAAAGATGTTGCCGGCTCATATCCTGCAAATACGAATACACCGAAACCTTCCTTATCTTCAAATACTTCTTCTTTACCTGTTTCATTGTTCTTATAAACAATTCTCTCAAGGACGTCTCCACCCTCTACTTTAACCACTTCAGTATGTGTAAGTACGGTTATGTTCTCGTTATCATAAGCATGCTGCGCAGTAGTCTTTGCGCAAGTAAAGTCAGGTTCTCTTATAAGAATGGTTACATGCTTTGCATACTTGGTCAAAAATACACTTTCTTCCGCTGCGGCAAATCCACCACCAACAACAAAAACCTCTTTTCCTTTAAAGAATTCTCCATCACATGTCGCACAATATGCAACTCCATGTCCTTTGAATTCAGCTTCACCCTGAAATCCTATCATTCTCGGCGATGCACCTGTTGCAAGTATTACTCCGAAACACTCAATATCTCCCTTTGATGTATGGACCTTTTTGATATCACCGTCCATATCAATGGAGTCAACTGTAGCAAGTAAGAATTCGGCACCAAAGTTTTCCGCCTGCTTTCTCATCTGCTCGCCTAACTTTGCTCCTGAGATATGCTCTATTCCCGGATAATTTACAACTTCAGCGGTCAGACTGATCTGACCGCCAAATTTCTCTTTTTCTATAACAAGTACACGATAATATGCTCTGGCTAAGTAAATAGCCGCTGTCAGACCTGCAGGACCTCCGCCCACAATGACTGCATCATACATAGTTTTACTCATAATGTCCCCTAATATTATAACTGACCTACAAGATCAAGACTTGGCTTTAATGTCTCAGCACCCGGCTGCCACTTAGCAGGGCAAACCTGATCGCCATGCTCATGAACAAACTGGCAAGCACGAAGCTTTCTTAAAAGCTCTTCTGCGTTTCTTCCTACTCCACCTGCATTTTACTTCATAAGAAACGATCTTTCCGTCAGGATTGATGATGAAAGAACCTCTCTCTGCCAAACCGTTCTCCTCGATATATACTTCAAAATCTCTTGAAAGCACATGTGTAGGATCTGCAAGCATCGGATACTCGATCTTTGAAATACGCTCTGAATGATCATGCCATGCCTTATGTGTGAAATGTGTATCTGTTGAAACTGAATAAATCTCACATCCTGCCTCAGCAAACTCCTTGTAGTTCTTCTGTAAATCCTCCAACTCTGTAGGACATACAAATGTGAAATCTGCAGGATAGAAGAAGAATACACTCCACTTTCCTAAGATATCCTTCTTAGATACCTCAACAAAATCTCCCTTATGAAATCCCTGTACGCTAAACTCTCCAACTTCCTTGTTAATTAATGACATAATTGCCTCCTTATATAAATAAAATATTTTTTAGTTCTAAATCAGTATAGGAAATATCTTTACTCGAAAAAGGTAAATGATAGGGTTTTTCCTAACCTGTTGTTATTATATTTAACATAAAATTATTGTATACACAATAGCATTTTTTTGTAATTTCAGCATTTTAACTAATAATAATTCCTATTATTACCAATTATATACACTAATTTTTTTATATGGAGTTATGAGATTCTATACTCTGCTTAAGTTCTGATTCTGAATAAAAATTATAGAAGTTTCATTCAAAATAAAAAGGGCGTTGCTCCGGATACCAATAAACTCAATATAGCTTAAATTCTATATATTTATATTATATTCCGAGCAGCAGCCCTCTTATTATTCATTATCTAAAAAAAGGATGCGATTATCTCGCATCCTGCTTAAACATATTCAATTTCAACTAAAGTCAGTCCTTTTGCAGGCATTGTCTGTCCTGCAAGTTTTCTGTTTTTTGCTTTCATTATCTCTGTGATATGACTTGGCGGATAAACTCCCATACCTACCTTTATCAGAGTACCTGCTATGATACGAATCATATTGTAGAGGAAACCGTCACCTCTTATCACAACAGTAATCATATCTTCATCCTGTAATACTTCCAGAGAAAATATAGTTCTTACGGGTGATGACGCCTGAGATTTCTGTGAGCAAAAAGCTTGTAAAATCATGTGTTCCGATAAAGTACCCGCTTGCCTCTCTCATCTTGTCAACATCCAGATTAAAATAGCAAAAATGAGCATAAAGTCGTTCTGTAGGTATATCAATCTTTCGATTCAAAATCCTATATGTATAAGTCTTTATACAGTCATTCTTTCTCGGATGCCAACCTTCTTCCACCTCGTCTGAATATTGTATTCTGATATCGTCAGGGTAATCTTTGATTTATAGCAAATGCAAACTTATCTGCCGCCATTCTTGCATTAGTATCAAATACTGCTACATTTCCATAGGCGTGGACTCCGGAGTCTGTTCTGGAAGCACCTATTATCTCTATTTCTTCACCCGTCAATTTTGAAATAGCATTATTTAATACTTCTTCTATAGTTATTCCGTTTGGCTGCTTTTTGCCAGCCACAGTAATTCGTACCGTCATAGGATACTATAAGTCTTATTCTTCTCATTACCCTACTTCCTAAACACAAAAAAACCAATGCAATACATATAAGCATATATACCAAATAATATAAATATGCAATTATATCAATCTTCTTATATTTTAAAGGTTTAAGCTTGGTTCTGCCCTCACCGCCGTGATAACATCTGGCTTCCATCGCCATTGCCAAATCCGTAGCTCTTCTCATTGCTGAAATAAAAAGCGGTACAAGAAGCGGTACCATTGCCTTTGCTTTTTGTATTATATTTCCCGACTCAAAAGTCGGCACCTCTTGCCATCTGAGCCTTCATTATTTTTATCTGTTTCCTCTATCAATATGGGAATAAATCTAAGTGCAATTGACATCATCATTGATATCTCATGTACAGGTATCTTTATAACCTTCAAAAACCCAAGACTTTTTTCAAGGCCGTCTGTCAGTGCATTCGGAGTTGTTGTCAAGGTCATTATAGATGATCCTACTATCAGGAAAATCAATCTCAGTCCCATGAATATTGAAATTCTGATACCTTCTTTAGTTATTTTTAATTATCCATAGTTTAAATACTACTTCTCCGTCAGTCAAAAACAGATTAAAACTGACACTGATAATCAAAAGTATAAGGACCGCTTTCAGCCCCTTTACCATAAATTTTCACTGGTACCTTTGAAAGCGAAATAGCAACCACCAAAAAGAGTGTTGCCAAAGCGTATCCCGGCCATGAGTTTGCTATAAACAGAGAAATAATAAAAATCATGGTTCCAAAAAGCTTTGTTCTCGGATCAAGTCTATGTATTACAGAATCTATTGGGTAATACTGTCCCAATGTAATATCTCTAAGCATTTTTATCCTTCCTCTTAATATACTCTAATATTGTATCCCTGGCTTCTTCTATTGTAGTAATATCGTCCCCCAGGTCTATACCTTCTTTTTTAAGTCTCTCCACTATATAAGTTATTCCCGGCGCACTAAGTCCTATGCTCTCAAGATATTTATACTTCTTAAAAACTTCCTTAGGTGTTCCGTCTAAAACAAGCTCACCGGCATTCATAACAAGTAATCTGTCAACATACTTTGCTACATCTTCCATACTGTGAGAAACTAAAATGACTGTCATATCCCTTGATTTTTTCAATTCTATAATTTCGTCAAAGAGCTCATCCCTTCCCTTCGGATCAAGTCCGGCTGTAGGCTCATCTAGAATAAGCACTTCCGGATTCATAGCTAAAACTCCGGCTATTGCAACTCTTCTTTTTTGTCCTCCTGAAAGTTCAAAAGGTGATTTTTTATAATAGCTTTCATCAAGACCTACCAGAGCAAGACTTTCCTTTGCCCTTGCTTCCACCACTTCTTCAGAAAGCTTTTGATTTCTTGGTCCGAATTCCACATCTGAGAGTACATCCACCTCAAAGAGCTGATGCTCGGGATATTGGAAAACCAAACCCACCTTTTGTCTAAGAAGTTTCATATCATACTTTGCTGTGTATATATTTTCTCCGTTAAAGAAAAGCTCGCCTGAAGTAGCCTTTATCAGTCCGTTCAAGTGCTGTATCAAAGTAGATTTTCCCGAGCCGGTATGTCCGATAACACCCACAAACTCACCCTTTTTGATGTTAAATGATACATCCTTTATGGCATACTGCTCAAATGCGGTACCCTCTCCATATATAAAATTTAATTTCTTTGCTTCTATTTGCACGCTATCTTGCATTATTATCTCCAAATGTAATTATTTTAATATCGGTAAAAGATTATCTACAAGCTCATCCAATGTAAGTATGCCATCCGGTAAATCAAGTCCTGATTGTTTAAGCTCAAATGCCAGCTCGGTAGTACTTGGTACATCCAGTCTGAGTTTCTTTAATTCCTCCACATGTGAGAAAACCTCTTTCGGTGTTCCGTCCATTACTATCTTACCCTCATCCATAACTATAACTCTGTCGGCTTCTATAACCTCTTCCATATAATGAGTAATCAGTATTACCGTAATATTTTCTTTTTTATTTAATTCAAGAACTGTCTTTATAACTTCTTTTCTGCCATTTGGATCAAGCATCGCTGTAGGCTCGTCAAGAACTATACATTTCGGCTTCATTGCCATAATACCGGCTATAGCCACTCTTTGCTTTTGCCCGCCTGAAAGTTTATTTGGAGATTTATATCTGTAAGCAGTCATACCTACCGCTTCAAGTGCGGCATCTACTCTCTTCCACATATCATCTGTAGGAATACCGATATTTTCCGGTCCGAATGCTACATCCTCCTCTACTACATTTCCTATAATCTGATTGTCCGGGTTTTGGAATACCATTCCCACCATCTTTCTCAAATCAAGAAGTGTTTCATCATTTGCCGTATCCAAATCAGAGATAAATACAGTACCCTCTGTAGGTAACAATATACCGTTTAAATGTTTTGCAAATGTGGATTTACCGGAGCCGTTATGACCTAAAACTGCTACAAAAATCACCTTGAGTTATATCAATATTTAAATTATTGATAGCTCTTTTTACTTCTTCTACATTATCTTCTTCATCTCTGGTTATATAATCAAATATAAGCTTTTGTTGCTTTTACTATTCCCATATTTTTCCTTTTACTTACTCTTTATAAAACAAAAAAACCTCAGCAAGGTTGCTGAGGTTCTAATAACGTGCGTGAGAAGATTCGAACTCCCGACACCTTGGTCCGTAGCCAAGTGCTCTATCCAGCTGAGCTACACACATTGCAAGTACATATTCTACATTAGTGTTTTTGTGTTTGTCAATAGGATTTAAATATTTAAATAAAAAAACGTAAAATACCCAAAATAAGTATATGTACCGGATAAAAAGATAATTGAACCACTTATATTGTTTACCTCTTTTTCCCGTTATAGGTTAGAGTCATAAAAATCCCAAGCATGAGTATAACTCTTTTATAATAGATAAATATCCAAGCCCTGCTCCAAGTAAAGGTTTATCATAAAAAAATATAGAAAATATACGCTGCTACTACTGCGTGGTAATCATAGTCAAGGCTAAGTTCCATTGCCGACAGTCCTGAAAAATATAACTATTATAATAGAAACTGTATACCATAAAACTTTACTCTTAATCTTCCCTTTTTAAAGGTATCTATTATCCATATAGTTATTAGACATAGTGCCAGAGTAAACATCATATTGTTCCAATACGGATTAAAGAATGTTTTTCGATGTAAACATATCAAATGGTACTTCAGATATCACTCCGAACACTGTCAATGTAAGCAGATATTTCTTCCTATTTTTTTGTTTTATAAAAATCCTTCCACTATAAAAAAACACAAAAAAATAGGGAAAGCAATTCTTCCCAATACCGAGAATATATTTGACAAGTACAATAAAAATCCGCTTCCGTCAAGTAAAGGTGTTATAAGAGCATTGTTTACATGATCAATAAGCATTGAAATAAATGCTATGTATTTTTAGCTGTGCTCCTGAAAAAGATTTGAAATTTTTTTAATTTATCAGATTCAAATCGTTTATTTAATTCCATAGTTTCCCTCATATTTTTTTATATATTTATAAATCAAATTATACTTAATGGAATTTTTATTATATCATATTAAAAAGAAATATTTTTATAAAATGAATTTTAACATATTCTTTTGTAATCATTTGACTTGTAAGTACACTGCACATATAATGGTAAAATCACGCTCTTAAATAAAGAGATTTATCAGTATGGAGGATTATTATGTACACCGCTACAAAAAGGCAGCTCATCTTTTAATAAAGATATTTTTAAGGCTTGCCGTTCCGATAGTTTTACAAAATATTGTTACAACCGCTGTAAATTCTGCTGACGTAATAATGCTGGGCTTTGTAGGACAAGACGCACTTTCAGCCGGATCACTGGCAAATCAGGTTATGTTTATATTAAACCTTGTATATACAGGTATTTCTTCAGGTGTTATCATGCTTGCCGCACAATACTGGGGGAAAAAAGATACAAAGACAATTGAACATATAATGGGCATAGGTATGCAGCTGTCCATGTTTATATCAAGTATGTTTTTTATTATGGCATTCTTTTTTTCCACATATTTTAATGAGAATTTTTACAAACGATATCAACTTGATTACTGCAGGCATACCTTATCTTAGAATGGTAAGTTTCTCATATCTTTTTATGAGTTTTTTTCTCAAGTATATCTATGTGCAATGAGAAGTATAGAAAGAGTTCATTTTCTCGACTGTTACAAATGCAGTTGCACTGATTTTAAATATTATCTTTAATGCAGTTTTTTTATTTTCGGACTGTTCGGTGCACCGAAGCTTGGAATACTCGGTGTTGCACTGGCAACCGTAATTGCAAGAGCTGTTGAGTTTACAATATGTGTTATAGATAATTTTATACCGAAAAGCCATTCATTTTCATATAAAGAATGTTTTTGGAAGTAAATAAAATATTGTTTTTTTGATTTTATGAAATATTCTCTTCCTGCATTCGGAAATGAGATAGTTTGGGGAGTGGCCTTTTCCATGTACTCTGTTATTATGGGGCATCTTGACAGTGATATAGTGGCGGCAAATGCAGTAGTTGTGGTCGCAAGAAACCTTGGTACTGTGGCATGTTTCGGTATAGCTGATGCAGGAGCAATTATCCTTGGAAAAGTCAATCGGTTCCGGAAATACCGATACCATAAAGTCCGATTCTTCACACTTTGTTAAAATAACAAGTATGTCTGCAGTTGTAGGTGGAATAGTTATTTTCTTTTTACGACCTGTATTTTTCACTATGGCTGATTTAACTCCTACTGCAAAAGCGTATCTTAGTATAATGCTTTTTATAAATATGTATTATATTGTCGGACAGGCATTCAATACGGCAATGATTTGTGGTGTTTTCAGATCGGGTGGCGATTCCAAATGGGGATTTTTCTGTGACATAGTAGATATGTGGTGCTATTCGGTTCCGCTTGGCTTTTATATCTGCTTTTTGTTCTTAAGCTTCCGCCGATGTGGGTATACTTCCTTATTTGTACCGATGAGTTTGTAAAGATTCCTTTTGTTTATAAGCATTATAAGAGCTATAAATGGCTAAAAATATTACAAGAGATTTTTTTAAAATAAGGGCGATAATCGCCCCTTATAACTATAATTGTATCCATTCCAATCCGTCTACATCCTTTAATATCAGTGTACTCTTTTTCATACCTATTTTTAAGCACGACTTCATCTTCCACTGATATATCGGTATACCAATGATTAAGACTTGCATATTTTCCTCTGTGAATATCAACGATTACAGTAGTTATAGGATCCCAAGTTTTCTTTTTAACACTCTCTACAATCACATAATATGCGTCTAAGAATACAAGATTTCTTCCATACATCCAAAACGGTAGTTCTTTATCTAACAGTGGAAGCTTAGCAGAAAAAATAAAATCACCCATCGGCGGCTCAGTCTCATAATTTAATACAATCTCACTTCCATAATATGCGATTTCTGCTCCATATGCACCTACACTTACAGGTACACCCTCTTCAGCTATTATAAAATCCATATATTTCCTTTCAAAGTCTATACTATACCCTCTGCATTCATTCGAATGGCAAAAAACTCTTTAAATGTATCGGGTTCATTTTCTATAGTTTCTTTCATGGATATAAGTTTTCTTTTACCGACTCTTCTATCCAATACGGCAAATATCCTTACCAGCAGGTTTTCACTGCATAGACTCTTTTTCAATGCTTTGGTTATCAAACTCATCAAATGCTCTGATAAAAGCACCTCTGATCGAATACACCAAGCTTTATGGCGGTATCGTCAATATAGGCAAATTCTTCCCTCATACGTCTTTCATACTTTTCATCTTTTGGAAAAGATGCCGCTTTTGTCCAATTCTGATAATACCCAACCCTTTTATTACTTCTTTTCCGTCATATCTTATAGCAGCTCTTCCTTCATGATCGGGCGATTTGCTATAGGATGTCGCAAAAATAGCTGATATGTCCACGTAGGCTCTCCGCCAGATATTCACTTTCCATTCGTTTTTCTTATACCGCTCCAAGTAGACATTTTGCCTCCAAACTATAAATTTGTGTTATCATCAAGCTTCTCAAAATATTCATCTAAGCAACGATATATTTTCATATCCTCTTTATCATCGTCTCTTAAAACCACACAAATATTTTTTTATTTTTCCATATCTGTAAACACAAAATTATATTCACCGAAGTAAGCCTGGTAACCGCATCTTTTTTAGTGTCAATATCTGACCGACCCTTACATTTAAAAATATTCTTTCTGACAATATAAGCCTTACCTATCTCCATGTCAGTCCTTCTTATAAAAAAATACAAATATGGGTAGTTTACAATCTCTTCATGCCAGTTATCATCATGCTTTTATTATAACCTTTCCATTTTTCATCATAATACCTTGTAACTATCGGTGCGCTCTCTCCGGATTTTATTTTCCAAACCAATATTCCGTCCTCAAGCCCTGAATCAGGTGAATCGGTCTTTATATATTTTCCCAGATAGCAATCCCACCTTCCAAAAGGCAACTTATCATACACAATATTTACAAACTCTGCCAAGGTATCAGGCAAAATAAATGTATCGGGATTAGGTGCGTTTACATCATCTCCCATGCACATACTGCTCCTGCCCATATAGACTTTTATTTGCATACTCTTCTCCTTAAAATTTATATAAAAGAGGGAATATCAATCCTACATCAATAGCCATAAATCCAAATATAATACACAAAGAACCCACGAATATAGTTAGCCCCTTAACATTTTCACGAATCTGTATGGAGAACTTCTATAATCAATAACCCTGTTATTTATAATATTTTTCTCTTTCTTCTACACTGTCCGTTAATGAGATATTATAGCTTCCTCTATCCGCATCAAATGTATACAGTTTGACTCTGGCATCCTTAATACTGCTTGTCGTAGTCCTAAAAAGTCCGGATATAATATTACAAACTCTCCTGTAGCATTATTTTTTTAGTTTAATATCTAAATTATATATGGAGATACTGAATACTTTTTTTCCCGAAAGCCATATATCATATTTACCGCCATCCTCAAGTCTAAAAGCTTCCGTCTATTAAGCTTACAGGGCATTTCATATATCATCTTAGCCTTGGCAAATAATCTGACTTTTTATGCCGATAACCACCAGATATATTCCCACAGGTACAAGAAGAAACAATAAATATTTTAAATCCTTAATAGATTGTAACCAAGACATTTCCGTCCACCTCCAAAAACTTCCTTATAAAAGTCTTTCATTCTTTCAAAACAGTCAAGAAGATCTTCTTTTATTTCATCTTCTTCCTCTTCATAGTCCCAAATATCCGGATAAAGCTCCGCTTCTTTACCTTCTTCCAAACCAAAAGCTTTCCAAAGCGGTTTCCATATCAAAAATCTTCAAGTACTTTTTAATATATCAGCAACTCTGTCTTTTTTTGTATAGGCTATAAAATCATCTATTCCCTCTATAGAAGTTACACCAACTACAGCTTCACTGAGAGGATCTTCCCATATAGGATCTGATGCACTTACTCCTGTTAACATATAGTGAAGAAGATCCCAGTTCTTATCTATATCAAGAAGTATTTCCGCCTTCTCATTCCAATCTTCAACCATTTTCAAAAGATATCTTCCTCATTGTCCAGGTTTTTTTAAGTGTTTCCAAATCTTCATCACTTAAATATTGATAGTTTGCTCTAAGTCCCATTTTTTATTTTTCTCCTTAAAAATTAAAAATATTTTTATAAATCTTTTTTTGTAACTTATCGGATTTGTATCCTATATTCTCATAAAATTTATGTGCTTCTACACGATGATTTGCCGAATTAAGTCTGATAAATGAAATGCCGTTATCCATAGCATATTTTTTTCAATATAACGCATTAATTTTTTGCCGACCCCATTGCCTCGGAAAATCGGGATCCACAGCCAAACCCAATATATTAAGTCCGGTATCACTATACACACTTTCATACACCTGTGCATGAACAAATCCGATAACCTTTTTTGTATTCTCATCTTCATATACTGCAATAATATGATTTTTTTATTATCGCATGACAATTTCTTTATCTGATTCTCAACTGTACTTATATCAACATCATAGCCCAATGATGTTTTGCATATTTTTGTATATCTTCTGCATCGGATATATTTATTTCTCTTATCATATGTTAAACTATCCTCTCAACCGCCCATTCTTGCATACTGAATACCCTTTTTCAAGCTTCCATTCACAATGATACAATGTCCTGCAAAAATATCATCATCATTAAAATATGCTGTGAATGAACCGCCTGATGTCATAGAAATTGATTCAATATCTATTCTCTCTGCAAAAGCTCTCTTCTGTGATTTTTTTAGCGTTTCTTCCTCGGATTCACACCAATCTCTTGCAAGATCTATAAGATTTTCTGCTGCAAATTTTTCTCATATTCACATCCCATTTTTTTCAGCACTTAAGTACAATTCTTTTCATAGCTTTTTCTTGCCTTTGTGATTCCCGGATTTGTTGTCTTTATCAACATCCAAGGAAATATCAATATTTTTTTATCAAGCCAAGGAATATGCCCTTCAAAGCTGTTTATAGTTCTATCATACAAAAGCTCACCCAATATATCATCCTCTATGATTATAGGCTTTTTGTACTCTGCAAGGATTTCTTCAAGTTCCGGACTTTGTGCATTTTTTTCTATTACATCCACTAAAAGAAAATCAAGTCTTTTTATCATAATCTCCGGCAATTCCTCAGGTAATTTCTCACGCACCTTTAAATGATAAACTGTTTCTTTATCAAATTCCGGTATCAAATGATTTTCATACTCTTTTTCACTTGCAGCAAATACAAATCTACATTCTTCTTTATGTAGCTCTCCGGTTTCACAATCTATATAGGCCAGGCAGCAAACCGCCACTTCCCAAAATCCGTTTCTCTTACTTGTGACATCACCTTCATGCCTAAGTACAAGAATTTCCTGCTCTTTTTCTTCAAAAGAGTTTTCCCATTCGTTCTCAGTCATTTGGTTTCTTTTTCTCATATAATCTATGAGTTCCATTAAGATTCACCCCCTATAAGCTGTGATAATTCATCCTCATCAAGCTTACCGTCAGTATATAACTTTTCAAGCAAATTTTCATCAAAATCCATTTCATAATAGTCTGTTACAAATTCCTTGAAGTCATCGTATGTTTCACATATATATCCAAGCATCCATTTGCTTCCGTCATCTTCAGACAGTTTATTTTGATGAATTTTTCCGTCATACCAAATGAAAAATGTTGTTTCATCTATTTCCCGGTCATCAAAGAGAAATATATTTTTTTCATCAACACCGTCATATATCTTTTGTATAACACTTCTGTCAAATTCTTTCTTAGCAAACTGACTCAAACTGCTTTCATGTGCAAAATCCCTTTATTAAGACAATATTTTCTGTAAAAATAACATATAGAGTATCGCCCTGAGCCGTTATCAACAATATACTTTAGATAAGTTTCATTTTCTTCTTTATCAATTATTCTAAGATATTCCTCAGAAGGGTCAGTCAAGGCATTGTCAAGAAAATATAACGCCTCAAGTCCGGTTCGCATATTACCCCAATCCATATTTTTCTTTTTACTCCTATTTTATAATCCGCTTTTTTTATATCTTCCGGAAACATATCCTAAAAATACAAATCTGAGCTATATTCCATTCATTTGCAAGATAGATGCTGCATCTGACTTCATCACCCTAAAAGTATTTTTTTGCAATAAACTCATATCTTCCCAGTTCTTCATTATTTGAAATTCTTTCAATATCTGCTACATATGTTTCCGTAAAAACCTATTAAATTCATCCCAAGCGGTTAGTGCATCCGCTTTTTGTAATTTCCACCTTTAGACAATATCCGATACTGACCTTGCACCTTTTTCTTTCTTCCGGTTTCATCAGCCTTAAATACTTTTTGTACTGCCCTTTTCAAATACCCATTCCTTATCCTTCAGTGCATCTACCTTTTTCTGTCAATTTATCCTTAAATTTGACGATATTATCCGAAAAAGTAATTACAGGCATTTTTCAAAAAAATCTCTAAATTGTCCATTTTGATTATTCCTTTTATGATATTAAATCTGCTCTAATCTCACGATCAAAAATATCAGTCGACATCCACCCACAAATGATGTTTTCCACAGTGTAAACATCTAAATAAATATCCACAAATCGATCCGTCTTTTTCCAGATATTCCTCCATATCATTAAACTCGTTTTCGCTTATTGTACTCTTCAAAGACTTCTTCTGCAATTCCCATTTCTTTTAATTCATTTGTTCCTACGCTGCCAAGATATGCACAGTAATCATTACAACAATAAAGCCAATACTCACCCCTGCCAGCTTAAATACCCCTGGTGTTCTATAAAAGAGTTCGTCTCTCTTTTCCTTATCCGGTACAAAGTCATCATCAACATCCTGAATGAAATCTGCATCATATTTCTTTGCGGCTTCTCCGTTTGAGATACATACAGGGCAAAGATAATCCACATCATCTACAGCATATGGCCTTTTTACATAGTAGGTGTTACTTTCTTTACCGCAACAAGGACATATTTTCGCTTCACCTTCTATAAACGAACCTGTCTCCAAAGGATCGGGATGATATCTGAATTTCGGCAATAATTTTTTACGTTCTTGCCTTTTTAGCCTTTCCTCTTTATTTAACGGCCTTGGTGTTGCAAATCTGTCACCATGACTCTCATTTAAGTCTTTTAGCCCCAAAAACTTTTTAATCTGTTTTCTGTCTGTTTTATCATATATACTTTCATACAGTTTATATGCACTTTCCATCTTATAGAGCAGTTGATAGACATCAACCAGTACTTCCATGGCCTCTTTTTTTCGGTTCTAACTTTCAGTCTGTCAGCAAATTCATATAATGCCAATACACTTGCCTCATTTTTCATGCTGCTTTACAAAGTTTTCTTTTTAAGCTGATATATTCTTTTTAAAAAAATTCGTTCATGTTTCATCCTCATATAATCAAAGCATCTAATAATGTTCTTTTACATACTCTATAAATTCATATATGTCAGAAGATACCTCTTCCATTTCAAGTGATCCGAGTGCACCCAAATCATTTTTTATATATGGTATCGTCAGAGTCCTTTTTATAAAGAAAGCCAAATCTCCGTCCCTGACCGATCATGAAAAAAAATCAGGGCTCGTATTCAAAAACCTCATATGTAAGATTTCTTTCCGGCAAATCTTTTTCTTCATAAAGTATCACACCTGTATCGCCTACTGAAAATCCGTCACTTCCCTTTTATTTCCTCTAAAAAAACTTTTTCATACATTTTTTTGGAAGTTTAAAATTTATATTATCCATGGTATCTCCTAATATTTTTATACTGTTTTGTAGTTTAATTATAATTTCTATTCTAATCTTTCATCAAAACTCAATTCCGATATTTGGCCACTTTTTAGAAATATCCAGTTTTTTTATCTGTCACCACTTTGAGTATATCTGTATCAAACTTCTTAACTTCTTCTATATTTCTTATCTCACCGCTATAAACTGTACCACTTTTTATATGAGATACCTATTCTCATATAGTCTTCATAACATGATAAAGAAACATGTATTCTAAAAATTATCCTTTTTCATATGAATAACTGCAAAACCCCGCCTCTTTTTTTCAAAAAGGTAGGAAGGCTCACTTTCAAAGAATTCAAAAAAATCAAGTTCATCATATTTCATACACATTCACCTCACACATACCTACTCTAATATATCACTAATATACAATCTGTATCTACTGTACTTTTATAAAAAAAGAACCGGCAGTGCCGGTCCTTAGTATGTTAACTTTATTTGATACCCTGATCCTTCTTTACCTCTTCCAACTCTGCGAATACCACATCGTTTATTACTTTGATGTAAGTACCCTTCATGCCGGATGACCTGCTTTCTATTACACCTGCACTTTCAAATTTTCTTAGTGCATTTACTATCACCGATCTGGTGATTCCTACTCTGTCAGCTATCTTACTTGCTACAAGCACACCTTCATTACCGCTAAGCTCTTCAAAGATATGTATTATAGCTTCAAGTTCTGAAAAGCTTAATGTTGATATAGCAGACTTTACAATAGCAATCTTTCTATTCTCCTCCGCATTCTCCTCATTAACACTTCTCATCATTTCAAGTCCTACCACTGTTGTGCCGTATTCACTTAATATTATGTCATCTATATCAAAGCCCTTTTCCTCTTTGTAAATGAATACAGTACCAAGTCTTGAACCTGCAATATCAATCGGGCTGATAATAGCCTGAAATCTGTTTACATTTTCTTCGTCAAATCCAAGTGTTGCAAGATTAACATTTTCTTTTGTGGACAATATTGAGAGTAGTCTTTCATTCAGCATTTCATCTATAAAGCCGCCTACTTTATCAGCAATCAGCTCTGTAATCTCAGATGTACCATTATGTGTTCCAACTCCTAATACCTTTCCCTTTTTACTAATAACAAGACTATTTGCCTCGAGTATTTCTGATAATACGTCACATATATCATTAAATACTACTTTCTGTGAATTATTATTGTGTAATAACCTGTTAATCTTTCTAGTCTTATCCAATAATTGTACACTCATTCAAGAAAACCTCCCTTAGAAAACAACGTATTTTCAATAAAGCTCACACTTAAATTTTTAGCACAATTTGAATAAATGTACAACTTTTTTTATATTATAATTCATATTATTTACTTATCTAAACTTATGTAATCTAAATGATATATTATTCCAATATAACACTTTATTTAAAAATAACTGAATAAAGTTGTCAATTTTATATATAATCTGATAATGATATTCAAAAAGGCGAAGTTTTCACCTCGCCTCACACAATTTATAATTCACTATATATTTCCTTGCCATGTACATACACAGCTTTTATATTTAATGACTTATCCATCAGTACCAGATCCGCATATTTTCCTTCTTCAATACTTCCGACTTTATCGTAAATTCCGATTTGTTTTGCAGGATTTATCGTTGCGGCCGCTATAGCATCCTCAAGTCTGATATGCATATCCTGTACAGCCCTCTTCATACATTCAAAAAGATTTGTAACCGAACCTGCAATGGTTCCATCGTCAAGTACAGCTTTTCTTCCGGTAACAAATACCTTCTGTCCGCCAAGAGTATACTCTCCATCACTGAGTCCGCATGCTCTCATACTGTCACTTATAAGTATAACCCTCTCGTCTCCGAACATCTTAAATGTAGCTCTTACTACAGCCGGATGAATATGAATACCGTCACAAATAAGCTCCACACATACTCTGTCATTGTCAATAGCCGCACCTATCACTCCCGGTTCTCTGTGTGTAAATGGCGGCATAGCATTGTAAAGATGTGTAACATGAGATGCACCCTCTTCAAATGCCTTTACCGCTATGTCATAATTTGCCATAGTATGTGCAATGGAAACTACAACATTGTCCTTTACACCTGCTATGAAAATCCATAGCACCTTCACCCTCAGGAGCGATATCTACAAGCTTAATAAGATTTCCCGACAACTCATTCAATTCATTGAAGAACTCAATATCGGTATTTAATATATACTTTGATGACTGAGCACCTTTTTTTGCCTCACTTATAAAAGGTCCTTCCATATTTATGCCCACAAGCTTGGCACCTGTATCGCCGTCATATGCGGCAGCCTTTTTCATGATTTCTTTAAGTTCATCTTTAGAAATGGTCATGGTGGCAGGACAAATACTTGTCACACCTACTTTAGCCTCGTATTCCGCTATATTCTTTATCGTATCTTCTTTTGCATCACAAAAATCATCACCCATACAGCCGTGAAAATGTATATCTATAAGTCCCGGTATTGCATAAAGTCCTGTGGCATCCACCTGCTTCTTGTCATCTTCCGGTGAAAATCCCAGATTCATAAATGAGCTTTCTGAAAACTTCTCACCCGAGATATGAATCTCTCTGTTTCTGAACACTCTGTCCGGATCAAACACTATCGCATTTTTTATAAGCATGACAAAGCCTCCACATCTCCTATCAGAATAAAATCATTGTGTAACTGCAATATAGATGCAGGTACCTTAGGTGTAATAGGTCCGAAGAATGCTTCTTTTACAATTTCAGCCTTTCCCTTACCGTTTACTACCATAAGAACACGCTTTGCTCTCATAATACTTCCTATACCCATAGTATATGCCTGCTTAGGAACATCATCTATACTTGCAAAGAATCTCTTATTGGCCTCTATCGTACTCTCTGTCAAATCTACCACATGAGTCTTGTCGATAAATTCGTCACCCGGCTCATTAAAACCGATATGTCCGTTATTGCCAAGTCCGAGAAGCTGCAAATCTATTCCACCGTAATTTTTTTATAATATTTTCATAATCCTGACCTGCCTTTAAGTGCATCAGGCTCCATACCGTCAGGTACATTGGTATTACTCTTTATCTATATTTACATGGTCAAAAAGATGTGAATGCATAAAATAATAATAACTTTGATCATTATCCTTTGTAAGACCTCTGTACTCGTCAAGGTTTACAGTCTTAATTTTACTGAAATCAAGTCTGCCTGCCTCATATCTTCTTACCAATTCTTCATAAGTACCTATAGGTGTTGAACCTGTAGCAAGTCCAAGTACGGCATCAGGCTTTTAAAAGTACCTGCGCACCTATTATGTCTGCCGCCATTTCACTCATTTCTTTATAATCTTTTGCGCATATAATTCGCATATTGCACTCCCCCTATGCCAACTGTGATTTAAACTCTTCCTTTGCCTTATCAAGCGCATCCTTGATACCTGCAGGGTTCTTTCCGCCGGCCTGAGCGATATTCGGTCTACCGCCACCGCCGCCGCCTACAAGTATAGCGATTGCTTTGATAATATTTCCTGCATGTGCTCCTGCCTTAAGTGCATTATCACCTGCCATACATAAAAGATTTACCTTACCGTCAACATCTGATGCAAGTACAACCATACCTTCATCAACATCATTCTTAAGCTTGTCACCAAGATTTCTAAGCTCGTTCATTTCAACGCCGCTTACCTGCATTGCAATGAATTTGATTCCGTTTATTGTTTCAATATTTTCGGTGCTGTCTCCAAGTGCTTCACTTGCAAGTTTTGCTTTAAGCTTCTCGTTCTCAGACTTAAGAGCTTTCATCTCATCAAGTAAGCTCTCAGCCTTTGCAACAAGTTCAGATTCACCTGTTTTTAAAAGCTCAGCCATTTTTTGCATTCTGTTTTCTATATCCTGATAGAATTCGATAACACCGTCACCTGTAAGAGCTTCTATTCTTCTTACACCTGCTGCAATACCGTTTTCTGAAAGAATCTTGAAAAGCTTAATATCCGATGTGTTATGTACATGAGTACCGCCGCAAAGTTCCTTTGAGAAATCTCCCATGCTTACAACTCTTACATCGCCCTGATATTTTTCACCGAAGAGTGCCATAGCACCGCTCTTTTTAGCCGACTCCACATCCATTACATCTGTAACTACCGGAAGAGCTTTATTTATCTCTGCATTTACAAGCGCCTCTACCTCTGCAATCTCTTCTCTTGAAAGGCTCTTAAAATGTGTAAAGTCAAATCTCAGTCTGTCTGCTGCAACATAGCTTCCTGCCTGTTCCACATGGTTTCCAAGCACTTCTCTAAGCGCCTTATGTAAAAGGTGAGTTGCAGAGTGGTTTGCGGCTGTTTTCTTTCTGTTTTCAGAATCTACAACAGTTTCCACAGTATCGCCAAGCTTAAACATTCCCTGACTTACAAATCCCACATGACCGATCTTATCACCTGCAAGCTTAATAACATCCACTACATTAAATACAGCGTCATCTTTCTTTATCACACCGATATCCGCATTCTGTCCACCCATGGTGGCATAGAATGAAGTCTTATCAAGGATAATTGTTCCATGATCGCCCTCTGCAATAGCCTCAACTATTTCATCCTCTGTAGTAAGTGCGGTTATCTTACCTGTATCAAGAAGACTGTCATAGCCTTCAAATACTGAGGTAAGTTTCGGATCAAGTGACTGATATATGGTAACATCGGCTCCCATATAGTTTGTAGCTTTTCTGGCCGCTCTTGCCTGATTTCTCTGAGCCTCCATAGCCTTATTAAATCCTGCCTCATCTACGGTGAATCCCTTTTCCTCAATTATCTCTTTTGTAAGATCTAGAGGGAAACCGTAAGTATCATACAGTCTGAATGCATCCTCACCTGAGATTACCTTCTCACCGCTCTTTGTAAGATTCTCTTCTATTTCTGCAAGGATTGAAAGTCCCTGATCTATGGTCTTATCAAATTTGTTCTCTTCCTCGGTAAGAACCTTAGGATCATCTCCTTCTTTTCTTCAAGCTCAGGGTAACCGTCCTTTGAAAGCTCTATTGCCGTATTTGCAAGAGAAGCCAAGAAAGTATCCTTTATTCCAAGCATTCTTCCATGTCTTGCAGCTCTTCTTAAAAGTCTTCTGAGTACATATCCTCTACCCTCATTACTTGGCATAATACCGTCTGAGATCATAAATGTGCATGATCTGATATGGTCTGTAATAAGACGGAGTGATATATCCTTTTTGGCATCCTCTTTATATGATGTCTTTGCCAAATCCGCAACTCTGTCAAGCAGGTTCTTGATAGTGTCAACCTCAAATATGGACTCTACATCCTGAAGCGCTACCGCAAGTCTTTCAAGTCCCATACCTGTATCTATATTCTTTTGGATAAGCTCTGTATAATTGCCCTTACCGTCCGAGTTAAACTGTGAAAATACATTATTCCATACTTCCATATATCTGTCACAGTCACAACCTACAGTACAGCTTGGCTTTCCGCAACCGTACTTTTCACCTCTGTCATAGTATACTTCCGAACAAGGTCCGCAAGGTCCCTCTCCATGCTCCCAGAAGTTATCCTCTTTTCCGAACTTAAATATTCTATCAGCAGGAATACCTATCTCTTTATTCCAGATCTCAAACGCCTCATCATCCTCTAAATATACTGAAGGATATAATCTGTCTGCATCAAGACCTGCCACCTCTGTTAAAAATTCCCAGGTCCATGCAATAGCCTCATGCTTAAAATAATCTCCGAATGAGAAGTTTCCAAGCATTTCAAAGAATGTACCATGTCTTGCAGTCTTTCCTACATTCTCGATATCTCCTGTACGAATACATTTCTGACATGTACATACTCTTCTTCTTGGCGGTATCTCCTGACCTGTAAAGTACGGCTTAAGCGGTGCCATACCTGAATTGATCAATAATAGTGAATTATCATTATGAGGAACCAAAGAGAAGCTCTTCATTACCAAATGTCCCTTGCTCTCAAAAAAGTCAAGGAATTTCTTCCTTATTTTGTTTACCCCGTTTTCACTGTTAAAATTTTTGTTACTCATATATCTGTTATTTTCCTTTTCTCATATCTCTTGCTTTTTTTGCCCAGCTTTATACCTATAAAAGCCAAAAATTCCAAAAAAATGATAGCCTTAATTAAACTTCCTATAAATGATGATAAAAAAACAGCCATAATACACCTCACTTATTCTTAGGCAATGCCTTCTATTTTTATAGACAAAACTGCTTTTTATAATATCACAATAATGCCTAAAACTCAATGTCCTTATTATATACCCTACGTCTGAACCTACTCTAAAAGCAAAGTTGAAATTTAAAAGCATAAGTATATATACTGTAATATATCATATTTGCCCTATAAATGTAGGCGATACAAATAAAGAATACTTAAATACAGTTAAGAATAGAGGTATACAATGGCTTTTGACGGTATAGTCATATCAAATTTATCATACGAGCTTAATACAAATCTTGTTGGCGGAAGAATATCAAAGATATCAATGCCTGAAGAAAACGAGCTTATTTTTACAATAAAGAACAATGCAAAGACATACAGACTTTTGATATCTGCAAGCGCTTCACTTCCGCTGGTTTATCTTACCGATGTAAATAAACCGGCTCCAAAGGTTGCTCCTGCCTTTTTAATGTTACTCAGAAAATATATCGGAACTGCAAAAATAACCGATATATTTCAGATGGGACTTGAGAGAATACTCTGCTTTAAGCTTGAACATTTAAATGAACTGGGTGATCTGAGTCATAAACGCATGTATGTGGAGATAATGGGTAAGCATTCCAATATAATCTTTTACAGATGAAAAACAATAAAAATAATTGATTCTATCAAAAGGATCTCCGCAAATATGAGTTCATTAAGGAAGTACTTCCGGGAAGGGAATATTTCCTGCCTGATGAATTAAAGAAAAAAGATTTATTAAATACGGAACTTGAGGAGTTTATAGAGATTTTAAAACTCAAAGGAATATGCTCTGTCAAAGTCAATTTATATGAACTTTGCAGGTATCAGTCCGCTTATAGCTGAGGAAATAGTTTTAAGAGCTTCACTCCCCTCACAGGCTCCTTCCACATCTCTTAGTGAACTTGAGTATACTCATCTTTTTCATACAATAAGGAATTTACTTGATGATATAAGCTCTCACAACTTCTCACCGAATATAGTATACAGAAAAGAAGAAGCGCTTGAGTTTTCTTGCGTTGAGCTGTATTCATATAACAGTGAGGAATATAAAAAGGAATCATATGATTCTGTCAGCAAGATGCTCTATGATTTCTACTCTTCCAGAGAAGCCTTTGTACTTAACAGGCAAAAGAGTTCGGATCTGCGACGTATTGTAAATACCGCACTTGAAAGAGCAAGTAAAAAGTATGATTTACAGGAAAAACAGCTTCAAGATGCAGATAAAAAGGATATCTACAGAGTATACGGAGACCTTTTAAATACTTACGGATACAGCCTTAAAGGAGGAGAGAGCTCCTTTACAACAGAGAATTTCTATGATGATAACAAAGAAATCACTATTCCGCTTGATAAGAACAAATCGGCAAAGGAAAATGCAAAGAAATACTATGATAAGTATGCAAAGCTTAGCAGGACTACAAAGGCGCTCAGCGAAGAGATTTTAAATACAAAAAATGATATTGAGCATCTTCTCTCCATACAGACCGCACTTGATGTTTCAAGTGATGATGAGAGTCTTTCACAGATTCGTCAGGAGCTTGTAGACTTCGGTTATATAAAAAAGCATTCTTCCGGTAAACAAAAAAAGAGTACATCTCATCCATATCACTATATTTCAACTGACGGTTATGATATATATGTGGGTAAAAATAATTATCAGAATGAAGAGCTTACCTTTAAAGTAGCTACTGGAAATGACTGGTGGTTTCATGCCAAAGGAATACCCGGTTCACATGTAATTTTAAAATCAAACAATGAAGAGGAGCTTCCAGACAGAGCTTATGAAGAAGCCGCCGCACTTGCCGCTTATTATTCAAAGGCAAAAGATGCGGATAAAGTGGAAGTAGACTATATTCAAAAGAAAAAAATATAAAAAGTTGCAGGTGCCGCTCCCGGCTTTGTGATTTACCATTCCAACTGGTCAATGGTAGCCACACCGAAGGCGGATCTACAACAAAAATAATTTTTAATGGCTTTGTTCACTGTTACAACCACTCTTTGTGATAGTGAATATAAGCCTTTTTTACTGCTGTTACAAGTATCATGTATGCCAGTACACATGGCAAAAGAAATAAAAAGAATGATAGAGGCAATGATGAAAATCCCAGTACTTTACCAAGCAGAGTAAACGGAATAATTGTAATAAAAATTATTCCGAAGAAGTTCAGTAATGTAAGCTGTGCGGAGGCACGACTTTGTATAAACGGCAGCTTCACAGTACGAATCATATGTATAACCAATGACTGGCTCCACATCGACTCTACAAACCAGCCTGCCTCGAAACATTGCCACATAAGAAGCTCTTATCACATTAAGCTCATCACCGGTAAAATGACTTGCAAGATTATTATACGTTACTCCATGGCTTACAAAATGCGGACAGAAAACAAAATACATAAATGCAAATGTTGCGAAAGTCAAAGATTGAGCTTGTAGGCCCTATCCATACCATAAATTTGCCTATACTTGAAGCGTCCCATTTTTTCGGCAATTTAATAAACTCTTCATCAACATTATCCCACGGTATAGCACTGCAACATGAGTCATAAATCAGATTCAACAAAATAAGATGCATACTCTCCATAGGCAGGAAAGGCAAAAGTGCACTGGCACCCAAAACTGAGAACATATTTCCGAAGTTTGATGAAGCCGTCATCTTAATGTACTTTATCATGTTTGCAAATGTCTTTCGTCCTTCTATGATTCCGGACTCTAAAACCATAAGATCCTTTTTCAAGAAGTATAATATCTGCAGACTCCTTTGCCACATCCACAGCCGTATCCACAGAAATTCTGATATCCGCAACCTTCATTGCCGCCGCATCATTTATTCCGTCACCCATAAAAGCCCACAGTATGTCCGTTATCTCTAAGTACCGATACCACTCTTGATTTCTGACTTGGAGTAAGCTTTTGCAAATACATCTGTTATCTCTGCCGTTTTCTTAAGCTCTTCATCGTCCATCTTTTCAATATCACTGCCAAGCAGCATATTTCTTACTTCAAGACCGACCTGCTTACATATTGTTTTTGTAACTTTTTCATTATCACCTGTAAGAATCTTTGTTCTGACACCATGCTCTTTCAGTGCTTTTATGGCATTTGCGGCCGACTCCTTAGGCGGATCAAGAAATGCCAGATAGCCCATAAGAATCATTTCAGTTTCATCTTCAACATTACAACTTTGCTTTTCTATATCTTTTCTGGCAATTGCAAGCACTCTAAACCCTTTTTCATTAAGTGTATCGGCAGTTTCCAGAATTCTTTGTCTAAAGTCATTTGTTATAGGCTGAACATTTCCGTTGTATTCCGCAAAAGAACATATAGAAAGCATTTCTTCAAACGCTCCCTTTGTAACCATTTTTATAGTACCTGCATTATTTTGTACTACAGTAGTTAATCTTCTTCTATTAAAGTCAAAAGGTATCTCATCAATTTTTTTGTAGTTTTCCGACAAATCAAGAAGTTGTGAGTCGTTTTCCTCTTCTTCCTCAGTCCTTTGAATTATGGCAAGGTCCATAAGATTCTTATAACCTGTCTGAAAGTAGCTGTTAAGATATCCGTATCTGAGTACTCTTGAATCCTCATCTCCCTTTATATTCAAATGATACTCAAGTACTACTCTGTCCTGAGTCAATGTGCCTGTTTTATCTGTACACAGAATATCCATAGCTCCGAAGTTTTGTATAGAATTCAGATTCTTTACAATAGTCTTCTTTTTACTCATTGATACAGCACCTTTTGCAAGGCAACTTGTTACAATCATAGGAAGCATTTCAGGTGTCAATCCTACCGCAACCGATATGGCAAATAAAAATGCCGATATCCAGTTGCCCTTTGTCACTCCGTTGATAACAAAGACTAAGGGTACCATTACAAGCATAAACCTGATAAGTACCCATGAAACCGCATTGACTCCCTTTGTAAAGTTTGTTTCCACAGACTCACCGGATATTGCCAAAGTCATTGAACCGAAAAGCGTATTGTCTCCGACCGCTATAACAACTGCAGCGGCACTTCCCGATATAACACTGCTTCCCATAAAAGCTATATTTGTATATTCTGTGATATTGTCCTTCTTTTCACAGACACCGGCAAGCTTTTCTATAGGTTCGCTCTCACCGCTTAAGCTTGATTGACTGACAAAAAGATCCTTTGCTTCTATTATCCTTACATCGGCAGGAATCATATCATCCTGCCGAAAGGTAAACTATATCACCTACTACAGCTTCATCCAAAGGAATTTCTATATGATTTTTATTCTTTCTTGTCACGGTACATGTGGTTTTAATCATAGCAAGCAGCTTCTCTGCGGCATCACCGCTTCTGCCCTCCTGAATGAACCTGAGTACACCGGACACAAATACCATTGTTAAAATAATAATTACGGTAATAGGATTAAAAATCCTTTTTTTGTATTTTCGAACATATGCAGTAACGGAAATACAATATCCGTTACTGTAGATACAACAGCTAAACAAACAAGTACGACTGTAAAAGGATTTATAAAAGCTTCCTCAAGCTTTTTTTGGCAAGTGACTTTTTCTTTTCCTTTTTTACCTTATTTGCTCCATACTTCTCCCTGTTTTTTTGAACAGCTTCTTCACTGAGTCCTTCTAAATCCGTACCAAGGTAGGATTTTATATCCTCAAAGCGAGTTGGTTGCCATGTAATCTATATTTTTATTCATCTTACATCCCCTTGATACTCTCCGATATCCTGTCTCTAAGCATCAGTGCATCCACCGCCTGCTTAGGATCCTTATTTTCAAAAAGTACGGCATTTACCTCATCAACAATAGGCATACAGATATTATATTTATCTGCCAAAGCCTTGGCAGCTTTTGCGGAATATACGCCTTCCACCACCATTGCCACTTCTTTCATAGCCTCATCCATGGTCTTTCCCTGTCCCATAAGCATACCGGCCTTTCTGTTTCTGCTGTGCTTACTTGCACAGGTAACTATCAGATCACCGATACCTGACAATCCGTAGAATGTCTCTATTCTGGCTCCCATAGCTGTACCGAGTCTGCTTATTTCAACAATTCCTCTGGTAATAAGAGCAGCCTTGGCATTGTCACCATAGCCAAGTCCGTCTGAGATACCTGCCGCCAATGCTATAACATTTTTTAGTGAACCGCCAAGCTCAATACCCAACATATCTGTAGAAGTATATACTCTGAATACCGGACTCATAAATACAGACTGAATCAGCTCAGCAGTCTTTAACTCATTTGCTCCGGCTACACATGTAGTAGGCAGAAGTCTTACCACCTCTTCAGCATGGCTTGGCCCTGAAAGTACTGCTACATTTGCATTCTTTATTTCATCCAAAATCTGCTCTGTAAGTATTTCAAGAGTATTTTCTTCAATACCCTTTGCAACATTTACAATGATTTGTCCTTCTTCATAAAACGGTGCCATTCTTTTCGCAGTACTTCTTGTGAAAATTGAAGGTACTGAAAGCACACAAATCTTGGAGCCTTCCATAGCAACTTCCAAATCAGTCTCAAATCGAATCGCTTCATCAAATACAACACCCGGAAGATTTTTATGTGTACGGGTTTCTCTAAGTTCCTTTATCTCGCTTTCAATTGCAGACCATACCTTTATACTATGCCCGTTATCAAATAGGAGTCTTGCAAGTGCCATACCCCAAGTACCTGAACCAATAACTGAAATATTCATTTTCACACCTTTTTCCCTATTTTATTCTCAGTCCCGCTAAGTAATCTTTTAATATTTGCCCTATGCATAAATATTGACAAAAATCCTATAATGACTACCAAAAGTCTAAACTCCATCGGGAGAACTGCCATCTGTAAATCCGTAATTTGTTTTTACCAACATATGTGACATACCTATAAAAATAATCATTACAACTATTGATGCCAAGTGATACATATCTTGTATACGGCAACTATCAAACGATAAATATAGCCAGACAAACAAAAGCAATTCTATAGTCCAAGAGCCATTATATATACCTGCTGTGGAAGCAACTCCCTTTCCGCCCTTAAATCCAAGATAGAACGGGAAGTTGTGACCGAGTACCACACCAAGTCCAATATAAAGCATATACATAGCTAAACTTACATTATCTCTAAAAAAATATCTTACAACCAAACATGGGAATCAAAGATTTACAAAAATCTCCTAAAAAAACTATAAGTCCCTGCTTTTGGGACCAAGTACTCGAGAGTATTTGTAGCACCTGCATTTCTGAACTGTAATTTCTTATATCCATCTTATTGAGCTTTCCAAATATATATCCCTGTCTCAATATTTCCAATAAAAATAACCTATTATTAACAGAAGAATTCTAAGCATTATTTGGCGTCCTCTCCTCTTTCTCTGATAATAAATCTTATAGATGTACCCTTAAATCCGAAAGGCCTCTCTAATCTTGTTCTCCAAATATCTTTGATAGGAGAAATGCATAAGTTGCTTTTATATTTACAAAAATAACAAATGTAGGCGGCTTTTACCGCTACCTGTGTGGTATAGAAGATCTTTAAGTCTCTTACCCTTATCTGACGGCGGCTGCTGCATTACTGTAGCTTCTGAGATTATCTCATTTAATACACCTGTCTGTATTCTGAGTGTCTGATTCTCTCTGACAATATCTATCATCTCAAAAAGCTTTTGAAGTCTCTGACCGCTTAACGCCGATATAAAGACAAACTCCGCATATGGCATAAATGAAAGTATTCTCTTTATATTATTTGTATACTCATAAATAGTCTTATTATCCTTTTCAACAAGATCCCATTTATTTACAGCAACAATAATACCCTTACCCTTGTCATGTGCAATGCCTGCAATCTTTGCATCCTGTTCTGTGACACCCTCATTTGCATCAATAACAAGTATTACCACATCAGCTCTGTCTACAGCTGTTACAGTTCTGATTATTGAATATCTTTCAATATCCTCTTTTACCTTTGATTTTCTTCTAAGACCTGCTGTATCAATAAAAACATACTCCTGTTTATTGATTTACAACCACAGTATCTATAGCATCTCTGGTAGTGCCCGCAATATCCGATACGATTACTCTGTTTTGACCTGTAAGTCTGTTTATAATAGATGATTTACCTACATTCGGCTTTCCAACTATGGCAATTCTAGGTCTGTCATCATCCTCCTCATCCTCAGTGTCCTTATTTTAAAATGTGCCGCTACAGCCTCAAGCAAATCACCTATTCCAAGTCTGGATGCGGCTGATACCGGTATCGGATCTCCTATTCCAAGATTGTAAAACTCATATACATCATTTCCGAATTTAGCCATTGAGTCAACCTTGTTTACGGCAAGTACAACCGGCTTTCTTGATTTTCTGAGCATATCACAAACCTTAGAGTCGGAATCCACCAGTCCTTGGCGCACATCTGTAATAAATACAATTACATCTGCCGTCTCAATAGCTATCTCAGCCTGTTCTCTCATCTGTGAAAGTATAATATCACTGCTGTCCGGCTCTATACCTCCTGTATCTATAAGTGTAAAATTCATATTTAGCCATGTACAATCGGCATATATTCTGTCTCTTGTCACTCCCGGGGTGTCCTTTACTATGGAAATAGGCTCCCCTGCTATGGCGTTAAACAATGTAGACTTTCCTACATTCGGTCTGCCTATGATGGCAACTACGGGTTTACTCATTATTAACTCCTTTTTCATATGCCTTATAGGCATTTTCTTCTATATAGTTATCAGAAACGATAGCATTTACAAGATCATATCCTGACTGACCTACAATAACCGTTTTGATATTTAACTCTCTTTCAATATCAGTTCTGGTTAAATCATCCAGTAATACCTCTTCTCCGCTTCTAAACATATTGACAGACAACAATAATCTGTCACCAAGTTCCTTACCCTTTAACTGATTTATTATATCAACTCCGGTTAAAAGTCCTGCCACAGTGATTCTTTCTCCAAAGAAATCATTTCTTATGGTATAGAAATTTATCTTCTTTGCAGGGAACCTTTTTTCAACCTTTTTTGCAAGCTCCTTCATGGAATGTGCAGGCAAAATGGCTGTTGCAATACTTATAACTTCTTCCTTTTGTATATCTTCTTTATCTATTTGCAAGGTTTCTATCGCATCTTGTACTTCCTCACTCAGAAGTCTAAGCATACCTACACCGTTTTCAAGCTGTATATATCCGTCATAGGTATCTTCACCCGGCATTTCTCTTTCAGCAATCAGATAAAACTCATCACTTGCCTGTGCAAAATGCATATTGCATTTTTCCATAGCCTTTCTTTGAATATCCTCTATTATCTCTATAGTTTCAATTGCTTTTGCTTTATCAACAAGTGACAGTCTTGGCAAATCATCTCTAAACTTTGTAATACCTACCGGCACTACGGATACGCTCTCCATTGTAGGAGCATATTTTAATAAATCGTTTAATGTACGCTTTAACTCTTCGCCGTCATTATAACCCCGGACACATAACCACCTGTCCATTCATAGGAACATTCTTCTCATATAACTTATCTATATATCTGAGTGATTCTCCGGCAAAGCGATTGTGAAGCATCTTTTTTCTAAGTTCAGGATTTGTTGTATGTACGGATATATTTATAGGGGCAAGATTAAATCTGATTATTCTGTCTATATCTGCATCCTTCATATTTGTGAGTGTTACATAATTACCCTGTAAAAAGGAAAGTCTGGAATCATCATCTTTAAAATAAAGTGTCTCTCTCATTCCCTGTGGCATCTGATCTATAAAGCAGAATATACAGTTGTTTGTACAGGATTTATAATCACTCATAAGTCCCTCTTCAAACTCAAGTCCTATATCTTCATAGTCATTTTCAATATCCAGCTCCCACTCTTCACCATTTGCCTTTTCAATCACCATGGTGAACTCTTCGGCATTTATATAATATCTATAATCTAATACATCTTTTATTTCATTGCCGTCGATAGATATAAGCTTATCTCCCGGCTCTATTTCAAGCTCCTCGGCTATAGAACCTTTGGCAATGCTTTTTATTATATGAAAATTCATTTTACTCCATTCATTTGTAAATAGCAAATGACATCTACTACTATATCGTAAAAAGCCACGAGATACGAGCTCGTGGCTTTTCTTATTGTAGCACTATCCGACTACATATCTTAACTTCATTTGCCTCTTTCAGTCTAACATATTAAATTTTAGATTTCAACATCTTATTTTTTTCATTTTTCTGTAATCCCTATAACATCTATTAAACCATTAAAGATTTTTGTTTCTAAACCTCATATGACAACAAATTTTCTATTCCCACAATTTTTTCTGTAAAATCGCCTCTTTCCATATTTCTTGGAAGCACAGTTTCACATTTCATCTGAAAGTTTTTATCTCCCTTTCTTTCAACCTTTATCATACTTACTTCAATACCCATATCCTCAAGCTTTTGAACTACTGTTTCTACATCTTCTTTTCTGTCTCCAATTGAAAACATTACCTTTGCTCTTAACGGATCTTTTAGTATTTCGAGTTTTCTATGGAATAAGCACTGCATAAAAAGTATAAGAATTGTACCTTCAAAACCCAGTACATACATTCTTGCACCTATAGCCATACCAATGCCTACTGTCATCCATATTCCGGCAGCTGTTGTCATACCTCGAACAAGCCCTTGTTTGCTGATGAAAATCAATCCTCCTCCAAGTATGCCTATGCCTGATATAATTCCTGCTGCAACTCTGGATATATCCACACTTGCACCTTCAATCGAGATAACATCTAAAAAACCGTATTTTGATACAATCATCATAAGTGCAGATGCTACGGATACTATGAAATGTGTTCTTACTCCGGCAGACTTCATTCTACTCTGTCGTTCCACTCCTAAAGCTGTACCACAAAGTCCGGCACATATAAGCTGAAATAAAAATACTATCATTAATTACATATTTTTTTCCATTTAGCATCTCCCTTATATTTATATACTATCGACACATTCAACTTTTTTTGATGTTTCCCTGTATATTGATCATATTCGATAATCTCTTTATAAGAATCTTGAACACAATCGCTGTTATTCCATAATAACTTAATCTGTCCGTTATCAGTGTCATTTTTTACGGTAATATTACCAATATACCTTTCATCACAATATACTTTTACACCGTCTTCCATACTATAAGGGGCAATTTTATAGGTATTTCCACCGGGAGAAGTAAGCTCCATACCTCCATCTTCTACCAGTCTAAAAGCCATTACATCCGCACCGTACATATCAACCATCTTGCACCATTCTAATGTCTGATACTTTCTGCATACTCCACTTATTCCGTCAATATAAGTTACATTCGACTCCATCTTACCTTCTTTATCAATGTATATATGAGGTGCCTGTGAGCCACAAAAATATGGCCATCTGAATATCAAATGCCAATGCGGTGGATAATCAGGGTGTAACTCATTACAAGTTTCAAATCCAAGAAGCAATATATATCCGAGATTATTATCATGTAAATATTTTCCTATACCCATATGCCTTAAGACTTCTCTTGCCGCAAATGTATAGTGAACCGAAGCATCGATTTGAGTTTTGCGGATATGTATCTTTCTCATATTTTTCCCGCACACCTTCCAATATCGTTCTCTTCAACTCTAAGAGTAATGCCGTCTTCTCTTAAAAGACTATGTGCATATAATGTTCTTGTCGGACCAAGAAGTCCACTAATTTCAATTTGAAATGTATATTTATTATTACTGTGATCAAATGCTATATATTTGCCTTCAAATAATATATGTTTTATTTCATATTCTTCACTATCTTCTACGTCTATAGAAATCAAGCAAGCATCCTTTAAGATAAAATGATTTATATATATTACAATTTCTCCATCTGTTTCATAATATAAACCGTTTTCTTTTTGTAATCTCACATTCAAAATCTGCACTTATATTGATTTTAGGTATTCCGAATATTCCTTTCTTATTCTTAATAAATCTTATTGCTGTATATCTATATTTACTTGATTTATAAGGAAAATCCGACATTTAAAGCCTCCCTCTACCTATTAAAGTTTTTCTTTTTCAAATTTTTATAATCGGTCATAGCAGTTTCAAGTATTTCATCAATATCTAAATGCTCCATTATACCTTTTTACTGCCACACCTAGTAAATTCTGCAACTCTTTTAATCCAATATTATCTCCATCTACTATAGGATAGTAGTTGGTCTGAGCATTTTTAAAACATTTTTTTGCATAATCAAGCCATGGATAAGCATCATTTACTTCAGCATCATCATATGCCGATTTTTGCAGACATACCGCCAAGTAATACAGTAGCTGTACCTATATCATCTCGACTAATCCATTTCAAAAAGTCTAAAAAGCAATATCCTTATTTTTGAATATTTAGAAATACCAAGAACACTACCACCAAGCATAGATTATCTCCGGGTACAATAGACCACCCTATTTTTACCCTCTGATCTTTGAGTCCGGTCCGACAAATCCACTAACATGATTTATCATATAAATACCCATTGCCGTATCACCTTCCGCAAACTCCTGAGCTGAATCTGTCCACCAATTGTGCTCTATTTTTTTGAGGAATAATTCCCAAGAGTCTTTCGTTTCTCTTAATGCATCTCTTGCTGCCTCAGTATTTTAAAAAGAATATTTCCATTTTCATCAAATAATCTTTTTGAATGACTAAAATATCGCATCAAAAATTCAACACCCTACAGTTCCGGGTTCTCCGATGTAAAAGCTGCAACCATACTTAATCGGAGATTCATTGTTAAATTCATTTGTAAAAATATGCAATACGATTATACTCTTCAAAGGTCTTTGGAACCTCTAATGATTTCTTGTACATCTCATAGTATAATCTTTTTAATCTTGTATCCTCGAACAAATCTTTTCTATAAAACAGTAATTGAATACTTGGTGTTCCCGGTAATGCATAAATATCACCATCAAGATAAGAATAATTTTTTAGTGCATTAGGCAAAAAACCGTCTAAGCTGTTACCGATATTGGATTCTATATTTGTAAGTGGCTCAAATACCGATTTAGCTAAAACCGGAAACCAATCCTTATCCATACGGACTATATCATATGGAAGTTCCGCCCCCCGGTTTTTTACCAGTTTATACATACTTTCATAGTCTGATTCTGTTATTCGTATCTTTATTCCGGTATTAAATTCATACAAATTTACCACTGTCTTAAGTGCTCGTGTAGTAGGGCTTGCAATAGATAAAATATTCAATACATTTTCTTCATTTTTTGAATTTATTTTTGGCCAATCTGAAAACCCTTTTGATTCTATAATCAGTTCATTTCTATTTTCCCAGTTACGGTTTATTAGATATGAAGCGGCATCTATACCCATTTTTCTATAGTCTATTTCATATCTAATAATATCTCTTTCAGGAATAGTATATACAGGAGAAAGTGAAACGATATCTACCGGCTTATTTCTATAGAAGTTTTGATATACACTTTTTACCGTTTGAGCCAATGATATACTGTCAGTAACGACTGCATCAGGTTGCATATGAGTAAAAACTCTCACTACATTCTGATATTTGCACTGCTCAGTAGTAACTCTCTCATATACTTCTGAGATCTTATCTGATTTTACAATACTCTCTAAAAATGAATTACGAAAGTCCATTTTCCCTGAATATGTAAGAGGTCCTGTTAAAAGAGCGACTTTTTCATAATTACCTTGCAATATTTTTTTTGCGATCTCTTTTCCGGCCCTCTATATTATCATATCCGATAAACTTACAATTATATGGCTGTTTTATTAGATATGAAAACAACATCTTCATTTGAAAATCCTGCTTCATAGTAAGCCTCACTTCCATCTGATATGGATGTAAAAACAGCTACTCCCTCCGTCATTCTGGATTTTATTTTCTGAATCTGCTTCCTCTCATAATCATCATCGTCATTTGTAATGTATAAATCTACTGTATATTCTTTTCTTTCCGCATAATCTTTAAAACTGGAAGAAAAATCTATGTATGTTTTATCATATAAATTTGGAACTACAACTGCTAAAATCTTTGCAGTACCCTTTCTGAGGTTTTGAGCCTTTTCATTTATAACATAGCCCATATCCTCAACTGCTTTCATTACTCTACGTATTTTATCACTGCTTACATTATCTTTCCCGTTTAAAACGTTTGAAACGGTTGCCTGCGATACTTTTGCCACCTTGGCTATATCTTTTATAGTTGCCATTTTCTATACTCCAATCTGATTTGTAAGTATTAATGGTTTATTCCTCTATCCTTTAAATACTTACAGCATTGATATGTCCAATCAGTTTGAATTATATCAAAGCCATGGTCAACTAACCACCCCCATCCTTTATCCGGATCATCAATCATTGAGACATCATCCGTATGCCCGGCTGAAAGAGGTATTTTATAATTGTATAATACTGCATTCCCCCATAAAGTCTTGCCCTCTTCTTCATACTCTCTATATATTCAGGTTTGTATCATGGGGACTCTTCTGTTTTAAACACAAGTTCAGCACCGATATAATTTATATTCATTTTTTCAATTATTCTCGAAGCATTATCTTCTTCCATATATATCGGCATAAACATATAATCAGGTGCCACATCTTCAATTATCTTTAAAACACTTGGAATCGGGGCATGCTTAAGTAAAACCTGATCTTTCATGTTATGTCTTTCAACTGCTTTTATGACATCGGGTATACAGTCCCCAATACGATCAAGATTTAAAATACAACGACCTTTAAAATGCTCTAATACGTCATCAAAAGAATTTATTCCCCATTGTGTAGGATAAAAATCAACATTGATAAGGCGAAGTTTTTATCTCTTCACTGTCCAGTTTTGTAAGATCAATGTTTTTATTAAGTTGATACGGTTCTTTACCTGTATGAAAAATAAATATTTTACCGTCAGTACTTTTAAAAAGATCCATCTCTAAAATTGAAGCACCGCCTTTTAGAGCTATATCAAATGCAGGTATTGTATTACAGGGAATATTGGAACCTGCCGCTCCACGATGAGCTACAACCTGTACATTATCATTATTGTATAAATGAAGTGTATTTTTTCATTCTAACTTTACCTCCGTCATTCCAATTTATACTACTTTCGGAACACGAAATCCCTGCTTTAACAATATCATCATCAATATCATCTCCTAAATGCATGCAATAAACACGTTGTCTTTCTTCATACGGAATAATCTCACATAACTTTCTTATGAAAAAAATGTGATGTACTGTCTGTATCCAGGAATGTACATTCTTGATACATAGTCTTTATTTCTCCCTGATAGAAATGCGTTTTAAAATATCTGACGGAACATTGCTTGTATCACCACTGTAGTATATCTTTTTCTCCATTACATTCAAAAAAATAAATCCGCAACATAACATATCTATAGCATGGCTTTTCTCTTCACATAAATAGATAATCCGTTCGCTTCGCATTCTTTTGAAGTCTGTTGTGAAATTATATTTATCAGTGTGAACTCCACTTTGATCCAATATATTTACAATAGTATCTTCCTCAGCTGCCAATAATACTTTTTATCAAGTACATTTTTTACAGAAAAGAAAGAAAAGATCCCAGACTACCGATATGATCAGCATGAAGGTGTGTAAGCAGTACAACTATATTATCATAATCATATATTTCATTACGTGAAAACATAGCTTTTAAAAGTACTTCTCCACAGTCTATTAAGTATAGACAGTTATCATGCTCAAAAAAATGCACAATTACTTCCCAATACCGGGTAATATGCCGCTCCTATTCCGGTGAATTTTAATTCCATTTTATCTCCTTATTTTTCCTATAATAAAATTTTTATATAAATCACCATAAGATTTTCTCTATCTTTTTATAGATGCACTCAAATCCTCATCACACCCCTATATCCAACGGACTTGGCTTTATAAACTCTCCCTGATTTCCCTTTAATATAAGCCTCCTTTGCTATTTAATTCTACTACTGCATACAACGGGCTCTTATATGGAAATGTATACTGAAGATTTGGAAAAGCCTCTTCTATTTCATCTGAAAATCTATGTTTTGCAAACTTTGTTCCGATCCAATGATTTGACATACTGTTTAGAGTATAGTAATACACTCCTTTATCACATTCCAATCTATCTACATGTGTATGTCCGTTTATACAAAGTCTAACCTTTTTACCGCTTCTATTGGCCTTTATGAATAAATTTGAAAGTTCGTCAGCATTTTTTATACCTCTTGGTCCTTCATTTAGAGGTTGATGTGAAAATATTATTATAGGCATATCAGATTCCAACAGTTCTTTTTCAATCCATTCCATTTGTTTCGAATCAATATATGGTAAATCTTCAGAATCAAAATAATCCCCATAATAATAATCTTTAATTTCTCCGGTCTTCGTTTTAAAATTATTACCGTCAAGCACTAAGAATTTTCCAACCTTTACATATGAAAGAGTAATATCTCTTATCCATTCCATAGAGCTTCATCGCCTGTTCCTTTGAGCAAAAATCGAACTCATGATTTCCAAGTACATGATAATGTGGTTTTCAAAAAATTTATTAAATTTCTCCAACAGTTCAATTTTTCGGTACATCAGCCGGTACTCTCATTGCATTTTTAAGATTTATAGGAATATTCTTTTTCTGAACATAGACATTTACTTGTATCATCAGTGGTAACAAAAATCTCCCAGTTGAATGATAAAGTCAACATCTTCTTTCTTCATTTGTTCTATGAATGTATCCAGTCGTATTCTTCCATCATGCATAATATCAAGATGTAAATCAGTAAAAATTCCAAATTTTACATTACTATAATGCATTTTGCCACCCTCAATTATTATTAAATTAACCCTTGACACCACCTGATGTTACTCCCTGCCACAATTTTTATCGGAAAGGAATAGGTATATAATTACAGTTGGCATAAATACAATTACTACAGATGCAAATATTCCGGCCCAATCACCCTGATTGCATCATTGATTGTACAGTCTGATAAAGACCTACACCTACAGGGCGAAGTTCAGATTTATTGGCAAAAATCAACGCCATAAAATATTCATTCCATCTGCTTATAAAGTTAAAAATTGTTACTGTCATAATCGCAGGTTGTGCCAACGGAAACATAATTCTCCAAAAGCATTGTATCGGACCACATCCGTCTATTGCCGCCGCTTCTTCATACACATCAGATATCTCCTGGAAAAATGCCATTAGAAAGAAAGTTGTGTATGGTACTGAAGTTGCCGTATATATAAAGATCAAAGTCAAATGTGTTCCACTCAATTTTAATGTACTGACAATTGAAAACAGCGGCATAACAATCATAATACCCGGAATTCCAAGAGCTGTAATAATACTCTTTTTAATCAAACCGTTAAATTTAAATTTAAACCTGGTAAGGCAATATGCTGCAGGTGCGCTCACTATAATTGTAAGAATACATGAAGGCACTGTATAAATAACTGAATTTAAAAAGATTCATCAATGCTTTATTTCTAAAGAAAGCTTTTAGTATAATTTTCAAAAATGTAACCCGGTAGATAATACATTTCCTGTAAAACCTCTTTTAGTTGATGACAATGAAGCTGCAATAATCCAGCTCAATCATAAATATTGTAAAAAAAGGCCCAAATGATTCCAATAATATAACTAGGTAATAAAGCAACTTTTTTTCTCCATCTGAAATCGGACTTTCTTTTTATTTTTTTCTTCATCACTTCACCTCCTATATCTCATAGTTATCATCTTTAATTGTATGATTTAAAATCATTGACACAATTACTACAATAACTGTCATAAGCACTGCCGCAGCGGCAGCCATTCCTGCATTTACCGGACTCTGATGCTACTTCAGTTCCAAACAAAGTCTGATATGTAACAACATAGGTGTATATGTATTTACACCGGAGAAAACTTGTGATAAGGCAAAGAATCCCATAGTCCTTGTTGTCCATAACACTATCGCAGTTCTTAAAACACCTTTTGTCAATGGGAAAATAATATGTCTAAAGCGTTGAAATCCTGTGATTCCCTCTAATGATGCAGCTTCAAAGTAATCTTTCGGTATCTTTTCAATTCCGGCTATGAACATCATCATAAAGTACCCCTACATTACCGAACACATTTGCTATACACATCGAGAAAAACATATGATCTGAATTTAACCATTGATAATCTGCTAAAGCTTTTAATCCAAGTTTTGCAAACATAGTTGTAAGTAATCCAAATCTGCTATTGTATACATACAGTAACCACATATAACCTACTGCAATCGCTGCAATTACATTTGGAAGGTAAACTATGGTTCTAAAAACTTTTTAAATCGGATATCCTTTGTAAAAGCCAGTGCAAACAACATAGATAAAACCATTGTAGCAATACTGTTGTAAATCCATATTTTAAGAATATTTACCATGGATCTGACAAACTAAAGGTGTTTTTAAATAACTTTAAAAATTTCCAAAACCGACAAATTTCCAGTCCACTAACGGAGTAGTAACACTTTTTACCTCTAAATAAGCTCATAGTAATAGTTCTTAATGTCGGATATAAAAATATAACTACCATAAGTACTACGGCCGGTAACATAAATATAATAATCGACCTTTTTCGTCTGCTTCATAAAATCCTCCTTATGAAAAATGTAAAGGCAAAATGCCTTTTACATTTTTAGCAATGATTTTTATCACTGATATATACTAGAACTTGATGCCATATCAACAAATTCTTCTGCTGTAATGCTTTCCACCCATCAGCTTTAAACAAGCATCCGCAATAATCTGCTTACTGTTACTATTTAAGATAAGCGCTGTCTGTGACGGATATCTGTTTGTATATTTTGATATAACTTGTTGTGCATCTTTTAAACTATCCGGCCATACACCGTCAACACCAACCGGAATAGCATTTGCCATATCTGAAAATTTCTGGTCAAACGCTGTAGTCACATAAACCCAAAAGCTGCTGCTGCCTTTAGCTTCTTCCTCTGTTGCATCCTTATTGATTGCAATACCATAGCTGCTGTAGCATCCTGATGTCTGATCATCAACTCCGCCTTCTACAGTTGGGAATGCGAAAGATCCCCATTTGAAATCATCCGGTGTTGAATCTTTTACCTCGTTAGGAAGCCATGTTCCATTGATGTACATTGCTATTTTTTCATTTATAACCATACTTTGCTGTGCATTCGGATATGTATTGGTTTCTATAACCGGATCAAAGTATCCCTTCTTTGCCATATCCTCAATAGCCTTAGCCGCCTCTAATACCTTCGGATTACTCCAAGCTGACGGGTCATTACTTAATTTTGCGACCTCATCATTACCCATTAAGCGGCTCATATAATATCCAACCCAGCTTGTAGCATAATTGCTGTCTGTAGTAACCGGAGTATATCCTTTTGCTTTGATTTTTTCACAAGCATCCATAAATTCTGTCCAGGTTTCCGGATACTTTGTTATTCCGCAATCATCAAATATGTTTTTATTGCAGAAAATCATAAATGCCTGCGGTGCGTAAGGAAAATATGAATACTTTCCATCAAAAAGCTTTGCGGACAATCCCGACATACTAGGCATAATTCTATCAACATACTTCTGTCCACCTGTTGATTCATATGACTCTTCAAAATAAGGTGTAAGATCCATTGTCATTTCAGACCACATGGACTTAATATTATCAGCATTAGCATCCATCATTGTAACTTTTGTTCCTGCCGATACTGCTGAGCCAACCAGGTTTCTGTTATCACGACCGTTAAATGTAAAATTAATTTTGACACCCGGATTAGCTTTCATAAATTCATCTGCTGCTTCCCTTAATGCATCTGCCTGAGCTTCAGTTTCACTCCAACTTGACCAATACTCAATGTCTGCACTTAGATTTGCATCACCACTCTTTACATTATCTGCAGCGGATTCTGCAGACTTTGTAGTCTCCTCTGCAGGCTTAGATGATCCACCACCACAAGCTACCAGTGACATTCCCATTGCTACCGATAATGCAGCTGCCAACACTTTTCTCATAATTTTCCTCCTATAAAAATCAAGGTTCTCTTTTTAGTAACTTTTATTATAACGTTTAAATTGAAACGTGTCAATATTTTTTTAACTTCTATTAAAACTTTTATATTATTCGCTTATGTGTCCTTAATAAGTTTAGTAATCTACAGCTATAAAAACCAATACTTTCATTCGAATATAATGCAAATAAAAAGCCCCTGGTTTGAGGCTTTTTAAATAGATTATCTTTTAATAGAATAATAATTTTACTTAATATCTTATTTCGTAATTTTCCTGTAACTCTTATTTATAAGTGTAAATACCTTCTCCGTATCCATATCATCAAACCGGTTCTTAACTCTTCAGCTTCTTCTTTCATCCGCAGGTCTTACATATCCGGCAAAAGGCTTCTTTTTCTCTGACAAATGTGGTTCTGTCTAATATTTCCTCATCTTCCGTGATACCTACCGCTTTTATATAATTTGCACCCATATTAAGGCTTACATTCTCAAATATAAAAATCTTTTCCACCTTCTTTTTCGCCAAGGTCAGTGCCGTTTACAAACAACTTTACCTTTTCCATATTTGAATAGATTTTTATATTTATCTTTTCATCACTTCTGATTGCAAATCTCTTACTTGCGATGTGAACAAATTGCTCATCTGACCAGTATGCCTTGTATACATAGAAAGCATCTTTCTTGATTTTTCTGTCTATAGTTACAAGTCCTTTGTTGTTTCTACCCTTAACACCGCCTTCATCTCTCATATCACAGCCGAAGTCAAACATATTCCAAACATATGAACCCAGATTTCAGTTCTCTCATCAAGAAGTTTTGCCATATGCTCATGATACTCAGCTTGATACTCCTCAGTATAATCCTTGCATTCAGGAGTATTCGAGTGCCAGCTTATAATACCCTCACAGCCGTACTCTGAAAGCCCTACAGCTCTGTTTGGATGCATAGCTCTGAACTTGTCAAACCATACTTCATTGTCTGTATACTTTCCTCCATACCAACCGAAATATAGATTGTATGCAAGTATATCTGTAATCTGATTGTGTTCCGAGTCCATAGGAAGCATTGAAACTTGAGCCATTGTTGTAAGTCTTGTTTTATCAATACTCTTTACAAGTTCATCAAGCTCTCTTAAATTCTCAGTAAGTCCCGGAATATCTCCTGCAATCGTTATTTCGTTTGAAATTCCCCAAAAGCATATACTGCTATGATTGTAGTTTTGATAAATAAGCTCTTTCATCTGCTCCATAGCATTCTCATGTGCCTTTGGATCCTTATTCATTCTCGATATAAAAGGAATCTCAGCCCATACTATAAGTCCGTATCTGTCACAAAGCTCATAAAAGTAATCATCCTGCTGATAATGTGCCAGTCTTACACTGTTGGCACCTACATCCGTTATCAGATCAAAATCGTCAAAGTGATCTAACTCAATAAGTGCATTACCTTTTCCAAATCTGTCCTGATGCCTGCTCACACCTCTAAGAGGTACACTCTTTCCATTTAGGAAAAATCCCCTATCAGGGTCTACATAGTACTCTCTGATACCATGATTTACCTCTACATTGTCAAGTACTTCATTATGTCTTACAAGTTTTACACTCAATTTATAGAGGAATGGATCTTCTACACCATTCCAAAGATGGGCATTGTCTATCTTAAGGCTTAATTTTGTTATATTCTTTGCAGGTGCGACAACCGACCCGATATCTTCATAGCTGTCGCCGTCTTTTACCTCGACCATAACCATATCCGTTTTTACAGGGTCTTTTACATAAGCGGTAATGTCAATTATTGCATCATCACCATCTATCTTTGAAATAACAGCAACTCCGCTTCCTGCATAATATTCTATATCAAATCTTGTCTTAGGTACCGATATAAGACTTACATTTCTGTATATACCACCATAGAATGTAAAATCAGCCATCTGAGGATATACATCGGAATGATTGGCATTATCCACTTCTACAGCTAATATAACGGCATCCTTTTTTTCTCAAAATATCTTGTGATATTAACTCTGAATCTTGAGTATCCGCCTCTATGCTCCTGTACAAACTCACCGTCAATATATATTCTTGCTATCGAATTTACACCTTCAAAATTCAAGATAAAATCACTCTCAGGTGATACAAGAGGTCTTATAAGTTTCTTTACATATACAGCTTTTCCTTTATAGTAGTCATTTCCGCCGTCCTGTCCGTCAAAACCGTTATAGGTATGGGGAACATTGATCATATCAAAGCTCTCATCTATTATAAGTTTGTCGGTGACTTCAATATTCTTTTTGAAAAGCCAGCCTTCATTCAAATCATCTATGACTCTCATATATTTCCCTCCCGGAATATATTCATAATATCCACTCTGTTATGCACTGGCTTTTTCGCATTTTTCTTAATTTTGCAAATTAAAACAGTGAATCGGTATCTTTAAAACAGCACAATATTATAGTATCATTATTTTTATAGATGAATTATAACAAGAAAATTCATTAAAAATACTGTCTTTTTATTTTTGAAATGAAAATGTATACATAACATCGTTAGTTTTTAAACAATTTTTATTTAAAAATCAAATTTTTATAGTCAAGAGATTGAAAGTTATATTGTTGACTTCACATTTTTAATAGTGTATAGTATCTTCGTAAATAAATAATAATATTTGTAGTTTTTACAAATCTTAAGTTCCCAGGAGAAAAAAATGCCAAACGATTTTGTATTTAGAGATCAATTGCCTATAGCGCCTCTAAAGATTGCCGCTCTTGAAAGTTGCTATGATTTTGCAAAGAAAGTCAATGATTACATTGTTGAGTTTAGAAGAAATGATACTACCGAGCTTATGAACAGTAAGATGGATTTGCATTACAGAGGCTATGACTGTGATAATTATCTTCTTGATATTGCCTGCCCCAGATTCGGTTCAGGTGAAGCCAAGGGCATAATAAAAGAATCAGTTCGTGGTACAGATGTATTTGTAATGGTGGATGTATTAAATCACTCTCTCAGCTATAAGCTTAACGGTTTTACAAATTATATGTCACCTGACGATCACTACCAAGACCTTAAGAGAATTATCGGTGCAAGTATTGCCAATGCAAAAAGAGTAAATGTTATCATGCCTTTCTTATATGAAAGCAGACAGCACAAAAAGACCAAGAGAGAATCTCTTGACTGTGCTCTTGCACTTGCAGAGCTTGTAGATATGGGCGTAAGCAATATTATCACATTTGATGCTCATGATCCGAGAGTACAAAACTCTATTCCTCTTACAGGGTTTGACAATTTCATGCCTACATATCAGTTTGTAAAGGCACTGTTTGCAAATGTACCTGATTTAAAGGTAAGCAAAGATGATATGATGATTATAAGCCCGGATGAAGGTGCTATGAACAGAGCGGTTTATCTTGCAAACAACCTCGGCGTGGATATGGGTATGTTCTATAAGAGACGTGATTATTCAAAGGTAATTGACGGCAGAAACCCTATAGTTGCTCACGAATTCCTTGGAAGCAGTGTGGACGGCAAGGATGTTATTATCATGGATGATATGATTTCTTCCGGTGAAAGTATGCTTGATACAGCAAAAGAGCTTAAGAAGAGAAATGCAAAGAGAATTATTATCTGTGCTACATTCGGTTTGTTTACAAACGGTCTTGATAAGTTTGATGAATTCCATAATCTCGGACTTATAGATTATGTTTGTACAACAAATGTTCATTACAGAAATCCTGAGCTTCTTACAAAGCCTTGGTATCTGGAAGCAGATATGACAAAGTATCTTGCCGCTATTATAAACTCATATAACCATGATGTTTCAATAGGTAAGAGCCTCTCACCGACACTTAAAATTCAAAACTTTGTATCAAAAATTTAAATAGGGAGCTGTCGGGAAATACTGAATTTTTAATCCCTACAGAATAAATAGAAATATCTCGACAAGTACAAGGGTTTTGGTTTAGGACTTTGTCAGATATTTTGTTTTTTCTATTATGCTGTCTATTTTTGGGCATAAAACCCCCTTGGCTGAAATTTTGCTTTTTGCATTTTTTTACTATGCTGTTTTCTCCTGTGGTTTTTCCTTCAAATTTCTTTTAGTTTGGCATAGAGAAAACGATGATATTTATTTATATTTCTTCCCTATTGCAAAAAGCATAAATTCTTTATAAACCTTATCTGAAGTACGATAGTTAAAGCGTCGGAAAATCTTCATTCTCTTTAATATCTCCAAAATGACCTTCTGTTTGAATAGAGCGTATCTGTCGTTTCAGAATACCTTTTTTTCACTCTGTATGTTAGCATGTGACTTCTCCGGAGTTCTTCCCATACTTCATTGATCTTCATTACTTTATTCTTATCAATATCTTTATCAGGATTATACTTGTATAAACATTTAGACTTATGTTCACATCCACTACAGTCTGAACATCCATATACTTCATATGTTTGTGTATAACCATTCTGTTCTTTCTTTTTCTGTGTTGATATGTCTCAGTTCACGGCCGTCATGACATATATAGACTTGCTCATCCTCAAATACCATTGTCTTCATGTTGTAGTATTTACCTATATCTTTACTGTATGCTCTTGTTTTTTTCGTTTTTTTCGTGATCCCGTAGTTTTATATAACTGTCTATTTGATTTTTCTTTCAGATATAAGAGGTTTTTTTCTCACTACAATAGCCGCTATCTGCCGTAACTTCTTCAAGCACTTCTCCAAATGCTTTCTTATGCTTTTTTTCAAGGACAGGAATCAGTGTGTTATAGTCTGTACGATCATTACTTACATAACCATGTACAATAAAATAATTTCTACTGCTATCTGTACATTGTATGCCGGCTTTTAGCTGCCCTGTTCAGCATATGATCTTCCTTCATTCGCATAAAGGTTGCTTCCAAATCAGTTTTTGGAGTAGCTGTTTCTATCTTTTCCCCATAATCTCAAAGCATTCTTTATAGTGCATTAATCGCTGTCCACAATGTTCAAGCTCTTCATAGAGTTGTTGAAGTTTTTGGCTTTCTTGCCCTTTCCGTTAACAAATACAATACCTTCTCCGTCAGCAATAACCATAAGATTTTTTTCTGAAGCTTAAGTATTTCAATAGGCGAACAGTTATCAATCTCTATAATACGGTTATTAGATAACTTTTTATGTTTTGTAATCTTTCTTTTTCTGTTCTTTTTCAATAACATCTCTGACTTTATCAATTCCGTCAATCACAAACATCTGTGCATTTCCAAGCCCGTATTTCTCCCCAAAACCATTATCTTGTAAAAAAGAGTTATAGTCTGAATAAAGCTTATCTATAGAATCCAGAAGACCTGCAAGATGATAATTAATGCTTCCACGCCATACAAAAGTATAACGATTGGCATTAGCTTCTATTTTTGTTCCATCGATAAATAATTTCTTTTAATGTTACAAACCCTTCTTTTTAATCGTCTCATAAACTGATAGTTTAAGTCGTTCTAGGATATCTGAAGTAAGTTTCTACCTTTTAAAATCATAAAAGGTATCTCTTTTAGGCTTCCTCCCTTGAGTAAGCTCAGATAAAAAGCAATATCTCTTTCACATAAATCTACAATACGATCAATAGAACGAATTCTCGCATATTTGCATAAGTAATAACTGCATACATCATGATAGGGTTATACCCTGTTCTTTCCCTTTATCCGAACAATTGGCTAACAGTCCGGAAAAATCTAAATCCTCCATAACTTTTTAGGGTATAGACTGGATCGTCATCGGGCAAACTCAATTCATAGAAGCTAAAGTTGATTTTCTGTTGACCTATTTCAAAAAGTCGTTATAATAATTAATCAGAGCATAGTTACATTATAACATGTAACGGAGAAAGATGGTTATCGTTAGCCATCTTTTTATGTAAAAATCTTAGGGAGGAGTGACTCGTTTTGAGTTACTCCTCCTCTTTATGGCTGCCATTTCCCTGACAGCCCCTTTGAAATTAAATATTTCCATTTTTGGGATTTAACTCTTGAAAAAGTGCAATACATATTCTAATGATTAAACAAAGTCCCCAAAATACTATAAACGAATAATCAAATATAGTGCTTTTTCAAGTCCCATGTAGTATGGAGTATAAAATGCAACTAAAGTAATCCGGCTATTATTTGCACTACCAAAATAAAAAGTGCCAATAATATCTCCTGTTTGAAAAACTCTTCATATTTTTACTTTCTCCCTGGCACGCTTACTGAATGTCCAGGTTCCAACATATATGTCACTTGTTACATATATAGAATCCGGCACTTTACTTACGCCACCTCCTGCAGCTGCAGCAATAGTTACCTTTTTGTCAACAAGGAAATTTATATATCATACTATTAATAGTATTTTTCAATGACAGTCTCAGATATGTATTTTTCCACTAGTTCTTTAATCCAACTTCCAATACTTTTTATATTCTATTTGTAATATCTTTGATAATTTATCTTGAAAAGATGGATGCTGAATACATCATCCCTATTATTTGCTGTTTAATGGTACAATAGCAAGTGTTTTTCCCAATGGTGCCAAGACTTTTTAATATCGTATCAAGTTGTGGACTTGTTTGTCCTTTTTTCCATCCTTGCTATTACAGGCTGTTTTACACCACTTAATTCTTCTAATTTCTTTTGGCTCAATCCCCTTTCTTTTCTGGCTTTAATAAGTTCTCCTATCAAAGCAACCTTAAGTCACTTTCCAATATTTCTTCAGTGTTAAAAGCGAATCTATAAATTCTAAAGCATTCTGACCAATCGCACTATTCATAATTCTTTCCCATCTTTATCTTTATAAAAATATATATTGTACAAGTTCCCTCCTTAAATCAATTATACTTAAAAGTTATTAAACAGTCAACTTTATCAATAAAAATCCTGACATAACTTTTATTAAAGATATGTCGGGAGATTATTAAGGTTTATACATTAAATGTACTTCCACCTATAAATTCTCTTAAAAATAGAATTTGAAGGCACATTATCACTCGGTATACTGAGGAAATAGTCAAGGAACTTTAAAAGTCTCTTTGCCTCGGGATATTCCTTTGCTGTCTTTTGTACACTGAATAATACCGGCTCAACATATTGCTTTTATAACCGCAATCTCGTAGTTTAGAGCCGAGTTGAAAGTTGCATCCGCACTGCTTTGATATGGGAATATATACTTTTCTTCCCTCTTCTTACAGAATCCCACATTGAAATTGTCTTTGTAGGTGAAGCGCCTCTCTTTCTGACATCTCTTATCATTCTTCTGAGTAATCTGCCGTCTGTAGTAGGTATACGATTGTGCTCGTCTATATTTAATTGAGTCAAAGCACTTATATATATCTTATATCTGCTGTCCTTAGGCAATCTGTATGAAAGTTCATCATTCAAACAGTGTATACCCTCTATAACAAGAATATCATCCTTACCAAGCTTCAAGAAGTTTCCGTTGTATTCTCTCTGCCCGATTTTGAAATTAAAGCTTGGAATCTCCACTTCTTCCCCGTTCAAAAGAGCCAACATATCTTCATTAAACTTTTCAATATCCATTGCACCAAGCATTCAAAGTCAAGCTCACCATGTTCATCTCTCGGTGTATCTTCCCTGTTCTTAAAGTAATTGTCCACCTCAAGAGGATGAGGTTTCAATCCGTGAGATCTTAATTGTATACTGAGTCTGTGTGAAAATGAAGTCTTTCCTGATGAAGACGGACCTGCAATCATAACAAGCTTTTTACATTGCCTCTTTTTACGATATCATCCGCAATATCTCCAATCTTCTTTTCCATATATGCTTCAGAAATAAGGATCATTTCATTAGTCATACCGTTTGCAATCATCTCATTTAGAGAACCGACATCGGCAACTCCCATGTCTTCGGCATTTTTGCTTGCATTATTAAGCTCATTAAAGATTTTTTCTTCAGGTACAAACTCTTCCACCACTTCGGGATTATCCTTCTTAGGTATAATAAGAACAAGTCCGTCCTTGTATTTTGTCAGGCTGAATTTATTTACAAATCCTGTTGAATACACAATATAGCCGTAATTATAGTCTATATAGTCCTCAAGCTTATATATATTCACTCTGGATACTCTTCTGAACTTAAAAAGTTTTTCCTTTTCAAAAAGCCTGCATCATGAAACATCTTTATCGCAGTATCGGTATGAACACTCATCTTCTCTATTCTGATATTTTCATCGACAATTTCTCTCATCCTGCCGTCTATTTTATCAATATCAAACTCAGATTCACCGTTCATTCTGATAAACAGTCCGTTTCCGGTGGAAAAATTCCACAATAGGTTTTTATATTCTCACCATATATATCTTTAATAGACTTTAAAAGTATAAGTACGGCACTTCTTTCATATGTGGAACGCCCGATAACATCACTTAAAGTAATAAACTCAAGTTTTATATCAGATTTTAAAGTCTTATGCAGCTCCTGCAATTTAGAGTCTGCCTTTACTAAAAGTGCCTTTTTTCTTATGCTCCGTTACAATATCAAAGTAACTTGTATTCTCTTCGTATTCAAATACTTCGTTGTTTATATTTACTTTAAACTTTTTCATTATTTTATTTTTCTGATCCATCCCTGTGGTGCTTCTATTTCACCCATCTGTATTCCGGTAAGTGTATCATAAAGTTTCTTTGTAATCTCACCCATACCTTCCATACCTGCAGGTAAGCTTATTACTTCTTCACCTCTGTATATTCTGCCTACAGGTGAAATAACAGCTGCAGTACCGCAAAGTCCCGCTTCTTTGAATTCCTTTATTTCATCAAAGGCAACCGGTCTTTCCTCAGTCTTAAGTCCTAGATAATGCTCTGCAACATAAAGAAGTGATCTTCTTGTAATTGAAGGCAATATTGAATTTGATTTAGGTGTAACTACAGTATTATCTTTTGTAATAAAGATAAAGTTTGCGCCTCCTGTCTCTTCGACATAAGTTCTTGTAGCCGCATCCAGATACATATTTTCATCAAATCCGTTTCTGTGAGCTTCCATAAGAGGGTGTATACTCATGGCATAATTAAGTCCTGCCTTTATATGTCCTGTACCTCTCGGTGCTGCTCTGTCAAATTCACTTACTGTAATTGTAATAGGCTTTGCACCGCCCTTAAAATAAGGGCCGACAGGTGTTACAAACATTCTGAACTGATACTCTGCAGCAGGCTTAACTCCTATTACAGGTGATGAAGCAAACATATAAGGTCTTATATAAAGTGTTGCTCCAGAACCGAAAGGAGGTACCCATGCTTCATTTGCAAGTACTACCTTATCTACCGCTTCAAGGAATCTCTCCTCATCAAACGGCGGCATCTCAAGTCTTTTAGCTGAATCATGCATTCTCTTTGCATTTAGATCAGGTCTGAATGTAACTATATGTCCGTCCTTTGTTCTGTATGCCTTTAAGCCTTCAAAAACTTCCTGACAATACTGTAAAATACCTGCCGACTCATTTATCGTAACATTTGAGTCTGTCAGAAGCTCTCCATCATCCCATTTTCCGTCTTTAAAATTGCTGACATATCTGTAATCAGTAATTCTGTAGTTGAAACCTATATTTCCCCAATCTAAATCCTTTATTTCCATGATAGCCTCCTATTGTTCATTAAGTTTTGCAAGTTTTGCAGCCTGATCCGCCGCAATACAGCCGTCTATAAGTTCCTGAATGTCTCCATTCATTATCTTATCAAGTTTATATAAGGTAAGATTTATTCTGTGATCGGTTACTCTTCCCTGTGGGAAGTGTAAGTTCTGATTTTTTCAGATCTGTCACCTGTTCCGATCTGGCTTCTTCTGTCAGCCGCTTCCGCACTTTGCTTTTTCTCAAGCTCTATCTCATAAAGCTTTGATCTAAGAAGTGCAAATGCCTTTTCCTTAGTTTTGTAACTGGCTCTTTTCTGTCTGAGAGTAGATAACAATACCTGTAGGATAGTGAGTAAGACGAACTGCAGAGTCTGTAGTATTGACACACTGTCCACCGTTTCCGCTGGCTCTCATAACGTCTATTCTGACATCATTCATATCAATCTGTACATCAACTTCCTCAGCCTCAGGCATTACAGCAACAGATGCTGTGAAGTATGTATTCTTCCGCCCGACTCTGTCTCAGGTACTCTTTGTACTCTGTGAACTCCCGACTCATACTTAAGCTTTGAATAAGCACCCTTACCGCTTACCATTGCCACTACTTCCTTATATCCGCCTATACCGTTCTCATTAACATCAATCATCTCGACCTTCCAGTTTTGAGACTCCGCATAATGAGTGTACATACGATACAGCTGATAGCAACAATGCCGCCTCGTCACCGCCTGCTCCGGCTCTGACTTCCAGCATTATATTCTTATCATCATTAGGATCTTTTTGGCAAAAGTAAAATCTTTAGCTTTTCGGAAAGTTCCTCTTCAAGTCTCTTACCCTCGGCAAGTTCCTCCTTTGCCATCTCCTTCATTTCTTCATCGTTCATCTCAAGCATTTCAAGTGCATCCACCTGTAATTGCTTTTGCTTTTTTTATATTCTCCGTAAGTTTCACTAATGGAGCCAGATCCGACTGTCTCCTTCATCAGCTTTCTGAATCTGTTTTTGATCATTTAGCCACATCACCACTGGCAAGCTCTGCCATGATTTCATCATAATGTACTACTATATCTTCTAAATTATCAAACATCTTTTCCTCTTATGATTTTTTTATTTAACTGTATATTATTGCAACTCTGTCTAAATTTGCCAGGGTCTTTTTTATCACTACATTTTTGCCTTCAAACAAAGCTCTTATATCATCCGCTTCATCATATCCTATTTCAAGAGCCAATACTCCGTTGTCTGCCAAATAGTTCTCATAATTTTCGGCAATTATTTTATAAAATTTCATGCCGTCAGCATCTCCGTCAAGTGCAAGTCTCGGCTCAAAATCCTTAACTTCATTTTCCAAAGTATCTACAACATCGCTCTGTATGTAAGGCGGATTGGATACTATGATATCATATTTATTTTCACATGTTAAGCTTGAAAACATATCGCTCTTTAAAAAATTGATATCCAAATCAAGCTCATTTGCATTTCTTTTTGCAACTTCAAGTGCCTTATCCGATATATCCAGAGCGTCAACTCTGTCAAATCCTCCAAGCTTTTTTAATGCAATAGCTATAGCTCCCGAACCCGTACAAATATCAAGTATTCTTTTACTCTTATCTTTTTTTGAAATCTTTAAAACTTCTTCAACCAGCACTTCCGTATCAAATCTCGGAATAAGTACATTCTCATTGACATAGAGTGGAAGTCCGCAAAAATATGCCTTATTTAAAATATACTGTATAGGCATATGACCAAGCCTTTTTTCTACATATTCATTCAATCTATCAAGCTTTGATATATCCTCTATTTCATCATACTTATACATTGTCCACTTTGAAAAATCAAAGTCAAATATCTCATATATAAGCAAAAGTATATTCGATTTTGCATCCTTGAAGTTTTTTTCTTCCAACAGCTTTACATATTTATCAAAAGCCTCAATATATTTCATATCAGAAGTTTTCCTCCAGGTACTCTCTCCAGTCAAATACCCTTTCAACTGCCACAATAGCTACCTCAACCATATCAGGTGTAGGCTCCTTTGTGGTAAGTCCCTGCATCCAAAGTCCCGGCTTACTTATAAGATTTACAAGCCAAAAATCACTTCTTCCTGCAATTCTTAAAAACTCGTAGCTTACTCCTGCTATAACAGGTACCAGAACAATTCTGGATACCGCTCTAAGCCATATAGTATCAACTCTGATTACCATAAAGAATAATATACTTATCATCATTACAATGATAATAAAGCTTGTACCGCATCTCTTATGCTCTTTTGAGCTCTTCATAACATTTTCCACATTAAGCTCAAGACCATGTTCAATACAGTTTATACATTTATGCTCCGCTCCATGATACATAAATGTTCTTTTAATATCTTCCATTCTTGATATCATTTTTATATAGAAGATAAATATTGCTATTCTTATTATTCCCTCAAAAATTGCAATTACATAGTAATTATCAATTTTCAATTTAATAATATTGCTAAGAAGCATCGGCAGGACCATAAAAATAGCTATGGATGCTATTACTGAAATAAACATCGTAACACCCATTATCACTTTATCCAGCTTATCTCCAAAAATTGCTATCAGCTTTTCTTCAAACTTTGAAGGCTTTGAATCCTCATCATCTTCAAAAAAGCTTGCTGAATATGACAATGTTTTCATTCCCAAAACCAATGAGTCTATAAATGAAAATATACCTCTAAGAAACGGAAGTCCCAATATCGGCATTCTTGTAGTCAAGCTCTCATATTTATCTTCCATTACCGCAATTGTTTTATCCGGCTTTCTAACAGCTGTAGAATATCTGTCACCGTTTTTCATCATGATGCCTTCTATAACAGCCTGTCCACCTATTCCTGAATATTTCATATTTACTCCGTAATCTATTTAAAAAGAGCCAGACACCTGCCTGACTCCCCCTAATAAATAGTATTTCTTTATCTTATTATTCAGCCTTAACACCATATCTACGGTTAAACTGCTCGATACGACCACGTGCCTGAGCTGATTTCTGCTGACCTGTATAGAAAGAATGGCACTTAGAACAAATTTCTACGTGGATATCTTCCTTTGTTGAACCTGTAACAAATGTGTTACCACAGTTGCAAGTTACTGTTGCCTGATAATAATTTGGATGTATTCCCTGTTTCATAATTCACCTCTTTTAAAAATTTAACGGTTACATAAAGTAGACTCGTTACAAAGTACATCTTAGGATAGCATAAATGAAGATAAATTGCAAGAGTGTAATTTACTCTTTTACTCTTTGACAGAGTGTAATTTACTCTTTACTCTTTGATTTAAGATATAATATCAAACTCCAAAGATCCGACAAACATATATCCTATCATTAATACCATATTTTTACTTTACTTTCAAACTCAATCAATATTTCCTCATCACATATATTTGTTTTGGCATAAAGTGAAAATTCATCTACAATCTTTTTTTACTTCTACTGTCGCTCTTATATGTGAGGAATATCTATGTAGCTGTTTAAACATAAGTTCACCGTTTTTTAATATAAGAGCCTGTTACTAAATCTATTCTGATTTTTGCCTTTTATTATATTTCCAACAAATCTTAGCTCAGAGTTCTTGTCATCATCTATATATTCATTATATTCCATAAAATGTACTATAATCTTACTTTTTGTCCTCCATTTCAGCATCAACAAATCTGTCATAGCCGAATGTACAGATATTAATAATTTTTCAAATTCATAATACTTTCTTTTTCTCATACCTTTTTATAAATTAAAAAGTCTTTAGGGATCTTCAAATACGCCCATATTTCATTCCAAGGTAGTTTTGCATATAACTTATCTATATCATCCTTTGTATAAAAGGTACTCCTCCATAAATACGTCCTCAGGAAAAAGCTTAAAATATCTATGAAAAGAATTCCAACAAAAGTCTTTCTCTACCTGATATATCATCGAAAAATAATATAACTTGACACTGTTTCTCCCATACTTGGAATATAGTATTCATGTGATTCTTTTCGGCTTCGGATAAAAAAATAAATTATAATGTTATCATTATCATCCAGTGAATCCCATTGATAATCGTCATCATCCCATCTTCTTCTCCAATGATCATTAGTAAAAGCTGATACTGAAACTTTCGCCTGTACTTAATTTATCTTTTTCTTTTACCACCTCCCATAAAACTTCATCTTTGTAAATATATCAATTATTATATCCAAGTCTTTTTTCTGTTGGATATTCACCTTTTCCTAAACAACGATGCTGATGCTCCCATTATCTTAATGTACTCCCTAAATTATTTTTTTAGTGTTTACTTTTTCTCTTTATATGTATCCGGATTTTTGTAAATCCACCCTGCATCCTGTTCAGACATATTGTATATTGCGTCAATATTATGTTTCCTGAATGTATAACCGTTATCAACATAGAATGCGGTATTTGGATATTCTTCCATATATCTGTGTACTATTTCCAATATGATAAGTTCTTTTCCAATCATATCCGGAAAACGAAAGAAGGTCTCAAGCCCCTGTTTCCTTGACTTTCTCATGAAAATCTCTTTTTATATCTACATAAGAATAAATTTGAATCATTGGTGCAGGATCCTTTTTATCAAAAATCATACTCACTGTCTTCTTTTAGACAGTATAATATCATAATCTCTTTTAGCTATCATCAATCTTTCTATTGTAGTTCATAGCATCAAGTATTTTTCCACATGCTGACACCGATAGATGTTTTTTTCTACCCTCAGATTTTTTTGTAGTATTCTTCCCTCACATATCATATATAATTCTCCATTTTATACTGCTGCCACAAAAATAGTCCTGTTAATCATATAACCCTATCTATATCATCCTTTTTATACATATCCGGGCTTTTTATAAATCCACTCTGCATCGAGCTCAGTGCATATTATATATTGCATCAATATGATGTTTTTCTGAATGTATAACCGTTATCAATATAGAATGCGGTATTTGGGTATTTTTCCATATATCTGTGTACTATTTCCAATATGATGAGTTCTTTTTCCAATCATATCCGGAAAGCGAAAAGAAGGTAACAAGCTCATTTTTCTTGATTTTCTGTGAAAACCTCCTTTATATCTAAATAAGCATAAATTTGAATCATTGGTGGGATCTTCTTCATCAAAAATCGTATTCATTATCTTCTTTAGACAGTATAAGACTCACCATCACTTTTATATATTGTCACTATTCTATGGTAGTTCATAGCATCAAGTATTTCTTGTATCCTGTCATCAACAAATATATTTCTGCCCTCAAATTTTTTCCAATATTCTTCCCTCACATATCATATATACATCCCCTTCTTATACTGCTGCCACAAGAGAGCTTTTTTTACAAAGCATCCGGACTGCTATATATCCAATTTGAGTCTTTATTACAGTATACTTTTTTTCAATGTCTTCTTTTCTATAAACATATCCGGACTCATTTAAGAAAATATCCTCAGAAAGAATTTAAAAATATCTATATAAAAACTCTGATATTATCAATTCTGTTCCTTTAATGTCATCAAAGTAAATATATGCATAATAATAGCAATTTTTCTCTTGGATAAAAACTTATACACCCCTTCTCTATCTCTCTCCACTAGGAACATACTTAAATGCATATTATAAACTCTTTTTTTCTTATATTACTTTCATCATCCTCTTCAAGTATACTTGCAGACAAACTGTAAAAATCATTTGAGTCATAAATCGAACAATGTGTATATCCCTATTGACATTAAAATGTTTTATGACTTTTTCCATGTCTTCTTTATTAGCTGTTACTTTTTTTCCTTAATATACCTGTATCTAACATTATTTAAAAACTCCTTTAGCTCCTCAAATCTATTTATCAATTTAATTTCCTACATAGCAAGGCGTTATTTTGTCTGCCGGCCATACTTTTTCATTTCCATGTATTCCCCTTCTTCTATCATCTCGTCTATAGCTTCTCTAAACCAATCTATAAGTTTATCAACTTTTTTAGTAAAGAAGAGCTGCTAGATATAAAACAGCTCCTCTTAAAAATATCAATAGTATAATTTAGAATGTTTTAGGATCCTCATACGCCCATAATTCATTCCAAGGTAGTTTTGCATATAACTTATCTATATCATCCTTTGTATAAAAGGTACTCCTCCATAAATACATCCTCGGAAAACAGCTTAAAATATCTATGAAAAATTCCAACAAAAGTCTTTCTCTACCGATATATCCTCGAAAAATAATATAACTTGGCACTGTTTCTCCCATACTTGGAATATAGTATTCATGTGATTCTTTTGGCTTCGGATAAAAATAAATTATAATGTTATCATTATCATCCAGTGAATCCCATTGATACTCGTCATCATCCCATTTTTCTTTTTCCAATGATCATTAATAAAACTGATACTGAAAACTTTCGCCTGTACTTAATTTATCTTTTTCTTTACTGCCTCTTGTGTCAAGTATTGATACATTTTTATTAAATTTCCAATCTGTTTCACTTCTATCTTAACTTCAACACCGGATTTTTTTCAATAGGTTATTGATAAGGTCTGTATAAATCATCTGATCGACCACTCTGTTATGCTTGTGATTCTTTGTCCCTGCATCTTTGGAAGATGCTCCACAATGATAGATTCTCTGATGTTCGGTATTCCAGTCGATAATAATGTATCTGTCATGAAACTCTCCACCGGATTTTTGGAATGTTATCTTTTCTAAACGGATACTCCTTACAAAAATCCCTGATATTCAAGGGTATGAAGTCCTTTGCCGATGTTATCACTGAATATAATGACCTCTACCGATGAAGGGACATCTTTTAACAAGACCAAGGTTTTCACTCCGATGTAGTTATCGACGATATAAATACTCTTTTTTTCGCTATGCTGTAAATGTCCTTATAAGCAAGATTCGCTTCGACCGGCTGTCCATTCAAAAGTAAAAATCCATATTTGAGCTGTGGATTGCTAAGGTCGAGAATCAAATCAGACAGCTCAGATTTATGCACCACGTTATTTAAGGTGTCCATCACTTCTGCTACCTGATCTTCCACATCTCTTAAATCTCGTCTTAAATCCTGCATTTCCACGACATTACTTGTGATCTGCATCGAAAGCTGTAAAAACTCTCTTTTCCCAATCAACCCTTGATTTTCTACGATGTAGTCTTTCATCTTCTTAAAGGTACGAATCAGAGCTTTACTCTGCTTGACCGCAAGCTCTCCTTTGAGAACTGTCATCAGCATATAGATTCCCTGCTCGGTAAAAGCATGAGGATTGTACTTAATATTACTACCTCTTCTCAGCTCTTATTCAAGGTCACATTTTGTGACCTTGAAAGTTCAGATACTTCTCGTCAGTTAATCGGAACATAAAATCTTCATCAAATTTTTCAATATTCCTTTTTACTTGCTGATTAAAAGCTTTTGTTTCATACCCATAAATCTCTGCCAGTTCAAAATCAAGCATAACTTTCTGTCCCCTAATAATATAAATCTTTTTACAAGGGATTCATGATTTACAAGCATCATCTCGTCTTTTTTATCCATCTTTTTCATCACCTTCCTCAAATCTCCAAACAATCTCAACCTGTATTCTTATCATAAACATAGATTTTGTCTATGACTTCGTTTATCCAGTCTAAAAACAAGTCCTCCTTTTGCTACCTCTTTCTCTTAGCTTATCCACATTCAGATGATGTTGGTGTTAGAATATATTTAGTACAAAACAAAATGAGATATTTCCTTATTTGTTATATAATAAACCTTAGGAGGAACTCATTATGTCAAGTAAAAAGAAACCATCACTCAAAAACAGTTTAAGCTGGATGCTATAAACTATCGAAATGAACATCCGGATCTTACTCTGTTGAATGTGCCAAGAATCTTGGCATTGGTGTTAGTACACTTGCCAAATGGGAAAGTCAATTTCGTAATAATGATGGTGACATTCCCGTTCGTGGCTCAGGTAACTATCAATCTGATGATGCAAAAGAAATAGCTCTCCTCAAACGTGAGCTACGTGATGCTCAGGATGCTCTTGATGTACTAAAAAAAGCCATAAGCATTCTGGGGAAAAGTTAACTATTGCTATCTATACAGAGGTTTCTGCAAAGGTAGAGGCAGCTAAAGTAAATGGGCACCGTGTCTCTACTTCCGGAATGCTTAAATTTTTGGGTGTGTCTCGATCCGGATATCGTTCTTTTCTTAATAGAAAAATATCTTCTGCTATTCAGAGGAAGGAAGCTATTAAGAAGAATATCCGGCTTATTTATGATGCTTCAAAACAAAACTATGGTGCTCCTAAAATAACCAAAGAACTTCGTAAGTCAGGTGAAACTATTACTGAGCGCACTGTAGGCAAATATATGCGTGAAATGGGTATTAAAGCCCAATGGATTAAGCCTTTTACTACCACTACCAGAGACTCTGATTTCAGTACTGAACTTACAAACATACTTGATGAACAATTACTCTTCTACTCAAAATATTTATCTACCAATTTTTGTAGTTTCCCTTCTTTAGCCGCAGGGATGGTATCTTCTAGAACAAAGTTCTTTCTACTAATATCTCGAGAAAGATTTCCAAAGATAAAATTAGTGGAAATATTATAGATAAATGGTGAAGGCACAAATCCACAAACTTGATTTTCTAGGATACGTTTTAAACGTTCTTCAAAATTTGGAAATGTATTTTTCAGACATTTGCTATTATATAATCGCTTAACGAGTTCTGCGATATAGAAGCCTGATTTCATGTACAAATCAATAAACGTCTTAGATGGATTATAAAAAAATCCTGGGTTATCTTTTTTTCAAAATCATCCACCATCCTCTTCACCACTCGTTTAAGAGTGAAGATCTCGTTGGTATCATTGTATATATCTGTTACTTAAGTGGTGATACATAATCATCTGGAAGTTTGCCTCTCCAGTCAATCCACATTTGCTCAGCAATTGGAATTAATCTTTCAAGCTCTTCCTTAGTAAATAACTCTGTAGTTTCAGGTAAATCAATTAATGATGTAGGACTCTCTTCTATGAATCGTTTCTCACTAGCTTTCTTTCCTTCTTCCGTTGGTACAACGATCGTTCTCCGCTTTAAAAATCAATTTCACGTGCCGTTCTCCTACCTAATAAATATTCGTTAAAATCAGAAGGATTAATCTCAAAGATACGACGAACTGAAGTTACTCCAAACTCACCAAAAGTGTAGTATTTTTCCTTCATGTGTTCGAAAATCATATCCTTTTGGTGATTCAATCTTTTCAAAGGTATCAAACTCCTCCCAAGTTATTTTTAGTTAAACTCATTTTTAATTGCCTCCCTAATTTTCTAATTGTAAATTCTCCCCATGGAACTTTCAAATTCTTAATTGAATCATAAGGGATATCTATTGCCACAGGTTTACTTAGAATATATAGAGTTCAACATAATTATATAAAGTCCAATCGAATAGTTTGATCGCTCTCCATTTTTTTAGCCATGTTAATAATATTGTCTATTTCTCTTGGAGTTATCGGAAGATTTTCATGAGGGGGTTCCCAAGTGTCATACTATCTTTATAAACAACAAATTTTTATTAATCAACAATTCTCCTTGTGCTTTTAAGAGGAAACCATTCTCTAAATCAAAAGTAATTGTTGATCTTGTTCCTGTAATTTTCATTTCTACCTCTCGAATATAATTTTTTCTACCCCTGTTTTAGGATCTATTGTTGTAATCTTAGTAACATTTGGATTGGCCTTCAATCTTGGTAATTCGATATTTTCCCAAATATTTCCTGGTCTTAGTTCGCTACCAACTACAGCTCTTATTTCACCAGATACTTGCTCTGCGTAAACATTCGAAGCTTCCTCCCAAGCTGTTACACTTGAAGGAGCATTAAAATCCCATTCGGGCATTACAATATTCGTATCATCAATCGTAGATTCTAATGTAACCCTCCTTTATTTTTTGCTATTTTTCGCAACATCCATTTCCTCCAATACTATCTGTTTGTCCCGACCAGAAAAAGCTGTATCTGGATCAGTTTTCAAGCGACCTCTTATTAACTCAACATCAAAATCAGTTTGGGTAAAATCTATTTTTGAATATCGATTCGAAGAAATAGGTAACTCTATAGGCGGATTCTTCGGCTCAGCTATTTCTATAGGCGGCTTTATTCGGTTCAGCTATTTTTGATGGCGGTTTGACAGGGTTTATTTTTCTTATCAATACCTGCTATATCACCTGCTTGTTCTCCAATTTCTGCAGCCTTAGATGAATAAACTATCTTTGAAGGCTGCTTTATATTTGAACTACCTGCAATTTCATCTCCAATCTCGGATATTTTTGATGAGGTTTTTGATCCCTTTAGATATATCACCAACATCTTAACCAACTCATCATCAGTAATCGGCATAGCTATTGTTAATATATAAACATCTGTTTCATCATCTATACTAAATCTTGTAACACCTAACGATACAAAAAAATATTTATTATCTCTTCTATTCTTTGTATAATCAGGGTGAATTTCACTTCTAAAAGTCTCATTGATGTTGCCATCGATTTTATATCTCCTCAAGTTCTTCAAAAACAATCTAAAATGTACCGGGATCCTCATACATCCAAGTCTCATTCCATGGTACCTTTCGCATATAACTTATCTATATCATCCTTTGTATAAAAGTGACTTCGCCTAAATACATCTTCCGGAAACAATTTAAAATATCTATGCAAAGAAATTCCAGTAATAATCTGCCTCTACCTGAAATATCTTCAAAGTAAAGATAAATCAGTACTGTTTCTCCCATGCTTGGAATATATTCTCCAGCTCTATTTCCACATTAGGATCGAAGTAAATTATAATATGATCATTGTCATCCAGTGAATCCCATTGATAATCGTCATCATCCCATCTTCTTCTCCACTGATCATTAGTAAAGCTCACACTTAAAACATTCTCTTTCACTTAAACTCATATCACTTTATCTACTTGAATAAAACTCTCATCTTGGTAAATATATCAATTATTATATCCAAGTCTTTTTCTGTTGGATATTTCACCTTTTCTAAACATTAATGCTGATGCTCCCATTACCTTAATATCCTTCCCTAAATTATTTTTTTAGTGTTTACTCTTTTTGTATTTATCAGGATTTTTGTAAATCCACCCTGCATCGAGCTCAGGCATATTATATATTGCGTCAATATTATGTTTCCTGAATGTATAACCGTTATCAACATAGAATGCGGTATTTGGATATTCCTCCATATATCTGTGTACTATTTCCAATATGATAAGTTCTTTTCCAATCATATCCGGAAAACGAAAGAAGGTCTCAAGCCCCTGTTTCCTTGACTTTCTTATGAAAATCTCTTTTTATATCTACATAAGAATAAATCTGAATCATTGGTGCAGGATCTTTTTATCAAAAATCATATTCACTGTCTTCTTTAGACAGTATAATATCATAATCTCTTTTTACCTATCATCAATCTTCTATTGTAGTTCATAGCATCAAGTATTTTTCCACATGCTGACACCGATAGATGTTTTTCTACCCTCAGATTTTTTGTAATATTCTTCCCTCACATATCATATATAATTCTCCATTTTATACTGCTGCCACAAAAATAGTCCTGTTAAGCATATAACTTATCTATATCATCCTTTTTTTATACGTATCCGGGCTTTTATAAATCCACTCTGCATCAGGCTCAGGCATATTATATATTGCATCAATATGATGTTTTCTGAATGTATAACCGTTATCAACATAGAATGCGGTATTTGGGTATTCTTCCATATATCTGTGTACTATTTCCAATATGATAAGTTCTTTTTTCCAATCATATCCGGAAAGCGAAAAAAGGTAACAAGCTCATTTTTTCTTGATTTTCTTGTGAAAACCTCCTTTATACCTAAATAAGCATAAATTTGAATCATTGGCGCAGGATCTTTTTCATCAAAAAAATCGTATTCATTATCTTCCTTAAACAGTATAAGACTACCATCACTTTTATATATTGTCACTATTCTATGGTAGTTCATAGCATCAAGTATCTTTAGCATCCTGCAATCAACAGTTATACTTTTTTCTCTCAAATTTTTCTAATATTCTTCCCTCACATATCATATATACATCCCCTTCTTATACTGCTGCCACAAGAGATCTTTTTTACAAAGCATCCGGACTGTTATATATCCAACTTTGAGTCTTTATTACAGTATGCTTTTTCAATGTCTTCTTTTGTATAAACATATCCTGACTCACTTTAAGAAAAATATCCTCAGGAAAGAGTTTAAAATATCTATATAAAAACTCCGATATTATCAATTCTCTTCCTTTAATGTCATCAAAGTAAATATATGCATAATAATAGCAATTTTCTCTTGGATAAAAACTTATAACGCCCTTCTATATCTATCTCCACCAGAGACATACTTTAAATGCATATTGTAAACTCTTTTTTTATATTACTTTCATCATCCTCTTCAAGTATACTTGCAGACAAACTGTAATAATCATTTGAGTCACTAATCGAACAATGTGTATATCCTATTGACATTAAAATGTTTATGACTTTTTCCATGTCTTCTTTATTAGCTCTTATTCTTTTTCTTAATATACCTGCACGCCACATTATTAAAAATCTCCTTTATCTCCTCAAATCTTATCAATATAATTCCCTTATATAGCATGCGGTATTTTTGTCTGCCAGCCATACTTTTTCATTTCATGTATTCCCCTTCTTCTATCATCTCATCTATAGCTTCTCTAAACCAATCTACAAGTTTATCAACTTTTTAGTAAAGAAGAGCTGTTAGATATAAAACAGCTCCTCATAAAAATATCAATAGTATAATTTAGAATGTTTTAGGGATCCCTCATACGCCCATAATTCATTCCATGGCAGTTTTGCATATACCTTATCTATATCACTCTTTGTATAAAAATAATCTACCCAAAATATATCTTCGGGAAAACACACTAAAGTATCTATGTAAAAATTCAAGCATCATAATTTCTCATATGCTATATTCTCAAAAATCAAAAAAACATGTTGATACCTTACCCAAAATCGGAACATAACTATTTAATGCCTCTTTTGAGTCCTCGTAAAAATATATTATTGCACTATCATTTCTAAACTCATCATATATATTTTTGGCCTATCCCACACCTCTCTCCAATGATCATTTACAAAGCTAACGCTCCATACATTACTTTCTTTTATCTTTAGATTTACCACTAGCATAAAATTCCATTTCAACAAATATGTCAATTATTGCATCTAAATCTCTTTCCGTTACATATTCGTCTTTTTCTAAATATAGCAGCAGAAATTCCCATTATTTTATTAACCTCACTAAACCTTCTGAGTTCTTCTTCTAAAACTTTTTTACAGGTTTGTATTTTTGTCTTATATTTTACTTTTCCTAATCCTCAGCCTGCATTCTTTGACTTTGGTTGCTTAAGAAATACCTTCCTTATAGATTTTTAAAAATATTTATGTAAAAACTACAGTATTATTAACTCTATTACTCACTATAATTCCGTTATATAACACCAAGGTATATTGTCTGCCAGACCAAACTTTTTCATTTCCATGATAGAATGCCACTCCGTCCTCATACGCTCTCTTAGAATCAATTTCAATATACATGGACTCTTGTCACGTCTAAGCCCTACTTTTTTTGCTGTATCTATATCAGCTGACAGGTGTACATATTGTCTGCTCATAGGTAAAAGACCGTTCTTTTTTATGCTCTCAATAAATCTCCTTGCAGTACCATGATATAATTTATCCGGCGGAGTCTTCTCTTCCTTTACTATATGCATCGGTATGGAATGCCCATACATAGCTCTTATTTTTTTCCTGCCTTTTATTTCATGTCTTTTTTTCAGACTTATCAATCATAACAGCCAAATCGTTCCTTGTTATATTTCCAAGCTTACTCTTCTGTATTTAGAGCACTCAAAAGCTGCTCTATACTTACCCAGCCTTCTTCATCCATTTCAAGTTCATACTCCCATGGTGCATGTCGAAGTGCGTATGAAACTTCCTTACTTAATTCCTCATATTTCATCGTATTCCCCTTCCTCTATCATCTCATCTATAGCTTCTCTAAACCAATCTATAAGTTTATCAACTTTTTAGTAAAGAAGAGCTGTTAGATATAAAACAGCTCCTCTTAAAAAAATATCAATAAGTATAATTTAGAATGTTTTAGGATCCTCATACATCCAAGTCTCATTCCATGGTACTTTCGCATATAACTTATCTATATCATCCTTTGTATAAAAGTACTCCTCCATAAATACATCTTCCGAAACAATTTAAAAATATCTATGCAAAAATTCCAGTAATAATCTGCCTCTACCCGAAATATCTTCAAAGTAAAGAAAATCGGTACTGTTTCTCCCATGCTTGGAATATATTTCCTATACTTCATTTCCATATTAGGAAAGAAGTAAATTCTAATATGGTCATTATCATCTAAAGAATCAAGTTCGTCCTCATCCCACTTTCTTACCCACTCATCATTAAAAAAACTCACAGTTGTATGTACTCTTTCACCTGAACTAATATTCAACTTATTACTTGAATAAAATACCATTTCAGTAAATATATCAATTATTATATCCAAGTCTTTTTCTGTTACATATTCACCTTTTCCTAAACATCCATCCCTGATGCTCCCATTACCTTAATATCCTCCCTAATTCTTCTAAATATGTAACTATTTGTAGCTCCAAGAAATCTTCCAAGTCCATTTGATATTATAGGTATATTTACAGCATATACAGAATTTCCTGCTTTTTGTACTCTCCCTTATAATGGTATTCCTTAGATTGTCATAGTGTATACCTATATTCGGTAATTTTATAAATACGGCTTCTTCAAGTGCTTTTAAGGTTCTTTATATTTGTATTTAGTGAATCTATTGCTCCATAAGTTGAATACAAATAAAAGTGTCGGATTATTCTTTACTCTTTATTCTGTTTTTCATCCCTTCCATATAATCAAGTGTTTTTAATAAATTCAATACTTTTTGATACCTGTCATTGAATAGAACTAAGGTTATGGAGTGATCTTTTTACCTCATACAGGGCAGATATATAGTAATAATGGGTGCACCAAATAAAACGTCATCACTATTCGTTCTAAATGGCCTCGATGTGTACCCATCCCTATATGGCAGCTCACCTCTCATGTCCAACAGGATTATCCTCCTTACGGTGGGTCCTCACTCCTTCGTTCTGCCTGTCCATAACCAGGGTGCCAGCTTAGCTATTCATCAGGGGTCATGCCCTTTGGAGAAAATTCCTGCCGGCTACCAGCTCATTCTTTGTACTTTCATCACTGATCCAAACACTACGATTACAGCACCTTTCGGTGGACGCTTCCTATAATCATTATGGTTGTTCTTTATTGCTCGGTTATGCAGCCTTTAACTGCTCTCCCGGACGTCGAATATCTTTCAACATCTTTGATGCATCATAACTGATTCCCTTGGTAAGGATCACATGGAATACTCTTATCAGCTTACATGCTACTGCTATCAGCGACTGCATCTTTTTCAATGGATTCTTTTCCCTGGTGGTATAATATCTGTGGATTTCTTTGAATTCTTCATTCTTTCCCACCACCGATATCGCTGCCTCAAAAAGTAGATATCTGAGACGCTTGCGTCCTCTTTTGCTTATCTTTGTTTTTCCGTCGTGCTTACCGGAACTATCTGCCACCAGTTCCAATCCTGCAAGTTTCTGAAGTTCTTTCGTGCTATCAAAGCGCGTGATATCACCAACTTCTGCTATGAAACCAGCTACGGTTGTTATTCCTATACCTTTTATTTCAAGCAGCTTATCCGCATACCTGACCTGTTGGCACAGTTCTTTGATCGGTCATTGACCCTGTTCAAGGCGTTTTTGTCTGGAGTTCATAATCCTCTATCAGATCCTGTATCTCCATCCGAGCTTCTGTAAGACCTGCTTTTAATCCTATGCTTTTCATGGCTGCATTCAGAATCAGCATAGCCTTCTTATGCCCATTTCCTCGGAGTTTAGCGTCTTTCCATATCTTTATGATACCTTCCACTCCTAGTCTTACTATCTCCTCAAGAGTTGGTGCCTGCTTTAACACCAGCAGACCTCCCTTGGCATCTATGTGTGTATAAATCCCCTTATATTCCGGGAAATACACTGCAACCCACTTCTGCAGACGGTTCTTCGCCCTTGTCTGTTCTTCTACAAGCACAAACCGGCGGTTTGACGCATTCCGCAGTTCTGCATATACACCTGTCGGCATATATGAATAAAAATATCGTCCATCCCTTACAAGCCCTGCAATAACACGAGGATCTTTTCTGTCATTTTTAGATGGACTATTGTCATCTAATTCTTTGGTCTTATGCACATGGTGCGGATTTACCATCACAAACTTTATGTTCTTTTCACCCATGAACTGCCCAAGATCAAACCAGTAGTGACCGGTTGGCTCTATTCCTACCAGTGCCTCTTTAAGTTCATTTTTCTGCATCAGTTCCACAACCGAATTGTAAAAGCTGTTGAATCCTCCATAGAGTTTGAAAAACGCTACAGGCTTTCTGGTAAGTTCTATGCCTCTCCAGTTAAAAGCTCTGAAATAATGCTTTTTCACTGCCAACATCAATGCCGACAATCATTGTTGTTTCTTTTTACTTGTTCAATCTTCTTATTTTTGTGTAGAATTCATTTGTAGATACCTTCCTTATTCTGCTCATTTGCTAACTGGCCGGTCAGCAATGACAGTTTAACTTAGGTATCTATTTTTGTAAAATCATTTACTTTTCTACACTTTGAATTATACAGGAAGCTATTCACCCATCTTTTTTTCTAATTTTTATTTAATCCATTTTATACCACAGATTATACATTAGTGTCAATTACTATTGCTATTAAACTTTAACTGTATTGTTTCACCAAACTTCCTTGCTTAATTCTTCATATTTCATCATATTCCTTCCTCTATCATCTCGTCTATAGCTTCTCTAAACCAGTCCCAAAAAGCTTTCATAATCCTTTTCTCTGTTCCCATCCTGAACTTGCAAAATCGTGGATTTTTTTGAACCCTTCCGCCTCTGTCGATATCAAAAGCAAACTATATCATCATTGTCATCCCTTCTTGCAAAGGGTACCAGCTTTCTGTCAGGGGTATCTTTCTTGCAATCCCTTTATTCTCCACGCAGCCTGTTCATAATCCATCAAATACCAAAAAAATCAAAAGTCCGTCAAACCCTAAATGTACAATTTTTAAAAATTCTTTTAGGATATTCAAATCCCTTTATATATACTGCCGGCATCCAATAATTTCATTTCTATACCTCTTTTCTTAAAAACAAAAAGCGACCAAATTTCTTTACTTATAAGAATTTGACCGCTTTTTAAACAAATATATTTTTCTAATCCGCTCTTCTTCTGTAAAATCTTCCAAGGAGCTGTTGTGTCTTTATAAGATTTATAAATGCTGCCTTATCTATTTCTTTTGATTGCCTTTACCACTTTATCAGCTTCGGCACTTGATACTATTGAGTATACAAGCGTTCTCTCACAATGATTGTAATGTCCCTCTCCCTTCCATGTTGTGGCACCATGGTGACTGATTTCTGAAAATTATCTCACAGACTCTCGTTTGGATGATCTGTAACAATGAACAGTGTAATCTGTTGATACTTTCTATACAATACATGTATAACAGTTGTGGTAACGTATTGAAAAATGATCGAATACAGCGCTCTGTCCCAGCCGAATAAAAGTCCTGCAATCAAAAGTACTACCGCATTTCCTACAAGGATGATATTAAATGCATCCATTCCTTTTTTCTCTGATAAGAAAATAGAAATAAAGTCGGTTCCTCCTGTAGTGGCATTCATAAGAAGACAAACACTTATAGCAAGGCCGTTTATCATTCCTCCGAAAATTGTTATAAGCAATATATCCTCTGTTATCACATATCCCGGAATAATATCCACCAAAAAGCCTGCAAGCAATATAACCCAGCAGGAAAAAAGTGTAAATTTCTTTCCGATAAATCTGAAACCTATATATACAGGTATGGCATTTAATATAATATTTACCACTGTATACGGTAATTCCACATTAAAAAAACATTCTTGCAGATCTGGTAATAAGCAGAGTAATACCTGTCGCACCTCCCGGGAAAAAGGTCTCCGGTTCTTACAAAGGTCTTGATATTGACAGCCATCAAAACAGCCGCCAAAGTTATAACGAAAAATCTTTTTTATATCATTTTTTTATAATATTATTTTTTTATTATTTTTTAATTTTCTTCCATTAAACCATCTCACAAAACTTATTTTACCCTGTGACAGGCTACACTTCTGCCGTTCTTTTCGCTCAAAACAGGCTCATCCGTTCTGCAAACTTCCATGCAATACGGACATCTGGTATGAAATCTGCAGCCGCTTGGAACATCTATAGGACTTGGTATTTCCCCCTTAAGCATTTCCTTTTGCCTTCCCTGCATTTTCAATGCTTGGAATGGCATCAAGTAAAAGCTTTGTATACGGATGAAGAGGATTTTCAAAAATATCATCCGTATTTCCGATTTCACATATCTTACCCAAAAACATCACACAAACTCTGTCGGCAATAAAATTTACCACCGATAAATCATGTGATATAAATAAATACGATGCTTTACTCTTCTCCTGTAAATCCTTAAGTAAGTTCAAAACCTGTGACTGTATTGATACATCCAGCGCCGATACAGGCTCGTCACATACTATAAGTTTGGGATTTAGGGCTATTGCTCTGGCAATTCCTATTCTTTGTCTTTGCCCTCCTGAAAACTGATGCGGATATCTGTTATAGTATTCTTTTCTGATACCGACATCTTCCATCAAATCAAGGACTTTTAGCTTTACATCTTTCTTTTTCATCCCCTTATTATGTGTGATAATGGGCTCTGCAATAATCTCCCCTACCGTCATTCTGGGATTTAAAGAAGCATACGGATCCTGAAAAATTATTTGAAGATTTTTTTCTTAATCTGCTTTTAATTCTTCGCCCTTTTTTCATAAATATTTTCATTAAGAAAGATACTCTCACCGCTGTTCGGACTTATAAGTCCCTATAGCACATTTTTCCGAGAGTCGACTTACCGCATCCGCTCTCACCAACCAAAAGCCAAGGTCTCATTCTCATATATATCAAGACTTAAATTACTTATGGCATGTACTTTTTATTTTTTTCTTTGATGTAGGAAATTCTTTAACTATGTTTTTTTAAACTTAATACTACATTTTTCATCTTCTATCCTTTTTATGTAGGAAACATGAAACCATATGATTATCCTTTATGTACTCGTCTGCCGGTCTTGAAGAAAAACAGATGTCCTGTGCATAATCGCATCTGTCTACAAATCTGCATCCCTCCGGCAAATTTAAGATATTCGGTACATTTCCCTTTATAGTATACAATCTGTCCTGCTTTTTTCCGATAGTAGGAATAGACTTTAAAAGTCCGTTTGTATATGGATGTGCAGTCTCATTAAAAAGTGTTTTTGTCAGAGTTGACTCCACCACTCTGCCTGCATACATTACATATACATAGTCACATATTTCGGCAACAACTCCCATATTGTGGGTAATCATTATAATTGATGTTCCTGACAGATTCGCACAGTTTTTTCATAAGCTTTAAAATCTGTGCTTCTATGGTAACATCCAAAGCTGTCGTAGGCTCATCGGCAATTAACAGTTTAGGTTTACATATCATTGCCATACCTATCATTACTCTCTGTCTGAGACCGCCTGAAAGCTCATGAGGGTATGAATTAAATCTTTTTTCCGCTTCCGGAATTCCCACCTCATTAAATATTTCAATGACACGCATCTTTGCTTCTTCTTTTGAAATCTTTTTCATGCAAAAATAATGGCTTCCATTACCTGCTTTCCCACTTTCACCACCGGATTAAGTGATGTCATAGGCTCCTGGAAAATCATTGAAATATCCTTGCCTCTGATTTTTGCATAATCTCTTACACTCAATTTTGTAAGTTCCGTGCCGCAAAAGTCTATACTTCCTCCGACTATCTTTCCGGGATTTTTTATAAGTCCCATAATACTCATAGCGGTCATAGACTTTCCACATCCGCTTTCCCCTACTATTCCAACTATCTTACCCCTTGGTATATCTATATTTATGCCGTCAAGTGCATAGGCAAGTTTACCCTTTACTTGGAAAGCAACTTTTAAATCTCTTATAGTCAAAATATTGTCCATATTACTGCTCCTTAAGATATGGATCTAATACATCTCTTAGTCCATCACCCAAAAATTGAATGCTAAAAACTACAATCATTATAGCCATAGCCGGTGCCAGTACAAGTACAGGCTGTGTAAACAGATATTTTTTTGCACTCACGACCATAAGTCCCCAGCTTGCCGTAGGCGGCTGTGCACCGACACCGAGGAAGCTTAAAGAACTCTCCGAAAGTATGGCTGAAGGTATACTTAAGGTAAATAATACCACCAATGTAGGGTATACAGTTTGGCAATATATGTCTGAAAATAATTGTTGCATTACTTACACCCATACTTTTTGCCGCCTCAACATATTCTTTCTTTGAAAGTGACAATGTTTCCGAACGTATTACTCTGGATGTGGATGCCCAGTTTACCAAAGACAGTGCTATAAATATATTTATAAGTCCTCCGCCCATTGTATACATTACAACCATCGCAAGTAAAAGTGACGGGAATGCCAGCATTATATCTGCAAGCCTCATTATAGCAAAATCAATCTTTCCGCCGAAGTAACCTGCGATAAGTCCCAGTATTGTGCCTATTGTCATTGAAATAAATGTCGGTAAAAGTCCTATGGTAAGTGATATTCTTGCTCCGTAAATAACTCTGGTCAATGTATCTCTTCCAAGTTCATCTGTACCCAGAGGATGTGCAAATGAAGGTGCCAAAAGTCTGTCCTTTAAACTCTGTGCATTCGGTCCGTATGCACATATCACATTTGCGAATATGGCGCAAAATATAATTATAAAAATAACTATAAGAGAAAAGAATGCCAGCTTGTTTTGTTTAATTACAGTGTTCAGCTTTTCAATAAGGCTCTTCCATTAGAATTTCCTTGTCAACAACCGACTTTTTATCAATATTTTTACTCATATTATTGTTTTTTTCTTCACCACTCTTTCTATATCTCCTTTCTAATTCTCGGATCTAGAATAGAGTACAATGAATCCGCTATCAAATTTCCTAATACAACCAGTATTGTGGTAAATATAACCGTTCCCTGTAAAAGCGGCATATCTCTGGTCTCTATTGCATTTACCGCAAGTCTGCCTATTCCCGGTATACCGAAAATATTCTCTGTAATAACCGCACCCGAAAGCATGGAAGATATCTGTAGTGCCATCATTGTAACAACAGGAAGCATGGCATTTTTTAAAGCATGTGATTTCATAACCGCAAATTCCAAAAGTCCCTTGGCTCTTGCAGTTCTGATATAGTCCTCCTGCATTACTTCCAGAATATTCGATCTTGTCATTCTTGCAATACTTCCTGCGGAATTCCATCCAAGTACTATAGAAGGTAATACCATTGATGCCGCTGTCTCATATCCCGATACGGGAAATATTTTCAGCTTATAGGCAAAAAGATACTGCAATACAAGTGCTATCATAAATACAGGCATGGATACACCAAGAAGTGCAGTGCCCATAAACAGCCTGTCTAAAATATTATTTTTATTTACCGCCGCAAATATTCCGCTTACAATGCCGACTATCCATGAAACTATTGCTGCACAAACTGCAAGTCTTACCGTATTCGGGAATGCATCCAGTATTATACCTGTTACATTTCTGTTCAGTCTGTAGCTTGTCCCGAAATCTCCTCTTACAGCATGTGAAATATATGTAAAAAAATTGCATATACAGAGGTTTATCAAGTCCCATCTCTTTACTTATCTTATCTATTACAACCTGGTTTACATGTTCACCAAGCATTGTGGTTACAGGGTCTCCCGGTACTACTCTTAACATTATAAATATTATCAAAACCACGCCAATCAAAAACAGGTATGGAAATCAAAATTCTTTTTAATATATTTTTAAACAAAACTGCCTCCAAAAAGCTCCGATATAAAAAAATGGAGCGATATCTCGCTCCATTATACCAATTATCTATTTTTAAGTGCTATAGCTATTTTTTTGAAAAAGCCTACAAATCTCATATCTGAAATCCCGGCCCAGTTAGGCTCAAATCCCTCGATATTCTTGCTTACACCATAATAATGCTCTTTTGAGAACATAGGTAACCATGCAAAGTCTTCTGTAACAATTTTCTTTTCAAGATCATTATACTCTGATAATCTCTCTTCAGAATTTACTATTGTTCTTGCCGCACTTACTCTGTCCATTACAGCCTTGTCAGGATAATTCAATGATCTTTGCTTTGTATTATTCTCATTTCCGAAGAATGTATAAATAAAGTTGTCGGGATCGTTATAATCTGCAGTCCATGTTGACATAAATGAACCGAGTGTACCGTCTTTTCTTGTTGCAAGCCATGTAGACTCGTCATAATTCTTTATCTCCGCATTTATACCTACTTCACTTAGCTGTGATGATATTACTTCAAGTATAGTCTTTGTAGTATCTGATGATGATGAATCAACTGATATCTCCATATCAAATCCGTTCGGATAACCGGCCTCTGCAAGTAAAGCTTTTGCTCCGTCCGGATCATACTTAAGCTCAGGTAATGAAGAATTATATCCTATAAGTCCTCTTGGGAAAATACCGTTTTCAATTGTTGCCACACCGCCAAGTAATGAATCAATGATTTCCTGACGATTGATTGCCATAGAAATTGCTTTTCTCACATTTACATTGTTTAAAGGCTCAATATTCTCATTGAATGTAAAGTATGTAATACCTACTCTTGGAGTATGGTAAAGTACATCAGGCATCTCCTTCTTATATGTGTCAATATAATCAAGCATGTAATCAAAATCAAGTATATCAAGCTCACCGTTCTTGAACATCATATTTCTTGTTTCGGAATCAGGTATAACTCTTATAAGGACACCGGGAAGTGATACATCACCACCCCAATATTTGTCATTCTTTGTAAGTACAATAGAATCATTCACTGTCCACTCCGCCATCTTGAATGCGCCTGTTCCTACAGTTACTGAAGGGATCAATACCGAACTTATCTCCTGCAGCCTCTGTAGTCTCCTTATCAAGCATACATACAGGTGATGATGACAAACATGCTAAAAATCCTGAATAAGGCTCAGATAAGTAATTTCTACAGTATAATCGTCCAAGGCTTTTACACCTGTAAGTTCTTTACTGCTTCCGTCCATAACTTTATCCGCCCCTTCAATCTGGCTTACAAAGTCACCGTTTACAGCACCTGTAACTCCAAGAATTCTTGTGAGTGAATACACTACATCATCAGATTTAAAATCGGCACCGTTTGAATATTTTACACCTTCCTGTAAATGCAAAGTGTAAATTTTTTTCCGTCCTCAGATATGTCCCAACTCTTTGCCAATGAAGGTACGAGCTCACTTGAACCGTCGCTCTTTATCTTTGCTTCAACCAATCTGTCAAAGATATTTAAAGGTACCATATAATCCTTTGATGTCTTATGCGGATCTGCAGTCTGAATATCCGCATTAATTGATGTTACAAGAAATCCTTTAGTATCAATATTTGTTGTTGCTTTTGCTCTCCTGTGTAGAGCCTGTTTCCGTTTTTCTTAGAAACGCATGCACTAAGAGTTAATGCTAAAACAGCTCCTAACAATATAATTCTTTTTCATTTTCCTCTCCCTGTTTCTTATTACTACATGACATTATAATACTTTTTATAATCAATGCCAAATAATTTTTATATCCGATATATAAAAAGTCGGGCAAATAATCGCAACCCAACTTTTTTATAAAATCTATCTTAAGAATGTAACCGCTTTTTATAGGGGTTCTGTAATCACTTCTTCCTATTGTAATTCCAAGATTCTTATTTGCAGCATGAACTATCTTTCCGTCGCCCATATATATACCTACATGGCTTATCTCTCCGCCACTTCCGTAAAAGAGCAAATCTCCCGGCTGAACTTCCGATACACTTATTTCTCTTCCGTTATTAGCCTGCTGTCTTGTATTTCTTCCGGTACTGATTCCGAATTTTTTTCATAAACTCTCATAACAAATCCTGAGCAGTCTGCACCGTTTGTCAATGATGTACCACCGTAAACATACGGATTTTCCCACATACTGCTTAGCATAAGCAACTATTGCGGATCTTGAAGCCTTTTTCCTTGGCTGCCGCTTTTTGTGCTTTCAGTAGTAGCTTCTGTGGTTGCCTTTGATTTGCTTACTCCCGGTCCACCGTTCTCACCTGTTACGACTGAACTTTCTTTCTGAACCTTCTTTGCCTTGGTCTCAGCTTTCCTTAGACTTTTTCGGTATTTCCACCCGGTCCGTATCCTGCCGCTGTTGTGGCTTGTGTGCTGATTTCAACCTTAGATTCCGCAGGCTTTAGTCTGTGGCTGCTCGCTACCGTTGTAGCCTCCGTCTGCTTTGTTGTATCTTCTACAGCGCTGATTGTTTCAGGTGCCTGTACGGCATCTATCTTTTCCTGAACTGTTTCAGTTTGCTTGGATGTTTCAGGAATCTTTGTTGTCTCAGGCTCTTTAACAGTTTCTATGGTGACTTTAGACGATTCCGTTTCTTTTTTAGTGTCCTCTATCGCCTTTATAGTTTCCGAAACTTTCTTCTCCTCGGAATTCTTTGTAGCTTCAACAGTATCGGCGTTTGTTTCCGCCTTAGTTGACTGCTTTGTGGCATCTTCCGTAGGCTTTGATGTAGGTTTTAGCGTTGTCTCAGGCTGTTTTGTCGTCTCCTTCGGAGCCTCCGATTTTTCTTCATTAGCTTTTGATGTTCCTTTTATTGTATCCGGAACATTGATGTTCACCTCTTTGCTTGCAGGTGTTTCTCTTTTTTCGGCTGCAGGTGACTTTATGGTCTTAGGCTCTGTGCCTGTTTTTTCTGAAGTTGTCTTCTCGGTTGCCTCCGTAGACTTCTTTGTCTCTTTGGCTTTTGTAGTATCTTCAACTACCGTATTTTTCTTTGCCGCTATAGTTTTATCACCGTCTGCATCTACCAGATTTTGATAAATATCCATAGCCTCTTTGGCTTCCGTTTCAAGCTTAGCCTTTTCGAGAGCCTCTATAGTACTCTCTTCCGTGGTCTTAGCTGTTTTATAAGATATATCCGTCTTTATAAAGTCCTTATAAACATATCCTGTGAGATCGTCATCTACCTGAACCTTTACAAAGTTGTTATCCTGTCCTACGACTACAAACTTCTCTCCGCCTCCAAGCATAGTGAGGGTATTTGAAGTTATATTAGGTGTTGTTCTCAATCTTACATTGTCAATGTCTACAACGGTTGCATATGTGACGATTGCATCTTTCGCCATTTTTTTGGCTTTTTCTCCTGTAGCCACTTCTGAGGCCTTTACATAACCTTCAACACTTCCGGAGTTTATTTTTAACCACTCTCCGCTTTCATTCACCTCGGTTCCTACAACAGTCGCAACTGAACTGTAAGATATACTTCCTACAGCTTCACCAGTCTCTTTGGCACTTGAATGAACAACCGTGTCTTTTTTTCGATTGGCTACAACGATATCATCTTTTATGATATCCTCTTTGAGTTTGTCTTGTATTGACGGCGCTTCGTATTTCACCGTATCATTTACAAGTTTTGTTCGTGCATCGTCAGCTCCCGTTATCTCTATAGTATTGGTGGTCGCTTCTTTTAATGACTCACCAAGAGCCGTCTGTGGAGATATAGAGCTTGCCTTATAATTGTTTAAGGCTACAGCCATACCGGAGACTGCGTTGCTTGTCTCCAAATCCATATCTGCATAGGCGTTGAAACTACATAATGAAACAAGGGTTAGAGCGGATGCCAATGTTAGAATTTTTCCTTTTTCATGAGCACTCCTTGCTTTATTTTTAGAGTACTTAAATTATACCAAAATTTGTAAGATTGAACAATTACTTTTACGCCTGTTTACTTATTACAATATTTTAAACTTTTGATTACGATTAGCGTTATAAATTTATTTAAAAAGTGTTACACAAAAAAAGAACAACCGTAGTTGTTCTTTAAGTGCGGGAAAAGGGACTTGAACCCTCACGTCTATACAGACACAAGATCCTTAGTCTTGCCTGTCTGCCAATTCCAGCATTCCCGCATAGATTAGATTTTCTAATCAAGGCGACAACCAGATTTGAACTGGTGATCAGGGTGTTGCAGACCCACGCCTTACCGCTTGGCTATGTCGCCGTGTCTAGTTGCCTAAACAAGCGCCCCGAACAGGGCTCGAACCTGTGACACTGCGGTTAACAGCCGCATGCTCTACCTACTGAGCTATCAGGGCAAATACTCGTGTATTATATCAGATAATCACTGATTATGCAAGTATTTTTTTGAAGAAATGTATCTTCAAAACTGCCTACCAAATTCCGAGCTATTATAAATTTTTCCTATCTTTTGGTTAAACCCTCGACCTATTAGTAACCATCAACTCAGTACATTGCTGTACTTACATCTTGGCCCTATCTACCTCGTAGTCTTCAAGGGGTCTTACTGTTTTCACATGAGATATCCCATCTTGAGGGGGGCTTCACGCTTAGATGCCTTCAGCGTTTATCCCGTCCCGACATAGCTACCCTGCCATGGAGTTACTCTCCAACAGGTACACCAGCGGTCAGTCCGTCCCGGTCCTCTCGTACTAAGGACGGCTCCTCTCAAATATCTTACGCCCACGCCGGATAGGGACCGAACTGTCTCACGACGTTCTGAACCCAGCTCGCGTACCGCTTTAATGGGCGAACAGCCCAACCCTTGGGACCTGCTACAGCCCCAGGATGCGATGAGCCGACATCGAGGTGCCAAACCACTCCGTCGATGTGAACTCTTGGGAGTGATAAGCCTGTTATCCCCAGGGTAGCTTTTATCCGTTGAGCGATGGCAATCCCACTTTATGCCACCGGATCACTAAGTCCTACTTTCGTACCTGCTCCACCCGTCGGTGTCGCAGTCAAGCTCCCTTCTGCCTTTGCACTCTTTGAATGGTTTCCGACCATTCTGAGGGAACCTTCGAGCGCCTCCGATACTCTTTCGGAGGCGACCGCCCCAGTCAAACTCCCCGTCTGGCATTGTCCCCCGGCCGGATAACGGCCGCAGGTTAGAAATCCAGCAATACAGGGGTGGTATCCCAACGGCGACTCTGCATAAACTGGCGTCCATGCTTCTACGTCTCCCACCTATCCTGTACGAGTATTACCGAATCCCAGTACCAAACTGGAGTAAAGCTCCATGGGGTCTTTCCGTCCTGGCGCAGGTAACCAGCATCTTCACTGGTACTTCAATTTCACCGGGTGCATTGTTGAGACAGCGCTCAAATCATTACGCCTTTCGTGCGGGTCGGAACTTACCCGACAAGGAATTTCGCTACCTTAGGACCGTTATAGTTACGGCCGCCGTTTACCGGGGCTTCAATTCAAAGCTTCGTTTCCTGACTTCTCCTCTTAACCTTCCGGCACCGGGCAGGCGTCAGCCCATATACTTCACCTTGCGGTTTCGCATAGACCTGTGTTTTTGCTAAACAGTTGCTTGAGCCTTTTTTCTGCGACCACTCTATTAAAGTGGCACCCCTTCTCCCGAAGTTACGGGGTCATTTTGCCGAGTTCCTTAACAATGCTTCTCCCGCCGGCCTTAGGATTCTCTCCTCATCTACCTGTGTCGGTTTGCGGTACGGGTACATATAACACAATAGCGGCTTTTCTTGACGGCTCCCTAACCGACTTCCCTACTAATTTTCGGTACGCATCACGTTTTCCCCTTGTATGGTGGATTTTCCTCCCATACAGGTACTTCGCTTGCCCCGGTTTTTGTCCTCCCGGGTTCGGTTTCAGTCTCCGTGTCCCCACAGTTCTGATTATATGTAGTACAGGAATCTGTACCTGTTATCCATCGACTACGTCTTTCGACCTTGCCTTAGGCCCCGACTTACCCTGAGTAGATCAGCTTTACTCAGGAAACCTTAGATATTCGGCCAAGAGGATTCTCACCTCTTTCTCGCTACTCATTCCGGCATTCTCTCTTCTTATTACTCCACCATTCCTTACGGTATGGCTTCTACGCCTCTAAGAATGCTCCTCTACCAATGTATTACTACATTCCCAGGCTTCGGTGTTGTGTTTAGCCCCGGACATTTTCGGCGCAGGACCTCTCGACTAGTGAGCTGTTACGCACTCTTTTAATGTATGGCTGCTTCTAAGCCAACATCCTAGCTGTCTTCGAAATCCCACATCCTTTTCCACTTAACACACACTTTGGGACCTTAGCCGTAGGTCTGGGCTCTTTCCCTTTTGACTACCCAACTTATCTCGTGTAGTCTGACTCCCGTCAATCATCTAGCCGGCATTCGGAGTTTGATATCTCTTGGTAGGCTTTGACGCCCCCGCAAAAATTCAGTGCTCTACCTCCGGTAGACTAATAACGAGGCTAGTCCTAAAACTATTTCGAGGAGAACCAGCTATCTCCGGGTTCGATTGGAATTTCTCCCCTATCCACACCTCATCGCCACCCTTTTCAACGGATGTGCGTTCGGTCCTCCATTCACTTTTACGCGAACTTCAACCTGGACATGGATAGATCACCCGGTTTCGGGTCTACACATACTGACTAATATCGCCCTATTAAGACTTGGTTTCCCTTCGGCTCCGTATCTTTAATACTTAACCTCGCCTGTACATGTAACTCGCCGGACCGTTCTACAAAAAGTACGCGGTTCACCTTTCGGTGTTCCACAGTTTGTAAACATAGGGTTTCAGGTTCTTTTTCACTCCCCTCCCGGGGTTCTTTTCACCTTTCCTTCACAGTACTATACGCTATCGGTCACTGACTAGTATTTAGCCTTGGGGGGTGGTCCCCCCTGCTTCCCACAAGGTTTCTCGTGTCTCGTGGTACTCCGGATACTGCTGGATTCAATATATTTTCCCTTACACGGCTCTCACGCTCTTTGGCCCGCTTTTCCAAAACGGTTCAGGTAATATATCTTACTCGTATTGCAGTCCTCTACCCCGCAGTGCACGCACCACGGTTTGGGCTCTTACGATTTCGCTCGCCGCTACTTTCGCAATCACTGTTGTTTTCTTTTCCTCCGGCTACTTAGATGTTTCAGTTCACCGGGTTCCCCTCTGTACGTTATGTATTGGCGTACAGATACTTGGAGTTCTTCCAAGTGGGTTTCCCCATTCAGACATCTGCGGATCACTGAATATGTGCTTCTCCCCGCAGCTTTTTCGCAGCTTGTCACGTCTTTCTTCGGCTGTCAGTGCCTAGGCATCCACCCTACGCTCTTTATGTTTAACCTCTTAAATCTTTTAGATTTAGTGTTATGTATGACACTAGCGTGTATCATACACTATGTTTAAAAATTTATTTTTGTTATTAAATATCAATCACTTTAAAGTAATTAATACCTCGGATGTCTAATTATAAAATATTTATATAATTTCTCGTTTGGTATGCAGTTTTCAAGGTACATTTTAGCCAAAAGATATTCTCTGGCGATGGAGATGAAGAGATTCGAACTCTCGACCCCCTGCTTGCAAGGCAGGTGCTCTCCCAACTGAGCTACATCCCCATAAATTGGCATCCACCTACTCTCCCATACCGTCTCCAGTATAGTACCATCGGCCGACTAGGTCTTAACCATCGTGTTCGGAATGGGAACGGGTGTGTCCCCTAGACGCATCGACACCAATAATGTTATGTTTTTAGTACCTTTTTAATTTAGTACTAAACAGTACTCACAACCCCTACTTTTTCCTTAGAAAGGAGGTGATCCAGCCGCACCTTCCGATACGGCTACCTTGTTACGACTTCACCCCAGTTATCCTCCCTGCCTTCGGCAGCTCCTTCCTTACGGTTAGGTCACTGACTTCGGGCATTGATGACTCCCATGGTGTGACGGGCGGTGTGTACAAGACCCGGGAACGTATTCACCGCAGCATTCTGATCTGCGATTACTAGCGATTCCAGCTTCATATAGTCGAGTTGCAGACTACAATCCGAACTGAGACGTTATTTTTGTGATTTGCTTGACCTCGCGGCTTTGCTTCACTTTGTTTACGCCATTGTAGCACGTGTGTAGCCCAAATCATAAGGGGCATGATGATTTGACGTCATCCCCACCTTCCTCCGGATTATCTCCGGCTGTCTCGTCAGAGTGCCCATCTTACTGCTGGCTACTGACGACAAGGGTTGCGCTCGTTGCGGGACTTAACCCAACATCTCACGACACGAGCTGACGACAACCATGCACCACCTGTATCCCTTGTCCCGAAGGACTAGCCTCATTACAAAAACTATTCAAGAGTATGTCAAGATTTGGTAAGGTTCTTCGCGTTGCTTCGAATTAAACCACATGCTCCACCGCTTGTGCGGGTCCCCGTCAATTCCTTTGAGTTTCATTCTTGCGAACGTACTCCCCAGGTGGAATACTTAATGCGTTAGCTTGCGGCACCGAAGAGTTTACCTCCCCGACACCAAGTATTCATCGTTTACTGCGTGGACTACCAGGGTATCTAATCCTGTTTGCTCCCCACGCCTTCGAGCCTCAACGTCAGTTGTCGTCCAGTAAGCCGCCTTCGCCTCCGGTGTTCCTCCTAATATCTACGCATTTCACCGCTACACTAGGAATTCCGCTTACCCCTCCGACACTCAAGCTATACAGTTTCCAAAGCAGTTCATGGGTTGAGCCCACGCCTTTCACTTCAGACTTGCATTGCCGTCTGCGCTCCCTTTACACCCAGTAAATCCGGATAACGCTTGCCCCCTACGTATTACCGCGGCTGCTGGCACGTAGTTAGCCGGGGCTTCTTAGTCAGGTACCGTCATTTTCTTCCCTGCTGATAGAGCTTTACATACCGAAATACTTCTTCACTCACGCGGCGTCGCTGGATCAGGGTTTCCCCCATTGTCCAATATTCCCCACTGCTGCCTCCCGTAGGAGTTTGGGCCGTGTCTCAGTCCCAATGTGGCCGTTCACCCTCTCAGGCCGGCTACCGATCGTCGCCTTGGTGGGCCTTTACCTCACCAACTAGCTAATCGGACGCGGATCCATCTTATACCTATAAATATTTTACCCCTGCACCATGCGGTGCTGTGGTCTTATGCGGTGTTAGCGGAAATTTCTCTCCGTTATCCCCCTGTATAAGGCAGGTTATCCACGCGTTACTCACCCGTCCGCCACTAAGTCTGTTAAAATTCCATCCGAAGACTTCCTTCTAACAGCTTCGTTCGACTTGCATGTGTTAAGCACGCCGCCAGCGTTCATCCTGAGCCAGGATCAAACTCTCATATAAAAGTTTAATCTAGCCTTCTCGCTAGCTTGCATCTGTTTTCACAGATCTACTGTTTATTTAAAGGTTGTTCTATCGCACTCGTTTCACTCGTACGAAGAACTACTTTTTCACTAAAATATGAAACAAGCTTTCGCTCGTTTTCATTAAGTGAAAAATGCATCTGAAATCTCATCAATTATTTTTTTAAAAATAATTAAGTTATTTTCAGGGGTGTGTGTACTGTTTAATCTTAAATTATCAAGGTTCGTTTGCTTCGCTGTTTGAAACAGCTTAGCTATTATATCAAGCTCATTTTATCTTGTCAACAACTTTTTAAAAAGTTTTTTTCAGATTATTTAAAAGCTTTATTTTTGCTCTTTTCAAGCAACTTTAGATATAATACCATTAATTCAACATCTTGTCAACTACAATTTAAATTATTTTTAAGTTATTATGATGTTTGAATTAAGCCTCCTGCAAAAAGCAGTGTATTTATTATACTTTTTTTCGTATTTCTAAAGTCAAGTGACTTTTTTAAAAAAATACAAAAAAGCTACAGTTTCGAACTCATTTTTACATCCTAAACTGTAGCCCTCTCAATTTTATAAAAGTATTTTACTACTCTTTCAAAAGATAATCATTATTTATAACTTTCATAGACAGCGGACCTGCTATGGTATTTGAATAGACAGTTTCAACCGGTCTTATTACTATACCTTCCTTATTCCTTCCTGAAGCGTACTTTCCCTTTGCTCTCTCCAAAAGTTCATCAACGTTTTTATACTTAAACTCTTCTTCCACTTCCTCAACAGGCACCATATTTAAACCAAGAAGCTTACATATCTCCTCGGTCTTATACATAGAAAGCCTTGTATTAGTTTTTCATATCTGTTATCGTAAATACATACCACTCAGGTGTTTTCAGATTAAGTCTGTTTTTTTGAATACCCGGTCCGCAAAATTCACCCTGAATTGCTATATCGTCAAGATTATTTTCTTTTAATCTCTCTTCTATTCTATGTTCATGTGCATATTTCCACATATCACATTTATCATCATCTGCATATTCATAGTTTCTTCCGCATACACCGAAATGATCACCGCTCTTATACATGGTTACACTGCACCCGTCCATTTTAGTACTAATGTAATATCCCTTTACAGATTTAAACTCCTCTATTAACTCCGGATATGACTGCACTCTAAGCTCGTCGGTTTTTGATATTTCACTCGGAAACTCTGCAATAACTGTGCCGTCATTGCTTACTCTCTCCTCTATCTCCCATTTCCTTATTCCAAGAAGTTCGGTTACATCATCACCTATTTCATATTTACCTTCAGGAAGTATTTCTAAAGGTTGTACCAAACCCCTGTGATATCTGTCCTCTGAATTTCATGGTTTTCAACCTGAATCCCGCACCCATTATTTCATTCTCTTTAAAGCTGCTTGCTCGGAGGAATTCAAAACGTTCACATACGGGAAGGAATGAATCCACTTCCATATATACACATTTATCACCTATACTGAATTGACCTTTGTTAGCTACACATTGCCATCCCAATACATGTACACATTCTATCTTTTCAGCGCCCTCTATAGGCGTGATATTATGTACATACTGTATGGATGCCAGTTTTCTTTTTCCCATTTTTCACCTCAACAAAATATTATTTTTCTTTATACTCATTATAGCAAAAATATTTCCACTTTTCACTATACCTGTAGTATACTCCCCTTTTCAGGTGGAAATATCGGTGAAACAATATCAATATCCGGATTCATTTCCTTTATCTGTTCCATTATAAACTCAGACTTAAAGACTCCTCCTATATAGCTTAACTTTATTTTTATTTTCAAATTTTTTTCACTCAATGCTCTTATATGTAAAGTTATTTCTCTTGCCGCTTTTTTTCAAAAAAATATTCTTAATATTTTCACAGCTGTAGATATATTTTGATGCCTCAGCCGCCAGAGATGCTATACGCTCTCTTGTGAAATCACTTGTTGCTATATCATTAACACTGTTCATCTTAAAATATTCAAGTACCAGATCATATATCTTGCTTTTTTTATTTCTACCGTCAGATTCTTTTAAGGCTGATGATATAATCTCTTTTCCTATACTGTATGCACTGCCCTCGTCGCCGTATCTGTATCCGAATCCCCCACACCTGTATGTATTCTCACCTATCTTTGCAAGTCCTATACTTCCTGTACCTGCAATTATAAGTATTCCGTCATCTCCTCCAAGTGCGCCGAGCATAGCGGCGTAGGCATCAGAATAAAGCCTAAACTCTTCAAACACCGATGAAAACTCATCCTCAAGCTTTTTTCTGTAATCCTTATTTATACCGTATCCTCCAAGACCTGCTCCCACCTTCAAATCATAATCACAGTCTTTTATATTAATAAGCAGCTTTTCTCTGGCTTCAGTAAGAATAGATACCGCTTCTTTAAAACTTGTCTGTGCAGGGTGGATAGTAGGCATTAAAACAGATGCAATACTGTTTTTATTACTGTCAAACAGTATAAAATTTGTCTTTGTTCCACCACCGTCTATTCCGATGTAATAAGTATTTTTCATCTATACTTCCTTTGATTCCTTCATTGCAAACTTCTGCCAAGGCCTTATATAATCAAGCAAGAACAACTCATCTTTATCAATATACCCGACTACAGAGCTCATTCCCGAATTTTCCATATCGCTTAGAGCAATCTGCAGTTCTCCCGCATAATGACCGTAAAGTGAGCTTTCAATTATAATATCCCCTCTTTTTATAGGTGCAGGATTTATCAATTCAAACTTTTCACCCTTATACTTTACCCTTGAAGCTGTCGATCTGATAAAATTGTCCGATTTATCGCCTCTGTTAAAATGCATTTCTTTTAAAACTATAGTTCTTTCAAGTACGGGAAGTTCGGGCAAAAGTTTTACATCAAAGCATACTCTGTCAAGAGGAATACTTTTTTATCTTTTCAATTTCCTCGTCTGTCGGATAGCAATTTGAAATAATAATGTCATCGATTTCATCCATTGCAATCATATGCTTTAGTTGCTTATCTATACTCATATTTCTGTGCATTTCCAAAGTCGGAAGGCCGAAGTCGGTAGGCCATGGACCAAACGAGCCTTCACTTCTTGTGGTAATAAATGCCGCAGTATTCAGACCGTATTTTTTAAATCTTTTTGTACAGCTTTTAAAGAAATCAAGTCCGAGTCCGCTGTAATTATGCGGATAAAAATTATGACAGCCGTATAGATTGTATCTGTTAGGTTCATAATTCATTATTGTATCAATAGTTGAAACATCGTTTGACATATTAATTTCTATTTTCAAGTCGTATTCGTTAAAAAGTCATTACAGACTCTTCAAGTCCGCTAAATCCCAGATCAAGTCTAAGTCCGTCCGCTCCTATTTCTTTAAAGAAAGCAAGATCCTTATATGATATTCCCAGTTTATCAAAAACTGACGGTGATACATCAACTATTATTTCAAATCCGAGGCTCTTTTGCATAAAGATTTATCTTACTGAAATCATGTATTATCTCTTCTTTTGATTTATTCACTGATAAAAGACATGAGAAAAATACGAGAAAAGCCGGAAAAATCCGGCTTTCTTAATATATTCAATAATATTTTTCCACACTGTCTTTTTTTCAGGATAAATTGATATCCCAAGTCTACGCATAACTCTCCTTTATATTATTACGTAAAATTTTATGCAGCAACATCACTTTCTTCCTGCTTCTTTAAATCGGCATCATATTTGTTAAAGAACGGAAGATAAATAAGTATTGAAAGAATTATCAAAAGTACATTTAATATAAGTGCTCTGATATCTCCGTTTGTTGCAAGGAATGCACCTATAGGTCCCGGCAAGGTCCATGGTGCTGACGCCACCACCCTGTTTACAAGTCCAAGCTCAGTTGCTATCCATGCAATTATAGCACAAATAATCGGATTTAAAACAAAAGGTATCAAAAGAACAGGGTTAAGGATTATAGGACATCCGAAAATCATCGGTTCATTGATATTAAATAGCGCCGGTACAAAAGCTACCTTTCCAAGTGTCTTGCCATACTGTGATTTTGATCTGAATAAAAGTAAGATTGCAAGTCCTATAGTTGTTCCTGAACCTCCGATATATATAAACCACTGATAAAAAGGCTCCGGAGCAATATTCGGAATAGCCATTCCTGCTGCAAGCGCATTTGAATTCTGCTCAAGAAGCATAAGCCATATAGGTCTTGTAACACTACCTACCACGCTGCTTCCGTGTATACCGAAGCACCAGAAGAATGAATCAAGGAATGTAAGCAAAAGTACTGAAGGAAGTGTATCCGCAACATGTACTATAGGTCTTATAACTGAACCTACAATACCGTGAACATTTATTCCAAGCCACATACATATGGTTGAAACTATAAGAAGAATAATAACTGTAGGTGTAAGTGCTTCAAAACTTCTTGCAACAGATTCCGGAACCTGCTCAGGCATTCTGATTTTAAAGCCTGATTTTTGTGTAAATCTATAGATTTCTACCGCGAAGAATGCTGAAAGAATACCTACAAACATTCCGTCAGATCCGATATATGACATTCCAAGATGCCAACCGCTTGGTATTGCTTTTAATATAATCTGCCAAAGCCTGATTGTTTGCGGCAAGGCTTTGAATTTCTTCACTCGCCTCAGGAAGTGATACAGGTACAACTGTCAAAAGGAATGTCAATTCTGAAAGAATAGCTCCTGAAAGTCCGTCCAAATCATAGCTCTTTGACAATGAAAATCCTATTCCGAATACTGCATACAATGTCATAATATACATTGCCATACGATATGGAAGAAGAATTCTGCCTGCATTTGCCTTTATAAACTGTGCAATTCCCCAAGTTGCCGGCATTTGATTCGGCAAGAATGCAATTACAAGAAAAAGTGAACTTACAATTACTATAGGCAAAGTCGCAATGATACCGTCTCTTACAGCTCTTAAATGTCTTTGTTCACTGAGCTTTGCCATCGGTGTACTTAGATTTTTGTCTAAAAATGCAGCAATATTATCAAACATTTCAATTACCTCCTGTTAATCCCTTCATCTGTGTATAAAGCTTAGGTCCACCAAGAGGTGAATAAGCCATAGGTTCAATTAATGCACATGGAATATTCTGTGCATCTGCCGCAGCCTTGATATTATCAAATCTGTGGCGAATCTGTGGTGCAACCATCACACAATTCCAACCGTTCTTTACCTCGTCATCAACAGCCTGAGTTCCTATTGCAAGAACTTCAATCTTTTCACCATGCTTTTCAGCCTCTTTCTTCAAGGCATTTACGGCAATGGTTGATGACATACCACCCGAACAAACAAATAATACCTTCATATATTACCTTCTTTCCAAATCCGATTTTATTTTCTTTTTATATCAGATTTTTTTGTTTTTAATGTAAAACATTTACCACATATCATAAGATTTTACTAAAAACACTTTAAAGTGTTTTCAAACTATTTGCCGGTCTTAAGTAACTTCTTTATTGTGGCGCTGACATTCAACTCATTATCCGAAAGTGTCTTTCTTGCCTTTAGCGCATCCACACCTGCAAGTCCCATAACTATGGCCACCTTGACATCATAGCCTGATTCCTCCAGAAGCTTTTTTGAGTTTTCCTTATCTATACCTGTGGCCTCACTTACTATATTGAGTGCTCTTACTCTCAGCTTTTCATTGGTTGTCGCAACATCTACCATAAGATTTTGGTACACCTTGCCTATTTTTACCATAGTTGTGGTGGAAATCATATTTAATACCATCTTCTGAGCTGTTCCGGCTTTCATTCTTGTAGAACCTGTCACAGCTTCCGCTCCTACAACCACCTCTATAGGGGCGTCTGCAAGCTCCGATATTTTTGCATTTCTTACACAACTTACAGCTACAGTCTTTGCTCCGAGACTTTTAGCATATTCCAAACCGCCTATTACATATGGTGTTCTTCCGCTTGCTGCAAGTCCTACCAAAGTATCCTTCTCACTAAGTTCAAGTTCCTTCAAATCATTTACTGCAAGCTCTTTTGAGTCCTCGGCACCTTCTACAGCTTTTCTCATCGCCTTATCTCCACCTGCCATAATACCTATTACCATGTCAAACGGTACGCCATATGTAGGAGGACATTCACTGGCATCAAGTATACCAAGTCTTCCCGATGTACCTGCACCTATATAAATAAGCCTTCCGCCTCTTTTTTATACTGTCAACCGCAAACTCCACAGCCTTACCTATCTCAGGTATGGCAGGTTTTACACAGTCGGCTATCTTTTTCATCCTCTTGATTTATCTTTTCAATAATTTCTACAGCGGAAAGTTCGTCAAGATTCATCGTGTTAATATTTCTTCTCTGTATCCAAACTGTCAAGACTTAACACTGTTTTTCTCCTTTTCTATAAAATCCTTGTAGAATTTAAAACTCTTCTTTTTATATCTTTTATATGTACCGTTACCGAGGTTGTCGGCATCAACATATACAACTCCGTATCTCTTTGTCATCTCAAGTGAACCGGCAGATACGATATCTACAATGCCCCAAAGCAAATATGCCAGACATTCCACACCGTCATCTACAGCAAGCTTTATCTGTTCAAAGTGGTCGTTCAAATACTGTATTCTGTAGTCGTCATTTATGATATTGCCGTCCAAAAGTACATCATTGTATCCGAAGCTGTTCTCTGTGATCATTACAGGCTTTTTATATCTGTCATAAATCTTGTTCATAGAAATTCTCATGCCCACAGGGTCAATCTGCCATCCCCACTCATTTGCTTTCAGATACGGATTCTTTGTACTTACCACAAGATTACCTGCTGTCTTTTCCATTTCCTCAGATGCACACACATTTGACTGATAGTATGAAAATCCCACAAAATCGGCTGTGTTGTTTTTCAGAAGTTCTTCATCTCCCGGTAAAAACTCCACTTTAACATTGTTATCTCTAAAGTACTTCTTCATATAGTAAGGATACTCTCCACCTGCCAATACATCTGTAAAGAACCATTGATTTACCTGCTCGTACTGTAATGTTTTCAACTGATCAAGCGGATTACATGAGTAACCGTAATAGCAAAAACATGCGGCCATACATCCGAAACTTGCATCAAGCATTTTTCTTCCAAGTTCTATTACCTTTGCTGAAGCTATAAACTGATTGTGAAGTCCTGCAAATATGTCATTTAAATCATATCCGCTTCCCTCTTTATTTTCATCTCTGAGAAGTCCAAGTCCGTTGAAAGGGCTGAAAAATCCGGTATTTATCTCATTGAAAGGTACTACATAATCCAAGTACTTACCAAATCTTTCAAATATTACTTTTGCATATTTTAAATACAAATCAACAAGCTTTCTGTTCTTCCAACCTCCGTATTTTTTTCAACCAATGCAAGAGGTAGCGCATAATGTGTAAGACTAAGATATATCTTAATACCCTTTTCTTTTTAATTTTTTTAAGGATATCCCTCGTACATATTAAGAGCATCTTCATTCGGTTTCTCTTCTTCACCTGTCGGAAAAATTCTGGACCAAGCAATGGAAATCCTGTATATATCTATCCCAAGCTCCGATAAATACTCTATATCTTCATCAATATGTGCAAGTCCTTCACTTCCCTTTCTTCCCGGGAAAAAGTCACCATCTTTCGGATTTTTCGCTCTTTCTATATCGGCTTTTGTCAGAAGTCTTGTAGAGGTAGTCGCATTATCTGTCCTTTTTATATATCTTCTGCAGTCTTGAGTATCCATACCCTTATTAAAAAGAGTAAATCCACCTTCATATTGACTTGAGGCACTTGCACCTCCCCATAGCATTCTCATTTTTCACTTCCTTTAACAAAATCAGTCTCTAAGTTTTTTTATCAAATCTCTTGTAGCTTCAATATCTTCAAGAACTTCAGGATAATGTCTGTGTGATATTGCAAGATAAATCATATCCAATAAGGTAAGCGTGGTATTACGACTTGAAATTGCTCCAAGTCTTAATTCTCTCTCATCATGCGGAACACGAAGAGTTATATCACAGATTTTAGACAATTCATTCTTGCCGAAACAACAAATACCTATTGTCTTTGCTCCTGCCCTTTTTGCAATTTCAGCCACCAAAACAGTTTCCTTTGTATTTCCGCTATAACTTATACAGACACAGGCATCTTCTTTTTAATAAAATTCAAATTAACAAGCTGTAAATGTATGTCATTATTAAATACAACATCCTTACCTATTCTTGAAAGCTTATAATTTATATCGTAACAAACTATACCGCTGGCTCCCTACACCGAATAGATATATTTTTCCTTGCATTATCTATTGCATCTATCGCCTCTTCAATTAGACTTATATCCATCAGAGCATAAAGTTTTTTTCAATACTCTTAATAAGATTTATTTTGTTTTTCTATAATATCTTCAAGTTCGTCTTCGAGGATGTATCATCTCATCACCTGTATAATCTTTATCCGAATCCAAATCTGCAGCCAATGCAAGTTTCAGCTGTTGAATACCGTCAAATTCCAAACTTTTTACAAATCTGATAACTGTAGCCGGTGATGTGCCCGTTATTGCCGCAATTGATTGTGTACTTAGATTTATAGCATCTTTATAATTATCTATAAAATAATCCGCCACTCTCTGTTCCGACTTGGTCAGTTTTTGAATATTCCTCTTTGATTTGCAATACTATATCCAATGTATTACCTCCAAATTTTTATGGAACTCCCAATCACTTTTATATTTTCTTTTTTATTTCTTCTATTTCCGTCTTAAGATCGGCTATTGTTTTATAGAGTGAGATCATCTCCTCCGCCAACTCCTCAGCTACATTTGCCATTGTAAGGTGGTCTTGTGAATGTATCAGAATAATGTTTACAGGAACCTGCTCACCTCCGGCTTCCTTTGCAATCATATCTGTCTGTAATTCATGAGCCTGTAAAAGTCTTTGATTCGCCTCTTTTAAGCTTTTCATTTGCAGATTCAAAGTCGCCCTTTCTTGCATCACAGATGGCATCCATTGAATAACCCCTTGCTGTCACCTGCTGTAGCAATTATTTCAAAAAGAAACCCTGATAATCTTCTTCTCTCATAAAACTCCTATCATTCGCAAAATTATAAAATATTATTTCAGTAAATATTTTATTTTATGGAATATTGTTTCTAAACTTATTTAATCACAATATTATATCTTTGTCAATAAAAAAATAAAAATCTTAAGTCAAAAAGATGTCAATACAGAAAAAACGATCAAATCAGTACCATTTTCCTTTGTGCTCTAAACTGCATAAAGGGAATATCGATGAGTACTTTCATTGATCGTTATTATTATTCAAATTAATTCAATAATAAAAGTAACTTCATCTAAGTAATAAGAGCAATTAATTAGCTCAGCAACAACTATAACCACAGCAACTCCTTCTAAAACGATGAAAGGAATATCCGCCGTGGCTATCTATTTACTCTTTTTACTTTTTGTAAGTTACTTTTTGTTATTTTTTTACTTTTTCTGTATTATATCATATTTTTGATTAAATTGTCATCTGAGATAGTGATTTTAAAAACTGGAAATTTTTTTCAATTGTATAATTTGACAATAAAAAAACACTTTTTATATCAATTTAATGATTTTTAGAGCATTTTTTTAGTTTATTTTATTTTAAAGTTGTCGTCTATTCCTCAGAATTACTTGAAGAACAGGAAAAATTCGACAACAAAGTAGTCGATCTATTCAGTTATAAAACCCTATGAAGGTCTTTCTGCTGAACTGGCCACTCCTACTTTGGAGATGTAGATTATACTCTTACTTATTCAATTGAGAATATCCCTCATGATTTCTCCTCATGTGGTGCTAGCAAGCTTTCTATATTATAGAACGAAAAGTGATAAAGTGTTTTTATAAAATTATACTATAAAAATAAAATGAAAGAGAATTACACACTCAACTCAAACAACTTATAAAAACTCACCTCTCCTATCCATCAAATCACTGAAAGAACCATCTTCAACAATAATGCCATCTTTCATAAAGAGAATTCTATCGTATTTTTCAAAAATGTTCTCATTCAACTTGTGGGTTACTACAAGTGCAGTCAAATTTTGAATATCCAAGATTGAACTTTCAATTTCAGTAGTTACTTGATTATCCAAAGATGAAGTAGCCTCATCCAATAATAAGATTGGTGTTTTTTTCGAATCAAGGCACGCGCAATGCTAACTCTTTGTTTTTTTGTCCGCCAGATAAATTTGATCCATTCTTCCACATAAAGCTTGTAGACCAGATTCATTATCTAAAACATAACTTTCTAAACCAGACTGCTGTAAAGCTTTTTTATATCATCTTCAGTAAAGGATTGACTAAGGGTGATATTTGCTTTTTAAAGTATCATCAAAGATATAAACATCTTGCTGAACAATCGTCATCAAGTTATAAAGACTCTCTGCTGAAATAGCTTGTATATCTTGATTATCAATTGAAATATGTCCACTTGTTACATCATAAAAACGCAGCAATAGATTGAGCAAAGTTGATTTTCCACTCCCTGACATTCCTACAATTGCAATTTTTTCCCCTTTTTGAATCTTCAAAGATAAATGATTAAAAATTTTTTCTTCAGCATTAGGGTAAGAAAAGTCTATATTTGAAAAAGAAATGACATCATCGAAATATTCTTTCGTTTCACCAGTCTGAAGTCCAATTACATCTTTTTACCTCAAATGCATTAAGTGTTGCTTGCCCTTCACGAAATTTACTCATTCCCATACCAATTTCATTTAGTGGCATTACTACAAAATTGACTAGTTGAACAATAGCTGTCACACTCCCAATTGTGGTATAGCCATTAAAAACAAGATACATTCCTCCACCAAAAGCTACCAAAAAAACAATCATCCCTGAAAGCTGCGAAATAACATTAGCTAAAAACATCAAACTTTCCTTTCATAAGATATATCTCATCCAATTTTTCGCTTTCATTTCTGTAATCTTGACGGATAGCCTCTTTCACATTAAAACTTTTTATAACTAGAAACCCTGCTAAAATATCTTTAACCTTAGCTAAATACTCTGATCGGCGATCATAGCACTCTTTTGAAGATAAGCTGATTTTTGTCCAATGAATCCAGAAATCATCATTGGTATAATACTAGCAATGATAACCAATAAGGTCAAATACCAATTACCTATAAACATAGCTAGGAGTGAAAAATCATTAAGGAAAGGTTTTTTTGAAATATTAAAATACTGGTGTAGATAATCTTGCTCAATTTTCTTCATATTTTTCGGTTAATACAGAAATAAATTTCCCTGATTTTTTTCTTTAGAAAAGTCTCTATAATCCCTATCTAAAATAGATTGGAACACCTTATTTTTTTGTATCTTGACATGATTTGCCTAACAAGTTTATTTTTTTCAATCGAAGAGATATAAAGTTGAGCCCTGCATATATGAGAATAACAATAGCTCCTACTAGTACCGCTTGAGTTAAGGCTTCTTTTATTTTTGAGACATGCCACTATCAATAATACCTTTAATAGAATAAGCAAAAAGCAATATTAGTTAAAGGGACCAGTATATTAAATATCATGAAAGCATAAAAAGCCTTCTGATGGTTCTTTATCAATTGTTTCATCCTTAATCTACCTCATAATTCTTAATTTCATTTAGAAAATGTGACATAAAATATTCTTCTAAGTCAATATTCTCTCTCCTAATCTCTTTCATAGAGACCTGTTCTACAATTTTTCCATTTTTGATAAAACCAATTTTATCTGCTATCTGTGAAATTTCCGATAATATATGACTCGATATTAGTATTGTAATTCCATGCTCCTTAGAAAGCGACAACAAAAGATTTCGAATTTCTTGAATTCCTATTGGATCTAAACCATTGATTGGCTCATCTAAAATTAACAATTTAGGTTTTGTTAGAAAGGCACGAGCTAAACCAAGCCTTTGCCTCATTCCTAACGAAAAATCTTTTACTTTTTTAGTCGTATTTTTTAATCCGACCATTCTTAAGGCTCTTATTATATCTGATTCAGTAATAGTTTTCCCCATATACTGAGCGTGAATTTCCAAAATTTCTTTTGCAGTGCAGTTATCATAAAAAATTGGTGATTCAATAATACTTCCAATCTGACTTAGGATTTCTTCTCTGTGTTCTTGTAGATTTTTCCCAAAAATTTCAATACTACCTGATGTAATTGTTGATAAGGATAACATACATTTTCATTAACGTTGTTTTTCCAGCACCATTCGGTCCTAGAAAACCATAGATTTCTCCTTCAGCAATTTGAAGGTTGATACCACTTTAAAAATTTCTTCTTTATCAATTGTTTTTAAAACTTCTTTTATTTCAACAATATTTCTCATTTCTATCTCTCTTTCTATATCCAGTTTTAAATGCAAGAATTTTTTTCTCCCAGAGCATAAATACTAATTTATACAGTCTCTTTTTTTATAGAAATCATTAAGGAATTATCACTTTCCTTCAATTAAACTTAGGTATGCTACTTGATACTAATATCTTGTCTTGAAATATTAAAATTGAAAATGAAGTAATCATTAAACTTATGAAACTTGCAAATATCAAAAAGAATAAGTTATCAGCAATATTATTAGATAAACTTCCTGGACTTACATTTGAAAGTAATGCTGCTAAACCAAGTCCTGAAAGCATTGTTATAGCTGTTGAATGTTTAATCATACCTAAAACAAATGGTAGTAACCCTATTAGTACTGTTGCAAACGTTATTCCAGCCAAGTTAATTAATTGACTAGCTAGAGGGATATAACTAGATTCAGTTACAACAGCCATGAATCTAATGAATAATTGAGTCACTAAATGTGCAGAAAAATGGGCAATAAATGCTATTAGAATGACTGAAAGAATTTTTTTCCCCAAAGTAACTTTTATTTTTAGAAATAGGGTAAGAAAAACAACTGAAAAATTGTTCTTCGTTTAAATTCATCAATAATAATCGTAGATAATAAATAAGATTCGAAAAATCAAAAATGCTGCTTTTGTAAATAAAGATGAAAACAATGAAGCTACAATTGCCCAACCTTTCCCATTTACCAGTAATTCTAATAACATTAGAATCCTGTCCAGTAAATTCTCCTAGTTTATTGTCAGTACCTAAACCCATAATAATGATTGCTGTAATACCTAACACTATAAATATAGTACACAACCAGGCTAAAAAAATAATTTAGATTTAGAAACTTTATTTAATTCAATTTTAATAAGCGACAACATAGATTATTTCCTCCAAAGCGTAAATAAAGAATAAACTATTCAGACTAATCTCGACAAATATTTAAAAATAAGCTTATTTTTACAGACAATGATGCCATACATACTATCGGTATGTATATACTAAAAACAAAACATACCCTCGGTATGTATAATAGATTTTTAATAACACACTTTAAAGTATGTTATTTTTTTAACTATAAATTATGTAAGATAATTTATTGAATTGATAACACATAAATAGAAATTAGTATTAACATGAATGTCATGCGACTACTTATTTACTATTTTTTTAAGCGATCAAATAAGTTGAAAAATCACCTCCATCATTTCATCAGAAATTAACTGTACCCCTAGACCTTCAAAAAGTAAGTTTAATGAAATTCATTTTACGCTTTAATTCTACTAATGAAAAAAACGGAAATTTGAAAAACCAATCCAAATATTTAGAGATAAAAACAATTAAATCTGCTAGCTCTTCTGGATATTCTGTTTTAATAGACCCATCTTCAACTCCTTCGTAAACCTTTTTCTCTAATTTCGGGTAAAAAAATCAGAAAATAGACCTAGATACTGCTCTCCCAATAAGCGTGGACTTCTTAGCATGATTGAGGCAGAGTAAACGAGCCTTTTGGTGTTCAAAAATTAGAGAAAGAGTCCATCAAAGAATTTTGTATCTTTTTCTAATCCAGTATTTCCTCTCCAATTATAATTTAAAATTTCTTGATTATTTTTCGCTAATGATTGTTTGCAGTATATCATATTTAGACTCAAAATGATGATAGATAACACCTTTTGTTAATCCACCTAATCCATCTATGATATCTTGTATTGATGTATTATCAAATCCTTTTTTTCTAAAAAAATAGATTTTTAGAGACCTCTAGTATCTAGTTTCATGTGAGTTTCTATTCCTTGCCATTTTTTTGTTCCTTTCTATCATACCGATGGTATGTAATTCTATTGTAGTGGAAGTAACTAATAATGTCAAGTTCTTTATTGAAAATGCAAAAAGCCTTATAATCAAGGCTTTTATATACTTTCAAAAATAATCCTAATAAATTTCCATTCAACTTCATCTAAGCATCTTTTCAAAAAAATAAATTGACAATCTCATCTTCCGAAAAATCCTAGCTCACCTAGATTTTTCAAACAAAATTTTTCACTAGCTTGTTCGATTCTTGATATCTTAACTCCTTTATTTCTTGCTCGCTTGCTATGACAAAATATCCTAATGTTCCACAGCTAATAACCAAATTCTGTTCTTCGAGAACTTTCATTGCTTTTTGGATTGTTGCTGGATTACACTTCTCATTTTCTGCTAAACTCCTTATCGAAGGAATTTTTTGTCCAAGCACATAATCACCTCTTAAAATAGTTGTTCTTAATTTTGATGCAATCTGTAAATATAGATGGGGTTTCATTTAATCTTTTTATTTTCCTTCCCCCTAACAATCTTCCAATATGCAGAGTATGGAATTACTGTAGCCAGTAGAAGATAATATTTATTTGCAAACATATCTGCAACACCTTTTTGCATTGAAATGGATAGGAACTTCCTCTGGGAGAAAAACTACAAACAACAACTATTATGACTCTCATCCCTAGCAACACCAAAAATATCTTTTGTCAGTCTGTTTTTTTCATCTTATTTTCCTCCTTTAACTAGATAAAATTCGACTTGCTCATTGTTATATAAACACCCATTGTAATAACCAATAAAACTACTGATACTACCTGCAAAACAAATGTAATCGGAATATTTAACACCCAATTAAGAAAAAAATAGGCGTAATAAGTACAATCATACCAATAATTCCAGTCACAATAACAGGTAGACTTTTGTTTGACGACTATCATCTCACTGTCCCAATCATAGTTAGGATATTTTTTTATTTAATGAAATTCTGATTACCGTTATAAAAAGGGAGTAACATATAGGAACAATAACTAGATTCATAACTTGAATAGGATTCATATCAAGTTTCAGCATAAATACTGATACAGAAATCATATATCCAATCAAATGAAGTGTAAGGTTGACAGCTATCTTAGCATTTAAAATCATTTTTATCTCAACCGGAGAACTTTTCAAAATCCAAATATTTTTACCTTCTAAAGATATAGATGAAGCTGCTGGACAACTGAGTGAAAGCATAGATGCAATAAAGACGGGAGCTAAGTTTGAAAGATACTCATTTATATTTTCAATTCCTGCAGAATTTCCTATTTGACCTACAGAATTAAACAGGAAACATATACTAAAGACACATAAAAGAATCACTCCAAGCCCAGCATTCAAGACTGCCATATAAGAACTTAAAAATCGTCCAAGCTCTTTTTTGATACAAGGCAAAAAAATACCGATTTTCTTTCATAAGATACTTTGTCATTAGCATAACTTGATTTTGTATTGGCAAGTGTATTAAGTAGTCCATACTTCAACGAAGCAATTTTGACAAATAGATAAAAGACGACTATTGAAAGAACTATATAAAATCCCATCCCATAGTACATTGGAAAATTGTAGTATGACATAAATAGTCTAGAAATTGGATACAGTCCAGTAATTTGCTTAGCCAGAGTAACCCCAATACTACTTTTCATCACCTGATTGCAAAGCTGATAATGCAAAATATCCAATTATACCTAGCATCGCAAATGAAAAAATAAGAGAGATAACATTTTTTCTTTTAAAAAAAGATGAAGCGACAACAATAACGAGTCCCATGCATGCCGCTATACACATGGGGATCAAAGGGCAAAAATATAGAAGTAAAATACAATATAATCTGTAGGAGGTTTAAACTTCCGTTCAAGCCCCATACAATTCCACCCGGAAGCATAAACATCAAGCCTATTAAAAAAATTCAATAAGTACATAAACATGAACTTGCTGGTGATAATATACGAACTTTTAACAGGTAAGGATTGGAGAATTTCCATATCTCGACTGCCAAATAAAATGCCATTCGAATAAAAAACTGTCAAAAATAATATCGAAAAACTTGAGACAGAGACCATATATGCCGGAATCAAGTTTTGTTGTCCAACTTGTACCAATGTTTTAGCTGTTAGGATATTATAAAAAAAGCAAAATAAGGCAAGAGTTACTATGCCAAAACTCGCAATAGCCATTGAACTTTGTTTTTTATTTCCCGTCTCTCTAATCTGGTTAATGGGAAAAAAATTTATCAATTGTGCTCTAATTAGTATCCAAATGTTACTCATTGCCCTGCACCTCCATGAAAAATGCTTCCAATGATTCATTACCTTTGATATCTCCTGTATTACCACTTGCAACTAACTTTCCATTTTTGATAATGGCAATCTTATTACATAATTTTTCCGCAACATCCAATACATGGGTTGAAAAGAAAATAGCACCTCCATCTGAAACACACTCATGCATAATTTTCTTTAGTAGGAAAGTTGCTTTGGGATCTAGCCCAACAAAAGGTTCATCTAAAATCAATAGTTTGGGAGAATGTACAAGTGCAGAAATAATGGCTGTTCGTTGCTTCATACCATGTGAATATGAAGAAATTATCCCCGAAAGATGCTCAGTCATATCAAATAAATCACCGTAATTTTGGATTCTCTCCCTGCGTATTTTTGTAGGAATTTCAAACAGGTCAGCAATGAAATTAATATATTGAAGTCCTGTCATATGTTCATACAAATCTGGATTATCTGGGATATACGCCATCATTTTTTTACAAATAACAGGTTCTTCTTTAATAGAATGACCGTTGATAATTATACTTCCGTCTTCAAAATCATGGATACCGACAACTGCCTTTATCGTTGTCGTTTTTCCCGCACCATTTGCTCCAATAAAACCATAAATATCTCCAGGCTGTACTGAAATAGATAGGTTATCCACAACCTTCTTATCCCCATAACTTTTACTAAAAATTCTTTATCTCTAACATATTTTCACCTCTATTGACAATTTGTCAGTCATATTTTTGAAATAATACCGATAGCTTGTTTTGATTCAGCTATCGGTACATAGTTCTCTTTACAAACATTCTATCTTTTTTTAATTGCTAAAGAGTCCTTTTGTATTTAGGTTTTGTTCCAGCATTATCTTAAATGCATTCAAGTAATCTTTGACAGGTTCTTTCTTTGATGTTTTTATACCCTATGTTATTTGAAACAAAAAAACATAGGCTGTCATAAGAAATTCTGCTGTTTTCAGATGGATATTTTTACAGAAAAATACTTTTTTTCTGAGATGCCTTGATTTATTATCCTCTCAAAATATATAGTCAGTTTTTTTCAATGAGCTTATGGGATAACTTATCTAACATATAACGATTTTCTTTAAGATCAACCGTCTTTTTGTAACTCAGTTCCCTCCGCTGAAACGTTATCTGTAGAGATTATTGTGGCATCTATAAAGGCTCTTATTTTTTTCAATAGCAGTTTTGTCGTCATCATTGACAATCACATGAATATCTCTCAATAATTTCTCTGAATATCGTTCCACAAGACAATATAGAATATCTTCTTTGTTCTTAAAGTGATAGTATAACAAACCCTCGTGATATATTTACCTTTATCGACTATATCCCTGAGTTGTTGTGTTCGCATATCCTTTCTCCATAAAGAGGAGCATAGAAGCATCCATAATCTCAGCCCGTCGAATTTCCGGATCTTTTACATCTCGCATTTTATTCCTCCTGATTATAAATTATACTGCTCTACTGACAAATTGTCAATTATAAAATTATCTTTTTGAGGATAGCAAAAAATCCTTGACACCAAGGCTTTTTTTCGTCAACATTTTTCTAAGCTCGTACAAGCAGTGATACTGCCTCAACGTGTGCTGAGAGCTTTCTTCTATACTAATAGACGAAAGGGTGTGAAAATGATTTTTAAATGATACTGTGGAACGGAACAGTAGCCCTAGTATTGACTACTGTCGTTTCTATTCATATTGGCTATTCTAGGACTGAGATGAAAAAATCTATAAATGCTCAGAATAAAAATTGAACCCGCAAATCTCCCCAAAACAATGGTGAGTCATGTACTTGTATTATTCCGAAAAAATACACCTCTGTGCAGTGAGACAAATTGGTGTATCTTATAGTGGTTTCGTAGATGAAAGCTATACTCTACTATCACTCTTTGATGATGTAGAACAAATTGAAAAAGATAATAGACTTCAGACAGCTATTGATGTTGTCAGAGAACAGTTTGGTTTTTTAGCCATACAAAAAGGAACCGTCCTAACTGAAGGTTCCAGAAATATTGAACGCAGTAAACTTATCGGTGGTCATTCCGCGGGTGGATTGGAGGGATTAAAATGAAACAAGAAAAAAATACAGTACAATTTTCAGAAATCCGTAGCAAAGGATGTAATGATATTGAAATGCTTGAAAGATTTTTACATGGAATCGTTGAAACAGCAACTTCAAAACTTCGTCAGAGAAAACTCAAAACAACTGAAATATCGATATGACTAGTACATGCTAAATCTGAAAAACCGATTACCATTGGAATTTACATTTAGCATTAAGTCAACAAGCTCATCTGTGATAATCTATACTGAGGTAATCAATCGCTTTAAAGAATGTTACACAGGTGGGGGAATTCAAGGTTTTACGATTCAATTTGATAAAAATACCCTTGCCTCTGCATAGAAAGGATTTGATATGATTGACCGTTCATATTTACCATTTCAATCAGCAAGAGAGTACCAGGATACAAAGATGCAAAAATGGATGGGCTTTTTCCTATCTGAACATGCATCAGCACTCTCGATGATACAAACAAAGTAACGTACATGTCTGACTTATCACTAGAGAAGAAATTATTACTCCTCAGTCAAGTATACGCCGGGCAGCTACGCACACGCATTCAAGTGATTGAAAAACAAGCGTGTTTCCTACACTGGAACAATACCAAGTCTGACCAAAGATTTCATTTTGATAAAAACTACAACAGGTCACATCAATTTGAAATTAAAAAGACATTATTAGTATTGAACTTGTCGAGGAGGTGCTCTATGAATCAGCTTTGAGTTTCAGCGTAATCACCTACAAATGGACTATTATAGCGAGAGCTACCAAGATTTTGAACGTGACTTCTACCGCTACTCTAACATGAATATTCCATTGACCTTCCTAACTGATGATATCCTAAAAACAATGGCGACTTCACGTAAGAATTACTTTTGTCCTCAATAAGGAAAAGTCCAGAGATAACCGCGATCACTTCTTCATATTTGAAGTAAGTACCGTAGATGAGAATCCGCTAATCTATCATTATACATATAAGAAAACTACAATATATTTAGCAGAAAAATAGGAGCAGTTCAATTGACTGTTCCTATTTTTAATATTCATAAAATCTAAAGTCTTTATACTCTTTAACAATGGAGTCGCCAACCAGAACAGACTATACTGACCAGCGACTACCTTAAATTTAATGTTTCAGATTTATTTTCTTATCTCTAATTTCATAAACTACATCTGCTACATTTTCGAGTAATCGTTTATCGTGGGTGATAAACACGATAGTTCCGGTGTACTCCTTCATTAGTATTTCCAAAGCCTCTAAACTTGGTATGTCAAGGAAGTTACTGGGTTCATCCATTATTAGGATGTTATATCTACCCATGAGCATTTTAGCAAGCAACAATTTTATAATTTCTCCACCGCTTAAAACAGATAAACTTTTTCCAATATCGTTCTGTTTGAACCCCATAGATGCTAGCACTGAACGAATTTCTGATATATTGTAGTCACAATCCTTCTGCATAAACTCCATAACATTCTGATTACTGTTGTACTTGTAACCATTCTGTGCAAAGTAACCTATTTTTTTGCCTTAGGCGAAATAGAAATTCCTTCTTCATGGTTTAAGATCATTTTGGATTAAAGTTGTTTTTTTCCGATTCCATTACCACCAGTTAACGCCACTTTTTGCTCCTAACGGAATTTGAAAAGATGCATTTTTCAAACAGAGCCTTATCCCCAAATACTTTATTAATTTCTGCACCGACTATAGGGTATGGATTATGGAGCTCCAATGCTTTACTTTGCCTCGAAACGAATTTCTGAATGCCTTCCGGAGCTTCTACTCTTTCCTAAGGCCGCAATCCTGTGCTCTAGGGTTTTAGCAGCATTATACATCTTTTTCCTCACTTTCCTATTGATTTTTGATGAGCTAAACGCCCTCCGTCTTCAGTACTTTCTTTTGAAGAACCTTTTGCCTTCTGTTCTATTTTTACGAGCCTGTTTTCGCTTTTTCCTCCGCAGCCCTTTTCCAATCGGGCACGTTCCGCAATAAATTGTTCGTATTCTGCAGCTTGGCTCTTACGTTCTTCCTCTTTCTGACGAAGATAATCAGAATAGTTTTCCCAATACTCAGTGATTTTTGCCATCTTTCAGTTCCCATATTTTTATCTACTATTTCATCAAGAAAAATAGCGGTCATGGCTAATAACCAACAGTGCACCTGTAAAATATTTTTAGCTGTCCTATTAGAAAATCAATTCCTTCACGGTCTAAAATGGCTCGTAGGTTCATCCGCTAAAATACCATGAACCTGTGCTGATAAGGCCTGTGCTATTTTAAGCCTTTGTTTCTTCACCACCGCTCATAGTCTGTATATTTAATTGCTCAACACTCAGCTTGCCTACAAGTGCAAAAATCTTTTTTTCCTCCTGCAGAGTTACTTTCGTCCAACTGGGGAATATAGGCAAGTTCACCCAGACGATTCATTTTACATCCTGGGGGAGTTAATTCTCCTGCAAAGTACTCTGAGTAAAGTGCTTTTTTTCCAGCACCATTTGCTCCTACTAAAACCAATACGGTCATAATCATATACTTCTAATTCATTTATATCTAAAACATCGCGTCCTTTGAATTCCACACGAATGTCTTTTTTGCTTTTAATATTAATTCCATAACATTTCTCCTGTCTATAATCGCATGCTTTCATTTGTTTGTATGCAGGGAAAACCCTGCGATTTTTAGCAGGAAGAGTTACATGAAAAATAAGATACATAAATATTCCTCCAATATTGTTTATTTTAAATCTAATTTTCTAACCTCAGTTATCATTTGGCAAACTATAGCAATGCCAATAATTAAAAATACCCTGATAGTAAAAACCAATGATTTACACCGATTTTATCAGCAAAGAATCCAGAAAGAATTAACCCAATTGGCATAGCAAGTGACATGATACTTCCGATCAAAAGAAAAATACACGTCCTAAATATTCAGGCTTAATTTTTCTCCTGAAAAAGAGCTGTTTGCACACCGCTATAAAATGGCACCGAAAGCCCCATTATTGCACAGCAAACTACGAATATTACAAATCCATTTGGAGGAAGTATTCCTGAAACGGCTAAACTGGTCCCCATTATAAAAAAATGAACTTGTTATTAGTAATACATGCTTTTCGAAGCCCCCTAATCTTCCTAATAATAAGCCTCCTGCTAGCATCCCAAATGCAAAGGAAATTTCCGTAATAGAAATATGCACAGTGTTCCATTAAAGTGTTCCATGCTTATTAAAGGAAATAGTGCATTGATTGGCATATAAACAAAAAGTATATAGTGTTCCTAAGAGTAATAAGGCAAACAATCCTTTTGTTTTGTCTCAGAACCACAACTCTTCTTTTCATCTCCCTTATGAAATTTGGTTCTAAACTTTGCACTTGATTACCCAGCTTAGGTATACGTACAATTGCTACCGTAATAGATGCAATCACAGCACCCAATACGTCGATGGCAATAATAGCATTTAAATCCCAAACGGAGTATAAGAGTGCTGCAACTGCCGGACTAACAATATAGCTTATAGACTGCAAAGACTGACTATAGCCTGCGCATTTTCGTTAGCTGTTCTTCTGGTACTAAAAGTGGTGTAACCGCATTGAGTGCTGGGGTATGAAAAGCTGTTCCAATGCTACGGATAAACAATACTATCATAATCATCCAGACAGGTAGCTCCATGCAGAATGCAACAATAGCAAGCACTGCACCAGCTGCTGCGATAATTAAATCGGCACCAATCATTATCTTCTTCCCTATCATGACGATCCACTAGCACACCAATGGCAGGTCCCAAAATCGCATAGGGTAAAAACCCTACTAATGAAGCCATAGACAAGACCATCGCAGATCCTGTTTTTCTGTAAGGTAAAAATAATCGCCATTTGCAGGATGGCAAATTAGTGATTAATGATACTGCTTGCCCTGCCCATATTGCATAAAAATTTTCGTTTCCAATTGTTGTATTTTTTTCCATTTATATTATCTCCCTGCATATTATTTTTGCTTGAATTTCTATTTTGAATAGCATTCTAGGGTATTAAAAATGCAGGCCAAACCCCACAATGTGGCTTTTTGGTCTGCATACATACAATTTGGAAACATTCATATTAAAGACATAGTTAAACAAAGGTATAGTTAAATAATCAATATCCTCACCGTAATTAATGAATGCTCAATATCGTATAATAAGCACAACAAAAAAAGCCTATCATCGGGTATAGATTCTGCTTTTTATTGCCAGCTTATCTTAAACGCATTGAGGCTGTCATAGTTTCGGTTCCTCCCTACATCTTTTGTTTATATCAATTTATAGTATAACACAACAAGATGATATGTTCAATATAAAAGTTATGGAATGAGACTCATACTTCCAATTCGATGCCAGATTTAAAGGATATGACGAAGTTTTTCTTCATAGACTGTAACGCCTGGATTATCTTTCCTTAGTAGCAAGCGATTAGCTTTCACAAAATCTTCTGTTTGTAGTTTTAAAAATTCATCAGGATTTTCTAACTCAACCTCAAAAATATTTCATTTTTACATCCTCATTTCATTTATTGATAAATTGAGTTTGCAAAAAGAGTGGACAATTTTTGTCTCACTCTTAACCTTTAAAATAGTTTTTTTAATCGATTTTGAAGTTGCCTAAATTATTACTTTATTCGGTAAAATGAAGTATTGCTTTTCAACAGATTTCCTTCAACTACACTTCACTTGATTCAAACAAGGTGGGTACATTTCTATTCCCACAAACCCTTGTCAATGGAAACAAACACGTACCCACAGGGTAAATGGAAATAGAAACTGATAATTTCTAGCTATCACTTCTACTCATTCCAAAAATTTTCTCACTCTGATACTTACCCACCATAAAGCAAAAAGCCTTGCAATCAAGGCTTTCATTATCCCTTTCGTTCAAAGGTTTCTAAGCTTTTACGAGCAGAGCGACACACTCAGCGGTTCGCTATTCCGTTCTGTCTGCGTGCTAGCACTTGTCAATCACGGACAGTTATCGCATGGCGGAAGTAAATGCTAATCTTCGTCGTTTTACCCTTGACTAGCAAACTTACCGCCTCAACATGGGTTTTTAGAGGACCAAATGGAGTCTGAATTGCCTGATAGAGATGTAGTATTGATTAAGCAATCAACAAATAATGTACAAATAAAGTACACTGCTTAATGAGTGTACTTTATCCTTCTAATTCAGTTTTATCAATGGTTTAGCTCTAGTTAAGTCGATTAGTTAAATGAATTTAGGCTATTGCTTTTTATAACGACTATAAATTGTATGTTCAATGCTATAATTTATCTTCCGAATCTACTTTTCATAATTTATCGGAATTAAAAGCAACTTCACTGCTTATAGTAGATTGTTTTTCATTTTCACTTATTTGAATGGCATTTTTTGAGTGAAAAAAATAACTTCTTACAAGATTTAATAAATCTAATGCAAACTCTTGAAGTTCAAATTCAGTTAGATACAGTCTGGTTTCATTATTATCTTCATTATCTTCACTCCATTAAAAAAATATTCAATGTTATATTAGTAAATCTGTGCTCTAAATAATTTCTAATAATTTTTCAATCGCTTTGAGTTTGGATTAGCTGTTAAAGAATTATCACCATTATCAAAATCTTTCTATCCAAAAATATAGATGACAGACCAATATTCTTATCCAACATTTTATTTAAATCACTATTTGATCTCCAAATTGAATGGAAATTTACTTTGTCGAGTTTTAATTTTTAAAGAATAATATTCATTTATAAACATAGCTACTTTTATCTAATAATGAATATAGTGTTTTAAAAGATGCTTTTTAATCCTTCAACTCGGATAGAGTATTGTACATAGTCTAGACAATCAATAAGATAAACATTCTCATCAGCATAATGAACCGAATCACTTCAATGCTATTAAAACAGAGATAACGCGCATAAACATATTCTTGCTTAATTTGATTAAACATAGAAATATATTTGTTTAAATCTTTATCCGATTGAAATAATAAACTTGGTAGTAAAAGATTATCATCATATCTATTTTATATCGTCAGCTTGTAAGTCATTAAGTGGATTAAGATACAGCCCGTTATTCCAACACCATTCGCGATACTTTTGTGAATTAGGATTATAATCGATGGTTTTACAAGAACATTCATCTAAGTCTTTATAATTAAGATATTGTTCGTAAAGTTCAATAAATCGCTTTTTCTGCATAATCAACTCTGTTTGGATCTGAAACAGTTATGCTTGTTTCTATTAAATTTTTAATTTTTAATAAAGTGGAGGTGTTCGTTATCATTCAAAAATTACGATAATGATCTAGACAACAGCCAAGTTACCACTAGCCATTGTGAATCTTGGATTGATTTGTATACATTTACAATACATCTTAATAGCTAACTGCTTTTCTACCACAAGCATCTAATAAATTTGCGTAATTAGTGTAAAGTGAAACATAATAATGGGAAAACAAACCCTACTGTTCTCAGAATTTATATCAACGTTATTTGAAATTTCTATAGCTTTTTCTTAAGTAATAAATTTGTTGAACTGTAAAATCGGTATCTATGTTGAAAAACTAGTTATCACTTAGTTCAAATATATCAGCGTATGCTGTCCCTAATATCTAAGTCTTTATAATTAAGATATTGTTCGTAAAGTTCAATAAATCGCTTTTCTGCATAATCAACTCTGTTTGGATCTGAAACAGTTATGCTTGTTTCTATTAAATTTTTAATTTTTAATAAAGTGGAGGTGTTCGTTATCATTCAAAAATTACGATAATGATCTAGACAAATAGCCAAGTTACCACTAGCCATTGTGAATCTTGGATTGATTTGTATACATTTACAATACATCTTAATAGCTAACTGCTTTCTACCACAAGCATCTAATAAATTTGCGTAATTAGTGTAAAGTGAACATAATAATGGGAAAACAAACCTACTGTTCTCAGAATTTATATCAACGTTATTTTGAAATTTCTATAGCTTTTCTTAAGTAATAAATTTGTTGAACTGTAAAATCGGTATCTATGTTGAAAACTAAGTTATCACTTAGTTCAAATATATCAGCGTATGCTGTCCCAATAGAATAAAATAATTGAATTTTGGAAATATCATCAATAGTGTTTTCCATATTTTTTCCAAATTCTATTAGTCTATAGATTTCCTCTATATTTTTATGTTTAAAAGCATTATCGAAATCCATTGACAATTTAAGTACACTATGATTAATTGGATTATTTGTTAACATCTTCACCCCAAACTAAATATTTCGATTTTAAATTTGATTTTCCTTTATTTTCCTGTTCTTCAACTAACATATCAGATAAAAACTCTTTTATCATGTCCCAATTAAAATTCTCTTTAAATCCTCTACTACCATCAGAAGGAACATTTAATGAAAATGTTGCAAATACGGTTTCACAAGTTCTTCTTGGAAATTTTGCTAAGTAAGAATCAAAAAATGAATTTGAATACCTATAATGATGGCTATGAATAAAGTCTTTCCATGTATTTAGCATAGTCGCTTCGTCTACAATATCTATTACGGAAACTTCTTCAAGTGGTCTGTCTTCAATATTTCCCCATGCTTTTTTCATTAAATTAACAGCATCTACATCACTTTTAGGAGCACTGTATCCAAAAATAGTTAACATATATGAATGATCAACAAAGTAATCTAATGCTTTCCAACACCAATTTATGTATCCATCGGAAGAATAGTCTTTGTTTTTTACGGGATACAATAATTTTGTTGGATTTAATTTTTTATGACATGTTGGGCAATAGTAATCTACTGTTCCAAACTCAGTATGTTCTTCACAAAAACCGACAGCTACATTCCCATGTAAACAAAGAATTTGTGGCAGGTTCAGAGTAATTTTTGAACAGCGAACATAAGCTTGTATAAGTAAAGGGTCCCAATTAAACGTAGCTATGCAATCTTTATTAGTTAAACTTAATATTAAAAGATCATAAATTGTTGGTTCATCAGGTAACTCCAACGAAGCAAAATAATCATAGAGTCTTTCTTCTAGCTTCCTAACTATTTCAGAGCACTCTTCTCTCTCAAATAATTCTGAATAGATATCTTCCAAATTTTCGCTCTTTGTCTGTAATTCAATACCGGCAAGAATTTCTTCTAAATTAAGTAGCAATCCATTCATAACTGAAGAGCTTTTCCCATTTTTATCACCATCTGGAATTGCTGCAATAGTAGCACCAGCGCCTAGAATAACTGTATGCGATCTCATCTCATTTCTCCTGAAAGTCTTTTGACACTATTATACCACTGTATCTACTTTATCTATGCTTCAAATACTATTATTATAGCCATAAATATTTTTAAATAAAATGTACAATTGAACCGTCACTCCTTCTACTGTTACTTGAGTAAAAATGTACAAATCAATTTCTTAGATTTGATTATATGATGCACTATAAAACATACAAAAATACCACTCTAGAATAATGTACAAAATAAAAAAATAAAGTACACTCATTAAAGAATGTACTTTTATGCTTCTAATTCAGTTGTATCAATGGTTTAGCTCTAGTTTAGTCAATTGTACATAAATTTTTAGTTTTATAGGAATAACTAAATAAAGTTATATAACCAAAAATTTTTTAAGCCATTGTTTATTTTTGGTATTCTCTAGTATATCTTTAATCTAACAAAATGCTCTTGTTTTTCTTCTTAAACCTTTGCAAATTTTTACAGTTATTATGTTTTCGTTTTTCATATTTGATTTTTTTCATTAATTTTAAGTTTGTATCGATGTTTTGAATTTTTCCTTACATATCCACCATACATTAGTATTACTTAATTCAGTTATTTCAGTTGGATTTGCTATTAGGAGGTTATTTAAATAATCCCACTCATGCATTAGACTTTGTTGTGTCGTTGATAAGTCGTTAGATCCTTTTAAAACTTTTTGATTCGTGCACAAGTATATAAATATTGTAAAACAATTTCAAAATGTGGTAGACTAGATATGAATTTTGATGAACGATAATTAGGTCAGAGAAAAGGTTACAGATGGAAAAATTAGTTTTTATCGGAATGCTAGTTTTCTTGGCATTTGTGTTTATTGGAATATTGTTTTGGCTGCGTTATAGAATGAAGAACACCTTTGAGAACGGTGTTCCAGTGTACGATGCCCCAGCAAATAATCAGACTAGAACGAGTAAGCTAAGCGTAGGAGAGTATGCAGTGCACATAGTTTTAATACTAATTAGCGCTGTAATTGCCTTTAAGGTCATGGGCATGTTCCGTCATGGGGCAGCGCCAATTGGTGCTGCTATAATCACGCCTTCTATAGTGGCGCTTTTCAATGCACGAAGGAGAACCGGGAAATCTTGGATAGGTATCGTTGCAGTGCTTATGATATTCGTGTTTTTGATGTTTGTATATATAATTATAGGTCTACCTGATAACGCACCTCCACTTAAAATTGACAGAACTGAAATTCATCTTACAGAGACTAAGATTTCGGATTTGATAGACCAGGGGTTTGAAATCTATGTGTCAAATGGTAGACATGATTATCCTAATTATGATGAGCTTTTGACAACGGGAAGCTATTCTAAATACCAAGGAGCTGGGGTTAGCGTACCAAACGGCTTTAAGTCATATGACTCAGCAGTTACGCGATCTACCTATCTTCTTGTAAAGAAGAATATAGTTCTCGGATGTGTAGGTGTTTACGGAGATAAGAGGAAGAGTACGGAGCTGAAGGACTGTGTAGTTACGCAGGTTTGCTTCGATTCTGAATGCACAGCTGCTGCTAAAAAATATGGAATCTCATATAATATAGATGGTATAGATTTGCTAGAGAAGCTTGATGAAAATAAGTTTAAGGAAGTATTTGGTAAAAAAATATGGCTGACTCCAAGCAATCCGAGAGGTGAATATTTGGGACATTACGGTGTACAGTGGGGAGCAGGTAACAATGAATTCTTTTGGAATCATTATTTTATGAATTTAGACCTTGATTCGAATAATAATATAGTTAATTTTAGTTTTAAAAGTTCATATTGCAGGTGAACGAGAGAATAATTAGCAGGGATAATTAGGCAAAAATGAAAAAGAAAAAGTACTAAGTAAGACAAAGTATGCTATTTATCTTCTGATGCTTCACCCTATATGCATACTTTTTCACTATAAAGCAAAATAATGATACCTTCATGGGGGCACTGGTTAGAGACGACACGCTTTCTTTGGACAAACTTTCCTACCTATGTATGCGTGTTAATAGCCGTTTTCCCAATGATATGCTTTTGGCCATATTCAATTAGCGCAGATTTTAAGCCAGGTACATCAAAGACCTTGCTTGCGACTTTTGGTCTAATAGTAGGTAACGTGACTCTGATTTTTGATATATACGACTATTTTGCACAAGGTATTATAGGTATAAAAAAATCCCTTTATAGGGAATTTTTGATTGCTTCAAGTAGCTCGTCATATTCTTCAAATGCTGGAACCTCAGGATGCTCCTTCTTGATTGATTCGGTGCTTCTAAACAAGAATCCTTGTGGGTGTCTCCTTGAAAGAAGTCGGTTTAATCGACGGTCAAGGCAGTTGATGACTTACTAGAAAATTGTTCTCAACCCTATGTTTTAGCTGATTTAGCTTATCTTAGCTATGAACTCAGAGAACAGTTGAAACAGAAAGGTTACCATCTTTGGTCGCCTTTACGTCAAAATATGGCAAGAGCTAAACAACATAATTATTGGAAACTAATGGCTATGAGACGGATTATTGAAACTCGATTTTCAGAACTTTGTGCTTTTTTTGATGTCGAACAAACACTATCTAGAGGCTTTACAGGATTGCAGTTGAGAATGGAGCAAATTGTACTGACTTATAATCTGAGATACTTTGAGATTAACTAGCACCACGAGTAAAAATCTATATCTTACTATCAATAAGTCCTTAAATGAGTAGCCAAAAATGTACAATTGAACCACTACTTCTTCTGCACCTATTAGAGTAAAAATGTACAAATCAATTCCTTAAATCAGATGATGTTATGAACTAGAAAATATACAAAATAACACTTCAAAATAATGTACAAAATAAAAATAAAGTACACTCCTTAAAGAATGTACTTTTATGCTTCTAATTCAGTTGTATCAATAGTTTAGCTCACGTCAAGTCAATTGTACATAAACTTTTTAGTTTTGCTAGTGTATAGTTTGTAACCAAAAATTTTTTTAGTTTTTTTCTTTTAATTAATTTATTATGATTAAAATTTTTATACTTTTGCTAAATGCTCCTCCGTCGATCTTCAACTCTAGTAAATGTAATTCAAGTAAAATTTGATTCTTATTATCTATCATAAAAACTTATCTATCATAAAAACCAAATCAAATTTGATTTGGTTTTGAATTTTTATATTTCATTTTATTAAAATGAAAAAGTTTACCAATACAATCAGTTACGACTATACTCTTCTTTTTATTCATTTACCATATAGCACGAAACTAAGATGACGAAGATTTTTTTATCAAGTAAGTTTCGTATTGATTAGTATCTATGGTTAGTTGAGACAAGACATTAATAATTGAATGAGTCATTACACAAATCCAGAGATTGTTTGTTTTAATATAAAGTGCTGATAGTATGAAAAGAATTTGTCAGTAATCCAATTAAAAAAACGGCGTCAATTGTAATATTGCCAGAGAACCATCTATGTAAAAAGTACAACAGATGCCAAATAGCCCAACTAAAAAGGTTAAGATTGTTGAGAGGAAATACGGCAAATGTTCTTGTAAAATTGGTTGAAATACATATCGCCATCCAATTTCTTCTATTCCTCCAAATAAAATAAATTTGAAGAACATCAAAAAGGGAGATACCAGTTAAATTCTAACATTTTCCCACCAAAACAATATGAAAGAAAAAAATCAAATATAATTAGGGAAAAAAGATAATAAATAGTGTTTATAACTAGTATGAATGTTAAAAATCTTTTAAAATCTTCTTAAAATGAATATGAAAATATCGATTAGCAACAATTATTCCCCAAAGAGCTGAAGAAATTCCACCCTAGAATGATTCCTGAAATAGTTAATACATTAGACTGAACAGAGTAACGATTCAATAGAAAGAAAAACTAGACAAACTGATACTAATTGGATAAATGTTCCTAGTAAATATACCAAAATTGCCTTATTTTTTTCATAGAGAAACCTTTCAAAAATATATTATAACTTTTCGTAATAAAAATTATGTAAATCAACACTTCTATAAAAGCAAATCTTTCACTTTTCCAATTTCACTTTTTGGAATCACGAGATGAATCATATCACCTAGATACATCCTTGTAGATCCATTAACAGTCTTACTTTTACCGTTATGTACTTGGGTTGTGATAAGCACATTATGAGGTAAATTGAGTTCATGTACTTGTTTTCCAGCTATTTTGTCTGAAACAGGGATTTCTATCAGTGTAACTTCTCCATCATCAGTTGCTGATTCAGGTAACATTTTTTCTAGCATGGCTTCATATACGGGCGCTCCTTTGAGCAAATCCATAACAATATAAGCAACTAGGGTCACCATACCTAAAGGCATGAGATTACGGATATCACCAACCATTTCCGTCACAAGAATCATAGCTGTCAAAGGTGCTTTTGAGATAGCTCCAAAATAACCACTCATCCCAAGGATAACAAAGATAGGAAATTGCTGCTGGGTAACAAGGCCAAGATTGACACAAATAACGCCTACTAGAGCACCAAGTAATGAACCTAATGCTAAAATCGGTAAGAAAATTCCACCTGGCAGTCCACTTCCGTAACTGATCATGCTCCAGATAAAGCGAATGATAAAGTAAAGTAAGAGAATTTGAAAACTATAATCTTGTTCTGTTAAGGATAAAACAACTTGATTTCCCCACCAAGTATTTGAGGTAGAAATATTCCAACTGGAATAATAAGAATAAAAGCAAAAATTGGATGATAAGCCTTATCAATGTGAACCTTTTGCCCAATCCAATCATAAACTTTGCCGACATTCAGAACCGCTTTTTCATAAATAAAACCTGAGAGACCGAGAAAAATTCCCATTAGCAGGTAAATCCAATACTGGCTTAGACTCATGAGAGGGATATCATCCGGCATATCTAGAACAGGTGTTAAGCCAAAGATGAGAAGAGAGACAAAGTTTGCTACTAGACTGGCTGCCAAGGTAGAAACCCAGAAAAATCGTGAAAAATGGTGATAGACTTCTTCTACTACAAATAATAACCCCGCAATCGGCGCATTAAAGGCTGCAGCAAGTCCAGCAGCAGCTCCACTAGCTATTAAAGAGCGTTCTTCTACTGGGCTAGATTTCAGCCATTTAGCAATTCCTTTACCTCCAACGGCACCTAGTTGAATACTTGGACCTTCACGACCGAGCATGAGTCCGCTAGCGATTGCTAAAATACCAAGGATGTATTTTTTCCAAAGCACACTCCACCAGTTGAGGGACATGAGACCTTTTAACTCTGCCTCAACTTGAGGAATACCAGAACCTTTGATATCTTTTTCCGAGCGTGTTAATTTGTCACTAAGCAAGCAAATTAGAATATAAAACAATAAAATGATCAATAGATTTCGAAGTAGATTTTCTTGGTCTAGATATAGTCCTTGAACGATATGAAAGCCTTTTTCAATCAAAAAACGAAATGACCCAACAATAAGTCCTACGACTAATCCAACAATAATACCTCGCCCTACTTGAGCTAAAATCGTACTGGACGCGAAGGCAAATTCTTTCTTGGAACTAAGTATTTCCGACTGTTCCTCCATAATTCTCTCCTTTAATTATCTTTTACTAGTTTCTGAAATGATAGATTTAATCGGTTCAAAACTTATACGATGAATGGGTGTAACTCCGTACTTTTCAATACCTTCTAGATGTTTAGCAGTACCATAACCAGCATTTTGAGAAAAATCATAACCTGGGAATTCCTGATCATAGTTTGCCATGATTTTATCTCTGGTAACCTTAGCAATGATCGATGCTGCTGCAATGGATAGGGAATTCGCATCTCCTTTGATGATGGATGTCTGAGAAATCGGCAAATCCAACTTCATTGCATCAATCAAAAGGTGTTCTGGTTGAGGGTCAAGCTGAGAGATAGCTTCTTTCATAGCTAGTTTAGTTGCTTCATAGATATTGACCTGATCAATGACTTGATTGTCCATAATTCCAATACCAATTGCTAGTGCATTGTCCTTAACGGCTTGAAAAATCTCCTCATGTTTTTTCTTAGGGATCTTTTTACTGTCATTTAAGCCTTTAATCTTACAATTTTTCGGAAGAATGACTGCTGCAGCAACAACAGGACCAGCTAAGGGGCCACGTCCGACCTCATCTACACCTGCAATTAAGCTAATACCTTGTGCATAAAGCTTTTTTTCGTAAGCTAACATGCCTTCTAGGCGCAAATTTTCATCAATTTCAGCTTGAATGGCTTTCTTACGCTTTTCAATTTCTTTTTGAACACCTGAACGAGAATCTTTTTCAAACTCCTTAAACAGAGGACTATCAAGTTCAGTTATCTTTCCTAATTCTTCTTTTATTTCTTTAATCGTTGCCATTGAGGTCGTCCAATGTATCTAATGTATAGTTTCCTAGTTTTTCCATCACGAACTTCTTTTGACAAAAGAGGTTGTAAAAACGATCGTAATCCATCACGGAAACCAAGAATACGAGTCATATCCATGATAATTTCTGGAGCTTCGTCATCTAGATTCATTTGTTTAAAACGTTCCTGTAGCTTTTCAGGATAATGTGTTTTAAAGTAATTAAGACCAAAAATCGTCACTTCATCCATTGGAAGCAACTGATCTTTGATAGCTCCAGTTAATGCGAGTTTGAGTGCTACGGTTTCATCTTCAAATTTTGGCCAGAGAATCCCTGGAGTATCCAAGATTTTCCAAATCTTTATTTGTTTTGAGCCATTGTTGGCCTTTTTGTCACACCAGGTTTATTACCAACTACAGCAATTTTTCTTACCAGCCAAACGGTTCATCAGGGTTGATTTACCAGCGTTTGGAATCCCGATAATCATGGTACGCAAGGTCTCGATTTGAATCCCACGTTCCTTCTGACGAGCAATTTTATCTGCCATGAGTTTCTTAGCAGCGTCTGTTACGACTTTAACTGTAATTTGCTCTTTAGAATTGATTGCGAGTGTTTGAATGCCTTGTGATTCAAAGTGCTGACGCCATTCTTTTGTTAATGCTGGGTCCGCTAAGTCTGCCTTGTTCAAAATCAGTAGTCTTGGCTTGTCTCCGATGATTTTAGTCAGCATCGGATTTTTGACTAGACAAGGGCAAACGTGCATCTACTAAAAACTGTTACAAAGTCAACAAATTTTAAATTTTCCTGGACCTGACGACGTGCCTTAGACATATGTCCAGGAAACCATTGAATAGTTGCCATTTTATTTCCTTTTCTTCATACAAACTTGTTCTATTAAAACATAGATGATTACTGACTATTTTACCATATTTTTGGCTATTTTTTTGCAGATGAATGATATCTCTAATAATGGGAAATCCCCTTTAACCAAGCGGAAAAGAGGGAATGGATTCTTATTGATGAACAGCCTGTGCTGCAGTGATAAGAGTTAATTTGTAAACATCATCAGAGTTACATCCGCGAGAAAGGTCGTTTACAGGTTTGTTAAGTCCTTGCAAAACCGGTCCAACTGCAGCAAATCCACCAAGACGTTCTGCCATCTTGTAACCAATGTTACCAGCTTCGATACCTGGGAAGATAAAGACATTAGCTTGTCCCGCTACATTACTTCCTGGAGCTTTAAGAGCGGCAGTTTCTGGAACAAAGGCAGCGTCAAATTGCAATTCGCCATCAATTTCAAGATCTGGACGAAGCTCATGAGCGATTTTTGTTGCTTCAACAACCTTATCAACACTTTCACCAAAACCTGACCCCTTTAGTTGAATAGCTAAGCATAGCAATCTTAGGTTCGATGCCGAACATCTTAGCTGTGATAGCTGAGTTAATCGCGATTTCAGCTAGAGCATCAGCATCTGGGTTGATGTTGATAGCACAGTCACCGAAACAGGTATCGTTCTGTTCCACGAACCATAAGGAAGGCACCTGATGTACGGCTAACATTTGGACGAGTCTTGATAATTTGAAGAGCTGGACGAACTGTTGAAGCTGTAGAGTGAATAGCACCTGAAACCATACCATCAACCAAGCCCATATAAACTAACATAACACCAAAGTAGTTTACATCGTTGCTGAGCACTCTCTCGCTTCTTCTTCAGTCATTTTTCCTTTACGACGTTCAACGAGTGAAGCGACCATATCTTCAAATTGTGGGTAATGTTCTGGATCGATGACTTCGTAACCTTCTGTAATTCCTTCGATTTCGAGATAGATTTTAATCTTGTCAGGGTTTCCTAGGAGAACTGGGATAACTTCTGTTTCTTTAACCAAACGCTTCGTTGCTTGTAGGATACGTGGTTCTTCACCTTCAGGTAGAACGATGCGAGCATTTTTTTACCAACTAGGTTGGCTTTCAAACTTTCAAAAACTTCCATGAGTTTTGACTCCTTTTAAGATAAATTATTATTTGATAACTGTGTAATAAGTGTGTCGAAATCATCCGGCAGTGGGCATTCTAGCTCTAACTGCTCTTCTAAGAAAGGATGATAGAACGATAAGTAATGGCAATGTAGAGCCTGGCGCTCGATGCCATGTTCTAAACTTCCCCCATAAAGATCATCTCCGAGCAACGGAAATCCAATATGCGAGAAATGAACCCGAATCTGGTGGGTTCTCCCGGTGTGGAGACGAATATCAACTAAGTGAATATTCCCATAAGATGCCACGATTTGATAGGACGTATGAGCATATTTCCCACCCTTTGCTACTCGTCGCGTGATGATAGAATCTTCATCTCGGGCTATTGGAGCGATAATTTCGCCCTGAGGTTCCAGATGACCATCTCCCTTGACTAGGGCGTAATACCACTTTTCAATAGCCTTTTTTTGCAACTGTTTGTCTAATCTGGCATGCGCATAGCCGTGTTTAGCAAAAAGCATCAATCCAGAGGTATCTCTATCAAGCCGAGTCACAATATGAACCTGCTGATTCTCATAGTTTTGTTTTACATAGTAGCCCTTAATAAAGTTGGCAATGGTATTAGAATGATTGACACTAGGGATTGAAGCGACTCCAAAGGGTTTGTTGATAATCAAGAAATGATCATCTTCAAATAGAATATCTAGAGGATAATCAATTGCTTCAAGTGTCTCGAAACCTTCTTCTGGAGGAATATCAATGACGACCTCATCTCCGATATCTAAGAGATAGATTGCATTCTGCGGATGCCCGTTGACTCGAATATCACCACCTCGAAACTTAATCTTGGCAAGTAACCCTTTAGAAACTTCATGTTTTTTCAGAAAGGTTTTGATCTTGACATGTTCGTCAGCAATAAACTGAAACCTCATTCGTCCACCTCACCAATAAAGGCATCTTTAACACGATTCCAAAAACTGGTGTGGCTTGGTGTGGCTACAAAATGAATCTTGTGGTGATCAATCTGATACTCTATTTTCTCAATATTTCGGAAAGAATAGATACTATTATCGATTGAGATTGTGTGATAGTCATTTCGAGTTGGTATCAATTCAATCTTGTCTTTTTTTAGGAACAATAATTGATGAACCGAGTGTGCGGTAAATTCGGTTGTTCAAACTGGCAATTTCAGCTAATTGAAGGGCTTCTATGGTAGGATGAAGTACTGCTCCACCAAGTGATTTATTATAGCTGTACTTCCAGTCGGCGTTGAAACTGTTAGGCCGTCACCACGGGAAACGTTCAAAGGAACATGGTTAATAATGACATCAGCAACCATAGTTCGATCCGCTCGACGAATGCTAGCTTCGTTTAGTGCTCGGAAAGACTTGACTTCACCGTTTTCAAGAAAGATTTTAACACTTAGGAGTGGATAAGAAACTTGAGCTCCATTATCCAACTGTAAATTTGTGACCAATTGGTCCAACTCAAAATCACGATAATCCGTATAAAAACCTAAATGCCCGTATGAACCCCAACAAAACGAACCTTATCCAGTTGGTTTTCATACTTATGAAAAGCAGATAACAACATGCCATCACCACCAATAGAGACGACGATATCTGGATTTTTATCGTTCAGAATAAAATTATTCTTTTTTAATCGTTCTTTTAACTCGAATAGAACTTTCTGACTCTGAGGCTTACGGTTGGCAATTAGGTCAATTCGTTTACCTGTATTCTTCATCGGTATCGTCACTGTTTCCTACCCCGTCATTTAACTTTCTGTGCAAAGGATCAAAAAGCGCTTGTGCTTCCTGGATATCAGCACGTATTTTGCTCATTTCTTCGTCTAGCTGATGTGAAATTCTGGCTGTAATCTCAAGTCGTTCTTTGATTTCTTCTGGGAAATCTCCTTGATATTTATAATTGAGAGAATGCTCGATTGTAGCCCAAAAATTCATAGCCAAGGTACGAATTTGAATCTCAACTAGAATAGTTTTTGCACCGTAAATCGTATCAACCGTATACTCAATAATCACATGATAAGAACGATAACCCGATGCCTTTCGATGAGTAATGTAATCACGTTCTTGAACAACTCTCATGTCCTGTCTTTTACGAAGGATAGAAACAACCTCGTTTACGTCGTCTACGAATTGAACCATGACACGTAAACCTGCAATATCTTGCAAATCCTGTTCAAGCGTGTCATAGCCAATACCTCGACGTGCCATTTTTTCTTTGATACTTTCAATCGGTTTAACCCGACCCGTGACAAACTCGATTGGAGAATGTCGGTTTTGTTTTCTATATTGTTTTCGGATTCCTCGGAGTTTTATTTTTAATTCTCCGACAGCTTGAATGTAAGGATCTAAAAATTCTTCCCATTCTGTAATCATATAACTCTTACGTCCAATTCTCTATGCAGTTTAATTTATCTAGTTTTTTTGATTTTTCTCATGAAAATCATATACAATAAATACAATGCTTATTATACCATAAATCGCTTTCAAATATAAAGAAAAGGTTGTAAAAATGAAACATTTAGAAATTGAAATGAAAACACTTCTCAGTGAAGAAGAATATGACCGTTTGCTAGCTCAGTTTTCAGAAGTCACTCCTATTACACAAAAAAATTACTACCTAGATACGCCTGATTTTTACCTTCGACAGCATAAAATCGCTATGCGCATACGTACTTTTGAAAATAGTGCCGAATTAACCATTAAGATTCCTCAAAAAGTTGGAAACATGGAGTACAATCAATCCCTCACTTTTGACGAAGCTAAAAATTGTCTTGACGATTGTAAACTTCCTCAGGGAATGAGTTTTAGAAGAACTTTCAAATCGAGGTGTTTCACCAAGTGGATGGATTGTTTTAGGTTGTTTAACCACTGTTCGTTATGAGAAAGAGACGTCTATCGGACTCATGGCACTTGATCAAAGTAGCTACTTCGATGTTGTTGATTATGAACTAGAGTTGGAAGTCGAAAATGGAGACCAGGGAAGTCTTGATTTTCAGGAGTTTTTACAGGCAAATGATATCGAATATAAGAAAGCACCTTCAAAAATTAGTTCGATTTATAGAAAATATGAAAAAAATAACTGAAATAATCAACTTTTTTTGATAAAATATAAGAGATAAAAAAATAATAGAATCTGTAATGGACTACAGTTGTTAATAAAATGTTTCCTTTTACTGATTCACATAGTTTATAGAGGACGGTTTATCAATGTCAGATACAAAGAATATGAAGCTTTTTTCACTTTCATCAAATCATGAAATTGCTCAAAAAATTGCGGATGCTGCAGGTGTTCCGCTTGGAAAATTATCATCACGTCAATTTTCAGATGGTGAAATCCAAGTTAACATCGAAGAAAGTGTTCGTGGCTATGATGTTTATATCATCCAGTCTACTTCTTATCCTGTTAGCAATCATTTGATGGAACTTTTAATCACTGTTGATGCCTGTGTTCGTGCTAGTGCAAATACAATCAATGTTGTCATGCCTTATTTTGGTTATGCTCGTCAAGACCGTATCGCTTCTTCTCGCGAACCTCTTACGGCTAAACTTGTTGCAAATATGTTGGTTAAAGCTGGAGTTAGTCGTGTATTGACACTTGATCTTCACGCTGTTCAGGTTCAAGGTTTCTTTGATATTCCTGTTGACAACCTCTATACAATTCCTCTTTTTGCAAAACATTATTGCGATAAAGGTTTGACAGGTTCCGATGTGGTTGTTGTTAGCCCTAAGAATTCAGGTGTAAAACGTGCTCGTAGCCTTGCTGAGTACCTTGATGCACCGATTGCTATCATCGACTATGCTCAAGATGATTCTGAACGTAGCCAAGGATATATTATCGGTGAGGTTGAAGGTAAGAAAGCAATCTTGATTGATGATATTCTAAATACAGGTCGTACTTTCTCTGAAGCTGCTAAAATCTTAGAACGCGATGGTGCAACTGAAATCTATGCAGTTTCAAGTCACGGACTTTTCGTTGACAGCGCTGCAGAATTGCTTGATGCAGCTAATATCAAAGAAATCTTGGTTACAGATTCTGTCGTAACAGAAAGTAAAAAACCAAAAAATGTAAAATACATTACAGCAAGCGAATTAATTGGTGATGCCATGGTTCGTATTCATGAAAGAAAACCAGTTAGTCCACTATTTAAATTTAAATAGAAATTAGGTGAGTTTTTGATTTATTTGGATAATGCTGCTACAACACCCATGTCATCTGCAGCTATCTCAGCAATGACTCAAGTCATGCAAGAAACATATGGAAACCCTTCTAGTATTCATAGCCATGGGCGACAAGCAGGTAAATTATTACGTGAAGTCCGTCAAGAATTAGCAGGTTTACTAGGTACAAAGCCCCAACACATTTTCTTTACTTCTGGTGGTACAGAAAGTAATAATACAGCTATTATCGGCTACTGTCTTCGCCACCAAGGGCGTGGGAAACACATCATTACTACTGCTATTGAGCATCACGCAGTTCTTGAACCAATTGAATATTTGGTTGAAAATTTCGGGTTTGAAGTAACTGTTTTGAAACCTGTAAATCAAGAAATCACAGCAGACCAAGTCAAAAATGCTCTTCGTGAAGATACCATTCTAGTTTCAACTATGTTTGCAAACAATGAAACAGGAACTCTATTACCGATTGCTGAAATTGGTGAGGTTTTAAAAAATCATCCAGCTTCTTATCATGTTGATGCAGTTCAGGCGATTGGTAAAGTAGAGATTCTTCCCGAAGAATTGGGAATTGATTTTCTTAGCGCTTCTGCACATAAATTCTATGGTCCCAAAGGCGTAGGTTTCCTATACGCTTCTTCTACAGATTTTGATTCTTATCTACACGGTGGAGATCAAGAACAGAAAAAAAGAGCAGGAACAGAAAATCTTCCTGGAATTATAGGGATGGTCGCGGCACTTAAGGATGATCTCCAACATTTAGAAAGTAATTTTGAAAAAGTTCAAAAGTTACAGGAAACATTTCTAACTGAAATGGATGGATTAAACTACTATCTAAACCAAAGTAAAGAGCAACTTCCCTATGTCCTCAACATTGGTTTCCCAGGACAACGAAATGATCTGCTACTACTTCGCATGGATCTAGAAGGCATTTCTATTTCAACAGGTTCAGCATGTACCGCTGGTATTGTTCAGGTTAGTCATGTTCTTCAGGCTTTTTATGGAGAAGACTCGCCTCGCTTACACGAGTCTGTTCGCGTCAGCATTTCACCTCAAAATACAGAACAAGAAATGATAACTCTTGCTAAAACTCTTAAAAATATCATCGGAGGATAAACTTAATGGCATTTGAACAAACGATTAAACTAAAAAATTGTCGTTACGATTACACACTTAGCCCAACTGTTAAAAAATTTACACTTAAAGATAATACTTTTTTGAAACTAAAGTTGGTAACTATGAATTAACACGTCTTCTTGAAAAAGTACCAAATAGTGGAGATGGATTCCAACTTAAGATTATCATTAACAAAGACTTAACAGGTGCAAAAAAATCAATATTACTGATAAATTTGGTCTACGTTTAGTTGATATCTTCAAATCAGAAGAAACTCATATCCACCAAGAGAAATTCTACTTCTTGATGGATAGTCTTGTTGAGCGTGGCGTATTTACAAAAAGTGAAAGATAAAAGGTCGTTATGTTTCGATTAACTTACAAGGACTCCTATCAAGTAGAGCGTGTGCAAGAATATGAAGATTATGAAGCACTCATGCTCTCTCTATCGGGTTGTGTAACCCTTCCTGATACGACTCTTGTCACTTCATTAACTCACAATGGAGTTGAAATCTATCAAGGGCTTCTAGGTAATCTCTACCGCTTTTTAAGGACTTACCACGAAACTAAGATAAACTAAGATTTTTTCTTAGTTTTTTTTCGTTATTGTTGCAATTTTCACAAACTTTCTATAAAATAGTAAATAGAAAGGTTGTGATTTTGTGAAAGAAAAACAGTCTGCTATTCCTAAAGCAACAGCAAAGAGACTTTCTCTCTATTACCGTATTTTTAAAAGGTTTAATGCCGAGAAAAATTGAAAGAGCTAATTCCAAACAAATTGCAGAAGCGATTGGAATTGATTCTGCCACTGTTCGTCGTGACTTCTCTTACTTTGGCGAACTTGGACGTCGTGGATTTGGCTATGATGTCAAAAAGCTCATGAACTTTTTCGCTGATCTTTTAAATGATAATTCTATTACCAATGTTATGCTGGTAGGTATCGGAAATATGGGACATGCCCTCCTACACTACCGTTTTTCATGAGCGTAACAAGATGAAAATCATCATGGCTTTTTGACCTAGATGATCATCCTGAGGTTGGTACCCAAACTCCTGATGGTGTTCCAATCTATGGAATCTCACAAATAAAGGACAAAATCAAGGATAGTGATGTTAAAACTGCTATTCTTACTGTTCCTAGTGTTAAATCTCAAGAAGTTGCAGAACTATTAGTCGACGCCGGTATCAAAGGTATTCTTAGTTTTTTTCTCCTGTTCACCTACATCTTCCTAAAGACGTAGTTGTTCAGTATGTCGATCTTACAAGCGAACTTCAAACCCTCCTCTATTTCATGCGTAAAGAGGATTAGAAAGTGTAAATATTTATGAATAAACCAGTTATTGGGATTACAGGAAATGAAACCCCGCATCCAGATGATGATCTTATGATGAGTTATGCTGCTAAAGGCTTTGTTGAAGGAGTTAAGGAAGCTGGAGGTATCCCCATTATCCTACCAATTGGTGATGAAGAAATGGCCGGTTACTACATTAGTTTAATTGATAAACTTATTCTAACTGGTGGACAAAACGTAGACCCTAAATACTATGGTGAGCCAAAAGTTATTGATAGTGACGATTACCACCTTCAACGTGATATTTTTGAGTTAGCACTCATTAAAGAAGCAATCAAGCAAAATAAGCCAATTTTTTCTGTCTGTCGTGGTACTCAACTTTTTAACGTAGCCATGGGCGGGTCTCTTTATCAAGATATTGAAGATCATTGGCAAGATACTTCCGCTGAATACACCACTCAGCGGCTTGTTACCGAACCAGATACTGTTCTTCGAGAAATTTATGGAGAAATCTCTCATATCAATTCTTTCCACCATCAGAGCATCAAAGATTTAGCTCCTAATCTTCAGGTTGTAGCACATGATCCTAAAGATGGTATTATCGAGGCTGTAACAAGTACAGATGGTTTCCCTTATCTCGGTGTTCAATGGCATCCAGAATTTCTCTTTGAAAATCGCCCCAAAGATAAAACGCTTTTTGACTATGTTGTCAATGAATTGTAAAACCTGTATATGATGCAGGTTTTTTATAACATATCCGTCTTCTCACGGTAACTAAAATAATCTGAATGTGAGACAATTAGATGGTCCAATAAGACCAACCCCATTAATTCGCAGGCTTCTTTAACAAGCTTGGTAACATGGTCGTCATTGGGGCTGGGAACTACTGCACCTGATGGATGATTGTGAATCAGAATTACAGATGTTGCCATGTGTTTTAGGGCATAGTGGAGAATTTCTCTCGGTTCAGCAATGCTTCTAGTAGCTGACCCGATAAAAATAGTCTGCTGATGAATAATTTGATTTTGAGTATTTAGATAGAGCGCCACTAGGTGCTCTTGTTTTTTATCTCCAAGTTCATCTTGCATCTTTTTAGCTAACTTTCGACTACTAAGGATACTCTCCATTTCCACTGTTTCGCGTTTATGAATACGGTAGCCTAATTCGATAACAGCTTGTAATTCGATTGCCTTAACACGTCCAATACCTGATAAAGTCTGCAATTCCTGTAGGCTCATTTTTTTTAAATCTGTTAGGCAAGTTAGGTTATTTAAAACCTTCTGTGCTATTTCAAATACATTGGCCTGTTTTGTACCTGTCCTTAGTAAAATAGCTAGTAATTCTTGATTACTGAGAGCCTCTACTCCTTCCCTAACTAGTCTTTCTCTTGGTAATAACGACTCTTCTTGAAATGAAATACTATAAAAAAATCCTCCTCACTTTATTATTCGTGAGAAGGATCCTTAATTCGATAAAAACTAGTTATTTTTAGATTTTTTCAAGTGCAAGACGCAAATCTTCAATCAAATCGTCGACATTTTCAAGACCGATTGAAAGACGGATTTGATTTTTAGTTACTCCTGCAGCTTCTAAATCTGAATCAGACAACTGTGCATGTGTTGTAGTTGCAGGGTGAACGACCAATGATTTAGCGTCAGCTACATTGGCGAGGTCTGAAAAGATTTCCAAGTTGTCAATCACCTTACGAGCTTCTGCTTCTCCACCTTTAACATGGAAGGTAAAGATTGATCCAACACCTTTTGGTAAGTATTTTTCAGCCAAGGCATGGTAAGGACTATCTGGAAGTTTTGGATAGTTGACCTTTTCAACCTTTGGATGGTTCACAAGGAAACCAACGATTTTCTCAGCATTTTGAACATGGCGTTCAACACGAAGAGAAAGAGTTTCAAGACCTTGTAAGAGCAAGAATGAGTTAAATGGTGATAGCGCAGCTCCCATATCGCGAAGCAATTGCACGCGAGCAGAAACGATAAAGGCTGCAGCACCAACATCACGAGTATAACTGATATTGTGGTAGCTTGGATCTTCTTCGACTAATTGAGGGAATTTTCCTGAAGCAGCCCAGTCAAACTTACCACTATCAACGATGACACCACCAATTGTTGTACCGTGACCGCCGATAAACTTAGTTGCTGAGTGAACTGCAATGTCTACACCATGTGAAAAGACATTGATAAGATAAGGTGTAGCAAAAGTATTGTCTGCGACCAAAGGAATCTGATGTTTGTGAGCAATTTCAGCGATTTTTTCGATATCTGGGATGTTGATAACTGGATTACCTAGTGTTTCAATCAAGACAAGTTTAGTATTGTCTTTAATCGCTGCTTCTACTTCTTCTAGATTATCAATATCAACAAATGTCGTTGTGATTCCATAACGAGGAAGGGTTTCTTTCAAGAGGTTAAAAGTACCGCCATAGATGGTTGACGCTGAAACGACGTGGTCTCCTGCGTGGGCTAGAGCTAAAATTGTGTAAGTAATAGCTGCCATCCCTGACGCAGTTGCAAGTGCACCTACACCACCTTCAAGGGCTGCGATACGCTCTTCAAAGGCTGATGTTGTTGGGTTAGTGATACGAGTATAGATATTACCAGCTTTTTGAAGGGCAAAGAGTTCTGCACCCTCTTGTGTATCTTCAAATACAAAAGATGTTGTTTGGTAAATAGGAACAGCACGAGATTTTGTAGTCGCATCTACCACTTGACCAGCATGCAATTGAAGAGTTTCAAATTTAAATTCACGAGTCATATTTAGACCTCCAAAGATTTCATTAGGTTCATTGTATCACCTAATTCGTTCAGTTACAAATACAACTTTGTTATATCTTGGCATAAGAAATAGCTATGGCTATTATTAGAATTGTAGAACTTTTTTTCAGATAGTTTAAAATGTTTGTCTTCACTGCTCCTATACTTTATAATGTTTAGAAAGGAGAAAACTATGTCAGAAATTACTCATGAAATTGATGCAAACTTTGCTGGTCGATTAAATATCTTGCGTGCTGGTGTACTGGGAGCTAATGATGGAATTATCTCTATTGCTGGAGTTGTTATAGGGGTTGCCAGTGCTACAACGAATATCTGGATTATCTTCCTCTCAGGATTGGCTGCCATTCTTGCTGGTGCCTTTTCTATGGCTGGTGGCGAGTATGTATCCGTATCTACTCAAAAAGACACAGAGGAAGCTGCAGTAGCCCGTGAACAACTTCTTTTGGATAAAGACATCGAGGCTGCTAAAAAGTCTCTCTACGCAGCTTATCTTCAAAATGGTGAGTGTGAAACTTCAGCACAACTATTAGTTAACAAAGCTTTTCTAAAAAATCCACTTAAGGCGCTAGTCGAGGAAAAATACGGTATTGAGTATGAAGAATTCACCAATCCATGGCATGCTGCTGCATCTAGCTTTATTGCCTTTGTTCTTGGAAGTCTTCCACCCATGCTTTCAATAACTATCTTCCCAAGCGACTATCGAATCCCTGCTACCGTTGTTATTGTAGCAATTTCCCTTTTGATTACTGGATATACCAGTGCAAAACTTGGAAAAGCTCCCACTAAAACAGCTATGATTCGTAACCTTTGTATCGGCCTTTTGACCATGGGTGTTACTTATCTATTTGGACAATTGTTTAGCATTTAAAACATAAAAATACCTCGAAAAAAATCGAGGTATTTTTTTATTATAGCTGGATAATTTATTTTTATAGCTGGATAATTTTGCGATAACTTCTTGAAGTAATCATAAAGATAAGTACGTAGATAAGGGCAAAGATACCACAGATAGAAAGTGTTACACTTAACATCATAGCTGTATCTACTACCCCAATGACCTTAAGAATCAAACTTAACATGTGATAGGCAAAGGCTAGATGTAGGAAGGCGAAGATTACAGGGAGGAAGAATACAGTCAAGACCTGCTTGTTAATGGTTTGTTTGATTTGTTTTGATCCAAGCCAACTTTTTGCAGGATGACAAAGCGTTCACGATCCTCATAACCTTCTGAGATTTGTTTATAGTAGATAACGAGTACAGTTCCAATCATAAAGATGATAGAGAGGAAAATACCAATAAAGAGAACTCCTCCAAAGAGAGCATTCATTTGGGCAATTGCATCACTTGCAGTGCCTCCACCATAAACCATACCGTCTTTATTTTTGAGATTATGACTAAAATTATTTGCAAACTCCTCAAAATCATCAGATAGCTTTAACTGTTCCTCTAGACTGGCTGTTACATCCATACCACCGTAGAGCTGTGTGTATATAGCTGAATCCTGGTACTGTTCCAAAAAGCTTTGAATATCAGCTACTACAAGATAGTTATAATCCGATACCAATAGTACATAAGGATTGGAAACATGATTGGCAATAAAATCCTGCTGGATTGCTTCCTTGATCGTATAGTTCTGATTGTTTAGACTAAATGCTTTCTGTCCTTTAAGTTGGTCATTTCGAGCCCAAAGCCCTACTTCATCTCCAGTGAGATTCAATTTCTGACCAGTCATCTTTTCATAATCTTTTTGGTCAAAAACTAAGAAGACAGTCTTGGGCATTACATTATTTTGTCCTTTATCAAAGATGGTTAATTTGGTCCCATCTTGACTCGAAAGACCGAAACTTGCATAGCTGAGTACATCCTTATTGCTAATCGTTAGATTCTTCTCACTTGCATACTGAGTTAAAAGTTTGTCTAGATCCTCAACTTCTACATTTTGTCCATTAACAGCAAAATCGTGAGGATATAGAAGTTTTTTCATATTTTCAGAACCGTTGTAGATGCTGGTTGCTGCAGACATGGTGATTAAAACCATGGTTGAAAGGATGGCAATGGTTGCTAATCCGACAGCATTTTTCTTCATACGGAAGATGAGGTTAGAAACAGAGATGAGGTTATTGGGTTGGTAGTAATATTTCTTGTTTTTCTTGAGCAACTGCAAGAAAACTGTAATACCAGCATTGAATAAGAGATAGGTTCCTACAATAACTAACATGACCGCAATAAAGAAAGTAGCGACAGCTTTAAATGCATCTGTTACACTTAGTGCCAAGTAGTACCCACCGCTTAGTGCAATGAGCCCTACTAAAGTTTGAAGAACCAGGAAACGCCCCTTTTTCTCGCCTTTTGATTTCTCACGAGAGAGTTGGAGAGCATCCATTCTGATAATGCGGATAGCATTTAGGAAGACAATGACTAAAAAGATAAAACCGAATACTAGAAGGATAGAAAAAACTACAGACCATTGGAAAGTTGCAACTAACTCTACCTTCATCTTTGCAAGTTTAAGCAATAAGGCAAAGATGAGATTATCAAAGAGGGCACCTATCCCAATACCAGCAGTCACTGTTACCAGCCCAAAAATCAAGAGTTCCTTGAAGGTCATACCAATCAAGTGACGCTTTTCTAAGCCTAACATGCCATATACACCCAGTTCTTTGGATCGATTTTTCATGACAAAGCTGTTGGCATAAAGCACGATAATGGCAGATGCAAGTGTCACTACGACAAGCCCTAGTTGTAAGGTAAATTGAATGGCAGATGCACCACGCAAATCCACAATTTTAGGATTAAAGGCTAGGGAGTAAAAGAGATAGCTAATAGTGACTGCCAAAATGACAGACAGAGCAAAAGGATAATAGAGTTTGCGGTTTTTGATTAAGTTGGAGATGGCCAACTTATTGGTTAATCGAAACATACTAGTTCACCTCACTTGCCATAACAGTTAAGGTGTCAGAGATTTCTTGGAACATCTGACGTTCAGTCTTTTCACCACGGTAGATTTGATTATAGAGAATACCGTCCTTGATGAAGAGGACACGTTTTGCACGGCTAGCAGCTGCAGTTGAGTGGGTAACCATGAGAATGGTCTGTCCTTGCTCGTTGATCTGATCAAAAATATCAAGCAAGGCTGCAGATGATTTAGAGTCTAGAGCTCCTGTCGGCTCGTCAGCAAGGAGAATTTCTGGTTCTGTAATGATGGCGCGTGCAACTGCAACCCGTTGTTTTTGCCCCCCAGAAATTTCATAAGGGTACTTCTCCTGCAATTGATTGATGCCAAGATTTTCAGCCGTCACGACTAACTTTTTCATCATTTCTGTAATAGGCTTTCTAGACAATACCAAAGGGAGTAAGATATTGTCTTTAACAGAAAGCGTATCTAACAAATTGAAGTCTTGGAAGACAAAGCCTAACTTTTCACGACGGAAGCTTGATGCTTCAGAATTTTTAATGGTGGCTGTGTCAGTTCCGTTTAGGAAGACCTGCCCACGCGTTGGCTTGTCAAGCATAGCAAGAATATTCAGTAGAGTAGATTTACCAGATCCAGACTCACCCATGATTGCAACGTAGTCGCCTTTTTCTACGGTAAAGTGAATATCTTTTAGAGCTTCTACTTGGTTGCCTTGGAAACGGGTTTTATAAATTTTTTGAACGTGTTTTACATCTAATAGTGTCATGATAATCTCCTTTTTAATATCCCATTAATTGAAACTGAGCCTGCATCATTTGAATGCCGAACTCAACTCGCTCGATATCCTTTGGACTCGGTTTTACTTGTTTGTTTCTTTTTGTAAAATATTTTTTTCATAGTTTTCGCTCCTTTATCTTTATGATATAAGTGTACTCTAAAAAAAGAGTTAGTTCCATAACATAACCTTACAAATGGAGCTTTAATCTTACATTTTTTTGTAAGATAGAGATATTTTTTTGAAATCAACTACTATTAGTTTACCACAAATTTTTCAAGCAACCCTTGATACTACAAGGGTTAATACTTCAAATGAATAGTAAGATGGTTGCCAAAAAAATCTATACTTGTTTAAAATCATCACTAGTCAATAAAGATAACTCTTCTGAAGTTGGATGTAATATCTTATCTATCCTGACTGCCTGGTTCATGATTAAATCTTCATAAAGATTTCTAACGAAGCGACCATTTGAAAAAAATTTTTCTATCTGAGCTTCTATTTCTTCCGCAAAATAAGAAGATAAGATTTCTTTAAGTTCATCACTTAACTGATAGTCATCTTTTTTTACTAATGTTTCTAGAATTTCTAACAGCTCAGTTGAAGAATAGTTTTCAAAATTAATAAAGTAATTAAATCGGGACCTTAGACCAGGATTTGATTCGAAGAAATGATTCATAGGCTCAGTATAACCAGCCACGATGACAATCAAATCATCTCTTGAATCCTCTAATGCTTTTGTGAGTTCAGTTAAACATTCTCTTCCATATGAATCCGTATTATCATTTTCAGTTATACTATATGCTTCATCTATGAATAAAACGCCACCTTTTGCTTTTTCGATAACATTTTTAACTTTCAAGGCAGTTTGTCCTTGATATCCAGCAATTAAATCTGTTCTAGAAACTTCGGTGAAATGTCCTTTTGATAAAAGTCCTAATTGGAAGTACATTCGACCTACAATTCTTGCAACTGTTGTCTTACCAGTTCCGGGGTTCCCCATAAATGCCATATGTAATGTACGTTTTGGTACTTTTAATCCAGATTCTTTTCGTTTTGATTGAATCTTTTGATAGATGACTAATCTACGTACTTCTTCTTTCACTTTTGGTAGACCAACTAACTGATTCAATTCACACATCAGCTCATCTAAGGTTGAGTTTTTTTTCTTATCTGCTTCTTTCTCGAATATTTCGGAAATATAAGAGTAACCCAGATAACAAGCTAAATTATCAGATAATTCCTTTAGCATTGGAGTTAGCTTATTTCTTCTATGTACATGCTGAAGAATGTATATATGTTGATATAGCTCAGATATTTTCTTCGTGTTAGAACGATCGTTTATAATTTCATTAACTTTTTTGAAATAATAGGCATCACCATCTATCTGGCTCTGGCGATCTAATTTTTTAGCAGCCTCAATTAGCTTGTCACGAGATGTAGTCATAATTTACCTCAAAAACATAAAAAGTAAAGCAATAACTAACATTCCAATAGATACTCCGGATACGATAAAAACTGTAAGGAGGCGATTAGAAATAAATTGAATTTGTTGTTTACTTTCTTTCAACTCTTTTCTGAGCTCTTCAATTTCAGCAGTATGAGAGACAGGTTCCAAAGGAAGCGTGCTTACAGTATTCTCTAAGCTTACGATTCTATCGTCTATTTTAGAAATTCGTTCCTCATGTTCTGAGATAGAATATTTGCTATTTTTCTTCGTTAAATTTCTCTTTAAACTGCTTAAGAGCTACAAGGCTTACTTTTTTTGTTTCTCAATGGTTTTTATCAATACGAGCTTGTTCTTTCTGAATTTTTCTTATTGGTATGCTCAATTGCAACTACTGAAGAAAGAATGGCTTGAATATAATCTTTATCCAGTGCCTCCAAAGCTTTTATAAACTTGACCAAATTCTTCAATTAGTTTTTTTGTTGATTATCATAAAATTTTTGAAATGTAATTTTGAGTTTGTTCAACTAAAGTATTAAACTCTCTCCCGTTTACTCCATGTTCAGCAAACTCAAAACCAAAGAATTCTTCATGAGTCCTAACTTTATCAAAATACAAATCATCTCGACTCTGTTCGGCAAACTCTTTCAAATGCTCTTTTCGCTTCATCGAAAATCATGTTTGCTAATGTTAATTTCAATTGTTTCTTGTTCTTGCTCAAATACTTCTTGTTCCATATTAATCTCCCTAATCTAATAATTCTTGTAATAATGCATCTATCTCATCAAAGTCACTTTTTATCGTCTGTCGTAGACTCAGAAAAAAATATCGGATAGTTTTTCTTTCATCATAGTCGCAGCTATATCATGTCTTTCTTTAATGGTATTAATGATTGTATTTTTTTCAACTTCTAATTTAATATTTTTTTACGTCTAACAAATGGTCTTGGATAACTAGCATTTCATTTTTTTGATCAATTTTTTTCAGAACTTAGACTATCAATCTGTTTCTCAACTATTTGCTGATCAATCATTTTTTTAATACAAAAGCACCTGTTATACCAGCAACAGTAGCTCCCATAAATGTGCCAATAATACTAGCTATAGAACCTAGAATAGGTATTTCTACTGCAAGTGGAGGTGCAATAGTAATGAGAGATTTTCCGATCGTTTCACCCAAAAGCTAGCCCTCCTGTAGCTATTATACCCGCAGTTATTATTTTTACCAAGTTCGAGAATAATAATATTAATATCTTTGGAACTATTTTCAGGGTTATTCAAATAGTCAATAGCATCTTTTTAGAGATGACCATCCCTGTTTTATAAATGTCCAAATCTTTAAAAAAATACTTCACCGACTGTTCCAAAAATAGAAGTTACAAGCATTGTTAAGATTGATTTACCAACATTTAAAAATATGGTTTGATAAATTTGAAACAAAAATTAGAGACAGCTTCTTTTAATTTTTTTCAAGGAATGAATTGAAATTCTTATGCTTTTTCACCCAACCAAACTATAAATTTCTTGATTATTTCCTTTAAAAAAACTCTGATAAAAGTTGGAAAAATAGCAGCCTTTTAATGCCTTACCTGAAACTTTCAATGCTTCATCACGCCGTGATTTTTTTACCAGATTTTGTTGCTCGCTTCTCAGCTTCATCTACTTTATTTTTCCAAATCATCTATAGCATGTTTGTACTTCTCTTTCATATTCTTTATTTCTGATTCGGATAAATTTTGATTGTCTTTTGCATACTGACCTTTAGAGTTTGGGTAATCGAGATAATCCGGTACAGATTTAGAACCTTTAGCACGATTTACACTAGGCCTCATCTCGTTTAGATTGATATCACTATTAGCAAAAAGCATATTGTTGATTTTCATCCATAAAAGCATTAACTCTACTGTTACGAATGATTTCACCGGCAGAAATGGTATGATCCATATCAGTCCCTTTTTTTCTTTTTGATCCTGTTGGTCTATTTTTATCTAAAAATTTTCTCGCATCTTTTTTTATGGTATTTTTCAATTTTTTTCCTGATCTGGTAGTATGAGTTTTTTTATGTTTCCTTTATCATCTCTTTGAAACTTTCCTTGCCATCTATCATATCTTTCTTGATAATTAACATCTCTGTTATGAGTCGCTACTTTACCTTTTTCAAAAATTTTTCCGCAGTTTGTATATGTGCATCTTTTTCGTAAATTTAGTGTTTGACCGTTGTTCTCTTTAATAAACTCTTCACCAATTTGGGCAGCAAGTTGAAGTTGTACTTGCTCCCAAACTATATTTTCAATAGATTCTTGAAGATATTCATTATTTTGTAATTTTTTTCTCTATCTATATCAAGTTGATCTATATGTTCAACAACGTCCTTAAGATTATTCTCTAAAGAACTTTCTAATTGAAGTAGGTCTTCATAATCAATATCAAGGTCATTTACTTGCAATTCTAACAAATCGTTTTTCGTTGGCCATTATTAAATCCTAACTATTCATTTTTTTAATATATTATAACATTTTTACCTATTGATTTTACAATCACAAAAAAAGCTAATTCTATAGAGAATTAGCTTTTATATATATTCATGTTACCAAAAACCAACCTTTGTCATCATCGATAGGTTCCGCTTCTTTCATCTTGCGTGGGCCTGTTCCGTACATCTCCGCTTCGATATCTTCCTTAGTTGGTAGGATATAGGCTAGGATAATGTAGATGATGATTCCAAGTCCGAAGTTTGCGATTGTAAAGATAGCAAAAATAAAGCGCACCAGTGTCACATCAAGATCCCATCTATCAGATAGTCCAGCAAGAACTCCTGATATCATCCGATTTCGTCTCATTTTATAAAAATTTTTATTCATGATTTGTACCTCTTTCGGTATTCTTGAAATAAGTATAACATGAACTAAAGCTCCCTGCATCAGTCCTTGGGCTGATTTTGTAGGATAAGTTTACCATGACAAAGACCACATCGATAACGTTTGGTATCAATTCGACGCTTTCTTTGATAGACTTGGCCACAAGAGTGACATTTATAAACCAAAGCTGGTTTTTGACTTACACTTGATAAGGGAGGTACAAAGCGGAGACCGTCCACTTCTTTTAACAGTTCTTTAAAAGCCATATCTTTATGCTTATAACCCTTACCTTCATAGTATAGATGATAATGACAGAGTTCGTGACGAACAATCTTCCGAAAAACTTCTAACCCTAGCTCTTGATAGACTTTAGGATTAAAATCCAAATGCCCATCCTTAGGGAAAAATCGTCCACCTGTCGACCGCAGACGAGTATTCCATTGAGCCTGGTGTTTGAAAGGTTTTCCAAAGTCTTCTAAAGAGACTTGCCTAACGTAATCAGTTAGATTCATCTGGTGCAAGGAGCGACAGATTTACTTTTTCACGTTGGACATCGATTTTCTTCACCCAAACGGTTACCAAATCCCCCACAGATACAACTTGACTTGGATGTTTGATAAATTTCTTACTCATATGAGAAATATGAATGAGACCATCCTCATGGATACCAATGTCAACAAAGGCACCGAAGTCTACAACGTTACGAACGACACCTTCAAGCTTCTGACCCACTTTTAAGTCTTTGATATCTAAGACATCCTGACGAAGGACCGGAGCATCAAAAGAATCACGGAAATCACGTCCTGGTTTGAGAAGGTCAGCGATAATGTCTTTAAGTGTTTCTTGACCGAGGTCTAGCTCTTGAGCCATTTCTTTGATAGAAACAGATTTGAGTTTTGCTTGCGCTTCTTCATTTAGGTCTTTAATATCCAAGCGTTTGAAGAGTTCCTTGACCGCTGCATAGTTTTCAGGGTGAACTCCTGTATTGTCAAGTATATTGCTACTTTCAGGGATACGAAGGAAACCTGCTGCCTGTTCAAAAGCTTTTGCTCCCAGGCGAGGTACTTTCTTGATTTGGGCGCGTGAAGTGATTTTACCTTCTTCTTCACGATACTTAACGATGTTTTCTGAAATCGTTTTGTTAAGCCCTGCAACATGGGAAAGTAGCGCTGGACTGGCTGTGTTGACATTGACACCGACTTGGTTAACGACGGTATCTACGACAAAGTCCAGACTTTCAGATAGTTTTTTCTGACTAACATCGTGCTGATATTGACCAACACCGATGGATTTGGGATCAATTTTAACCAATTCTGCAAGTGGGTCTTGCAAACGACGAGCTATAGAAATAGCTGAACGTTTTTCAACGGTTAACTCAGGAAACTCTTGACGGGCAAGTTCGCTGGCAGAGTATACAGAAGCACCACTTTCGCTAACAATGACATAGCTAACTTCTGGAAAATCTTTGAGAACTTCAGCAACAAAGGCTTCACTCTCACGGCTGGCAGTTCCATTTCCGATAGCAATGATTTCAACACCGTATTGGCTAATCAAATTTGCCAAATCACGCTTAGCTTCCTCAATCTGACGAGCTGAAGCTGGTTTGACTGGATAAATAACTTGTGTTGTCAACATCTTACCAGTCGCATCAACTACTGCAAGCTTAGCACCTGTACGAAAGGCTGGGTCAAAACCTAGAACCACGCGCCCTTTTAGCGGTGCTACAAGAAGGAGATTACGAAGGTTTTCTGAGAAGAGTTGGATAGCTCCTTCTTCTGCCTTTTCTGTCAATTCAGTGCGAATACGGCGCTCAATAGCTGGCAATACTTTTTTCTTAACAGATTGTTGAATCACTTCGTCTATATAAGCATTCTTAACCTTGAAACGAGCAGCAAAGAAGGCTTGAATACGATCAACTGCATGCTCAAAACCAATCTTCAAAATGCCTAGCTTCTCACCACGATTAAGGGCAAGAGTACGATAGTCCTGCATATTGGCAACTGTTTCTGAGAAGTCATAATAAATCTGAAAGACTTGTTTTTCATCTAGACTCTCGTCTTTAAGTTGAGATGTAATCTTAGAATGTCTAAGGACTTCTTGATAGGTCATTGAACGCAAGTTGACATCTTCAGATAGAGCTTCAACCAAGATATCAACTGCACCCGCTAAAGCATCTTGTGGAGTCTCAAAACCTTCACATACAAATGATTCTGCTTCTTTTTCTAGGTCAGATACATTTTGTAAGATTAAGCGAGCAAGAGGAAATAGTCCCGCCTCACGAGCAATCGTTGCCTTGGTGCGACGTTTTTCCTTATAGGGAAGATAAAGTTCTTCGACATCCGCTAATTTTTCGGCTGATATGATAGCTTCTTCCAATTCCTTGGTTAACTTTCCTTGCTCTTTGATTTTTGCTAAGACCGCTTCCTTACGATCATTTAGAGCAGTTAAACTCTTATCGAGGTCGATAATAGCCTTAATGGCTACCTCATCTAGACTTCCGGTCATATCTTTCCGATAACGGGCGATAAAAGGAATAGTCGCTCCTTCTGCTGTCAAAGACAAGACAGTATCAATCTGCTTTTAAGGTTACACCCAAATCTTGGGAAATTTTTTTCATATTTTTTTATCCATGAAACTATTATACCATAAGCAGGAAAGCTTGTTTTCATTAATTTGTTGCTTTATTTCAACTTTATAAAGATAAAAAGGAAGTTGATTATAAAATATAACTATTTCCCAGAAATAATAGTATAATAGAGGTAACACAAAGAATCGAGGTATGCCTTATGGCTGTTAAATTTACAAAAAAACTGATGACTTAGATAAGATGTTCGAAGAATTCGCTAAACTACCTGATTTGAAGCAAGTAACATTTCCTGATGACAAAGAAAAGAAAGAAAAAGCAGAAAAGAAGAAATAGATGACACTCTTTCAAAGTCTACCTTCTAGTGTCTTACAAGCTGGTGCCATTTTTCTTTCAATTATCATAGAAGCTTTACCCTTTGTCTTAATTGGTAGTATCATCTCTGGTGCCATTGAAGTCTACGTCACTCCTGAGAAGGTTTATACATTTCTCCCTAAAAATCGCTTGGGGAGAATCTTTTTTGGTACCTTTATAGGATTTCTCTTTCCTTCTTGCGAATGTGGGATTGTCCCTATCATCAATCGTTTCTTGGAGAAGAAGGTTCCAAGCTATACAGCTGTACCCTTTCTAGTAACAGCTCCTATCATCAATCCTATCGTACTCTTTGCGACCTATTCAGCCTTTGGTAATTCCATTCAAATGGTTTTCCTAAGAGCTTTGGGGGCAATACTCATTGCTACGATATTGGGTATCTTTCTTGGATTTTTCTGGGAGGAATCTATTCATAAGGAAAACAGATTGGCTTGTCATGAGCATGATTATTCTCACTTGAGTAAAGGTCAAAAAATCCTTCAGGTCTTTATCCAAGCTATCGATGAATTCTTTGATATGGGACGTTATTTGGTTTTCGGTTGTCTGTTTGCTAGCATAGTCCAGGTTTATGTACCAACTCGTATTCTGACATCAATTAGTGCAACACCACTGCTTGCTATCATTCTCTTAATGGTCTTATCTTTCTTACTATCGCTTTGTAGTGAGGCAGATGCCTTTATTGGCTCTTCTCTTCTCTCCAGTTTTGGCTTTGCTCCAGTTCTTGCCTTTTTGGTTATAGGTCCTATGCTTGATGTCAAAAACTTACTCATGATGAAGAATTATCTCAAAACTCGATTTATTTGGCAGTTCATTACGATTGTAGTTCTTGTTGTAGTTGTCTATTCTTACCTAGTCGGGGTCATCCTATGATTCGCTTTCTCATTTTATTTGGTTATTTCTCTTTGACTCTTTATCTACATTTATCAGGTAAGCTCAATCAGTATCTAAATCTCCACTACTCTTATCTGGCTTATATCACTATGGTTTTATCTTTGCTACTAGCCATCGTTCAAGCCTATATTTGCTTCAAGCGTTTGAAAGAACATAGTCACTTACATAGTATTTCAACCAAGCTTGCTAGTTTTGTCCTCTTAAGTTTGCCTTTGTTAGTTGGATTTACATTTCCAACTGTCACTCTGGATTCACAAACAGTATCGGCAAAAGGCTATTATTTCCCTTTGTCTGAAGGAACTGACAAGGCAATCCAGGCAAGTGAAGGTACTAGCAGTCAGTATCTCAAACCGGATACAAGTCGCTTTTATTCACAAACAGCTCATGAAAATATTATTCGGAGGAGTGCTGATAAATACTTAGCTCAATCAAGTATAGTTATAGATGATGAAAATTACCTGGAGGTCATGGAGGCTATCTATGATTATCCAAATGAATTTGAAGGCAAAGAAATAGAGTTTACTGGTTTTGTCTACAACGATCCAAATCATGCTAAAAGTCAATTTGTCTTTCGCTTTGGCATCATGCACTGTATCGCTGATTCAGGAGTTTTTGGCCTCTTAACCACAGGAAATACCAATCATTATGAGAATAACACCTGGGTGAGAGTTAAAGGAAAGATTAGCAATCACTATCACAAGGAACTTAACCAAGTCCTCCCAACAATCGAAGTCCAGTCTTTCATCAAAGTGGACAAACCTGAGAACCCTTATGTTTATAAAGAATTTTAAAAAAGTAGCCTGAGCTGGCTACTTTTTCTTGTTTAACAAATCTTTAACTTCTTGAGCTCCAACCTGATCGCCTGCTTTTTCAAAAAGATCGATAGCTTGCAAAAAATTCTCTTGCGATTTTTCAGGTTTTTCTATAGAATAAATCTCTCCCAATCCTCTATAAGCGCAGGCCTGAGCGATAAGATCATCTGTCTTTAAGGCTGAGTCTAGCGACTGCTGCATATAAAACTCCGCTTCAACTAGTTGACCTAACTTTAATCGTAAATAACCTTGCTCATAGTCATTAACAGAATTTTTTTGAGAGAATCCCTGAAAAAAATCTTGTTCAATAACTTCTCGCTCTTTTTTTCGATATAGCTAAGAGCTGTCTGAAAATCATTCATTTCACGATAGACCATGGCCAATTGATGATACGCGATGTGTTCATTTTCACGATCCTTTTCTGTAATAGCCAAGTGGAGATAACGTTGGTAAACCTCTAAACAGTGTTCATACTTTTTTTCGTACAAATAGATATAACCCATCAAGTTTAAAAGACTGTAATCTTTACAAGTTGTTAGGCAAAACTCTGCTTGAACTAATTGCTTAGCTTCATTAATTTTTCCCTCAAATAATAATTCCCAAGCTTGATTCATTAAAAGACTCCTATCTATTCTAGAACGATAATTACCTAAACTAAAAATACAAACAATTATCTCACAATATCTTTATACATATCTGGTCTTCTGTCTCTAAACAGACCCCAATTTAGGCGTTCATTTGCTCCCTTGTCAAGGTTATAAGTTGTTAACAAGATAGCTTCGCCTTGTCGTTCTGCTTGAGTCAAGATAGCTCCTGTCTCATCGGTCATAAAGGATGAACCGTAGAAATTAAGACTAGAACTTTGGCCCCCGTTTTCCTCGCAAGGTTGTACTTCTTCCAAGCCATAACGATTGGCAGCAATAACTGGGACAATATTTGCTGCTGCGTGCCCTTGCATGGTACGTTGCCAATGCCCACAACTATCTGTATCCAAAATAGGCTCTGAACCGATGGCTGTTGGATAAAAGAGCAATTCTGCTCCATTTAAGACAAGGCAACGGGCTGTTTCAGGGAACCACTGGTCCCAGCAGATTCCTATACCGATTTTAGCATAGCGTGTGTTCCAGACCTTGAAACCAGTATTTCCAGGTGTGAAATAGAATTTTTCTTGATAGTAATGGTCGTCTGGGATATGTGTCTTGCGGTAAACTCCTAATACTTCCCCATCAGCATCTATGACTGCAATTGAGTTATATAAGACATTCCCATCTTTTTCATAGAAACTGATCGGTAGAACGACCTTTAGTTCCTTGGCAATCACTTTGAAATACTGAATAGCCGTATTTTCTGTAACCGACTGGGCATACTGGTAGTAGTCATACTGACGTTCCTGACAGAAATAGGGACGTTCAAACAACTCAGGCAAGAGAATAATTTGCGCACCTTGCTCCGCAGCTTGACGGACTAAACGTTCAGCTGTTTGGATATTTGTTTCCACATCCTTAGCGCATTGCATCTGAATAGCTGCAACCGTTACATTTCTCATTTTTTTCTCCTATTCTGGAATTTGTTGTGTAATACAGTGGATATTTCCACCACCTAAAAGAATATCTCTTGCAGGGATTCCTACGACTTCACGGTCTGGGAAACACTTACTCAGGATATCCAAGGCCACTTGGTCGTTTTCGTCCTGAAATTGTGGCACCAAGACAGATTTATTGGCAATATAGAAGTTTACATAGGATGCTGCTAAACGCTCACCAGCATAGCGTTCTTCTTCACCTTCTTCATATGAATAGCCTGGCAAATCTTCTTCCGTCACTACTTGATGGATAGCTGGAATCGGAAGTTTATGAATGGTGAAGGAACGTCCTTTTGCATCGGTTTCTTTCTCTAAAAGAGCTAGATCTGCTGCAGACATGGCATACTGAGGATCATCTTGGTCATCAGTCCAAGCTAAGACAATCTCTGCTGGGCCAACAAAGGCTGCTACATTGTCGACGTGTTCATTGGTTTCGTCTTGATAAATACCGTAAGGCAACCAGATAACTTTTTCAGCGCCAAGGCTCTCTAGTAAGGTCTTTTCAATCTCCTCTTTAGTCATGTGAGGATTGCGACCAGCACTGAGGAGGCAACTTTCTGTGACAAGTATTGTTCCTTGGCCGTCACTGTGTATGGCTCCACCTTCTAGCACAAATGGTTTTGCATCGTAAACAGGTACCTCTAAGACTTCTGCAAAACGACTGGCCACTTGGTCATCTGCTTCATAGTCTTGATAGAGTCCATCCACAGAACCTCCCCAAGCATTGAAAGACCAATCTACCGCTAACTTTTCTCTTTTATCATTAAGGAGAATGGTCGGACCTGTATCACGAGCCCAGGCATCATTTGTTGGGATATCTAGATAAACGACCTGGTCTCCAAGATAGGATTGGGCTTCAGATAGATAGTCCTCCTCCACCAAAAGATAGACTGTTTCCCCTTGAGCAATGGTTTTGATGATTTGGCTAAAAGCTTTTTTAGCAGCCTTTCCTTGAAATGGCCAAGACCCTGGTCGAGTAGGCCATATCATAAGAGTTCCATGGTGGGGTTCATATTCTGCTGGCATACGATAATCCTAATTTCTTTGGACTGTCCATCATGATAATCTCTCCTTAAAGTCTTGGTAACCAAATGCCTTGACTAGACTGCATTCACCCTCTTTATCCATCACATACAAACTTGGAAGTCCAATCCCGTTAAAGGTATTATTTTTAACAAAGGAGTAGATTGCCATGTCCTCAAAGTAAAGTCTATCTCCAATCTCAACTGGATTTTCAAAACTATAGTCACCAATGATATCTCCTGTTAGACAGGTATTGGAAGAAAGTCTATAAGTATAGTTTTTTTCTTGCGCTTCAAAACCGTCTCTCAATGGGGGGCGATAAGGCATTTCAAGGACATCTGGCATGTGGCAGCTTGCTGAAGCATCTAAGACTAAAGTCTCAACGCCATTTTTAACGATGTCTAAGACTTCAGTAGCTAAATATCCAGCATTAAGCGCAATGGCTTCTCCTGGTTCGATATAGACATCAAGGTTATAGGTGTCTCGAATCCGTTTAATCTCAGAAATCAGCAAGTCCACATCATAATCATCTCTCGTAATGTGGTGTCCGCCACCCATATTGAGCCATTTGACCTCATGCAAATAAGGCCCAAACTGCTCTTCTACTGCTTTCAGTGTTGTCTCTAAATCATCGGCCCCTTGCTCACAAAGAGTATGAAAATGAAGCCCATCCACCAAGTCCAGCAAATCACTTGGAATCTTATCTGCAGTCACCCCAAAACGAGATCCAGGAGCACAAGGGTCATAGAGCGCGTGGTCCCCCTGAGTAGAACACTGAGGATTGAGGCGTAGACCTACACTGATACCAGCCTCACGACAAATTTGACCATATTTTTGTAGTTGTCTCTCTGAGTTAAAAACAATATGATCAGATAGTTGAAGCAACTCTTCCATATCTACTTCCTTGAAAGCAGGTGCAAATACATGGACTTCTCCTGGAAATTCTTCTCTAGCTAACTTAGCTTCATAGAGACCACTAGCCGTTGTGCCAGAAAGATACTGGCTAATTAGGGGATAGGTTTTATAGAGAGAATAAGCTTTTTGAGCTAGCAACACCTTACAGCCGGCTTTTTCTTGAACCTGTTGCAGAATGCGGCAATTCTCTTCTAATTTTCCTAAGTCAATGATATAAGAAGGTGTTGGTACTTGTTCTAGCTTCATTAGTCCACCATTTGTGGATTTTCAACCACAACCCATGGCAAACCGTATTTATTCAAAGCTTCCATGAATGGGTCTGGATCCAACTCTTCAAGGTTATAAACTCCTGGTTGTTTCCAAGTACCATCCATCACTAATTTTGTCCCAATCATGGCAGGAACACCTGTTGTGTAAGAGATAGCCTGTGAACCAACTTCTGCGTAGCACTCCTGATGGTCGCAAACATTGTAGATGTAGATAGTCTTTTCAACACCATCTTTGACACCTGTAAAGATACAACCGATATTGGTTTTTCCAACTGTACGTGGACCAAGGCTTGCAGGATCTGGAAGCAAGGCTTTCAAGAATTGGATAGGCACGATTTCTTGGCCGTTAAAATAAATAGCATCTGTACGAAGGAGACCAACGTTTTCCAAGCATTTCATGTGCGTTAGATAAGATTGACCAAAAGTCATAAAGAAACGAATACGTTTAACTCCTGGAATGTTTTTTTAGCCAATGATTCAATTTCTTCATGGTGAAGAAGATACATGTCTTTTTGCCCAACTTGAGGGAAATCATACTCACGTTTGATAGACATAGCTTCGACCTCAACCCATTTTCCATCTTCCCAGTAAGAACCTGGCGCAGAAACCTCGCGGAGGTTGATTTCTGGGTTAAAGTTTGTTGCAAATGGATAACCGTGGTCACCACCATTACAGTCTAAAATGTCGATATAGTGGATTTCATCAAAATAGTGTTTCAAAGCATAAGCTGAAAAGACACTGGTTACACCTGGGTCAAAACCAGAACCAAGAAGAGCTGTCAGACCTGCTTCCTTGAATTTTTCTTGGTAAGCCCATTGCCATGAGTAATCAAAGTAAGCCGTAAATCCAAGCTCTTTGCAGCGTTTCTCATAAATCGCACGCCATTCAGGGTCTTCTGTATCCTCAGCCTCATAGTTGGCTGTGTCGATATAGTGAACTCCCGTTGCCAAGCAAGCGTCCATAATAGTCAAATCTTGGTATGGTAAAGCTACGTTCAAAACGGCTTCTGGCTTGTAACTTTCAATCAAGGCAATGACTTCTTCAACCTTATCAGCATCAAGAGCAGCTGTTTCAATTTTTAGTACTTTGTTTTTGCCTTCTAATTTAGCTTTCAAGTCATCACATTTTGACTTGGTACGGCTAGCAATCATAATCTCTTTAAAAGTTTCGCTATCTTGGCAAATCTTTGAAATAGCAACTTGGGCAACGCCCCCACATCCAATAACTAATAAACGACTCATTTTTTTCCTTCCTCTTCTTCTAAAATGTCTTCTACATACTTAGGCAACATAAAGGCACCAACATGTAAGTTTGCAGTGTAGTATTCTGTGAAAAGCTGGCGTTTTTTCCAGCCTTCCTTATCAAAATCTTTGACAGGGTGATATTTTTTCGATGCAAATCCAAACAACCAATAGCCAGCAGGACTGGTAGGGATATGGGCTTGATAAACCCGGCTGATTGGAAAGGCTTGATTGACCTTACGGTGCATGCTTCGGCAAGCAGACTCATCTTCGTCAAAGAAAGGACTACCATGCTGATAAATCATGATTCCGTCTTCTTTCAAGGCTCTATAGCTATTGCCGTAAAATTCCTTGGTAAAGAGCCCTTCTGTATGTCCAAATGGATCTGTCGCATCGTTGATGATAATGTCGTAATCATCTTCACAGTTTCTCAAAAAAATCTCAGTCCATTTTGATAGTAAATGGTAACACGAGGATCATCAAGTCCTGCAGCAAAGTCTGGGAAATACTCTCGACAGACCTCAACCAACATCTCATCTGGTTCCACGATATCGATTTGTTCCAGTTCAGGATATAGAGTTAATACTTGGGCAACACCACCGTCACCACCCCCAATAACCAAGACTTTCTTTGGATTGGGATGGACAGACATTGGAACATGAACTGTCATTTCATTGTAGACAAAATCATCTGCATCTGAAAACAAGACATGCCCATTTAAAATCAAAATCTTTCCAAAAGCTGGTGTGTCTAAAACTTCGATATCCTGCCATTCACTTTTACCAGCGTAGAGTTGTTTGGCTGTTCTCAAGGACAATTTCACATCTGGAGTATGAACTTCAGAAAACCATAAATCCATTTAGTTCTCCTTTCTCTCAATAACATTGATGTGATTGACCTCTGGATCTTCCGTTCCTTGGAGGGAACAACCACGTTCTTTGGCGAATTGAATATAATCGACAATTTCTCGTGTAATGCGTTCACCTGGCGCTAGGATTGGAATTCCTGGAGGATAGCACATGACAAATTCCCCACAGACCTGGCCAACGGACTCGTCTAATGTTAAGCTTCTTCTCTCTGCATAGAAGGCTTCCTGAGGAGATAGCACCAACTCAGGCTGAATATATTCTCCAGCAATCAAGTCTTTCCCATCTCGTGAGTAAAGTCTCTTGATATCAGCCAAAGCACCAACCAAGCGTTCAATGTCTTGGATACGGTCACCAATCGAAATGTAGGCTAAGATATTCCCAATATCGCCAAACTCAATCTGAATGTCATATTCGTCTCGTAGGAGATCATAAACTTCAATACCTGTTAGCCCAATTCCCTGAGTATAAACGGACAGTTTGGTCACGTCAAAATCGCAAACGGACACACCGTCTACTAGCTCTTTTGAGTAGGCATAGTAGCCACCAATAGCATTGATTTCTCGTCGAGCATACTCAGACAGCTCAATGACCTTCTCAAAGGACTCTTTACCACGAAGGGCTAGGTTTCTACGAGAAACATCGAGACTAGACATTAACAGTAAGATGCTGATGTTGACTGTGTCAGGTTAATGATTTGACGTACGTACTCAGGATTCATCTGATCGCCCAACTAAAAGAAGCGAACTTTGAGTCAAGCTGCCACCAGACTTATGCATGGATACAGCTGACATATCTGCTCCTGCATCCATAGCGGATAGAGGAAGTTTATCTGTAAAGTGCAGATGCGCCCCGTGCGCCTCGTCTACTAAGACTTTCATTCCTGCAGCGTGAGCCATCTCTGTTAGCCCCTTAAGGTCTGAACAAATCCCATAATAGGTTGGATTGTTAATTAGGATAGCCTTGGCATCCGGATGTTCCTTGATTGCTTGGGCAACACGGTCATTCTCAAGCCCCAAAGCAATACCAATTTTAGGATCCACACTCATCTCGATATAGATAGGAATTGCTCCGCATAAAACGAGAGCGTTAATAGCTGATTTATGGACATTTCGAGGAAGAATGATTTTATCACCTGCTTTACAGGTGGAGAGAATCATGGTTTGCACGGATGATGTTGTTCCCCCAATCATTAAAAAGGCATGAGCAGCACCAAAAATGCTTCTGCAGCTAGTTCCTCAGCTTCTCTGATAATCGAAATGGGATGTCCCTAGATTATCCAAAGGGCTTTCATAGAGTTAACATCTATACCTACACATTTTTCCCCTAAAAGTTCAACCAACTCTGGGTTACCACGTCCACGCTTGTGACCTGGTACATCGAAATGGTACAATTCTTTTCTTTCGTAACTTGACCAGCCCCTCATAGATGGGAGCTTGGTTTTGATTTAACATTATAGAGACATACTCCTTTATCATATTTTTTTACACCTTGACCATGCAAGGCTCTAAAGGATACTTTATGAAAAAAAAGAGCAGGTTGGCACCTGCTCTACAATCTACTGACGTGTTTATGTTTGTTTTCTTTTGAGTATGTCTGTTCCTGATGTTTCCTAACTCTCTAGTAGCAAATATTACGTACTTTATTGATCGTTTCATCAAGATGACGTGTGCTTTCACCACACTAACAAATCTATACGAATTAGAACTAATGTCCTAACATCAACTTATAAAAAGTAGGCTTTTTAACCCTATCAATAATGTGGCTTTTTCAACCACGCTTCGGCATTCAACCCTGCCTGTCCGTAGGCATTTTTTTACTCAGGTTTATATTTGCTAGAAAACATCATCTCATTTTCTAAGCTTCATTACTATATCATGTTTTCAGTATTCTTGTAAAGTATTTTTTTAGAAACTTTTTTTAAATAAATTCATTTTTTGTTCGTGAAATTTATTTAACTTAAAAAAATGGAAAATCGTTTTAAATTTAAATCAAAAACAAAAAAAGAAACTAAATAGATTAGTTTCTTTTAATGAATCATAAGAATAATCAGCTATTCAAAATTCTATCTACTCATCACGCGCCACTTTGGCAGCTAGTTCAAAATCAGTCATCAAATAATTTTCATCTAGACGGATGAGACTATAATATTCATTCCAAAATAGAGAGTCACTGTTGCTAATCCATTGTAATCCATACCATAGTTGAGTGACATCACTTGTATTTGTTGGTGGAATTGACCATAGATGCTTTTTAAAAGTTTCTTGAACAAGCGGGATATCAAGTCTAGTAGTCAAGTCGAGTTCATCTAACTTGAAAGTGATAGAATGTTTCTTTGCTTCTTCAATACCGTCCTTATTAAATCGAATCTGAATAACCTTAGAATCTTCTAAAGCCACATCCAGGTCCTCATCACCGTAAAAGGAAATACTACCCAGTACTATGCCATCTTTTGCTAATAAATAGGGAGCGTATGGAACAGCATTGCTATCAAGTCTGAATCCTTTTTCGATGGTAACTGTTTTATCTCCAGAATACTTTTGGAAATTGCCATCTGTCAAGAGCTCTTCATAATCGCTACCACCATCACCCTGTCTTACATAGATATCAAATCCAGCATCCATCAGCTCACTTGCTTTGGTTTCTGCTAAAATGATTTTACTTTCATTAATTTGCAAAATCGGTGCTTGAGGTGGCAAACCAATCGTGAGATTAAACATGACCCCTACTAGAAAGACCATAAAGGTTATAAGGAGGGCAAGTAAAGACTTTCCAGTCCTTTTTCTTGCATTGAAAAGAGCCATTATAGCTGGGAGGAGGATCATTTTGGCTAAAATAGAATTCCCCACACCACCTCTATTTAAGGTCTGAAAAGCAAATATCCCTGCGATTGCAATCAGGGACAGGTAGACTAAAATCTCGCCTAGACCCAGTTTTTCTGTTCGAGTTTGTTGGTTTACAGGGGTTTCGTACAATGACTGCCCATTCTCTTTCCTCTTTTTTAGAAAGAGATAAAACCCCAGACCAAGTAGCAGATTAAAGATTACAAAAACTATTAAAGTACCTATTATCGCCGTTCTAGCCATGGCTCTCTACTCCTTTATGTTCTCTCTCAAATCTTATCTTTCTCTTTAATTCCCAATTCCCAACTAATAAAACTAGCAAGAAGAAGGGACCGCCTTCTATGACCACAATAGGCATAGCCAAAATAGCAATCATCAAAAAAACTAGCTTTCTTTTTGACGCCAACTACCGCCCCATTCTCCGTTTATCAGTCCACCCAAATAGTCGATGTAGTCAGTAAACCAAGTCAAATAAAGGGGATTTTGAAAATCATTGATCCTTAGGTAAATGAACAGAGCAGAATTTAAGCAAAAAGCATGAAAGAATTCCAAGAACTAGAATAATCTTTTTGACTAGTTCGAGTAGCCTCTAGAACGATTTTTTTCTCTTCTCTGGTTTTATTTCCTTGAGACTTGGATTCTTACAAGAGAGTTTTTTTCAAATCTATAGACCAGAAAATCGGTAGAGATAATACTTTTTTTATATCATGCTTCATAAAAACCTCCAATCTAGGTAGGACACTCAATTTGATAAATCATGGTCTAAACATCTAATTTTCAAGGAATTTACCTTCCAAATAGACGGCTTTTTGACTCAGTGATTTTTGATTTTTTTGATCTTCTGAAAAAGCCAATGGTTTCACCGTCCTTTAAGGTGACATCACTGCCTAAAAACATACTGAAGAATAGACAAGAGGAAATAATATAAGTCATCGCTATCCATAGGGAGAGTCGATAAATTTCAATCTCAGTTTTTTTCCAAACTCTTTCAAACCATAAGTGTAAATACTAGTTTTATCTCCTGGTTGATAATTCCCCATATAGATCCAGAGTTGAAGGGGAAGCATTTCTTCTTTCAAAAGGTCAGCCAGGTCTAGATAAAGATCTTTGGGCAAGAGCAAGGTGGTAGAACCCTGATAAATACCAATAGCTGATTGACTTGTTTTTAGGATAGAGGCATTGACTTTAGTTAATAAGGAGTATGTTTCTACTGGCGAAAGATTGTCAGACAAAATAGAAACAATGGCGTGTTGTGTGTGCTCCTGTGTTTCCTTCTCAACATCCTGCCAGAGGTAAGAATAGGCATACAATTCTTCAAATTCTTGACTTGGGATAGGAAGATCCATCAATGCTAAAGCAACGAGAGCACCATCAATCACAAAGGTTGCACTAGAATCATCCCCAGAAACTTCAGAAATTTCAAGCCCCCAGTGAGATTTTAAATCCTGAACGACCTGGTCTAAAGAATAAGCCTGCTTGCCTTTGAAGAGGGGCATGGACAAGATAAGTTGTTTTTTCTTCTCTGACTTTTCTTTCTTACTAGCAAATAGATTTTTCAAAAATTTCATAGGATTTCTCCTTTTTTTCATATCAGTTGGGAAGCATAGCTATCTTGGTCAAAGTAAGTCGCCATACCAAGTTTCCTCATCCTCAAAACCGTAGAAATTTCTCATCAAGTAGCCAAATTTCCATCCACCAATCTAAGTACAAACTGATGCTTCATTTCTAAAGCTTCTTGATAATGAGTGATGACTCTTGCTTCTTCAGCTTTTTGTCATGATAAAATCTACAGAAAAAAATCATTCCTTTTAACATAGTTATACTCACTTGGGGAGCTATAAGAAATTTCGAACTCCTCCTTCCAAGTAATTTTTGAGTCACTCGTCCAGTTAGAAGTTGCATTTGCCTCTGAAAATAGTCATCCATAAGTTCATTCCACTTGGGATGAACTTGATTTGCTGGGATGCCAAGGCCTTCTTTTTCCTTATCCAGTGCTCTGTTACGCTCAAAAATTTCCTCTTCTAACAAGGTTAAACTTTTGAGTAAATTAAGCAAGGGTGGGATGATTATTTCCGCCATAGCTCGATAGTTTTCAGGGGTATTTTTATAGTTCACTCTCATAATTACTCTCTTAACACTCCTGGATTAATTGCTTTACTTCTATGTCTGAAAGTTGTCCTTCCATGTAGAGTTTCCTAAGTAAATCTTTATCTACGGTAATTTCATAATAGTCAGTCACAAACTCATGAAATCTATCAAAGCTATCAAAGAAGTAAGATAGCAACCATTCTCCGCCATCCTGATCTTGGTAAGTCTGTTGATGCGCGTGACCGTCATACCAGATAAAGAAGGTTGTTTCATCTTTTTGGTCTTCCGAATAAAGTGAGACATACTTTTCATCCAGTCCTTTATAAAAACTATCAATGACGTCTTGATTCCACTCGTCAGCAGCAAACTGGCTTAAACTACTTTCATGATCAAAGCCTTTTATAAGGATCGTTTTATCAGTCAAAATCACATCTAGAGAATCACCAGAGCCATTGTCAATAAGGTAGCGGAGTCCATAGTCTTCCTCAGTCTTAATCACGAGTCTGAGCCAATCCTCACTCGGATCTGTCAAATACTCATCAATGACCAGCAAGGCATCTAAGCGAGTTTTTATCTTGTCCCAATCAATCTTTCTCATCTCTAAAAACCTCCATCTTATTCTTGCTATTTATCAAGATCACAAGCCCTATAACGAGCTGTTTGATAGCCTGAAAAGCTAATCTGAGGGATATTCCACTCATTAGGCAAATAAATCGAACAATCTACCTGATCACCTAGAGAGGAACTTGCTGAAAAGACATATCTTCCCAAATCCTCATTATTAGGATTTCTTTCAACTTGACTCAATCTGCTAGTATTGAACCAGTTTTTAAACAGTAACCAGATTTGCTCGGCATCTTCGTTTAATAGGGATACTTTCAAGTTGTAGCTGATTCCGACCCTACATCTTTTTTTGAATCCTGACTCATCAGCCTTACAAACCTTTATCGATCCCTTATCAAACTGCCAGTTATCACTATCTAATAGGGGAAATTGAACAGATAGATTGTCTTTAAATCCCTGCATAGTATCTAATAAATCTTTGGAGGCGGCTTCGAATAATTCTAGTTCTTCCATAGTCTTCTCTTTAATTTTCATAGCGAATCAAATTCCGATTTAATCTGCATCAACCCAGATCTGGTATTTTTGACAATGGAGACATCTAAACAAATAACCACAGATAGACCCGTCTTTAACCAAGTAATCTTCTACATCTTTATATTCTTCACGCGCTTCATAGTCTGAAAAGACTTGCTCAGCGATTCCCATATCCTTCAATTCTCGAGTTCCAACTGTACCCAGGTAAGCACAATAATCTTGGCAACAAGAAAGCCAATATTCTCCCTGCCAACTAGAGTAGCCTGGGGTCTGACAAAAAAGCAGCTGATTCTTTTCTGGATCCAATTCACCCTGCCACTCGGCATCTTGGATAAATTCTGCATCGAATTTTTTGGCTGCTTGACCGTTTGCAATGCAAGTTGGGCAGAGATGTTCTATCTCTTCGATACTATAAGGTATAAGAGCATAATAAACATTGCTTTCTTTCCCACAAGATGGACAAACCTTAGCTTCTCCTTCAACAAATGAACCTGTAGCCAACGGATCTGGATGATAGATAAAATGCGGCAAAGACTGTAATAGCTTCTGTCTATGCTTCTTCTCTTCTTTTCTTAGAGGACGAGGAAGGGCAAAACGATCGCCATGACTCTGACTCATTTCTTGTAAACAGCTCAGTTTCTTTATCTGTTTTCGATCAGGTTTGTCTAAGATTTCGGTAAATAAGCTATAGGCACTAGCGTAGAGACCCAATTGTTCATAGAGGTCAACTAAGACTTTCTTAGCTTCTAAATCATCAGACTTAGCTAATTCATCAGCCAAATCATAGAGTGCCGCAACACTGGAAGAATTTCCATCTTTAGCATGGTATTCCCTTGTCCGAGTGATATATTCTTGTAAATATGGATTCATCTGACCACCTTCCTAATGGATGACATAAAATCTTAACAAATAGTAACAAGGACAATACCATTTAAGCCTAACATTGCTTTATATAAATCTTTCATTTCATCACCTGATTTTAACCTCTTATTGTCAGACAGTTAGTAAATTTCATACACAAGCTCTCTATCAGCTTGAAAATGTTTGTCGAATTTCACTAAAAGATAAAGGGATCCAGCTGGAGAAACACCGGCATCATAACCTAGAGCAAATTCGCCATAAGAACCACTTTTATCCAAGATTAACTCCCTTAATTCCAGTTCTGTAACTGCTTTATCAGGCCAATTATCATGGATAACCTTTTGAGCTTTTTTATCAAGGTGTTCCAAGTTTCTATATAAACTAGTCATCAAATCATCTGATAATAAGAGTAAATCCTGTTCACAGTACCCTGTAAAATAAATATTTATGTCTTTATTAAAGATATCGCCCTAGAAAATAGATCCCCGAATCATGTTTTTCCCAGCTTATTCCCTTCCATAACGCCAATAAATCTTCTTTGTTCATTTATTTCCTCAAGCAGTTTTATTCTTTTAGGAAAGTTTAATAAACTTTCTAACAAATAGTAACTAAGACATTTCCATTGAGCTCCAGAATCTTTTTGTAAAAGTCTTTCATTTTGACAAAGCAGGTTAAAATATCATCCTTGATTTCTTCCTCTTCCTCAAGATAATCCCAAATATCAGGATACAAGTCAGCTTTCTTGCATGCTTCCATACTAAAGTCTTCCATAGCCCTGTCCATGTCAAATTCTTCTAAAGCTTGACTGATAGCCGCAATTCTCGATTTTTCAGTATAGGCGATATATTCAGATACATCCTCTAGAGGAGTCACCCCTAAAACAGCTTCTCTCAAGGGATTGTCATCCAAAAATTCTGAACTACTAAATCCTGTCATTACAAAAACTAAGACATCCCACATTTTGTCAATATCTATTAAGATATCATGACTATAAGTGGAATCCTCAGAAAAATCTAATAAGTCATCTTCTTGATTGGAAAGACCTTTTAATTGTTTTAATTCATCGTCTGGTAAATATTGATAATTGGCAATCATTCCCATGATTTTACTCCTTTTAATCAGTTAGTATCATACGGATATTTCTAGCTCTATTTCCCTAGAAAATGCTATAATGGAGCTAAGAAATTGTTTTTATTGAATGTTAAATAGGGGGAAATAGTCATGTTCACTAGTATTGTTTTTAGCTTTTTTTATGCTCTTTTTCTTTCTATCCTTGTCCTTTAGCATCTATCTCTATATTAGACTTGTAGTTGCGGTTAGACAAGGCAAAGATGTCCCAAAATGGATTTATAAACTTGGTCATGCTGTTCAAGGAAGAATTCACGTTGACTATGAAGAAATCACTGATGCTAATGCCCTTAAAGAGATTCATTGGTTCTTGCTGATCTATTTAATCGTAAAATCTACTCGTATTGGCTGGTTTCTACTATCATGGTAATAGCTTTCCTCAAGCCATTTATGAATGTTTGAAAAAACAATTTTTTATCGTACTTGTTAGTATGGTTTTAAAAAGTATTGGTAAATTTGTTGTACTGGCTATAAGAAAAAACTTTCATAACAGTCATGCCTATGCTTCAACCAACGCTTTTGTCGGGACAGCTTTTTTAACGAGTTATGTTTTTATGTTTTGCATGATGATGAGTGGCCTTCCAGCGCAACCTGTTCCAGTAACCATTCAAGATACCACTGTCATTATCGGGGAGACCAAGGCTTCCGAACTTTTGGACCAAGGCTTTAGCTTTGAAGATAAAAGTCCAGAGACTTCCATCACAAATCCCAAGAACGACCACTTCTACTACGGTCAGCTTCTTGAAGTCAAGCGTGATGATCAGTCCTATGGCTTTATGAGCCTCACTCCCACAGGTAAAGATACAGATCAGCTCAAAAACTGCGTCATCACCTACTACAGAACACCTAAGGATAACAATCAACTAGAAGAAATTTCTATCAATCATGTCAAGCTAGCCAATCTCAAGCTTCAAGATTTTCAAACACGAAAGTTAATCGATATCTTTGAAGTCAATCCTGCTGATTATAATGTCTCTGATAAGGATAACAACTTTATCCTAACCATCCAAACAGCAGATTACGACCTCTGGAAAAGGTACCGTATTGAATCCAAGTTCAATTCAGATGGTTCCCTAGATAGTTATGGTGTCAGGGCCCAGCATAGCATGTGGGAATGATTGACCATTTCCCCTTTTATCACATAAGCATTAAACTGGAAAAATATCGTCGACAAGTTTATAGGTTTCGATGAATCGAATGCCAGAGGAACCTTTATCTCTAGTGATTTCTTGATAAATATCTTCTAAATTTTGGGCAGGTGCTAGCATCCAAAGACTAAAAGGTCTAAGCTTCCACCTGTCCAATTTTTTCAATATTTTCTAATAATTGCCCTAAATCTTTGTGATTGAACCAGCAGTCTGTAACGAGAGCAAACTTTGTATTTTCCATCTTACAGGAGATTTGACTGGTCAAAAAATCATCGATGGTGGGCTTTTTTGTCTGTAAGAGGCGCGTGCAAGCCAGATGATACTCAAGCTTTCTAGGACTCTGATCAACCATAGATACAAAGATAAGACCATACTGGTCTTTGAACTTAACAGCAAGGAGATCCCCTTCTACAAAGTAGGGTTTGCGTTTAGCTTTGGTCTTGAGGACCTTTAGAGGTCTAGGATTTTCAGTTTTGCAACTGGATAGCAAGTTTATCCAAGACCTTTTGCCTTTGCTTCAAAGCCTTTGAATCTATTTCCAACCAAAATGGATCAGCCCCTTTTTTGATAAGCTCCAAGGTTTTATCTCTGATATCGTCTGTCAGGTGACCAATCTTCCACAGTGAGTAGGCAAGAGCAGTCCAATAAATTTCTGTAAAAAAGTCTGTTTGACAGTAATCTTTTCCCGCATCGAGGATATCCTTGATAATATTCGTTACATGTTCACCGTCTCTATAGCGACCAACTACTTCATTGTAAATGTCATAACCTTGATCACTGTCAATGATTTTAACGCCATCAATAGCCATTCTCAACTCCTAATGCTCAATCGACATCTTATTGATAAATCTCAAAACTTATTTAATCTTATGCTTATTCATTTTCTCTTGGAAAATATCTGTAAGAATTTGTCGCAATTCTTGAGCTTCCTTTTCAGGAAGTTGGCCTTCTTGTTCAGCTACAGCATACAATTCTGGATACTCGAGCGAGACTCTCTTAACAGTACGTGTAATGGCATGTTTTCTAACAAAAAATGGAATCCGTTTAATCATATCTTGAGGAATTAAGGCGATTATCTTATCAGCAGTTTCCTTATCGTTCAGCTTAGAGAAAGTTAGTCCCTTTTTAATCATTTCTTGTTCTTGTTTCGTAAAATCTTTAATATCCATTGTGTCTCCTTATGACTATTTTATTTGCTTCTATTATACTATTTTTTTAATTGGTCGAATGAAAAATCTCTATAAATCACTTCTTTACCAAGAACGGAATCTGTTGTAACAGGTAGTTTTTTTCAGCAACTCTTGAATATCAATATCTTTGGGAAGAGGATTAAATTCTCCCAAACTATTTTCCTGAAGATGTGCTGCAAAGATAAACTCTCCCTTTTCCCAATCCATAGCACAAACATTAATAACATCTACTGGCGACAGGTCCAGCAGTTCTTGCTCTTGCGCTATAAAAGTTTCGTAGAGCAGCTCAAAAATAGCTTCCTTATCAATTTTTACAACTCTTAATGTATGTTCATCCATCCTTGATTTCCCTTAATCATTTCTATTCATCATCTTCTGTCACTTCCCAAACTCCAGCTTGGTAAGGTTCTCCATCTTCATCGTATCGATTGATATAACCAATAAACCTCTCATTTTTTCTTGGTCTCTGCTGATTTCCTTTGATAACCCAAACAGCCCATACTCCGACTAGGACAAAAATTATGAATGTCAGTACTTCTTCCAATTCAGTGCCTTCCTTTAAAATTGAACCCACTTATCATTATCCATAATAAATGGTTTAGCTAGACCTTCACCTGTATAGTTTTCATATTTTGTATCTAAATATTTGTAGCAATCTTCCTTGGTCGCAAATTTGATGGCTTGATAAGGCTCCTCAAAGGTTAATTTTTCAACAAAGAGATAGCCATCCTCGCTTGGCACAAGGATCCCGACATGGCCAATAAAGAGGGATTGCCCATCCAAGTCATCATGGACGACTACGGACAGCATTCTTGCATTTTCATTAAACTTGAATTGAGAAAGGAATTTTTCCATCTTTGCAGCATGAACTTTGACATCAGTCGTTGCTTCGGTCTTGACTCTTGAGAATAAAATATCAAAAGCATCCTTGTCTTCTGCATCAAAGACCTTACCTTTGTCAATGGCATCATTATCGACAAACAAGAGAGAATCATCTTTCTCTAATTTAGGAATTTCGATAGAATTTTTTAATAAACAATAACTGTTAATACGACAGTTAGTACCGACAAAATCACCCTTTTTAGGCGTCCAAAGATTGCTTATCTTTTCAACATCATAGTCTGTTTTTGGTAAATGTAGAAAAAAATCTCCAGTCAAGCCTACTGAACCGACAGTTGCGTTGTAATCATTTACAAGGTTGAAAAATGCATCGACACTATCTTTATCCAAATGTGCAGCCAAGGCTTTTCGAACTTCTTCTTCGCTTTCCTTGTTATTAAGATTGCTATAGGTTCCTTTGTAGCTTTCTTTACCTGAGCTAGCCACCTTAGTAGTTGAACTATTCTGTTTTTCCGTAGATTGGTTTTGGTTTGTAACACAGGCAGCTAAAGTAAAGATAGCTAAAACCACAGCAGCTCATTAATCTGATTTTTTTAGATACTTTCATAAAATGTTTCCTTTTTTTAACTAAGATTTTTTTCAGGTCGATTAGCTTCTCTTATATTATAGTTCAAATTTATTTTTAAGTCCAAGCATTTTTGCTAAGTAAAGTAGATTTTAAATCATTAAAAAGGAAGCTGGCACATGGCACGCTCCCTAATAAGTGAAATATCTATGAAAAATTTAATTTTAGTCACCTTTTAGCTGTACCTGTGTATGAGCTAGCAGGTCACCTAGATGTCGTTTGTCTTTCCTGAAAACCATCATTGCAAGTAGGGCAACTGCGAGGAGAGTAGCTAGAAACGAGAGAATAATAGATAAGGAATCAAACTCACTATAGAAACCATGTATCGTGCCCATATGACCTATTTGCCAAGGTAAAAAAATTTAATGGTGTTTCTAAGCAAGCTAGCTTGCACTGTTTTTTTCTTGTAAACCAATTGAAGTCCTGCTTTCGCCTTCCCGAAACTCCCATTTTTTGTATAATCAAAGAATGTAAAAAGTAGAATGATTGGCAAAACAGAGGTAAAAAATACAAGACACTGCGACTGAATTTCTGTAAACTCTGGAATACCATTAAAAAAAAATAATGTAAAAAAAGCATAGAACCTAAAAACAGAAGTGCTAAATAAGCTAGAATGAAAAAGATAATCAAATAGTAATTCAATCATTCTTTTTTTAAACGAAATAGAATTAATTACTAAAATCTTCATCATCATCAGCTCCTTTATTATCCACTATTCTTTGTCAAAAAGTTTATTATTCTTTCGGTTGAGAATAGACCTCGATATGCTGACCTAGGACCTTAATTTCCACTGGTAGGTCATCCGATTTGTCACCATCAACATCCGTTTCTAATGCACTATCTGAAGAAATTTTTTTGATATGACGAGCTTTTATATACTCGATATTCTCATTTATGACAACATCACCTTTTAATAAATCAGGGATAACTGACAATTTAGTAAGAATTGAGGCATCTTTTAGAATCAAAATATTGGCATAGCCATCCTTATTTTCGTTAAAGATTTTTTTGTCAGCGAAATAATTGGTAAGGAGAACCAAGACATGACTGGCTGGGCCAATGTAATTTCCATTTTCTGTCTCAACTCTAATGTTAAATGTTTGATCAGTAACGACAGAGTTCATGGTGTTAATAGCATAGGCTAGCATACCAAATTTTGTTTTATCCTCTATCCCAACGTTGTGGATGGCTTCTGGTAGTGAACCAATACTAAAAATGTATCCGAAATAGTGCCCATTTGATTTTCCGATATCAATCTTATTCGTAGAATTAAAATCGAGTTCGTCAATGGCACCATCAATATCTTGATTAATTTCTAACAGTTTCGTAATGAGATTTCCAGTTCCTCCTGGGATAATCGCAAGTTTAGGAATGTAGTCTTTTTCCGCGATACCAGAGATTACTTCATTGACAGTCCCATCTCCACCAAAAACAAGAACTGCATCATAGTGCCCCTGAGAAGCTTCTGCTGCAAAGTTTGTAGCATCTTGCGCTTTCTCCGTAATTTTAATTTCCACATCTTCAAAATAGTCTCTAGCTTTATTTTCCAGTTTCACCTTATAATCCAAAGCTTTTTCACCACCAGAGGTAGGGTTGATAATCACCATTATTTTATTCATTAATAATTCTCCTGTCATTAGATTTTCTTACTTTAACTACCATCTCAAGTTTGGTCCATATACATTTTGACCTCTTGGTATCCCTGTTCTTTAGCATAGGCAAACACCTCTGAAGCTCTAATGTAATCAAAGATATTTTCCTCTAAATCTTCATCCCAGATTGATTCATGAAATATTTCATTCTCTTGACATGCTTCATAGAAAATATCGAGGTGAACCTGATAAAACTCTTCATCTTCATTTGGGGCTTGCCTTACTATGGATAGTTGAAACATTGGCTTATCAGATATAGCTGTAAATGTCCCTGTTTCAAATAAAATCATCTCATCCTCAATAGGCTCACGACACAAGTCTTCAAAGATTGCTACCATTTCCTCTAAGGGCATCTTATCGGTGATTCTTTCTCTTAAAAATTCAAGTGATTGCTTCATATTGCTCCTCTTTCTACATGTTTACTATCAGAAACTGACTAAAAATTAAAAGTAACCTATAACTCTAATAATCTCTATAAAGTAGTATATACCTATCGCGATAGCTATCATAATTGCTAGAACAACTAAACCAATGATAGTCCTCGCCCAGATATGCCTTTTGTACCTGTTCAATGACAAAAGCACTAAGAGACGCGAACGATAATCCAAAAAGCAAGAAAGATAGATATTGCCCAAACAAACGGAATAACTGTCATCCATGGATAGGAAAATGGTTGGCCGACTGGATGATTTTCTAAAATAAAACAAGTAATAATCGCAACTAGATACAAAAAAATATTCACTATATATAAATATTTAAAAAAACCTGACGTCTATGAAAGAATACCATCAATCCTAAGACGAAAATCATGATAAGGGGATGAAAAGACGCCCCCAAATATAACTGTCATTAAACATTGCTAACTCCTATATCTTATGCAAAATCACTTTCAACTACCAATGCTGCAATTTGCTAATCTGGTCTCCCTTATTCCTGATGATTCCAAAGATATTTTTCTGAATGACACCAGCCAGAAATATAGTCTAGCATTTCTGCAAACCACTCTTTTATCATTCCATCTTGTAAGCTGTCATAGTATGTAAAAAAATCTCTCATAAACTTGTGTCTCCTTCATACCTAGATGATGGATTTTCCTTAAAAGATCATACCCTAACTCCGCATATTCTTGATAATTTTCAGCTGTAACCTGATTCGAATATTCGATTATTTGAAGAAATAAGCTCTCAAATTCAGTCAACTTTCTCACCTCTAATCTAGCTTTTGACTCCTTAAATAACTAATCTTAACTTGGAAAAAATCCTATTAAAAAATAGAATTCCTATACCCTTTATTATACTACATAAACAAAAAAAAGACCGAACCAGATGGCTTTCACCTTGGTTTCAGTCTAGATCTTTTTGATAATCGGAATAGCCTCTGAAAGGATGTCTATCCCAAAATTAATTCCCTGTAAAAGGGTTAATAAATACATATGCTAGGAAGCTATGGAAATCATAAAATCTCCTAAGAACTAACCTGGCTCATCTTTTAATCTAACTTGATAGTTTCAGATAGGATAATTGCCCCAGTACCACTGACATCGAAAAATCCCACATCATGTTTTAAGGCTAACATGAGCATTGTATTATAGGCTGTTTCTGCTTGTGACCATGCAAATCCTGCATAGATAAGATTCTTATCAATACTATAGTCAGTAAAACGACTTCCCAGCTCTTGGTCATTCTCTAAAGCATCATCCATATCAAAGTCACCATTCATAGGAGGAAATAGTTTTATCATGTCCAGAAACCAACTTTTTAGTTTGCTTGAACTAACTTCAATTGAATCATAATCGTGGTCTTCCTTCCACTCCACTTGCTCCTTATACCATTCTAAAAATTCAGCTTTACTACCTGGTGCGATTGATTTCTCAAATACTACTAAATCATAAGACATAACTATACCTTTCTCTTTTATTATCATTACGCATATTTTCTCAATATCCTATACAGCTTCTCTCAGCTATGCAAACTTTCAATCATGATTAAAAAGCAGAGATTGGGGATTAATTTCAAAGCCATCAGCAGTAATTCTGTCATTAAAAATACTTTGACCGCTTGATCATGATCAAGAAAGCGATTGCTACTAAGATACTGTTCAATCTCATCCAAGAGAAAAGCACTTTCTTTTAAAGATTTATCTTCAAAACCATTCGCATAATGGATACTCTTCATCATTTGTTTGAGCTTAGTTTTAGGATAGCATTCTTTAAGTTTATCCCTTAAAGAAAGAACAAGATCCTCAAAGGATTGACTATCTATATCATCCTCTAACAAACCTGATATTATATTCTTTTTCGTACATATCTTCGATTAGTTCTTTCAAAAGCCTGTTTCAGGACAAGATTGCTTTCTTCAGAATTTGGTGTCATATAAAATTCTTTATCCATTATCTTTCTCACTAAATATATTAAAAATTATGATTTCCCACAAAAATATTTCAGTAAACTTTTTTTAAAAAGCGAGCGTTTTTCAATTTGCAGCTCACCTTCTTCAGAAATTCTCATGAGCGACTTCTTCAAGATAGTCATCAAGATAATGGTAGATTCGCATATCTTCTTCTGAACCGTCTTGCAAAACTGCAAATACCTTCACTTTCTCATCATTGACAAATACGAAATTATGTTCACCAAAATAAGTTTGATAACCCTTGTCAACTAAGGTCCAAAGTTCATCTTTTTTTAAACCAAAAATATCTTGTTTTACAAGATAGGTTTTCCCGATTTCCATTTTTCATGATAGATATTTCTCCTTAAGAAGCTAATAGTTCAAAAGATTTTCTCTTTGCAAATTAATCAGGTCACACAAGAAGTGACACAATCTCAAAACGAACATTGGTTGACTATTAAATATCTTCCATCGCTTCTTTCACATACCCTTCGACATCTTCAATCTTTACAAACAACGGGTCTAAGTGACACAAAAAGTGCCAATCTTTGGTGCCGCGTTTTCTGTAGACAATCGCTTCACCGTCTTCACTTCCGAAAAAACTTCTGTCGACTTCATATCCACTGCTCTCTAAAAAGTCTTTTGCCTGACAATACTTGTCTTCTCTTGCTTCGATATAAGATTTAACTTCACCGTTATTGACGACATAGGCATCTACTTTTATAGCGCCTTCGATCATTTTATCGTTTTTAACCGATAGATTCGAAATTTCTTTCCAAATAATGTCCACATTTTCCTCAGGATTAAACGAAAATCTAGATAAAGGGACAATATTCCCATTGAAGACAATTTCCATATAATCCGGCAAGTGTTTTGGTTTCACATACTCCACTTCAAACCCATCTTCTGTTTCTAAAGTATATCCCGGAATTTGAGCAACAAAGGCTCTTCCCTCTTCTAAAGAATCAAACACGACTAAATCTTTTGAATAATTGTTTTGGTACAATTCTAATAGATACATCATTAATCCTTTCAATATTTAGATAGAAGATAGTTTTTTAGCAAACTAATATACTCAACACGTGAGGATAGAGATTCAAGCATTCTTTTTACTAAATAGGAATGATTGCTAAAAAAATTTCACTAGCTTACCTCCTCTTGTCTCATCCTCAATTATAACACGTTTCCACTCACATATCAGATATTTATTATTGGACCAAATAACCTTTTTTTAAATAGAAAACAAGCTCACCAATTCATCAAGTCTATATTTTTTTATGAGATTCTTCATTAATGCTAAAAGATTTACAGTTTAAATTTTATTAAAACTCCTTGTTTATGACCTTACGTCATGATGTATAATATATATAAGGAGGGAAGTAATTATGGCTAAATATAGAGCAATTCCGGAAGGATTTATGACAGTTGGGGAACTTGCTAAGAAAATGGGCGTTACCATCCGTACTCTACAATATTACGATAAAGAGGGGCTACTTTCCCCATCGGCAGAAAGTGAGGGAGGTCGCAGGCTTTATACCGATAAAGATATAGTGCTACTCCATCAGATTCTATCTTTAAAATCACTGGGCTTTTCTCTCAAGGATATAAAGAGCCGTTTGATCTCTTTAAAAACACCTGATGATGTTGCTAAAGCTCTTACGGAGCAGGCAGATGTTCTTCGTAAAAATATAGAACAACTTAAGGATTCTTTGATCGCAATAGAGCAGTTAAAGGCAGAAGTTTTGCAAATACAAACGGTCAATTTTAAGAAGTATGCAGATATTATCGTCAATCTACAGATGAAGAATGACTCCTACTCTCTCATTAAGCGCTTTGATGATGATACACTCGACCAGATACGCAGTCGATTTGACAAAAAAAGCGGGCAAGATTTTATGGATAGGTTGAACTGCCTAAGTAATCAAATCGTGGATCTTCAGAAAGAAAACGTACCAGCTGAAAGCGAACAATGCCAACAGGTTGTGCAAGAATACTGGAGCTTGATTATGGAGTTTACAAATGGTGATATGAGCATGCTTCCGAAGTTGATGGAGGTCGGGAATATCGGCATCGCTACAAACGCTTGGGAAGAAAAGCAAAAAATCGTTTAATGATTATTTAGGACCTGCTTTACAAGTCTATTTTTCAAGACTTGGAACCAATCCCCTTGAGGAGGTAGAACCATGAAAGACGCAATAGAGGTTTCTGGATTAAAGAAAAGTTATGGTAGCAATATGGTTCTTAGAGGTCTCGATTTTCAAATCAAACAAGGAGAAATCTTTGCTCTGCTCGGAGTGAACGGAGCTGGTAAAACAACCACGCTTGAATGTATCGAAGGTCTGAGAAAATATGATGAAGGCACTATAATTGTATACGGAAAAACTGGAATTCAACTACAGTCCTCCTCTCTACCCGTCCACATCAAACCAATGGAAGCCTTAAAGCTCTTTGCAAAATGGAATCATACATACATTGATGATGCTATGCTAAAGGCCCTTGGCATAAAAGAAATGAAGGAGTCGCAATACATAGAATTATCCACCGGTCAAAAAAGAAGATTACATCTTGCTCTTGCACTTATCAGTAATCCAGATATTATTTTTCTCGATGAACCGACAGCGGGACTTGATGTTGAAGGTAGACTATCCCTCCATGAACAAATCCGAAAGCTCAAATCACAGGGCAAGACAATTGTTTTGGCAAGCCATGATATGGCCGAAGTTGAAACCTTATGTGACCGCATTGCTATTTTGAATAGTGGAAAGATTGTCTTTTGTGGTACTCCTTCAGAATTGACAGACAGGTTGGGAAGAAAATATTTCATCCATTTAAAGACCCTGGACGGAGAGGAATCTTTTGAAACAGATACGATTGAGGACACTTTGATTTCATTATTGGAAGAATGCAAACAGAAAAATATCCAGGTATTGGATATTAAGGTTGATCGTGGCACACTGGAGCAGCATTTCATCGAAATGGCAAGGAGGGGATCGGAATGAATGGTTTTTTATATAGCCTAGCATTACAGTGGAAATTGGACATACGAAGTAAGTCTCTCTTGGTTACTTACTATATTGTACCGCTTATTTTCTTTCTCATTATGGGTGGTATTTTTACTTCTGTTATGCCTGAAATGGGAAGCACGCTCATACAATCTATGATAGTCATGAGTGTCTCAATGGGGGCTTTTCTTGGCTTGCCATCTTCATTGGTTGAAATTTATGGAAGCGACATTAAAAAGATTTATAATGCTAATGGTGTTCCTATTTATTTAGGATTGGTGAGCATACTTCTCTCTGCCTTTGTTCATCTGATGATGACCTGCATTGTAATCCTGCTACTGGCCCCTATTTTATTTGAAGCAAGTCTGCCGACACAACTTCCCTTATTCTTTCTTGCGCTGTCCATCTACATGATTGTGTCATTATGTATTGGTAGTTTACTAGGGCTTACTTTAAAAAACCAAGCAAAGCTGACCATGATAGCGCAACTTGTATTTTTACCTTCAATTATGCTTTCGGGGATTATGTTTCCTATTAGCTTACTACCCGATTTTCTCCAAATATTAGGGCGAGTTTTCCCAGCTTATTGGGGATACAGATTGATGCTAGAGAATGATTTTAGTCTTGAAAACCTGTGGTATCTAATTCTTGTATCTTGTATTGCAGTAATGACTTGTATCCTCCTCTTGAATAAACAAAAATCTGAGTAAATAGCTGGAATAGGGCAACATGAATCAATGGCAAGATTAACTTTAAATAAAGAAAAAGCGACGAGATTGTTTCTTATCTCGTCGCTTTGCTATTTTTCAGGGGTCAAGCTCATGACTTGGTTAAGTTTGTTTCTGCCTTTTCCTCTCAAAAGGTGATAACTCTTTACCCTAGTATTTGCTCAACTTCCTTAATCTTATTTTTCAGAGTTTGATATTGAAACTTCTTTCTCCCACCTTCTGAGCACCTCTTTTAAAGGCTCATCTAAATAGCTATAGGCCTTGTCCTTGATCCACTCAGGAATTCCATAAGCTGCTTCGGCGATACTTCCTGTAATTGCAGCAAGAGTGTCGCTGTCTCCACCAAGAGAAATCGCATTTCGAATCGCATCTTCAAAATCTGTACTCTCTAAAAATGCAACGATGGCTTGAGGAACGGTCTCCTGACACGTTTCATTGAAACGGTACGTAGGACGAATTTCATCCAGCGTTTTAGAAAGGTCATATCCATATTCTTTCTCGATATGTTCCTTAACGCGTCTTTTAATCTCCGCAGGGTTATTACTATCGAAGAAATAACGGCACATATAGATTGCATCCGCTGTAGCCATCGCGCCTTTAACTCCTTCTGGATGGTTATGCGTCACCTCTGCAGAAAGTTGCGCCAAACGTTTCCCTTCGGACGGCAACTCGCCTGTTGTAGCCTCCATCACCCAAGCGCACGGAGAAACTCGCATGGCAGACCCATTCCCAAAACTATTGTAAGGCTCACGGTTGTCGGTCATAAGCCACTGGTTAAATCGAGCACCGTAACCTGCATCGGGATACATCCTACCATATTTTTTCATGGCATCAATAAAGTCATCCTTCTGACCGCCATTCATAATGGCTTCAGCAACAGCACAGGTCATAACCGTATCATCAGTGAAAAAACAGTCCTCACGAAATAAAGGAAAGTCCTTCGTTTTTATATTGTCCCATTCATAAACAGAACCTACAATATCTCCAACTATTGCTCCTAGCATAAGATTCCTCCTTGTTACATATCAGATTCAATACACATTTCCAATGATTCGCACTTTAAAAATGGCTCAACCAAATCAATCCACTCTTGAGGCAGATAAGCTGACAAATAGCCATGATTATAACCCTTGGCTTCATATAAAATCGTATTTGGATACAGTTGCTGAAATAATTTCGACTGATGCTTTCACACAGTTCAATTCTTTTTCACCATAAATATACAGAACCTGCGCCTTGCTAGCAGAAATCGTATCCTTCAGCTTTGTAACGCCCCATATAGGTATTGTAAATAGTCACTAATGTTTTGATAGGCGTCCTCGGCAGATCCTCCAAATAATATGCTTTTAGTTCATCTGGATAAGCGAGTTTAGGATAGATTTTGTCCATCATGCCTAATTGGAGTTTACATGAGAATTTACTAAACATCAGTTTACCAAATAAACGTACTAGAAAGATGCTGATTTTAGCCAACCCTGGTTGAGGAATACAGAGGCTTCCGTCTATGATGGCTTTCTCAGCTATATTGCTGTCTATTGACAAAAGCTCCATAGCAATTTGCCCACCAAGTGAAACACCACCGATTGCAAACAATTTTCCACCACAATTTGCTTTGATATAGTCTAGAATCTCCAAAGCAGAATCTTCAGTAGAAACATAATCAAGTTGATATTCCTCTCCGTGGCCATTTAAAGTGGGTAGAATAATACGGTATTCTTTTGACAAGATTCGTGCTTGACGAAGATAATTCCACCAAGAACTACCACCACCGTGTATCAGTATGATAGGAGGTAAATTCTCATCCCCAAATTCATGGAATTTCATATTTCAACTCCTTCCTGTAGGACTTTCACTAGCTATTTTTCCTCGTTCAATGAGTTTGAAGAAGCAGTAATACCGGCTCAACATCCTCAGTCATAGAGAACATATCCACATCCCTTTTAACAATAGCAAAGGTTATCGTAAAAAGGGATTACCTCGACAAACTGAGATTTTATTATTTCTTTTTCTTTGGTTTTGATGCAGGTAACTCATCATACATTGAATTAAATAAGCCGGTTAAATATTCTTTGTTGTCAACATCATCTACCAATAGCATTTCCTTTGCACCTTCATACGGCAATTCGTATTCTACATTCGGCATATACGATATTGCAGATTTGACAGGCTTCACTAAAAATCTATTATCATAAATTCCACCCATGATTTTTCCTCGATAATAAATTATATATTCACCCATCATTGCTCTATATGATATTTCTTCCAACTCGGACAATTGTTCTAAAATGAAATCTAAATATTCTTTACTTGAAGCCATAATCTACACCTCGTCAAATTCTAAGTTGTATAGAATAGCTAATACTATAGCATTTTAATTCAATTTTAACTTATCAAACAATCTCATTGTGAACCTCTTTATTAAATCCAAATCTATATAATGACCGTTGTACATATTTTTACGCTAAACTAGAATCTATCAAACTAAGTCTGTCCTACCACCATACTGTTTTTTTCACTCTATCATTTGCTTCTTCAGTCCAAATATTGGTTTTTATCACACTTATGATAAATGTCACTAATTTCCTACATTCATATTTCTCTTTTCGATCAATTACCTTCTTAATATATTCCATATCTTAATCATATTGTAGATGCAACATTTAATACATACTCCCTATAGAATATATTGTATCAAGAAAAGCTTTCTACCTGTTCTACTAAATCTAAAACAAGTTCCGAAAAGTTCTCCGCAATTTCCTCAAGGTCAACATAGTCATTGTTATATCCACGAACCTTACCGCTTTTCAGGTCTATAAATACGATGCTTCCATCACCTAAACCTCCGATAGGAAACACCGGGCCGTATTCACATTCACTCATATACTCCTCGTATGCCTTTTCAAAGTATGTATAATTTTCCTCCAACTCCTTCAAGTTAAAAATCCATGGTTCTACCAAATAGCAACCACCTAGGTTAAGTAGCAGCCAGCGGTACTCTGCTGGTATGGAGGCATAATTTGCTTCAAACTTTTTTATATCCTCCTCTGACTCCGGTCGAATACCGTCTGTAAAGGCACTCGTTTCATAAGCTATCCCAATTCTATCAAGGTGTTTTTCCAAATCAACATTACACATTTTGCCCTCCTAGTAACTTCAATTTACTTGCTAGAAATCCTTTCATTTCAATACATTAATTAAGCAATAGGTACAACACTTGACATCAACACAATTGTCTCACAATGTGGTAATATTCTGCTTTTATACTAATAAACAAAAGGCAAATAAAAACATTTTAAAATGATACTGTGGAACGGAAAGTTGATCACTTCTTCCAAAAGAAACATCATCCATTCTATAATTTAAAAATCCTTTTTCTTTACTAAATTCTATTACTAGCCAATATCGTATAAATTAAATAACCAACAAAAATGATAATAAAAAAATAACATGACAACCAGTCTTTACAACTTACTACTTTTCATATGATAATTTACAAATGTCTTTCCAGCCACTCTATCTTTTTTAAAATCCTTATTGTTATTTGTGTTCATTTCGATAAGAGTCTTGAGAAGAAGCCTTTGTAAATACTTAGAAAACTGTTCCAGACTTGGAAGACGAAAAGTGATATCATCGAGATGAATCAGCTCTATATCCGATTCCGAAACTCCTGCAAAATCAGGTAAAGAATCAATACTTCAAATTCAACACTCAGACTCGATCCTTTTTGGAATTCATGCTCATGAATATCTATTAAGACGTAGCCTAAGTCTTTCATCACTTTCATTATCTTGTCCCAGTCATAAATTCTGAGATGATCAGGTGCTTCCCAACCTCTAGGGTCACCAGGCACATGAATGTCAATGTCAGACGGCCCCCAATTTTCTTTCGTTCTAAACTCCAATCCCAAAGACCCCATCAGTGTCGGTGTAATTCCGACTCGATTTAAATGGAAACAAATGGTTTTAAATTCTTCAAATAAGAGACTCATGTTTACTCTAAACCTTTCATATAAATGTTCGTTATTTCTACTTTATTACCTTGAAACAAAAATCATTTTCATTTTTTCTAGAGTATGTCCAGTTATTTTTGGATACAAATTCTTTTCCTTACTAATTCTATTACTAGCCAATATCGTATAAATTAAATAAGCAATAAAAAAATGATAATAAAAAAATAACATTAATTTTTAACACAAAATAGAGATTTAACAAATTTGCGAACGCATGAAAGAATATACAGTAACCCACTGATTTCGTTTGACGGTAAAGAAGCCCTAAAACAAAACTTAAAAAAATAATGTATATAAAAAAATAAAATAAAAAGGAAATCCTTGATGACTTTCTCCAACTATAAACCATAAAGGTAGATGCCAAATTCCCCAAATTGATCCTACAATCAAATTAGATTTGCCAATAAGTATATTTTTTTATCAAGTAACGGGTTGTAGTATGCCCTCTCCATCCTAGTTCTTCATGTCCACCACCGAAAAAAAATTAATTGAATAAAGAATAGTGGCATTAGATAAATGGATACTCCATTTAATTCTAAGGAAGATACAGAAAAATAGTATCAAAATTGCTAACATATGAATAATGAAATAAATACTACTATTTTCTTTCTTACTAAATAAAAAAATGTTTAAATTTTTATATTATTACTTTTTCAAATAAAACACACTTGCAATAGCTGGTCCGAGTGCACCTACTATATGTAATGTTCTCCCTATAAATAGTTTCTATTCCCAAAAATATAAGATTGTGTAAATATGGCAAGAAGCCCCCATGTTATATAAGTAATCCCAAAAATGTAAAATAAAGATAATTTTTTTAAATTCTTTTTGTCAATTTCTGTCATTTTCATCTTCCTTATTTTGATTATTTTTATATGTAATATTTGTTACAGCTTCTTAGTTGCTCTCGATTATAACTACCTATATTCTATCATAAAAAACACAAAAAAAGCCTTACAATCAAGGCTTTTTCATTATTCATTTCGTCAATACTTTAGTTTCGTAGATTCAGATTCGCATGATAAAAAAACTAGTCAATTTTTCTCTATGATATTTCCAAGTTTATTCAATATAAGACATGAATGATCATTTAGTGGAATTATGGGAACATCAACAAGTCCTTCAGCTATATCCTTATTTGCTTTATCATTCCATGAATCATAATGGACACTAATTAAAAACTGACTAAAGACTCCTAATCCATTTTTTTATCTTTATCTGATGATCTGAATTATCATTAGGTGAGACATAGACTTTTTTCTCCTAATAATAGGGCTCCTGCAGAAAAAAACCTATAACTTTCGCACCCTTTATTAATCATATGATCGATATAATTTTTGAACTGCTGATTGACGTAAGTAGCTAAATACTTTTTCCGTATTTTCCACCACCGATGATAATTAGATCAGCATCTAAATAGCTATCAAAAATCAATCTGCTCAGTGTCCAAAAAGTAAGTAATCAGTGTTTAGATTAGGAAATTGACTTTGGAAAACTTCCGTGTACTTTTTTTCATATACGGGTTCCCAATTTTCTCGATAAAACTGTAAAAATGACAATTCTTTCAATCTTCCTTGATGAAACAATTTTATTAACAATCGTATGGTTCTTTATCGGCGGATTTCCACCCATCAAAAAAATTTGTTCGTCCAATCTTTCACACTTTCTAAAAAGTACATAAATGTTTGACCACGTTCTGAAATTATAATTTCTTCTTAAAATGAATAATTCTATTTGCCTCCTGAAATCCAATATTGAGATGAAATCTTTATAGAATCCGTATTAGTTAAAGTACAGTCACTTGCAAATTCCTTGCATCCTTTATTTTTTTCGCCCATTCCTCACATTTTTGTACAGAGATTTTTTTAGCAATATCCTTTAAACGATATTCCTCGTCGACAATAATCCCTTCTAAGAATCCAACAGGACTATATTTACAACCTTCAACATAATCAAATCTGAGTGAACATAGTGCTAGACCTACAATTGTGTCACCTTCAACTTCAGTAAAGATTGCAGTATTTTTGCCATTCGTATATCTCTTTACTTCATCAATAGCTTCTTTATCGGTCAATTGGGGCCATAATTGTTTCATTAATTTAGCCGTTTTTATAGAATCTTTTGTTATTCCATCCATATTGATGTTCCTCCGCGAATTACAAGCAAATGTTACGAATCATGCTGTTACTTTGTTACTCATTGATTGATACCAATACCATCCCCTTCTACTTTTCGACTGTCTCAGATCGGAAGAGTAGAGCCACGCACTCAGCGGTTCGGACTTACCGTATCATCGCGTCGGTGCCCCTCCTCATTCTACGAGTCCTATCCCATGGGCGGAGCATCTACTTCTACTTCGCTACTATGTAGCTCGTACAAGTAGTGATACCGCCTCAACATGTGCTGAGAGCTTTCTTCTATACTAATAGACGAAAGGGTGTGAAAATGATTTTTAAATGATACTGTGGAACGGAACAGTAGCCCTAGTATTGACTACTGTCGTTTCTATTCATATTGGCTATTCTAGGACTGAGATGAAAAAATCTATAAATGCTCAGAATAAAATTGAACCCGCAAATCTCCCCAAAACAATGGTGAGTCATGTACTTGTATTATTCCGAAAAAATACACCTCTGGTGCAGTGAGACAAATTGGTGTATCTTATAGTGGCTTCGTAGATGAAAGCTATACTCTACTATCACTCTTTGATGATGTAGAACAAATTGAAAAAGATAATAGACTTCAGACAGCTATTGATGTTGTCAGAGAACAGTTTGGTTTTTTAGCCATACAAAAAGGAACCGTCCTAACTGAAGGTTCCAGAAATATTGAACGCAGTAAACTTATCGGTGGTCATTCCGCGGGTGGATTGGAGGGATTAAAATGAAACAAGAAAAAAATACAGTACAATTTTCAGAAATCCGTAGCAAAGGATGTAATGATATTGAAATGCTTGAAAGATTTTTACATGGAATCGTTGAAACAGCAACTTCAAAACTTCGTCAGAGAAAACTCAAAACAACTGAAATATCGATACGACTAGTACATGCTAAATCTGAAAACCGATTACCATTGGAATTTACATTTAGCATTAAGCCAACAAGCTCATCTGTGATAATCTATACTGAGGTAATCAATCGCTTTAAAGAATGTTACACAGGTGGGGGAATTCAAGGTTTTACGATTCAATTTGATAAAAAAATACCCTTGCCTCTGCATAGAAAGGATTTGATATGATTGACCGTTCATATTTACCATTTCAATCAGCAAGAGAGTACCAGGATACAAAGATGCAAAAATGGATGGGCTTTTTCCTATCTGAACATGCATCAGCACTCTCTGATGATACAAACAAAGTAACGTACATGTCTGACTTATCACTAGAGAAGAAATTATTACTCCTCAGTCAAGTATACGCCGGGCAGCTACGCACACGCATTCAAGTGATTGAAAAAAACAAGCGTGTTTCCTACACTGGAACAATACCAAGTCTGACCAAAGATTTCATTTTGATAAAAACTACAACAGGTCACATCAATTTGAAATTAAAAGACATTATTAGTATTGAACTTGTCGAGGAGGTGCTCTATGAATCAGCTTGAGTTTCAGCGTAATCACCTACAAATGGACTATTATAGCGAGAGCTACCAAGATTTTGAACGTGACTTCTACCGCTACTCTAACATGAATATTCCATTGACCTTCCTAACTGATGATATCCTAAAAACAATGGCGACTTCACGTAAGAATTACTTTGTCCTCAATAAGGAAAAGTCCAGAGATAACCGCGATCACTTCTTCATATTTGAAGTAAGTACCGTAGATGAGAATCCGCTAATCTATCATTATACATATAAGAAAACTACAATATATTTAGCAGAAAAAAATAGGAGCAGTTCAATTGACTGTTCCTATTTTTTTAATATTCATAAAATCTAAAGTCTTTATACTCTTTAACAATGGAGTCGCCAACCAGAACAGACTATACTGACCAGCGACTACCTTAAATTTAATGTTTCAGATTTATTTTTCTTATCTCTAATTTCATAAACTACATCTGCTACATTTTCGAGTAATCGTTTATCGTGGGTGATAAAACACGATAGTTCCAGTGTACTCCTTCATTAGTATTTCCAAAAGCCTCTAAACTTGGTATGTCAAGGAAGTTACTGGGTTCATCCATTATTAGGGATGTTATATCTACCCATGAGCATTTTAGCAAGCAACAATTTTATAATTTCTCCACCGCTTAAAAACAGATAAACTTTTTTTCCAATATCGTTCTGTTTGAACCCCATAGATGCTAGCACTGAACGAATTTCTGATATATTGTAGTCACAATCCTTCTGCATAAACTCCATAACATTCTGATTACTGTTGTACTTGTAACCATTCTGTGCAAAGTAACCTATTTTTGCCTTAGGCGAAATAGAAATTCCTTCTTCATGGTTTAAGATCATTTGGATTAAAGTTGTTTTTTTCCGATTCCATTACCACCAGTTAACGCCACTTTTGCTCTAACGGAATTTGAAAAGATGCATTTTCAAACAGAGCCTTATCCCCAAATACTTTATTAATTTCTGCACCGACTATAGGGTATGGATTATGGAGTCTCAATGCTTTACTTTGCCTGAAACGAATTCTGCGAATGCCTTCCGGAGCTTCTACTTTTCCTAAGGCCGCAATCCTGTGCTCTAGGGTTTTAGCAGCATTATACATCTTTTTTTCCTTACTTCCTATTGATTTTTGATGAGCTAAACGCCCTCCGTCTTCAGTACTTTTTCTTTGAAGAACCTTTTTGCCTTCTGTTCTATTTTACGAGCCTGTTTTCGCTTTTCCTCCGCAGCCCTTTCCAATCGGGCACGTTCCGCAATAAATTGTTCGTATTCTGCAGCTTGGCTCTTACGTTCTTCCTCTTTCTGACGAAGATAATCAGAATAGTTTCCCCAATACTCAGTGATTTTTGCCATCTTTCAGTTCCCATATTTTATCTACTATTTCATCAAGAAAAATAGCGGTCATGGCTAATAACTAACAGTGCACCTGTAAAAATATTTTTAGCTGTCCTATTAGAAAAATCAATTCCTTCACGGTCTAAATGGCTCGTAGGTTCATCCGCTAAAATACCATGAACCTGTGCCGATAAGGCCTAGTGCTATTTTAAGCCTTGTTTCTTCACCACCGCTCATAGTCTGTATATTTAATTGCTCAACACCTAGCTTGCCTACAAGTGCAAAAATCTTTTTTTCCTCCTGCAGAGTTACTTCGTCCAACTGGGGAATATAGGCAAGTTCACCCAGACGATTCATTTTTACATCCTGGGGAGTTAATTCTCCTAAAAAGTACCCTGAGTAAAGTGCTTTTTCCAGCACCATTTGCTCCTACTAAACCAATACGGTCATAATCATATACTTCTAATTCATTTATATCTAAAACATCGCGTCCTTTGAATTCCACACGAATGTCTTTTTGCTTTTAATATTAATTCCATAACATTTCCTCCTGTCTATAATCGCATGCTTTTCATTTGCTTGTATGCAGGGAAAACCCCTGCGATTTTTAGCAGGAAGAGTTATGAAAAATAAGATACATAAATATTCCTCCAATATTGTTTATTTTTAAATCTAATTTTTCTAACCTCAGTTATCATTTGGCAAACTATAGCAATGCCAATAATTAAAATACCTGATAGTAAAAACCAATGATTTACACCGATTTTTATCAGCAAAGAATCCAGAAAGAATTAACCCAATTGGCATAGCAAGTGACATGATACTTCCGATCAAAGAAAAATACACGTCCTAAATATTCAGGCTTAATTTTTCTCCTGAAAAAGAGCTGTTTGCACACCGCTATAAAAATGGCACCGAAAGCCCCATTATTGCACAGCAAACTACGAATATTACAAATCCATTTGGAGGAAGTATTCCCGAAACGGCTAAACTGGTCCCCATTATAAAAAATGAACTTGTTATTAGTAATACATGCTTTTCGAAGCCCCCTAATCTTCCTAATAATAAGCCTCCTGCTAGCATCCCAAATGCAAAGGAAATTTCCGTAATAGAAATATGCACAGGCGTTCCATTAAAGTGTTCCATGCTTATTAAAGGAAATAGTGCATTGATTGGCATATAAACAAAAGTATATAGTGTTCCTAAGAGTAATAAGGCAAACAATCCTTTGTTTTGTCTCAGAACCACAACTCCTTCTTTCATCTCCCTTATGAAATTTGGTTCTAAACTTTGCACTTGATTACCCAGCTTAGGTATACGTACAATTGCTACCGTAATAGATGCAATCACAGCACCCAATACGTCGATGGCAATAATAGCATTTAAATCCCAAACGGAGTATAAGAGTGCTGCAACTGCCGGACTAACAATATAGCTTATAGACTGCAAAGACTGACTATAGCCTGCATTTCGTTAGCTGTTCTTCTGGTACTAAAAAGTGGTGTAACCGCATTGAGTGCTGGGGTATGAAAAAGCTGTTCCAATGCTACGGATAAACAATACTATCATAATCATCCAGACAGGTAGCTCCATACAGAATGCAACAATAGCAAGCACTGCACCAGCTGCTGCGATAATTAAATCGGCACCAATCATTATCTTCTTCCCTATCATGACGATCCACTAGCACACCAATGGCAGGTCCCAAAATCGCATAGGGTAAAAACCTACTAATGAAGCCATAGACAAGACCATCGCAGATCCTGTTTTTTTCTGTAAGGTAAAAAAATAATCGCCATTTGCAGGATGGCACTAGTGATTAATGATACTGCTTGCCCTGCCCATATTGCATAAAATTTTTCGTTTCCAATTGTTGTATTTTTTTCCATTTATATTATATCCTGCATATTATTTTTGCTTGAATTTCTATTTTTGAATAGCATTCTAGGCAATAAAAATGCAGGCCAAACCCTCACAATGTGGCTTTTTGGTCTGCATACATACAATTTGGAAACATTCATATTAAAGACATAGTTAAATAAAGGTATAGTTAAATAACTAATATCCTCACCGTAACTAATGAATGCTCAATATCGTATAAATAAGCACAACAAAAAAAGCCTATCATCGGGTATAGATTCTGCTTTTTATTGCCAGCTTATCTTAAAACGCATTGAGGCTGTCATAGTTTCGGTTCCTCCTACATCTTTGTTTATATCAATTTATAGTATAACACAACAAGATGATATGTTCAATATAAAAAGTTATGGAATGAGACTCATACTTCCAATTCGATGCCAGATTTAAAGGATATGACGAAGTTTTTCTTCATAGACTGTAACGCTCTGGATTATCTTCCTTAGTAGCAAGCGATTAGCTTTTCACAAAATCTTCTGTTTGTAGTTTTAAAAATTCATCAGGATTTTTCTAACTCAACCTCAAAATATTTCATTTTACATTCCCTCATTTCATTTATTGATAAATTGAGTTTGCAAAAAAAGAGTGGACAATTTTTGTCTACTCTTAACCTTTAAAATAGTTTTTAATCGATTTGAAGTTGCCTAAATTATTACTTATTCGGTAAAATGAAGTATTGCTTTCAACAGATTTCCTTCAACTACACTTCACTTGATTCAAACAAAGGTGGGTACATTTCTATTCCCACAAACTCCTTGTCAATGGAAACAAACACGTACCCACAGGGTAAATGGAAATAGAAACTGATAATTTCTAGCTATCACTTCTACTCATTCCAAAAATTTTCTCACTCTGATACTTACCCACCATAAAGCAAAAAGCCTTGCAATCAAGGCTTTCATTATCCCTTTCGTTCAAAGGTTTCTAAGCTTTTACGAGCAGAGCGACACACTCAGCGGTTCGCTATCTCCGTTCTGTCTGCGTGCTAGCACTTGTCAATCACGGACAGCTATCGCATGGGCGGAAGTAAATGCTAATCTTCGTCGTTTTACTCCTTGACTAGCAAACTTACCGCCTCAACATGGTGCGTTTGCGGAAATAAATCAACCGGCTGGACTTTCTTCAATTCGTAGCCCAACTCTTGATAGAGTTTGATATCACGCGCCATGGTGGCGACATTACAGGAGATATAGGCGATGCGGTCAGCACCTGTTTGGGCACTTGCTTTGATAAAGCTCTCGGTCAAGCCCTTGCGTGGTGGGTCGACTAGGATGGCAGTTGGTTGGATGCCTTCCTTGAGCCAATTCTTCATGGCATTTTCTGCTGTATCACAGACATAGTAAGCATTGGTGATACCGTTCAATTCTGCATTCTTCTGGCTATTCTCCACTGCTTCGGGGATGACTTCTACGCCATAGACTTCCTTAACGTGTTTAGCAACTGATAGTCCAATAGTCCCAATTCCTGAGTAGGCATCAATCACGACATCATCTTCTCTTAGCTCCGCAAAGTCAATGGCTGTCTGATAGAGCTTCTCAGCCATTTCTGTATTGACCTGGTAAAAAGCCGGTCCAGAGATTTGGAAGCTATTCCCCAACATTTGGTCCGTAATGTAATCTTGACCATAGAGAACTCGCCATTCTTTTCCAAAAATGGCATTAGTATTCTGGTCATTGATATTCTGCATAACAGACACAATCTCTGGGAACTGCTTGATGACTTGTTCAATCAACTGTTCAACTCGGAAAATTTTAGGACGAGTGGTCACCAAATTAACCATAATCTGACCTGAATGATGCCCACGACGGACAACGAGGTTACGAATCAAGCCGGACTGTTCCTCCTCATCATAGGGTTTTAAGTCATAGCGACGAAGTAAATCTCGTAAAGCAAGGATAACTTGGTCTATCACTGGATCTTGGATATAAAAATCTTCAAGAGGCATAAGATCATGAGAATTCTTACGGAAGAAACCAGTCTCCAGAACACCATTAACACGACGAACAGGAACCTGAGCCTTGTTACGATACTTGACAGGATTTTCCATGCCAAGAGTATCAGCAACCTCTACATCCGTGATTCCAGCAATTTTATAAAGACTGTCTTTCACTTGCTTGGTTTTAAACTTGAGTTGCTCTGGATAAGCTAGATGTCCCAAGTCGGCAATGCCTGAACGCAGGTAAGCCAAATCTAAGTCTTGATTACGATGTGGAGATTGTGTAAGATATTCCTCGACCTTACCGTAGCCGATCTTTTTGTTGACTTTAAGGACACGCATAAGGATTTTTTTCGGTCGGTAGGGGCATTCTCCACAAAAAAAGACTAAGCCATCAACCTTGGCAACACCTGCTCCTTCATGGGTCAAATCGACAATCACAACTTCTACAATATCATTTTTCTTTAACATAATTTTCACTTTCTATAAGCCGACAAAAAAAGACGGCAACAATCCTGTTACCATCTATTATACCATGAATTGACCTAAGCACCAAAACTCTTGAAGAAATCAAGGATAGCTTGCCAAATTGAGCTAAGGATGTTTCCACCGTCTTGAATAGCTTTATTGGCATCAAAGTTTAGGTCGATATTGCTGAAACTATCACCAGCTTGTGCCACAATACTTTGTTTCAGATCTTTTAGCGTCTTAGTAAAGTCCTCGTTGTTAAGAATATCGCTCTTAGAAAGATTAAAGGCAAAGTTGATGATGACATTGACTTGGTTGCCTGTAACAACTTGATCCAGTTTGTAGTTCTTCAAAGTGTCTTCAACAATCTTACGAACATCATCTTCTGTAAGTTCACCCTTAGACTCTTTAGCCTTAGCAATAGCAGCCTTGATATCAGCAAGGGCTACGTTAAGTTTATTGGCATCATAGCCAGATTTGTCCTTATTTTCATCATTGATGTCTGACAAGGCTTTTAGTTCCTCTTGAGCTAGGTCTTTATTAGCTTGAGGTAATTGAACACCATTAGACTCAAGGGAATAGTAAATACCTGCTAGGGCACTTTCACCAGTAACTGGGATTGGTGCCGCAACGGTGATACGCGCGTGCTCCACACCCAAGGTAACAGCAGCGTTACGGTACATATCTTGCGTCACTTTAGTGATATTTTCAGGTGTCTCAATCTTCACCTCAAGTGGAGATTTTTCTCCTAATTTTTGAATTTTTGCTGATGAATAAAGTTGAAGACTTGAATCGTTTGCGACATTCATAATTTTTGAGTAGACTTCTGGTGTCATAGTCTTCAAATCTTTAGTATCTTTTGAAGCATCATAGCCAAGTTTTTTAAGTGTTTGATTTTTTTGATCTTCCGTTAATGAAGAACCCAAGACGTACTCAGGTTGAACATAGGTTTCATCAATGACTTTTTGAACATTAGTTGCTGCTTGAACGCTTTTGCAGTGTTGCAACTGCTAAAAGTACTGCAGCGCTAGTCAGAAAGAATTTCTTTCGCATGAGACGTTCCTCCTTTTCCACTCTAGCATATTAAAGTATCCTTAAAGAAAACTTACAAAAGCACCTAGAATTTCTAGATGCTTAAAAATAGATTAAAAAAATTTTCATGATATAGAGATTTAGCTGAACCTGTCTAGAGTAATAATAGTTTCCCCCATCGACATAGAGTTCTCCACCCTGAAAAATAGAAATGGGGTTGATGTAGCGATAGGTTTTCCCTGTTGTATTTCCTAATATAGGCGCAACTGTATCTCTGGAGTATTGCTTAGCTAGTACAAGAGTATTCTTTTTCCCATTCTGCGCGATAAAATCGATATAAGCAGGTCCAAAGTTATAAGCTTGAATGGCTGTCCAGACATCCACTCCTTTTTCTTGAGCTAGATAGAGATTTTCTGTCAAGGTTTGAACCCCTTGCCGAATACTACTTGCATTATCGTTTATGGTATCAGTAGAGCCACTAGCAGATTCACTTGACTGCATCACGTCTCCTTCTTTACCCTTCGTTTCTGTATAAATCATGGCGAGCACAAGCTCTTCGTTTGCTGGGGTATCTCTTTCATTCAAGATTTCGCGAACCATGGGTTGGTAGGTCATGACTTGTTTGACATCCTGACGAATCAGATAAGCTTTTATATCCAGCGAAAAGGAAGACTGCTAGCACCAGCATTCTTCGTATAAATTTAAACATTATTTATTTTGTATATCCTCGATATTTTTGATTAAGATAGAATAGGTTCCATTATCGTTTTGAATGAACTCAACTGATTCCGCATCTTGGTAGACATTGTTTGGTACGATGAGTTCAATCCCATTTGACAAGGAAAGTTTCTGATTTTCAAATCTCTTTAACTGATGACTAGCATCAATCTCATCAAACTGAACTGGCTCAGGTACTGCTTCTTTGACTCTGTCAATAAAGCTTAGACGGGCAGTAAGATTGTTGTCAAAGAGATCATTAGCTAATTTTTCTGGAGAAAGTTCATTGTTTTCTTCGATATTATTGAAGATTGCTGATTTAACCTTGGATTGAAATTGAAAATCATCCGCATTAAAGGTTTCGGCAATTTTTTGAGCCGTTTTTTCAAGTTCTTTGATTGATTTCTTAGGTGAAATCTTTGGTTGAGCTTGAATAAGATTCTCAGAAAAATAGTTCAAAAACGCTCCATTGTATTTAATGCGTTTTTCAATCAGGTGATACTTGCGATTTTGAAGATTAACCACAAGGGCTTCATCAGCTCCAGTACCAAAACCTGGTAAATTATTCTGAGTCAACTTGATTGGATTATCAACTTCACCACCTAGGTGTGTTAAGGTTTCTCGCAATGCAATTCGAAGGAAGGCAAAGTGTTCCACTCCTTCTTTTGAAAACTGTACAAAGACCAAATCGTTTGTCTTTTGATTTTCAGATACAGAGAATTCCTCTTTCCAAAGATTGGCAATCGTCACAGATGTTTTCATTAAATCTTCTGTAATGTTGTTGAAAAATGGGTTATCCTCTTCAAAAATACCAGTTTTAGCATCATCAGAATACACACGCTCCACTTTTTTACGCAAGTATTCCTCGATTTTTGGAGTGATATTGAGAAACTTATCCGCTAAGAACAACTCTGTGTCATCAGGGCTGAACTGATGGATGATGGCTTTCTTGATATAAATATCCATAAAATATTAGTCCTCGTATAATGGGAAGGCATCTGTCAAGGATTTGACTGCACTTCTCACTTCTTCTAAGACAGCTTCGTTTTCTGCATTCTTAAGGGCTTTAATAATAAGTTCAGCAACTTGACGGCTTTCTTTTTCACCAAAAACCACGAGCAGTAATTGCTGCCGCTCCGATACGAATACCACTAGTCTTAAATGGTGACAAGGTTTCATAAGGGATAGAGTTCTTATTTAGGGTAATATTAACTTCATCCAGCAAGTTTTGAGCTACTTTTCCACTTTCTACAACCTTAGTAACATCCACTAGGAAGAGGTGGTTTTCAGTGCCACCAGAGATAATACGGAAATCAGGATCTTTCAGGAATACTTCAGCCATAGCCTTACTGTTCTTGATGACATTAGCAGCATATTCCTTGAAGGCTGGATCCAAGACTTCTTTGAAGGCAACAGCCTTGGCAGCAACAACATGCTCTAAAGGACCACCTTGGATACCCGGGAAAATAGCAGAATTAATTTTCTTAGCAAGCTCCTCGTCGTTAGTCAAAATCAAACCACCACGCGGACCACGAAGGGTTTTGTGGGTCGTTGTTGTAGTGATATGGGCGTATGGTACTGGACTTGGATGAAGACCAGCAGCAACCAAACCAGCAATGTGAGCCATATCGACCATGAGCTTAGCACCGACTGCATCTGCGATTTCACGGAATTTAGAAAAATCAATAATGCGAGAATAGGCTGAAGCACCAGCAACAATTAGTTTTGGTTTTACTTCTTGAGCTTGTTTCAAGATGGCATCAAAGTCCAAGAGTTCTGTTTCAGGATCAACGCTATAAGAAACAAAGTTGTAGGTTTGACCTGAGAAGCTAACAGGAGCTCCGTGAGTCAAGTGCCCACCTGCAGCTAAATCCATCCCCATAACAGTATCACCTGGTTCAATCAAGGCCATGTATGCTGCACAGTTGGCTTGACTTCCTGAGTGGGGTTGTACATTAGCAAACTTTGCTCCAAAAATCTCCTTCGCACGTTCGATAGCTAGAGTTTCGATAATATCTACTACATCAGTTCCACCGTAATAACGACGTCCTGGATAACCTTCGGCGTATTTATTAGTCAAGATAGACCCTTGAGCAGCCATAACAGCTTTAGAAACTACGTTCTCTGAAGCAATTAATTCAATATTATTTTGTTGACGTTCCTCTTCTTTGGCAATGGCATTCCAAAGATCCGCGTCATAGGCTTTAAAATCATCTTTGTCAAAAATCATAGGTCTTCTCCTTTTTATTAATTTAATGAATCGTTTCTGCATTTTTATCGCAAGTATAACCAACTCTTTCATAAAATGCATGCGCACCTGTACGATGGTCTGCAGAATTTAAGCGAATAAAGTTATAGCCACGTTTTTCTGCTTCCTGTTCTAATCCTTCAAGCAAAGTTTTACCGATTCCTTTACCTTGTGTTTGAGGTAAAACAGCTAAGCCAGGATATTAAAACCTGGTTTTGAATAAAGGGATTCATAAACCTCAGCATGAACATAACCAAGTAAGTCATGGCTGGTTGAATCTTCAAAACCTAATAGGAAGTGATGGGGGTCTTGAGACAACTTAGCTAGTTGACTAGCCGTTTCCTCAGGGCTAAAATCATAGCCTAAAGCTTCCTTGTTAATGACAAAAATTGTTTCGACATCTGTCGCTTTTAATTCACGTAGCATATCATACCTCCTCAAAAGGAATTTCAGGTATCTTGGCAAGGATATCTTCTCGAGTTATCGAACCTTGGCGTAGAATCTTCACCTTGGTACCAGATAAGTCTAAAATAGTCGAATCTTGACCTGTCAAAAAAACATCGTCTTCGAGTCCCAAGACCTCTTGGTCAAAATCATGAAGGATCTTTCGAAAAGTAACCCCACTTGATTTCCCTGAGATATTGGCAGAAGGTCCGATTAAAGGACCAAATTCACGAATCAATTCAAGAGTTACAGGATGACTAGGCATGCGAAATCCAACTGTCGTCAAATCTGAATTGACCCAGTCAGGAACTTTATCATTAGCTTTTAAGATGATGGTCAATGGACCTGGTAAAAATTTTTCTACAAGTTGTTGTAAATAAGGTGGCTGATTCTTAGAAAAGTTCAAGATATCGTCTAAACTAGCAACATTGAGATTGAGAGCCTTATCTCTTGGGCGACGTTTGATCTGGTAGACATGATTAACAGCTTTTTCATCTAAAGCTTTTGCAAAGAGACCATAGACAGTCTCCGTTGGTAAAACTACAGCCCCACCTTTTTCCAATTCTTGCTTAATCTTCTCCATCATCAATGACAACCATCCTATCTTGGCCAAATTGGTCTTTCAGAGTTCGAACTCGCTTCTCAGGAAAATTTTCCTTGAAAAGAGCTGGAACACTTTGACCTTGTTTGTAGCCAATTTCAAGATAAATCTTACCACCATCAGTTAGATATTCCTTGCAGTCTTCCGCGATTCTACGGTAGATAGCTAGGCCATCCTCGTCAGCAAAAAGCGCCAAATGTGGTTCTGAATGCAAAAACATTCAAACCAACCTCTGTTTCATCTGCTCGAGAAATGTATGGTGGATTGGATACAATTATATCATATTTTGAAGAAATTTCGGAGAAACAGTCAGATTTGATAAATGAGATTTCTAAATCTAAACGCTTTGCATTCTCCGATGATAAGTCTAAAGCATCCTGTGAAATATCCGCAGCCGTAACTGACCAATCTGGTCTATTTTTAGCTAAAGCAAAGACAATAGCACCACTTCCTGTACCAATATCCAATACCTTGAGATTACCATCAGGATTTTCAGCTAGGATAATCTCCACCAATTCTTCAGTTTCTGGTCGTGGTATCAAAACCCGCTCATCTACTTTTAACTGCATTCCAAAGAATTCAGCATAACCGGTTATGTATTGAGCAGGCATGTGATTTTGCTAGTTTCCTGTAAATGTCCTCTACAAATTTGTAATCTTCATCAGTGACTTCTTGCTGGAGGGCAAAGACGAAGTCTGTAAAAGATAGATTTTTTTAGGGCTACGATAGACAAAGGAGAGGCTTTCTGCTTCCTCTCCTTGTACTATCAACTTTTCCTCAAAATCTTTAAAAATTTGAGCTAATTTCATTATTTGTTTAATTCTTCCAATTTTTGTGTTTGGTCGTAAAGAACCAAGGCATCTACAACTTCATCCAATTTACCAGCTAGAATAGTATCAAGTTTTTGCAGAGTCAAGCCAATACGGTGGTCCGTTACACGGTTTTTGTGGGAAGTTGTAAGTACGGATACGTTCAGAACGGTCACCAGTACCGATTGTAGACTTACGCTCAGCATCTTGTTCATCTTGGGCAATCTGTGCAAAGTGGTCAGCAACACGCGCACGGATGATTTTCATAGCCTTCTCACGGTTTTTCTGCTGGGTACGTTCTTCCTGCATTTCAACCTTGATATTGGTTGGCAAGTGGACGATACGAACGGCTGTTGCAACCTTGTTAACGTTCTGTCCACCAGCACCTGATGCGTGGTAGATATCCACACGAAGGTCTTTTGGATCGATATCGTATTCTACTTCTTCTACTTCAGGCATGACAAGGACAGTCGCTGTTGAAGTGTGTACACGACCTTGGCTTTCAGTCACCGGGACACGTTGCACACGGTGGGCACCAGACTCATACTTGAGTTTAGAGTACACTGACTGACCAGAAACCATGGCAACCACTTCTTTAAAACCACCAACACCGTTCATTGAGGCTTCCATGACTTCAAAGCGCCAACCTTGGGCTTCGGCATACTTTTGGTACATTGTTAGAAGGTCACCAGCAAAAAGTGCTGCCTCATCTCCACCAGCAGCTCCACAGATTTCAAGGATGATGTTCTTATCATCGTTTGGGTCTTTTGGAAGAAGCAAGATTTTTCAATTTTTTTCTTCGTACTCTTCTTTTTCTGCCTTAGCATCCTTGAGTTCTTGCTTGGCCATTTCTTCCAAATCAGCATCTCCGCCTGATTCCTTAATCATCTCTTCAGCATCAACGATGTTTTGGAGGACTTGTTTGTACTCACGGTAAGCTGTGACGGTGTCACGAGTGGAAGCTTCTTCTTTTGAAAGCTCCATGAAAACGTTTGGTATCAGAAACTACATCCGGGTCACTGAGCAATTCTCCTAACTCTTCATAACGGTCTTCTACAGCTTGTAGTTGATCATAGATATTCATTCTTTTCTCCTTATTCTCAATTGTTAAATCATAGATTGCTACTACTTCGTTCTCAAATATTTCCCCAGTCTCTTTAAATCCATAACTGAGGTAACAAGATCTTGCATGTTCATTTTCTGGTTCATAAGACAACCAAAGTTTATTGGATAAACCTGCTGGCGCTGTCCGAACATAGTCTAGCACCTTATCCATAATTGGTTTAAAATATCCTTGATCTTGAAAATGCTTATCAATCATGAAACGAAAAAGTAAATAATTTCCATTACTAATTCCGATTTTTTATCATAAGCTAACATCACAAAACCTATGAGTTGCATCATTATCGTAAACTGCCAATGGAGCTACAAAATCTCCATTTTTTGTGTAGACATATGCTTCAGCTAAACTAATTGCGTTAGTAGCAATAAATTGTTTTTGATATTCCTTAACATCCAAATTCAGAACATCAAAATAATTTTCCATTGTAACATCTCTTAGTTCAATTGTCATAGTTTTGTTCCTTTTTGGATGTTATCAGTGGGGGCAAAATAATGTTTACGGCAAACTGAGATATAGGTTTCATTTCCACCAATCTGGATTTGTTCACCATCATAAACAGGCAGTCCATCCTGCGTACGCAAAACCATAGTCGCTTTTTTCTTGCAAAACTGACAAATGGTCTTGATCTCATCAATCTTATCTGCTAAGAGCAAGAGGTGTTTGGAACCTTCAAACAGCTCATTGCGAAAGTCATTTTTAAACCAAATGCCATAACAGGTATGTCTAACTCATCAACAACACGGGCCAAGTCGTAAACATGATGACGTTTTAGAAATTGAGCTTCATCAACAAGCACACAGTAAGGCTTTTCAGGCAAATCCCGGATAAACCCAAAGATATCTGTTGTTTCGTCAATGGCAATTGCTGGTCTTTTCATTCCAATGCGACTAGAGACATAACCGACACCGTCACGTGTATCCAGAGCTGAAGTCATAATCACAACTCCTTTTCCTTGCTCCTCATAGTTATAGGCTACCTTGAGAATCTCAATCGTCTTGCCAGAGTTCATGGTCCCATAACGATAATACAACTGTGCCATGCTTCTATTTCACGTCCATTTCTAATTTTTTGCTACATTCTAGTATACCATAATTTCTCAAAGCTTTAAATGGCAAAATGTGGTAAAATAGAAGAAACCAAATAACTAGTGGAGGACGCAATTATGCCATTTGTACGCATTGATTTATTTGAAGGACGCACTCTAGAGCAAAAGAAAGCCCTAGCTAAGGAAGTAACAGAAGCTGTTGTTCGTAACACAGGAGCACCTCAGTCAGCTGTTCACGTTATTATTAACGATATGCCTGAAGGAACTTATTTCCCACAAGGTGAAATGCGCACTAAGTAAGCTTAAGCAATTTGCTTTAGGCTTTTTCTTTATAAGTGGCATTCGTTGAATAAAACACTATATTTTGTTACAATTTTAAGTGATATTTTTAAAATTGTAAAAAGGAAATGAAAATGATTACACGTGAATTTGATACCATCGCAGCAATCTCGACTCCGCTTGGTGAAGGGCTATTGGGATTGTTCGTTTAAGCGAACGGATAGTTTTACTATCGCTCAGAAAATTTTTTTAAAGGCAAGGATTTGAGCAAGGTTGCTAGCCACACCCTAAACTACGGACACATCGTTGATCCTCAAACTGGTAAGGTTATGGACGAGGTCATGGTTGGGGCTATGAGGGCTCCAAAGACCTTCACTCGGGAAGATATTATCGAGATTAACACCCACGGTGGGATTGCGGTAACCAATGAAATTCTCCAGCTAGCTATTCGTGAAGGAGCTCGGTTGGCTGAGCCTGGTGAGTTTACTAAACGTGCCTTCCTTAACGGTCGTGTCGACTTGACTCAGGCTGAAGCTGTTATGGACATCATCCGTGCCAAGACAGACAAAGCCATGAATATTGCGGTCAAGCAACTAGACGGATCCTTGTCTGATCTTATTAACAATACTCGCCAAGAAATCCTCAATACGCTTGCCCAAGTAGAGGTCAATATCGATTATCCTGAGTATGACGATGTGGAAGAGGCTACTACTGCAGTTGTCCGTGAAAAAACTTTAGAATTTGAACAACTATTAACCAATCTCCTTAGAACAGCTCGTCGTGGTAAAATCCTTCGTGAGGGAATTTCAACAGCCATCATTGGTCGTCCAAACGTTGGGAAATCCAGTCTTCTCAACAACCTTCTACGAGAAGATAAGGCCATTGTAACGGATATCGCCGGTACCACCCGTGATGTCATCGAAGAATACGTCAACATTAACGGGGTTCCTCTAAAATTAATTGATACTGCAGGTATTCGTGAAACGGATGATATTGTTGAGCAAATCGGTGTTGAACGCTCCAAAAAGCACTCAAGGAGGCTGACTTAGTACTGCTTGTCTTAAATGCTAGTGAACCTCTTACTCCCCAAGACCGACAACTTCTCGAAATTAGCCAAGATACCAACCGTATTATTCTTCTTAACAAGACAGATTTACCAGAAACTATTGAAACTGACGAACTTCCAGATGATGTCATCCGCATTTCAGTCCTCAAAAATCAGAATATAGATAAAATCGAGAACGCATCAACAACCTCTTCTTTGAAAATGCTGGCTTGGTCGAACAGGATGCAACCTACCTATCCAATGCCCGTCATATTTCATTAATTGAAAAAGGCAGTTGAAAGTCTGCAAGCGGTTAACGAAGGTCTTGAACTGGGCATGCCAGTTGATTTGCTTTCAGGTTGATTTGACCCGCACTTGGGAAATTCTCGGAGAAATCACCGGAGATGCAGCGCCTGATGAGCTTATTACTCAATTGTTTAGCCAATTCTGTTTAGGGTAAATAAGAAAAAAACTAGTTTTAAAAATGCTAGTCACCTAAAAAGGATAAGATCTTTTTGCTGATCTTATCCTTTTTTCTTTTCACCTGCTCGGCGTTATATCCTGCATTAGCAGATATTTGAAACAAACCTTACTTGTCCTTTTTCTATTTTTACTTAGTCTTTGGGTAATTTGCCAGCTTTTTTTCAAGCATTTTTTTGATTAAATAAGGCATCTTGACATTTTTCACGACCTTTTTTTCTCAATTAATTTTTTTAACAAATTCTGGCATTTGTAAATCTTGAGATTCAGCCAAAATGTTTTTAGTATCGTCTGAAGGAACTAACTCATCAAAGGTCTCTTCATCTGGGAGGAATTCTCTAAATTCTTTTATGTTCGTTAGCTCGGACAATATTGACCAAGGCATCAATCAAACGAGAATCAGTATTTGGCATTGGTGGACGATGGTAGTTCACACCCAATTCCCTGACACAAGTCATGACATTCCACATCGTTGTCAAACAAAAACTTCAATGTGTTCACTAATAAAACTAATAGGTACAAAAATATAATGCTCTGGATGTTCTTCCTGTTCTCTAAGATATTCCAAGACATCTGGTTTTATCCAAGGAATACCAATATCACTTTCACTCTGCCAAGTGTTGGTATATTGTTCTGGTTTCAAGCCTAATTTCTCAGCAATTAACTTGCTATTTTCGAAAATCTGGTCGATATAGGGATCACCAAAATCCAAGGCAAAAATGGGCACACTGTGGGCAGAAAAGATGACTTTAAAGCTATCCTGTTTCACCTTTTCTTTTAAAATCTTAGCAATTTCAGCTGTCCAATAGTTTAAGAGCGCTTCTTCCTGATACCAGTCCTTAATAACTAAAAACTGAATTTGTTTACTTTCCAGAAACTTTTCGTACCCCATGACAGAGTAAAAAGAATAGTGTGGCTCCAAAATCAAGCAAATACACTTTTCAATTCCATCTGTTTCCATTTGACGAATCACATCTGGAATAAAGGGAGTTGAAAATTTATTGGCAAAATAGACACTATATTCATTTCCCAATCTAGCTTCTACCAAAGCAACTTCTTCACGGGTAATTTTTGAAGTGGGGGTTCCTCCAATTCGAACATAATTATCATAAAGTATTTGAATCTCGTGATCTTGAGGTCGAACTCCACGACGAATGTTGGTAAAAAAAGTCGGCTACTCCTTCAAAGGTAATCTCTTCTGGTGAACCAAATGTCATCATTAAAATTGCTTTTTCATCTCTGCATCCTTGTGCTATTTTTTTATCTTTCTTATTGTATCACTAAAAAGCCATAAGTAAACGCTAACATAAGGATGTTATCTCCTTCCGACTTTTTGTTTTTCTCTTCTTTCTATGATACAATGGTTTTAAAAAGAAGGAAAAAAAGGAGTTTTTATGAAATATCCAACATTGTTGGAGCGTTTTTGACTTATGTCAAAGTCAATACACGTTCTGACGAACATTCAACCACTACACCAAGTACTCAAAGTCAAGTAGACTTCGCAACCAATGTCCTCATCCCTGAGATGAAACGTGTCGGTTTTGCAAAATGTCTATTATTTGCCAAACGGTTTTTGCCATTGGTACTCTACCAGCCAACGATCCAAGTTTTACTCGTAAGATTGGCTTTTATCTCTCACATGGATACAGCAGATTTCAATGCTGAAGGAGTTAATCCGCAAGTCATTGAAAACTATGACGGTGGGGTTATCGAACTTGGCACTTCTGGTTTCAAACTTGATCCAGCAGATTTTAAGAGCTTAGAGAAATATCCAGGTCAAACTTTGATTACTACTGATGGTACTACACTTCTCGGCGCTGATGACAAATCTGGTATCGCTGAAATCATGACAGCTATCGAATACTTGAACGCTCATCCTGAAATAAAGCACTGTGAAATTCGAGTTGATTCGGACCAGATGAAGAAATCGGCGTTGGTGCCAATAAATTTGATGCAGAGGACTTCAATGTTGACTTCGCTTATACAGTTGACGGCGGACCCTCTAGGTGAATTGCAGTATGAAACCTTCTCTGCCGCGGGTGCTGAACTCCATTTCCAAGGTCGTAATGTTCACCCAGGAACGGCTAAAGGACAAATGGTTAACGCCCTTCAGTTGGCAATTGACTTCCATAACCAACTTCCAGCTGGTGACCGACCTGAATTGACTGATGGTTACCAAGGTTTCTACCATCTCATGGATATAACTGGTAGTGTTGAGGAAGCGCGTGCTAGCTACATCATTCGCGACTTTGAAAAAGAAAGCTTCGAAGCGCGTAAGGCCGCAATGCAAGCTATTGCTGACAAGATGAACCAAGAACTTGGAAGCGATCGTGTTACCCTGACTTTGACAGACCAGTACTACAACATGAAAGAAGTCATTGAAAATGATATGACTCCAATCACTATTGCTAAAACAGTGATGGAAAATCTTGATATTACACCTATTATCGAGCCTATCCGTGGTGGAACAGACGGTTCTAAAATTTCCTTTATGGGAATTCCAACTCCAAATATCTTCGCTGGTGGCGAAAATATGCACGGTCGTTTTGAATATGTCAGTCTTCAAACTATGGAGCGTGCAGTCGATACCATTATTGGAATTGTATCTTACAAAGACTAAAAAAGAAGTAGCATTGCTACTTCTTTTTAATTTATTTCTTTCTCACTTGTTTCAGGACTTGTAGTTGTTGAATGTGAACTTGATTCTTCACTAGTTACTTCGGTGCTAGTTTCAGCTGGCTTGACTTTAGATTGAAACTCTTGGTTTAATAAAACAATTTCTTGAGCAAGAGCTAGAAGAGCTTGCTTGTCTTTGCTTGCTGCACTTAGTTTATCAAACAAGGCATCTACTTTATCAAAGTCCGCATCAGAACCATTATTCATTTCCAAATAAGTATGGAGGCCAATGAGACCGTTATAAAGTTTTTGGTAAAGAACTAAAACCTCCGGATCTTGTTTTGAATTATCACGTTCATTTTGGATTGTTTGAGAAATACGTTTTAGAAGATCTTGAACCTGTGTATTTAATTCATCAAGGTCCGCATCTTCTTTCTCCATTGCTGCCTTTAGATTTTTCACTTCGTCAGCAAGTGAAGCTTTCACTCCTTCTTCTTTTAACTTGAGCCACTAATTCATCAGCTTTCGTTAAGAGTCCTTCTACTTGAGCTTTTCGAACATGATTGCTTTGTTCCTCAGGTTTGATATCATCATACAGACCTTTCAAGAACCCATAAACTGCCGTTTTAGCACTATGACCGTCCACTTTTTCAGTGTCTAAGATAGTTTCAGAAGTCTTACTTGTAACAGGTTCATTCTTCAGAGCTTCTTCAACTTCCAGTTTTTGTTTGGTAGATTTCTGGGAAAAAGTTTGTTCAAGTCAGTTGCCTTAAGGAAGGATTGTGACTGATAAAGTGTCCACGTTAGGTTGGCAACTTTATTTCTAAGAGTGTCATTTAAGCGACCGTCAGATAGATGTTGGTAGAAATACTTGATGTATTCTACTGTTGTAACTCCAGTACGGTCATTAAAATCTTGCAAAGCTTGTAACTTAGCTTCAACTGCATCTAAACCTGCTTCATCTTGAGCCAGTTTATTTTCTTGAAGCTGAGTCAATAAATCCTTCTTAGGAAGTCCATAAGTATCTGTGTCTAAGGTATTAATCTTATCTACTAAAGCTTGATATTTCTTGTCTAAAGGACTGATTTCTGTTGGTTTGACACTTGAGTCAACGTGGATATACTGCTTGTCAAAGAGATCTAAAAGCAGCCAGATAGCCAGCTGTAGAATTGGTTGAAAGCTTCTTCATATTTTCAGAGAATTGACCTAAGGCAAGCTCAATTTGTCTTTGTAAAATAGGTTTATCCTTGTAAACTTCACGACTTTCTGCTAGAAGTTGATCAACCTTGTTTTGAACAGTCGTTTCATCAAATGCACCTGGTTGATAGTTAGATTGCAAAGCAGGAATTTTATGTTTCAAAGCAACTTCATAGCCTTTAGTTTGAACCTTGATGTAATGGTTGTGGTCTCCGTGAGGAATGACGAAGCTACCATTTTCAACCTGCAAGCTATAAGGAGAAACACCATCACGTAAAGCAGTTGTATAGAGTTCGTTTAGGAAATCAAGTTCTGCATCACCTGTTTGAAGCGGAATACGAACGTGTTCCTTACGAACGGCGTAAGGGTGAATGTGAGTTGGATCATAAGCTTGGTCTGGATTACCAAATACAAAGAATCCATTTGAAATTCTGATAGCCTCAAGAGGAACGCCATATGTTTTAGAAATATAAGCTATTTTTTCTTCATCGCTGGCATCTCGAGAGAAACTTTCAACCGTCTTTGCAAGAGGTTTAACAGGTTCTGTCTGCTGATGGCCATGAAGATGGTCTTGTGCAGCCTTAATCTGCTCTAGCTGATAAATCTTTCTTAAAGAAATAGTGGGCATGATCTCCATGTGAAACCACAAAACCTTGCTCATCCTCACTTATCACTCGCTCAGCTGCAAAGCCATGATCGTGCTCTTCCTCATGATGGTTTCCATGGTTATCATGATGGTGTTCTTCTGGTTTACTGCTGTGGTTATCTGGGCTAGTTTCTGAATGTTTATTGCCGTACAAGTGATCTTGTGCGGCCTTGATTTGAGCAGGGGATAAATCTTTTTTAAAGAAGTAATGATTGTGATCTCCATGACTCATGATAAAGCCAGCTGCATCTTCGCTGATGACTCTATCAGCATCAAAGCCGTGATCATGGTCTTCACCATGATTGTGGTCATGCTCATCTTCATCATGGTCCCCATGACTTGGACTTGGTGTCACTGGTGACTTAGCTTTCAAATGATCTTGTGCTGCCTTGATTTGCTCAGGTGTCAAATCTTTCTTAAAGAAGTAATGATTGTGATCACCATGACTCATGACAAAACCTTCTGAATCTTCACTTATAATTCTATTTTGCATCAAAAACCATGATCGTGTTCCTCTTCTTCATGGTGAACATGTGGTAACGGATTATTTGGTGTAGAATTAGAAGGACTTTCTAAGTTTGAGTGTTAGATTGTGCTTGATGATTGTTAAGAGATGATTTAGGGATATAGTGATAGTGGTCCCCATGTCGTACGATATAAGCATCGCCAGTATCTCTGACAATATCATTAGGGTTAAAGACATAACCATCATCTGCTGCAGAAACACCATTATTCGGTGTCAGTGACAAGGGTTGACTGAGAGCTGAACTATTGCCAGATAAATAAGCCTTTTGCGGCAGCTAATTCACCCGCTGACAGATCACTCTTAGGAATATAATGGAAGTGTCCTCCGTGGGGAACGATATAAGCATCTCCTGTATCCTCAATGATATCAGAAGCGTTAAAAAAACATAACCGTCATCAGTTGTATAACGTCCTTGAGCTCTAGCTGCCACAACTTCCTTAGAATCATTTTTGGTCAGATGTATGTTCTTGTTTTTTTGACGCTCAATTTGCTCTTTGCTACGAATATTATCTGCATGACTAGCATCTTTTTAAGTAGACATAGTACTTCCCATCCACCTTGATAATGTAGCCACCCTTAATCTCATTGATAATATCTTCATCTTTCAACTGATAGTTTGGATCTTTCATGACTAACTCTTCGCTAAAGATGGCATCATATGGTACCTTACCATTGTAAAAATGAAAATGGTCGCCTGTGAAGTCACATATCCTTGGTCCGTAATCTTAGTAACAATCTGCTCAGCTTCTATTCCTTCCTTCTTGCTAACTTGATCAGGAGTCAAATTTTTCGTTCTTTTTAGACTCATTGTTTTTCCCATCAACATAAGATACACGATTGCTTTCTTTTTCTCAGGTGCTTGATGTTGATTTAAAGCATAGACACACACACTTAAGGCAAGGACCACTGCAGATCCCTAGCTAAATATTTCTTTGTTTTATTCATAATTTCCTCATTTCAATTCTGCTGCTAGTATTGCAATATCCTCTTCTAAATTATCTAAATAAGACTTATCATTTTGTGGGTCTGCCTCTAAAGGATTGAGAGTTTTAAGACTCACACCTGTTGACTTGATAAGAGTTTCAGCTACTTTAGACGAAGCGTTGCTCTCTGTAAAAATAGTTTTAACTTTATAGGTCTTAACAAATTCTTGGATTTCACTCAGTTGTCTTGGGTTTGGTTCTTGATCAGGAGAAATACCAGCAATACCAAGTTGATTTAGACCAAACCGTTTGGACAAATAAGAAAAGGCCGTATGTTGCGTTACAAATGTCTTCTGACTTGATTTTTCAAAGATTGGTTGATACTTCTTAGTAAGTTCATGAGCTTTATCACTAAAACTTTGTGCGTTTTTCTGATAAGTTTCCTTGTTAGCACTGTCCTGTTCGGATAACTTGTCAGCAATAATCTGTGCTTCTTCTGCAACCTTTTTCAGGATCAAGCCAGGTGTGAGGGATCGATACAATGTCTTTCTCATCAATCACCGTTTCCTGCTTCCATATCTTTCCAAGCCAGGCACACGCTCAAGGTCATACCTTCAGACGCTTCTATGACTTTTACCTTAGATTTTTGCAGAGTTCGGATCTAAACTTCCTGCCCATGACTCCAAGGTATGTGAATGATAGACAAAGACATCAGCATCATAAATAGCTGCAATATCATTTGCAGATGGTTCGTAGGAATGAATACCTGAACTAGACTGAATCATCCGAACATCATTTAAATCACCAGAAACCTCTTTTGACCATAGCGTAGACATGGGATAAAAACTGGTCACAATCTTCATCCCTTAGCTTCACTTGCATTATCTTGACTAGTCTTTTTGTCCACAAGCTCCTAAGAAAAAGAGCAAACAAGGCAGCATTAAGCCACAGGATACTTCTTTTTCATCACAACTCCTTAACTAGTATTTAACCATTTAATTAACTAGTAAACATTCTACGCCTTAAAATTTAAAATGTCAAGTTATAAATTCACTTTTTTCCAAAATTTTACCCAAAAGAAAAAGCACCCTAAAAGATGCTTTCTTATAAACTACCAATGTTGATCTCTGGAAACTTTTTCGGAAGGAGTTGCCAGAATTCTTCTAATTGCTCTTCTACTCTATTAGTGTTTCGAATAGTTAGGCTATACTTCTTAGAACTATCCTTTTCGAGTATATACCAACTGATAAACTTTTGGTAAAACGGCTATAACTTGTACGTACTAAATAGATCCTCCAAACATCTCTAAGATCTAGAGCTTGGGTCCCTTTGTAATAAGTAATGAGATGATTCTTATACAAAATAACTTTCAAGTTCTGATCGTAAAAATTCAGCTTGAGTATCAAGCAGCTCAAGATTTCCTTCTAATTCAGGGATACAAACGATAAAGTTCCTTGAACGAATCAATTGTTTTTCTTTCGTATGATAAAGGCTGCGACTAAGGTCATTAATCCCCATACCAGAGAAAAATCACAATACCAAAAAAATATAACTCAGGCTGTCTCGTGAATATTCGCTGAGACTGAGATAGATTCTTGTATTCATATTACGAGCGACAAACCGATTTAGCTAGGAAGAATAGAGCTAATAAATTCGTCAAGATTGATAATCTTAGTGTTCTTTGAAGTATTGACAAAATTAGTGTCGGTGAGGGGTTCTAACTGGATACCTGTGAGAGTTCCAGGATTATCAGCAAGACTTTCTGCATTCTCAAGAAGTTTATTGATTGACTCATCTTTCACTTTAGATTCAACTACAGCAAATTTTCCTTCACCTTCGTTGCTATATTGCACAATATAAACAACAGTTCCACCATCAACTTCACCAACAGGTTCAGGATAGATACCGTAGACTGACATAGTAACTTCTTTTTCCAGTATCAGTTGTATCTGCAAACCTCTCTGTAGGATTCTTGTGCATTTGACCTAAGAATCCTGAAATTAGTAGCAATCGCAAAGAATACCAGGGGAAAAGGATCAGTACAGAAATAAAACTCTTATTTCTTTTTTTCTTTAAACACGGTTTTCTCCTTTAATCTCTTATTGAAATTATACCAGACTTAAGTATATATCTCATCTCTGATTCTAGTTTTTTTCTAAGATTTTAACAAAATAAAAAGCTCGAATTTTCATTCGAACTTCATTTTTATTTTCTTGCAGCTTTTTCATCTTCTTCGAGTTGTTTGACCAGTTGTTCAATGCTGTCAAATTTCACCATATCTCGGATACGATCTAACCAATAGACGGTTACTGTTTCACCATAAATATCTTCATCAAAATCAAAGATATTGACTTCAAAACGCTCTTCTTCTCCATCGAAGGTCACGTTCTTCCCGACACTGGCCATTCCACGATAGAGTTTCCGTTTGATTTCGATATCAACAGTATAGACACCATCTGCCGGCATATAAGTGCGGTCCAAAAGCACGAGATTTGCAGTAGGATATCCAATTGTTCGACCACGAGCATTGCCATGTACGACTATTCCTCTTGTTGGAAGTGGACTACCAAGCAATTGACCAGCTTCTTTCACATTCCCTTCTAGGATAGCTTGTCGAATGCGAGTAGAGCTAATCTTTCCTTTTTCATCTTCTACAGGTGGTACTACAACCACTTCTCCATCGAAGATTTCTTTTAGATCTTCTGCTGATTTTCTATCAGAACCAAGACTATAATCAAATCCTACTACAATGGTATCTGCTTTGACTTCTTTGACAAAGGTATCTACAAACTCTCGAGCGGTCATATTGGCAATACGACTTGAGAAGTCCATTAAATAAAGATTTTCGACACCAGCTCGTTTAAACTTACGTTCACGTTCTTCTGCATTCAGGATATGAAGTAAATTTTCTGGTGAATAGGGTTTTAATGTTAACTTCGGTGATTCATGAAATGTAATTAAAGCAACGCTTAATCTCTTCTTAGCAGCAATTTCACCAGCAATGCTAAATAATTTTTGATGTCCTAGGTGGATACCATCAAAATATCCTAATACTAGGACAGTCGGTCCTGGAGTTGCAATGTCTTTTTCAGTTTTTATAGGTATTGTTACAATCATAGTCATATTATACCAAAAAGAAGAAGGCATTCAAAATATTACGAATTTAAAAAGACTATAAGCTACTCTTCACTTCTTTCCTCAGTTGTTCCAAACTTTCGATGTTATATTTGTCTATAACTTTTGGCAGATTTTCGATAATATCTGGACAAGCATATGGATTGGTAAAGTTTGCTGTTCCAACACCAATAGCTGACGCACCAGCTAAGTACATTTCTATAGCAGCTTCAGCTGAATCAACTCCTCCCATACCAATGATTGGTAGATTGGTAGATTGAGCTACTTGACGGATCAATTTGAGAGCTACTGGAAAGACTGCTGGTCCAGACATGCCCCCTGTCCCATTTGCAATGATTGGCTTTCTAGTTTTGAGGTCAAAACGCATACCAACAAGGGTATTAATCATGGTGAGACCACTAGCTCCAGCATCTTCTACTGCTTTTGCAATAGTTACGATATCCGTCACACTTGGTGTTAATTTAACGTAAACGGGTACATCAGAAGCCTCAACAGCTGCCTTTACCACATCATAAGCCAACTCAGGGTCCTGTCCAATTAAAAGTCCATGATTTCCATGATCAACGTTTGGACATGAGATATTGAGCTCGATGGCTTTTACATTAGTTGCCTTTGAAATTCCATAAGAAACGGCTGCGTATTCTTGTTTTGAAAATCCAGCAACATTGGCGATAATAGGGAGATTTGGGTATTCTCTTTCAAGCCAAGGTAATTTCTCAGAGAGAACGACATCTAAACCAGGATTCTGCAAACCAATGGCATTGAGCATACCAGCAGGTGTTTCTGCCACTCGAGGTGTTGGATTACCAAATCGTGGTTCAAGCGTAGTAGCCTTTATCATGATAGAACCTAATAGATCTAAATCATAGTATTTAGCATACTCTTGACCAAAACCAAAACAACCTGATGCGGGAATGATAGGATTCTTTAACTCTAAGCCTGGCAGAGAAACTTGTAATCGATTTGTAGTCATGATACTCTCCTTATAAAACAACTGTTCCTGTTTTAAATACAGGCCCATCTTCACAGACACGTTGACTAACTGTTTCACTATCTGGAACTTTTAGGACACAAGCATAGCAAGCCCCCATGCCGCAGGCCATACGCGATTCTAAAGATAGATAAGCTCTTGGGTGGTCGTAAAAGGTTTGATTGATATATTTCATCATACCAGGTGCACCGCAAGAGTAGATGGCGTCAAATTCAGTGTCTAATTCTTTAATCACAACTGAGACATTTCCCTTGATCCCATAGGAGCCATCATCAGTCGTCACAAAGACTTTGCTGTATTGGGATAATTCACTTTCTAAAATGACAGCATCTTTAGTAGCAAATCCTAGAACAGTTGTAATTTCCACACCACTCTTATGTAGTTGTTTAGCTACTTCGAGTAAGGGTGGTACTCCGATTCCTCCACCAACTAGAAGAACACGATTCTGCTTGTCTAAATCAGACAAATCAAATCCATTTCCTTGAGGTCCCATAACATCTAAGCTATCACCAGTTTTTAAGGTTGAAAAGATTGCTGTACCAGCTCCTTCAACTCGATAGATAAGTTTACACTGCTTACTATATTTATCGATAGATGAGATTGAAATTGGACGACGCAAGAGGTGGGCATCATCAGGTACACGTAAATGAAGAAATTGCCCCGCTTTCATAGCTTCTACCATTTCTCCTTCGAGAACGAGCTCAAAGATTGCTGGTGCGATTTCCTCTTGATCAATCACTTTCATATTTTCCAAGCGAATAGCACCCATGCGTTTTCTACAATTTGGATTCATAACTTTTCCTCCTTAAATTTTAAGGGGATCAGATAAAGAAAAACCTTGCTATTGCAAGGTTTCAGTTAAGATATTTACACAAAAGTAGCAAATAAGCACCTGCTTACTTGTTTCCATTGTAGCTTCTTTTCTCTGACACCTTGTGAGTCTCTCTGGACTTCCCTTAAAGGTTAAATTTTCACTAGTATACTGTATCAAACATGAAAAGTCAAGTAAAAATAGGTAAGGTATCAGTTTCATAAAAGTTGCTTATTTTTTTGTGAAGAAAGAATTTTTTTCTAGTTTTTTTGATAATCTTTAACACTGTCAATTTCGTAGATAGAATTTTCTTCTAACTCCTCTACGTAAACATCTAGTTCTTTGATATTATCTTTAACCATGTTGTCCCAGTAAAGGTCTACAAACTCGCCGCTTGCATAAGCCTCATCGATAAATCCAACAATTTTTTCAGCTGTTGGAGCATCCCAGAACGATACTCCACTCAAGATACGTCCATTCTTTGCTATCGACAATGATATCTTGAACTTTGTAGTCATCACCATAAACCAGGAACCACTCATTATCACAATCTTCACGATAAACACTAAAAATAAGTTGAACGCTCGATATCATTGCGGAACATATTCTTGAAAAGATAATTATCAGCATCAATAACGTAGCTGTTAGCCAACTCTTCTTTTACCAAGTAAAGAGAGTAAAAGTTATTGTAATCCGCATACTTATCGTTGAAAACTAAACGCACACCGTACTTTCTCTTTGAGATAGTCGAACTGTTCTTTCAAATAACCTACGACGATGATAATGTCATCAATTCCTCGTTCTTTTAAATATTCAATTTGATATTCAACCAAAGGTTTTTTTGATTGACTTGTAACCAAGGCTTTTGGGAGTATTTTTCTGTCATAGGACGTAAACGAGTTCCCAATCCCGCTGCTAAGATGATCGCTTTCACGCGTTTTCTCCTTTATTCTTTAATGATAATATAAACACCAGCCATTACAACAAATGAAGTTATAATGGTCAAGACAGTCAGAGGTGTCCCCAAGAACATCGCTGCAAACAGGACAGTCCAAACTACATAACTGACATTTAAACCAGTTGCTTTTGCTGGTTGCAATCGATTGATAGCCATATAGTAAGCAAGATAAGAAATCATATTAAATGCTGCAAAGACAATTAATAGACCAAATAATTGGCCATTTGCCACTTCTGCAAATGAGTGATGCGAGAAAAGCACAATAACAAGATAAGACAAGAAGGATGTAACTTGACGAATCAAGAGAGCTTCAATTTCGCTGAGGTCACTTTCCATAGCAAAGGAGCTCAGAACACTTTCACTTCCCCAAGCAAAAGCACAAATCAAAGCACATAGAATACCTATGTAGAAAGAATTAACCTGCTCTGCTTTATAGGTCTGAGCAATAATCCCAGCAATGATTAGAAAGATACCAAAAATTGTATTTTTTTGGAAATCTTGTGCTTCAAAAAGAAGAAGGCAAGCAAGACTGAGACTGCAGGATAAATAGCTGAGACTGATGATGCTAATGAACTACCAATATACTTAACCGCATAGAGATTGGCCTGCATACCAATCGGGTCCCGGCTAGTAAAAGTGCTCCGATGATAACACTGACATTTCGAATGTTCAAGAAGATTGAAAAAAACGAACTTTGCCTTCCTTTAAACTAGAAGATATCCTAACAAGATAAAAAAATACTTAGGAAAATCGTGCTGCTGCTACTACAAAAGGGCGATAAATCCGTGAATATTGAAAAGATATAAGCACTAATAGTTAATCCTAATCCCCAGAACACACCTGATAGTAGCCCAAAAAGAAACTCCATTTTTTTAGTTTTTCATTTAAATCTCCTTCAGACTCTAATTCTTTTTACTGCTCTATTGTAACGAGAGATTCCGTAATCTCCGAAATCTGCACCATTTTTCTTCTTTGTAAATAGTCCAAAGACTCCAAATGATATCTTGCAAGATTTTGTAAATACGAATTTTTCTCCCTTGAAACTGGAGTCTTGTCACTCTCGTAATGACTTAAAAAGTCTTCTTCTTCTGCACTTGTAAATTCAGATTCTAGGAAGAGGGCTGCCAAATCCCACATAGGATCATTCATTGAAGAATATTCCCAATCAATTAGATAAAGATGTCCGTCTGGACCTTCAATAAAGTTTTCTGGAACCAAATCAATATGACATGATTTCTTATCAATTCCAATTTGTTCAAGCTCTTCCTTTCAGAGAAAATACAGCCTTTCTGACAGCTTCATAATTAGGGATAAGAAATCTCCCCTTGAATCAATGATTCATATTTTTTTAATTTCCTCAAAAGGAGCAAACTCTCCTTTTCAATTCTTTACCAGAAGCATGAATCGTTTGTAAAATTGGAGCTATCTTTTTCAAATTTAGTTTTAATGGTATTAAAATTAAGTGTCTCAGCATTTTCGATGTACTGATTAACCTTGATACCTGCTTCGATATCAAAAAGATAATTTTCTACATCTAATTTCAAATCTTTCAACAACTCAAGATTGTACTTTTCATTCTGGCGGTCGATTAATTTATCAGTACCTTTACCGAAAAAAACTTAACGATGTACTGGTTTGAGGTTGTCTTAACCAAATAGTTTTTGATTGGTCATCCCCCCCAATTGTTCAACGCTCTGAATTTCTTCGTCAGCTGACAATAAGGAAGCAATCTTTGCTTTAACGATTTCCTTCACAATAATCCTCCATTATACTTCCCACTTAAAGACTGTCTTAAATGCGGTATTTAAGTCAGTTGCAAAAAAACTCGGTGAATATCTTTAATTTCTCTGACTGGTTCTTCTAGATAAATGATATTCTTCAAACGATTGGCAAAATTTTTTTAATTTCCATCATTTGGATAGCATTTTCAAAGTCAATTCTTCCAGAACGTGAAGATCCGACTAGTAACAAGCCTTTTTTTCCAATGAATCCCTGAGTGTTGATGTTGACCTTATACTCACTAACACCCATCATCAAAATGGTCCCTTGTGGTTTGATGTAACGGATCAAGTCATTAATAGCAGGTCCCGCATCCATCACCACCACAGCATTCGAAACCATGGTCAAAAACTTAAATCTTCTGGAATACTATCAGTAATGTAGAGCTCTTTTTGCAAATGAGAAGAGTTCTAACTTTTCCCAGTGACGACCGATAACAATAATCTCAGCTTCAGGCAAGGTATAGTTGATAATATTAGCCATGACAAAAGCTAAACTTCCATCACCAATGACAGCGATTCGTTGACGTCTACTGTGAGAAATTGTCATGAAACGATTCATAGCGTGCATGCCCACACTGACAAACTCAGTAATGGCTGCAACTGTGTCTTCAATCTCGTCGTAAGATACTACACGATCCTTTAGGCAGAGAAACAAATTCTCGCATGAATCCCATCATAACCACTTGATAGGAAATATGTTCCAGTCATGTAATTTTTCGTAGAATTCCTCATCACTTTGCATAGGTGGTTGATTTGGAATCATAACAACCTTCTGACCAACTTTATAGGTCCCTGTTGGGTCAGAAATGACTGTACCACAAGACTCATGAATCATAGCCATAGGTAGTTTTTTGGCTAAAATTTTTGGATCTCGTTTTCCTTGATAGTAGCGCTGATCCGCATGACAAACAGCCATATAGTTTGGTCGGATGAGGATATGATTCTCTTGATCAATTTCTTCTTCCTGATATTTAATATTAATAAACTTTGGTTTTGTCAGTTGATAAATTTGATTAATCATGTCTCTAGTCTTTCTCAATCATGCTTTTTAGCAATCTTCAAGTCTGTAACTGTTGTAATTTTTAAGGTTTGAGTATTCACCTTTAGCTAAGGCTACGTCTTTACCCTTAATGACAAAGATTTTACATGCATCTGTTAAAATTTCTTTTTCTTCTGCTGATAAAGAACCATACAAGTCAATAAAGTCTTTACAACGGAAGGTTTGTGGAGTTTGTCCTTGGTATAGATGAGCACGATTAGGAATATCTGTAATGAACTGACCATTTGTACTTTCAACGATAGTATCCACCGCTTCAACCACAGTATCAACCGCATCATGTTTTTGAGCAAGAGCGATATTGTCTTGAATCATGCGAAGTGTGATAAAGGGACGAACCGAATCATGCGTCACTACGATATCATCTTCTGTTAGTGGACGGTAAGCATCAATAGCTTCAATAATCTTTTCAATACTAGAATTACGATCAGCCCCACCTTTTGTAATAATGATACGGTCCTTGTGAAGTGGAAGGAATTTTTCAACTAGATCTTCTGCGTGTGTCACCCAGTCTCCGTGAACTCCAACTACAATTTTTTCAATACTTGGTTCTAGGACAAATTTTTCAATTGTATGGATTAGAATTGGGCGGTCTCCCAACTCAAGAAATTGTTTAGGTAAAGTTACTGATACCCATGCGCGTGCCGGTTCCACCTGCTAAAATTCCAGCGTAAATCATATTGATTCTCCTTTGGTTTGTTTTAAAAACTCATTCTTTACTATTATATCATAATCTAGCACTATCTTGAAATAAATACTAGTTCTCTCAGTTAGAAAACTGATGATGAGAGCATTTCATGCATTGAACATTAAAAACTAATCCTGCATTATTAACTCTCGGTTAATATAGAGTTCTTCAGAATAATATAGAAAGCTTAAAGAAAACCTTAAACCATTGGTTGATATATATATAGCAATCCTGAAATTTTAATTAGACTTTTCCAATTAAAATTGTTAAAATAAAATGGAAAATAAAAGAAAAGGAAGCTAACTACCGCCATGATGAATATGCAAAACATGATGCGTCAAGCTCAAAAACTTCAAAAACAAATGGAGCAAAGCCAAGCTGAATTGACTGCCACAGAATTTGTTGGGACTTCTGCTCAAAACCTCGTAACTGCTACCTTAACAGGTGATAAAAAAAGTCGTAAAAATTGATTTTGATCCCGCAGTTGTGGATGCTGAAGACATTGAAACTCTTTCAGATATGACTGTTCAAGCTCTCAATGCTGCTCTTGAACAAATTGATGAAACTACTAAGAAGAAACTTGGAGCATTTGCTGGTAAGTTACCATTTTAATTAGATTATCAAAAAGAGGCTGGTTCACAGCCTCTTTTAATTTATGTTAAAAAGCAAATAATTCAGTTGCTTTATTTAGCAATAAGTCACTATATTCAGGATCTTCCTGAGCAGTTTCTAGTTCTTCTTTTATTTTTTTCCAAGTCATCCGTAATCATTCCGTCAACACCTAGGTGAAAAGACTTATTAAAAGATTCGGAACTATTGATTGTCCATACATAGAGTTTTTTTGCTCAGTATTCCATAGTTTCGTGACAAAATATTCATCCAAAGTAGAGTACTCCATTGTGTAGCCTGTCGCAACCGTTCTAGGAAAAAAACAGAATTATAGGGAAGAATAAAGTAAACAGGAATATCCTTGTCATACTCTCTTACTTTTTTTCAATAACCTTATAATCCAAGGATTGCATTTGATGACCATAAACCTTAATTTTTTTGCACCGTATTTTTTTCTAGAAAATGTTCCATCATCTGCGGGACTATCTTTGTGGCTGGTCTTAATTTCAATGAGTAGTTTCTGATGCAGTTCATTTGCGCGAGTTAGATAATCATCGAAACTTGAAATCTTTGTATCATAACCATTCTCATGAATGTCAATCTGCTTTAACTCTTCTAAGGTCAAATCTTGTGGTGTTTTATTGATACCAGCTAATCCTCTAAGATTAGCATCATGCATCATGACAAATTGCCCATCCTTTGTTTCCTGGATATCCATCTCGATTAAATCTGGTTTTAATTGAGATGTTTTTTCTAGGGATTGAATGGTATTTTGTACACCATTTCCATTTGATACACCACGGTGTGAAATCACAAGTGGTGGATTGACTACAGGAGCTTCTAGATAATTATAGCCTTCAATCGCAAAGAAGATACATGCACACACCATGACACCCCACCTCATGATATGGTCCTTCTCGCGTCTTGGCATAATATCAAGTTCTTCTCCTGTTAAGAAAGGACGTAAATTTTACAAGGAAATAGGTTAATGCCATATAGTGGAAATTCTTGATAAGAACAAAATTCAAAATAGCTAGAACCAGAGACTCTCTCTGAGTAAGGCTATCCACTATATACTGAGTAGATAATATTGGGATGAGAGGAAGATAGAAGAATAGATTGGTTTTTACAATAATTAAGAATAAATGCCAGGCGTAAAACCAAAAGTGATCTTTAGTTTTATCCAAACTATAAATGATTGCTTCCTTAACCGTCATCTTTTCATAAAAGACCTTGGGCAGAGTGAATATCAAGCGAACTGAAACATAGAAGAATAAGAGTGATAAGATAATAATGGCTACCCACCACATCCAGTACTTATCTTCCATGTAGGTTTGAATAAACTCTGGAATTACGATTTTTATTGAAATAATAAATCTTAAATATCTTTCTGATAAACGGAAATAGCATTGCTACAAATATAAAAGATGAACAAAGCTTTTGAAATAGTCAATTCCTTCATAAAAGCAAGGCTTTCACGAAATACTTTTTCGACTGTATTCTATAAGAGTTCTTTTTTTCGTGATATAGGAGGTGGCGAGCTCCAATAAAGAGAATACTAAGTTGAAAAATAGGCTACCAGCAGATTGATGGCTATTAAGATTACGAAGCCAAGACTGACTATAGGGTGCGTTTTTTTATAATCTCAAAAAAATATTGTTGTAAGAAATAAACAAATATCCAGTCTGACTTAGTAAAAAAATCCAGCTATCACTGAGTTTAATGGCAACCAGATATAGTCAACCAACATAAAAGATTAGAAAGAATAGAAAGAGGATTTTATCTAGATTTAGGTAAATCTTTTTAAAAACCCAATTTTTTTCGGTTTTTTTCAGGTTTCATAAAAACTCCTAATCAAAAAGCTGTGATAGATCTAAGGCACCAAATGGATTAGAATTGAGACTACTCTGAGAATCGAGTAACAGTCTACTCTCATCTGACTCCAGAAAAAGCTTCATACACTTGAGCAGTCATGCGAGCATCCTCTAAACTATTATGAGATTGCCCTTTAAAATCCTAGAAAAGTAGCCACAGTTTGTAATTTTAGATTAGCGATTCCGTGCAGATCAGAACTACGTCGTTCAAAGTGCCTCATTATAGAGATCGACTTTAAATATTGATCACGATAGTCAAACCCATGTTCTAGTAAAATCGGTAAATCACTCTTTGCAGCATTGTAACCAACAAGGGCAACTTCCCAACAAAATCTTGAAACTTTTTTTGGAGGACTTCTTCTACCTTTGGGAGCATCTTTGAGAGTCTCTGAAGTAATACCAGTCAAACCATTAATAAAACTCTTTCAAAGGAACATCAGTGTAGACATAAGAGTCAAACGCTCCTACTTCTTCACCGTCTTTAAAATGTACTGCTGATACTTGAATCAAAATGAGTCTTATCCTGGTGTTTGTTGAAATTCTAAATCAAATGAGATATAATCTCTTACTGTTTCCATCTTATCATACCTTATTGTTTTGTAAAAAGAAACCACCTGGTCTATTTCATAGAAACCAAGCAGTTTTTTTCTTATTTTCCAAATAAGCGAGCAAAGAAGCCTTTCTTCGATGCTTGTACTTCTTGCTTAGCTTGATCCAACTCCAACTGAAGTGTTTCTTGATCCTTCATTGCTTGAAGAGTTAACTGTTGTTGTTGGTCCAGTTGCTTTATCTTTTTCAGCGATTTGGCGGTCTTTTGACTCGCATCTGTTCATCTTTTTTTCAGCCAGTTGTTTATCTTTAGCTTTTTAATTGCTCATAAAGACGGATGATTTCAGCATTCTTTTCATCAACAAGAATCTCCATGAGCTCTCGTTGCTTAACTTCATCACTAACAGGTTCATCTTCAAAGATAGTCTTTTTGTAGATTTCTTCAAGTTTGATCAATCCACTACGAGTAACAACAGTAACACCTTTGTCGTTTTTTTGTAATATCTTCTTCAGGTAATTCTTTGACACGATTATTGATTGCTTGTCGGGATAGCCCCAAGACCTCAGCAATCTCACTGACAGTCATTTCAATACTCATAATATCCTCTATTTTTTTCTCTAGCTTTTCTTAAATTAAATCTTATCATAAGTAAATCCAAACTGTCAAATAACACTGTATTTTTCAATGGTTTTTTTAAGACATAAAATTTTAAAACTACTTATCTGCAAATATTTTTAAAAAGATGAGAAAATCTCATCTTTGAACTAGTAGATAAAAAAATCATTAGTTTGTCAAATACTTAATAGAAAAACCTTTCTAGGTTTTGTAAAGATGTTCTCGTTTCTCCAATATAGCTAGTAAAGCTTTATCACCTTCGAAAGCCAGCTAATTCCTTCTCAGTTTGTTCCAATTCAATAAAAGCGACCAAAACGAACTTCTTCAGCCTGTTCTGGAGTCAAGATAAAACCTTTGACTAAGTCACCTGTCCCAATCTCCAGATGGATGGAGAAAAGTCTAACTCACCAGCTTGAACCTTTTCCTCAATTTCATTCAAGGTCAAAGCATCATCTAACTGCAAGCCTGCAGCACTGGTCCTTGTTAAATGAGACATATGAGCTGAATAGCCAAGTTTTTCTCCCAAGTCAACTGACAAAGGTACGGATATAAGTTCCCTTACTGCATTTTTACTCGAAAAGGTAAAATCGCGCAAGTATGTCCCATCATAAGAAATCGGACTCGTTCTTTCAAAACTATAAATGGTCACCTGACGTTCTGGACGCTCGACTTCCTGACCAGCACGCGCATACTCATAGAGCTTGCGACCATTGACCTTGACAGCTGAGTACATCGGTGGGATTTGAGTGATAGGACCTGTCAAACTAGCAATCGCCTCATCGACAAGTTTTTCATCCAGTGGAGCTAAAACAGGAGTTTCTGCAACAACTTCCCCACTAGCGTCTTCGGTTGTTGTTGAATATCCTAATGTGATTTCTCCCTCATAGACCTTGCCCTCATCCTGCATGAACTCAACCATGCGAGTCGCCTTACCAACTGCAATGGGTAAAACACCCACAACATCAGGATCCAAGGTCCCACCATGGCCAATTTTCTTGGTACCCAAAATCTTACGCAGTTTAAAAGACCGCATCATGCGAGGTCATCCCTGCTTCTTTTTTTAAGTTGATAATACCGTTCATTTATTAACTTTCTAAAAAAATACTAAAAACTCTCTTTTGGAAATCCTTATTCTGTTCATAGAGTGCATGCCCGCACTCTGGCAAAATGGTGAGCTGGCTATCTTTGATATGCTGATGCAATACAAGTGAACCATCTACGCCAAGAACATCATCTTTTTCTGCTCCAATGATTAACGTAGGGCAGCTAATTTTTTCGAAAAAAGCTAGACTATCATGCTTCAAACAAGATACAGCCTGAATATCAATACGTTTTTTATCTTTAATGCGACCAAAGATTCCCATTATTCGATAAAGGTATTTAAATCTTCCAAAGGATTTAGTCGTGTAAGAGTGACGAGCAATATCTATCATCAGATCTTTATAAGTTCCTGTTTGACTCAGGTTCAGCCAGCAACTAATTCTCTCCCTGCCTAGATTACTTAGTTTTGCAGTGGTCACGGCTAAAATGAGCTTTTGAACCTTTTCAGGGAAATCCGCCACCAACCATTGGGCAATCATTCCACCTTGTGAAATCCCCATAACATAAGCGGTATCTAGGTTTAGTATCTCCATTGCTTCAGCAACATCTGCTGCCATATCCCGTGTCGTATATCCCTGCCTCAACTCATTGATTCGAGAAAAAACATAAATTTTATAACGTTCGGCAAGTATACGGTATGTTATTGAAAAAGTCATAGCCATACCTTTAACCGTCTGCAGTCCATCACCCAATCCTGGTATAATCACCATTGGGTCCTTTCCTTTTCCAAATGTCACATAGTCCATGCTCTTTTCGTTAAAATATAAGGTTTTTCCCTTTTATTGAAGACATTACTTCGTTCCTCTACTATTTTTTTCATGATTTACTTATGTTGAGTTTTTTTAAATGCAGGCAAAGCCGGCAGTCACTTTTTCAAATCCAACTGCCTGATAAAACTGATGTGCAGCATTGCGTTCAGTGGTTAATCCACTATTTAAAGCCAGTGCCTCAGCTCCTTCTTTTTACCGCTTGTTTTTTTCAATTCATCGATTAGCCTGCTAGCAATTCCTTGTCGTCTTGTTTCTTTTGCAACTGACAAAGCCAAAAATACGATAGTAAGATCCATCTGCTTCAAAAAGAAGAGCTTTTGCATAACCTAAGAAACCTAAAATTTCTCCGTTTCTTTCAGCTAAAAAGACAGCCATAATGTGGCTGAGAAAGAATCAGTTCTAAACGTCGAGACAGCTTAGAAGCGGTCGTTGGATAGCCCAAGTCTTCGTATAAAGACAGTAGAGCTTCAGCATCTTTCATGGTTGCTTTTTCGTATCTGCATAGTTTCCTCCTAGTTTTTCCTTCAAGGCATCAAACTTAGCTTTCATAGTTGGATTTCTTTACGAGTCAATTTTTTTAACAGAAACATCATCCAACTTTGTTGTTAGCGAGACGGAGTTGATTTTCGGATGTGGTCAGAAATTTCTTGACCTCTTCCATGCGCTTTGATGGCCTTGTCGATTTCATCGATGGCCTTGCCGAAGTTGACGGAAGCTGAATTGTAGTTCTTGGCAAAGGCTACCTTGAAAGCTTCCAAGTCTTCCTCAAAATGAGTGATATCAATATTTTGTTCACGAATAAGCGCTAACTCCTGCTTGTATTTTAGAGAGTTAAGAGCCGCATTGCGCAAGAGCCCGATTAGTTGGATAAAGAACTGAGGGCGCACGACATACATTTTCTCATACTCGTGGCTAACATCGACAATCCCTGTGTTGAAGTAGTCATTATCTGCTTCAACATCGATACTAATACAGCATACTCACAGTTCTTTCTCGACGATCCTTGTCCAACTCTTTGTAGAAATCGGCATTCTTATGCTTTCTTTCTCAGTACCATCAGCTTCATTTTTTTCATCTCAAACATGATGGAGATGAATTCTAGCCCATTTTCATCAAAGTCACGGAAGATAAAGTCCCCTTTAGATCCACGAGCTGAGACTTTGTTATCCTTTTTCGAAAATAGGCATTTAGGGAAAGGCAAAAGCTACGAACCTTGTTGAAACTCACTCTCCGCATACTGCTCAAGACTTTCTCCAATAGCCTTTTGTTGATTGTTGGGCCTTGAAATTCTTGTAGAACTCAACTTGCTCATTTGCTGCCTTCAGTTGGGCTTCATAGTTTTTGTTTTAACTGAAGTCAGAGAAAGCTCGTTTTCCTTTTTCTTGTAAAAAGGAGCTGATTTTTAACCTGATCGCGTTCTTTTTTTCAAGATCAGATAAAGAGTCTTTTTGCAGTTGATTTCTCATGCTCCAAGCGCAAGGTAGCTAGTTGATTTCTCAAGTGCTTGGACCTCTTTTTTTCTTTTCTCCAACAGAGCTTTGACTAGCACTTTGCTCGACTTCCTTCTTAGCCAATTCTTTTTCAGTATCAAAGTTTTGATTTGACTTTGTAGCTGGGCAATTTCTTGATCCTTTTTGAGCGAGTTTTTGCCTGTTGTTCATTCAAGGCCTTTTTGCTCCACCAATGTCAACTCTTGCTTGATTCGTTCATGCAATTCCTTATCAAACTCTACAGTACGAACTTGAGAAATCAGCTCTGCATATTGACTTTCATTTAACTGTAAAAAAACTTCCCCACAATTTGGGACATTTAATTTCGTTCATGATTTTTCCTCTATATTTAAACTATTCTCCATTCATTATAGCATGGAAAAACAAAAAGAAAAAGTTGGAATCAATCCAACTTTTAATCTACGTATGTATCTTCGTTTTTGTTTAAAAAGGCGTAAGGCAATCCCATCAGTAGACCACCACCGATAAAGTTACCAATAAAGGTTACACCCCAGTGACGAAGGATATTTCCAATACCAAAGTTTGCGATAGAATCAGCAGCAACACTGAATTTCACAATAGCAAATGATGCAAAGTTTGCGGCGATGTGTTCGTTTGTTAAGAATACAAACATGTAAATGGCTGAAAGAACCAACCAAAGTTTAGCTCCACCATCTTTAACCAAAACAAATGATAGAATTGCGATATTTACAAAGATATTCGCTAAAATACCTTCAAGTAATACCAATTCATTCGAACGTGCTAACTTCATTTCTACAACGCCAGAAATAAAGCTATCATGTGTTAAGTTTGCGTAAGCTGCTGAGTGTGCGAATCCCCAACCAGCGATAAGCGCACCAATTAGGTTAAAGAAAGTACAATACAAAAGAATTTCAGCTGTTTTTCTCCAGCTAATTTTTTTCAAAAAAAGCTACCTGCTGTTAAGAACATCATGTTTGATGTTACCAACTCAGCATTCAAGAAGACAATGTAAGCCAATCCCCAAGCAAAGACAAACGGGAAAAGGAAACGTCCACTACCTGGTGCAATCTTATTAATCAAATCTGCACCAACTGCTCCTGCTGCTGTACTGAAGGTAAGGAATGCACCTGCAAACATTGAACGGATAGCATACTTGAATTTGCTATTTGAATAAAGACTTTCTTTCTTTTTACAAGCAAATTCAATTTTTGAGATAAATTCTGATGAAACCATATAAACTCCTAAAACTTTATTTGTGAATATTATAACATAAAACCGATACAATGGGAAGACTTTTCCTAAATCAATTACTAATATTTTTTTAAAAACATCGGAATCGTTTACATCCTTGTAGTATTAAGCTTTTTAGCCTTTCAAATATTTTGTAAAAATAATTCCTGAACTTCTAGCTTTATTTCTAATATTTAATATATTTTTTTCAAAAAGCAAAATAAAAAGAGAAAACAAGTGAATCTCTCTACTTCTATTGAAATTTTTAATCTACATATGTATCTTCATTTTTATTCAAAAAAGCATATGGTAAACCAATCAAAAGCCCACCACCTATTAAGTTAGCAATAAAGGTGATCCCCCAATGACGGAGAATATTTGCAATTTCAAAGTGCTGAACTTCGTTAGCAACAATGCTGAATTTAACAATACTAAATGAAGCAAAATTTGCAGCAATATGTTCGTTTGATAAAAATACAAACATTGAAATTGCTGACAATATAATCCAAAGTTTTGCAGATGCATCCTTGACTAAGATTGAAGACAGAATGGAGATATTAACAAACACGTTGGCAAGGATACCTTCAAGTAAAACCAATTCATTTGGACGCGCTAATTTCTTAGCTACTAGTTTTGGTAAATAACTATCGTGATTCAGATGTGAAAATGCGGACGAATTCGCAAAGAACCATCCAGAAATCAAAGCACCTAGAAGATTAAATAGAGTGCAGTAGAGAAGAATAATCATCGTTTTTTTCCAGGAAATCTTCTTTAAAAAGCTCCCTGCAGTTAAATACATCATATTAGAAGTTACTAACTCAGCATTTAAAAAGACTATATAGACTAGTCCCCAAGCAAATACAAATGGGAAAAGAAAATAACCTGCATTTGGTACAATCGTATTCATTAAATCTGCACCAATCGCGCCTGCAGCTGTACTAAAGGTTAAAAAAGCACCTGCAAACATAGAACGTATAGCATATTTAAACTTGCTTTGGTCAAATAGACTCTCTTTCTTATGGCAATAGTAATCAATCTTCGAAATAAATTCTGAAGAACCCATATAAACTCCTTGAAATATTATTGTTAATATTATAACATAAAATATTTTTAAGTAAAAATAAATTTTTGTTCTTTAGATTTGATTGTTTTTAGTGCTAACAAAATCTTCAATTTTTTCTGCAGTCAACCCTACCAGCTCTGAAACCCACAAGCCAACAATATCAGACAAAACAGAATCGCAGACATATTCATTCTCACCATGACCATATTTACAAGTAAATAGTGGAGTTCTTATCGCTGATTGATAAAAATTGAAGGCTAACTCTTGCAGTTTTTCTGGCTGAAATTTAAGTCCCAACTCTTGTGCAAGTCCAGCTCTCACTTTATCCCACAATTCACCTTTTGACTGGTAGTTTTCTCGTGCTTTGTTAATAAATCCCTGACAGAATTTTGACAACAAATCCTTGTTTTGATAGAGTAACCGACAGGAAAAGTCTGAGATAGAACCAGCATGAAGTAAGAAAGTAAGCAAGTCATCAAGGCTTTCTGCTACCCGACCAACTTGGCCTTCACTCCCTATAAAGCCAATACTCTGATCCTCAAGAATTACAAATTCTCCCCCACTACCGTCTTTAGCAAAGGCTATGGGCCAAAAGAGAAAAAAACTTCATTGTTCTGAGAAAATTCAACCTCTTTCAACTGGTCATAAAAGAGAATATCGCATTCTTGCATCAATAAAATTCTTAGTTGTTTATCTTCTCTTATTACTTGTAGTTGATTCATATTAGCTACTCTCCTAGCTTTTGACAACTGTCACAAGTGACAACAATCCAATTTTAGCAATCGACTCTTAATAATAATAGATTTTTAATATGGCACTTCTTGGCCACATTGGCAAGATTTTTTTCAATAACTCCTCGTTTCTTTTGCTTTTTTTCCAAAATGAAAAAGTAAAAGATTTTCCATCTTTCCTTGTAAAAGTACAGATGATACCTGTCCCCATTCATTCTTCTCCCTCGAACGTAATCAATATCAATCTGTCTAATTTCAGCTAGAGGAACAATCCTTTTTTTCTAAAAAAAGAATAATCGTGTGAATGTATAATCTTCCCTTTGCAATATGAAAAAGGATCCAACATACTCCCACCACTTTTTAAAGATGTCTTAACTCTTTGGAAAAAAAGATAGAAATAAAATAGTGCTAAAAAAAATTAACAAAAAAATCTAATGACCTGATTTTTTTCCAAAGGACTTCAAAAACTGAAATACGATAACCATACATATTAAAATAATCCCTTTTTTTCTTTATTATACCACTTTATCTACTAAAGAACCTCAAATATAAAGAAAAAGCAGTTGAACCAGGTTCAACTGCTTAATTGTTTAAAAATTATCTAGTCAAATCAATTCGTTGACCAATTTTTTTCCAATGATAATAGCTCCGATGATTAGTGAAGCAAATTCTCCAATACCTGTAGTGAACCATGTCAAAGAAAAAAATGGTGCTTCTGCTACAATGTTTAATTCAGCAGCAATGGTGATCATTGAAATTGAAAAATAGAATTGAAAAGAAGAAATGATCTTTACGAATCAATCCATTAAAAAGATAGTCTTTACTATATTTACTGAACAACCAAACTCCTAAGCTAAGGAAGACAAGTGTTGAACCTCCACCGACAGCGACATCAATGAGTCCAAAACTGAAGAAATTAGCAATCATACATCCAAGAGTAACACCGATAATGTACTTAGGATTGTAAAAAGCTAAGAAGTTCATCATTTCAGAAATACGAAACTGATAGGCGCCATAACTGATGGCATTCAGTGGTGGTGTGATTGTCAAAACCACATAAATAGCTGCGACAATGGCAATATCAGCCAAATCACGGACAGTTAGTTTTTTCATGTTTTCTCCTTTGGCGGCTATCCCGCGTCTAATATGCTTGGTGAAAGAAGCTAAGCACCAAGGGTTGAGCAAGTCAACTTTATTAGTATAGCACATTTAAAGGCTTTATGCTATACTAATCTTATGAAAAGATACATTAAAAAATTCTTCGATAACGAAATTTTGTCTTATTTATTTTTTTCGGCGTTGCTACTACTATTGTTTCTGTAGGGACTCGGATGATTATTTTCTACTTGACACATCAAGAATTAACAGCGACTGCTTTAGGAAATATAACAGGTATTCTATTTGCTTTCTTCACAAATGACACCATTGTTTTTAAACAAAAACGAGCAAATTGGTTTAGACGACTTATCAAATTCTCAGGAGCTAGACTTTTTACCTTCTTACTTGATATGGCATTAACCTTTATTTTTTTGTTACCAAGTTTCCTCATATAATTGGTCAATTTGTAGGTGATGATATTAATATAATTAATACGATTGAAATAGGGATTTGCTCAAGTTACAATTGTTGTTTTAAATTACCTATTTAGCAAAGCTTTTTGTTTTTTAAAAAAATAAATGAGCACTTTTTCTTGCATTCAATATAGATTTACGATATAATTTTGTCTGTAAAAAAATTTGATAAAATTTTTGAAAGGAAAAAGATTATGTTAAAGGATCTTAAAGATTTCTTGCTTCGTGGTAACGTCGTTGACCTTGCTGTCGGTGTGATCATCGCCACTGCTTTTTGGTGCTATCATCAATTCATTTGTTAATGATATCATCACTCCACTTCTATTGAACCCAGCCTTGGAAGCTGCGAATGTACAAAAACATTGCTGAGCTTGCTTGGAATGGTGTTACATATGGTAAATTCTTGAGTGCTGTTATCAACTTCGTTGTAATTGGTACTGTTCTCTTCTTCATGATTAAAGCTATTGAAAAAGCTCAAAACCTTCGCAAAAAAGAAGAAGTTGCTGAAGAAGCTCCAGCAGCTCCAACTGAATTGGAAGTTCTTCAAGAAATCAAAGCACTTCTTGAAAAAAACTAAAAATGTAAAAAGGATTTAGATATTGTCTAAATCCTTTTTTTCTTCCTCTTTTAACATTGGTTTTAGTCTTGAGTAAAACTCCTATTTTTTTGATATAATGATGAGAGTTTCCACCCTTAGTGTAATGGATATCACGTAAGATTCCGGTTCTTGAGATGGGGGTTCGATTCCCTCAGGGTGGATATATGTAAACAAAAAAAAGCAACAAACTTGTTGCTTTTTTCTATTTTAAACTTTCTCCGACAACTCTTCCCACTCCAGCATAGCTTCCTCCTGTCGCTGGCTAATTTTATCCAGTTCTGCTTGTAATTGCATGAGATCATCCGCATCATTGGTGGTATGCATTTGTTCAGAGATTGATTGGGCTTGAGTTTCCAGTTCTTCGATTTCTATCTCAAGACTTTCGATTTGTCTCATTAACTTACGAAGTTCTTTTTGACTTTCTTTTTGTGCTTGGTAATCATTAACTGGAGAAGTTTCCTTCTCTTTATTTTCAGTTAAAGCCTCTTCTGCTTGGCTAGCTTCTAGTTCTGCTTTCTTTTCGACATAATAGTCATAATCACCCAGATAAAGGGTCGATCCGCTTTCGGATAATTCCAAAACATGAGTGGCTACTCGGTTGATAAAGTAACGGTCATGGCTGACAAAAAGTAAAGTCCCATCAAAGTCAATCAAAGCATTTTCCAAGACTTCCTTGCTATCGATGTCCAAGTGGTTTGTCGGCTCGTCGAGAATCAGGAAGTTATTGTTTTCCATAGAAAGTTTAGCTAAGAGCAAGCGAGCTTTCTCTCCACCTGAAAGCATACCAACTGATTTCTTAACATCGTCCCCTGAGAAAAGAAATGCACCTAAGCGATTACGGATTTCAACTTCTAGCGTCAACCTAAAAATCATTCCAAAGTTCATCTAAAAACTGTATTGCTTGGTGTTAACTTACTTTGAGTTTGGTCATAGTAGCCAACTTCGACATTAGCGCCAAAACGCTTCTCACCCTTAATAAAAGGAATCTGATCAACAATAGACTTGATAAAGGTCGTCTTACCAATACCATTAGGACCGACAATTGCTACTGCGTTCATCTTACGAAGGTCTAGATTGATGGGCTCTGACAATACTTCACCATCATAGCCAATAGCAGCATTCTCAACTGTCAGAACAATATTTCCAGATGTTTTATCAGAATGAAAAGTCATATTAGCTGATTTAGTTCCAACTTCAGGCTTGTCTAATCGCTCCATCTTTTCTAGTTGTTTCCGTCGAGATTGCGCCCGCTTGGTTGTTGATGCTCTAACAAGATTCCGGTTAACAAAGTCTTCTAAAGCAGCAATTTCCTTCTGTTGCTTTTCGTAGTTCTTAACTTCAGTTAGCAACTTCTGCTCTTTCAGTTCCACAAAACTTGAGTAGTTTCCTACGTATCTGTCTAAGGAATGTTTGGTTAAGTCGAGCGTTATAGTTGCTACCTTATCCAAAAAATACCGGTCGTGACTGACGATAATGAGAGCACCGCTATAGTTTACAAGGTGGTTTTCTAACCAGGCAATGGTTTCAATATCCAAGTGGTTGGTCGGCTCGTCCAGTACCAAGAGATTTGGTTTTTCCAAGAGCATCTTGGCCAGAGCGAGACGGGTATTTTGCCCACCAGACAGCTCTGCAATCTTCATCTGCCACATAGACTCATCGAACTTGAAGCCGTTGAGGATAGCCCTAATATCCGCTTCGTAAGTAAAGCCTCCCGCCTGACGGAATTCTTCTGATAGACGATCATAATCCTGCATGAGTTTTTCTAAGTCAGCCCCAGTTTTTTCCCCCATCGCAAGCTCCATCTGCCGCAAAGTTTTCTCGGTCTTTCTGAGATCGTCAAAGACATGGAGCATCTCATCGTAGATAGTATTGGACGACTCAAATCGACTATCCTGTGCTAAGTAAGAAAGGGAAATATCTTTTTTCTTATTAATCTCACCCGAAGTTGGTTCTTCTTCCCCGACTAATATCTTTAATAGTGTCGACTTACCTGCTCCATTTTTCCCAACGAGAGCAATACGGTCTCTTTCATCTACTTGTAGATTAATATTTTCAAATAGAACATCGCCTGCAAAAGAACGTTCGATTTTATTAGCTTGTAAAATAATCATGTAACTATTTTTACTATCTTTTTCTATTTTTTTAACAATTCAAATAAAAAAAGTTCGAGCTTTTAAACTCGAACTTTTAGATATTAATAACCGATACCACCACGGAATGTACGTGCCATATCTTTTTAAGTTATAGTTCTTAGAAGATGTGTCGATTGTCCATTTACCGTCTTTCTTGGTCATCTTGATTTCGTAACCTTCTTTTTGCATATTGTCGCTAGTATCGAGAGGTGTTGAATCAAATTGACTTGGTGCATTTTCTAGAATATACTTCTCACCAGCTTTCATAGCTTCTGAGTAGTTACTGTATTTTCCTTTGTTTTCTTCATAGAATTTACGACTCAATTCATGAACATCCAAGTTATCCAAGTCGATTGTTTCTGGTCTTACGTAGATAACAGCATAGTCTGGTAAATAAGTTTTTACTTTATAATCAACTTTTGCTCGTTTTGCATTTGCTTTGATATATGCTTCTGCGAATGTACGAAGTTCAGAATCAGATGGTTTGTAGTTGTAGAATCCTTTACCGAATGACTCGATGAATTTCTTGATAAATTCTTCTCTGTCAGCCTTCACGTCGTTTGTAATAAGATCAGAAGAGCTTGAAGATTTTTTTATCATCTGACTCTTATCGTCTGATTTCTTATCATCAGATTTCTTATCGGCTGATTTCTTATCATCTGACTTCTTATCGTCTGATTTCTTATCATCAGATTTCTTATCGGCTGATTTCTTATCGTCTGATTTCTTATCTTCAAGTGCAACGATTTGAGTTTTATCATTAGTGAAGCTTACATTTGATGCACCACCAGTGTTTTTCACCATCTAGGTAAACAGCATCAACATAATTTTTCATAGCTTCCTTAGCTTCATCAATAGTGTCTTCGTATTGACTTGGGTCAACCTTGATAGCTACATCATTTTTACTTTTTTGATTTTCTTTTACATCGTCGTAAAAGCTTGGGGCAAAGTGAAGTTCATATTTAGAATCTTTATCAACTTCATAAACTACATAACCAGCAACACTCTTGCCTTTAGAGAGGCTATCTCCGTATGACATGAATTTAGTTTTACTGTCAGATTCATAAATTTGAATTGGTTCAACTTTTTCATCTTTTTCGTTATAGAGTGTGATATCTTGGCTAGTAAAACTAAACTGTTTATCACGATTGTTTTTAATTTCTACTTGAAGAGCAAGATAGTGTGATGATGAATCTTCATCTTTAGGAAGGACATACATACCGTCTTTAACAGAAACTTCGAAGTTTGAGTTAGATGCAGTACCATTATCACTTGCTTTTTTTACTATTTCCACAAGCTACCAATGCTAAAAGCAGTCAAAACTAAAAGCAGAATGCTTAAGAACTTTTTCATAATAGAAAATCTCCTTTTTTTATTTATTAAATTGTACCATATAGTCAACAAAACAGAAACAGGAAATCGCTTTTAAAAAAATATTGTAAATTATTATAAAAATGACAATTTCAATCTGTTTCTTATATTTGATTAAATTTTTTTAAAAATTCATATATTTTGGTCATGCTAACGTTTTACTAAAACTTTTAAAAAAATGCTATAATGTAGACGGTTAATACTAATAACAAAAAAGGAGAATTTCAATGACTTATCAAGAAAACTTCCAAAAATGGGCTGATTTTGCTGACCTACCAGATTACCTTCGTCGTGATTTGGAAAGCATGGATGAAAAAACAAAAGAAGATGCCTTCTACACAAACCTTGAATTTGGTACTGCAGGTATGCGAGGACTAATTGGTGCGGGTACAAACCGTATTAATATCTATGTTGTCCGTCAAGCAACTGAAGGTTTGGCTCGTTTGATTGAGTCAAAAGGTGGAAACGAAAAAGAACGTGGTGTAGCCATCGCTTATGATAGCCGTCACTTCTCTCCAGAATTTGCCTTTGAATCTGCAGCAGTTCTTGCTAAACACGGTATTAAATCTTATGTTTTTGAAAGTCTCCGTCCAACACCAGAACTTTCATTTGCTGTTCGTCACCTCAACTGCTTCGCAGGTATCATGATTACTGCTAGCCACAACCCTGCTCCATTTAATGGTTACAAGGTTTACGGAGAAGATGGTGGTCAAATGCCACCACACGATGCTGATGCTTTGACAACTTACATCCGTGCTATCGAAAATCCATTTGCTGTTGAAGTTGCTGATGTAGAAGCAGAAAAAGCATCTGGTTTGATTGAAGTTATTGGCGAAGCAGTCGATACCGAATACCTCAAAGAAGTTAAAGATGTAAATATCAACCCTGCCTTGATTGAAGAATTTGGTAAAGACATGAAGATTGTCTACACTCCTCTTCACGGTACTGGTGAAATGTTGGCTCGTCGTGCTCTTGCTCAAGCAGGATTTGACTCTGTACAAGTCGTGGAAGCTCAAGCAACACCAGATCCAGACTTCTCCACTGTGAAATCTCCAAACCCAGAAAATCAAGCAGCCTTTGCACTTGCAGAAGAACTTGGTCGCCAAGTAGGTGCTGATGTTCTTGTCGCAACTGACCCTGATGCTGACCGTGTCGGTGTTGAAGTTCTTCAAAAAGATGGTAGCTACCTCAATCTTTCTGGTAACCAAATCGGTGCTATCATGGCTAAGTACATTTTAGAAGCTCACAAAAATGCTGGAACTCTTCCAGAAAACGCTGCTCTCTGCAAATCTATCGTTTCAACTGACTTGGTTACTAAGATTGCTGAAAGTTACGGCGCAACTATGTTCAACGTTTTGACTGGTTTCAAATTTATCGCTGAAAAAATCCAAGAATTCGAAGAAAAACACAATCACACTTATATGATGGGATTTGAAGAAAGCTTCGGTTACTTGATTAAACCATTCGTGCGTGATAAAGATGCTATCCAAGCCGTTCTTGTCGTTGCTGAACTTGCTGCCTACTACCGCTCTCGTGGTTTGACACTTGCAGATGGTATTGAAGACATCTACAAAGAGTACGGCTACTATGCTGAAAAGACTATTTCTGTTACCCTTTCAGGTGTTGATGGTGCTGAGCAGATCAAGGCAATCATGGCTAAATTCCGTGACAATGGTCCAAAAGAATTCAATAATACAGCAATTACTGTTGTTGAAGACTTTAAAGCACAAACATCTACTGCCGCTGATGGCACTGTAACAGCTTTGACTACTCCTCCAAGTGATGTCTTGAAATACACACTTGCTGATGGTTCATGGATTGCAGTTCGCCCTTCAGGTACTGAACCAAAAATTAAATTCTATATTGCAGTGGTTGGTGAAAGCAACGAAGAATCACAAACTAAGATTGCTAACATCGAAGCTGAAATCAATGCTTTTGTAAAATAAGAAATTATTAAAAGATGAGATCAACCAATCTCATCTTTTTTTCGTATCAAATCTAAGCATTTTTTTAAAGACTTTATGGCATACTAGATTTAAAAGAAAGCGAGGAAAACTCATGGAACAATTTTTAGAAAATATTAAAGATCTTGAAGTTACCACTGTTGCGCGTGCTCAAGAAGCTCTTGATAAAAAAGAAACTGCTACATTCTTTATCGGCCGCAAAACTTGCCCTTACTGCCGTAAATTTGCTGGCACATTGGCTGGTGTGCTTGCTGAAACGAAAGCACATATCTACTTCATTAACAGCGAAGAACCAAGTCAACTAGATGCATTGCAAGACTTCCGCTCACGTTACGAAATCCCAACTGTACCAGGTTTTGTTCATGTTGAAAATGGAGAGATTAAGGTTCGTTGCGACTCTTCAATGTCAGCTCAAGAAATCAAAAGAATTCGCTGGATTGTAAAAATATATAAAAAAGAAGGCATCTGCCTTCTTTTTTTATATGTCTGTTAGTGGTGTTGCAGTGTCTGGAGACGTATCGTAAACTTGAAAATCAACTCCTACTCCTAGATCTGCTTGAGCTAGCTGATTGACCATGGTCATGTGGGCTAGCTCCTTGATATTATTCTCTTTAGATAGATGTCCTAGATAAATCTTCTTGGTACGATTACCTAGTGTACGAATCATAGCATCTGCTCCATCTTCATTTGAGAGGTGGCCAAGGTCAGACAGGATGCGTTGTTTGAGTCGCCATGCGTAAGATCCAGCTCGCAGAATTTCCACATCATGATTTGACTCAATCAGGTAACCATCAGCGTTCTCGACGATACCAGCCATACGGTCACTAACATAACCTGTATCTGTCAGCATAACAAAACTCTTATCATCCTTCATAAGCGGTAGAATTGGGGAGCAACTGCATCATGGCTAACTCCAAAACTCTCAATATCGATATCGCCAAAGGTTTTGGTTTTCCCCATTTCAAAGATATGCTTTTGTGAAGAGTCAACTTTACCTAGATACTTACTATTTTCCATAGCTTGCCAGGTCTTTTCATTGGCGTAAAGATCCATGCCATACTTACGGGCTAAAACACCGACACCGTGAATATGGTCAGCATGTTCATGCGTAATTAAGATAGCATCCAAATCTTCTGGCTTACGGTTAATCTCAGCCAATAAGCTTGTGATTTTTTTGCCAGATAATCCTGCATCTACTAAAATCTTTTTCTTAGGGGTTTCTAGATAGAAGGAATTACCACTAGAACCCGATGCTAAAATACTGTATTTAAAGCCTTTTTCACTCATTCTAGTCTTCTACTTCATCCTCCCATACTTCTTCTTTTACAGCATCATTATCATAAGGAAGAACAATGGTAAAGGTAGAACCCTTGCCGTATTCACTCTTAGCCCAGATAAATCCATTGTGTTGCTTGATGATTTCTTTTGCTATAGCTAGACCTAAACCAGTCCCACCTTGGGCACGACTTCTAGCCTTATCAACCCTGTAGAAACGGTCAAAAATCTTCGGTAAATCTTCTTTAGGAATTCCAAGTCCTTGATCAGAAATGGATAAAATCATCTGGTCATCAGTGGTTTTCATGCTAACCGTAATTTTCCCACCATCAGGGGAATACTTGATGGCATTGTTAAGAATATTATCGATTACCTGAGTCATCTTGTCTGTATCAATTTCAATCCAGACCGATGTAATGGGATAATCACGAACCAACTCGTATTTCTTTTCTTGATCCTGGGCTCGTATCTTATCGAAACGGTTTAGGATAAACGTAATGAAAGCTGTAAAGTTAATCAATTCAACATCTAAATGGCTAGTTGCATTATCAATACGCGAAAGATGCAAGAGGTCTGTCACCATTCGCATCATACGGTTGGTCTCATCTAAAGATACTTTGATAAAATCAGGAGCAACAGGTTCATATAATGCACCCTCATCCAAGGCCTCTAGGTAAGATTTTACACTGGTCAATGGAGTTCGCAATTCATGACTAACGTTGGAAACGAAAAGCCTTCTCTCGCGTTCTTCCTTCTCTTGTTCAGTCGTATCATGTAGAACTGCTACCAAACCAGAGATAAAGCCGGATTCTCTACGAATCAAGGCAAAACGCACACGCAAACTAATATACTCCCCATTTACATTTTGGGAATAAATCATCATTTCAGGACTTTGCGTAATTAAGTCTCTAAGCTCGTACTCATCTTCAATCTTGAGCAACTCAAGAATGTTCTGATTTAATGCGTCATCACTTTCAACTCCAAGTTGTCTTTTGGCCATATCGTTAATCATAGTTATTTGACCACGACGATTTGTTGCTAGAACCCCATCTGTCATATATGACAAAATACTATGCAATCTTTTACTTTCCTGCTCAAGATTTTCCTGAGTTAGACGAATAACTTCAGACAAATCATTTAAGTTATTCGTAATGTTAGTGATTTCAGTATTCCCCTGCATATCCAGTACTTGAGAATAATCACCAGCAATTAAATCTTTAATCTTTTGATTTAACTGTTTGAGTCGGATATTATCTCTACGGCCTTCAAGCAAGAGAAAGCTAACAAGCATGATAAAACCAATTAAAATGAGTACAAAGACGAAATCTCTGGTTAAAATTGTTTGTCTAATTACTTCAATCATTATTTCTCATGTAATAACCAACACCACGACGAGTTAAGATATATTCAGGTCTACTTGGTGTGTCTTCAATCTTCTCACGTAGACGTCTAATAGTGACATCGACAGTACGTACGTCACCAAAATAATCGTACCCCCAAACAGTCTCAAGGAGATGTTCACGGGTAATAACTTGACCAAGATGAGAAGCTAAGTGATGCAACAACTCAAATTCTCTATGAGTTAAGTCCAATTCTTCTCCATATTTTTTGGCTACATAAGCATCTGGAAGAATCTCTAAATCCCCAATTTGAAGACTTTGCAATTTAGTCTCTTCCTCTTGGTTATCCACTGCTACTAACTCCGTACGACGAAGAAGTGCCTTAACACGCGCTTGTAGCTCACGGTTTGAAAATGGCTTGGTCACATAATCATCCGCGCCAAGCTCAAGACCAATAACCTTATCAAACTCGCTGTCTTTTGCTGAAAGCATGATAATCGGAACACTACTTGTCTTGCGAATTGTTTTAGCCACTTCAAGACCATCAATTTCTGGAAGCATCAAGTCCAAAATAATAATATCAGGTTTTTCAGCTTCAAACAGTTCAATCGCTTCACGTCCATTAAAGGCTGTAACAACTTCATAGCCTTCCTTGGTCATATTAAACTTAATAATATCTGAGATTGGTTTTTCATCATCTACAATCAATATTTTTTTCATATAGTCACCTTTTTCCTTATATCAATTATACCAAAAATGCAAAGAAGACACGAAAGACTGGTGTGTCAGCATCTTTTTGAATACTCTTGCCAAATTTTTTTGTTGAGGTTTTGCTAGTGGATAGAGGGTCAAACTCATCTGGAGTTAACCAAACAACTTCTTTTGTCGCTATACTCTTTACTATCAACTACTTGTCCCGCTAGGATTCGTACATGCCACTTTCGATGGCTAAAGATATGCTTCACTTCTTTGAAATCACTATCCTGCCAGTCAACTTCTAAATCATAATCCTGCTCAAAACTTTCTTGAGGTGATGGACCCAAGTTGCATGGATGGTTCAGCAACCTGATTAAAGAGATTTAGTTCTTCATCTTTTGAAAATTCATCTACCTCAATCAAGGGGAAATGCCAAAATCCAGCAAGTAACTTTTCACTTTCATTCTTTTCTAGTAAAAACTGTCCTCTGCCATTTTGCACAACTAAAGCATTTAAAAATATGGGAACTGGTTTTTTCTTTGGCGCTTTAATAGGATAGCGATCCATTGTTCCATTTTGATAGGCAGCACTAAAATCTTTAACTGGACTATCTTCTGGCCTCGGGTTAACGGGTGCCTCAATATCTGAACCCAAATCCATCAAAGCCTGATTGAAATCCCCTGGACGATTTGGGTCAATCAAGATTTCCATCATAGCTTGAAATATCTTGCGATTGCTTGGATTTCCAATATCATAATTGACTTCAAATAGACGAGCCAAAACACGCATGACATTCCCATCAACTGCTGGTTGTGGTAGATTAAAGGCAATACTTGCAATTGCACCAGCTGTATAAGGGCCTATCCCTTTCAAGCTTGAAATACCTTCGTAAGTTGAAGGAAATTTTCCATTAAACTCATTCATAATCTGCTGGGCTGCTATTTGCATATTACGAACACGAGAATAATAACCCAGTCCTTCCCATGCTTTTAATAAACGTTCTTCAGGTGCGATTGCTAAACTCTCTACAGTCGGAAACCATTCTAGAAACCGTTTATAATAAGGAATGACTGTATCAACTCTTGTTTGCTGCAACATGATTTCAGACACCCAGATATGATAAGGGATTCTTGTTCCTTCTCCAAGGTAAATCTCGCTTATTTTCGTCATACCAAGCCAATAACTTTTTTCTAAAAGAGAGAATCCTCTCCTCTTCCCACATGGACACGCCATATTTCTCCAAATCTAACATATATCTAGTATAGCATATCCTTATAGGATACTCAAAAAATGAAAATTATCCTTGTTTTAGTATCGACTCTCTTATCATACCTGACTATCAGACATATCTCTACTCTTTCTGTTGTTTTCTATCTTTTTTTGATATAATGACTTTTGAAAGAATCTTTAAAGGAGATATCAATGCGTTTTTAATCAATTTAGTTATTATCCCGTTACAAACCAACAAGCTTTACAAGAATTATCTGAGCTTGGATTCAAGCTTGATCTTTCAGTTTCACATAAAGAACAGTTTGAAGCCTTTGTTAGAACTTGTTTCTTCAATTACAAAAATACCGATTATCCACTTTCCGCTCTAGCAGTTGATAAAGAAACTGATCTGGTCGCTTTCTTCAATTCAGAACGTGAATTGACAGCAGAAATTTTCTATACTGTAGTCTTTCAGTTGCTTGGATTCAGTTACTTACTAGACTTTGAAGATAGTCTTGCTTTCATAAAGAAACAGCATGTCCTATTGTTTACGGAGATTTGATTGACAATCTCTACCAACTTCTTAATACGCGCACTAAAAAGGGAAATACCTTGATTGATCAGCTAGTTAGTGATGGTTTTATTCCTGAGGACAACTCTTACCATTACTTCAATGGTAAGAGTTTGGCAACTTTCTCAACTGCCAATGTCATTCGTGAGGTTGTTTATGTAGAGACTCGTGTTGATTCTGATAAGGATGGACTTCCTGATCTTATTAAGGTAAGTATAATCCGACCAAAATACAATGGGAAGATTCCAGCTGTTATGACAGCGAGCCCATACCATCAAGGAACTAATGATAAAGCAAGCGACAAAGCTCTTTACAAAATGGAAGCTGAACTAGAAGTCAAGGAACCACATGAAATTACGTTAGAAAATCCAACCCTGGACTTGGTTAAACCCGTTGGCGAAGCGGATCTTGTTGCTGATGCTGAAGAAAAGCTCACTCATATCAATAGTAGTTACACACTTAACGACTACTTCCTTCCAAGAGGATTTGCCAATATCTATGTATCTGGTCTTGGTACCAAGGATTCTCAAGGTCAAATGACCAATGGCGACTACCGACAAGTCGAAGCTTATAAAAATGTCATTGATTGGCTCAATGGTCGATGCCGTGCCTTCACAGACCATAGTCGTGAACGTCAAGTAAATGCTGACTGGTCAAATGGTAAAGTAGCAACTACAGGTCTTTCTTACTTAGGAACAATGTCTAACGGCCTTGCCACTACAGGAGTTGATGGTTTAGAAGTCATCATTGCTGAAGCAGGGATTTCATCATGGTACAACTATTATCGTGAAACGGTCTTGTCACAAGCCCTGGTGGCTATCCAGGGGAGGACTTCGATTCATTAGATGAATTAACTTATTCTCGTAATCTCTTAGCTGGTGACTATATTCGTGGAAACGAGGCTCATAAAGATTCTATAGAAGAACTGAAGAAAAATCTAGACCGTAAAACTGGTGATTATAACCAATTTTGGCATGACAGAAACTACCTACTCAATGCTGAAAAAATTAAGGCTGAAGTTGTCTTTACCCACGGTTCACAAGACTGGAATGTCAAACCACTTCATGTCTATCAAATGTTCAATGCTCTTCCAAGTCATATTAATAAACACCTCTTTTATCATAACGGAGCCCATGTTTATATGAACAACTGGCAGTCAATTGATTTCCGTGAATCCATGAATGCCCTTCTGACACAGAAATTATTGGGTCAAAACACTGACTACCAACTACCAAGAGTCGTTTGGCAAGACAATACTGCTCCTCAAACATGGCATAAACTTGATGACTTTGGAAATCAAAGTGAACATAAAACTTTCTCTTTAGGTACTGAAGAAGCTGTCATTCAAAACCACTACCAAGATTCTGACTTCGAACGTTTTGGAAAAACCTACCAAACCTTTAATAATGAACTCTATCAAGGAAAAGTCAATCAGGTTACCATAGACCTGCAAGTGACAGAAGACCTTCATCTTAATGGGCGTGTTAAACTGAACCTTCGTCTCAAGTCAAGTACAAACAAAGGCTTACTTTCTGCTCAACTTCTCGAACTTGGTCAAAAGAAATACCTACAACCATATCCAGGAGTTTTGACTGCTCGTACTATTGATAATGGTCGTTACCATATGCTGGAAAAACCTTTGTGAACTACCATATAGTCCAAATGCCCAGCGTGTTATTACCAAAGGCTACCTCAATCTCCAAAATCGTCATGATTTATTGAAAATTGAAGAAGTTAAGCCAGATGAATGGATGGAATTCCAATTTGAACTCCAACCAACGATTTACAAACTAAAAAAAGACGATACAATCCGACTAGTTCTTTATACTACTGACTTTGAGATTACTATCCGTGACAATACAGACTATCAATTAACTGTGGACCTTTCACAATCTAGTCTAGAAATTCCTTATCAAAAAAATAGTCAGTAAACTAGAAAAACCCGTGATACAAATATCACGGGTTCTTTTTATTCTTATTTTTTTCTTCGGCTTGTTTTTTCATTCTCGCAAGTCTCAATGAACGATTGGGATTGAGGCGATTAAAAAGTTCTTCTAATTTCTTTTCATTCCAGACGTCTGCTGCAGAAACAAAATTTCCATCAGCATCTCGGAAAGATATTGGTTTATCACCCATAGCTATCTCCTAGTCTACAAATTCAAACTCAAATTTTCCAATACGGACAAGGTCGCCGTCCTTAGCACCACGAGCACGAAGAGCTTCATCAACACCCATACCACGCAACTGACGAGCAAACTTCATGACAGACTCATCACGGTCAAAGTTAGTCATATTAAAGAGTTTCATGAGTTTTTTTCACCTGAAAGAACCCATGTTGCATCATCGTCACGACCAATCTCAAATGGTTTTTCTTCTTCATCGAAGCCATAGTAAGCCTCTTCTTCCATTTCTGATTCGTCATAAAGAAGGAATTCTGGCGTTTTATCAAGAAGCTCAGCCGTTGCGTCTAATAGCGGTGCAAGACCTTGCTTAGTCAAACCTGAAATTGGGAAGATTGGTGGTAATTCTTCAAATTCATCATAATTAGCAGCCAATTTTTTCTTGAATTCTTCAAGGTTTTCTTGACTCTCAGGCATATCCATTTTATTGGCAACAATAATCTGTGGACGCTCCATCAGACGAAGATTGTAAGATTCAAGTTCCTTATTGATTGCTAGATAGTCCTCGTAAGGATCACGTCCTTCGCTAGCTGACATATCAATGATATGTAGGATAACACGAGTACGCTCGATATGGCGCAAGAACTGAGTTCCTAGTCCAACACCTTGGCTAGCACCTTCAATCAATCCAGGAAGGTCTGCAACGGCAAAGGATTCACCGGACTGGGTACGAACCATACCAAGATTTGGAACAATTGTCGTAAAGTGGTAGGCACCAATTTTTGGCTTAGCAGAGGTAATCACGCTAAGGAGTGTTGATTTACCGACAGATGGGAAGCCAACTAAGCCAACATCCGCAAGAATTTTAAGTTCTAACTGTAATTCACGTTCCTGACCTGGTTCTCCATTTTCTGAGATTTCTGGTGCAGGATTTTTTGGTGTTGCAAAACGGATATTTCCACGTCCACCACGTCCACCATGAGCCACGATGAACTCTTGACCATTCTCAATCAAATCGGTGATGACTTTTCCAGTCTCGGCATCACGCACAGTTGTCCCTTGAGGTACACGGACAATTAAGTCTTCTGCCCCTCTACCGTGCATCCCTTTGGTCATTCCCTTCTCTCCAGATTGGGCTTTGAAATGACGATTGTAACGGAAGTCCATAAGGGTACGTAAGCCTTCGTCTACAACGAAAACAACGTTACCACCACGTCCTCCATCACCGCCCCATGGTCCACCATTAGGGACGTATTTTTCACGGCGAAAGGCAACCATGCCATCGCCACCATTACCAGCCTTGACCTTGATCTTGGCTGTGTCTAAAAACATACTCATATTCTCTTCTCGCTTCAAAAAGGGCTGGGAAAATCCCAGTCACCCAACTTATTGCCAAACAATAAAATGATTAACTTTTTAGAATCTGCTAAATACACCAATGGCAGTAGCAAAGATACCTGCCAATGTTACAAATAACATTACTAATACGACAAACATTGTAAGTTTTTTTCAAAGAATGTTTTTTTACGTTTACCATTATCACCGAATGCCATTTTTTTCTCCTTTACTATAATACTCTGTTCTTAATATTCATCTGATACAGGAGCGATTGCCCACAAGATTAAATAAGCAATAAGTCCAGCACCATAACAGAAAGCTAAAACTCCCCAAATAACACGTACGATTGTAGGGTCGATATCAAAATAATTAGCTAAACCAGCGCATACACCACCGATTTTTTTGATCTCTACCACTTCTCATAAATTTCTTTTTCATATTTTTTTATTTCCTTTCTTTGATTCGATTAATCATTTATATATTTTCTTAAATTTCTTAATTGTTTTCTAGATGCCTTAAGCATACGCTTCGAACCTTTAACTGGCATAGTAACAGCCTGTTGTGGGATATAGAAGACTGTCTTTAAAATACGTTTTTGTAACAGGTTCGTCAGCCCCTATTTCTTTTGGCAAAATTATTTGAAATAATAACGTCTAGATAAAATTCATGGACTCTTCTAGCAAAAATTCTCAGCAGAAATTTCATATAATTTTTTTCAGCCAAGTGTTTTTCATCCATTGACGGTGTAGCAAGTAAGGCTTCAAGAATCGCTCCTGCTAAGTCCCTTTCCTCATAATAAAGGGTTCCGAACATTTTATCACTGATGAGATTATCCAGATAAGGATTACCATGGGCAATAACAGGTGTCTTACTAGCTAAACTTTCCAGATAAGTTAATCCCTGAGTTTCACTTGTAGAAGCCGATATGAAGAAATCAGCTGCCTTATAATAGAGTGCCGTTTCATTTGGCGGAATCATACCTGTAAAGATAACAGAATCTTGAATTTTTAAATCTTCTGCTTGCTCCTTAAGGTTGTCTAAATAAGGACCATCACCAGCTACAACCAATTTAACATTTTGTTCTTCTTTTAGAACATCTGGTAGAGCTGCCAGAACTGCTTGAATATTCTTCTCATAAGAAACTCGAGAAAGACTTAGAAGCATCTTTTCGTTTTTCTTGATGCCTAGTTTATCTCGGAGGTCACTAATATGCTCAGGACCAATCTCAGGTCGTTCAAACTTGGCAAGTTCAATGCCAGTTGGAATGACACGCTTTTCAACCTTTACCTTATAATCGTATAAAAGATCACGGACAATCTCACTAGGACAAATAACTCCGTCGACATCATGTAGAAAACCTCTCACAAGGTACTTAACCATACCTGGACGAATCAACATCCCCTTAGCGATATAATGAACATAATCTTCATATTGAGTATGATAGGTGTGAATGACTGGGATTTTTCAGTTCTCGTGCAATCCATATTCCCAATAAACCAAGAGAAAACTCTGTCTGGGTATGAATAATGTCTAACTGATATTGTTTCGCAATCTCAAGAGCTTTTGTAAATCCACGGTAAGCAAAACGACGATCTTTAAAGGCAAAGAATGGAACACTAGGAATACGGATAATTTGCCAGTCTTCATAGCGATTAACATCCTTATCAGTTGTCGTAAAGATAAAGACTGCATGCCCTTGCTTTTCAAGCTCAGTTTTTAAGGTTCGAATACTGGTCGCAACACCCGAGACCTGTGGGAAATAAGTATCTGTAAATAATCCAATTCGCATATACTACCTCATTTTTTTCCTAAAGCTGCTTGCTCCCGATAGAATTTTAGCCAGATTTCTAAAAGATGCTCTTCTGAGTATTCTTTTGAAATAGCCTTAGCCCTCTCTTTTAATTCTTTTAGTGCTTCTGGATGCGCTCGATATTCCAAAATGGCTTCTTTCATTTCTTCTACATCAGTGGTAGGTCGATAATTTCCTTCTAGAATGACCTTATAAAGATCCAAATCACGAAGCATAATAGGTGCTTCACAACTCGCAGCTTCTAGAATAGTCATTGGAAAGAGCTCGTTATAACTAGGAAGTAAGAACAAATCTGCCAAAGCATACAGCTCTCTCATCCGTTCTGGCTCAACAATCCCAGGGAAAATTAAATTTTTTGGAGGATTATCCATGATTTTTTTATAGCGTTCATAACCATCTGTAATCCCACCAAAAGAGAAGCCTCCAGCCCAAATAAAGGTAATATCCGGTAACGCTTCAGCAAGTGTAATAAAATCATCAATTCCCTTACGCTTCTGAACTTGCCCTGCTCCTACAACCACGAATTGATTTTCGCTCAACCCCATGTCATGTCGAAGTTTACTTACTTCTTCTGCAGGAAGTGGATGCCATTTTTCTTTATTCACAAAGTTAGGGATATAGGTTACTTTTTCACGGGGAATCCCAGCTGCAACCAAATCTTCGATAAAAGTAGGATTGACCACAACCAAATGTTCCATACGGTCATAAAAGGAAAATACGTATCGCTTCACGATTCCTTTTAGGAAGAATGGTATCTTCAAGCTACCTTCTAAGGTATCCGGCAAGAAGTGAACATAACCAATTCTACGACCAGAACGCTTCTTTTGGAATGTTGACAAATAATAAGGAAGATCGATTGTATGAAAATGAGTAACATCAGCTTCTACAGGAAGATTCTCCGTTACAATTAGTTGGTCTTTCGCATCACGTTTCAAAAGTTGCACAAGTTCACGGTAAGCTCCAGAAACACCTTGGCCTGCTACCTTTTCACTTGAACTTAGCATATTGATGCGTAATTTCTCTTTTTCCATACTATCTATTATATCATTTTATTGAAAGAAAATCAGCAAATTAAAAGAGAGATAGCATAAAAGCTAGGGAATTTCCTAACACTTATACTATTTCTCTTTTTTTCATTCTATTTAATACCTAAAGCGATACGTGCATAGCGACTCATTTTTTCAACCGTCCAAGCTGGATACCAAACTAATTTTACTTCAACGTTAGTAACCTCTGGCACATCTGTCATCGCATCATAGATTTGATCAGTCAAGAGGTCGGCCAATGGACAACCCATAGTCGTTAAGGTCATATCAATCTCAGTATCACCGGTATCACCATCAAATCGAATCTCATAAATCAGACCTAGGTTGACGATATCAATTCCTAATTCTGGGTCGATAACCTCTTCTAAAGCCGTCAAAATGCGAGTTTTGATGTTTTCAATTTGCTCTTCTGTGTAAGCCATATTCAGTCTCCTCTATCTTAATCCTCGATAAAGTCACGAAGCGGTTTGCTTCTACTTGGTTGGCGAAGTTTCTCAACGCTTTTGCCTCAATCTGACGAATACGCTCACGAGTAACGTTAAAGACTTTACCCACATCTTCTAACGTACGCATTTTACCATCATCGAGACCGAAACGAAGACGAAGAACATTTTCTTCTCTATCAGTCAAAGTATCTAGAACTTCATCCAACTGCTCACGCAAGACGATACGAGTTGTATAGTCAACTGGATTTTCAATCACTTCATCTTCGATAAAGTCACCAAGGTGGCTATCATCTTCTTCACCAATTGGTGTTTCAAGAGAAACTGGTTCTTGCGCAATCTTTAAAATTTCACGAACCTTATCAGGTGTCATATCCATACGTTCAGCAATTTGTTCAGGAGTAGGATCTTGTCCCAACTCTTGAAGAAGATTACGTTGCTCACGAACAAGCTGTTGATAGTTTCCACCATGTGAACTGGGATACGGATGGTACGAGCTTGGTCAGCAATGGCACGGGTAATAGCCTGACGGATCCACCAAGTTGCATAAGTTGAGAATTTAAATCCTTTAGAGTAGTCAAATTTATCAACGGCTTTCATAAGCCCCATGTTACCTTCTTGGATTAAGTCAAGGAATTGCATACCGCGTCCAACATAGCGTTTTGCGATAGAAACTACCAAACGAAGGTTTGCCTCTGCTAGACGTTGTTTCGCTTCAACATCTCCTGCTTCAACTGCAAGAGCTAGTTCTTTTTCTTCTTCGTTAGTAAGAAGAGGTACAACCCCAATTTCTTTCAAATACATGCGGACAGGATCGTTAACCTTAGCAGATGTAGAACCAATTAAATCCTCATCACTAAGTTCTGGTTCTTCTTCTGTACTTAGAACACGCTCACTTGGATTTCCTTCGTTATCCGTGATTGCAATACCAGCATCTTGAATACGTTGCAAAAGATTTTCAATCCCCTCAGCATCAAGAGCAAAAGGAATTACAAGGACATTGTTAATTTCATCATCTGTCGCAGTACCAGTTTTCTTATGGTTACGAATAAATTCTGCAACTTGGACATCAAAAGTTGTTACTTCATTTTGTTTTTTTGCCATTCTTACTCCATTCTTCTTTTTTGGGCAATTAAGCGTTCAAGCTCTTCTAAAGCAGTATCAGTATCACCTACATGACTAGCTTCCTGAACCTTTTTTTTAATTTGCAAGTTTTGTTGATGCAAAAGAGCACGATTTCTCGACTCTTCCACTTCTTTTAACTCTTCCGGAGACATTTCAGAGGGTAAATCCAAGGCTAACACTTGGTACCAGGCATTTTCAACTTCTCTAGTCTGGTTAGCCAAATCTTCCGAAGTGATTGAACCATTATCAATCAAGAGTCCATACAAGGTCTGAAACTCTGGGAGTTTCAAATACAAAATCATCTCTCAGACGATAATCATTCAACACAAGGGGATGCTCCATCATACGATAAAGAATATTTGCTTCAGCTCTCATGACTGCCGTTAATTGTTTAGAAACCGACATAGTAATTGGTGTCGGATTAACAACTTGCTTAACCTTCTCTTGTCTCTGTTTAACACGACTTTCATTAATAACGTGCTCTACTTGTTGATAATCAAAAGATGGTAAATGATCCGTCAACAAATGAATATAGGTGTTCTGGGCTGTGATAGAAGGTTCTTTGACGATAAGAGGTGCAATTTTCTCGATAAAATCAATCTGTGCTTGAAGATTTTCACTATTACTAGGTTTGTAATGATGGATATAAAACTCAATCGGACTGATTCGAGTATTGGATAAAAGATAAGCCAAATCCTCTGGAGAATTCTTTTGTAAATACTCATCAGGGTCCATTGCATCGGGAATTTGAACAATTTGAACTGGTAAATCCCCAAGTTCCTCTAGAGCTTTAGCGGTTGCTGCTTGTCCTGCCTTGTCACCATCATAAGTGATAATCACTTTTTTTGTAAAGCGTTTGAGATGTTCAACGTGTTCAGCAGTCAAGGCTGTTCCCATGGAAGCTACTGCATTTTCAATACCAGCACGGTAGGCTGCAATGACATCCATAAAGCCTTCCATTAGATAAATTTCAGGAGCCTTACCAGACCCTTTTTTTACTCTATCCAAATGATATAATTCGTAACTCTTGTTAAAAATCGCCGTCGCTCGACTATTTTTATACTTGGCAGCTTGAGAATCTGTCTCTTGCCAAACACGACCAGAAAAAGCAATTACCTTACCTTGATCGTTAGAGAGTGGAAATATAATCCGGTTATGGAAGGTATCAAAGAATTGATTACTCTCGGAAAGATAAAACAGACCTGAATCCAGCAAGTCCTTTTCGCTATAATCATCAGCTAAACGTTGGTAGAGATAAGAACGTTCAGCAGGGGCTAAACCAATCATAAAATGTTTAATGACATCATCGGTCAAACCACGTTTATAGAGATAGTTTCTTGCCTCTTCACCCATCTTTGTCGTCATGAGAATAGCATGATAAAAGCGTGCAGCCTTGTCATGCATATCATAGAGGTTTTGGTGTGGTGACGAATGTGGAGCAGTGTTATGGACAGGAGCTTCGAGGTGCATCCCAAGACGTTCACCTAGAATCCTCACAGCATCGGCAAAGGTTACTTGTTGATATTCTTCAATGAATTTAAAGACATCTCCAGAACGGCCACAACCAAAACAGTGGTAAAACTGCTTATCTTCAACTACGTTAAAGGAAGGGGTCTTTTCACCATGAAAAGGACAGAGCCCTAAAAAGTTCCGTCCAGATTTTTGTAAAGAAATTACTTCTCCTATGATTTCGACAATATTGGTATTGTTTTTGATTTCTTCGATGACTCTCTTGTCAACCATAGACAATACCTCCATTTTATCACAGTTTACTCTAACTAGTATAGCTTATTTCTGAAAAAAAGTAAACCACTTCATACACTTTACATGAGACTATTTCATAAGTTTCCAGCTATCATGAAAAAAACTGAATCTTCTGAGCAAATCATTCTAATATTTGAAAGAAAAACAAAAGAAATAAAAATCCTATTTCACTTGATCTTCGAGGTTATTTTTTAATATTCTGCTAATATACTGACCATCTTTTCTACTGATACAAGCCGTTGCAAAAGTCATTGGTGCTATATAAACTTCTCCTCTATATGATGGATCGGTCAAAACAGGCATAGAATAATAGGCGTTCTTTTTATTTTTAAGGTCAATAAACCATTTTCCTCCTAGGTGTTTGCGAAAGGTTTCACCGATATAAACGGTCAAATAATCCAACATCTTGCGGTCTGCTATCAAAGCATGGTGGTCTTCGTAGTAAGCTAAGATCCAAGCCTCCAAATCATCCAAAGACTGCATGCTATAGTCTAAATGAAGGCCTTGTTCCTCAGCAAACTCCCTAGTAAAATAGTCCATCTTAAATCCAATTTGAAAAATACATTCTTGAAAATCTTCTTGTGTGTATGCCATGTGTTTATCTCCTTACTTCTATTAAAGTTTAAGATTCTTAGATTGATTCCATTATAAAGTAAAATTGGCAAAAAAAGGAAATATGAATAAAGTTTAAATCGCCACTAAAAAAACCTAGAAGCGAAATCTTACTTCTAAGTTTTTTTAAGGATACTTGATTTAAAAATTATCTACTCAAATAGTTGATAGTAATCAGAAATCTTCATCTTGGCTTTTTCATCCTTATTCAAATCTTGGATGATTTGTCCATCTTTCATAACAATGAGACGATTTCCATACTTGAGAGCATCTTCCATATGGTGGGTAATCATCAAAGCAGTCAAATGGTCCTTGCTGACAAAGTCATCTGTCAATTCCATCAAGGACACACTTGTTTTAGGGTCAAGGGCTGCCGTATGTTCATCCAACAAAAGGAGTTCTGGACGTTTTAAGGTTGCCATTAAGAGGCTCAAGGCCTGTCTTTGTCCACCAGATAAGAACTCAATCGGTGTATCCAAGTGTTTTTCTAGACCATTTCCGACTTTCTCAATGGTTGCTTGAAATTCTTCCTTGTAAGCTGAGAGTCTTCTCGGAAAAAGTCCACGTTTTTCACCACGAAACTTGGCAATCAAGAGATTTTCTGCAACCGTCATACGAGGGGCAGTTCCCATCTTAGGATCTTGGAAGACACGAGAAAGGTACTTAGCACGTTTTTCAGGGCTAAAATGAGTCACATCCTCTCCCATAATGCGAATGCTACCACTAGTCAAGGGCAGAGTTCCTGCAATGCTATTAAATAGGGTTGACTTTCCTGCTCCATTTCCACCCAAGATTGTGATGAAGTCATGTTCATAAATTTCAAGTGAAACATCGTTTAGGATAATTTTTCCCTCGTCGAAGCCATTTTTCACAATTTTTGTGGCATTTTTTAATTCAACAATTGCTGTCATTTGCTTAATTTGACTCCTTTCAAGTATTTATCCTTAAGGGTTGGAATTACCAAGCAAGTTGCCAGGATAAGAGCACTGTACAAACGGAGATAGCTAGTGTTAAAGCCGAGAGCAATGACTCCCCATACTAGGAATTGGTAGCTAATAGACCCAACAACAATGGTAACCAAACGTTCTGCTAATGTAAGACTCTTAAAGAGAACTTCACCGATAATTAAGCTTGCAAGACCAACTACGATAACCCCGATACCACGAGAAACATCTGCATAGCCTTCTTGTTGAGCGATAAGAGCGCCAGCAAGTGCGATCACACCATTTGACAAGACCAAGCCCATAAGCTCCATGCGTCCAGTATTGATACCAAAACTACGAGCCATATCTGGATTATCTCCTGTCGCGATATAAGCTTGCCCCAATTTAGTATCTAGGAAGAAAAGCATGAGAAGGATAACCAAAGTCACAAAAATCAAGCCAGTAAATAATTGATTAACCTCAGATGAGAAAGGAAGGACATCCTGGATTTGTTTGGTTCCCAAAAGCCCAAGGTTTGCGCGTCCCATAATCATGAGCATGATAGAATGACAAGAAGTCATGACTAAAATTCCTGATAAAAGGGTAGGAATCTTCCCTTTCGTATAAAGAAGGCCCGCTGCTAAACCAGCAAGACAACCCGCTCCTACAGCTGCTAAAGTCGCAAGAAAAGGATTAACCCCTTGAGTAATGAGAGTAACTGCAACTGCTCCTCCCAAAGGGAAGGAACCTTCAGTTGTCATATCTGGAAAGTTCAGGATTCGAAAGGTCATAAAGATTCCCAAACCTAGAATAGCCCAGACCAATCCCTGTGAAATAATAGATATTAGCATGTTTGATTCGTTTCCTTTATTCTAAAAATTGGAGGAGATGTCTCCAACTCCTCCTTTATTCTTATTCGATTACTTGACCAGCTTCTTTGAGAACTGATTCAGGAATTGTGATTCCAAGTTCTTGAGCAACCTTTTTGTTGATCACTGATTTACCAGTCGAGAAGACATTAACCGGTGTATCTGCAGGTTTTTCACCCTTCAAGACTTTAGAGATCATCTTACCAGTAGCCACACCAAGATCGTGTTGATCAACAACCACTGATGCCAAACCACCCGCTTCTACCATTGCAGTTGCACTTGGATAGATTGGTTTTTTAGCTGTTTGGTTACTTGATACTACAGTTGAGAATGCTGACGCAATAGTGTTATCGATTGGAACCCAAATTGCATCAACTTTTACCAGTCATAACGTTTACTGTTGAAGCAATTTCGTTCGTTGAAGGTACTGCGAAAGTTTCTACTTTCAAACCAGCTTTTTCAGCGTAAGCTTTGAATTCTTCTACTTGTGATTTTGAGTTATCTTCGCTACTTGAGTAGAGAGCTCCAATTGTTTTAACGTCAGGTGTTAAAGCCTTAATTAATTCAACCTGTTGCTCAGCAGGGTTATGGTCAGATACCCCAGTGATGTTTCCGCCTGGTTTTTCCAAGTTTTGTACAAGGTTAGCTCCAACTGGGTCTGTAATAGCTGCCATGATAACAGGTAGGTCTTTTGTTGCACTTGCTAGACCTTGAGCTGCAGGTGTCGCAATTCCGACAACAACATCATTTCCATTTGACACCAATTGTTTACTCATTGTCGCAACCTTACTTTGGTCACCTTCTGAGTTCATAAAGTCGATTTTAACTTGGTCGCCTTTATAACCTTCTTCAGCAAGACCATCCTGGATTCCTTGGTAAATCAAATCAAGTGATGGATGGCTGACGAATTGTAAAACACCAACTTTAGCCGTCTTGTTAGCTGTCTCTGTTTTAGTTTCTTGTTTTGTCAAGTTAGAGTAGACCAAGCTTCCTCCAACTAAAACTGCTAATGCTGCGATAATACCAATTAAGCGTTTATTCATATCTATTTCTCCTTATTTTCTTAAACTTAATAATGTTCATGTCACTTTCAATATAACTTTACCAAGCGTCGCCATCGTTTGATTTCCATAATTTTTTCCTCCCCATAGAAAAAGTCCTCACACAAAAAACTTGTGTGAGGACGTCGATGCGCGGTGCCACCTCAATTATAGGAACTAGTCCTATCGCTCTTACTCGCTTCACGAGTTGCACTGTAAGGTGTGCCCACCGAATTCTTATGATTTCAAATTCTTAATTACATCCAGCCCAATTTCATCATCTTCATCTATCTGTTCCCACCAACCACAGACTCGCTAAAAAAATTCGATGATTACTTTCTGAATGCTTAAATTATATCATTTTACTAAAAACTTGTCAAGGCTTTTTATGAATTATTTTTACAAAATTATAAAAAAATTCCTACGGTTTTTTTAAAAAAATATAGCTTGTATTAACCTGAATTACGTAATCCTGTAGCAATTCCGTTAATGGTCGTATGGATCAATCTTTCTTCATCTGAAGATAGCTCACCACGACGTTGACGCTTAATTAATTCCAACTGAATATAGTTAAGGATATTGAAATAAGGCATACGGTAGTTCAGACTATCTTTCAAGTATGTATTTTTCTGCCAAGAGCTCATCATAGCCTTCGATGGCTAAGATAACGTTCTTGGTCAATTGCCATTCATCTAAGATGGTATAGAAGACTGCTTGTACTTCTTCACTTTCACATAATTTAGCGTATTCAAAGGCAATGTTCATGTTAGATTTTGACAAAACCATATCTACGTTAGAGAGAAGAGACTGGAAGAATGGCCAGTTTTGATACATTTCTCTAAGCGTTTCGATATTTTTTGGATCCTGATCTATAAATTCCTTAAAGCTTGAACCCACTCCATACCAACCTGGGAACATGACACGACTTTGTGACCATGAGAATACCCAAGGAATGGCGCGTAGACCACCAATTTCAGTAATCGTTTTACGAGCTGCTGGACGAGAACCGATATTGAAACTTGAGATAGCCTTGATTGGACTAGATTCGAAGAAATAATCATAGAAATGTTCATTTCCAAATACGAGCTCACGGTAGATATCGTAACTGCGTTCCACCACTTGATCCATGATAGCTTCATATCGATTTGATGTATTAGTATCGCTCTTCTTCTGCGTAATCATACGATTGATAGCTGCTGATACCAACATTTCCAAGTTATAGTAGGCTGCATCCTTATTTCCGTATTTATTTCCGATAACTTCACCTTGTTCAGTCAATCGAATACGATCTTTGATTGATTTGAGTGGTTGAGAAGCAATGGCATCATAAGTTGGTCCACCACCACGGCCAACGGTACCACCACGACCATGGAAGAAGGTTACTTTGACTCCGTATTCATCACCAATAGCGGACAATTGTTTTTGAGCCTTATAGAGTGTCCAACAAGATGAGAGATATCCACCATCTTTGTTACTATCAGAGTAGCCAAGCATGATTTCCTGGTAATTATCTCTAGAAGCAATCCACTTCTTAGCAAGTGGTAAAGAGAAATACTTTCTCATTGTTTCTTCAGAATGATCTAAGTCCTCAATCGTTTCAAAAAGAGGAACGATTTGAACACGAGCTTTTTCAGCATCCACCAGACCGACTTCTTTTGAGCATGATGGCTAATTCCAGCATATCAGATACACTAGTTGCATGAGAGATAATTGTTTGACGAATGACGTCTTCTCCCAAACGATTTTTTAATTCACGTGCAGTTTGGAAAATAGCCAATTCTTTTTCGAGGAGTTCAGACTTCTCAGCATGAGTCGCTGACAAGATTCGAGGATCTTCTAACAATTCATGTAAAAGCAACTCGCACTTTTCATCTTCTGACAAATCGCTATAGTGGTCATTGATTCCAGCAGATGCTAACAATTCAGCAACACAGGCTTCATGAACACTTGAGTCTTGACGCATATCAATAGATGCCAAGTAGAAACCGAAGACCTCAACTGCTTCTAGTAATTCTGCAAACTCACCTGTCAACAAGGCTTCCGCTTTATTCTCAAGTAATGAATCCTTAATAATATAAAGGTCTTTCTTGAACTCTTCAACTGTTTCGTAGTGAGGAGGACGATCATCTGCTAATTCTTGAATGGCTCCCGAGAGTCGATTGCTGATATAGTCAGTGATTTCTCCTTGTTGATGCCCTTGAGCACCAAGAAGACGTTCGACATGATGACGTTCATCTGCTGATGAACCAACTACCGCCCACTCTTTTAGATTTAAAAGTGTTTGAATTAATTTAGATTGGATAAAGTGAAAAGCACGACGGTAAGGTTCTTTTTCACGGAAGACAGATGTATCACTAGATTGCGCAGCCATTTCTTCAACAGCCTTGCTTGTCTTGGATAAATTAGTAGAAAGAGAGAAAGTACGATAGAGACTAGAAATCTTGCTGATATAGTAGTTGAAGATGACTTCGCTTTTGAATGGTTGCTGAACGCATGAGAGTTTCAGCAGTTACAAATGGATTTCCATCTCGGTCTCCACCAATCCACATTCCCATAGTAATAGGTTTGGCTTGTTTAAGGTCAATTCCTTGTTCTTTCGCAAGACGTTTATATTCTAGCATTAGATTTGGTACTGCCTGAAGGAAGGAACTATTGTAATATTCCATCACGTTAGTGATTTCGTTGGTTACTTTTAGTTTCTTCTCACGAATCATATCCGTCTGCATGATAATCTCAATATAGCGACGAAGATCATTGTGCCATTTTTCCTCGTTAATAAGACCCATTTTAACATCACGGTATTTACGCAAGAGCGTATGAATATGTGTGGTCAAATCCAACATACTCTTCCGTTGCACTTGTGTTGGGTGGGCTGTCAAAACAGGCACCACGTTCAGATGTTCAAGAATCTCGGCCGCATTTTCTTTTTCTGCTACCATTTCAATGGTTGTTGACAATTTTCCAAGGTAATCTTGATCAATATTGTTTAGGTGGTTAATCTCGTATGCCAAGTCAACGTCTTCAGAAATATTAATCAAAAGTGGCAAAATAGAGAAATATCTAGAGATGTAGACCATTTCATCATTTGAAAGGCTTCTCACTACCTTATCTAGTCCTTGATAGTCTAGATTTGATGATAGCTTCTTCAACTGCATAATCTTGTCAAACGTATCAGCGGGAAGCATATTTTTCGTGATATCTTCAAGTAAATCTGTCAAGATTTGAACTTCTTCTTGCACGACAGTTTTGTTACCAAAATTTTCTAACTTTTGAAGAGACATTTTTTTCTCCTTGTCACATTTTCTTAGAGCTGTGCTTCATACTCGCTATAAAGTTTTTGCACGTTTTTTTCACTAGCATCGATATTTAAGACAAAGGCGATTGCTACCGATAGAACCAGGAGACTATTCCCCCCTTGAGAAAGGAATGGGAAGGTTACACCTGTTGAAGGGATTAAGCCTGAAATCCCCCCGATATTAACGAATACCTGAATTAGAATCATTCCACCAATACCAATTGCTACCATAGAGTTGAACGGATCTTTTGCTCGTACTCCCACTAAAATAATACGAAGAATTAGGAAGAATAAGAGAGCTAAAATAAGACTTGCTCCGACAAAACCAAACTCTTCAATTACAATAGAGAAAACAAAGTCCGTGTGTGCCTCAGGTAGATAGCCTCGTTTTTCGATAGAGTTTCCTAATCCTAGCCCAAACCATCCTCCATTTACCATAGCATAGTATGAATTTGCCAACTGGTGTCCTGCACCAGCGACGTCATCAAATGGATTAAAGAAAGCACTGAATCGTTTAGCTACGTATCCAAATACTGGAATCTTAGAAAATTTATCAACACCAATAAACTTAATGGTTGTTAGAGAAACAAAGGATAAACTGGTCAATACTCCAAGAATAGTTGCAAACCATCGGTGAGCTATTCCACTAATTGAGTACATCAACAATGCTACTAAAAAGAGAATTGTAGCATTTCCGAGGTCAGGGAAAATAGCCAAACTTCCAATCATGACCAAAAGGACAAATCGCCAATCGTTAAAGGATCTAGGCAACCATTGGTTTTGAGTTAAAACTTGAAATCATAAATACCAATCTCTTCTTGTTGTTTTGAAAAACGTTGAGCCAAGTACCAAATGATGATAATTTTCAAGTATTCCGCAGGCTGAACAGTTATAGGTCCTACTTTGATCCAACCGTAAGCACCATTGATAGGAATCCCAATCAAACGAGCTAGAGCTAGTAACACTAACTCAGCAAACATAACGATAAATAACAAACGTTCGTTTCGAAGAAAACCAAGTTTCAACTTATAGATTACTGCAATAAGCAACAAACTAACGATCCAAAACAAGCCCTGATTTCGAACTAATTGAAAAGCGCTCTTTCCTTCTTGAATCAAAGATGCACTCGTTGTCGAATATACCACTATTAAACCCAGAACGGATAAGAGAATATAGGGCACTAAAATAGAGTAATTCAACAGGTGCCTTTTACTAATTTTCATACTTCACCATCTACTAAATTTTTTTAATTTTCTATTCATTCTAGTTTTACAAGCTATTATACCATTTTTTTAGACTAGAAAAAAACTCTTACCCTATAAAGGTTAGAATTTAAGCTTGTAGAATTCAAACAACAATTATTCTCATTTATAACTTTTATCTACGGAAGATTAAAAAAACTCTATCTTTCAAGAGTAGAAAGATAGAGTTGTCACTCTTTAGTTTGAAGATGTTGTTGTAGTTTCACTTGTTGTATCACTTTGGATATACTGAGTAAAGATATTTTTGGAAGGCTTGGTCCTTAACCTTAATATTTGCGGCTTGCAATTCTTTACTAATAATACTTTGAACGAAGGTAGCGTCATTTTGTTTTTTTGAGTAAGAATGATTGTCTTCAATTTTTTTCCTTATAATCATCAATATTAGAAGATTTTTTTCAGTTTTTCTTAGTCAATTTTACAATATAGAAACTACTAGTATATGCTTGTGTACCCGGAGCTGTAATCACATCTGAAACACCATCAACATCAAGGGCAAAGGCTGCTTTTTTAACAACGTCTGGCAATTCTGTTGATGCAGAGTCAAAAGTGATTTCTCCACCATTTGCTTTTGTCTTTTTCGTCAGTTGAATTATCTTTAGCCAATTGTGCGAAGTCAGCTCCAGATTCTTTAGCTTTAGCAAGAACTTCTTTAGCCTTATCTTCACTATCAAGTTTAATAATTTGCGCAGTTACTTCTGGTGTGTACTCATCGTAAGCTTTTTTGTAGTTCTCATCCGTCAATTCAGCTTCTGCAGCTTTCTTAACAGCATACTCAACCAATTTACTTGTACGAATTTGAGCCTTACGACTTTCAGCTGTCATACCAGCACGAGCAAGAACAGTTTGATAACTGTCTCCATATTTTTTTGTTCTTCTGCTACAGCTTCTTCAACTTCTTTATCACTTACTTCAGAACCATATTGTTTTTTTCAAAAAAACTTTTTGAATAGTCATGTTAAGTAAGACTTGTTGAGCAGTTGGATTATTCTTAACTTCTTCAAAGAATTGATGTTCAGTGATGACATCACCTTTCATACTGATTAAGTCAGTTCCTTGAGAGCTATTTGAACAAGCAGCCAAAGTAGCTACTGATAACAAAGTGATGGCACCAGCCAATAATTTTTTCTTCATGTTTACTCCTTTTTTATACACTAGATAAATGTTTACCTTATCTATTTTACTAAATTGTCTTAAAAATATCTGAAATTAGTCAACATCTGGCAGTTCTACTTCTGCTTGATTCTTTCTTAGCATCAAGATTCCATCTCCTAGAGGAACTAGACTAGCTGTTAATCCTGGATTGTCTAGAGTTGCGTCAAATAGTCTTTGCAAACCACGATAAATGGTTCGTTGCCCGCGCCGGACTTCCATAATATCCTTAGCAATATCTCCGCCTTGGAAAATATCATCCAAGACAACTACTCCACCAACTTCAAGATGTTTGAGGATTTCTGGTAAAAAGACGATATATTTAGATTTTGCAGAATCCATAAAAACAAAATCATAGGTTTCTGTCAATGTTGACAAGACATCTACCGCATCGCCTTCCAAGAGAGTGATTTGTTGGCGATTATCAAACTTGGCGAAATTCTCCTTGGCAAAACCAATCATTTCAGGATTCCGATCAATGGTGGTTATTTTTGCATTTGGGGCATGATTTGCCATTAAAAGAGCTGAAAATCCAATCGCTGTCCCAATCTCTAAAATATTTTTTGGTTGAATTGTTTCCATAAGGAAACGGAAGTAAGCGACTGTTTCATGAGGAATGATAGGAATATTCTCCTTACGAGCAAAGTTTTCTAGTTCTTTTAAAGAACCGGTCACTTGCTTTTTGTCTGTGGCGCATAAATTCCACAATCTCATCCTTAACAACAGGCCGTCTCATGTTGTGGTTGGCATTTTTACTGTATGACTCAACCATTTTATGCCAATCCTAATTTTTCAACAAGGGCTTCAAACTCATCCAAACGACGTTCAAAGACTGTGAAGGCATCGTTGAGATAATCTTCTTTTTTCCATATCAACTCCAGCTTTACGCATGATATTGAGTGGATAGTCTGACTTCCCAGCCTTCAGGTAATCAATATAACGGTCACGATCCTCTTGGCTACCATGAACAATCTTTTCAGCCAATGCTGAAGCTGCTGCAAAACCAGTTGAATATTGATATACATAGTAGTTATAGTAGAAATGAGGAATTCGAGCCCACTCGTACTGGATTTGAGGGTTGTCTTCCTTGCTCAAGCCATAGTATTCTTGGTTCAAGTCAGCATAGAGATTGTTTAGGAACTCGCTTGTCAAAACTTCACCATTTTGATCGGCTTGGTGAATAGCATGTTCAAATTCAGCAAATTGAGTTTGGCGGAACACTGTTCCACGGAAACCATCCAAGAAGTTATTGAGAATCGCAAAGCGTGTTGCGTCATCTTGAACTTCTTGCAATAATTTTTCAGTTAAGATATTTTTCATTGGTTGTTGAAGCAATTTCTGCCAAGAAGATTGAGTAATCTCCGTATACATAAGGTTGTGTTTCACGCGTGTAGCTTGAATGCATACTATGACCTGTCTCATGGACAAGAGTAAAGAGATTATCGAGGTTATTCTGCCAGTTAAGAAGCATAAATGCGTTGGTATCGTAGGAACCACCAGAGTATGCACCAGATCGCTTGCCTTGATTTTCATAAACATCAATCCAACGTTCGCTGAAGGCGCGTTTCACACGACTCAAGTAATCCTCACCAAGAACAGCCAAAGCTTCCTCTGCCTTCTTCAATGCTTCCTCATAAGTAAAGCTGTATTCTACTGAAGACAATGGTGTATAGATATCGTACATCTTGAGGTCTGGAATACCCAAGATTTTTGAACGAAGAGCCAGATAACGATGCAATAATGGCAAATGCTTACGAACAGCAGACACTAAGTTATCATAAACACTTTCAGGTACAAAATTGGCCGCAAGAGCTGCTTCACGCGCACTCTTGTAGTTACGAACCTTAGCACGATAGTTTTGTACTTTAACGTTTGTCTGCAGGGTTTTCGCGTAAGTGTGCTGGTATTGCTCATAGGTAGAGTAAAGAGCTTCATAAGCTCCACGACGAACCTCACGATTCTTAGATTCTACCAAGCGCATATAAACACCGTGTGACAATTGTACTTCATTTCCATCTTCATCTTTAACGAATGGAAAGACGATATCTGCATTATCTAAAATAGCAAAGGTTTCACTAGCAGCACCGAAGATTTCACCAGCACCTGCAAGCAACTCTTCTTCACGTTGTGAAAGGACATGGTCCTTATTTTGCAATAGTTTATCAAAGAAGTGTTTATATGGTTGGAGTTTTGGTTCTTCTGCTAGAAAGTTTTGATACTGCTCTTCTGTGATAGCCATAAATTCTGGCTCATAGAAAGAAAAAACTTGATCAAGTTGACTATAAAGAGCCATAGCTTTTGCATAGTATTCTTGATACTTAGCTACTCGTGTGTCTTGGTCGTTTTTCATATGTGCATAAACATAAAGTTTTTCAAGACGACGACTCAATTCTAGATAACGCTCTGTAATGTCAAGAAGACTCTCTGCACTATCCAAGAGATGTCCCTCAAGACTAGCTGCTTGTTTTGTATCTTCCGTTAGAAGGGCAAGTTCTTCTTCCCATTTTTGGTCTGTTTCAAAGATAGTGGACAAATCCCATGTATCTTTTTCATCTATTTCATTTCGTTGTAATACCATAAATTTCCTCCATCCTTTCTATTTTACCATATTTTTCGAGAAATACTGCTGATAAAAGGCAGGTGGATAGAGCTTTTGTTGCTGATTTTGTGAATTCAGTTCATAATAAGCCTGAAAATTTCGATAATAATCGTTTAGATTTTGACTTATCTGACAAAAATGACCATGTTCTATCGGCCTTACTTGGGGATACCAATCCTGTTTTTTTAGATTTAAAAGATTCTCTCCTCTCAAATAGGCTTGAGCTTGTTGCCTCATCCAATAGGGATTTTGATAATAAAGTTGTTTTTGAATGTAATAACAGATGTTCCTGTCTTGCTCAACTGAAAAAGAAATCAGGTTTTGTTGTTGATAAGGAGTCCGTAATATTTCTAGAAGATTACCTTTGTCATAAGAAAATTCCTTGACCTGATAATGAAGTTTTCCCTTCAAATCTTGGTGGAGTAAGTACTTAAGTCTCAAAACTCGTCTTTTATGGTCTAACTCCCAAAGATAAAAGCCCATATTATTACTGAAATAAAGAAAATCTCTCTGTAGTTGAGTTAGTCGCTCTTTTATCCATAGTTTTTCTCCAAGTAACCACAAAACTTGAATACCGAGACTTCGATAACCATTGCTTCTCTCCCTTAAAAGTTCACAAGAAATGGGACTACACTGAATTTCTAGAGCTATTTTCTTGTTGATAAAGATATCTGCGATTTGCTTCAGTTCAGGTATGGGATATTCCATCTCTACTTCAGCATCTTTCTTAACCCAATTAAAAAAAGTGCCACCTTATTTTTCCAAATGTTCTGGCCCTTCATTCTCATGATAAAAATCACAACTTTTTAAACTTTCATGCGCAAAATGGGTTCTTACATTTTTCCCTTTTTTCAAGCGAACACTTGTTCCGCAAGCTGGACAATAATAAGCTTGTCTCTTTACTTCATTCTCTAACGAGTTGATTAAATGACCTTTTTTATCTCTAGCTAAAAACATAAACTCTCCTTTTCTAATTCATTCGAAAAGAAAAAGCAGAAAAAGGCTGACCAACTCAACCTTTTTCACATTTAATTCTCAACTATTTCAGAAGTTTTCTAATATATTTCTGCAACATGGGAATAAGATTCTGTATTTGATCCTGCTTTATCACCATTACACCATATTCTTGACAACGATGGCTGTAAACGGGGTTAATCTTGCCTGAGCAAACAATCATCTTCAAACAATTGTCACCCGCAAAATGATTGGCATAAACTTCAAGTTCGTTAATAGCTTCAACTGATAGATCAGTCATTTTACAAGAAATGAAAACTACAGAGTGACCTTTACGAAGAATAACATCAATCTCATTTTGAACATTGTCAGCCTCAGGGAAAATCCCATTCCAGTCAATTTCAGTACCAATCATACATTCATCAAAATACTCTGACTCGAGGGCTAGTAAATAGATATACAATTCTAAAATATGCCCTTTAGTTCGACATAACAGATGTGCCTCTGGTGTTGGGAATGTATAAGTGACAGTATCTGTTGTTTCCTCTTCTACTTTCAGTAAATTAGCTTTTGTGAACAAAGGAATCAAGCTACTGGGGTAAGAATAAATTTTTCCATTACTCTCCAAAACTTTTGCTGTTTCAGCGTGAAAATCATTTGTTTTTTTGCCAGTGCAAAGAATTGGGTAATCTGATACCATTTTTTTCAGGATTTTTCGATAGCATATTTGGCCAATTTTTTTAATAGCTAGCACTTGCTTATTAGAATGCTGAGGCCTTCTTGATTTAAGGACTTTTCCACCACGTAAAAGCTATCAATTGTTCAATGGATAAACTAAGAATATCTAAATTTTTTTATCATAAATCTTGCCCCTTTCCAAGGCATACTGCTTTCCTTGTTCAACATCCATAGCAATAATGGGAATACCTTTCTCCAAACCAAACTGATATAGAACTATTGCTAATAGGTTATCTCCGCCAAAAACATCGATGGTAACTGTCTCAAAATCATTGATAAATACGTCTAATTCCTGGCAGGTTTTTTCTAGGTTAAATTGTCGAAAATGTACTTGTTTTAAGTGAGGAACCTGTTCCATTAGAAAATGCTTCAAGGATAGCTTTTCTTCCTCAGCAATTTTTTTCTTGTAGAAAGATATAAAATCTCATCACAATCACTGACAAAAAGCCTGGTAGACATTTTTTTCTCAATGGTATGACGGTCGTACAGTTCAATTAAAAGACTAGTCATCCTAAGACCTCCTCGACAAAAAAGTCTGAAAGAATAGTGGTCGATTAGAATCGTTTTAAAACTATCACAATTCTGTTTCATTTCATCGACTTCTCCTACTTCTAGTATAGCATAAATTGAGAATTCACTTTCTTATTAGGGTAATAAATAAGGAATAGAAAACGACTGTTCTCTATTCCTTTTTTTCATTTATTTTACTTTTTTTAGCCAACATAGTCGCAAAGCGTAGTTGAATACGATTGCCATTCTCATCACGACGATGGAGATGGCCGGGATTTTCATTGTACTTGATCAATTCCCAGTCCTTGTAGTAATTTGCCAGCTCACCCTCTTTGAAGGTAAATGGGAAATTAACTGAACATGGATAATCTTCTGTATCCATGGCACACACAATCAAATTGTAACCCCCAATTGAGGTTTGCTCCTGCATGTTTTGGATAATAGCCGGAATACGATTTGCTTGTAAAAACATGAGCACAACTGTCGATACGATAAAATCGTAAGTTTGTCCGATGCTTGCTGAATTTATATCATAGAGACCGACAGGCATTTCTAAATCTTCTTGCTCTACGATGCTTTGCAAGATTTCAAGGGATAGCTCATTTTGATCCACTGCTGTAACATCAAATCCATATTGAGCTAGAAAGAGTGCATTTCTACCTTGACCACATCCTAGATCAAGTGCCTTACATGGTTTGACCGTCTGCACAGCTTCTAGGACTTCCGAATGAACTGGATTGCTATTGTATTTCTTTGGGAAATAATCCTCTGGTTTACAATAAAATTCCAAATACCATTCCACATCTTCTGTGGCAGCTTCCACTCTGTGCCAAGCTTGAGGTTGTGCCATAGGATTATCAGCACCTGCTTCAAAGAGGTGCTCAGCTATAACTTCTCCCTCTTCAGTCAATTCAATAAACTTAAGAGTCCCTTTTAAAACGGTAATCTTGCCCCAGGTTCCGACCTTAGTATTGTGTTTTCTTTGAACAGCCTCTGGCATGGTGTCTTTATTCCAGACAGGCATGCGTTTGTAGGCAACTAGTTTTTTTCCATCTTCTTCACTCTTTCTATCGGTGGTTAACAGCTTTCATAACACGCGCAATATCACGATTTTTGCTCACGACGTTTGATAGACTCCCGTTTATCGTAATCGTGTTTCCCTTTTGCAAGTCCTAAAAGTAACTTGGCATAGCCATCTTTGATATAAACTTTAAGAGGAACCAAGGTCATACCTGTTCCTTTAGTTTCTTGCTCCAATTTCTGGATTTGTTTTTTATGAAGGAGAAGTTTACGACGACGTTCTGGCTCCTGGTTCCAGATGTTGCCCTCTTCATAAGGAGCGATATGGACATTACTCAGCCAAACTTCCCCATTCTTAACCTGGGCAAACCCATCTTTCAGATTAATGCGGGCTGCTCGAACACTCTTGATTTCAGTTCCTGTTAGGACCATTCCTGCTTCTAGCGTATCTACGATTGTATAGTCGTGGTGCGCCTTTTTATTTTGCGCGACGACCTTTCCCTCGCCCTTTGCCATGCTTGGCTCCTTTCTTTGCTACTTCCTTATAAAAAGGTTTCTTGCTCTTTTTCTTCATGTCTTTTGATGAATGCTTGCGCTTATCACTTGAGCGACCAACTTTTTTCTTGTCTTCTTTCTTATCAGAACGACGACCTCTATCCTTGCGGCCAGACGGTTTTAAACCTTTCTCAATGACATCAAACTCGCTCGGGATAAAAGAAAAATCAATCTCACCAGTCATTTTATCGGCTCTTTCGACACGAATACGAATCTGTTGTCCCACACGGAAGGTTGTCCCTGATTTCTCTCCACGAAGAGTCAAATCACGTTCATTGAAATGGTAAAACTCAGGCAGATTTGTAATATGAATCAAGCCTTCGACTGTATTTGGCAATTCAACAAAAAGACCAAATTTGACGATACTTGATACTACTGCATCATACTCTTCACCCACAAACTCTTCCATGTATTCGGCTTTTTTCATAGCTTCAACTTCACGTTCAGCTTCGATAGCCCGACGCTCACGGTTGGAAGACTGGGTTGCAATCTCTGGAATGACCTGTTCAAAATGCTCCGCTACTTCCTTAGAACGTCCATAGTCACGAATCATACGGTGAACCAAGAGGTCAGGATAACGGCGAATCGGACTGGTAAAGTGTGTGTAATAGTCCGCGGCTAAGCCATAGTGGCCATGGTTATGCTCAGAATATCGAGCCTGCTGCATAGAGCGCAGAAGCATCATGGACAATACATCCGCGTAAGGTTCTCCCTCAACCGCACGCATGATGTCTTGGAGGGCTTCTTGACTAATTTCACTGGCAGTCCCATAAATTCTCAAGCCAAAACTTGAAGCATAATCAATAAACTTTTGAACTTTCTCAGCTTTAGGTTCCTCATGAATACGATAGATAAAAGGTAAGTCCAACTTGCTAAAGTGCTCGGCAAGCGTTTCGTTAGCAATCAACATAAAGGACTCAATCATACGTTCAGCGACACCACGATGACGAAGAACAATATCAACTGGCTTGCCTTTTTTATCGACTAAAATCTTAGCTTCATTGGTATCAAAATTTAAAGCACCACGCTTCATTCGCATACTTTCCAAAGTTTCATGGAGCTTGGCCATAAGTTCGATACTAGGAACAATTTTCTTATACTCTCGTCTCTTCTCCTCGTCACCTGCTAGGATGTCATTGACATCACTATAAGTCATACGGAAACTTGTCTTTATAACAGTCTGTGTAATCGTATAATTACGAACACGACCATTTTTATCAATCTCCATAATAGCAGATTGAGTCAAGCGGTCCACTTGAGGGTTAAGAGAACAGATACCGTTTGAAAGACGCTCTGGCAGCATTGGAACTACACGATCTGTCACGTAGACGGAGGTCGCCCGATTAAGGGCTTCCTTATCTAGAGCAGATTCCTCTGTCACATAGTAAGAAACGTCGGCAATATGAACACCTAGTTCGATATTTCCATTTTTCAATGGTTTGATATGAACAGCATCATCCAAGTCTTTTGCATCCGCACCATCTATAGTAAATGTAATTTCATTCCTAAGATCCAATCGTCCTTCAAAATCCTTCTCAGATGGTACATCCGGTACATTTTCCGCTTCTTTGAGAACAGCTTCTGGAAACTCGGATACAATGTCCATTGATTCCAAGACCTCGAGGACATCAATCCCTGCATCTGTAGAATGTCCAACCACATCTAAGACACTGGCAACAAAGAAATCGTGTTTCTTACTTGGGTACTTATCAATAAAGACCTTGAGAACTTCTGTACCGTCTAATTGAATAGCTGGCTTCTTAACGTAGATAGGTTGACTAATCTTTTGATTTTTAGAACGGATATAACCCGCATACTTGGGTTTTTCCTCATCAAGAACGATTTGCCCGACAACCATCGTCAAACTGTGTTCTAAAATATCAATAATCTTAGCTTCAGCTGCTGTACCTTTCTGTCGGTCTGCAACCTTCTTAATCACAATTTCAACAGTATCGCCATCAATGGCATAGTTAACATCATTTTTTCCTACAAAAAGGTCATCTTCTTCCCCTTCTAGGCTTACAAAACCAAAGCCATTTTTGTGGGCATGAAAAGTTCCTTTAAGAGTAATCTCGTGTTTCTTTTTTTGGTCCAAGGTGAGACTACCATCTTCTTCAAAGCGAATTTGGTGCTTCCTTTCCATCAGGGACAAGGTTTTAATGAGCTCTCGAAAGTCTTTGGAACCATCCTTTCCAAGAGCTTGAGCCAAGTCATTTACAGTGACTCGTCCCTTTTTCTTTTTAAATATTCTTTTATTCTATCTTTCATGTTTTTCTTTCTAGATTGTTAAAATTTTTTCTTTTTTGGCGTAAAGCCTTATTTCTTTTAAAAAAATAAAAAAATAGGCAAAAGACCTAGTCTCGCCCATTATTTTTCTTATCTACTTGATAATACCGTCAATGCTAAGGCAATGGCTAGCCAGAAAAAAAGACTAAGATTCCTGTCAAACGTTGCATTACGGCTTCAAAAACCACGCGCTTTGCTACGTTCAAACAAATCACCTGAGCTGGCATCAAATACATTGCTAGATTGATTTTTTTAGTTGGTTGCATAAAAATTGCAATCACAATCACAACAGATAATACTAATAAAAATGGTTAATAATAGGTTATACATATCAAACTCCTTAAAATCCCTATTATTCTACCATAATTTCTACTTAGATTCAAGATGTAGAGTCACTTTTTCTTTCTTTGGGACAATACTTTAAGACTTCAATCTTATCTGGATGTGTTTTGGAGTTCTTACTGGTTAGATAATTCATGCTGCCACAAGAGGAGCATTTTTAGATTAATTTTTTTACACGCACTAGATATTTTTGTATTTGATACTATTTTAATCTAAGATGACTTGAACAAACAATACCAAAATTCTCCTTCCTAACAAAGTTAATTTATAGACACATTTCATCAAGTAACTGAACTACTTGAGCTATCAGCTGTTCTTGATTTCCATTATTATCTAGACTGTGGCTAGCCAGACTTATTTTTCTTTCTAAAGGCCATTGAGAGTTTAAACGGGATTTAGCTGCTTCTTTTGAAATTTGGTCCCGTTTCATTAATCGATTCAATTGGACATCGCGATTAACATAGACTAACCAAGTTTCGTCAAACCATGAAGCATAGTCCTGTTCAAAAAGCAGAGGAATATCCATGAAAAAGAGTGCTTCAGTCTGAGCCAACTTTTCTCTCAGAGACCCCAATTCTTGACAGATAATTTTCCCTTGAGTCTGTTTAGACCATTCTCTCTCATCAAAGCTGTTGAAAATTAGACTAGCAAGTAAGGGGCGATTCAATTCTCCATTTTCCAGAAGGATTTTCTCCCCAAAGTGCTCCACTAAAATCTGATATAGACGTCCACCTGGTTTTTGTAGTTGGTGCACAAGGACATCCGCGTCAACGACTTTAAACCCTTTGTGTCTAAGAAAATTTGTAACAGTTGACTTCCCAGATGCAATGCCTCCAGTAATTCCAATGATTTTAGCCATTACTTCCTCCTTTGACACTTAGGACAAAAGTGAGTTCCACGACCACCAAGTTGAATCTTTTCGATGATAGCTCCGCAACGCGAACAAGCTTGCCCCGTTTTGTCATAGACCTGATGAAATTCCTGCATGGTGCCATCTTCTCCAAATGCATTGGTATAGGTTCGGATAGTGGACCCGCCCTTTTCAACGGCCTGTCCTAGAACCTTAATGGTTTCATCATGGACTTTTCTAGCCTCTTGGGAGCTTAAACTATTAGAACTTCTAAAAGGATGAATCTTGGCCCTCCAGAGTACTTCGTCTACATAAATGTTTCCCAATCCTGCAACTAGCGTCTGGTCAAGTAAATGAGATTTAATAGGCTTTTTCGACCTTTTCAAGGCTCGTTTAAATCTTCCTAAATCAAAATCTTGCTCAGTCGGTTCTGGTCCCAATTTCTTAGAAATAAAGTAAGCTTCTAAAAGCTTCGGAGCAAGCAATTCCATAGTCCCAAACTTACGAACATCCTCATACACCAAAGTACCACCATCTTCAAAATGAATCAAAATATGAGCGTGTTTACGTTCTGGAACTTGGTCTGGGTAATAAAAATACTTGCCTTCCATTCTCAAATGTGAGATAAGGACTTTATCAGATAAATAGAAAAGTAGATACTTGCCACGGCGTTCCATTGATAAGATGACTTGACCAGGCAGTTCCTTTCGAAATTGGTCCAAATCTGTCTTAATCATCTTGGGGTAACGAATGTCAAGACTAGCAATCTTCTTCCCCAGAATCAATTTTTCTAGTCCACGCCGAACCGTTTCGACCTCAGGTAATTCAGGCATAGCTCCTCCTTTTCTAAAAACAAGAAGCAGGCTACTGCCCACCTCTTCTTAATATTCTTTTTCGTTGTAACCAAAATCAGCAAGATCTAATTTCTTATCGCGCCAATTTTTCTTAACCTTGACCCATGTTTCTAGGAAGACCTTGTCACCTAGCATGAGTTCGATATCTTTACGAGCCATGGTTCCAATTTTCTTGAGCATGGCACCGCCTTTACCGATAATAATTCCTTTTTGGCTGTCACGCTCGACCATAATGGTTGCTCGGATATGAACTTTATCGGTTTCCTCATCTCGTTTCATAGAATCAACCACTACTGCAACTGAATGCGGGATTTCTTCGCGAGTTAAGTGTAATACTTTTTCACGAATCATCTCTGATACTAGGAAACGCTCTGGGTGATCTGTAATTTGATCAGCTGGAAAATATTGGAAACCTTCTTCTAAGTTTTTCGCTCAAAATATCAATCAAATGGGAAACATTATTTCCTTGAAGGGCTGAAATCGGAACAATTTCCTTAAAGTCCATCTGATTACGGAAATCATCGATTTGAGCTAAAAGTTGATCAGGGTGAACCTTGTCAATTTTATTCACCACCAAAATCACAGGAACCTTAGCAGCTTTGAGGCGTTCGATAATCATATCGTCACCCTTCCCACGTGGTTCATCAGCAGGAACCATAAAGAGAACGGTATCGACTTCACGAAGAGTGCTATAGGCTGACTCTACCATGAAATCTCCAAGAGCTGTCTTAGGTTTATGAATCCCTGGCGTATCGATAAAGACAATCTGTTCCTTATCGGTCGTGTAGATTCCCATAATCTTGTTGCGCGTTGTCTGCGCCTTGTCACTCATGATGGCAATTTTTTGCCCCATGACATGATTCAAAAAAGTTGACTTCCCAACATTGGGACGTCCTAAAATGGCTACAAAGCCTGATTTAAATGTCATAGTTACCTCTATAATGTTTAAAATAGCAAATCCCAAATCCTAGGGATGAAAATGATAAGTCCAGTCACTGCAGCAAATAAAGACACAACAAGAACTGCACCTGCAGCCATGTCTTTAGCCTTCTTTGCAAGCATATCGAAGTGATAATGGCTAGCCAAATCCACTACATTTTCAATAGCAGAATTCAAAATCTCAAAAGCAATTACTAAAAAAATGCTTAATAGGAGAAAGAGCCATTCAATTCTGGAAACTTGAAAAACAATGCCTGCAAGTAGAACTAAGAGAGAAGTCACTGCATGCTTTCTCATATTACGCTCTTCTTTTATGGCAGTAAAAATACCTGTCAGGGCAAAATCTAAACTTGAAAGCAAGTCGCGATTCTTCCATTTTCGTTTATTGTCTTGTGAGTCCATAGGCTGTTAAAATTTCTTCTTGTAAACCGAACATCTCCGCTTCTTCTTCCGGAGTGTAGTGATCATAACCGTTTATGTGTAAAAAACCGTGCACAGCTAAAAAGCCCATTTCACGTTCAAAACTATGACCGTACTCTTCAGCTTGCTCATGCGCTTTATCAATTGAAATGAATAACTCGCCGATATAAGAATCAAATTCTGACATCATTTCTGCTAAGTCAGGATCTTCTGCCAAATCCTCTTCGTCAAAGGTAATCTCTAATTCAGGTTTATATTCAAGACTAATAACGTCTGTTGGACGATCAGTATCACGAAACTCTAGATTGAGTTCATGACTGCGTTCATTGGTCACGAAAGTGACTGCCATTTCCTTGTCTTCTTTTCCAATCGTTTTCGCAGCAAATTCCAAAATTTCTTGTGTTTGCTTTAAAATTTCTTTAGAAACCTGACCAGTTTCATCTACCATTTCAATATACATGCGTTTCTCGATTCTCTTTACTTGGCTTTATTATACCATATTTTTATGATTTTATTCTACCTTTTTGATATAATACTATGGAATACATTCATAAGGAGAGAACCATGTCATTTGATGGATTTTTTTTACACCACATGGTTGAGGAATTGCGAGCTGAACTAATAAACGGTCGCATTCAAAAAATTAATCAACCCTTTGACCAAGAATTGGTCTTACAAATCCGTAGCAATCGCCAAAGTCATCGTCTGCTCCTTTCTGCTCACCCTGTTTTTGGACGCATCCAGTTGACAGAAACGACCTTTGAAAACCCTGCTCAACCTTCTACCTTTATCATGGTTTTGAGGAAATATTTACAGGGTGCTGTTATCGAGTCTATCGAGCAGATTGAAAACGATCGAATCGTTGAAATCACTGTTTCTAACAAAAATGAGATCGGAGACGATATTCAAGCCACCCTCATAATCGAGATTATGGGAAAACATAGTAATATTCTCCTTGTCGATAAAAGTAGCCACAAAATTCTTGAAGTTATTAAGCATATCGGTTTTTCTCAAAATAGTTACCGTACACTCCTACCTGGTGCAACGTACATAGCCCCACCAAGTACAGAGGCTCTCAATCCTTTTACCATCAAGGATGAAAAACTTTTTGAAATCCTACAAACACAGGAATTGACAGCTAAAAATCTTCAAGTTCTCTTTCAAGGTTTAGGCCGTGATACGGCATTTGAATTAGAAAATTTATTAACTATTGAAAGACTTTCCAATTTCCGTAAATTTTTTAATCAAGAAACAAATCCATGCTTAACGGATAAGTCTTTTTTTCTTGTGTCCCTTTTTCAACTAAAATTGAAGGACATTTTTCAAGCTTATCTCAACTTCTTGATGTTTTTTACAAAGATAAGGCAGAACGTGATCGTGTCAAACAACAGGCTAGTGAACTCATTCGTCGTGTTGAAAATGAACTACAAAAAAATCGTCAAAAACTGAAGAAACAAGAAAAAGAACTTCAAGCTACCGAAAATGCTGAAGAATTCCGTCAAAAAGGCGAGTTACTAACGACTTTCCTTCATCAAGTTCCAAACGACCAAGACCAAGTAATCTTGGATAACTACTACACCAATCAACCTATCACAATTTCTCTCGATAAAGCTTTAACACCAAACCAAAATGCTCAAAAATACTTCAAACGTTATCAGAAGTTAAAAGAGGCTGTCAAATACCTGACTGATCTAATTGAAGAAACCAAGGCTACCATTCTTTATCTAGAAAGCGTCGAAACAGTCCTCAACCAAGCTGGGTTAGATGAAATTGCTGAAATTCGTGAAGAATTAATTCAAACAGGCTTTATTAGAAGACGCCAACGCGAGAAAATTCAAAAGCGTAAAAAGCCAGAGAAATATCTAGCTAGCGATGGTAAAACCATTATTCTCGTTGGACGAAACAATCTTCAAAACGAAGAGTTGACCTTTAAAATAGCACGCAAAGAGGAACTTTGGTTCCATGCTAAGGATATACCAGGAAGCCACGTTGTCATCTCAGGAAATCTGAATCCTTCTGACGAAGTCAAGACGGATGCTGCAGAACTAGCTGCCTACTATTCGAAAGGACGCCTTTCCAATCTCGTTCAAGTTGATATGATTGAGGTTAAAAAGCTTAATAAACCAACTGGTGGGAAACCTGGATTTGTGACTTATACAGGTCAAAAAACGCTTCGTGTCACACCTGATTCTGAGAAAATTGAATCCATGAAGTTGTAATATCAGTCTTAATTTAAAAATATTATTACTTCACTTTTACACAAAAATAGGAGGGGAGCTCAATGCTACGGCATATTAAATCAACTATAACTATTATATTCGGAGCTGCTATCTTCGCCTTCGGACTTACTTATTTTGTTGTTCCACATCACTTGTTCGAAGGTGGAGCAACAGGGATAACCTTGATTACCTACTATCTCTTTAACATCCCTATTTCGCTGATGAATATCTTGATTAATATCCCTCTCTTCCTACTAGCTTGGAAAATATTTGGACTAAGATCACTATATTCCAGTCTACTTGGAACCATTGCCGTCTCCGTCTGGTTAGCTATCTTTGAAAAAATTCCTCTTCAGTTTAACCTTGAAGGTGATTTGGTTGTTGTCTCTCTAGTAGCTGGTGTCCTCCTAGGTGTTGGACTTGGTGTTATTTTCAACGCGGGTGGAACAACTGGTGGCACTGATATCGTCGCTCGTATCCTTAATAAATACACCAATATCTCTGTTGGAAAATTGCTTTTTGGACTTGATTTTCTAATTCTGATGTTGATTTTAATCATCTTCCAAGACCTACGTCTTGTAACCTATACTCTCTTATTTGACTTCATCGTTTCAAGAGTTATTGACTTAATCGGCGAGGGTGGATATGCTGGAAAAGGATTTATGATTATCACTCAAAAACCGATGGAATTAGCTGATAAAATTAACGAAGAACTCGGTCGTGGTGTTACCTTTATCTCAGGACAAGGCTACTATAGCAAAAAGGACTTAAAGATTATTTACTGTATTGTCGCAAGAAATGAAATTGTCAAGATGAAAGAAATGATTCATACAGTTGACCCGATGGCCTTTATCACTATCACGGAAGCTCACGAAATCCTTGGAGAAGGATTTACTTTCCCAGCAAGAGACGAGGTTTCTTAACATTAAAATAAAAAAAGTAACTTCAATAGTTGAAGTTACTTTTTTTATTGTCATATCATCAATTATTTTTCTGCTGTAAGTGCAGCCATTGTGATGTAGTTGTATGGTTTATTGAAGTGTGGCAAGAAGAATAGGTCTGTCAATGCTAATTTATCAATTGTAACGTGTTCTTGAATAGCAAGTGAGAACATGTGAATTCCCATGCTAATTGCTGAATCACGAGATACCATTTGAGCACCAAGGATTTCACGGCTGTCTTTATCAAAGACGATCTTGATAGCTACTTCATAGTTGTCATGCTTCATAAATTCTGGTTTTTGAAGGTCGTTAAATCCAGTTTCAGTTGCATTGTAACCAGCAGCTTTTGCTTTTTCAAGTGTCAAACCAGTTGAAACCATGTGAAGACCATAGATTGAGATACCGTTTGATCCTTGAACACCGATTCCTTCAAGCTCATGTCCACAAGCGTTGTAAGCACCAACGATACCAGTACGAACAGCGTTTGAAGCAAGAGCGATGTAGCTAGTGTCTTTTCGAGCGTTGTCATAAACAGTCGCACAGTCACCAACAGCATATACACCTGGGATAGATGTTTCTTGTTTCTTGTCAACAAGGAAAGCACCGTTACGGAAGAGTTCGATCTTACCATCAGCAAGTGCAGTGTTTGGACGGAAACCAACTGCAAGAATAACCATATCCACATCAAATGTTTCTTTGTCAGTGATCAAGCGTTCAACTTTTCCTTCACCTTCGATAGCTTTAACAGTTTGACCAAGTGCCAAACGGATGTTGTGGTCTTCCAAGTTTTTAGCCATCATTTGTGTGAAGTCTTTGTCATAGTATCCGTTCAATACAGTGTCAACGATATCAACAAGTACAACTTCTTTTCCAAGACGTTCGAAAGCTTCAGCAAGCTCAACACCAATGTATCCACCACCTACAACAGCGATGCGCTCAAGGTGTTTGCTCTTATCAGCAAGTTTGTTGATAACTTCTTCAGCATTTTGGTACAATTTAACGAATTGTACGTTTTCAAGAGTTGCTTTGAACTCACGGTTACCTTTAACAATTTCAACACCCTCGATTGGTGGCAAGATTGGAGTTGAACCAGTAGCGAAGATCAATTTATCATAAGATTCTTTGTGTTCTTTACCTTCTACTTCTGCAGTAACAACTTTGTTGTCGTAGTCGATTGAAAGAACTGGTGAGTTCATGTAAACTTTAGCACCTTTTGCTTCCAATTTTTCTTTGTCAGAGTAGAACAAACCTTCAGGTCCGTCAATTTGTTCACCGATCCAAAGTGCCATTCCGCATCCAAGGAATGAAATGTTTGAGTTTTGGTCAAATACAACGATTTCGTTTTCGTTTCCAAAATTATCCAACATAGTGTTGATACATGCAGTTCCAGCGTGGTTAGCACCCACAACTACGATTTTACTCATAAGATAAATCCTACCTTTATTTTTTTTATTTACTAATCAAGTATATCATTATCTGGGAACGTTTACAAGATTTTTTGACCGAATTGATATTTTTTTGCAATTTTTCTAATCTTATATTATCTTAAATAAAATTGTTTTCATCATTTCTCAATTCCTGAATAACTTTCTAAAATCTTATAAGCATATTTCTTGACTTTTTGTAAAAAAATAATTTGTGAAAAACGCTGACTTTATGATATTCTATTTATATGGAAATGAAATATAAATCTTTAGAATACTATCAATTCAAGATTTAAACTCTTTCCAATCGATTTGAAGGGAGTTGATTTTTTTGCCTCTCAGTTCATCATCTGAGCGATTAATGGGAACTACGATTACTATTTCCTTAGTTCATGAACAAGCCGATAATCTTCTCCGTCAAGCTTTTGATTTGCTCAAGGAACTTGAATTCCGCTTCAATGCTAACAGTACTGAATCTGAATTAATGGAAATTAACTATCAGGCAGGTATTGCCCCAGTTAAAGTCCACCCTGATTTGTTTGAACTGATTTCATTAGGGTTTGGAACACAGTCTGGCACCTAAAAGTCATCTCAATATTAGTATCGGGCCTTTGGTTCAAACCTGGCGTATTGGTTTTTCCGATGCAAAGCTTGCAAGCCCTGAAGAAATTGCTTCAACCTTACCACTAATAGACCCTCATTTTATTAGACTCGATTCAGTCAATTCTACGATTTTCCTAGAAAAAAAGGGAATGAAAATTGACTTAGGCTGTTTAGCAAAGGGATACAGTGCAGATAAGGTTGCTGCTTTCTTGAAAGAAAATGGCGTCACTTCTGCTCTTATCAATCTTGGAGGAAACATCCTCACAATTGGGAACAACCAATCAAAAGATGGACGTCCGTGGCAAATCGGTATTCAAGACCCAAATAATCCACGAGGTAATCACCTGATGACCTTGTCTATTACTGGAAAATCAGTTGTTACATCTGGGATTTATGAACGACATCTTGAAATCAACGGCAAGGATTATCATCACATTTTTGATAGTGAGACAGGTTATCCCATTGAAACGGATTTAGCCAGTTTAACCATTGTATCTGACCGCTCAGTCGACGGTGAGATATGGACCACTCGTTTGTTTGGAGAGCGAAGCGCCTCTATTATGTGGCAAGTCGAAAATATTGATGGTATCGAAGCCATCCTCATTGACAAAGATGGACGCTTAGCTTGTTCATCTGGTATCCAACGGTAATTAATTAATAATGCAAAAAGAGAAAGGAAAGCCCATGCTTAAACTTATTGCTATTGTAGGAACAAACTCAAAACGTTCCACAAACCGCCAACTGCTTCAATATATGCAGAAACACTTTGCTGACAAAGCAGAAATCGAATTGGTAGAAATTAAAGATCTGCCTGTATTTAACAAACCAGCTGACAAACAAATCCCAGCTGAAGCTACGGAAATCGCTGCTAAAATCGAAGCTGCTGATGGAGTTATTATCGGTACACCTGAATACGATCACTCAATCCCAGCTGTTCTTATGAGCGCTCTTGCTTGGATTTCATATGGTGTATTCCCACTTTTGAACAAACCTGTTATGATTACAGGTGCTTCATATGGTACACTCGGTTCATCACGTGCTCAATTGCAACTTCGTCAAATTCTTAATGCTCCTGAAATCAAAGCAAATGTTCTCCCAGATGAATTCTTGCTTTCACATTCTCTTCAAGCATTTGATCAAAATGGTGACTTGGTAGATCTTGATGTCATCAAGAAATTGGATGCCATCTTTGATGACTTCCGTATCTTTGTTAAAGTTACTGAGAAATTGCGTAACGCACAAGATCTTCTTCGCAAAGATGCTGAAGATTTTGATTGGGAAAATTTGTAAGATAGGAGATCAAAAGAATGAAATTTGTTGGACTTGTTGGATCAAACTACGATCAATCATATAACCGCAAACTCTTGGAGTTCATCCGCCGTCAGTTTAAATTTAAATTTGAACTAGAAGTTTTTGGAGATCGATGAAGTTCCAATGTTTAACCAAGATGAAAAAAATGGGACGAGAGCTTCCAGTTGCGCCTTCTTTACAACAAAAATTACTCGAGCTGATGGTGTGATTATTGCTACTCCAGAGCACAACCACACTATTTCTGCTTCACTTAAGTCAGTCCTTGAATGGCTTTCATACGAAGTTCATCCATTTGAAAACAAACCAGTTATGATTGTGGGTGCTTCATATTATGACCAAGGTACTTCACGTGCTCAAGTTCACCTTCGTAAAATTCTTGATGCACCAGGAGTAAATGCCTACACATTACCAGGTAATGAATTCCTTCTTGGAAAAGCCAAAGAAGCTTTTGATGCAAACGGAAATATTATTAACGAAGGAACTGTTAAATTCCTTGAAACTTGCTTAGATAACTTTGTCAAATACGTAGGAGTCGTATCTAATTTGAAAAAACCAAAACCAATTGAACCAGAAGACTTGGATTGTGGAAAACCAATTGCCACAACAATTACAGAAGTTGACCCTGACGATCCAGAATGGGTAGAAAAAGTTGCAGAAATCACAGGAGCTGTATCTGGTGATACATACGTTAAACTTGACCATGGTATCCTTACAGTTAACCAAATCGATATGTTCTTGAAAGCTATGCCTTTTGAATTGACATATGCTGACGATAACAACCAATTCCTATACTACAACAACGCTCATCAAGATCCAGAAACAATGTTTGCGAAACGTGTACCACCTCAATCAGGTAGCCGTATGTCAACAGTTCACGGATCACTTCCACCTGCACGTATGAAGAACGTTGAGTGGGTTATCGGTACACTTCGCAATGGCAACCAAGAATACGTACGTACAATTGTTCCTGGTTCTCCAGCAGGTGTTATCAATACTCACAACTACCAAGCTATGTACTATCCTGATGGATCATATGCTGGTATCAATGAAATTGTCTTTAACTTCCAACCATGGCTTGACTGGTACTTGAAAGAAACTGGTCAACGTTTGGTAGGCGGTAGCGGACCTTTCGCTCCTGCTGCAGGTCATGGTGATGCAGATGCTACTTCTGGCGCTTCTGACTCAGCTGATGGCGGCCACGGCCACGGTGGTGGCGCAGATGCTACTTCTGGTGCTAGTAACTAATAACTAACAAAAAGGAACCATTTTGGGTTCCTTTTTTAAGAGTCAACAAAACTCGGCTAGCATACACTAACCGAGTTTTGTTTTGTTTTATTTAACTTAGGAATTTGGATCGTCAAGACTTCGACCATGCAAAGCCCTTTTTTTCACGTTGTACCTGACGAAGCTTTTTCCGGTGTCACGTCGTTTCCTTCCTCATCCACGATTTTAATTCCTTCAACATGGTGACGAACTGCTCGACGATATCCCTCAATGTATTCTTCACGAAGTTGGGCTTGTTCTATTTTTTCTTCCGCAGTCAAACCTTCTGTTTTTTTCTTTTTAGCAAGCTCATTAATACGAGCGATTTTTTTTCTGGTGTCATATTTGGACCTCCAATTTATTTTTTTTATTTTTGTATTGAGAAGATTGAAAAGCAGCCACTGTTTTTTTGCTTTATTAACAAGTTCAGCAAGGATAGCTAAACGGTTGTTCTTCACATCAACATCTTCTGCCATAACCATGGTATTGTCAAAGAATGCATCAATTACTGGACTAAGAGCAAATAGTTGCGTTAATTTATCACTAGCTGAACCTTGCAATTCTAATCTTTCTACAGCTTGAGCTAGTTCTCTTTCTTGTTCATTTTCAAAGAGACTTGAATCAACTTTGACTGAACCATCTGCCTTTTCGGCTAAGTTAAAGGCACGAGAGAGAGATTCAACTGATGATTTGTAATCTTCAGTATTTGCAGCTTCGGTTAAAGCTTCTGCAGCTTCAATCATATCAGAAACAACAAAATTCGAACTTGCGAGAACAGCTTCTTTGATATCTTTTGCAGTAGAACCCATCATCTTATCAACACGAGCTTTGATGAAGTTAAGCACTTCTTCTTGATTATCATAAGTTAGACTTTCAAATGATAAGGCATAAAGGCTCGCAATCAATTCGTCCATTGGAATCTTCCAACCAAAGTCTTCCAAGATTCGAACAATCCCTTGTGTTGCACGACGAAGGGCATAAGGGTCGTTTGAACCAGATGGAATCAAACCAACAGAGAAGAAAGATAAGAGAGTATCTAATTTATCAGCTAGTGCAAGGATAGCACCAACTTTAGACTCAGGAAGGGCTCCGTCAGCTGAATCTGGAAGATAGTGCTCACGAATAGCTTGTGCTACTGCCGCATTTTCACCAGCGAGAAGCGCATATTTCTCACCCATGATCCCTTGAAGCTCATCAAATTCACCAACCATACCGGTTAAGAGGTCAAATTTATAAATGGCTGCAGCACGAGCAAGATCAATAGATTCATCAACTGATAGACCAGCTTTTTCAGCTAGCTGGATAGCAATTTGCCCTGTACGAATCATGTGTTCACGAAGAGAACCAATCTTTTTCATGGAAGGTAACGTGTGAAAGTTTAGCAACTAATTCTTCAATCTTGAGTTTTTTTGGTCTTCACGCCAGAAGAATTCTCCATCTTCCAAACGAGCAACCAAAACTTTCTCATTTCCTCGAATGACATTTCCCAAGTGTTCAGCATTTCCGTTACGAACTGAAATGAAGTTTGGTTTTAGATTTCCTTCAAGATCACGGACTACAAAGTAGCGTTGATGAGTTTCCATTGAAGTAACCAAAACTTCTTCTGGAACTTCTAGGTATTTAGGATCAAAATTACCCATAAAAGCAGTTGGATATTCGACCAAGTTTAAGACTTCGTTTAAAAGTCCTTCATCAATCTGTACTTGAACGCCTTGTTCTGCTTCAATTTCCTTGATTTGTTCACGAATCATATTTTCACGTTCAATGCTATCAGCAATGACATAGACTTTGCGTAAGTCTTCTTCGTAACTATCAGCATGACGGATCTCTACTTCATGACCAAGGAAACGATGTCCACGGCTCACTCTGCCTGAATGAATATCTAAGAAGTCCATATCAAGAGCTTCATCATCCAAAAGGATTATCAAAGTATGGACAGGACGAATGTATTCAAAGGTATTATTTGCCCAGTGCATACTTACTGGGAAGCTAAGGCTAGCCAATACTTCTGGAATCCCTGTCAACACTTCCTCAGCAGGTTTTCCAGCTTCATGCTTGGTTACATAGACATATTCTTCACCTTTAATTTCACGGAATTCAATATCATCAACTGTCAAGCCTTTTCCACGGACGAATCCTTGAGCTGCTTTAGAAAAGTTCCCTTCTGCATCCAAGGCGATTTTCTTAGAAGGTCCTTTAAAATCTTCAGTCAAATCCGTTTGTTGGTCTGCTAAACCAAGTACACTAACAGCCAAACGACGTGGAGTTGAGAAAGTTTGAATCCCTTCGTATGAAAGGCGATTTTCATCCAAGAAAGCTGCCATTTTTTCACCTAGTTGTTTTTCACTTGGTGTGACAACGTAGGCTGGCAACTCTTCAAGTCCTAGTTCTACTAATAAGTTTTTTTGTCATGTTTTTTCTCCGAAAAATATCTTTTTTTGCCAGTTTGCCTTATGTGATTGGCACGCAAGCAACCGACTGCGTCGTTTCATTGCTAAAATTGGAGCCTAAGGTCTCCAATTTTGCCTGGTATCGTTAGTTTCTTTAATGATACCTCTATCACTGCGGCAACTGGTTCTGTAGGATTGCTCTATAACCAAATCCCTATTTAATATACTCTCTTTATTCTTCCTCTTCTGCTAGGAGTTTTGCGCGTGTGACTTCATCTAGAAGCGGGTAGCCGAGTTTCTTACGTTCTGCGACGAAAGTTTTAGCTACAACACGGGCCAAATTACGAATACGGGCAATGTAACCTGCACGTTCTGTAACTGAGACCGCTCCACGAGCATCAAGCAAGTTGAAGGTGTGTGAACATTTCAAAACGTAGTCATAGGCTGGGTGCACAAGTCCCAATTCCAAAGCACGGCCTGCTTCTTTTTCAAATTTTTCGAAGTTTTCAAGAAGCATATCTTGATCAGAAACTTCAAAGCTGTATTTTGAATGCTCGTATTCTGGTTGAAGGAAAATTTCTCCGTATTTTACCCCTGGAGCCCACTCAATATCATAAACAGAATCTACTTCTTGGATGTAAGAAGCTAAACGCTCTAAACCATAAGTAACTTCAGCTGTAACAGGACCAGTTGCCAAGCCGCCGACTTGTTGGAAATAAGTGAACTGAGTGATTTCCATACCGTCCAACCATACTTCCCAACCAAGACCAGCTGATCCAGTTGATGGATTTTCCCAGTTATCTTCAACGAAGCGGATATCGTGTTCCAATGAATTAATTCCCAATTTTTCCAATGACTCGAGGTAGAGTTCCTGAATATTTGATGGTGATGGTTTCATAACCACTTGGAATTGATGGTGTTGGTAAAGACGATTTGGATTTTCCCCGTAACGACCATCTGCTGGTCGACGAGATGGCTCTACATAAGCTGCGTTCCATGGTTCAGGACCAATAGCACGGAGGAAGGTATAAGGACTCATTGTTCCCGCACCTTTTTCGTTATCATAAGCCTGCATCAGCATACAACCCTGGTCATTCCAGTATTGCTGCAAGGTCAAAATAATTTCTTGGAAGGTTAATTTTTTGGACATGTTTTACTCCTTTTTTTTAATTCTTGTGACTTTGGATACAAAAAAACCGAGTCTTTGCTCCTAAGTCTACGACCTAGGGGCGTCAGAAACGCGGTTCCACCCTAATTTATTACTTCATTATTTTTAAAAATTTACCAAAAGTGCCACACTCATCTCTCAATCACCTGACTCCCACTACCACAGGCTCGCTTGGGATTTACTGATAAGATATTCTTTCTTGCCATCTATTATAACAAAATGCAATTAAAAAAAGTAAATTTTTTTCATAAGGAATCTCCAATAATTCACCTAAAATAGAAATACTAATCTAACGTCATCCCCTTTCATGCCCCTTTTTGAACAAAAAGAAAAACCGCTACTCCTAAGAATAGCGGTTTAATCATGTTTTTAAGCTACAAATGTAGTCGCTCTATTATTTAAGAGTAACTGAAGCTCCAGCTTCTTCCAATTTAGCTTTTGATTTCTTCAGCTTCTGCAGTTGGAACGCCTTCTTTGATGACACCTGGTGCACCATCAACAAGTTCTTTAGCTTCTTTAAGTCCAAGACCAGTGATTTCACGTACAACTTTGATAACGCCAACTTTTTTGTCACCAGCAGCTGTCAATTCAACGTCAAATGAGTCTTTAGCAGCACCAGCGTCAGCAGCACCAGCTGCAGCAACAGCTACAGGAGCAGCTGCAGTTACACCAAATTCTTCTTCGATAGCTTTTTACAAGGTCGTTCAATTCAAGGATTGAAGCTTCTTTAATTTCAGCAATAATGTTTTTCAATGTTCAATGCCATTGTTATTTCCTCCAAAATAAGTTTAAATTTTAATTTTTATAATTTTTTTGTAGCTAGGCTACGATGCGTAGCTTATGATTAAGCTGCGTCTTCTTTGTTGTCTGCAACCGCTTTGACTGCAAGAGCAACGTTGCGCACTGGCGCTTGAAGTACAGAAAGGAGCATAGAAAGAAGTCCTTCGCGGTTTGGAAGAGTTGCAAGAGCAATAATCTCTTCTTTAGATGCGACAGCGCCTTCGATTGCACCACCTTTGATTTCAAGTGCGTCAGCGTTTTTTTAGCAAAAGTCGTTCAAGATTTTCGCTGGTGCGATAACATCTTCGTTAGAAAAATGCTACTGCAGATGGTCCAACAAAAAAACAGATGCAAGATCTTCAAGACCAGCTTTTTTTCAGCTGCACGACGTAAGATTGAGTTTTTTTAATAACTTTATACTCAACTTCGCTTCCACGAAGCTCACGACGAAGAACTGTATCTTGTTCAACTGTCAAACCACGAGCGTCTACAACGACGATTGATGCAGCAGCTTTCATTTTCTCAGCTACTACGTCAACTAGTTCCGCTTTCTTAGCAATAATTGCTTCACTCATTAGTGTGTTCACCTCCGTAATTATTTTTGCTTGGGGAATTTTTTTCCAAAAGAAAAAAACGCGCCCAAACCTAGACACGAAAGTACAATACGCTTCTTTTTACATGATACGTTTTGTCCTCGGTAGGATATTTATGAGTCTAGCTCCCCTACTGTCTTAGGCAGTTTTTTCAAACCGTTTATAAGTATATCACACTTGTTACTTCAAAGCAAGTCTTTTTGTAAAAAAATTGATTATTTTTTTATCCTGCTTCTACTAATGTCTATGAGAGAAAATACTTTAGATTTTTATCATTGAATGGAAAAAGAATGGTACCAAGGTAGTATAGATTAAGAGCGCATGAAATGCTAACATTAGGACATGAAATATAAAATGGTGTGTGTTGCGTGATTTGAATATCTTGACCAGATATTTTGACTGTCTAAAAAAAGTGATAATGACAAGAATAGTAAGATGATTCCATAAATGATGCTAATATGAAAAAGAATCTCACCTATAACAGCAAAATAGAGAAACCCGAAAATAGGGAATCGAGAAAATGAATAGTCCTAAAAGCTCCAAAAGGCAATTCGAATTAAAGAAATTATCAAGAAGATATAAGCTGTAAATGTTGTATATTTTCGATACTTTTTAATCCTGTTTTTTTCTGCTTAGATATATAATGAATGACAAAAATCGGATATACAATATCTATCATCTTACCTCTCCGTTTTTCTAAGATAGTTTACTATAGTTTATCTATTTTTTTCTCAAAAATCAATTTCCCTCTTGACTTGAAAAAAATAATTTAGTGTACTATACAACTGTATATACACATAAAAAGGAGTTATTATGAATACACAAAAGAAAACCCAATTCATGACTTTAACTGCATTGCTGACAGCTATCGCTATTTTGATTCCTTTAGTGATGCCATTTAAAATCGTTATTCCTCCCGCTTCCTACACTCTTGGAAGCCACGTGGCCATCTTCATTGCTATGTTTCTCTCTCCATGGATGGCTATTTTTGTCATTGTTGCTTCTAGTATTGGATTCTTACTAGCCGGTTATCCGATTGTTATCGTACTTCGAGCTTTTTCTCATATCTTCTTTGGAACCCTGGGAGCTTTCTACCTTCAAAAACATCCTCAAACCTTGGACAACAAGAAATCTTCCTTGATTTTTAACTTTGTACTTGGTTTAGTACATGCTATCGCCGAAGTCTTTGCTTGTATCATCTTCTATGCTAGTACAGGAACAGACCTAAAAAATATGTTCTATGTTCTCTTTGTATTAGTTGGTTTTGGAACTATTGTTCATAGTATGATAGACTATTACTTAGCATTAGCTGTTTATAAAGCACTAAAAAAAACGCCATTAAGAAAGTAAAATCATGACTAAAGACCGAAAAAGAAGCGCTTATTCAACTCTTAAAAAGAAGCTCAAAAAGCCAATGAATGGCCAAAGTTTAGCAGAACATTTTTCACGTAACTCGGCAGATTATTGTTCAGGATATAGCTGTGCTTCGCGCAGATGGAGCTCCTATTCTATCTACTAATCGTGGCTATATCTATAAAGGAAAAACAAAGCCAATCCTTTTTGTTCACAAACTCTTTAAGGTCAAACATAAAGAGGAAGATATGGAGCAGGAACTACTTGCTATCGTTGATAACGGAGGTCGGGTGCAAAATATTCTCATTGATCATCCTGTCTACGGTGAAATCGAAACCCTTCTCAAGTTGAGTTGTAGACGCGATGTCGAGCACTTTTTAAACCAGGTCAAGACGTCTGATTTTCCGTCCTTTATCTGAATTGACAGATGGGATCCACTATCACTTAATTGAAGCCGAAAATAAACAAGACCTCCTTTATATCGAGAAGGCCTTGGATCAGCTAGGTTATTTATTCAAAGATTAGAAGGTTTTCTTTTCCCACCCGTCTTCTGTACGGTTACGATAGAAAAATTCAGACTTGTCCGGAGCTTCCATCATCTCCATCAAAGGTAACATATCATAGGCCAGATCCAAATTTGGAATCTGGTCTTTTTCTACCCAGGACACTTCTCCTTCTTCAGAGGACTGGAGAGTTCCCGTAAATTCAGTCGCCTTGTAACAAAAGACAATGTAGCGCTCACCTGTATCTAGCGGCCAATTTTTTATGCCGACTAGTTGAGGATTTTGAATTGTCAGACCTGTTTCCTCGTATATCTCACGAATAACAGATTCAGCAAAAGCCTCTCCGTCTTCGACATGTCCTCCTGGAAAGGCATAGCCAGACCAGTGGTTGGTTTCAGGTGATCGATACTGCATAACCACGCGCTGCTTTTCGAGGTCTTCAACCAAACAAATATTGGTTAGAATGGTTAACTGTGCTCGAGACATAGGACCCACTTTCTAATGTTTAATTTTCTATCATATATTTAATTTTAGACTTCATAAACAAGGGATTAATCCAGTCGTGATATTCTCGAATATCATCAAGAAAAGATCCTCTATTAATCCTTATCTCCTTGTCTTTAGTATTAACTTGATAGTCTATACTGACAGGAATCGATGAGTCTGGAATGAAAGATAGGAAAAAGAATATCATCAACCAGATTAATAGTGCAAAAAAACCACTGAGAGCCTGAAAAATAAGATGATGCCATTGAAAAGATTCTAGTTTTATAGAAGATTGTCCATGGATGAATAAACAAGGTTAAGCAAGAGCAAAAAAACCAGATATTCCACAAAGATAGGTGTAAAAGCTAAACCGAACAAACCTAAGATAAAATGAATCAGTACAAATACCAGGCACAAAAGATAAATAAACCTAAATACAGTTAGATGTTTTCATCATGATTGACTCCTTTTTCTTTTACAATATATTTCATTACTAGAGTTATAATAAATGCCAAACTGAAAAAGATCAGATAGGTTGCTATAGGAAACCAAATATAGCGGCGATCTAGGGATAAGAGAGATGGCAAAATTCCTTTACTATTTTTCCCACCAATCCCAATAAAGAGATGAACTATTAAAACCGATACTATTAAGATAAATAAATAAATCTACAAATCTTTTTATTGTCATCCTTGCCCCAGATAAGTCTAGGAACCAATAGTCAAATAACTGATATACCAGACAAAAAAAGATTTATATATAGTGGAAAACTATAATTGATATCTCTGTATGGCGAAGGAATAGGAAGACTTTCAAAAATTAGATTCAAACTTAGTCCTATTCCTAAGATAAGACCAAGGATCAGGAAAAAGCCTATAATTTTATGAGAATCTAGCCAGAGCTGAAAACTTTCTCTCCTCGAGAGATTCTTTTTTGTATTTGAATTTCTTTTATTCTTTTTCATTTGAGTGAATTTTCCTTATTTTTCTTTTTTCTCTTTTTCCTTTTCAATATACTTGGAAATTAAAATAATCAACATAGCTACAAAAAAGAAGATTACATAGGTAAGAATAGGAAACCAGATGTAGCGGGGATCTAACGTAATCAAGGGAGGAATAGACTTTCTATTTCGACCCATTATTCCAAAAAATAAGTGAAACAACAAACCTACTCCATTTAGCTACAAGAATGGATTTGCAAAATCTTGGGCTCTAGTCATTTCATCGAAATTATCTCTAAAAATACCCTGATAAAGTATATTCACTAAGAATACTAGATTCATAATAAGTGGAAAGACATAATTGAGGTTTTGATATGGTTTTTGGAATAAGAGTTGTCCCAAGCAACAAATAAAGTAACCCGATAGCTGAGAACCAAAAATATACTACTATCTAATAGAAAAGCTATTTTTTTGAATGCTGTAGCAAACCACAATTTTAACTTTATCCAGCCAGCTTATTTTTTTGATTTTGCTTATAGTGTTTTTTTGATGTTTTCTGTGTACTGTCATTCTTACTCATCGTTTCTTAATCTTTCGTGTTAATAACTGTTCAAAGATATTTATATTATAATCTCATTTTTGAGATACAATCTGATAAGTTTAATTTTATCAGCTAAATCCTACCAGTTCTGTTTTTTTCGTAACTTATAAGTTTATGATTCTGAATTTTTAAAGAGACACTGCTTCCTGAACGATAACCTTTAGCACCATAGTAGTAAGAGACAGTATAAATGGCATCTGGCAACTCTGCACTATCAATCCCATTTGAAATAAATTCTGTCACTCCACCTTCACTATCAAAATAATCTTTTTCACCCTCTTCTAAAACCGTGTCTTTGTATCTAATACTTCCTTTAATAATTCCTTTTTCTAGAAATTCATCAATAGGAATATCATATAACCCCTGAAAAGCTTTCCCTTCTTTACGATTCTTTTCTATTAGAGCGTAATATTCTTCAATATTTTGGGCACTCTCATCGACACTCCAGTAACTATTTACGAATTCCAAGTTGGGAATTTTCATATTGCTTGAAAAAACTCTCTACCTTTTCTTTGTTAGACACACTATATGGATGTTGATTGAGTAATTGATCAGCTATCCCAGAGAATTCTCGTAACATCGTTTTAGTAGTTCCGTCGTAGGCTAGTTCTTCACTCGTCCGTTTAGACCTTCCTGGAGATTTAGGAAAATAAATTAGACTGTCACTTACAGTGATTTTCCTACCATTAACCTCTTCAGTGTAATCATATTCAATTTCATAATCTTCAGAAGGCCATCTATGTCTAGAAAACTTCGTAACCTTCACATCACCTTTAAAACCATATAAATTCAGTGTTCTGCTTGCTGCCACCTCAATATCTTTTTGATTTGGTCCAGAAAAAGTATTATGAAAAATAACTACTAAAATGACTATAAAACTTATAAAACAGGCTGAGAGGATAATCGCGATAAAACTGAAATTCAACACTAATGCTTTTTTTCATTACTAAATTCTCCTAGTTAAACATATTTAAAATTCATTTCCCCTAATCCAACGCCTTAACTTCCAACATCATATCACGGATTTGCGCTGCTAACTCGAAATCAAGCACTTCGACGGCTTCTTGCATTTGTTTTTCCAGTTTCTTGACCAATTCTTTGCGTTCTTGTTTGTTAAGGCTATTGATATCGACTTCCTTGTCCTCTTCTTTAGCCACAGTTTTGGTAACAGAAATAAGGTCACGGATTTCCTTCTTGATAGTTTGCGGCACAATACCGTGTTTTTCATTATAAGCCATCTGGATTTTACGACGACGGGCTGTTTCATCGATAGCTTTTTGCATAGATTGAGTCATAGTATCAGCATACATGATGACATGACCTTCACTATTACGGGCTGCACGTCCGATGGTTTGGATCAGACCACGTTCATTACGGAGGAACCCTTCCTTATCGGCATCGAGAATGGCAACTAAACTTACTTCAGGTACGTCAATCCCTTCACGAAGGAGGTTAATACCGACTAAGACATCAAAGACACCTAATCGTAAATCACGAATAATCTCTGTCCGCTCTAAAGTCTTGATATCTGAGTGCATATACTTGACCTTGATGCCCATTTCCTTGAAGTAATCCGTCAAATCTTCTGCCATTTTCTTGGTCAAGGTTGTAATAAAGGTACGCTCGTTCTTTTCAACACGGGCATTGATTTCACCTAATAGGTCATCAATCTGTCCCATTGTTGGGCGCACTTCCACTTCTGGATCCAAAAGACCTGTTGGACGGATGATTTGTTCAATCACGGTGTCCGTTTGTTCCATCTCGTAATCACCAGGTGTCGCTGAAACGTAGACAATCTGGTGGACATGACTTTCAAACTCTTCACGACGAAGGGGACGGTTGTCTAGGGCAGAAGGTAAACGGAAACCATAATTAACCAACATTTCCTTACGAGAACGGTCTCCATTATACATCCCCTTGATTTGTCCCATGGTCATGTGGCTCTCATCAATCATAATCAGGAAATCATCTGGGAAGAAATCAAGAAGCGTATACGGAGGCTCTCCTTCACTTCGTCCATCCATGTGACGGGAGTAGTTTTTCGACACCCATTTGTATAACCCCATTTCACGGAGCATCTCAATATCATACTCAGTACGCTGTTTCAAACGCTGGGCTTCAAGGAGCTTACCTTCCTTCTCAAAGAGAGCTAACTGCTCCTCCAACTCAGCCTGGATCTTAGCAATCGCTACTTCCATGTGGTCATCATTGGTCACAAAGTGAGTGGCCGGGAAAATTGCTAAATGGTCCACTTCACCAAGAACTTGCCCTGTCAAAGCTTCGACTTCACGAATACGGTCAATCTCATCCCCGAAAAACTCTACACGAAAGGCATGCTCGTCACGAGAGGCTGGGAAAATCTCCACCACATCCCCACGGACTCGGAATCTCCCCCGTTGAAAGTCGATGTCATTGCGCTCAAACTGGATATCTACTAAGTCGTTCAGCAGTTTATCTCGAGAAATCTCAAGACCCGGACGCAAACTTACCACACTATCAGCATATTCCTTTGGAGAACCCAAACCATAGATACAAGAAACTGATGCCACAATGATAACATCATTACGCTCCAACAAAGCTGATGTTGCTGAGTGGCGTAATTTATCAATCTCGTCATTGACCGAGCTATCTTTTTCGATGTAGGTATCACTCGATGGGACATAGGCTTCTGGTTGGTAATAATCATAATAAGAAACGAAATACTCAACCGCATTCTCTGGGAAAAATTCCTTGAACTCCCCATAGAGCTGGCCTGCCAGTGTCTTGTTGTGGGCAATGACCAAAGTTGGCTTATTAACTTGCGCAATCACTTGACTCATGGTATAGGTTTTTCCCTGTACCAGTCGCTCCCCATTAGAAATTTGGGCCTTTTCTCCACCCTCGATATTATCCACCAACTGCTCAATGGCCTGTGGTTGATCTCCAGAAGGTTGGTATTTAGATACAAGTTTAAATTTGTTGTCTGTAATTCTATTTATCATAATAGCCTCATACACATTTTTCTATCCTTCTATTTTACCATAAAAACGGAAGACTTTTCCGATTACCAATTTTATACCTTTGTCATTAGTATGTTATATCTTCTAACATCAAAAATATAAAATATTTGCCGATTCAATTTTTTTCTGCTATAATTTGAAAAATACCCTGAAAGGAGACATGACATGAAGAAAAAAATCCTAGCATGTTTGCTTATTTTTATTTCCTATTTTTTTCATTAGGATTAGTAAAAGCTGATACTGAGAAAACAAAGTATATCATTGCCAGTGACTCATCATTTGCACCATTTGTTTTCCAGGACTCAAGCAACCAATACACTGGTATCGATATGGATCTAATCAAGGCTATCGCTGAAGACCAAGGCTTTGAAATAGAAATCACCAACCCTGGTTTTGACGCTGCTATTAACGCAGTCCAATCTGGACAAGCAGACGGTATCATTGCAGGTATGTCAGTGACGGATGCTCGTAAAGAAACTTTTGATTTCTCTGATTCTTACTATACAGCAAACACCATTCTCGGTGTGAAAGAATCAAGTACCATTTCTTCTTATGAGGATTTGAACGGTAAGACTGTAGGTGTGAAAAATGGTACTGCTTCACAAACCTTCCTAACAGAGAATCAAAGCAAGTACGGTTACAAGATCAAAACTTTTTCTGATGCTGCATCTATGTATGATAGCTTAAACACTGGTTCAATTGATGCCGTTATGGACGACGAACCTGTTATTAAATATTCTATCAGACAAGGACAAAAGTTAAAAACACCAATCGCAGGTACACCAATTGGTGAAACTGCTTTTGCAGTAAAAAAAGGAAGCAATCCAGAATTGCTAGAGAAGTTTAACAAGGGTCTTGCAAACCTTAAGGCAAATGGAGAATTCCAAAAGATTCTTGATAAGTATTTAGCTAGCGATTCTACTACTACAAGTTCAACCGCTGATGAAACAACTATCTGGGGCTTGTTGAAAAACAACTACAAACAACTTCTCAGCGGACTTGGAATTACCCTCTCATTAGCACTTATTTCATTTGTAATTGCGATTTTCATCGGTATAATCTTTGGTATGTTTAGCGTCAGCCCGTATAAATCACTTCGTTTGATTTCAGAAATCTTCGTTGACGTCATCCGTGGTATTCCATTGATGATTCTTGCAGCATTTATTTTCTGGGGTATTCCTAACTTTATCGAGTCCCTTACAGGACAACAAAGCCCAATCAATGACTTTGTCGCTGGTACAATCGCTCTCTCTCTAAACTCAGCAGCTTACATCGCTGAAATTGTTCGTGGTGGTATCAAGGCTGTTCCTGTTGGGCAAATGGAAGCTAGTCGAAGTCTTGGTATTTCATATGGAAAAACCATGCGTAAGATTGTCTTGCCACAAGCAACCAAGCTCATGCTTCCAAACTTCGTTAACCAATTTGTTATCGCATTGAAAGATACAACGATCGTATCTGCAATCGGTCTTGTAGAACTCTTCCAAACTGGTAAAATTATCATTGCTCGTAACTACCAAAGTTTCAAAATGTATGCAATTCTCGCAGTCTTTTACCTTGTGATTATCACTCTTCTAACTAGACTAGCAAAACGCTTAGAAAAGAGGATTCAATAATGGCAAAATTAAAAATTGATGTCGATAATTTACATAAACAATATGGAAAAAACAAGGTTCTTAAAGGAATCTCTGTAAAATTCTACGAAGGGGATGTTGTCTGTATTATTGGACCTTCTGGTTCAGGTAAGTCAACTTTCTTGCGTAGCTTGAATCTCCTTGAGGAAGGTACAAAAGGTCATATCACAGTTAATGGTTATGATTTGACTGATAAAGCAACCAACGTGGATCATGTTCGTGAAAATGTCGGAATGGTATTCCAGCACTTCAATCTCTTTCCACATATGACTGTCTTGGAAAATATCACTTTCGCTCCTATCGAGCATAAGTTGTTAACCAAGGCTGAAGCTGAAAAATTAGGGATGGAACTCCTTGAAAAAGTTGGACTTGCTGATAAGGCCAATGCTAATCCTGATAGTCTATCAGGGGGACAAAAACAACGTGTGGCTATCGCTCGAGGTTTAGCAATGAATCCTGATATCATGCTCTTTGACGAGCCAACCTCTGCCCTTGACCCTGAAATGGTTGGCGACGTTCTTAACGTTATGAAGGAATTAGCTGAACAAGGTATGACCATGATCATCGTAACCCATGAAATGGGATTTGCTCGTAAGGTTGCCAATCGTGTTATCTTTACAGCAGACGGTGAATTCTTAGAAGATGGAACCCCTGACCAAATCTTTGATAACCCACAACACCCTCGTCTAAAAGAATTTTTGGACAAGGTTCTCAACGCTTTAAAAAACTGCAAGGTTTTCCTTGCAGTTTTTTTCTTACTTGTATTGGAATTTTGGATTTTTTAGAAAATTATGATAAAATAAAGGGTATGAAAATGGGGATTCCTCATGACTAGCTTGACTAGGAAACAAAATAGAAATTAGGTAGCTCGATGTCATCTAAAGTTATTGTTACAATTTTCGGTGCAAGTGGAGATTTGGCTAAACGCAAGCTTTACCCTTCACTCTTTAGACTTTATAAATCAGGTAATCTTTCTGATCATTTTGCTGTTATTGGAACTGCTCGTAGACCTTGGAGTAAAGAGTATTTCGAATCTGTTGTTGTCGAATCTATTCTGGACTTGGCAGATAGCGCAGAAGAGGCTCAAGCATTTGCTAGTCATTTTTACTACCAAAGTCACGATGTTAATGACACTGAGCACTATATCGAATTACGTAAGCTTCAGGCTGAGTTAAATGAAAAGTATCAAACTGAACACAACAAGCTTTTTCTTCCTCTCAATGGCACCTCAGTTCTTTGGTACCATCGCCAAACACCTCAAGTCAGAGCAAATCGTTGACGGTAAAGGTTTTGAACGTTTGATTGTTGAAAAACCTTTCGGTACAGACTATGAAACTGCGAGCAAACTAAACGAAGAACTTCTAGCAACTTTTAACGAAGAGCAAATCTATCGTATCGACCATTATCTTGGTAAGGAAATGATTCAAAGCATTTTTGCTATCCGATTTGCCAACATGATTTTTGAAAATGTTTGGAATCGTGAGCACATCGATAATGTTCAAATCACATTTGCAGAGCGTCTAGGTGTTGAAGAACAGGGGTGGCTACTATGATGAGTCTGGTGCCCTTCGAGACATGGTTCAAAAACCACACACTTCAGCTTCTGTCACTCCTTGCTATGGACAAGCCTGCAAGCTTTACAAAGGATGACATTCGCGCAGAAAAATCAAAGTCTTCAAGAACCTTTACCACCCTACAGACGAGGAACTTAAAGAGCACTTCATCCGTGGTCAATATCGTTCTGGTAAAGTAGATGGCATGAAATACATTTCTTACCGCAGCGAACCAAATGTTAACCCAGAATCAATGACAGAAACCTTCGCGTCAGGTGCCTTCTTTGTCGATACTGATCGCTTCCGTGATGTACCTTTCTTCTTCCGTACAGGTAAACGCCTCACTGAAAAAGGAACACACGTGAACATTATCTTCAAACAAATGGATTCTATTTTTCGGTGAACCACTAGCACCAAATGTCTTACCATCTATATCCAACCTACTGAAGGATTCTCTCTTAGCCTTAACGGTAAAAGGTGGGTGAAGAGTTTAGCCTTGCGCCAAATTCTCTTGACTATCGAACGGACGCGACTGCTACAGGTGCTTCACCAGACCCATATGAAAAACTGATCTACGATGTTTTTGAACAATAACTCAACAAACTTTAGCCACTGGAATGAAGTAAGCGCATCATGGAAATTGATTGACCGTATTGAGAAACTTTGGGCTGAAAATGGAGCTCCACTTCATGACTACAAGGCTGGTACAATGGGACCTCAGGCTAGCTTTGATCTCCTTGAAAAATACGGAGCTCAATGGACATGGCAACCTGACATCGCCTATCGTAAAGATGGTCGTTTAGAATAATGAAAAACAATCCTGCAAGAATTCTTGCAGGATTTTCTTTATAGCAAACCTTCTAGAAGGCCCTTCATAAAGTTTTTCAGAATTGAACTCACCGATATCATCGATTTTTTTCACCAAATCCAATCAATTTAACAGGGATATTGAGCTCTTCACGGATAGCAAGAACGACACCACCTCGAGCAGTTCCATCAATCTTGGTTAAGACAATACCTGTCAAAGGAGTGATTTTTGAAAAATTCTTTAGCTTGTACAAGAGCATTTTTGACCAGTTGAGGCATCTAGAGCTAGGAAGGTTTCATGAGGTGCTTCAGGCACAACACGCTTGATGATACGACCAATTTTTTTCCAACTCTGCCATCAAGTTTTTCCTTTGTTTTGCAAACGTCCAGCTGTATCAATCATGAGAATATCAATACCTTCTGCTACTGCACGTTCCATTCCATCAAAGACCACACTGGCTGGATCAGCTTTTTCTGGACCCGTTACAACAGGCACACCGACACGACGACCCCATTCTGCTAGCTGAGCTACCGCACCAGCACGGAAGGTATCCGCAGCAACCAGCATAACTTTCTTACCAGCTTGTTTGTAGCGATGTGCCAATTTACCGATTGATGTTGTCTTTCCGACACCATTAACACCTACAAAGAGCATAACAGTCAAACCATCTTGGAAGTTAATACTTTCATTGTATTGCCCATCTTTTTCGTAAAGCTCCACCAATTTTTCGATGATAACACGACGAAGAGCTTCTGGTTTCTTGGCATTTTCAAGTTTAGCCTCATAACGCAATTCTTCCGTTAGATTTGAAGCTACCTGAACACCAACGTCACTCATGATTAAGAGTTCTTCTAGTTCTTCAAAGAATTCTTCATCAACTGAGCGGAAATTAGCAAAGAAGGCATTCAAACGAGCCCCAAATCCCGTACGAGTTTTCTTGAGACTGCGATCATACTTTTCCTGTACAGTCTCTTCAACCAGAGGAGTTTCTTCGATTACTAGATCTTCTTCCACTTCCTCAGTGATTTCCGGCTCTGTTTCGTCTGATTGAAGTTGATTAAAATCCTCTTCTTCTTCATCGCTTGAAGTCATATCTTCAACGTAAGATGATTCCACTTGAGGACTTTCTACCTCTTCAATTTGATTTGTTTCATTTTGAGAAACTTCTACTTCGTCAAGAGGTTCAATGAAAGCTTCTTTTACAGCCTCTACTTCAGGTGAGTCTTCATTGATTTCTTCCTGATGTTCTGCAGGTAAGATAACTTCTTCTGGTTCTGCCACTACAGCATTTTCAGATTTCGATGCCTCGTGTTGCCCACTATCATCCGATAAGTCGATATTTTCCAAAGCTTCTTTGACGACATCTTCAATTTTTGGTTCTTCTATTTTCCCAAATAAACGGTCAAATAATCCCATACTTTAATTCTCCTTCAGTACATATTTTTCAATAGCCCAGGCGACGGCTTCCTCATCGTTGGTCATAGGCGTTACCACATTAGCCACAGCCTTAACTTCTGGCACAGCATTTTGCATGGCTACACCAAGACCTGCCCATTCAATCATCGAAAGATCATTAGCTTCATCTCCACAAGCCATGACTTGACTTCGATCAATTCCTAAATGCTCAATTAACTTAGCTAGTCCTGTCGCCTTATGGACATTCTTTGGTGACCATTCTAGCAAGAGTTCACGTGATTTAAAAATTTCATATTTGTCAAACAATTCAGGAGAAATCTTTTGAATAGCTGCATCCAAGGGTTCTTGAGGAAAGGCAGTGACACACTTATTGTAAGTAATCTGACTAGACAAATCTTCAAGAGCAGTTTGAATAAAGGTTAAAGCTGGGTTAAACTGAGCGTATAAACTTTCTTGATCTGATTGAATCTGATAAACGACGCCTTCAGAAATAGCATCTAATGGAATATTTAGTTTTTCAGTTTCTTCGTAAATACGACTCACATCATCAATGAAAAAGACTGTCTTATCAAGGATTTCACCCGTATTTTTTTGAACCAAACCGCCATTAAAAGTAATAGTATACTCATCCTCATGACCATCTGTTCCAAGTTCTTTGAGGAAGAAATCCATGGCTTTGAGAGGACGTCCAGTTGTTAGGACTACCTTGACTCCTTGTTCACGCGCAGCCTTCAAAGTGGCCTTGGTACGTTCTGTCAATTTTTTGTCTGTCGTTAGCAAAGTACCATCTAAGTCCAAAGCAATTAATTTAATATCTGCCATTACAATTCCTCCATATAAGCGATAACTGATTGGTCTTTGTGATGTCCAATAACTGTTTCGGCTAGTTCTAGAATTTCTGGGCGAGCATTTTCAGGTGCAACTGGATGTCCTACAACCTGCATCATATGAAGGTCATTGAGGTTATCTCCAAAAGCCATCACTTGGTCCATATCCAGATTTAATTTTTTTGCTAGCTCAACAATAGCAACTCCTTTATCAACATAGTCTAAAACAATATCGATTGATTCAAAACCAGTAGTCATAGCCTTAACACCAGGCACATGTTCATTGACCCAAGCTTCTCCGGCTTCTACTGTCTCTTCAGTAAAATTAGTTGTGAATTTGAAAATCTCATCGGTAATCTCTTCAAGGCTGGCTACTTTTTTGATATTTTCATTGTAATGATGACTAAACATAAGATAGGTTTCATCTACTGTGTCTAATACATAGCAAGCCTCTTTACCAGTCAAGAGCATCTTTTTCTCATCAAAATAAGGGGAAGTCTTTAGTTTTTCAAAAGTTGATAGGTAAAAATCACGTGGCATGGTTGCTTCATAAAGGTCCTCTCCATGAAAACGAACGAGACTCCCATTTTCAGCGATAAAAATAATCTCATCTTTGACATCCGCAAAATGCTTTTCAAGTGATAAGAGACCACGACCTGATGCGACAGCAAAATAGATACCTCTCTCTTTGTATGATGAGAGAAGAGCTTTTAAGCGCTCCATATCAAATTGGCCAGCTTCATCCAGAAAAGTCCCGTCCATATCAGTTGCGACTAGTTTAATCATAAATACTTATATTCTCCAGTTATAAATCTATCTTCTATTATACCATAGAAAAAGTAAATAGCGCCTAATCCATACGAGATTAGACGCCTATATAAAAATAAGATTCGTTTATTCCTTAGTTCAAAGTTCTCTTATCCATATTTGGCAAAGAGAGCTTAAACTTAATAATACAGAGTCGAATCACAAAACCGACAATTGAGAGAATGATAAAAGCAGTGATTCTTGGAAAGTGAAGGACAAAGGCCAACCAGTAATAAATAACGCCAATTACAAAAGATAGAAGGGCATAGATGTCCTCTTTTAGAACACTTGGGACTTCATTAATCAAGAGATCTCGGATGATACCTCCGCCAGCACCTGTTAAACAGGCCAAAATCCCTGCAGACATCAAGTTCAATTTACTATCAGCTAAGGCGGTAGCTCCAATCAAGGAAAAGATGATTAAGCCAATCGAATCAAAGATGAGATAGGCTTCTCTCAGCCACTTATAGAATTTTTTTTCTTGACTAGCACTGGCTTGTTTTGATGTCACAAAGGCATACATAATAACGGCTACTAGAATAGAGACATAAATCGGTCCGGGATCTGCAAGAGCGGAGGGGAAAACGACTGATAATAGAATCTCTTAAAATACCCCCGCCTACTGCCGTTACAATTGCCAATAAACTAATTCCAAAAATATCTAAACGTTTACCAAATCCTTTGATGGCTCCTGACGCCGCAAAGGCTATAGTCCCAATATAATTACAAACCATTAGGAATAGGTCAAAATCCATGTAAGCTCCTCAATCTATTTTTTAACCTTTCCAACTTCTTGAAGGTTATTCTACATGCTCTAGTTTGAAATGTTATATTGAAAACAAACTAAGCATCCATATTTTCTAAATCTTTTAGTTTAACAGAGACAATCTTAGAAACACCAGATTCTTGCATGGTTACTCCATAAATAGAGTCTGCGGCTGCCATGGTTCCCTTACGGTGGGTAACAACGATAAATTGGCTATCCTTGTCAAATCGATTGAGATAATCTCCAAAGCGTTTAACGTTAGCTTCATCGAGTGCAGCCTCTACTTCATCCAAAATAACAAATGGAATGGTCTTGACACGAATGATTGAGAAGAGCAAAGCAAGAGCTGACAAGGCCTTCTCTCCACCACTCATGAGGTTGAGGGATTGAATTTTCTTACCTGGCGGTTGAACAGAGATTTCAACACCTGCTGTCAATAAATCTCCCTCGGTCAGGATTAGGTCCGCTTGACCACCACCAAACATCTGCTTGAAGGTCACTTTGAAGGATTCACGAATAGCTTCAAAGGTTGATTTAAATCGTTCCTTCACTTCATCGTTCATCTCTGTAATAGTTTCAAGAAGAAGATTTTTGGCAGAAAGAATGTCATCACGCTGACTATTTAAGAATTCCAAGCGTTCGTGAACTTCGTCAAACTGTTCAATGGCATCCAAATTAACTGGACCAAGTGAACGGATAGATTTTTCCAAATCCTTGACCTCTTGTTCAGCGACAGCCAAATCTTCTAATGGATTGGCTTGTTCTAAAGCTTCCGTATAACTAATCTGGTACTCTTCAGTCAGTTGACCTTGAAGATAGCGAAGGCGGTCCGTAATTTTTTCTTTAGTCGCTTCCGCACGTGTTTGCTTACGAATCCATTCTTCATTTTGCTGACGAGCTTGTTCTAAATGACTGGCAATATCATCCAGTTGTCCCTCAATGTCGTCGAGTTCAAACTGCTTACGAATCAATCCTTGTTGAATTTCTTCCTTCTGACTCTTGGCTTCTGCTTCCTGCTTGGCCAAAAGTTCTGTATCAACTTTTACAAGGTTGTCTACTTTTTCTTGCAAAAGACGTTCAATCTCTTCTTGCTCGTTATTGAGGTTCTCAAGTTCATTGTTAATCCGTTCAATATCGGCAACTTCATAACGCTTCTGTCCAAGCATTTCTGTTTTAAGCAGACGTTCTTGGGAAATTTTTTCCTGCAAGTTTTGGTAGCGTTCCTGAATAGCATTTTTATTGGACTTGATTTCTTCGATTTCAGATTCCAGCTTTTGCTTTTCAGTCGCAATAACTGCAAGACGTTTTTGGCATTTTTCTTTTTCAGTTTGCCAATCTCCACCTCTGAGATTGTTTAATTCTTTTTCCTGAAGTTCTAAAAGTGTTTCGAGTTCTTCGACCTGCTGGCTAGTTTGTTGATAAGCTAAGTACAAGCCTTGTTCCTGAATACGAGCCTGCTCTCCCTGGGACTTAATGATCTCCAAAGTTTGACTAAGTGCATTCAAGGCTTCTTGAACTGACTTCAGATTTTCTTCCTCTTGACGAAGTAGTTTTTCTTCCTGAGCGATCTCTTTTTGCAACTGCTCCAATTCAGGTTTGATGAATATGCTGTTATTTTGACGATTAGCACCACCTGCATAAGAACCACCTGTTCGTAGCTCTGTTCCATCTAGCGTTACCATACGAACTTGATAGCGTACCTTACGAGCCGCATCACGCGCATGCTCAACGGTATCAAAAATAGCTGTGGTAGCTAGTAGATTTTTAAAGATAGCTTCAAGCTTGGCATCAAAGGTAACCAGTTCATCTGCCATGCCAAGAAAACCTGGACTTGAAGCAATCACATCTTGGTTTTGACCTGAAATACTACGAGCCTTAATGGTTGTCAAAGGAAGGAAAGTCGCACGACCAGCTCGATTTCTCTTAAGGAAGTCGATGGCTTTAGTTGCTGCCTGCTCGTTTTCAACAATGATATGTTGGCTACTTGCACCGAGAGCAATCTCAAGGGCTGTCTGATAACGAACATCAAAGGTTAAATGTTCACTAACTGCTCCAATAATACCACCTAAGCGATTTTTTTCTTGGAGAACACTCTTAACACCTGCATAAAAATTGCTATGGTTTTTAAGAATATTTTCCAAACTTTGTGCCTTGGCCTGTTTGTTTTTCAGACTATCCAAACGGTCAAAGAGTTGATTTTGCTGACTTTGATAAGCCTGCTTTTGTTCTTCTTCTTGCTTGGCATTGGTCTGGTATTCAGCAAGTAAGCTTTGTACTTCTTCTTTAGCTGATTTAAAGGCAAGCTCTTGCTCACTAGCCTTGGACTTGGCAGAAGCCAATTGTTCCTTCAAGGATTCTAATTGTTCTTCTTGCTTTTGAGTCTGTTGGCGACTATTTTCAAGGTCGTTCTCAATCCGTGTCAATTGGTTAGAGACATCCGCTTCTTCCTGTAAGAAAGCCACGAAACGTTCACGTAATTGCTCAATCATTTGATCTGGATCATCAGAAAAAGCTAATAACTCTGCTTCTAAACGATTGAGTTCCTTAGTATTGACCTCTAAATTTTCTTCTAACTGACTGAGATTTGCTTCTTTTTCTTCCTTCTCCTGAATGAGAGCATTTCTCTTTTCGTCCAAACTAGCCAAACGTGCTTGAGCTTCTTGTTGATTGAGAGCGACTTGTTCTGTTTCCAGTTTTGACAAGGCTAACTTACGCTCTAATTCACTGATTAGACCAGTCAAATCCATCAGTGTGGACTGGTCTTTTGACATTTCAGCTTGCAAATCATGACGTTTCTTTTTGAGAGTTTGATTTTCTTCTTCTAACTCTTCACGTTTCTGATAGTAGCTCGTCAAAAGTTCTTGAACTTGGTTTAATTCTTCTTCTGTTAGATCTAATTCAGCTTTACTTGCTTGAATTTGTGCAACCAAAACATCCAAGTAAATAGCTTTACGCTGACCATCTAATTCTATAAATTTACGAGCTGTTTCCGCTTGCTTTTCTAAGGGCTTGATTTGATTATCTAGCTCATAAATGATATCTTCCAAACGGTCTAGATTGTCTTGAGTTTGTTGCAGTTTGCTTTCTGTCTCTTTGCGACGAGTTTTATATTTTAAAACTCCAGCTGCTTCTTCAAAAATAGCCCGGCGTTCCTCAGGTTTGGAGTTAAAGATTTCTTCGACCTTCCCTTGGGAAATAATAGAGAAGGAATCGCGCCCAAGTCCGGTATCTAAGAAAAGATCATGAATATCACGAAGACGGACTTTTTTGCCGTCAATCTTGTACTCGCTATCTCCCGTACGATAAATGTGACGCTCTACCTTAATTTCCTGGCCTGCATCCTTGATAAAGCCGTCCTGGTTATCTAGGGTAACAACCACAGAAGCATAGTTTAAAGGTTTTCTACTTTCTGTTCCAGCAAAGATAACATCAGGCATCTTCCCACCACGTAAGCTTTTTACACTAGATTCACCAAGTGCCCAACGCAGACTTTCCGTGATGTTTGATTTTCCAGAACCATTAGGTCCTACAACTGCTGTAACTCCCTGGTCAAAAACAACCTTGGTCTTATCAGCAAAGGACTTAAATCCCTGAATCTCAATTTCCTTTAAATACATGAATCCAGCCCTTCCTCAACTGCATTTTTTGCGGCTTCCTGCTCTGCTAATTTTTTTGAGCGTCCTTGACCAGTTCCAAGACTTTTCCCTTCAACAAGGACTTCCACTTGGAACATCTTATCATGGGCAGGCCCAATCTCTGATATCACTTGATAACGAATATCGACATCACCATTGACTTGGAGTAATTCTTGCAAGTGAGTCTTGTAGTCTTTAATCATTTCAAAATCGCCGGCTTCTACTTTTGGTATCATGACTTGATAGATAAATTCCTTAACACTAGCCAGACCCTTATCTAAAAGGAGGGCACCCAAAAAGGCTTCAAAGGCATCTCCCAAGATGGTATCACGATTGCGGCCACCTGATTTTTCTTCTCCTTTGCCAAGCTTTATAAACTGATCAAACTGGCAATCACGGGCAAAACCAGCCAAACTCTCCTCGCGAACAATCATGGCACGAAGTTTAGATAAATCACCTTCTGGCTTTTTAGGGTATTTCTTGTACAGATATTCTGAAATCAATAATTGCAGAACAGCGTCTCCTAAAAATTCCAAGCGCTCATTGTGTGAAATTTTTAAGAGGCGGTGCTCGTTTGCATAACTAGTGTGAGTAAAAGCTGTTTCAAGTAATTGTTTATCTGAAAAAACAAGCTTAAAACGTTGCTCTAACACGGTTTCTAATTCTTTCATAAGAACCTCTTTTCTAAAAACATTATAATACACTCCATTATACCAAAAAAAGGATTCATAGTCAGAAAATAACCGTTAAAACGACTTTTTCTCACTTGCTTCTAAAATCAATCCATTACTAGCAGTCTAGCCTATTTTTTGGTATAATAAATCTTATGGAAATTGAAAAAACCAATCGAATGAATGCTCTGTTTGAATTTTATGCAGCCCTTTTGACTGATAAGCAGATGAACTATATCGAACTCTACTATGCTGACGACTATAGTTTGGCTGAAATCGCTGAAGAATTCGGCGTTAGTCGCCAGGCTGTTTATGACAATATCAAACGTACAGAAAAATACTGGAAGATTATGAGATGAAGCTTCATATGTACTCTGACTACATTGTTCGCAGTCAGATTTTTGATCAGATTTTGGAGCGTTATCCAGAAGATACTTTTCTACAAGAGCAACTTGAGATTTTAACAAGTATTGACAATCGGGAGTAATTATGGGCAATCTCGTCATTTATCAAGGAATACCTTGCAAACTATTAGCAGCTGAGGAACCATTTCCTAGTCGACTACAGATTATCTCGCCCAATGATATCTCCAAAGCTATGCAAGTAGGTTTTAGCTGTTGGGGATATCCAAATGAAATCATGAAAGAAGCCACACCCGAAGAACTAGAGTGTTTGCAACATTTCGGACGATTTCCACTGAATTGAGTAAATAGGAGAAAAATATGGCATTTGAAAATTTAACAGAACGTTTGCAGAACGTCTTTAAAAATCTACGTAAAAAGGAAAAAACACAGAGAGTGATATTCAAGAAGCAACCAAGGAAATTCGTCTGGCTCTTTTAGAAGCCGACGTTGCTTTGCCAGTGGTTAAGGACTTTATCAAAAAAATTCGTGAACGCGCGATTGGGCACGAAGTCATTGATACCCTTAATCCTGCTCAACAAATCATCAAGATTGTTAATGAGGAGTTGACGGAAGTTCTTGGTTCTGATACAGCTGAGATTATCAAGTCTCCAAAAATCCCAACCATTATCATGATGGTCGGTTTGCAAGGTGCTGGTAAAACAACCTTCGCTGGAAAACTTGCTAACAAACTCAAAAAAGAAGAGGATGCTCGTCCTCTGATGATTGCGGCTGACATCTATCGTCCTGCTGCTATCGACCAATTGAAAACACTGGGACAACAAATTGATGTTCCGGTATTTGCTCTTGGAACTGAAGTTCCTGCAGTGGAGATTGTTCGCCAGGTTTGGAGCAAGCTAAAAGCCAACCATAACGACTATGTCTTGATTGATACAGCCGGTCGTTTACAAATCGACGAACTTCTCATGAATGAGCTCCGTGATGTTAAAGCTCTTGCTCAACCAAATGAAATCCTTCTCGTCATCGATGCCATGATCGGTCAAGAAGCTGCTAACGTTGCGCGAGAATTTAACGCTCAATTAGAAGTTACCGGTGTCATCCTTACCAAGATTGACGGGGACACTCGTGGTGGTGCTGCCCTTTCTGTTCGTCACATCACTGGAAAACCTATCAAATTCACTGGTACTGGTGAAAAGATTACCGATATTGAAACTTTCCACCCTGACCGCATGGCCAGCCGTATTCTCGGTATGGGAGATATGCTGACTCTGATTGAGAAAGCTTCCCAAGAATACGATGAGCAAAAAGCCCTTGAAATGGCTGAAAAAATGCGTGAAAACACCTTTGATTTCAACGATTTCATTGATCAGTTGGATCAGGTACAAAATATGGGACCAATGGAAGATTTGCTCAAGATGATTCCTGGTATGGCCAATAACCCTGCCGTCCAAAATATGAAGGTAGACGAAAAACAAATTGCTCGCAAACGCGCCATCGTCTCTTCTATGACCCCTGAAGAACGTGAAAAATCCTGATTTGCTCAGTCCAAGTCGTCGGCGTCGTATCGCTGCTGGTTCTGGTAACACCTTCATCGAAGTCAACAAATTTATCAAGGACTTTAACCAAGCCAAACAACTCATGCAAGGTGTCATGTCTGGTGACATGAACAAGATGATGAAACAGATGGGCATCAACCCTAACAACCTTCCTAAAAACATGCCTGGTGGCATGGATATGTCAGCCCTTGAAGGTATGATGGGACAAGGTGGTATGCCGGATATGTCTGCTCTCGGAGGAGCTGGTATGCCTGATATGAGCCAGATGCTCGGTGGAGGCCTCAAAGGTAAAATCGGTGAATTTGCTATGAAACAATCAATGAAACGCATGGCTAACAAAATGAAAAAAGCTAAGAAAAAACGCAAATAAAAAGGACTCAGTTGAGTCCTTTTTTGTTTAGTTATTTCGAAGTTTCTCCAAAGTCTCTTTAAAGATAGCTGGAATATCGGAAGTAAATTCCATGGTTTCACCAGTTCTTGGATGGGTAAAACCAAGTGTCTTGGCATGGAGAAATTGCCCATGTCCCTTTAGAGTTTTTACGAGGTCCATAAACCTCATCTCCAGCTACAGGATGGCCGATATAAGCCATGTGCACACGAATCTGATGAGTTCGGCCTGTTTCCAGTTGTAATTCCAGCAATGTATAATCACCAAAGCGTTCCAAGACTTGGAAACGTGTCACTGCTGGTTTTCCTTTGGCAGTAACAGCTTGTTTCTTGCGATCTTTTTCACTTCTTCCTATCGGTGCCTCAATAACACCGCGGTCATTTGGAAGATTTCCATGAACAATGGCCCAATACTTACGAAGAGACTTCTTATCTTTCAATTCTTGAGCCAGTGCCATATGCGCTTCATCATTTTTGGCAATCATCAAGAGACCTGAAGTATCCTTATCAATACGATGGACAATCCCTGGACGCAATACACCATTAATGCCTGATAGGTCCTTGATATGATACATGAGGGCATTAACCAAGGTACCACTCGTATGTCCAGCGCTTGGATGAACAACCATCCCTTGAGGCTTGTTAACTACTGCTACATCCTCATCTTGATAAATGATTTCTAAAGGAATATCTTCAGCTACATACTCTAAAACTTCTGGTTCTGGAACTTGATAAGTGATAACATCCCCTTCTTGAACTGAGTATTTAGCTTTTTTAACCTGTCCATTGACCAAGACCTGACCAGACTTGATTTGTTCATTAGCGAGGCTACGAGACAATTCTGTCAAATCGGACAAAGCCTTATCTAAACGTACCCCGCCGGTTTCAATTTTAATTTCCATTCATTTCCTCTTTTAGCATTGCAAACAATAACACAACTACTCCTACAGTCAGATAACTATCGGCTACATTGAAAATCGCGAAATTGATAAAGTCTAAGTGGAACATATCCACGACAAATCCTTGACTGATGCGATCGATAAAGTTCCCTAGACCACCTGCAATAATCAAAACCAATCCAGAGACAGTCCATAAGGAATCCTCCATGTGCTTGTGCAAATACCAGATAGCTCCAACCATGACTACCAGGGTAATCACTGCAAAAAACCACTGTTGATCTTGAAGCATCGAAAAGGCAGCTCCTCTATTTTGCAGATAGGTTAAACTAACTAGATTTGGGATCCATGACTTGATTTCACCAAGAGCAATAGTCTTAACGACATAAGACTTTACCAATTGGTCGAATAGGATTAAGGATCCTATAATCCATGCTACTAGTCCTCTTTTTTTCATGCTTTCCTCTTCTGATCAAAATACTCTTGCATCACTTCTACAAATAAGGTTCCCGCTTGGCTCAAGTCTACTTCCTCACGTTTGACATAAACCATGCGATTATTGAGATTATCATTTAATGGAATAACGGTGATTCCGTTGACACTGTCACTATCTAAGAATCCAGAACCAGTCGCATAAGCATTTGTTCTTTCAAGAATTCCATTTAAGGTAGCACGGTCAGTTACATTAAACATTTGAGAGCTAGCACTGGTATCCACAAAGTTTTCTGAGTAATAAAGATACTCATCCTTTTCCTGTGTGAATCGAACTGTTGGTAAATCAGCCAAATCCTCCATAACCAACTCTTTTTTCTTGGCTAATGGGTGTCCTTCACGCAGATAGATATGCGTTTGGAAAGGAATCAACTCAATCACTTCAAGTCCTAGTTTTTCAACCCGCTGCATGATTCCCTTTTGATTTTGATTATTGAGGTAGATAATCCCAATCTCACTATGTCCTTGGGCCACTTCATCCAAAATCTGAACAGTCGTAGACTCAAAAATACGGAAATTCTTATATTCAGGATATTGTTGCGAAAAAGCTGTAATGGTTGGTGGCAAGAAATCATAGTGCTGGCTGGCTATTGAAAACTCATCCTTTTCCTCTTCAGGATTGGCATACTGGTTCTGGAAAACATCAAATCCTTTGACCAACTCTTGTGCCTTTTCATAAAATTCCATACCGCGACGAGTAAGGAAAGTTCCAGAACTGGTTCTGCGAAAAATCTTGAAGCCGAGCTCTTTTTCCAAGTCTCTTACAGAAATAGATAGACTCGGTTGGCTAACGTACATCTTCTCAGCCGCTTCACGAAAAGTACCACTATTAGCAATAGCTACAACGTAGCGTAATTGTTGAATATTCATGATTTCTCCTTCGATTTCTATCTTATCATTATACCATAAACCAAGCCTATCCAACAAAGGAAAATCATTAGATACAGACTTATAAAATAGGCAGCAAACAAAAAAACACCTTTCCAGTTAGATGTAATTCTAACCCAAAGGTGTTATTGTCAAATTTATTTCGCTGCTGCGTAAAGTTCATCTACTTTGTTCCAGTTGATAACTGAGAAGAAAGCTTTGATGTAGTCAGGACGAACGTTGCGGTATTTCACGTAGTAGGCATGTTCCCAAACGTCCAAGCCCAAGATTGGTTTCTTACCTTCTGAGATTGGTGTGTCTTGGTTTGCAGTTGAAGTCACTTCAAGTTTACCTTCTTTGTTAACAACCAACCATGCCCATCCAGAACCGAAACGAGTCGTTGCTGCTGCAGTGAAAGCTGCTTGGAATTCTTCGAATGAACCGAAAGTTTCATCGATGGCTGCTGCCAGTTCTGCTGAAGGAGCTGTCTTTTCAGGAGTCATCAATTCCCAGAAAAGAGCGTGGTTCAAGTGCCCACCACCGTTGTTGATAAGCGCTTGACGAATATCAGCTGGGATAGATTCAACATCTGCAAGCAATGCTTCGAGGTCTTCACCAATTTCAGGGTGTTTTTCAAGAGCTGCATTTGCGTTGTTTACGTATGTTTGGTGGTGTTTGTCATGGTGCAAGTGCATTGTTTCAGCATCAATGTATGGTTCCAAGGCGTCGTATGCGTATGGAAGATCTGGTAAGATAATAGCCATCTGTAATACCTCTTTTTTCTTTTCTATATAAAAATGATAACGCAATCATCCTGTTTTTTCAAGTTTTTTGCTCAATTCGACTGGCTAGCAATCTGCAATAAAGCCTTCTCAAACAGGTAGCCTTTTTCGTAAACACCAGTCTTAATTTGATAATCTGCTTGAATAAGATAACGGATAGAATCCTGTAAGAATTTCAAGGACAATCCTCGCGTGTCACGGAGGGCAAACTTGATTTGATAGGGGTTAGGATTACGACCAAGATAGTGACCTAAACTGCTGACCATCTGAGATTCTGTCTGACCAGACTCTTGCAAAATTTTAACCTGTGTGTAGAGTCTGAACTGCCCCAGCATTATGGCAATCAGTTTAATCTCATCTTCTCCCTGCAAGGTCAAATCTTTGACTAAATCACGTGCCTGATCGATTTTCTTCCCTAAGATTAATTGGGTTAAATCAAAGATATTATCCTGCAAAGTCTTTGGTATGGCTTCAACAATGTCTTCTTCTGTAATATCACCATTATCTTTGTAGGCCTGTAGGAAGAGTAGATTTTTTTGAATTTCACTGAATTGAAAACCTGATTTGATAAGCAACTGTTCGAAGGATTTTCCAGCAAAGGTAAGTCCTAATTCCTGAGCCCACTTTTGAAAATAAGCTCGTATTTCTTGCTCTTTTGGCTCGATGGCTTCAAAAACTGTCGCATCCCGCTTGAGCAATTTGACCAAACGTCTCTTACTATCCAACTTCCCTTCAGCAAAAATGACTAGTTTACTAGAAGGTAAAGGATTTTCTAGATAGTCTTCAAAAGACTTAAGTTCATCATCAGTTAGATAACGTTTTTTAGCTGTCGTTATATCGAGAAAATGATCTAAAATAACAATTTTTTCATCCGCAAAGAAAGGAAGACTGACCAACTCTAGCTCCAAGTTTTTGTAGTCTACTTCTTTCATATCAAAATAAGCAAAGTTCAAATCTGCAGGATCGTAGCCGATTTGCTTGAGAACCTGTGTTTTCATGACGTCATACTGACCTTTGATCGACCCCTGTAAACAGGGTCAAACTCGGAAGGTTCGCTAGGACAGCTTTTCGGCTTTCTTCTATGGCTAGCATCTATTCTCCTTTCTTTTTAGTTTCGCTTTTATTTAATCAATATAATGTAATTTACCACGGAAATCATCTAGGCTTTGATAACCTTTTTCCACCATAATTTCTTTGAGTTCCTTGGTAATACGCTCAAAAGCACCTACTCCTTCTTTATGAAGAGTAGTTCCTACCTGCACCATGCTAGCACCACATAAGATATGTTCAAAAAGCATCACGCCCTGTTAATACTCCACCAGTTCCAATGATTTGAATTTCTGGATTTAAGCGTTGATAAAAGGCATGGACATTGGCAAGGGCAGTTGGTTTAATGTATTCTCCACCAATTCCCACCAAAAGCCATTCTTAGGACGAATCACGACCGACTCATCTTGAATATAAAGACCATTTCAATAGAGTTGACACAATTGACAAATTTGAGCGGATATTTGTTAAAAATATAGCTGCAGCCTGGTCAAAGTGAACTATATCAAAATAAGGTGGTAGCTTAATTCCTAGAGGTTTTTGTAAAAGTACTCAAAGACTTCTGACAAGATACGGTCTGTTGTTTCAAAATCATAGGCAATCTGAGGGTTTTCCTGGAACATTGGGACATGAGAGATTGAGTTCAGTTAGACCACAAAATCACTTTCTTGCACCTTCTTTCAAAATGGTATGAGTTTCCTCTGGAGACATTCCAACTAAAAGATAGAAAAGAAGGTACGATTTGGTTCTTTTCTTGTAATTCCAAAAAGGTAGTTCAGGTAATAGTCTAAACCATTATTTGGCAGACCCCATAGAGTTGATAGAGCCAAGTGGAACATCTTGGTAGCGTGGTTCAGGATTTCCCTGACGAAAATTCCAAGGTTGCTGTTTTTGTGACAAAGGTTCCTGCTGCTGAGTTTTTAACACCTTCCACTCCTCAATGGTCATACAAGCAACTCCTGCCGCATTCATCAAGCAATTATCAAATTCAAAACCAGCAATCTGTGTTTTAGTTGATACCATGATTCTATTCCTCCAGATTCCTTTTATATCTCATTATTATACCATACTTTGATAGGACTCCTTTTAATAAAAACTAACCTCATAAAAAATGTTGGCTTTTGCTGAAAATAGAGCTGTTGCTAAATTGAAAGAATTTTTAGAAAATTTGTGTTTTTTCTTTTACAGTGAAAATTTTTCTGCTATAATGTCTCATGTAATAAAATATGACAACAAAAAGGAGAACGATATGACATCTGCTAAAGAATATATCCAAAAGCGTGTTTGAAACTGTAAAAGCTCGTAACGGGCATGAGGCTGAATTTCTCCAGGCGGTTGAAGAATTTTTCAGCACTTTGAGCCTGTCTTTGAAAAACACCCTGAGTATATTGAAGAAAATATCTTGGCACGTATCACTGAGCCTGAGCGCGTAATTAGCTTCCGTGTTCCTTGGGTTGACCGTGACGGAAAAGTTCAAGTTAACCGTGGTTACCGTGTTCAATTTAACTCAGCTGTTGGACCATATAAAGGCGGACTTCGTTTCCACCCAACTGTTAAACCAAAGGGATTCTGAAATTCCTAGGATTCGAACAAATCTTTTAAAAATGTTTTGACAGGACTTCCAATCGGTGGAGGTAAAGGGGGATCAGACTTCGATCCTAAAGGCAAAACTGATGCTGAAGTGATGCGCTTCTGCCAAAGCTTCATGACTGAATTGCAAAAATACATCGGACCATCTCTTGATGTACCTGCTGGTGATATCGGTGTAGGTGGACGTGAGATTGGTTACCTTTACGGACAATACAAACGTCTCAACCAATTTGATGCTGGTGTCTTGACTGGTAAACCTCTTGGTTTGGTGGTAGCTGATTCGTCCAGAAGCAACTGGTTATGGATTGGTTTACTACACTGAAGAAATGCTTAAAGCAAACGGCAACAGCTTTGCTGGTAAGAAAGTTGTTATTTCAGGTTCTGGTTACGTAGCTCAATACGCTCTTCAAAAAGCAACTGAACTTGGTGCAACTGTTATCTCTGTATCTGACTCAAATGGTTATGTCATCGATGAAAATGGTATCGATTTTGACCTTCTTACATGATGTTAAAGAAAAACGTCGTGCTCGTTTGACTGAGTATGCTGCAGAAAAACCAACTGCTACATACCACGAAGGTTCTGTATGGACTTACACTGGAAACTACGATATCGCCTTCCATGCGACTCAAAACGAAATCAACGGTGAAGCTGCAAAACGCTTGGTTGCTCAAGGAGTTATCTGTGTATCTGAAGGAGCTAACATGCCTAGCGACCTTGATGCTATCAAAGTCTACAAAGAGAATGGAATCCTTTATGGACCTGCTAAAGCTGCCAATGCTGGTGGTGTAGCTGTATCTAGCTCTTGAAAATGAGCCAAAACAGCCTTCGTCTTTCATGGACACGTGAAGAGTTGATGGTCGTTCGAAAGACATCATGACTAACATCTTCAACACAGCTAAAACAACTGCAGAAACATACGGTCTTGGAACTGACTACTCTTGCAGGTGCAAATATCGCTGCCTTCGAAAACG